>QFCE01000173.1_pt1 | contig 593785 bp, 530 predicted proteins | sample 5346091 | NCBI WGS metagenome assembly QFCE01 (sample SAMN09062252, study PRJNA434731) | Human gut metagenome, whole genome shotgun sequencing project. | isolation source: stool timepoint A chromium assembly | host: Homo sapiens | collected 2015 | reverse complement strand
CTCTGACACTTATAACATATGAAACAGAAGCGTCAGGAGGTCTGTCTTTTGGTGCCCATGCTCCTGCCTCTCTACTTCCTCCCGCGCCTTTCCGAGGGTGGACGCAGGGAGGAAGTAGAGAGGCAGGAGCATGGGCACAGGATACGGTGCAAGTGGGGATAAACTCTTTTGAAGTACGCCCATTATCAGCAGCGGACGCACCTGTTTCCATAGAAATGACTATAAAAACAAGAGGAAGAGATGCGCCTTGCCTAGCTTATGGTTCAAATACAGCTCCTATGTATCGTTATGAATCAGCCCAACGTCAGGCCACCGAGACTTGCCCCGTCCATATCTGGCAACCCTGTATTATCTATCTAGGCAACTCTGCATGACTTTTAACCTAACCTCCCGCTTTTCCGAGCTTGGACGCAGGGGACGGGCCGGGAGGCGGGCTCGGCGCAGGGAGATGCTGCACGTAATATCTCAGCGAACGCTCCGTACCTTTCGACAAATCAGATTGGCGCACAAGCCGAGGGCGCTTTTTCTTGGCATACACTGATCGGTCCTCTGACACTTATAACATATGAAACAGAAGCGTCAGGAGGTCTGTCTTTTGAGTCGTCTCGTGTGGTCCCGACAGCCGAAGAAAACCGCCCGGTCAATGTCGCGCTCCCCGTGTGTATATATCTTGGCCTCCCGGCCTAAGTGTGGAGGCCGAGATACAGGCAGATCGGGATGTCAACCGAAGCTGGCATGACCGTAGGGCTTGCCCCGTAGATCGTGTTATTGCGCGACGCGTCAAAAGTGCATCCTTGGCTCGACAAGTTAGACGAGACCTGAAACGATGCATAATCGACGTCGTATGACGTTTCTGTGATGCGAAACGCGCCATTTGCCTCAATAATCGAATTATCAATAATCATTGTGCCGCGTACGCCAAAAGACCCCGAAACCTCTGGCAACCCCGGAGCGTTGTACCTCCCAGACTCTCCCGCCCCCGTCCACCCTCGGAAACGCGGGGGGTAAGGGAAAAAGTCATGCAAGGATACCAAGATATAAAATTACAGGGAGGTTAATTGACGCGGGCATGACAGTAGCAGACGAGCCGTAGATCGGGTTTGATGCCATTGCAGAAAAGGTTGTCGGTAGCTCGATCCCCATCCCGGACGGGCTTCCCACTATGTTCCCATACAATAATCCATCGCGAATAAAAGCTCCTCTCCAGTCGGATATGCTGTCTCCGAGGATATCGCAGCCGTCAAAATGCCCCTCAATTTCAGGTAGCCCCGGCGCATTGTACCCGCCCGCGTTTCCCGTCCCTCCCGTCCAAGCTCGGAAAGGCGCGGGATATGGTTAAAAGTTAAGCATGGATGCCCAGATACAAAACGACAGGTAAGGCGATGTTGAGCGGGCGGTTTTCCTCAGCGGTCGGGGCTACACGGGAAGCGCTAAAAGAAGCTTTTCCCCACATCCAGAACTCGGAAGCACTATTTGATGTCAACAGCCCCGGTAAAGCGTCTTTTTCAATTTGCAGTACGCCAGTGGAAGGGCTGGCTTCACTTGTATAAGCACTCCCCATACGGCTGAGGTCAATGCGTCCTGACAGCTCGCGAATTGCATCACCTTGCCAGCTTCCCGCCGCCCGGCTCCCTCCCGTCCAAGCTCGGAAAGGCGGGGGGTAAGGTCAAAGATCAAGTTGAGAGACCAAGATACACGATTACAGGAACGGAGATATTTGACGGCCTCGTTTCATTTGCCATTGTTTGTTGTGACGTGAATTCGTATGGACTGATACTTCCAGATGTATATGCGCTGATCCACGTGACGGATATAGTGTTTTGCGTAACGTTTCCGAGCAGTGATGCCGACATATTGCCGTAGTTGTCCCTCGAAGTCCTCGCCCCCGTGATGCCTGTTTCAACAGCGAATTTTTGCCAACTCCCCGCCTCCCGGCCCGCCCCGGGCGTCCACGCTCGGAAAAACTGTTCGCTTAGGTTAGGAACGTATAATCCCGTAGGGTTAGCAGCATTTGGTCGCCATTTTCCGAGGTTAGCTGCGATGGTGGCGGAGTTCGCGTTATACGCCAGCAACATCCCTGCGAACCCTCCGGCATCGTATATCTTTTTCAGTTCGGGCCAGTCCGCGAACAACGCGAGGTCGCCGTTCGCCCAGACGTGTCCGGCGGGCAGGGTCGTGGAGCGCCAGTAGCGCGGGACGCCGATCATGGAAAGCCGGAAGGCTTCTGAAGCTGTCACGCGGGCGTCGTTCCCTTGACACGCCGTACCCGCACCAGTGCCGTACTTGACCGTCAGCGTCCGGTTCGCCGTAAGCGAACCGCCTCCGGAGAGCCCGGTTCCGGCGATAACCTGAACGGTCGTCGGGACAGCACCGATATCCGCAGGAGTGAGCGCATCCGTGCCCCCGGTCTTGTGTGTGGCTTTGTGTGCCGTGGGCGTCCGGGCATTGCTCAGACGGGCGTCGTTCCCTTGGCACGCTGTGCCCGCAGCCGTGCCATAGCTGACCGTCAGGGTCCGATCCGCTTCGAGAGTGCCGCCCCCAGTGAGGCCCGTGCCCGGTTTGATCTGAATCGTCTTGTCCGCGGCCCCGATGTCCGCTGGCGTGATGGCGTCCGAACCTCCGGTCTGGTGCGTAGCCTTGTGCGGCTTTGGCGTCCGAGCGTCGGCAAGGCGCACGTCATTGCCCTGACACGCCGTGCCCGCCGTGTTGCCGTACTTGACGGTCAGCGTCCGGTCGGCTTCGAGCGTGCCGCCGCCCGTGAGCCCCGTCCCGGCCTTGATCTGCACGCTCTTGCGGGCCAGCGTCTCGTGCGCCCCGCCGTCCTTGTTGTGCGCGTCGAGCTTGCGGTCGACGTACTCCCGCGTCGCCAGCACCTGCGCCGGGTCGATCTCGATGGAAACCGTGGCCGCATCGAGGACACGGATGATGAGCCGCACAAGCAGGTCCGTTGCCGCGCCGGAACTGATGTCCGGCTTCTCAGTCAGCGGCGTGTTGCCCACGGCGAACAGCGTCCCGTCATCCATCCACAGGCCCACCTCGCGGATGTACCAGCCGCCCTCGGCCTGCGGGATGAACAGCTCGGCGGTGAACAGATCCGGGGTGGCCGGATCAAGCACGATGTCATTGATCTGGGCGCGGAACCGTTCGTTCACGAGCTTCGTCATTGTGGAAAGCGGCGTCACGGGGTTGCCCCCGCCGTCGCCCACGGACATATGCGAGAGCTTGACGGTCTTGCCCTGCGTCAGCGCCTCTCTGACGGCGTTGCGTCCGGCGTTCGTCGTTACGGTGCGGAATTGTTGGCTCATATCTCCTCCGGTGCGATGGTCAAAATGTGCTGCCAGTGGGCGACGGCGCCCGTGTTCAGCGAAAGTTCCTGTTCCAAATCCGTGATTTCCTCGGGCCAGATGGTCATGGTGTTCCCCATGCCGAGCACGGCCCCGAAGCGCGTTTCGCAGTTGCTGCCGAGCGCCACGGTGATGCCGAGGTGGTCGAGGTGCGAACGGGTGTTTTTCGTTTCGAGGATGATCTGGCGGGCGCGGTTGATGTCGTCGGCGACGATGCCCTGCTCGAACAACGTCACCAACACTTTGAAATGGTACGGCTGGCCGCCCTCGTAGTCGTACCATTCCGTCACTGTCGTCTCGACGTTGCCGAGGGCGGCGGTCACGGCGGTTTCCACGGCCCACGGCGTCCCTTTCTTGCGGTGCACGGCGATGGCCGTCTTCACCATCTCCAGCCGTTCCGCGTAGGTCCGGGCGATGTCGTAGTTGTCGACGTGGAGCTGCCACGCCAGCAGATCCAGCAGCGGCTCCTCAAGCGCCCGCAAGCCCCCGGCCTGTTCCGCAAGGCGGCGCAGGGGCGGCAGCAGGTCCGGCTCCTTGCCGTAGAGCCGCGCGTACAGCAGCAGCGACGGGATGGCCTTCACGGACGGCACAAGCAGCCCGTCCAGCGCGTCGGCCGCCGCCCGGATCGCCGGATCGCCAGCGATGGAATCCGGGAGCAGCTCAAGAAACGGCGTGGAACCGATGCGCCGGCTACTCATCTTCAACCCCGCCGAACGTCATGGCCACGGACGTCTCGCGCGCTATCTGCGTCTCGGTGAGCCGCTGGAAAACGGGTGTCGCCAGTTCCACGCGCTTGGCCCCGGCGTTCCGCATCCGGGCGATCAGCTCGTCCGGGTTGATGTCCCGCCCCGGCTTCGACCGCTGCCAAAGGCGGTATCCCTCCACAGCCGCGTCCACGGCCTTCGTGATCGAGGCCAGCAGCGTGGAGTCGGACGACGACAGGAACCACTTCCCGGCAAGCGCGTACTCCACCGCCTCCGGCGACCCGACGAGCACCTTGTCGGTGAGCGGGCGCACGTCCTTGGGCGTCAGCGCGTTCTCCACCTCTTCGATCATGGCTTCATCCGGCAGTTCCCCGTCCGTCATGACAAAGCGGACGTCAACGATGCCCGGCGTCGGGGAGGTGACGCTCACCGCGCTGATGTCGGCGCTCACCGCCTTGACCCGCGCTTCATACGCGCCGTTCGGCCCGGCAACGGAAAAGCTCTCCGGAGCCATGCGGATGCGGTCGCGGAACCGCTCGTCCCCCTCCTCGTCACAGCCGGAAAGCGTGGTGGCCACGTTGCTCACCCGCGTGATGTACGGCAGCGGATCGACAAGGCGGCATATCTGGCCCGGCAACAGGCCGTTGCCCGAGGCCCCCGCTTCCGTGGCCTTCGCGGACGTTTCGACAAAAAGCTCCCCCGCGGGAAGCACGGCGTCGGACAGCGTGGCGAACATGACCCCGCCGGACTGCGTGGTCACGCGGGTTCCCGCCGGGACCGGGACATCGAACGCCAGCGCCTCGTCGACGCCGAACCGGACGGTCGTCCGGGCTGGCTGCGGCTGGATGCGGATCACGCCCATCGGCGCGCCGAGGTGGTCGAGATGCCCGCCCCGCGCGTAGGCAAGGAGGTTCTGCTTCCCGGCAAGGTCGATCAGGCCGTTCTGGACCGAAAGGATGTAAGCCAGCGATTCCAGAAACAGGCGCACGGGATCGCCCGGCTGGAGCGTCGCCTTGGCGATGGCCTCATACGCCGTGATGATCGCCGTCTCCGTCTCCCCGGCGCTCTGCGGAGCGAAAGAGACGGACGGCAGGCCCGAAAGATCAGCGAAAGTCATTCAGGTACTCCTTGCGGATTTCGACAGTGACCACGGGCGTCAGCTTCCCGTCAGCCGCGCCGGACGTATCCGTCCTGAAGGTCACGCTCTTGACCTTGATGCGCGGGACGCAGCGCTCCAGCCCCCGCCCAATCTCCGCGACGAGCAGCGGCCTCGACTCGGGCAGCGGCAGGTCGATCAGCTCCCACGACAGGCCGAAATCCCGGTCGAGCGGCACGCTTCCCTTACGTGTGGCCAGCGCCGTGCGGATTTCCTGCGCCAGACCGCGCAGGCCCGTCGCGCCGATCTCCACGGACGCGGGCACGCTCATGTCCACGGTCAGTTCCATCAATTATACTCCGTGAGGTTCAGGGCTATTTCGGCACTCATGGTCACGCCGTTGTGGAAAATCCGGTGCTGCACCTCAACGCTTTTGAGCACGTACAGGCCGTAGTAGGTCAGGCCGAGCACGAGCGGCACCTCCTCGCCGAGCACCGCCAGCTCGCGCAGGGCGTCGATCCGCATGTCCACGGTGAGCGCCAGCGGCGTCAGCGGGAAAAGCTGGACGGTCAGGCTGAGTGTGTCCAGATTGCGGCCCGTGTGCTGCACCTTCGGAAGCCCGGACACGCATTTGTGCTCGGCAAACTGGATTTCCCGCTGCTGCTTGAGGTCGCGGAACGTCGCCACCTCCGCGTCGGTCACGGTGAAAAAGAAGGTGCCAAGGACGCCCTGGTACATCATTTGGGCGCTCCGGTGGTCCCGCCGTGCGGACAGTCGTGGACATGGCTGAGGAAGGAAATGCCGTTCACGGTCACGTCTCCCCCGGTGACGGTTATGTTGCCGCGATGCCGGATGTTCCCCTGCGTCGCGGCCTCCGTCCCCCCGCCTCCGGACCCGCCCATCGAGAGCGCGGGCGTGTTCAGGCCGATCTTCGCCGCCGAGGTCAGCTCCAGCGCGCCGCCAGCCGTTACCTTGCCGTTTCCTTGAAGCGTCACTTCAACATTTCCGGTCACGCTGGCCTCCACGTCGCCTCTGACCGAGGCCCTGAGTTTGTGCGCGGCGCGGTCGTACTCAAGCGTGGTGCCGTCGCTGAACGTCCGGTGGAACGTGTCGCCGCTCGACACGGGCGGGGTCTGCGCGCCGTACATGGAGCCGAGCACGAAACCCTCTTCGAGCCCGTTGCCGAGGAACAGGCACAGCACCTGATCCCCCACGTCCGGCAGGTCGAAAGCCATGTCCGCGCTGGCGCGGGGGACGAGCACGGGGAGCCACCCGGAGACGAGCTTCGCGGTCACGGTGTCGCGGAACTCCACCCGGACTCGGTGCTTTTCCGGCTGGCGGGACACGACGAAACCCACGCGGGCAAGTTCGTTCATCTTCATATCCATCAGTAATCCAGCGCCTTTTCCAGTTCGAGACTGGTCGTATAACCGCCGTCAGCCGAAAACGTGTGCGTCGCCTGGGCGATCACGTACTTCGAGTCGAAGCGGCCCCATCCCTGAATGTCCAGCACGGTGCCCGCCCGGAACCGGGTATCCCCCATGCCGGACAACGAGGCGGTCTGTTCCTTGCGGTTCTTGTCGCGCAGCTCCGCCTTCGCCATGCGCTCGGCCTGCGCCTGATTCTCGATCCGCTTGTTGATGTAGAGCACGCGCCCGGTCGTCGGCGGGATGTTCGGTTCGTACTGCGTCTCTATCGTCTCGGAATCCGCCGCTTTCGTGTAGCCGACCACGCATTGCGTGTAGATGCCCTCGGTCGTCCGCTTCGCCCGGAAGGACTGGAAGTCCAGCCCCTCGCCGGGGTCGGCCTCCGACGCCCGCCTGATGGCGATGGGCTCCAGCCGGTCCGCCGTCTGGCCCGCGTACACGACCACCCTGTCGCTTTTCACCGCAAGCCGGAGGCCCTGCTCTTTGGTGATGCGCTGCATGAACTCAAGGTCGCTCTCCTGCCGCTGCTCCACCCGCTCGTAGACCAGCTCAGGCCCGCGGTAGAGCGTGTCCAGCCCGGCGGCCCCGGCAATGTCCGCGATGACCGTGGTGATGGGCGTCTTCTCCCACGAGCGGGTCTTCTTCTGGAGCATGAGCGAGGATTTCACGGCGGCGGGCACGGCCTTGACGGTCACGGTGTCTCCGCCTTCCACGCTTGACTCCAGCTCCATCTCGTCCACCTCGAACGTCCCGCAGGGCAATTCCTCGACCGCGCCGATCTCCCGCCAGTTCTCCGTGAGGATGCTGGCCTCGATCACGTCCCCGGTCTGCGGGAGCCAGTCGCCTTGCCAGATGCCCTCGCGGTCCTCCAGAACGATCTGGAGGTCGTCCAGCTCCTCGTCGGCCTTGTCGGTGTAGGTCAGGCTGACGAGGTACGGCATGAGGTCGAGGGTCACGTCATGGCCCTTGATGCTGACGGTCACGGCTGCGCGGCGCATCACATGCGCTCCCACGGCGGCAGGGAGGACACCTTGGCGACAGACGGCGCTTCCGGCGCAGCCACGCGCACGTCGCCGCCGAAAATCAGGACGTCCAGCTCATCCACGTTCTCAGGGAACAGCGTGCCGAGCCGCAGCTCGTCGCCGTAGGCGTCCTTCGCAAGCTGATCCCATGCCTGCCCCTGCCGCGTCGTCTTCTCACTGGGCATGTGCCGTCCTCGCCTTGTCCGAGCGCATCCTTTCGAGCGCGCGCCGGACGAGCTTTTCAAACTCCGGCTCCAGACGCCGGAGCTCCTTTTTGAGCGCGGGAAGATTCCCCGCGTCCGCGATGCTGAAATGCTGCACGATCTGGACGTCCCCCGAAGCCTCCAGCCGGCGCTGCGCGGAAGCCTTTTTGTTACGCTCCAGCAACAGCGGCGTCTGCGGAAGCACGGGCGGCAGGGAATCCCGGCAGAACTTCGCGCCGACCGTCCGGGTCCATTGATCCGGGGCCGCGCCCAAGGCGTTCTTCAACACGGCGAACGCCGACCCGCTGCGGTCCTGCCGCTGGACGGGGTGGAAGATGGCGCGCGGGGCGGGCTGAGGGGATGATGAAGACGCCGGGATGTTGACGACAGCCGGGGGGATGTCCGGCTCGCTCACCTTCGAGAGCGAGGCGTCGAAGAGTTTGGGCAGGCGGTCGAAGGTCTTGTTCAGGCCGCCGACGAGGTTCTGCCCGGCTTTCGAGAAGGCCACGGTTTCGGAGTCTCCGGACGACGAGGGCAGAAGCACGGACGTGCCCACGGGCTTCGATGCGTCCTTGTCCTTTTTCGAGGCAGCCGGGATGAACACCGTGCTGAACTTGCTCCCGCTGTCCAACGATACGACCGTGACGGGTCCGGCGCCCTTCCCTTTCTTGCCCTTCTTTTTCTTGCCGTCCTCGTCGCCCCAACCGCTGAAATCCGGCGCGGGCAAGGAATCGTCGACGAAGTTGCCGCCGGGGGCGTCGCCCGTGGGCATCCCGGGAAGCTGCTTCGCCGTTTCCATCGGCTTCGGACCGGCTGGCTTGTCCGGGGCCTTGTCCTGTGGCTTAGGGCCTACGAAGTCGGGAGGAGACTCCAGCGATTCCTTCCCCTTTTCGTTGCCCGTCCTGACCCATGCCGCCCCTTCTTCCGCCGTGCTGCCTTGCCAGTTGTCGAAACTCATATTCAAGGCGTCCGCCGTATTGCGCTTGAACGTCTCCGATTCGGTCCATTTTTTCGCAATGGTATCGACAGCTTTGAAAACCCAATCAACGATTCCCTTGATGAAATCCGCCGCCCACTTAAACTTTCCGCAAATCCAATCCCACGCCTTGCCGAAATACGGGCCGACGACATCCCAATTTTCGATCAGCCAGTAGGCCGCAAGCCCGATACCCGCGATGGCGATCCCGACCGGGCCGAACGCGAACTTCAACGCGCCGAGGCCCTTTCCCAACAGCTTTGTTGATTTCTCCCAAGCCCTCGTTGCACGATCCCCCCACACCATACCGATGGCGGTGCCCTTTTGAATACCGATGAGACTCAACATGCCGGAGCCAAGGCTCTTGACCGTGCTGACGGAACCTTTCCCCACATCCGCCCACGACAGATGCGCCGCCCGGTTCAGGAGCGCCGCTATGGTGCCGCCCCTTGTCGCCGCTGTGTTGGCGATGGTCGCCCCGCGAAGCGCCAGCATCCCGCCCTTCACGGCGTTGATCGTCGTCGCAAGGCCATTGTAGGCGTAGCCGAAAACGATACCGCCAACGGTCAGGGCCGCCAGCGCGCCCACGCCGCCGAGCAGTGCCGTGGTGACGTTCGGATATTCCTTGGCGAACCCCGTAATCACGCCGACGCCCTTGCTCAGGGTCTTGAGGAAGGCGTTGTAGGCTGGCAAGGCCGCGTTGCCGACCGTGATGCCGAGGTTGCGCGTCTGCTGCGCGAGCTTGGCCTCTTCGGTGGCCGTGGTCTCCATCCGGCTCTTGTACTCGTCCAGAATCGAGCCATCCACGTTGCTGTTGGCGATTTTGAAAGCCTGTTCCAACAGGCCAAGATTTTCCAGCAAAGGCGCGATGGCGGCGATGCTTTCATCGCCAAACAGTTTCATGGAAACCGCGTTCTGCATTTCACGGGGAACCCGTTTGAGCTGCTTGAGAAGCGTCATGATCGCGCCTTTGGCGTCGGTCTGCATCTGCTTCTGCATAGCTTTCGGATCGAGTCCAAGGCGGCTGAATATCTCCTTCTGGTCCTTGGTCATGGCATTGCCGAGCGACAAGACCTTCGAGAAATTCTTCATGGCCGTCCCTGCAACATTGACGTCAGACCCCGACGCCTTGAACGCCATGCCGAGTGCCGCGATGTCCTGCAATGCCAGCCCGGACCCCTTCATAAGCGGCCCCATGCGGGTGAAAATCTGATCGAGCTCGCCCGCTTCGCCCTTCATTTCGTTGGACAGGGCGTTGATCACGTCCGCAGTATGCCGAGCCTCTTGGTTCGTCATGCCCATGCTCGACCGCCACGTTGCCAACGAGCCGCCCGCCTGCTCTGCGCTCACGCCCCACGCCACGCTCATCTGGATGGCCTGCTCGGTGTTCTCCCACATCTCCTCTCGGGTCTTGCCGAGCCCGGCCTGCGCGCCAGCCGCCATCATCGTCACGATGTCCTCGAAGGACTTGCCCGTCTCCGAGGACATTTTCAGGGTGTCCTGATAGACTTGCCCGAGCAGCTCGTCGTCCGCGCCGTTCATGACCTTCTTGAGATCCGCGAAGGTATCTTCGGCACTGACTGCCAACCTCAACGGAAGGGCCACCGTCGCCGCCTGTGCCGCGCCGCCGATGAGACGCCCGTTCAGATCCAACCGCTGATCACGCAGCTCATTCTTCCGGGCAATGTTCGCGCTGAGGGCGTCACGGTGGCTCTTTGCCCGGTTCATCGCCGCGTTCAGGGCGTCATAATCGTGCCGCAGCTTGGTGACGGAACCGGACACCTTCACGGCTTCGGCATTCTGTTCGCGGAACGCCGCGTTGGACTGGTAGAGCCGTCCCTTGAGGGAAGCAACCTTTCGTTCCGCCCGCTCGATCTGCGCCGCGAGCGTCCCGGTGATGTTGCCTGTCCTTTCGGCCTCGGCCCAATACCCGGCAAGCTGCCCCTTGGCTTCCTTGAGGCTCCCTACGAGCTTTTGGGTCTTTTCCCGCTGGGCGAGCAAGGAGGCCCCGATCTTCCCGACCGGGGTACCCTCCATCGCCCTGATGGACTGCGTTACCTTGGCGATCTGCCCGTTGGCGGAACGGAACGCGGAGCCGAAACTCCCGTCCAGATTCGCCCCGAGACTGAAAGAAACGCCGAACTCACTCGCCATTGTCCATATCCTTTGCGGCGTCGGCATAACCGACGAACGCTTCCGGTGTCAGATTGCGGATTTCCGTCCTGCTCCAGCCGCTGAATTTCGCCAGCGACAGCATCGCTAGGCGGAGGCCGTGGAGCCTTCCCCTTGCGTCGTAGCCGTCGCGGTTTCGGCCTCCTCCTTCTTTTTCGGCTTCGTAGGGCGGAGGGAATTGTGCGCCGCGCGGATCGCCCCGATGTCGTCCTCGTCGAGCGTTCGGAGCACGTCGTAGGGAACCCCCGTCACGATGGACAACGTGCACAGCTCGACGGTGACAGGGTTGTTCCCCCGGTTGAATGAGATGGCCATGTCCATCGCGTCCTCGTCGTCGCCAAGCGTGGCCCGGCGCAGGGTGAGGATGTCGGTCTTTTTGCCCTACACGGTGATGGGGGCGCTCAGTGTGGCTTGCGCGGTCTTTTCCATGATGTTTTCTCCTATGCGTTGAGGCCCATCTGGACGCGGACGGCGGCCAGCAGGTCGTTGCCCTTCACCCGATGGATGAAGTTGATCTTGTCGATGAGGAGCTGTTCCTCGCCGTCCAGCAGTATTTCGAGGCGGGTCACTTCCAACTCAAGATCGTTGCCGTGCTTCTTGCCCTGCTCCATCGTGCCGAGGCTCATATTTTTCGGACGGCCAACGATATTGAGCCGATACGGGATGGATTCGCGGATGCTGGTGCTCTCGTCCACGATCTGCAAGGCGCTGTAGCACTCGAACAGCGGCTGGAGCGTCCAGTCCAGAATGTCGAAAACATCCTTGGTCGCGCTCGTGAAGGTCATCTTGCAGGTCATGGACTGCGTGAGGCCGATGGTCGGGGACTCGATTTCCCCGGCAAGGCCGGAACCGCTCAGGGTTTCGGTCATGTACTGCACCTGCGGCATCTCGATCTGGGCCGTGCCCAAAAGGTCTTTCCCCTGCCAGTACACGCGGTAGGCGATTGTTTGCTCAGGACGACTCATGGCCTCTCCGTTAGCTGAACAGGACGCTCAGGTTGTCGGTGTCGAATTCAAAGATGCCGTCGATCTCGCGGTTGGCGGGCGGCGGGGTGATCCGCAGGTGGAAACGGGCGATGCCGTCGATGAGATCTGTCGCCGGGTTGTCCGACTCGTCGAAGGAGATGGAACCGCCAAGGAGCATCTCGCGGGCCGCATAGCCGTCCAGCCGGATCTGCTCGCTTTTCAGGATGGTCTGGATCTGGCGGCGGGTCAGCGGGTTGTCCACCTTCTGGAAGTACGTCAGGATGAACGTGCTCTGGTACCAGTTGAAGAATCGGCGGATGGCGTCCTGGCAATCCTTCGGGTCGGTGTTCGAGGGATACGCGCTCATGCGCCCGCCCCACGACTTCATGCCTCCGTCCCAATTCACGGCGGTGTAGATGCCCTCGCCGTTCAGGTAGTTGCACTTGTCGAGGCCGAGGAAGAGTTCCTTCCAGCCGCCCTCCTCCTTTTCGTCGGGATAGCCGATGCTGGTGATCTCCAGCCGCTTGTTGGACGGGCTGGCGTAGGGGACGCCCTCCCGGTCGGCGTCGGTCTGCGAGATGAGCCCGGTGAGATGCGTGGCGAGGCCGAACACGCGGTCCCCGAGCTTCACCTTGGGCCAGCACACGATCAGCAGCTCGTCCGAGAGGTTGTTGTTCTGCTTGTAGGCGGGGACGTCCGTGTACTTCTTGACCCCGTGCTCGCCTTCGGTCGGGATGTCCGCGAGGGCCACGGCCTTGAACAGCCCGTTGATGCCGTCCGCCTTCGCCGCCATGACCACGGCCACGGCGGGGTCTTCGGAAAAGCGCGGGGCAAGGATGCTGCCCGGCACGAGCCGGAACTGCGGGAACACGGAATCGATCAGCTCCAGCCCTTCCGATTCCCCCGTGGATTCGTTGATGCCGCCAATGACGTCCGTGCTGTCCACCAGCGACACGTCCGCATAGTCGTACCCGGCTGTCACGTTCGCTTCGGCGGGAAGGCTCCCGCCCTCGATGCGGGACAGTTCTCCGGAGATCGGGTCCAGCGTGTAGTCGGTGCCTTCGACGTAGGTTGTGGAGCTTTCCGCGTTTTTCAGCACCAGCTTGGAAACGGAGCCGTGCTTGAGCGAAGCCGCGCCTTTGGCGTCGAAGCTCACGGCCTCGCTGCTGACGCTCGTTTTGTGGACGGCGGGATCGAAGACGTTGCACACCACCAGCGGCGCGCCCCGGTAGAGCGCGAAGTGGCTGTACGCAAGCTCCTGCAAGCTGTATTTGTTGAAGTTCTCCTCGTCCCACCCCATTTCGGAGACGAACTCGTCATACGAATAATACATGCGCAGCCGGTTCACGTAGCGGGGCTTGCCCGTTTCGAGGCGGTCAACCGCCGCCGTGCCGACCGCGAAGACCACATTGCTGTCCACGGAACGGGCCGGGAGGATGCTCGTGGGCAGTTCGCTGGTGTAAACGCCGTGTCTGAATGCCATACCCTACTCCTTGGCCTTCCGAGCCTTGCGGCTGGCCTCGTTGATGGTTTTGAAAAGCCGCTGCATACCGCTGCCTTCCTTGCGGAGCTGGCAACGGTTTTCGGCAAGCTCCTCCACAGGCACGAACAGCTTTTTCAGATCCGGGTTGGCCTCAATGACGGCGGCAAGCTGCGGAAGCGGTTCGCCACGCAGGACGGCGCTGGTCCGCAGGGGAAGGCCGAACGGCCTGTCCGGGCCGACATACACGGTCAACACCTGCTTCCGGCGGGCAACCAGCTCCGGGGACGGGCTTTCGGCTCTCACAGGCGATTTGCGGGCTGTTTTTGGGGATTCCTGTTCACTCATAGGTGTGTTCCTTCAAAGTGCCGCCCAACGGGATGGACGGGATAATATACTGGTATTCCGGGAAAACAGTCGCCATATGGTACTCCATCCACTGTTTTTCAGGGTCGGGGATGGACGCTTTGAGAGGAAGCTCCAACTGGAACTTTTTGGCGACAACCCGATTCCGGCGCAGGACGGCCCGCGTCCAGTCGAGCAGTTCCGCGAGGATCAGCCCGGCCTGCTCCTGGCTCTCCGGCGCGTACATGCCGAGCACCAGCGCCAGCGTTTCCCGGCCTTCCGCACCGATGTAGCCATCCACGCCTTCGTTGATGTCGCCGCTGACCCACCGGACGCAGATGAACGGGTACGTCCTTCTCCCCTGCTCGTCGGGCAAACCGTGAAGGAACACTTGAAGGTCTTCACAGGAACCGTCAGGAGCGGGGAAAGGGTACTCTTTCATGGCCTCGGTCAGCATTTCCTTGACCGCCAACAATAACTCTCTGCTTCTCATCGCATTTTTCCCGATGCGGCCAGTTTGCCGATCTGAAAGTTGACCTCGTGTTGCAGACGGCGGGGAAAAACCTCGGACGCCTTGTCCACGATCTGCTGCTGGTTTTCCTTCTTGAGCAACGACTGGATGGGCGACGCGCCGAACAGCATTTTCACCCCTTTCCAGACAAGCCCTTCCGCCCCCTTACGGCCTTTTTTGTGGAAGTTGTTCACGCCTTTCTTGCGCATGAACACGCCGTAGCCGCCGAAATCGATCCCCCGCAGCTTCTTCATGATGAAGGGCTTCGAGTAGCCGGGCTCCTGATAGACCTTCCGCGTGCCGCCTTGCCGGATCTGCGCCGAAACGCCCGCCGGGGGCTTGGTTCCGGGGAACTTCGGCTCGGGGCGGAAGTGGTACTGGGAGATGCCGCGCCGCCCGGAAATGTAGAGGCAAGCCTTCGTTGTGCCCCTTTGCGCCTTCTTCAAGTAGAGCTGGTCGAAGAGCCTTCCCGGAGGCACGTAGACATAGGCCCGCCGCGCAATGCGGATCGCCTCGGCACGCATGGCGTTCAACGTCCGGTTGATGGCCCGTGAAACGGCGATCTCGCACTCCTTCGGCATGTGCTGGAGCGAGGCCGTGAGCGCCCGGATCGTCTCGTCCATGTTGGGGATGTCGAGCCGGATCATGCCGCCTCCCTGTACAGCCGGATGGTCCGCAGCGCTTCGCGGTCGGCTGTGGCCACGAACCAGCGTTCGCCGTTGAACGTCACGCTCGTGCCGGGGTACAGCTCGTCCGGGAAGTCGGACAGGGCCACGAGCAGCACCACAAGCTTGTGGGAAACGCCGGGCCTGTCGTCCGCTTCGGGCCATGCCATTTCCGGCCTGTCCACCACGGCGTCGAGCGTTCTGCCTTCAAGCGTGACGGATTCCCCGAATTCGGCGGGGTTCAGGAACACGGAGTGGATTTCCTGTTCCAGGATCTCCTTGAAGAAGCTCTGGTTCATGAATGCCCTCCCCGCTCCTGCAACAGCGCCTCGGTCCGGGCCATGCGTTCGCTGAGGCCCTGCACCGTCTCTTCGCAGTCGTCCAGGCGCTCATGGATACGGCTCACCGTCAGACGGCATGTGTCGATATGGACGAGCTTGACCCTGTGCTTGCTGAGTTCGGCCACCTCGGACGAAACGCCCCGGACCTCCTGCCTGAGCGTCAGGAAAACGTAGACGACCAACGAGATAAGCAGCACCAGCAGCGCGCCGATGATGCTCACCGAAATGGCCAACAAGGTTTCAAGGCTCAACGGCATATGCCCTCCGCGTGTTCAATCCAGAGCAGCAGCTCCGCGCCCTCGTTTGCCGGAAGATGAATCCATTCACCCTCCACCTGTTCCCAACGCCCGTTTTCTTCGTAGGCCCACGCCTCAGTGATGATCGCCCCCGGCGTCATCGGTGCGGGAGGCACGCTTGTCAGCGCCCCCGAACTTCCGCAGCCATGCAGAGCCGCCGTCAGAGCGCACAGCGCCCACACGGGAACGGCGGCGGTATTCCCGAAAACCTTCAAGAACCAGTTGAAGGATGCGGACGAGGGCCGACCATGCATCACTTGCCGCCATTGCCCGCGTCGTCGGCGTTTTTGGCTTTGCCCTTGTTGCAGCCGATCCAGTTCAGCAGCTCGTAGACAATCCGGTACAACATGCCCGACTGTTCCGTGGGCGCGGGCATGAACGCGCAGATGAACGCGCAAACGCCGGAAACGGCGGCCATGCCCAACGCGACGATGCCGGACTGAGAATCCATCAATGTAGCGAAATCCATCAGAAGACCTCCTGTCCGGGGTCATAGGTGCGCGTCGGCCAGCCGCCCACGCAGAATTTCCGCAGTGGGAGGCGGTTCGCCGCGCTGTTTACGTAATGCGCGCCCTGCATACAGTTCATGAGATGCACGATGCGCCGGGCGTCGTTCCGGGAAAGGACGATGGAAAGGGCCGAAAGCGTCTTCGGGCCGACGACGCCGTCCGTCTGGAGATCGTCGAACAGGCGCGCGCCGTCTGCGCTGCCGTCCTTCCGCCAGTTGAAGGCGTTGCAGAGCCGTTGCAGGTAACGCCCCATGCCCGCCTTGCCGAGGTTCACGGCCTGCTCGAACAGCTCGTCGGCCACGATCTGGTCGAACCGTTCGAGCCCGAGCTTGTCCCACCACTCTTTCTTGTACCAACCCTTGACGCACCCCGTGAGGCTCGGAATCCCCATAAGGTGCGCAGAGAAGGCGGCCTTGCCCTTCTTGTAGGAGGGGTGGCTCTTTTCCCGGTCGATGACGGGCCAGATCGGTTCGTTGGGGAAGAAGTTGCGGGCGCACCCGCGGAACGTCTCCCCGCCCTTGTCGCCGGAGTCGTGCGTCCAGCCGCCTTCCCACTTGGCGACGGGCGCGTAGGCGAGATTGAAATCAGCCATGACTACGCCGCCTTGAAGGTCAGCTCGACCAGCGCTTCGGGGTAGGTGCAGAGCGTGAGCGGGTTGGACTGGACTTCCAGATCAAAACCGCGTCCCTTGGGCTTCTCGTCCATGCGGGCGTAATATTCGAGGCCGATGGTATTGACCGTCTCCATCCAGTCGGCGGGCGCGTGGTACTGCTTGAAGATGCTGGGGCCGACCGGGTAGACGTGCCCCTTCTTGGCCGCCACCATCGTCTGGCCGCCCACCACGTCGGAACGCTCCACAAATGTCAGGCCGCCATAGGGGAAGCCGCGCTTGCGGTAGTCGTTGTTGCCAAAATTCTCCCGATTGGAGAGCCATCTTTCAAAATACTCCCGCACCAGCTTGTGGGACGTCAGCATGTCGTAGGCGTCCGAGCCGATGATGCACTCGATATGATCGAACGGCGTGCCGCCCATCGCGGCCTCGACATGCCGCTTGGCCTTGAGGATGCTCGTCAAAATGGGGTTTGCATCGTCGGCGGCCGTCTTGGGGAACGAAATGTCCAGCGTCTTCTTTGTAGCGCCGAACGTATTGAAGATGTCGTGCAGGACGGTGGTGCCGTCAGCATCGAGCACCACGCCTTTGATGGCTCCGAGCCGATGGAACTCCATCGTCGCCGCCAAGTTGTCCTTCAACTGCTGCATCTTGTCGTTGTAGACTGCGGCAACAGAGATCGGCTCGGTGGAGCCGAACGCCCGCACGTCCTGAAGGTCTTCGGGCGCCAACGTGTCCATCTGCGCCAGATGCGCGCAGGAGAGGTGCTTCCACTCCCGCTTGGCCCCGCGTCCGGCAAGACTCTCAGGGGCGGTATTGCGCTCCGAGTCCCCGATCAGCACGATGCGGCCTTTCCTGATGTCGAGGGAAACGGTCGTGGTCTTCACGCCCTTCACCTCGAACAACGGCTTGAAAAAGAAGGGACGCGCGGGCAGTTTGTTGACCGCCGCGGTCATTTCGGTGCAGTCGAACACCGTGGGATAGTTCTGTATGGGCATGGGTTACTCCTTGATGACGATGCCGAGATCGGACAGGGCCAGCTTCGCATCGGCCTGCAACGTAGTGACGCTGGCGTCGAACTTGAGGGCCGCGCCGTTCAGGATGGCCCCACGCCGGATGACGATGCCCGGCTGTGCGGACTCGCTGGCTTTGACCGCGCCGATGAGCACGGCGACGGGCGTGCCGTCCAACTTCTGGGCGCTCTCGACCGTGGATTCCGTCAGCGGCTTGTATTCCCCGGCTTCGCGCATCAGCACCATGCCGAACGGAAGATCCGCTTCCGAAGCCGCCAGCGTCACAACCTCGCGGCTCCACTCGTAGTTCAGCTCATGCAGGACAAGCTCGGAAAAGTCCGGCCCCATGACTTCGGTATTGACGATGATCTTGGACATGATGTCTCCTTACTTCGCTACTTCGGCGCGACGTTCGGCGTCCGCCAGCAGCGGGCTTTTCGTAGTTGCCGTGGGAACCGTCCCCGGCGAGGCCGCCACGGGATTCTGGTGGACATTCTGGAGTCCGGCGAGGATGTCCGCACGGGTTTTCGCCTCGGCATTCTCATGCACGGGCGCTTCGGCCTTCGCCAGCAACGGTGCTACGGTGGCGATCTGCTCGGCGCTCATCCCGGTGGCCCGGAGGGTGTTCAGCGTCGTCTCGACGCGGGACGCCGTCTCATCGCCCGCCACGGCCTTCACCACGGCAAGCGCGCCGGCCACGGCATCAGCCGCCGCCTTGTCCATGTTCGCCTTGTTCTCGGCCTCCGCTTTCAGCCTGCCTTCGGCCAGCAGCGCGTCCACCAGTTCCGGGGACTGCGCGGCGAGTTCTTCTCTGGTCATCTGTGCCTCCACAGCGAGTTTGCGGATCGCGGCGTCGCGATCCCTGACGATATCGGTGACAAGGCCAAGTTCCCGCGCGGGCTGCGCCAGCAGAAGCTGCGCCTCGCCCCACAGTTGCGGGTCAGCCGTCAGCCCCATGTGACGGCCCACATCGGCCTTGAAAATCTGGTGCAGGGTGTTGATCCGTTCCTGAAAATACCGGCGTTCCTCGTCGGTCAGCTCGCCGCCCTGTCCGGCCGCCTTCCACTTGCCGCCCGTGATGGTCACGGTGGAAATGCCCCATTTCTCTTCCAGCTTCGCGTAGTTGGTGATCGTCATGATCACGCCGATGCTGCCGACCGTGGCGGTCAGCGGCGCGTAGACCGTGCCCGTGGCCGACGCCAGCCAGTACGCGGCGGACGTGCACAGGCCGTTGGCGTAGGCGGCGCAGCGCTTCTTCGTCCGGGCCTCGGCTATGGCGTCGGCAAGCTCCTTCGTGCCCGCCACGACGCCGCCCGGACTGGTGATGTCGAGCAGGATCGCCCGGGCGGAAGGGTCGGCAAGAGCGGCCTTCAACGACGACGCCACGGCATCCTGCCCCGTCCCGTACCAGCCCTGTTCCCTGACGATTGGCCCGGATACCGGGATGACGGCCACCCCGCCGACAAGCTCATAGCCGCTTCTGCCTTTCCCAAACGCTTCTCCGAAGGAGGATTGTGAAACCTCTTTTGCCGAGGCCAGATCAGACAGCACCTGTTCCGCCATTTCAAAGGGCAACGCCCACAACTCATTCATCTTCTTCTCCCGTCCCCTCTTCGGGGGCTTCACCTTCCGGCTTTTCGTCGCCCTCCGGGGCCGCGTCCTTGCCCGGCTTGCCGGGCTTGGTGCTCAGATTCAGAGGAGCGAGCAACGCCAGCAAGGGAGACTCCTCCAGCATCCGGGCGTAGCCTTCGTCGAAGTCCCTGCCGCTCTCGGCCCATGCCTCGCCGTAGGTCATCAGGCGGTTTTGCAGCGCGAGGATGGTTGCCGTGATCTCCTTCACCGGGTCCACAAACCCGCGCGAGGGGCCGATCCAGTCGGCGTTGCACCAGAATTTGCGGGCCTCGTAGAACCCCGGCGCGCCTTTCGGAAGCTCGAACATGCCCCGGAGGAATGCCTCTTCCATGACCATCTCGTAGACGGGCTGGCAGTAGAGACGCCCGAACCAGTTGCGGTAAAAGCTGTAGAGCTTCCACGCCTCGTTGAGCGCGGCGCGGGCGCTGGAGTAGTTGGTCTTGGAAAAGTCTTTCGTCAGCGATTCGTAGGGGATGCCCACGGAGGCCGCCGTCGCCCGCAGCACGATCTCCACGAACGCGGAGAAGTTGGCCGAAGGGCGCTTCGATTCCAGCACGTACGGCTTTTCGTTCTCGTTGCCGTAGAGGACTTGGCCGGGGCTGAGGTCTTGGACAAGCTGGCGTTCCCGGCGTTCGCCGTCGCCTTCCTGCCCTTCCGTCACATAGTCGGGGAGCTGCACCCCGCCGTTTTCCAGCGCGACGAAGACGGGGAACGACGCGGCTATGACCTGCGCGAACAGCTCGTAGCTGATGGCGTCGGACAGGTTGCGGAACAGCTCGATGCCCTTGGAGAACGCCGAAACGCCGCGCACCTGCTCGTCCGTCTCGTGCCGGAACAGGTGGAACACCCCCGGACGGTGGCCGACGCGGGCCGGGACATAGGTGAAGTCCGCCGACAGCAGCGCGCTCCGCTCCACCGACAGGAACGAGGACTGGGGCGAAGCCTTGGGCGTCGCCAGCCAGTACCCTTCCGGCCTGCCGTACTCGGACAGGCGGACGCCGTCGCGGATAAGCGGATCGCTCTGCTGGTCGCTCGGCGTCATCAGGCGGGCCGGGGAAAGCGTCTGGAGCGCGAGCGAAAACGTCCGGTTCTGCCGTTCCCGCTCTTTTTCGTTGAGCATGACCGCCAGATGCAGCATCTCGCCCAGGCTCAACATCGTCCGGAGGCCGAGGTTCTGGAGGTCGACGAAGTGGCATTGCCCGCGAACATCGGCCTCGGACGTCCAGAGCGCGAAGGCCCATTCCATCCGTTTGCCGAGTTCGCGGGCGCTCTCGGAGGAAATGCCGAGCATGTCGGCGGGGATGCTCGCCTTCGGGACAAGGCCCGTCCCAATGGCGTTGCCCGAAATGGCCTCCACCGCCGAATGCGCCGCCCAATCGTTGGCGGCGAGGTCGGCGGCACGGCGCTGCATGACGTCGCGTTCGCGGGATTCCCCTTCCGGGGAATGCACCTGCGGCCCGCGCCAGCCCGAGATGGAGCCGCGATAGGCCCCGGCGTCGCGGGAGGCACGGGCGGTCATGCGCGAAGTGGACACGGGAGGGAGGGGATGCCCGAACTGATCAAGCAGTGCCATGCCTTACCTCCTCACCCTTGCGAGTACGATAGTGGGGCCGCGACGCCCGGTGTCGAGCGCCGCAAGCTCGCCCTGAAGGTACACAAGCTGCTGGCGGATCTCGGGCAGGTCGTACCGGGTCAAGGTGCGGCCCTGCACCGTGTACGACTTGCCCGTGGACGCCGCCTTGTACGCGGCCTTCCAACAGGCGATCAGATCGAGGAGTTCTTCACGTGTCCAGATGGTGCTCATAGTGCCTATGCACATAGCACAGAAAAAAGCGCATGTCTGAGACTGTGGAGACTGTGGAGACTGTAGAGACTGTGGAGACAAAAAATTTTCAAAAAGACAAAAAAAAGCCCGGCTGGGAAGCCGGACTTTTCTGTGCGAACTTGTTCAAGGCATCAGCCCCGCAGTTCATTGAGACGGGATGGATCATTATTTAACAGCTTGAAAAGCTGCACCAGTGCCTGTGGAGGTTTGGCCTTTCCAAGCTCATATCGAGAGAAGGCATTAGCTCCTCCACCGAACAGTTCACCAGCCTGCCTCTGATCGAGGCCGAGCTTTTTCCGGACGGATAGGACAAAAGCAGGATCAAACAGTTCTTCATTCACCTTACGGCGAAATACCTCCGACAGCCCATCAAGACGATCCGCTTCCTCATCCGACAAAACGCCCTCTCCGCACACCGGACAAAAATCCGCATGGGTTTCGAGCATGATTGTCCTTCCCTTGTATGTGAAGGGGACTTCCTTCACGCCGGGCACCAGTTCCGCGCCTCCGCATTCTGGACATTTCATATCACAGCTCCTTGAATGAAACGACAAGAACGTCGTCTATTACAGTCAGTTTAATGTACAGCATTCCCACATCCGCCTTGTGCCGGTAAACATCCTGCCAAACGGAAGAATCATGATATGTAGTCATGCTCTTATAGAACTCATGAGGACTCAGGCACATGATTTCCGCATAGGCTCGTTTGCGGTCATACCCCAATGCAGCGGCACCATTTCGCGCTGTGGTTGTCATATGGACCTTTCCAGCTTCAATCAGGGCCTTTACACGGCTCAGGGGGCAATGCGGCTTGTTCTTTTCCATGTCTTTATATTACCCTATTAGGTTAATTTGTCAAGTCGTTTTTCTCACAATACCCTGTTTCTAAAAATAGTTTCAAATCTGTTCTCAAATACCATCGATATCTTTTTCCCGTTCCATAAACAGGAATCTTTTTCTCCTTCACAAGCCGGTACAACTGCGCCTTGCTGCACCCGAGAATTTCGCAAGCCTGCTGCCAGTTGAGGCGATCCGACAGGTCGTACAGCGCCATCACGACCTCCGCAGGTTCGCCAGACGCGAACCGATGCCGCCCCCGCCGCGTTCGGACGGGCGCGGGGGACGGGCGGGCTTTTTCGCTTCCTCGTCCGGTCTGCGGCGATGCCGGACGTTCAGGATGAACGCGAACGCACGCTGCATGACCTCGCAGTCCCAGAAATGGTTCGGCTTGTTTGCCGGGTTTTCCCATCCCTGCTTCTCGTCGTCCCAGACCTCGGCGCACAGTTCCTTGGCGTACTGTTCAAGCTGCCCGCCGTCATTGGCGTGGAGGTGGAACGCGCCGGGATCATCCGGGTGGATGCCGAGCTTGAACGCCAGATCGGACTTGAAGAACGTCACGTCGCAGCGGTAGAGCATCAGCCCGCCGGGGATCTTGACCTTGTTGCCCTTGGCGTCGGGGAAGTATTCCTGATGCGAGGGGGTGTAGGGCTGCGCCATCGAACGGACGCCCTGCCACGGGAAGACGCGGCCCCGATGACGGACGGCCCATCGGTAGACCTCGGCGGTGCGCCCGCCCATCGCGTCGATCATGGCTGCCTTGACCGCGTATTCCCTGCCGTCCGGGTCGGCGTAGACGCTCCCGAACAGGATTTCCTCCAGCGCCGCGAGGTTGTCCGCCGAGCCGGACGCCACGAGCCAGCTCTCCTCGGTTTCGCCATAGCCGTAGGCCCGGATGACGTACCGGAAATAGTGCTGCTGCGTGTCCACCGTGGCCAGAAGGACGGATACCCGCTCTTTTCCGTCCACCGGGCCGGGAACCTTCCCGCGTGGGCGGTCGTCGCACAGGGCGAGGATGGCGTCTTCCGAGCGGGCCGCGTGCGACTCCACCCACGGCTCGGCGGCGTACTGGTTCCTGAAATTCTTGAGGTCGTCCAATTTTCCGCTCTCCTTATATTTGAGCCAGGCGTGGGCCACTTCGGACAGGCTCACGAAGTATGAAAGCCACGCGGGGATGTGAAAGCCCACCTTCACGGGACGGTGCGCGGCGACGTGGGCCATCAGCTCAAGGCCGGACGTGCGCTCGCGCCACTCCCCTCCTCTCACCGCCCGGTCGCGGTCGCCGTCATCCCACACCGTGCCGCAGTATTCACAGGCATAGTAGGCCAGCCGCTTCGCCAGCACGGTTTCGGCGTCCGGGGACTTTTCCTCATCCTTTCCGGGCCATGCGATGCGCTCGAAATCCATGTGCTGGAAAAAGCCGCAGTGCGGGCAGCGCACCCAAAAATCGAAGCGGGCACCCGCCTCCTCGGTGAGCGCCTTCCATATCGGGCCGTCCTCCGTGGTCGGGGTCGAGATTTTCACGACCTTGCGCCGGATTCGCCATGTCGTCGTGCGCTTCTCCGCCAGCGACTCGGACGATGCCTCGTTTTTCGGGTTCTTGTACTTGTCCAGCTCGTCAAGGATGAGGATGCGGATGGGCTTGTTCCCGAGCCGCGAGACGGAACCGGACCAGCCGAGGTAAATCGGCATGTGCAGCAGGTTGATGCGCAGGCTGGAAGCGTCGTCGCCGTAGCCCGTCATGTACTGCCGGAGGCGCGGGGAGGCCTCGATCATCGGGATGATGCGGTCCTTGGCGTTCTCGCGGGCGGTCAGTTCGTCGGGGAACACGTACATGACCGGGCCGGGGAGACGGTCGATGCAGTACCCGACGATGTTGTGGCCACACTCCGAGCCGCCCGTCTGGGGGCTCTTGCAGATGATGACCGTCTCGACGCCGGGAAGTCCGGACACGTCCATGATCCCGGTGAGGTACGGCGTGAACACGTTCCGCCAGCGGCCCCGGATGGCCGACATTTCGAGGACGCGGTGCTTCTCCGCCCATGCGCTGATCGGCACGGGTCTGCGGCGCTTCATCGCGGCCCGCTCCCCTTTTGAGAACCGGGTGGCCACGGTCAGTTTCCCCTCCGGCCGCTCCGCCATGCGCTGACGGAGCCACAAGGCCAGAGACGGCGGAAGCCATTTCGGTATCGGCACCGAAATGGCCACGCGCCGACACTCCTTTTTCGGCATTTCGTACAAGGCAAGCTGCGTCATGCTATCCCTTCAACAATCCCGGAAACACTCGTTGGAAACCCTCCGGCACGGGGAGGGCCACCACGTCCTCGGCTTTCAACACGATGGTGTGCCGTTTCATGATCTTCCCTTCAATGATCGGGTGCCCCCACCACTGGTCAGGGAAGCACTGGTTCCGGCCCCGCAGCACCACGGCGTAGCGGGCCGTCATCACCGTCATGCCGTGACGGAGTTTCATGGGGCGCCTCCGGAGAAACTCTCATATGCGCCACGCGGTCACGGACCTCGGCGCGTTTGGCGTTGTTGAACCGATCCACCGTACCAACGAGGTAGCCCGTGATGCGCCGGATGCGCTCGAACTTCACGCCGTTGCCGACTTTTCCCTCTATGATGGGGAAGTGGTTGAACTCACGCATGGGGGTTGTGTCCATGGCAACCATCCTTTTTCTCTAAAACGTCTGACGTCAAACAGACTACGGCCTTTTCCCATTCGCAGTATTGGGAAAGTTTCGGCCACCATTCCTGTGCAACTCTGACGGCATCCTGTTCGTCTTCACCAAATACAATGAATTCATGGACGGAATGATAGGGAACACGGATTGTATATGATTTCATCTTCTTTCCTCATCGCTCATATTCTTTGTTCCGCAGTCGGTTACGAAAGAAAAACGCTTGCCTTCCTGCGTCACGGCGGAAACCTTTCCGTTTTCGTGCATGACGACGAAGACGATGCGCTGTTCTTTCAACGTGCGCTCACGCCCCCGATATTCTCCAACAAGCATTCCACCATACCATATCCCGATCATAGTGAGGATATACATCACATACGGAACACATTCTTTCATAATTTCAATAATGCTCATCGTCTCCACACGCGCGTTGGTCCGGCAGCCGCGCCCCTGCCCTGCGTTATTCGTCGTCCGGTTCGGCGGTGAACGTGACCTCGATCTCGATGGGCTTCGCGTACTCGTTCATGGCCTCGTCGATGACCTGCTCGATGTGCTCGACGAACGGACCCGATTTCTTCGGGTTCCCCTCGACCAGCGCGATCACGTCGAGCGACCGCGCCTCAAACTCCGTTTTCAGGCTGGCGGACAGGGCCACGGCACGGGCGGCAAGCTCCTGATAGACGTCATCCCGCGAGATGTACTGGCCCTGCTTGACCTTGAGGATGAACTCTTCCTTGTCCGCCGCGACCCGTATCCTGCGGATTTCCTGTTCTTCCTTTTCCCGCTGCCGTCTGGCGGCGTCGGTGGCCAGCTTGTCCGGCGTCCCCGCCGTGGGGAGCGACGCCGCGTAGCGGTCAAGGTCACGCCGCTTGAAGGTGCCGTCCGGCTGCTTTCTCAGGCGCCCGGCCTTGATGTCGGCAAACAGCTTGGTCTGTCCGATTTTCCTGCCGCAATCCTCTTGCAGATAGGTGAGCGCCTCTTTCCAATTCTTGCAGTTCTGTCCTGCGTCCATCGCTTTCTCCAGCATGGCTGTGGCGCGTTCCAAAACGGCAAGATTTTCTTTCGAGGGATCGGAATAAACGTCCTGCTGCGCTCTGTTCTTCGCATTGAGCAACGCGGGAATGTCGTTCTTCCTGCTCACTTCAACAAGGGAACGCAGTTTTTCGCCCTGATCCTTGTCCTTCTGTAAATCTTCCATACTGTCCTCGCGCCGCGTTCTGCGGTGGGCGCATGTAGAATGTCTCATTTCGCCCTCCGTTGACTTGTGCAGTCGGGAGGGGCTAACCTTAGCTTGTGGTGGCTGGAGGCTAGTCCCTCCGCTTCCTAGGGGGCGTTCGGTGTTGGTAGCACCGGGCGTCCCCGCCTTTTTTACGGTTTACGGCAACAGGCTGAATTGCCCGTCATGCCGCCGACCGTTCCACTCGGGAACGTCGAGGTTGATGTTTTCCTTGATGAACGCGGCGAGCACCCTGCGATGGCACTCTTCCGGGTTCAGCTCGAAGCAACAGAGGATCGGGTCCGGTGTCCGCTTCTCGATCTCCTGAAGGTAGAGCCGCAAGGAAGACGGCGTGGGGAAACGGGATTCCAATTCCTTACGATACGCCGCCTTCCAGTCCACGGCATTCGGGTCGGACGGAGCGAACCGCTCGGCGCGCGGCCCGCTCCAGTTCCGATGCCACTTGGCGATGCAAACTTTCCGTTCTTTCGGGGCCTTGCTCGAAAAGAACGAGGTTTCAATGGACATTCTGGCCTCCTAAAAAGGCACGTCTCCGTCATAATCGCCGGAGGGTTGAGGGTTTTCTTCCAAAAATTGGGCTACAAGCTGCTCAAGCCGGATGCGCTTCGGCGTGTAGGCAAGGAACATGTCGATCAGGTCGCAGGTGGATTCGAACCCGTATTCATCCGCCAGCTCGTCCAGCGCGACGCCGCCGTTCTTCACCAGCAGGTTCGGCAGCTTGCGGTTGATGTCCTTGATCGTGTCCCTGTCGTAATCGGCGGCGACGCTGTGGTAATTGACCCTGCGGCGGTTCCAGATTTCGTCAATCACGGCGTACTCGTCGCTGACGACTTCCTTCGCCAGCTTGCGGGCTTCTCTCTCTGTCATGGCTCTGCTCATTGACTTTTTGGCGGGCAGGAGCCAAACTCAATCCGTACATGAAGGACTTGGCTCCTTTTCGTATCGGGGCGGTAAGTGGCATTACCGCCCCACTCTTTTATGCAAGGCCGGGGAGCATTATCTGCCCCCGCTTCACCTTCTCCTGCCTCGGCACGATCCCCATCCACATCTGGGCCACATTGCCCTTCGTGTAGTAGACGGACTTCCCGCCGCGTTCCCGCCATGCAATCCGCAGAGCCATCCAGAAATACAGGCTGGCCGGACCTCCGAAACGGTTCGCTCCGAACCGGGCCAGATTCCAGGCCGTTACCATCAGCTCCTTGAGTTCCTGCTTGCGCCTTGCGTCCATGCCGTTCTCCTTTTGATTGAAAAAATTCAACCATAAAAAGAACTTAGCATATTACACCTGTCATGCAAGCGTTTTTTTGTATTTAATTACTCGAATTACTTATATTTTTTCTTCCAGAGCGCGAAGGATTCCGCAAGCGTCCGCGCTCCGAACGGGGCATAGTAGTTGAGGGCGTACTGCCCCGTTTTCTTGTCCTGCTTCCGGCTGTAGAGCTGGAAGCACCCCCGGTACTTCATAGAGACAGGCCCCTTGGCGAAGGCCGTGGTGATGACCCACCCCACCCGCTTGTTCAGCTTGGCGTCCACCCATTCCTTGACCTCGCGGCTGGTGAGCAGGAGCAGCACGAGCTTGGCCAGCCGCTTCTCAACGTCCGAGGCCACGGCGAGATCGCACATGATGTACAGGGATTCGTCTCCGCCGGGGTTGCCTTCCGGGAGCTTCCACTGCGCGTGGCTCGTCTTCATGAAATCGGCCTTGCCGATCACTTGCCCGTCCAGCGTGAGCACGATGCAGACGTCCACGCCGCCGTCGAAGTAGTCGATGCGCTTGGCAAGGTAGAGTTCGTTCAGCCGGAGCGACTGCGCCCGCTTGACCGGGGCGAAGCCGGGAACCTCGTCCCCGGACACGGCCCGGTTCGCGGGCCAGATGGGGCCGACCGGGGCGGTCTTGACCGAGGAACGGATCACGACTTTTTTGGCGTGTTTCGCCACAATGTAGGTCGTGCGGCCCCGCCCCCGGGGAAGCACCGCCGAAGGCTGGCCGAGGAGCGCGTACACGTCGGGGAGATCCTTCTCCAGCACGACGTAATACGAGTCGAACCGGGCGATGGCCTCGAACAGCTCCAAACTCTTGTCGGTCATTTCCCGGTAGGCCGGGGGCGTCCATTCGACCGTGGCCCGGAGCAGCGCCTCCAGCTTTTCGTACCCGGCCTTGTAGGTCGGCGGGAACGCGAAAACCGTGTGTCCGGACGCGCTCTTTTCAAGCAGGTCGAAGCCGTCGCGGGCTTGGTAGTCGATGGGGCCGATGTGCGCCTTGTAGCCTTCGAGCCTGGCGCAGGTCTTTTCCATGAGCGTGTCCCACGCCTCCCGGCTGTGCTCAACCATGCGCATCTTGAAGGCGTTGTCGCCCTTCCACACCTCGCGCAGATCCATGAGCAGGCTGATGGAGGCCGTCAGCTCCAGCGGCGAACCCGTGCGGAGCAGCCCCCTGAGGTGTTCCGGGCAGTCTTCCCGCTCCCGCGCCTCCAGCGTCCAGCCGGACAGGTACGCTCCGAGCGCCGAGGTGTAGAGCGTCACGTCACAGGCCGTTATCGTCCCGGCGAAGCCCGCCGAGCGCAGCACGCTCGGGACGGTGAAGTTCCCGGCGCCGACGATCAGGCAAGGCAGGTGTACATCCTTCGCGTACTGCGCGAGGACCTGACGGACGGATGTGGCCACGGCCCCGATGAAGCTCATGCCGCGCTCTCCGTCGCCTGTTCGGGCTTGTGGTTGGCGATGGCTTCCTCCGCCAAATCCATCAGCTTGAGCATGGCAAGGGAGGCGTTGCGCACGTCGAACGTCTTTTTCGTCGCTTCCAGCAGGTCGAAGAAGCGGTCGAACTGCCTCACGTCCGCCAGCCAGATTTCCTTTGCCGGCAGCCCGTCCAGATCATCGAGCACGGCGTTCAGGCGTTCGGCCTCGCTGTCGACGAAGGCGAAGGTCATGGTGCGCGTGCTCACCTGAGGCGTGGTGAAGGACGTCAGGTCGATCTTGTCCAGCTTCTCCACCACGTCCGAGGACAGGCCCGCGTAGGTCTTCTCCGCTATCTCCTCAATCTCCGCCCACAACTCGGCAAGGAGCGCAGGGTCATCCTCGCCCACGAGGGCATTGTGAGAAAGCTGGATGGCCACGGCTTGCGACCGCGTCAGGTCCTCTTCGATGATCATGACGAGGATGCGCTCGATCCCCGCCTCGACGGAGGCTTGTACGCGGTGGTTCCCGGAGAGGACTTCCACCCTGCCGTCGCTCAGGCGGTGGCACAGGGGCACGGACGACAGCCGCTTGTCCCGCCCGATGTTCGCCGTGAGCTGCTGGAAGACGTCCTTTTTCAGTATCCGGGCATTCTTCTTGAGCAGGGAAATGTCCTTCGGGTCCATGACCGCCAGCGTCAGGGCGTCCCCGTACAGGACCTTGCTGATGCGCGAAAGCGTGTCGTTCTCAGTCGAAAAATCCATGTTACCCCCATATCTTCAAAAGGTTATGCGCGCCTATATCTGCCGCGACGTGTGCCGACAGCCAATCCCACAGGGCGTCGGAACCGTCCTGAAACCGCCAAAACGCCTCGAACTGATCACGGTGCCGCTTTGCCCACGAGTGGCTGTACAGCCACCTGAATCCCCCGTCCTCCTTGATGAAACGGACGGGGAGGCCCTGCCATAGCGCCCATGCATGGAGCACGTCCGGAGGAACATCGTTGACGGCGAGATATGCGGGCATAGCTTCGCGCAATCCCGCCGGGAGCGCCTCTTTTACGCTGGCCGCGCATCCGTCCTGTCCCTTTCCTTTTTCCAGAGAAGGGGAATTTGTGGGCGTTTCGCCCCCTCCCCCCTCAAAAACACGACCACACGAAAATGCTTCCACACTTCCGGGGGCATCGGGCAGGCTGACGGAGCGGGGCAACCCCTCGGAGATCCACTCCCGTATATCCACGCCGAGGCCATAGGCTTCGCCGGGGTCCTTCCCCTCCGGCGTCGGCCAGCGCCGTGCGTGCGGGTAGGTATCCATCCACCACTTCAATCCGGCCACACCGTTCAGGCTGTCCTCGTAATCGAGGGCGACCAGCAGCCGCACCGCACCCTCAAGCAGGGAGTGAGCCTCGGCATCCGGCTTGCGCGTGTTGCTCCTGACGGCGAGGGCACCGATCCCGCCACCCGTCGCGTAGTGGCACAGGACGGCATCCAGCTCCCCCTCGACAATGACATATACGGAGAGCCTCGCCCGTTCCGCCTCTGGCCGCAGCAACAGCGGGCGGCGGCAGGAGCCTTCCAGCTCGATGTACTTCAAGCATTTCCGGCCCTCTTCCTTGGCGAGATCGGCGTTGGGCTTGCGGATACGGAGGTTGATGAGCCGCCCGTCCTCGGCAAACAGGGGGATTGTGATCCCACGGGGGATGAACAGCATGGTCATGGCTTTCCCGTCCTGCTCTTTTGGGGCGAGGCCAAGAGCAGAGCGGGAACGATACCGGCCCGCCTTGCCGTTTTCCCCCACCAGATAACCGAGGCGGTAGGTGCGGACGGCCTCTTCCGTGATGCCACGGGCAGCAAGCCACTTGAGCGCTTCGGGATGGTTCCAGATCTCCCGCTCCGCTTCGCCTTGCAGTTTCGTCGCATAAGCCACCCACTTCTCCGTGGGGAGTTCCCACTCTTGCGGGGTAAACGTGCCGGACTCGGCACGCGGCTCACGCGGGGCGGGCCGATGGCGGAGCCGAACCGGGGCATTGGAGATGCCAAGCTCGGCACACGCCTCCCGAAAGCTCAGTCCCTCAATCTCCATCAGGTACTTGATGCTGTCCCCGGTGAAGCGGCACTGGCGGCAGTAGCAAACGCCGGGGATATGGTTCACGGCGCAGGTGTGCCCGAGATCGTGCTCACGGTCCGGCCAGATGATGAAACGGTCGGACTTCCCCGGCTCCCCACCGCACAACGGGCACGGGCCATTGAAGCCGTTTCCCTGCGCCTTCACTGCGCTGCCAAAGCGGTGCCGATAGTTCTCAAGCATGGTGGCCATATGATCCTCCCAACACTCCAAAGGAGATACTTTCATTTCATACTGATTTTTTATTCTTTTTTTCTATGGGAGGATGGGAGGATTAGTATATAAAGTTTACACGCGCATAAATGGGATATGAGATCACAACGCATGAAAAGTTATGGGGTAATCCTCCCATCCTCCCATGTTTTACATATATTGTTTTATTACAACATATTACCGTTACCATCCTCCCCTTTTTTATGGGAGGATTTGGGAGGATTGAATTCACGGGCCTTTTGAAGCTCAATATCTGCGTCCGGCGTAAGCGTGATCCCAAGACGCCAGATGCCGTTGCTCTTCTTCGAGGGGATTTCCTTTTTGTTCAGCATTTCCGCAAATTTCTTTGCGGAAATGCTGAACCGTCTATCCTTGTAGCGGGCATACCAGAGGCAAAAAGCCTCATGGAGATCCGTGGCGGAGATCGAAGTTTTGTAGTCCTCAATGCGTTCATGGCCCGGCTCACGGACGCACCATTCGTCAATGAACTGTGCGAGATCATCCCAATTAGTGCGTTGGCTCTCCGTCCATCGGTATACTTTTTCAGGGACTTGTAGCCCCCCATATTTGAGGTACTCTATGGCCCCCCTGACCATCCGGGCGAGGACGCCCTTCCGCTCCTTCTCCAGCTTTTCGTCAAGATACTTGTCGGCCTGGCGCTGGTAGGGCTTCGCCGGATCAGGCTTATTCACGAAAGACAGGTTCCATTTCAGGATGAGCGCACGCTGCCAGAAAGCCGCATCGTCGGCCTTCGCCTTTGGCAGTTCGTTCGTGGTCATGATCGGCAGGTGCGTCTGCTTCCAAGAGGTTTCCTCCTTCGAGTAGGGGCTCCTCCCGGTTATGTAGCTGCCGCCCGACAGTTTCTTGAGCTTGGCCAGCGCAAATTTCTGATTCTCCTCGGCCTCGTTGATCCACGCGATGCACATGCCTCGCAGCCTCATCACATCGGGCGAAGGGCCGGAAGAGTTCTTCACGTTCGGAGTCTGGAGCAGCATCTCGACGGGCACGTCGCCGGAAAGCGCCTTGCCGAGCGTCGTGGTGATCAGCTTGATGAGCGTATCCTTGCCGTTTCGCCCGTGTTCCCCGTGGAAAATCATAAAAATGTGATCCTTGCGCTCCCGGATAAGCCCGTATCCGAGCAGCCGCCAGATGAACGCGACAAGCTCCTTGTCGCCATCCATGCTTCGGAGCAGGAAGTCATTCGCCACCGGGCAAGGGTCTTCCACATCCAGCAAGCCGGGATCGTACTCGGTTTCGCAAGCAGTGAGCAGGTAATCCCGTGGCCGACCCTGCTCCAGATCACCCGTCTCCAGATTGATCACGCCGTTCGGACAGGGCAGCAGACGAGGCTTGTCGTCCAACTGCTCAGGGTAAACCAGCAGAGGGGGATCGACACGGGCCGTCATCTTTTTCAAGTTGTCCTGACCGGGGGCCTCACGCAGCGTCTTGATCCGCCGCCGGATTGCGCCGAGCTGCTTCTGGAGTTCCTTCTTCAAATCGGGATCATCCCGTTTATCCACGGAGTCGAACTCTTTCTCCTTCTCGACGGCAAGGCGTTCATAGAGGCGGACAACATCCTCTATCGCCCGGAACTCCTGTTTTTCTTTCGCTTTCTCCCAATGCGCCCCATTCCAGAAAAGGAAATCATCCGAATCGATCACGCCCACGATCTTATCCCGGTGCAGACGGTTGAACAGCTTGCCATCGCCCACTCCATCCTCGTCGAAGTAGGTACGGATGACATCGGTGGTAAGTTCGGACATGAGATCCTGCTTCTTAGCCGCAACCTTGGCCTTCATCGCCTTTTTTTCTTCCTTGGTGCGTTGTTCGACCTTATCCTTGTACTTTTTACCACTCATATATCAATATCCTATTGATTTTATTAAACTAAAAACTGACAACTTTTTAGGCGGCAGCTAACATCCCCAGAAGACATCTCATTATTTCGGGGGTTCCATTTCGCAAGTCGTAGCCACAGTATGGGGTCGAACCGCCGTTGGGAGATCCCACGGGCCGGAAGGACCCGCGAGTTAGGCGTAACCTAGGGCCAGCCAAAGGACTTTTGTGGACGTGCCTTGTGTGAGAGAGGGGATAAGGGGAGAGAGCTAACCGCCGAGGAAAAACAGCTAGGTTAGCAATAAGTAAGCATATAATGGTGGGTATATGTTCTCTCTTGATGCAATAATCTTTAATATTCAAATAGTTAATTGAATATATTCTGCATAAAAAAAGAATATATTTCAGTCTGTTACAGACAGAAAAAATTTTGTCCAGTGGGACGAAGCCTCGACTGGTTCCGGACCCATCATTTCATTCCCGTTCCTTGTTCCAGCCATTTCCTTTCGGACTCTTGCGTATAGCTACGAAACACGTTAGGAGGAACTTTCATTTTAAAAGCCACTGTGCGCAACAGCGTGGCGAAAGGACTGTTATGAGCAGCACACCAGACGAAATCACTATTGAATACGAAGAATCCGGGCAGATCCTCATCAAGGAACTGGACAAGGTCATCCTCTCCAAGGGGGCATGGACGACAATCCTTTTCCGCTATCAGGAGCTCGACGCGGAAACGGGCGAATACGGTCCGGACAAGTATGCTATCCGCCGTTATCAGAAGTCGGGGGGCGAATACCGCCAAAAGTCCAAATTCAACATATCCAGCGCGGAACAGGCTCGCAAGATCGTGGATGCCCTCTCCGGCTGGCTCGCGGACGCTTGATGCACACCCTTGCCCAAATGCTTTCCGCCGTCCTCGTGACGGCTTTTTTCTTTTTTCAGACGGCCATCGCCCATGCGGACGGCTTGTTTTCAGCCACCGTGACGCAGTGTACGGACGGAGACACGCTTGTGCTTGATACGGGACAGCGCGTCCGGCTTGCCGGAGTCGATACCCCTGAGAAAGGCTCCAAGGATACCCCGCCCCAGTATTATGCCCGCGAGGCAGCGCGCTTCACCTGCGAGCGGACACGGAAACAGCGGGTCAAGGTCATCCCGCTTCCCGGGGCATCCCGAGATCGGTATCAAAGGCTTGTCGCGGAAATCATCCTTCCCGACGGGCGTTCCCTCAATGAACAGCTTCTCCAGCAGGGCATGGCTTCTTTTTACGCGCACAAGAACCTCCCCAGCCAGTTGGTACGCCGCCTGACTGCGGCTCAAAAGGACGCACTGGACAAGCGCGCGGGCTGCTGGGGGTTCATCCTGACCCGCCCTCAGGCTCAGGAGCCCTACATCGGCAATAGGAACAGCAAACGTTTTTTCTCCAAAGCATGTCTGCGCACGGCCAATATTTCGAAAAAAAATCAAATCCGCTTTTCGGATCTCGAAGAGGCGTTCAGGTCGGGCTATGCGCCGGCAAGGCCATGCGGCATCTGGCCGTCCGCAGAGTAAGGGGCTTTCCTGCACTCCACCAAAAGGATACTCTGTTCCCATGAATACAGAACGTGGAGGCAAAGATGTGGAACGCCGAAACAGCCCAATTCCTGCATGACTGGTATGCAACGCCTGAGGGAACCTATGCCATCACTCAGGAAAACCGCCTTTTTCAACACTTGATCTCTCAGTGGCCCCGGCGCGGGCATACGCTTCTGGACATAGGGTGTGGAGCGGGTATCTTTTTGGAGATGCTCTGGCACTATGGGTTTGATGTCACGGGGCTTGATACCGGTACTGACCTGCTCGACATGGCGAGGGAACGGCTGGGGAACCGGGCTGAATTCCAGCTGGGCCGCCCGGAACATCTCCCTTTCGACGATGAAGAATTCGATTACGCAGCTCTGCTCACCGTGTTGGAATACGTGGACAACCCGGAAGACGTACTGCGCGAAGCCATCAGAGTTTCCCATCGCGGCGTCATCATCGGTTTTATGAACAGTTTTTCGCTCTATCAGATACAAAGGCGCCTGCACCGTCCCACCCTTGAGTACAGGCACAGACGCCATAACCTGAATTTCTGGTCGCTGGCCCGTATGGTCAGGCGAATCCGTCCCAAGGCCACCCTCTCTTTCCGATCCGTATTGCTTGGCCCGCCAAACACATGGAAGAAAGAAGGGCTTTGGGGGAAGATCAACAGCCTGCAAACGCCGCTGCCCATCGGGGCATATCTCGGCCTCTGCATCGACACCATGCCGCGTGTCCCCCTGACGCCTTTACTCCTTCGCGCCAAAGAGAAAGCGTTCAAAGTCTATACGGAGCTCCAGCCCGAGGCCAGCCGGGAGGGGGCTCCTTCCCGTCCCTGATGGATGTCCCTCCTCTTGGGGTGCACCCTTCAAAGAACGACAGTATTCTCAGCCGAAACACCTTCGGGAGAGATATGGCTCAGGCAAAGGGCACTCCCCCCGCCCTTTGCCCCATCACGGCAGCGGCGCTCCTGCGACTGAAAACGGCCATAACCGCCCCCTCTCGGCCTGGCTCATCAAAAGGCTTCATCAGCGTATTTCCTTAGAGTGTCGCAGCCCCGGCCCTACCCTTGAGAGAGGCGCACACGAAAACGGTTTCCGCCTTCCCAATGCTCGTACGCCACTTTCCAGCCCAAGCGTTCACAGCCGCGCAGCACAAGAGAGAGCCCCAGCCCGCTTCCGGGGCTTTTGCTGGTCCCGCGCACGCCCCGTTCAAACATGCGTGTGCGCACATCAGGATCGATGACAGGAGCGGTATCCGTCAGAAGCATTTCATCCGCACGGAACTCCAACAGAATGCGGCCCTGTTCGGCATAGCGACATGCGTTGTCGAGCAGATTGTGCAAAACCATGGCGGCCAACTCAGGGCTTCCCAAAACCATCAGCCGGTCGGGCAACAGACTGGAAAAGGTGACAGGCCTCCCTCGCAAGCGTTCCCGGATCTCCACCTCCTCCTGCCTCGCCAGCACACACAGATCGAAAGGCCGGAATTCCAACTGCTCCGGCTTACGCGCAAGAAGCAACATTGTACCGACCATCGCCGTCATGGACGCAACAGTCCGCTGCATTCTGACCACAATCGGAAGCAGTTTGTCATCTCCGCTCAAGCGGCTTTCCAAAATCTCCACCCCGCCCTGCAATACGGTCAGCGGAGTGCGCAACTCATGGCTGACGTCCCCAGTGAACAGCTGTTCCCGGTTCAAAAACTCTCGCAAGGCCTGCTCCCTCCCTGCGAAAGCCCGCGCCAGATCACCGACCTCGTCATCCCGAGAACACAATAGGGTGTCATCCAGTGCTTCGCCCCGGTTGACCTTGCCGGTCAGCTCGACAAGCGGCGAGACCAGCCGACCGCTCAACCAATAAGCCAACAATCCCGCCCCGATCAGGCTCCCCACGACACATGCCAGCGCAATATCGGCCATCACCTCTTCCAAGTCGTCAAGGTCCTTGATCTTGCCGACAATGGCGTACTCTTGCTCCTCCTTGTCCCGGTATGTCATGGCATAGCGATCCCGTTTGATGCGCACGAGCTCACGCACCTTGGAACGCTCCGGACGCAAATCATCAGGAATGGCTTCCCCGACGTACCATTTTACCTTCAGTTCCTTTGCAAGCAGCTCGCTGTCCACGGAAAGCCTTTCTCCCTTACGGAGAGTGCGCCCTTCCTCAGCGGCTATGAGCAAACGCATGATCGGTTCCATGTGCCACCGGATGACATGCGTAATCGCATAGTCATACGAAAGGTAGGCGCTCAGGCTGAATATCCCTCCGGTGACCAACGTCAAGACGAGGAACGCCTCCGCGATGCGCCTGCTGAGCGAACGTGTCCTGACTCGCCGCGCCACCCGATTGCGCAATGCCGCCAGCGGACGGAAAAGGAATATTGCCCGCCACAAGGCGCTGCAACCGGCACAAAGTCCATTGAGAAACGACGATGTTTTATTCATGCCGAACCAACGTATAGCCTACATGCGGGATCGTCTTGAGGAGCGGACAGGTAAACGGTTTGTCCAGCTTCTGGCGCAATTCATGGATATGGGTACGTAAGGCATCGCTGTCCGGCGGAAAATCCCCCCAGATGGCTTGTTCAAGTTCCGTTCTGGGGACGACGGCCGGAGCGGCCCGCAGCAATGTCTCCAAAATGACGAACCCTGTTGGGCTCAAACGCAGGGGAACCCCGCTCCGGGTTGCGCTGTGGGCCGCGGGATCAAGCTCAATGTCTTCCCAACGTAAGACGCTACGGGTCTGCCGCCCCCGCGCACGGCGCACCAGCGCACGCAACCGGGCGTCCAGCTCCTTCATCGAAAACGGCTTGACCAGATAGTCGTCAGCTCCGCAATCAAGCCCCGTCACACGATCCGCAACCGTATCACGGGCCGTCAACATGAGAATCGGCGTCGGATCGACATGTTCTTCCCGTAAAGCCCGGCACACCGCCAACCCGTCCATCCCCGGAAGCATGATGTCCAGCACGATGACGTCAAAGGTACCCGCCACCGCCATCTCCAATCCGATATGGCCGTTGGCGGAACAGTCGAGCTCATAGCCGAGAGGTTCGAGGAACGCGTACAGATTTGCGGTAATATCTTGGTTGTCTTCAATAATCAGTGCACGTATCCGGCCTGCTTCCATGCGCTCCTCCGCTTCCCTCAAACGGTCTTCCGGCAATGCCATAAACAAAAGGCGGGCACAGAGAATCTCCGCGCCCGCCTTCCCGAACGAACTACTTCACGATTTCAAGATACCGCACGTCCACTTCATTGGCGCGCCCTTGCTTCTTGTGATCCACTTCGCCCGTCAGCCTCACCCGCGTCTCCGGCGTTACCCTATTGGAACCAAAGATCCGCTGGCCGATTTCTACCGTTATCTTTCCGGAATCATCCTGAAATACATACTTGTTTTTGCTGAGGCGTTCCAGAATATTCCCTTCCAGCGTGCAGGTGGTATCATCAAGGGCATTTTGTACCTGCGCCGCTTTCGTAATGGTCTGAGGGCCGGGGCCAGCGAATCCGCCGGTACTGGCATTAGGTCCCTCAAAACCCGCGAAAGCGGGAACTGCCAAAGCCAAAGAAAGCAGCAAAGCCATGATGTAACGCATACGGATACTCCTTTATGGGGGTTCTCATTCGTTGGTGAAGCTATCATGCTACACAGGGCGTGAAGAGAATGTTAAGAGCAAAAAAAATTCTCTCAAGCGCCCTCCCGCACTCTTCGCATCTTCATCACCATGCGATGTCCTTTTTTATTACTGAATTCGCAGTAAAAAAACGGAGCGACCGGAATGCGTTTTTTTGCGGCCTCCGGCGCGCTCCGCAACCACCGACTGCATCCGCCCCGAGGGAACTCCCACTCCGTTGAGGCGGGCCCTTGTTTTCCACCCGAGACTATTGCACACTTTATACTCTGGAGGTGCAATCATGGCCAAGCACGACAGTATCCCCGTTTCATCCAGCAAGCTGCCCCTGTTCGCCCCATTTGCCGTTCCAAAGATCGGAAACATGGCTACGGCATGGCACGAGATACTGCATCTTGGCACCAAGCAGCGCCACTCCGCCGGAAGCATCGTCAAGGTTGAAGGCGAAACCTGTTTCGATCTCTTTTATATTGATGAAGGAAAAGTCCATGTGGTTTTCGACACGATCGACGGCAGGATGCGTTCGGTCGTTTCCTTTGAACCGGGAAGCATCTTCAACCTCGCTCCCGCGGCCACCCGGTGTGAGGCATCCGGGCAGTATCAGTGCATGACCGACGCCGTGATCTGGCAAATTCCGGGAAAGGTACTGCATGATCCCGTTTTCGCCGCCCGGTATCCCAACCTCATGCTTTCCGTTATCGAGTTGCTCGGCACGCTGGTCCTCACCTACCATACGTATCTCACTGACATGCTCATGGATGATTTCGTCACCCGTTTCAGCCGCTTTCTCATTTCCCTCAGCCTTGAACAGGGTTCCGATGAGTTCCCTCTCGGCATGACGCAGGAACAGCTCGCTTCCGTGTTCGGCGTCCATCGCGCTACACTGGCGCGGGCAATCCAGCACCTCAAACAGGAAGCCATCATTGCCTGCTTTACCTGCCGCCGCGTGGAAATCATTGATATGGAACGGCTGCGCCATATGGCGCACCTGTAAAGCCCGCCTTTTCGTGAAAAAATATCCATTTAGTTTGTTTTTATTTTAATTAAATTATTTCATCATAATATAAAAAGCCCGTCATTCTTCATGACGGGCTTTTTTGCGTTTTGTCGCATATGCGATAGTCGCACTCACCCATGTTGTGAAAGAAAGAACGCATAACGGCATCTCATGATGCCCCAACTTCGGAAAACACCGTTTTGCTCAGGAGGAAACGAATATGCCCCCAGTCATCGACAGGACCAAATGCATTGGTTGCGGCATGTGCGCGGACGTGTGCCCGCTCCAAGTCTTTCGCCACGATCCCAAGAAAGACAAAATTCCTGAAGTACGTCGCCCCTATGAATGCTGGCATTGCAACGCCTGCGTTCTTGATTGCCGGGCCAAGGCGATCGAGCTTCGGCTTCCTCTGACGCACATGTTGCTCTATGTGGACTCCGATTCCCTCAAACCCAAAGAATAACCCCGCAGCATCAGCATCCTTTTATCACTCGGAGGCAATCATCATGATCCCCATTAAAGAAAGGCTGGAATCGGACGTTCTCATCGTCGGCGGCGGCATCGCCGGACTTATGGCTGCTATTGCGGCGGCGGACAAAGGCGCGAGCGTAACCCTGCTGGATAAGGCCAACACGAAGCGCAGCGGGGCGGGAGCCACGGGCAACGATCATTTTCTCTGCTATATCCCGGAGAAGCACGGCACCATCGATGTGGTGTATGAAGAATTTATGGACAGCCAGAACGCCACCAGCAACGACACGCCGCTTGTCATGCGTTTTCTGGAAACCAGCCCCACGATCGTCAACATGTGGAATGACTGGGGCATCAACATGAAGCCTACCGGGGATTTCCACTTCGAAGGCCATGCCTATCCGGGGCGTCCGAAAATTTTCCTCAAGTATGACGGCCACAATCAAAAAAAGGTGCTCACGGAACAGGCCAAGAAACGAGGCGTCCGTATCGTCAACCACTCGCCCGTGCTGGAACTGCTCCGCGACGATAACGGCATCACCGGCGCCCTGGCCCTCGATATTTCCTCCGACGAGCCGGCCTATCGTATCGTGAAGGCCAAAGCCGTAGTGGTCGCCACGGGATACGTCAGCCGCCTGTTCACGACCGATCCCACGCCGAGCCAGATGTTCAACACGAACATGTGCCCTTCCGGAACCGGTGACTCCATCGCACAGGCGTGGCGCTTGGGAGCCCATCTCGTCAATATGGAAAAGACCTACCGCCATGCCGGGCCCCGTTTCCTCGCCCGCTGCGGCAAGGCCACATGGATCGGCGTCTACCGGTATCCCAACGGCAAGCCCATCGGCCCGTTCATCACCAAGCCCAACGTGGAAACCGGCGACATGACCAGCGACATCTGGGCGTCCGCCTTTACCGATCTGAAGCTCAACGGCACGGGCCCCGCCTATATGGACTGTTCCGGCGCGAGCCCGGAAGACCTTGAACACATGCGCTGGGCCATGCGGTGCGAAGGGCTCACCGCGCTGCTCGACTATATGGACAAGGAAGGCATCGATCCCGGCAGACATGCCGTGGAATTCGGGCAGTACGAAGCCAACCTCTGTACCAACGGCATCGAAATCGACATCAACGGCGAAAGCAATATCCGCGGCCTGTTCGCGGCGGGCGACATGATGGGCAACATCAGCGGCGACATCGGCGCTGCGGCGGTCTACGGCTGGATCGCGGGGCATCACGCGGGGGACTACAAAACGCTCGGTCAGCCCGCCGATGTGGACGGTGCGCCTTTCTGCCAGGAGCGCATGGCATTCTTCAGCGGCCTGTATGAACGCAGCGGCGGCGCGTCATGGCAGGAAGCGAACTTCGCTCTCCAGCAGATCATGACCGAATACGCGGACTGCGGCCCGCACCGCCTGCGCTCCGATACGCTGCTGACGGCAGGTATCAAATATATCGGCGACCTGCGAAAAAAAATCAATAAGGAAATGTCGGTATCCGATGCCCACGAACTGATGCGCGCTGCGGAAGTGCTCAACCTGCTCGATCTCGGCGAAGCGCTCATGATTGCGGCACGCGAACGCAAAGAAAGCCGTGGACGTCATTTACGGGCCGACTTCACCTTCACGAACCCTTTGCTCCGCGACAAGTTCCTTCGCGTTTGGCAGGAAGGCGGCACGCCCCGCACGGCATGGCGCGACCGCCTGAAATAGGCTGCACGCCGGGGAGAGAACCTCCCCGGCCCCGCCACACGGCCCTTTCCCCCCAATTGTTTTCCAGAGTTCCGCCAACCATTCCAAAGCATATCCCCGGTAAACGCCTATACATTCCCTGTCCGGTCAAGCCGTTTTTCCCTCATACCAACAGAGGTCGTTATGAATCCCGTTCAGGCTCTCAAATGGACTATGACCCTGCTTATCCCTTGCGGCGTCTACTTCCTTTCCCCGCAAGACGTCTCGCCGCATTTCCCGCTGTACATGGGGCTTACCAGCGCCGCCATCATAGCATGGGCGCTCAATGTATTCCCCGCCATCGGCGTGGCGGCCATGCTCACGTTCGCCTATATCCTTTGCGGCGTGGCGGATGCCGAAGTCGTATTCGGGCCGTGGGCCACCGTGCTCCCGTGGCTGAGCTTCGCTGCGGTCATCATTGGTGAAGGCATGGAAAAGACGGGGCTGGCCAAGCGGCTGGCCTTGCGATGTCTCAAGCTGACGGGCGGCTCCTTCAACGGCCTTGTGGCGGGATTCTTCCTCGCCGGGCTTGTGCTCGTCGTCATTCTTCCTTCCATCCTCGCCCGCGTCGTCATCTTCTGCGCCATCGCCGTAGGCATTATCCAAGCGCTCCAGCTCGACGCCAAGTCCCGCATGTCGTCCACCATCGTCATGATGGCTTTCTTTGCGGCGGCGGCCCCGCAGTTCATGTTCCTGCACTCCTCGGAATCCTTCATCTGGGCTTTCGGGATGATGCTCAAGGGGACGGACAAGACCGTCAACTTCTGGGACTATGCCTATCAGGCAACATTCATCAATTTGATATACTACGCATTGTCGATGGCGACGGTCTATATCGTAAAGGGACGCGAAACGCTCGTCTCCGGAGCGCACTTCTCCACGTTCATCGAGCAAAGCTGCCGCGAAATGGGCCCCATCCAGCCGCGTGAAATCAAGCTGCTGGTCCTCGTCTTCGGCATCATCCTCGGCTTCATGCTGGAACCCCTCACCCATATCGATCCCGTATACGTCTGTTGCGTGCTGGCGCTCCTGAGCTACCTGCCCGGCATCAATGTCCTTGACCGCGAAAGCTTCAGCAACCTGAATATCGTATTCCTCGTGTTCATCACGGGCTGTATGGCTATCGGCTTTGTGGGCGGCAGCGTCGGCGCGAACAAGTGGGCCGTGGCGAGCATCGTGCCTCTGCTTCAGGGATGGGGCGAAACCATGTCCGTCGTATGCGCCTATGCCGCCGGGGTCGTCATCAACTTCCTGCTCACCCCGCTTGCGGCGACGGCCGCGTTTACGCCCGCCTTCGGAGAGCTGGGGACAGCCATGAACGTAAACCCGCTCCCGCTGTTCTACGCATTCAACTTTGGCCTGGACCAGTACATCTTCCCGTATGAAGCCGTTTACTTCCTCTACATTTTCATCACTGAACGGGTCCTGCTCCGCCACATCGTAACCGCCTTGGCGATCCGTATGCTCATCGTAGGGATCTTTGTCGTTGTGGTTGCCGTCCCCTATTGGAACGGTATCGGCCTAATGTAGCGCACTCGGAAATGGAGGGAGCCCTCTGTTGGTTCTCCGGTTCACCTTTCCATTGCCGTCGGCCTGCTGTGTTGCCCCGGATAGATTTCCGGGGCAACATTTTTGTTTATGCTTTACAATAGGCTTCCACCGTCCTCATTCTTTTCGCTTTTGGCTGATCGTTCTTACAACGCATTATTGACACACCTGTTTTCGTCTCGTACCCTTTATGAGAAAAGGTCATGAGAACCTATTCTCAAAGCGGCTGCAAACATCCTAGGCCATATGAACATTATCCACTCTCTTTATTGACTTTTACCTATATACCCCATGAATACTCAGCCTTTTACCTGACGACTCTCCGCAAGGTGCATGGAATGCGCTTTCCTGCCTGTGTCGGGTCTGGCAAAGCCTCGGCCTCTTCGCGGGAATGGAAAGCACCGCCTTTGATCTGAACGGTATTGTTCCTACAAACAGGCGCAACCGACACGACGCGGAACTATCGGAAAACCGTCATGAAGTTTCCAAACAGTTGCCCTAGAAAAGGACAATGCGGCTCTTGAAGATGAGATACATGCCGTGTGGCTCTTCGCCAACGGTACATTATAAAATGAGGCGAATATGATCACGTTATCCGAAGCGGTACTTGACGAATTGAAGCGCCTAAGAGGACGTACCGAACGTACGTTCCGCATTGAACCCGGATGTAGCTGCTGCCACAGCCCGACATTGGAATTGATTCTGGATGAACCGGAAGACGACGATGTGACCACGGAAGTTTCCGGTTTTACGTTCTGCATCAGGAAGCGTATGCTGGATCAGCTCGGCAACGTCCGCATTGAAGCCGATCATGCGGAGGGATACCGTATATTCTCGGAACGGTCCCTCTCTTCCTTTGTCAAAAACGGACGCCTTTGCGCTTCATAGCACTGTCCATACCGAAAGGGCCGGAAACGTTTCCGGCCCTTTCGTTTTACCCGCCAAAGCGGGTTTTGCTTGATACCCGCGCCGGTTCATCCATGAAGATCCCGCTTCCACATATTCTCCCCCCTGAGCCGATTCCGAGAGTCACTCCAGCTCAGAAGCGAATCCTTTTGCTTCCCCGATGAGCCACTGGAAAAGCGATGAAGAAAATGATGAAGAAAATGCGGTCATACCTGTGAGCTTGCCCTCTTCCCGGCTCTCCGGTATCCTGAATCGGATACGGTATCGGCCCGCTTTCCTTTCGATACCGCCAACGAGGAGATAGATAGATGCCCTTGCCCATGCCCGAAGAGGAAGAACTACACCGTTGCCCCCACGGAGAGCGATGCCAAGCCCTGATGTTGTGCTCTCTGGACTGTGCAACGAGTGGTGCCCACCCAGACAGGAAAACAAAGGCCGATGGCCGGTTCATCGTGACTCCGTGGTGGTGCATCCATAAGTGCAAATGGTTTTCGGAACACAAGAACGAAGCGTCCAAAAAGTCCTGATCCGTCGAATAGAAAAAATCCCCCAAACAAACGTTTGGGGGATTTTTTATCAAACAGTCGCTTCAGAACTTACTTCTTCAGCCAAGGCATAAGGGCACGCAGCTTGCCGCCCACCTGTTCAATCTGGTGGTCGTTTTCGATACGGCGCTTCGCCTTAAAGCTCGGGTAGCCGCAGCCGCATTCAAGGATGAAGTCACGAGCGAACGTGCCGTCCTGGATTTCGCTCAGGACCTGCTTCATGGCCTTGCGGGTTTCGTCGGTGATGATGCGGCGGCCGGTGCGGTAATCGCCGAATTCGGCGGTGTCGCTGATGGAATGACGCATCTTGCCGAAGCCGCCTTCATAGATGAGGTCAACGATGAGCTTCATCTCGTGGCAGCATTCAAAATAGGCGATTTCGGGCTGATAGCCGGCAGCGACCAGCGTTTCGAAACCGGCCTTGATCAGTTCGGTCACGCCGCCGCACAGGACGGCCTGTTCGCCGAAGAGGTCGGTTTCAGTTTCTTCCTTGAAGGTGGTTTCGATCACGCCGGAACGCGTCCCGCCGATGCCCTTGGCATAGGCCAGCGCCTTCTGGGTGGCTTCGCCGGTGGCGTCCTGATGGACGGCGAACACGCAGGGAACCCCGCCGCCTTCCGTGAAGGTGCGGCGAACCAGATGGCCGGGACCCTTGGGGGCCACCATGAACACATCCACGTCCTTCGGGGGTTCGATCTGGCAGAAATGGATGTTGAAGCCGTGAGCGAACACCAGAGACTTGCCGGGCTTCAGGTTCGGAGCGATGTCTTCGCGGTACACGCGGGCCTGATGCTGGTCGGGCAGCAGGATCATGATCACATCGGCGGCAGCGGCAGCTTCCGCGGCGGACATGGGGGCAAAGCCGTGTTCCTTGGCAAGAGCGTAGTTGGCACCACCGGAACGCTGACCAACAATCACGTTTAGGCCGGAATCACGCAGATTCTGGGCATGCGCATGGCCCTGGCTGCCGTAACCGATAACGGCAATGGTCTTGTTTTTGAGAAAATCCAGGTTCGCGTCCTGTTCATAGAAGGCTTTCATGTTCTCTCCTTAACTGGTAACTCCAAACATTCCGAAAACACGGCCCAACGCGGACCGTCCCAGAATCACCTGCGGGCATGCGCCTAAAAGCGGATTGCTCGAAAGCTCAAAATACACAAGAGCACAGAGACTGGCAATATCCCCCTCTCCATAAAAACATAACGGATATACGGAAAAAGGGGGAAATCCAGTCTGCTGCGGCTGTTTTCGACCCCAGAAACAACATTTCGAAAGATAAACGCCAAAAAAGAAGCGGCCCGCGAAAATTTCTGCGGGCCACTTTCAAAACCGTTTTAGATGTCGTCGCTCTGCATAGTACGCCGGACAGCGAGCGTCCCCGTGCGAGCAAGCTCCTTAATGCCGAATTTCTGCAGCAACTGGATAATCGCCTGCAACTTGGAGTGATCGCCCGTCGCTTCCAACGTCAGGTCGGTAAGGCTCACGTCCACGACCTTGCAGCGGAAAATGTCCGCTATGCGGAGCACTTCGCCGCGCTTGGATTCTTCCGCGTGGACCTTGATGACCATCATTTCCCTTTCAACATAGGCCATCCCGTAAAAGTCGACGACCTTGACGACCGTCACCAGCTTGCGCAACTGCTTGACGATCTGTTCGATGATCTGTTCGTCGCCGCTGGTGGTGATGGTCATGAGAGAAACCCCATCCTCAAGGGTGGGGGCCACATTGAGCGACTCGATGTTGAAACCGCGACCGCTGAACAATCCCGCCACACGAGAGAGGACACCCGGTTCATTCTCAACAAGTACAGACAAAACGCGCCGCATTCTTCCTCCAAGAGCTGTTAAAGTTCACCCAAGAGGGCAACACCTATACGATCAACATCTCGTCCAGCGAGGCCCCGGCCGGCACAATGGGAGAAACATTCTCTTCCCTGTCCACCAGCACGTCAATAACAGCGGTCCTCGGTGAAGCCAGAGCCTTGGGCAACAGCTCCTCAAGCTCTTCTTCCGTCGTAATGCGATAGCCTTCCGCGCCATACGCGTCCGCCAGCTTCACGAAATCGGGCTGCCCCTTCATGTCCGTGGCGACGTAGTTGGCATCATAAAAAAGTTCCTGCCACTGGCGAACCATGCCGAGGTGGCGGTTGTTCAGAATGAGGATCTTGACGGGAAGCCCATTTTCGACAGCCGTCATCAGCTCCTGGATGTTCATCTGGATGGAACCGTCTCCCGCAACATCGACCACAAGGCGATCCGGGAAAGCCATCTGGGCTCCGATTGCGGCGGGAAGCCCGTATCCCATCGTGCCGAGGCCACCTGAAGTCAAGTACGTCCGCGGCTTATGATATTTATAGAACTGGGCCGCCCACATCTGGTTCTGCCCCACTTCCGTGGTAATGATGGCTTCGCCCTTTGTGATTTCATACATGCGCTCGACGACCTGCTGCGGCTTCAGCACATCGCCCTTGGCCCAGGAAAGCGGATGCTCCTTCTGCCATTCCAGCACCTGCCCCATCCAGTCCGCATGATCGCCCGCCCAGTCCTTCTGGGCATGACCGGACTCCAAAATGGAACGCAACCCCTGCAAGGCACTGAGTGCATCGCTCACAACCGGCACTTCCACCCGGACATTCTTTCTCAAAGTCGTCGGGTCGATGTCGATGTGCACGATTCGCGCGTTGGGAGCGAACTGGGACAATTTTCCCGTGACGCGGTCATCAAAACGGGCTCCAACAGCCAGAATGACGTCAGCCTGAGTCACGGCGCGGTTTGCCGCGAAGGTCCCATGCATACCGAGCATACCTATCCACAACGGATCATCACCGGGGAAAGCCCCCAGCCCCATCAGCGTGGAACAGACCGGAGCGTGCATGAGGTGGGCCAGTGTGCAGAGTTCCTCTGCGGCATTGGCCATGATCACGCCACCACCAGCCACGATAAGCGGTTTTCTGGAGGTAACGAGGACGTCCATCGCCCGCCGAAGCTGGTTCAGATTGGCCCGGAACGTGGGGCAGTATGACCGCATCACCACATCTTCCGGCCAAACGAATTCGCAGCTTGCCTGCTGAATGTTCTTAGGAATGTCGACAAGCACAGGCCCGGGGCGTCCAGAACGCGCCAGATAGAAGGCCTTCCTGACAGTCTCGGCCAAATCTTTGACGTCTTTGACCAAAAAGTTGTGTTTCGTACAGGGGCGGGTGATCCCTATGATATCCACTTCCTGAAACGCATCATTCCCGATGAGCGGCGTGGACACCTGCCCCGTAAAAATAACCATGGGGATGGAATCGCTGTAGGCCGTAGCAATCCCCGTCACAGTATTGGTCGCACCGGGGCCGGACGTAGCGAGACAAACCCCAACCTTTCCGCAAGCCCGCGCATAACCGTCGGCGGCATGGACAGCACCCTGCTCATGCCGCACGAGAATATGGCGTAGATCCGGATGGTTGGACAGCTCATCATAGATATCAATGACAGCCCCGCCGGGATAGCCGAAGAAAAGGTCAACGCCTTCACGCTTCAGACTTTCCAAAAGGATCCTGGCCCCGGTGCACAACATTAGTTGCCTTCCTGTTCGTTATAGCCGTCGAGGATGGCGTGCAGACGCGTCTTCCCTTCAAGCTTCTGTTTCTTCAGCTGTTTTAACGTCTGTTCTTCCGTAGGAGTGCGATAGGCCTTGGCTTCGAGCTTTTCTACCTGCTTTTCATACAGAATATGGTCTTCCCAGAGTTCTTTCAGTTCAGGATTGACGGCGGCGTACTTTTCCAGAAGAAGAAGCTCACGCTGTTCCATAAGACTTTCTCCAATACATAGAGGTTTGAAAACGACACTGGAACGCGACGCTGTGCGTTACCGTTCCTTAAGTGCATAGCCCAAAAAACAAGGAAAGGGAATGGCAATTCCTGGCTGACTCCCGGAAAGGCGCTTTCTTCCTTTCCTGACGGCCAGCCCCTCTTTCCGCTTTTCACGGTTTACTACAACATGGCCGCATACTGGAACAGGGAACGGACCACGATGGACTGCACCAGTTGGATGGCGACGAGCACCACGATGGGGGACAAGTCCAACCCACTGATATAGGTGAAGGGAAGCCATTTGCGGATCCTGTACAGGACGGGCTCGGTTAAGGCATTCAACGTGCGGACCACTGGATTATACGGATCAGGCCGGACCCAAGTCAGCAGGGCGGAAATGATAACAACCCAGAAGTACAAAGTTAAGAGCGTATCCAGAACCCGCGCTACGGCGAAGAGGATATTGCCAAGCACAAACATGCTACCTCCTAGAAAATAAGTGTAAAGGGCGTTCTTCTTAAGTACGGCCCAACCGGGGAAGCCGCTCCAACGCACTGCGCAGATGCGCAAAATTGTCGACATGCACAGCCGCGGGCAAATCCGGGCTGTTGTATGCCAGCAAGGGAACTCCGCCGCCTTGTGCCGCGGCGGCATCCGTAGCGCTATCGCCGATGAACCCTACCGACTCGGGACCAAACTTCCATGTTTCAAGAATACGGTGAACCCCGGCGGGATCGGGCTTTGACGGAACAATCTCGGCCGTCATGACAGGATCAAACATTTCGCACAGGTTGAAGCGGGCCAACAAGTCCCACATGCCGCTTCCGCGATTCGTATGGATCCCGAGCCGGACGCCCCGCTCACGCAACCAATGCAGCATATCCGCCAGCCCCGGTTCAAGCTCCAACTGCGGCAACGCGACATCCCGATACGGGTAGCGCTCCGCAATGGCCGGCAACAGCTTCAGCTCCTCCGGCGAAAAAATATACTCAAGAGCCTCCTTCGCCGTGGACATCTGCACATATCCGGCCTGTTCCGGCGTAATCGGAGGTTTGCCGACTTCCCTCAGCAGCAGGTTATAATAACCGATATTCACATCCCGGGAATCGACCATGACCCCGTCACAGTCGAAAATGAGGCCGGAAAGCCCTGCGGGAAATGTCCTCTCAAGAAGAGAAGCCAATGTCGTCACCGAGGATTGCATCATGCCCGCTCCAACACATCGTCTGCTGTACAAAGAATCACGAGTTGCCGTCTGTCAAGCCATGGCCTGTCCGATTGCGGCGCTTTTTTCCCGATCAGCTTCCACATCGGCTCTTCGCCATAGGTCACGGCATAGCCTTCAGGCACATGCCAGCCTTCAGGCAATCGTGCCAGAAGCGCCGGAGACAGTGATTCCTGACATATGCCAGCTTCCGCAAACGCTTTTGCCATCCGCTGATCCGCCGTGCAGGCAATAGTTCCTTCCGGCAATAAAACTGCTAACAAATCCAAGATAAAGCACCATGATGGCAACAGCGTGGCCGGATCCTCAGGAACCAAGTCCCGCATCATGCCAAGCAAGCCGGAAAGCATCTCCGCATCTTCATCGGCAGGTTCCCTCTCGGTATCCCGCGTGCCCAGGTGGGCCGCCAGTTTCTCCGCCCCCGCGCGATAACGCGCCGAGAGCTGCTCCATCTCCAAAACCCGTTCTTCCTGAAGCCAGCCCAGCAAAAGAAAACGCTGCGCCCAGCGCCGCATATCTTCTGTTGAAACCGTATCTTTTCCGGCCTCTCGGCATTCTCCCGTTTTGGCGAAGCACTTCAAATCATCCCGTTCCTGTGAAACTTTCTGAGCCGTGGACCGGGAAGACGCCACCGTATCCGAAAGGGCCGCAATGCCCGCCTCATCAAGCTGCGTCAGCTCCGCAAGACAAGCCGCTGCCTCCGCAGGGGTATAGGGCAAAGAAATTTTGTGCCATGCATCAGGATTTCGTTGTCCCCAATAGCGACTCGAGAGCCCCGGCCAGAGCGGCTTAACGCATCCCGAAAACCCCTCAGGGAAGAATTCCCGGTGCATCGTCGGAACATATACAATAGAATCATCCGATTCTTTTTGCATGATACATCCTTTGTAACAATTCTCTTGCAGCCGCCTTGCAATCTTGACCTCTAAACCTCACAGGCGTACTGTGCTTACCATTGATTCCAGTGATCCGCACTTGTGCGGATTTCGGCCCTTCCGGCCTCGTCAAGGCCTCCATCCCGCCACGGCATTTTGTTGTGTACCCTGATGGACAGAAGGATGCAACGCCCTTTGCTTGACCTGCCCGGGATCCATCGGTATATCTCTGTCCTATAAAAACGGAGGCCTTTATGTACGGTATCGGCATGCAAGAATTGCTCTTAATTCTCGTTATAGTAGTGCTTATTTTCGGTTCCAAGAAACTCCCCGAAATCGGCGGCGGGCTTGGCAAGGCCATCCGCAATTTCAAGCGGGCCAGCTCGGAGCCCGACGAAATAGACATCACTCCCAAAGACGAAAAGAAAAAAGACGACACAACCCATTCCGCATAGCCCGCTCCGATTTCAGTTCAGGCTCAGTCCTTGCTGGCGTTTTTCGGCAAGATCTGTCAGAATAATTCCACTCCTCCGATGGAGGCTGGCAGCAACGCAAGGCATATAAGGAAGGCCACCATGAAAGTCGAACAACTTTCCATTTTTCTTGAGAACAAAGCCGGTCGGTTGGCTCAGGTAACCAAAACGCTGGCGGAAGCGGGAATCAATATCCGAGCCCTCTCTCTGGCCGATACGTCCGATTTCGGCATTCTCCGTCTCATCGTGAACGATACGGAAAAAGCTATCAACATCATGAAAGAAGCGGGATTCACCGTTGGGCGAACCGCTGTTGTCGCCGTGGAAGTGGACGATAAGCCCGGTGGACTGAACAACATCCTTGAAGCCTTGTCCGGCCAAAACGTCAATGTGGAATACATGTACGCGTTCGTACAGGAAGGCGGCGGCAGCGCTACCATGATTTTCCGCTTCGATCGTATCGATCAGGCCATCGAAGTGCTGAAAGCCAAGAACATTCCGATTATCCCCGCTGACCGCATCAACGGTTAGTGAAGAAGAGTGCCTTGAAAAGTCCCCACATTCAAGTGGGGACTTTTTTATGCTTAACAAGCAATTGGAGAAGCTCGGCCTTTTGTCGGCGGAACAAGTTTTATCGCTTTCCCACACATAAAAAACGCCGCCAGAAATTAATTCCCGGCGGCGTTTTTCTTTCAGCGTAAAGAGCGGCTAGAGCCAATCAAACCAGCGCTTCCAAGATCCTTGGATCTGCTCACGGGCCTTCTGGGACTGCTGCTCACGATATCTATAGTATGCGGACAGAGCTTTTTCCTTTGCATGAGCACTGACTTCCGGCACATCGGGGAAATTATCCACGATGTACGTATAGCGCCGCCAAGCCGGGCCATAGTTGTTCATGTTCCAGAACACATCCCCCAAATAGAGCTCATGTTCGGCAAGGAGCCGACGGCAATTTTTCATTTCCTCGACAGATTTCTGGGCATACTCGCTGTTCGGGTAGGTCTCCCTCAATCGTCCGAAGAATTCCAAAGCCTCCTGTGTCGACGTCGTAGGCCTGTCCACGGAAATGAAGCTCTTCAGGTTGGACATCCCCACCTGGTACAAGACGTAGGGGATAGCCTCATGGCGAGGATGAAGAGATTCAAATTCTTTATAGGCTTCGGCTGCCTCAGGGTATTTTCCGTCAAGGAAGAAAGCGTCACCAAGCGACAATTCCGCTTCAACCGTATAAGGACTGAACGGGAAGTTATCCTTGAGCTTTGTATAGTACTGGGCGGCCTGCGAGTAGTTCTTCTCTTGCATGGCGTCATTGGCGCCTTCGTAAAGCTCCTGAGCCGTATCTTCTGGCGGAGGCAAAAAGAAATAGTCAATGATGCCACATCCAGAAAGAAGCAAGAGACATGCGGCCAGCACTAGATGACGAAAATACATGCTTAGGCGTCCAGTTGTTCAAGATACGTAAAGGCAGCCGTAGCGGCTGTAGCCCCATCGCCGACAGCGGTCGTCACCTGACGGCACATCTTGGAACGGATATCCCCCGCCGCAAAGAGTCCCGGCAGATTCGTCCGCATCTCGCAATCAGTGATAATGAACCCCTGCGGGTCCAATTCGAGACCAGCAGGCAGGAAACTGTTTTGGGGCTCATAGCCCACAAAGACGAACATTCCATCCACAGGAAGCTGTGTTTCCTCACCGGTTTTGACATTTTTCAGATGAAGCCCCTGCAACGAGTCTTCTCCCATCAAACCGGTTACCACAGTATCCAACACAAGTTCAATCTTGTCCGAAGCGGCGCGGATCTTATCCTGATAGACCTTGGCGGCGCGGAAGCCTTCCCGCCGGTGGATCAGATACAGCTTGCTGGCGATCCTGGATAGATACAGCGCTTCTTCCAGCGCGGAGTTTCCTCCGCCAACCACGGCGACAACCTGATCGCGGAAGAAGTTGCCGTCGCACAAGGCACAATAAGAAACGCCCCGTCCCGTAAGCTGCGTTTCGCGCGGTACCCCCAGAGGACGGGGATTGGCACCAGAGCAAACAACGACAGCTTTCCCTACGATGGTCTCTTTCCCTACGCTGAATGACCAGCCGCCGGGAACCTGCTCCATCTTGAGGACGGCATCATTATACCGGTCCAATTCATAGTCATCCAGATGCGCAGCGAACGCATCAGCCATCTCCCATCCCTTGATCCCTTTGGGGAATCCCGGGTAGTTCTCGATGCTTTCCGTCTTGAGGATCTGTCCCCCCGGAGCAAGCATTTCGATCTGGGCCACGGAAATCCCGGAACGGCAGAGATAAAGGGCGGCAGTGATCCCTGCGGGGCCGCCGCCTACGACAATGGCGTCGTAATGCTTCATGCCAAAGCCTTTTGTTCGATCATGGTCGCGATGCTGGACTTGGATACAGCACCGGTAACCTGCTCAACAACTTCACCGTTCTTAAAAAGAATAAGGGTAGGAATGGCGCGAATCCCATACTTGCCGGGGGTCGAGGGGCTTTCATCCACATTCAGTTTGACCACGGACAACTTGCCTTCGTATTCATTGGCGAGTTCATCGATGATGGGGCCGATGGCACGGCAAGGACCGCACCAAGGGGCCCAGAAGTCAACCAGAACGGGAAGCTGGGACTGCAACACAACGGCATCAAAGTTGGAATCATTCACTTGGGTAGCCATTACCGACTCCTTACGAAAGTTGCTTGTTAAGAAACAAACTGGTGCACTTTTTTACGCGAAAAGGCAGTGCCTCCAACGTAGCAATTGTAGGTGCGAGATCCCAGGGTGTCAAGATGCTGCGGAAAAGATTCACTATATGAGAAAAACGGCTCAAGCTGCTTATAGAGAATGCAGCGGTGCACGCAACTCCCCAAGATCATCAGGGAGTTTTTGCCCGCGAGGAATGGCTGGGAACGCCAGCCCCTGTCCGTATCCCTTACAGGCCAGCAATTCGCCCGCATGCGCGATCATGACGGCGTTGTCAGTGCACAGAAATCTCGATGGCAGCAAAAACGGCTTGCCCACTTTCTCGGCAAGGACATGCATCGCGGCTCGAACCTGCGTATTGGCGGCCACGCCGCCAGCGACGACGATCCCGGTGATCCCTTTTTGCCGCTCGCGGTGAAACGCCTTCTCCATCTTGAGGCTCAGCGTCTCAGCCACAGCCAGCATATAGGATGCGCAGACATCACACAGTGCGGGAGAGGCCGAGTCGGTACCGGCTTCGCGGACACGCCTGCCCTCCTCCACGAGCACGGGATGTTCGTTGAGATACGTCAGCGCGGCCGTCTTCAATCCGCTGAAGCTGAAATCCAGATTATCCACATGGGTGTACGGACGCGGGAACAGATGGGCATCGGCAGTCCCCCTCTGGGCGAGCCGATCCAGCAACACCCCGCCGGGATATGGCAGCCCCAACATCTTCGCAAACTTGTCGCAGGCTTCCCCGGCAGCGTCATCAAGCGTATGCCCGAGCAGTTCCAGGGACTCTGGAGCGTCTACCCTGTAAATATGGGTATGCCCGCCGGAAACAAGCAGTCCGAGCAGCGGATACAGCAACTCATGCTCAAGGCCGACGGCCAACAAATGCGCATGGAGATGGTTGACGGCAATAAGCGGTTTGTTGCCCGCCAGAGAAAGCCCTTTTGCAAAGGCCACGCCGACAAGCAAGGCCCCAAGGAGACCGGGACCGCGGGTCACCGCTACGACGTCCACGTCCGCGAGAGTCAATCCCGTGCGGCGCATCAACTCGTCATACAGTGCGCCCAAAAAACGGTAGTGCTCACGAGACGCGATCTCCGGGACGACCCCCCCGAACAGGGCGTGCACATCCATCTGCGTGGCGAGCACGGATTCCACACACTTCCCGTCTCTGACCAGCGCCAGCGCCGTTTCATCACAAGATGTTTCGATACCAAGACAAAGCATGACAACCCATCGTGTTCAATATAAAAAACGATATCCCTGATAAACGAACGATCGACCCGCTCTCGGCATGTGAACACGCCCTGAGGTCGATCGTCCGTCTATCACGCCGCCGGACCGCATCCGGCCATGCGCGGATTTACTTCTTGTAAATAGCGTTGATCGCTTCAACATCCTTGCGGGACCCGATAAACAGAGGTACCCGTTCATGCAGCGTGGTCGGCGTGATGTCCAGGATACGGTTGTGGCCGTCGGTCGCGGCGCCACCAGCGTTTTCCGCCACAAAAGCCAACGGAGAGGCTTCGCACAGGTACCGGAGCTTTCCACGGCTCTTTCCCTTGCGGCTGTCCGGCGGATACATGTACACGCCGCCGTACAGGAGCGTACGATGGAAGTCGGCAACCAGTGAGCCGACGTACCGCGCGGAACAGGGAGTCGCATTCGGATCGTCAGGATGCTTGAAGTAGTCGATCGCGGCTCGGGCCTTGTCGTCCCAGTGATTCCAGTTGCCCTCATTGACCGAATAGATGCTTCCAGTCTCGGGGATACGGATATCGGGATGGGACAGCAGGAATTCTCCCACGCTCGGATCAAGTGTGAACCCATGCACGCCCTGACCGGTCGTATAAACCAGCATGGTCGAAGTGCCGTACAGGAAATAGCCGGCGGCTACCTGTTCGGAACCGGGCTGGAGGATTTCATCGAGCTGCACTTCACCGGTACGGCCGGGCTTACGGCGCAAGATGGAGAAAATGGTCCCGACGTTGATGTTCACATCGATGTTGGAGGAGCCATCCAGCGGGTCAAAGACCAGCATGTAGTCCCCGCGGGGGAATGCCGCCGAAACGCGCACCAGTTCCGCATTCTCTTCGGAAGCTATGGCGCACAACACACCGGAACGCTCCATCCGGTACAAAAGAACCCTGTTGGCAAAATCGTCAAGCTTCTGGACATTCTCACCCTGAACGTTGATATCCCCGGTGCCGCCAAGAACATCAAGCAGACCAGCCTTATTTACGCTGCGGGCTATGATTTTGGCCGAAAGAACAAGATCATGAAACAACGCAGTAAAGTGGCCCGTCGCCTGCGGAGCCCTCTGCTGCTGCAGAAGCAAATGTTCGGTGACGGTGATTTCAGAAGACATGAGCCCTCCTTATGGGTCCTGTGAACGATCTGAAAGTGAATCAAGAAATCGCCTTTGAATAACCATCAAAAGCGGGCATGTACGCGCCTCGATCAATCCGAAATGGCTGACTCCTCCATTCCCAAACCCTTAATGGGGGGAAGCGGCGCTGTCAGAATGCTGCTGTCCCCGCCTTCGATGACATGGGATTCCGTGACCGGAGCCATCATGCCCTGAGAACTGAAGGCCGCCGGGTGGGATAACGCATCCAACTGCCCGGGCTGTTCGGGGAAATGCCCTTCCGAAGGCGTCGCAAACACAATCGGCTGCGTCCCGAGGAAACGTACCATCCAGATGAACGATCCGGTCTTGTTGGAAACCGTGCCATGTGTGGAATCTTTTGTGAGTTCGCTCCAGTCCTGCCCCGTCAGCGGCGTGGCGTCAACCTCGAAACGACCCGGCCACAAAACCCCCTGTGGCGCCAACACAACAAGATCCTCAGCGCCGCTGGTATAAGTGAGCAGCGACCGCATGTCAAAATGAGCCACAAGCAATCCCAACATTTCCGAACCGGAATAGATGGGAATGCCGATCAGCACTTCGGGCCCAAGCGGCGTATCCTCAACCAGACCACGCAGGCCCCGCAACTCGTTGCCTCTGGCTTTCTGCTCCAGCATCTTCGCAAAATCAAGCTCTTTCATGGCCGCCGGGGGCTCCTGCGCGAGGACCATGCCATTGGCGTCCACCGCCGCGAGGCCGGAAAGCCACGGGAAACGATGGAAAAGGACCGCCACGGATTCACCCGTCGGCGGCTTGTCCGAGTTCTGAAGATACCGCTCGAGCTGTTCAAGCTGGATGTCTATGCCCACCATGCGCGAGGCGAGCATCGTTTCGGCGTCATTCAATACCCCTTTGTCATCATAATCAATCTGGGCGGGGGGATTGATATACTCACCGTAAAAAGCTTTGGTGCTTTTCCATGTGCTGTCGAACGTGGAACAGCCTCCGATGAACACCAAAGAGCCAATCAGGGCCGTCGTAATAAAGGAACTCTGCAAGGACACACAACTCTCCAATGTAAACGGGCGTGCTATACGCGCGCCCGTGCTTCGAGGCGATCCGCTAACGACTCCAGAAGGGACATCAACTGATTCTGCCCTCCCACGTCGCCATACGAAGGTTCTCCGATTTCCGTCTGCTCTCCGGGTTCCGTACTGTTTCCGGCCATCCGGGAAACCAATGCGGCGACACTATCGTGCAACTCTCTGGCTTCTTCCGGCGTAGGCGCAGCGGCCTCAAGCTCCTGATAGATTTCAAGAGCACCGACAATGTCCCCCTGCTCCGCGAGCACGTCAGCCATAGAACGGGTCCGCAGCGTCGGCTCTTCAGGGTTTTCATCAGCCATAAGGTCTGAATCCTCATCAGGATCAACCCAATGCACTGATTTTGCTTTGTTTGGTAAAAAAGGCGTCACGCATGAAGGGTGCTCTCGGACAGGAGCGCTTTCCTCAAGCATACTCTCAAGGAGTTCCGCATCAGCAATGGAAGATTCCTCAACGGGTACCGTACAAGAAGATAGTTCCTGCGCGGAGGGCGTAGCCGTGCAAAGCGTTTCTTCGTGGGAAACGCCGCATGGGGGCTCGGAATCCGAAGCCTCGATAGATTGGGAAGAGGAAAAACTGCGGCGTACGTCCTGCAATATACCCAAACCACTCTCTAAAATCAGACTCAGAGAATGTTCCGGGTGGCGTATAGTCGAGGCCATCAGCCGGATGGCCAATGCCAGATCCCTGTTTTTCTCCGAAACGGACTCAGCCCACACTTCCCAGAAGGCAGGGTAGCGCTCCAGCAATCCCGTTACAGTGGAAAGCTCATCAGAACACTCACCGGCACGCGACTGTTCGAAAAGAATTTGGATCAGCAGGAGGCGCGCTTCAAAAAAAACAGACGAATGCTGTAGCCCCGCCCGCAAAACCTCTATGGCCTTGTCCGGCTGCTGCGAGTCCCTCAGGAGCTTCGCCAGCGGGAAAAAAACCTTGGAATCAGGGTCCAGCTTGAGGACTTCCTGATACCACTCAATTTTTTCCATCATGAGGCAGGGCTCCACGCGCATTCGCATCTTCCGTAAAAAGATAAAGGATTTCGTTACTCCGGACGAAATTCAGCCGCTGCCGGATCATCTTTTCCACATATTTCTCGTCAGACTGCAAGAGGCGGATTTCTCTGCTCAACCCGGCATTAACGACATCAAAGCCGTCGCGCTCCTTGAGCAGTTCCGCGTATTGTGAAGCCAGTTCCCTATACGAAACGAGACTCTGCGGCCCCCACAACAGACGAGAGGCAAGAACCACGTTGACGATAATGGCCAGAATGAGAATAAAAACTTTCCAAAGCGTGGCCTTGGAAGATGTATTTGCGGTGCTTCGTACGTTCATCATGCAGCCCGATCGTTTTCCCGCCAGATGCCGTAAAACTTATAGAAGTAATTCAGGCCGGAAAATATCGTGAGCACAAGGGCGATGTAAAGCAGAAAATTTCCAATCAGATGCACGTTTACGCCCAAAAGAGGATAATGGAGCAAGAGAGGAATGATGGCGATGATCTGCATGACGGTTTTGACTTTGCCGTATTTGTCCGCTGCAATGACGACGCCTTCATCAATGGCCATTGCTCGCAAACCGGTCACGGCAAGTTCCCGGCCAATGATGACGACAGTCACCCACGCCGGAACCCACCCCAGCTCAACGAACATGATCAGGATGGAGCAGATAAGCAACTTGTCGGCAAGGGGGTCCAGAAACTTTCCGAAGCTCGTAACCATATTCCCCTTACGGGCAATATGCCCATCAAGAAAATCGGTGAGCGACGCGATGCCGAAAAGCACCGCTGCAAGAAAGCACGTGATCTTCCCCGGAAAATACAACAGGAGAATGATAGGAACGACGAAAAAAATCCGGGCCAGTGTAAGCTGATTTGCCAAATTGAACATAGTATTACCCGCTTTTGGCGACAGTTGTTGGGTTTCTATAGCACAACCATTGTGAAAGGCAAAGAGCAGAATTCTCCGCCACAGCGGTTTTGCTTCGGATAACTATCCCATGTTCAAGGCAATATAAAAACAGGCGGATCAGGCTGACAGAGCGGCCTGATCCGCCTTGCAACATATCGGGTGCGGAAAGTCCCTATTCGACCTCGGTCGCGGCGATAACGGCGTCCGCAAGGGCCATGAACCCCTGGCGCGCCGGGGAGTTTTCCGTCAGGGAGACAACCGGCACACCCCGATCCGCAGCGATGACTGTAGCGGGATCCAACGGAATGGCGCCAAGGAACGGAAGCTCATATTGCTTCGCAAGCCGCTCCCCACCGCCCTTCTTGAACAGATCGATTTCCTTCCCGCAGTGCGGACAGCTCAACCCGCTCATGTTCTCGACGATGCCGAGGACAGGGGCCTGTACTTGCTTGAGAAAATCGAGCGCTTTGCGGACGTCGGCAAGGGAAATCTCCTGCGGCGTGGTCACGACGATACACCCAGCGTCGGGGATGGCATCCAGCACGGTCAGATGTTCATCACCCGTGCCGGGAGGGGAATCGATGACCAGATAGTCCAAAGCCCCCCACTGTACGTCGGTCAAAAACTGTCTGATGGCCCCCGTTTTCTTGGGGCCGCGCCAGAGGATCGCCGTGTCTTTATCCTTCAAGAAGGAATCCATGGAAATAAGCGACATGCGCTCACCGCAGGGAACGGGCAGCATTTTGCCGTTTTCGTCAGCCATGACGGACGCGGAAGCACCCAGCAGGCGGGGCACGCTCGGCCCATGAATATCCACATCAAGGACGCCGACCGTAAAGCCGCGCGAAGCCAGAGCAGTGGCAAGATTGACCGTTACGGAGCTCTTGCCCACGCCCCCCTTGCCGCTCATGACGAACAGCTTGTGGCGCACATCCTTCAGATTTTGCGTGAGTACTTTGTTCTGCATGGCCGCGGTCATGGGGAGCGTAGCCTGCCCCTGCGGGGCCTGATTGGAACATGACGACATGAAAAGACTCCTGAAAAGCGTTAGTCCCCTAAAAGGACCTTCCCGGTTTGCCACAAAAAGCAGGGAAAAGAAACCTTACCAGCCATGATCCCCAACAAGATCAACAAAGGCGACATTGCCGAAAGCCCTTGCCGTTACCCTGCCCTCACGCTTGGATACGCGGAGCAGCTTCTGCTCCCTGCGCGCCCGCCCCACCGGGATAGTCATGATCCCGGGATCGGCCAACTGCTCAAGAAGCGGCAGCGGTAAATTCGGCCCGCCCGCCGTCACGATAATGCGATCAAAAGGGGCCTGGACACGCCAGCCCAAGGTCCCATCGCTGAGCTTCATGCGGATCCCCGGGCTTCCTTCCGGGAAAAGCTCCCGTGCGGCCTCGTACAATTCCCGCACACGCTCTATCGTAAACACTTCAAGCCCCATTTCACGCAGCACCGCCGCCTGATATCCGGATCCCGTACCGATTTCAAGCACTTTCATCCCCGGTTTCGCTTCAAGCAGCTGTGACATGAACGCGACGATGTATGGCTGTGAAATTGTCTGCCCAAACCCGATAGGCAGGGCGTGATCCTCATAAGCCCTCCCCTGCAGGGCTTCGGGGACAAAAAGATGACGCCGGACCGTCCGCATAGCTGCAAGAACAGCCTCATCCGTGATGCCCTGCTCTTCAAGCAGTTTGACCATCCGTGCGCGCTGGCGTTTGAAGTCGGGAAAAATCCTGTGCTGTCCAAGTTCTGTCATGAATGTTCCAGTAAAAAATACTGCGAGTATCCGCCGAACGGCTTCCAAAAGCATACCGGAAGGCGTTGGCCGACACTTGCCTAGACGCTTTCCCTGTGCGAAAATGCTTTCTTACAGTATGACCGTCTTGCGTAAGAATGCAAGCTCCCGCCATCGCCTCAAACAGGTATTTTGCACGGCCCCTTGATTCGCGCTTCGACGAATCCTCACCATTCTGCCGGACCATGCTGCACCTTTTTATGGAGAACAAATATGATTTATGTCAGTGACCTGATGACGAGCAGAGTGTTTACGCTTCGACGTACGGACACCCTTCAAGACGTGCGTTCCCTTATGCAGCTTGCCAAGATCCGCCACATTCCCGTGACTGAAGCTGGAGACCGTTTCGTCGGCCTGCTCACGCACCGGGATCTCCTCGGCTATGCGGTATCACATCTTGCGGAAATCAACCGGGAAGAGCAAGAAGAAATCGAATCCTCTATTTTGGTCGGCGACATCATGCAAACCGACGTCAGGACCGTTGCGCCCGATACCCTTCTCCGGGAAGCGGCGGAGATCCTCTACCGGAACAAGTACGGCTGTCTGCCCGTCCTCGATGGGGACAACAAACTCGTTGGCATCATTACCGAAGCAGATTTCCTGCGTCTGGCCATCGCGCTGCTGCACGACGCCTGATCTTCCATTACATCAAACCGCTGGAGCCCCCTTCATCACCGAGCGCGCTTTAAGGAAAAAAAATGGGTCGCATCATTCGTAATACCATCAGCTATGGCTTTGTAACGCTCATTCTAGCTGCCTTAGGTTTTTGCATTTATCTCTTTCTGGACGACCTTGACGGGCCTGAAGTCACCATGACGCCCGATACCGGGCGGATCTCGCCGACGCAGGAGATCACTCTCAAACTTGCGGACGCCAAATCCGGGGTCCGCTCCGTTGTCGTCACCATCCACCGCAATAATCAGTCTCTGGTTATTCTCGATAAAGTATTCAGCGAGCCGGCCCCCGTTCAAACGACTTCGTTCAACCTCAAGAACGCGGGCCTGAGGGACGGTGCCTTTGAACTGGAAATCACGGCGCGGGACAATTCCCTCATGAGCTTCGGCAAGGGGAACGGGACCACGCGCAAGTGGAATATGCAATTGGACACGCAGCCGCCCAAGGTCCGCATTAAAACGACGGTCCCCGCCCTGCGCCGCGGCAGCGTGACAGCCATAGCCTACAGCGTTTCGGAAGACGCCAGCATGACCGGCGTCCAGCTTGGCGAGCAGTTCTTCCCGGCCTTCCTTCAGCCGAACGGCCTGTACTACTGCTTCTTCCCCTTCCCGCTGGACACCCCAAAGGGGAAATTTACGCCGGAACTGCTCACCCGGGATCTTGCCGGGAACGAATCCCGGAACAGGGTCCTCGTCAACGCCGGGGAACGAAATTTCCGCAAGGATACCCTCAATATCAGCGACAATTTCCTGAACAGCAAAGAGGATGTTTTTAAGGAACTGGTTCCTGATGACATCTCAAACCTTGAACGGTATGTGAGGATCAACAACGAAGTGCGCATTTCCAATGAGAAAACCCTGTTGGAAATCGGTAAAAATACCTCGCCCACCATGTTGTGGAGCGGCGCTTTCAAGCGCCTGCCGGGGTCGGCCTCCAAAGCGTCTTTTGGCGATCAGCGTACGTATATGCACAATGGGACGAAAATCGACGAGCAGACGCATATGGGGCAGGATCTCGCTTCCGTGGCCCACGCGCCGATTCCCGCAGCGAATGACGGCAAGGTCGTTTTTGCGGAGCCCCTCGGTATTTTCGGCAACCTCGTCATCATCGACCACGGGCTTGGCTTGCAGTCCCTCTACTCCCATATGAGTGAAATCCAGACGAACGTCGGCGCTACGGTAAAAAAGGGAGACATCATCGGACTTACCGGTACAACCGGCCTTGCGGGCGGCGATCATCTGCACTTCGGCATCCTCATGCACGGCATCCAGGTACAGCCGCTTGACTGGCTGGATCCCAAGTGGATCAAAAACACCATTACCGATCGGCTTGATGCCGCCGGGGCCGAACGTTAAAGCGGACTAGCTTTGAAAGCATGAGATGGGGAAGGAGAATTTTTCTGGAGAAAAGTTCTCCTTCCCCAAACCTGTTTATGCGCCCCAATCCTCCCTTTCCCCCAATGTGTGCTTATCGAAGTCTGTTCACAGTTTTTCTGGCACGGATTGCCCTTGCGGTGACGCGATTCCAAAGAGGAAATCATGAGAAAGGACGGAGGAGACGCCGCCTTACACAACAAAAACGCCCTGCAACAGATCGTTGTTACAGGGCGTTTTTGCATTTTCGCCAAAATCTCTTCTGCACAGCGCCACGCACTGGGAAATAGGATAGCCCTCTACGAAACGATAAGCGTTCATTGCATTTTTATCAGAGCGTATCCCCCCAATAATATATTCCTTTGGACGGTTTAAAGCGTCTTCGGCTTGCAGCTCTTTCCGCAACCACCACATCCGCAAGAGCACTGACCCTTTCGGGCTTTCTTTGCGCGCCAGACCATATACCCCACCGCAGCCAAAACAATAAGGCTCACAATAACAAGCTGTATATCCATCGAGTTGCCTCCAATCCTTCTCAAGGAGATGTGCAGCTGCACATTCGTTAGTAAAAGAAATAATGATATTGAAATTCTTTGTCAAGTATAGAGTAATATCGCTTCTCCGCTTTTCAGGAGTACACTCCGATTTCTCCTGTTTCCTGAACCGATTGACAGAATAAACAGAAAAAGGGAAGGCCGAAACCTTCCCTTTACAATACGGCTCGTGAAAAGACATCAGCCGAGCAGACGCTTGGCGATCTCCTGAGCGGCCTTGCGCCCGGCTCCCATGGCCAAAATAACCGTGGCCGCACCAGTCACAATATCGCCGCCAGCGAATACGTTCGGAATGGACGTTTCGCCCGTCTCTTCATTGACGACGATGTAGCCGCGCTTGTTGAGTTCGAGTCCAGGCGTCGCTTCAAGCAGGATCGGGTTGGAGCGCGTCCCCACGGCTACAACCGCGAGATCCGTCTCGTGCTCAAAAACCTCACCTTCAATCGGCATAGGACGGCGACGTCCGGAGGCATCGGGCTCACCAAGCGCCATACGCTGCAAGGTCACGGACTTCAGAACACCGCTCTCGCTGGCGTTGAAGTGCAAAGGCCCCACCAGCTCGAAAAGCTTCACGCCTTCCTCTTCCGCGTGTTCGATCTCTTCATGACGCGCGGGCATTTCAGCGCGCGAGCGGCGATAAATGATTGTGGAACTTTCCGCCCCGAGGCGCAGAGCCGTACGCGCGGCGTCCATCGCCACGTTCCCGGCGCCAAATACCGTCACATGCTTGCCTGGATAGGTCGGCGTGTCAAAATTGGGGAAATCATAGGCGCGCCCGAGGTTCACGCGGGTCAGGTACTCGTTGGCGGAAAACACACCGATGAGGTTTTCTCCGGGAATACCGAGGAATTGAGGCAGACCCGCCCCCACGCCGATGAACACGGCCTTGTAGCCCTCATCGAACAACTGCTGAACGGAAACCGTCCGGCCGCCGACCCAATTGGTACGGAACTCCACGTTGTTCTGGCGCAGGCCATCAAGTTCCGCAGCCACGACATCCTTGGGCAGACGGAAGGCCGGAATGCCGTAGATAAGCACCCCGCCCGCTTCATGGAGCGCTTCAAACACCGTTACCTTGATCCCGCGCGCGGCGAGGTATCCCGCGACAGTGATGGAAGACGGGCCGGAGCCGATACAGGCAACCTTCAAATCCGGATTGGTGACGGCGCAAGCGTCGTTATCGGACACGCCCACGCAGGGATCATGCATGGCGTTGTCGGCGACAAAGCGTTCCAGACGGCCAATAGCCACCGGCTCGCCCTTGACGCCCAGGATGCACTTGCCTTCACACTGGTTTTCCTGCGGGCACACACGGCCGCACACGGCGGGAAGGCTGTTGGTGCTCTTCAGGATACGGTAGGCTTCCGCTATGTCACCCTTGACGACCTGAGCGATGAATTCGGGAATACGGACTTCAACCGGACACCCCTGACGGCAGCGCGGATTTTTGCACTGGAGGCAACGGCTGGCTTCAAGCTGCGCCTGTTCCAACGAGTAGCCGAGTGCGACTTCCTTGAAGTTGTGCGCCCGCACAGCAGCGGGCTGGCAGGGCATGTCGACGCGGGGCGTCTTGGCGGGTTTCTTCACATTCTCAGTGTTTGTCATGGCAGCTGCACCTGTGCTCGTGATGTTCGATGGATTGCTTTTCCTGAGACCGGAAGGCGGACAAACGCTGACGCAGTTCGGCGAAGTCCACTTTGTGCCCATCAAATTCCGGGCCGTCGACACAGGTAAACTTGGTTTCCCCGTCAACTGTCACGCGGCACGCGCCGCACATCCCGATGCCGTCCACCATAAGCGAGTTCAAGCTGACGGTCGTGGCCACGCCGAAGGGCAGCGTCGTGCCCGCTACGGCTTGCATCATAGGCACCGGACCCACGGCAACGACTTCCTGAACCTTCTTGTCTTTTTCAAGGCGGTCCTTCAGCAGATCGGTCACAAACCCCTTGTGCCCATAGCTTCCGTCATCCGTCGAAATGAGCACTTCGTCACAGAAGGATTTCAGTTCGTTCTCAAACAGGAGCAAATCCTTGCTGCGCGCGCCGATGATGGCGATCACGTAGTTGCCGGCCTTGTGGTGGCCCTTGGCGATATGGTGCATCGCGGCGATGCCTGTGCCGCCACCGACACAGATCACGCTGTCGCCCTTGACGATATGCGTGGCTTTCCCGAGCGGGCCGGCGACGTCAAGAATGCTGTCGCCTTCGGAAAGCGCTTCCAGCATCATCGTCGATTTGCCCATCACCAGATAGACGATGGTGATCGTTCCCTTTTCCGGATCCGTATCAGCGATGGTCAGAGGGAAGCGCTCCCCCTGCTCGTTGACGCGCAGCATGACAAAGTGCCCCGGTTTCGCCGTGGCGGCAATCTGCGGCGCATCCAGCACCAGTTTACTCGTTCGACCAGGAATCAACGATTCCTTATGCAGGATCGTGGTTGGCATGTGTAAGGCACTCCTTGTTTCAAATCACCAAATCCGAGCTACCCCGTCGCACCTGTCCCGAACGAGCCCCCTTGTCCTGCCGCGTCCGGAACCTCCGAAGGGAGGTCATCCATCCAATTCGACAATCCGCACGCCCTGCGCATCCGCACTGGGCGCAATCCGGCGCCGAAAAACCCGAATCCATTTTTCGCCCCACCGCTCGCGGAACAACAGCGTCGCCAGCCATTCCACCGTATGCAGCACGGGCCTGCGCTCATGCATGGCCATCAGGCTCCGCGTGATGCCCACCTTGCAGGAAGGGCATCCCACAAGAATGGGGCTCTGCGCCGGATAGTCGGCCAAAGCCGCTTCCAGAACGTCCATCTTCCGCTTGCGCAGCGTATTGTACACCAGCGGAGACGCTATGGCCCCCATACCCGATTCGCCGCAGCACCCCGGCGAGACTTCAATCGCCGCGCCGGTCAGCCGGGCAATGGCGCCAGCCTGCTTCTGCACGCCCTTTACTTTGTGGACGCCGACCCATTCGGGATGGCAGGAGGCATGATACAGAACGTTACCTTTGAACAGATCGGGGTTGGCGTCCATCCGGCCCTGCACAAACTGCATCACGTCGAGATGCACGAGTTCCCCGCCCCCTTCACCAAGCAACGTCGACGGCTCAAGGCGTTCGATACCTTCACGGCACGAACCACATGCCGTGACAATGTGCGTCACCCGGAAGCCGCGCTTGGTCGCGCAAGCGATGGTCGCCTGCAAAGCCTTTTTGTTCCGCGCCATGTTGGAGGCGAACTGTGCGTCGGCCCCCGAAGACAGCAACGGGTAGCCGCAGCACAAATGCGCTTCGGGCAGGATAACAGCGACGCCCGTCCGCAGCAACAGCCCCAAGGCTGACAAGCCGATAGTGCGGGAAAGCAGGCTTCCCCCGCAACCGGGAAAATACAACACCGCTTCTTTAAGCGCCGTATTCTCCTGCACCGGGGCACCGTCCCCGGAGCGGGGCACAAAGATGTTCCCGCGTTCCAGATGCAGCGCCTCATACAGGTTCCTATACCCCGGTTCCGGACCTTTACCTGAAAACAGCGGGTTATACAAACGCTTCTTGATGGCCTGCGGCACAACGCCGATAATCCTGTTCTGCATCCTCTGGCCCAGCGCCGCCGCCTTGACAGCCTGAGGGATACGGTGCGCGGGATCCCGCACCAGCCAATTCAGTACTTTGCTTTTAAGGGGATGCCCGCCCGCGCCTTCTTCATCAAGGAAGGCGCGGAGCTGCAACGCCACATCGGCGGAGGGGATCTTCACGGGACAAACGGACGTACAACGGCCGCATCCCGTGCAGTGCTCCATCATGGCCCGCAGTTCGGCAAGGATGGAAGGATCGGGCCGCCCCTTGTTGATCTGCGAATAGTAGATGGCTTCGATGATCGCCCCAAGCACCATGTTCTTGTTCCGAGGATGGAAATGGTAGGAGCATTCCGGGTACATCATCGGGCACACCTGCTTGCATTTGCCGCAGCGGGTGCACATCTGCACGGAGGCAAGCAGGCTGATGAGCCGGTCCTTATCCGGCAGGCCGCTCTGACGGATGTCTTCGATCAGGCGGTTGAAGGAGAAGGTGAACGGACGCACGGGAAGTTCACGCTGCGTGAGCTTGGCGGGGTTGAATACGTCGCGCGGGTCCACCCGGTTCTTGAACTCCCGGATGGCGTCCATCTTGTCCTTCCCGAGGAAGGCGATCTTGGTAATGCCGATGCCGTGCTCACCGGAAACGGCCCCGCCCATTTCCTGCGCCTCGGCCATGACCCGCATGGCGGCTTCTTCCGCGATTTCAAGCATGTGCAGGTCATTGGAGTTGACGGGGATATTGACGTGACAGTTCCCGTCGCCCGCGTGCATGTGGCTCGCCACCACAACGCGGCCGACAAGCATATTGTCGCTGATTTTTTTGATCTTGGGGGCAAGGCGGTCATAGCGCTCGGCCATGAGCCGGAGGAATTCCACCGCGCGTTCTTCCATTTCCTCGTCGGAAAGCTCGGAGGAAGGGACGCCGCCCTGCGCCACGCGGGTCACATTGACGAATTCGCGGTTGAGATCCTTGTCCTCCAGCGCCATGCCGGGCAGACGCCCCAGCTCCTGCAACGCCTGACGGTATGCGGTAGCCGAGCATTCCAGATTGAGCTGTTCGAGGAACAGCGCGAAATCCGGGATGCGCTGCATGGGAATGACCACGTCCTCGTTGATCTTGAATCCGGACGTCCGGCGGGCGATGGCGGAAAGACGGTGGCGATCTTCCCAGAAAAGTTCGGCTTCCTTCTCATCCTTCGCCACGAGGAGCGCCACGTTGTCGTGCGGGGCCACGATATCCACGATTTCCTGAACGCACTTTTCCAGCAGGTACGGCTCGTCGCCGTCCACCTGAATGATGATGACGGAAATGGGAACCCCTTCGTGCTTGTCCGACTTCTTCTGGTACTCGATGGCGCGCACATACTTGGCGTTGAACTCTTCCAGCGCCGACAGACGGGCGTAATCGCCTTCCTCGCGGATGCGGTTGCGCAGATCCACGATCTGGCCGATGACCACGGCGGCCTGATGCATGGAGCGCCCGTAAAATTCCAATACCATGACCCGAGACTGCGCGGGTTTCTTGTGCACGATGAAGGTCGCATCGGTGATGATGCCGTCCACGCCTTCCTTCTGCATACCCGGAAGGCCGCCGAGCGCCTTGTTGGTGACGTCCTTGCCGAGGCCCGGCAGACGGATTTCGGAACCGTGCAGCTCCACGACGCTCCGCACGCCGCCGCTGATGTCCTTGACCTCAAACACGGCCACTTCGTCAGGCAGAATCTTGTGGCGGGGATGGTTTTTGCGCTCAATGCTGATGATCTCGCCGGTCGGCGTCACCATGCGCCACGAAAGCAGGTTGTCCAGCGTCGTCCCGTATTCGAAGGCGAACGGGCCGCCGGAGTTTTCCGCAACGTTCCCGCCGATGGTCGAAGCGGTCTTTGAAGCAGGATCGACGGTAAAGAGGAACCCTTCCTTCGCCACGGCGTCGATGGCCGCCTGCGTGATCACCCCGGCATCCAGCGTTACGCTCATGTTTTCATGATCCACCGGCGACATCTTTGTGAACCGGGTCGTGCGGACGATGACGGAACGCCGCCGCATGGGCACCGAACCGCCGGTCAGCCCGGACGCTCCGCCGCGCGGGATCAGCGCGAACTTCAATTCATTGGCCAGCTTGACCAGTTCGCTCACCTGTTCCGCGTTGGCGGGCTCCACGACCATGAGCGGAAGTTCCATGCGCAAGTCGGTGGCGTCCGTGGCGCAGGCCACCAGCGCGCTCGGACGGGTGACAATAGCGTCGGGCGGCAGGAAGGCGCCCAGGCGCTCGACCAGTTCCTTGCGGAAGGCGACTTCCGCCTCATGCCCGCTCCAGAACAGAGTGATGCCTTCGCCTATGGTGTTCGCATAATGGTGCGCCAAGGCAAACACTTCCCGATCGAAGCGTTCCTTCACACTCGCCTTGACCGTGGCTGAATCCACGAAGGGGTTGTATGCAACAAGGAACAACTCTTCCGCGATTTCGGTAGCCAGATGCCGCACGGATTCCGGCCAGTCGGCAAAGTCTTCGAGATTGATGCGGAGAATGCGGTTGACGACAAAATCAGGAGCAATGGAAATGTGCGGGCCTTTATGAGGCATGTGAGTTTCCTTATGTCTGGCGGGAAATCCCCATTCGCGGATTGTGGATAAAACAAAGGTGGAGTATAGAGACTCGGCACCGCCTTTGCAAGGCATAAACATTCCAGCCGATTTTGTCCCTCAGAGGTCATTTCTTCTCTTTATGAAAAAAATATCCGCCGACGCCTCCATTTCTGGAAACGCATCCCCCGTTACGGTTCCCTTTACCGCATATCTTGCCGCGAAGGGTTTTCTCGAAGATCTTCTTGCCGAACTCGGAGACGAGGTCATTGAAGTCCGGGGGAGGCTCGTGCTCGCCAAGGGCGCGCCCCGCTCCGCAGCCTGGGCTCAAAACACATGGGAAACGCCCGTCTTCCTGCCCATCGAATCCATCGGAGACGGCGCACGCAAGCTCACCGCCATCCAGCGGAACTGGCATCTGCATTCCGAGGAAAACCATCGCCGGGCCTCCCTCATCCAGGAGAAACTCCCCCACGTCTCCGAAAAGCCGCGTCATTTCGGCGAAGCCGCGCCCACGGCCCCGCTCGGCTCATGGACACTGTGGGAGCCCAACCTCATCCTCGCTTCGGCCCGGTGCTCGTCGCCGTTCCCCGACGGCGTGGTGCAGTTCCATGAAAACAAGATCGATCCGCCAAGCCGGGCCTACCTCAAACTCTGGGAATCCTTCACCCTGCTGCCCAAACGCCCCGGCCCCGGCGATCTGTGCCTTGATCTGGGTTCGGCCCCCGGCGGCTGGACATGGGTGCTCGCCAGCCTCGGCGCGCAGGTTTTCAGCATCGACAAAGCCCCACTCGCCCCGCAGGTGGATCACATGCCCGGCGTGAGCCACTGCATCGGCAGCGGTTTCGCCCTTGATCCCCGCCATGCCGGAGCCGTGGACTGGCTGTTCTCGGACATGATCTGCTACCCTGACAAGCTGTATGAGGTCATCTGCCGCTGGATCGAGCTGGGGAGCTGCCGCAACTTCGTGTGCACCCTCAAATTCCAGGCCGAGACGGACCACGCCACCGCAGCGAAATTCGCGGCCATCCCTGGCTCGAGGCTTATGCACCTGTCCTGCAACAAGCACGAACTCACGTGGGCGAAACTGGAACAGTAGAATGGATGGGCTCTGAAACAGCCTAGAAACATTGGAAGGGGAACTCTGGAGAAACGCGTTCCCCCTTCCTCAAATCTACGAGCGCGGAGCCCATCTCTCCCTTTCCAAGGACTTTTGGGCTTACCCAATCTCGCTCCACAGCCCTTTCCGGTACAGATTGCCTTGGGAAGAATCCACCTTTCAGAGTGGAAATACTCGCCTACGCCCTCACGTACAGCCCCTTTCCGAGGCCGTCGATTTCGCAATGCAGAACGCCCTCCATGCCGGGGTGCAGGAGATCCACGCGCTCTCCCCTGTGATTTTCAAGCCGATACGCGCCGGGGAGAAGTGCCGGACGCCGCATCCCCGGCACGAGAACGGACGCTTCACGATCCGATGACCACGGGGAACGCACCTGCACCCTCCAGCCGTCGCCCTCCGGTTCAGCAAGCCGCGCCACCACGGGCCGGGGGAGCAAACCGGCCGGGGGAGCCTCCACCCTTCTGCGGGGAAGGAAAAAGCCCGTGGACAGAGGGCGTGACGCCGTATGAAACAATTCTTCGAGCAACGCCGCCGTGGAAATCTCCACCTTTCCGCAGTCGGGACCTCCCGCTTCGCGGCGCGCGTGCCGATCCAGCGCCGTACGGTATACGTCCGCAATCTGCGCGACGTACCCGCCGCTTTTAGTGCGACCTTCCAGTTTCAGCGCCCGTACCCCCAAGTCAGCCAGGCATCCCACGTACCGCAACAGGCACAAGTCCTGCGGGGCCCAAAAACCGCTGAACGCTTCGCCCTCGCGGATCTCCCACAGGGCTTCGCCCGAGCGCTTTTGCTCCTCCACCAGCAAGGACAGGCCGCGGTACTCGAAACGGCACGGCTGCGTACACCGCCCTTGGTTGGCGGGGCGGTTGTTCACCCACGCCGACAGCAGGCAATGCCCGGACAGGGCCAAACACATGGCTCCGTGCACGAATACTTCGAAGTCCACACCGGGAAACGCTTCCGCCAGCGCTCGGATCTGTTTGAAGCCCAGTTCCCGGGCCAGATTGATCCGCTCCACCCCGGCCTCACGCCAGAACGCCACAGCGGCGCCGTTTACGGAATGGGCTTGTGTGGACAAATGCAGCGGCACTGACGGGCAATGTTTCTTCGCCAGCCAGATCACGCCGGGATCAGCGGCAATGAGGCCGTCCACGCCCATCCCGGGCAAACGCTCCAACACGGCTTCCACGGCGGGCAATTGCGCGTCATACGGCATGGCGTTGAGGCAATAATACACCCGTACTCCGGCGGTATGCGCGTCAGCTACGGCAAGCCCCAGCTCCTCACCCGAAAAACCTTCGCAAGCGGTCCGCAGGCTCAGTTCCGGCCCTCCCATGTATACGGCATCAGCCCCATAGAGGATGGCGGATTCCAACTGCTCCCGGCCTCCGGCGGGGACCAGAAGCTCCGGCAAACGCTCTCTTTCTTTCATTCCGCACCTTCCGAAAGGGAAGCCGTTGCCGACGAATCTGCCTTTTCCTCCGACTGCGCCGTTTTCCACTGGCTGAGGATCACGCCCCCGAACACCAGCGCGGAAGCGGCCCATTGCCCTGCGGTCAACCGCTCGTCGAGGAAAACCATCCCCATGAACAACGTCAACACGGGCACAAGATTGAGAAAGGCCCCGGTGCGCGAGGCGGGCACGGAACGGACGGCGAAATTGTACAGCAAGAAAGAAAGCATAGTCACGCCGACGCCCAGATAGAGGATGGCCAACGTGGGCAACAAGGGGAAACTGTCCGGAAGTTTGACCGCGGGAAGCGGCAGCAGGCACAGGAAAAAAAGAAGGCCGATCAGCGACTGCATGGTCGTGATCAAGACCGGCGAACACCGGGAAGAAAGCTGCTTGGCGCACACTACATAAAGAGCGCCGCACAGCATGGCCAATACTTCAAGAAAGTTGCCGAAAATCGGGTTCGGCGCGCTTTCCGTGGCTTCGGATCCAGCGCTCAGCCAGACGACCCCGACGACGGCCAGCACAAACCCGATCCAGACGCGCCGGTGCGGACGTTCGCCGAGCAGCAGCCACGCCGCGACCACGACCGCCAAAGGCAACGCCGCGACGACCATCCCGGCCTGAGACGCGGTCGTGTAGATCATGGCGTACCCCTCAAACACGAAATAGAAGCAGGGCTCGCACAGCGCCAGCAGCACAATGTACTTCCACTCCCGGCGCGTCACCCGCCTGTCCAGCAGCATAGGGGCCTCGGCACGCCGCCAGACGGTCACCCGCAAAAGCATCAGCGCTACCAGAGAGCTCAACATGCGGCCAAAGACCATGACCATCGGATCAAACGCCGATACCGCGATCTTGAGCGCTATAAAAGAACTGCTCCAAAGGAGCACGGCACCGAAGAGCGCCAGCCCTGCCCGTACGGACAACGAAACGTGATTTTGGATAAAGCGCATCATGGGACACAGCTCTACCGTGGGAACGCCGAAATGACCAGCCCCCTTAAACTGAAAAGCTGATATTCCGAACGGAAATACCGGGAGCCAACGCTATGGAACCCCGGTTTTAATACATATAACCCATTTAATTTATAATGGTATTCATAAATCCTGTGTGCTTGGCTCTGTTCATACATTCCACCCGCAAAGGAGCAAGCCATGAATTACTGGATCAGCGTTCTCTTCAGGATCATCCCTCTGGCCATGGGCGCCATCTGCCTTGGCTATGGCTGGTACATCTGGGATATGGGCAGCGACGCCAACACGTACGTCGCCGGGCATGTCGTGCTCTTCCTGAGCATCATCTGCGTGGCGCTGTTTACAACGGCAGCGACCATCATCCGCCAGCTCATCCATACCTACAGCGCGGCCTTCAAGGTCGCCCTGCCCCTTATCGGGTATGTGGCCGCGGCCATCGGCATCATCGGAGGCTTGATCTTCGTCCGTTCCGGCACAGGGGCCGAACATTTCGTCGCCGGGCATGTCGTCTTCGGCCTTGGGCTGATCACATGCTGCGTGTCCACCGTAGCCTTATCCTCCACCAAGTTCATTCTCATCCCGAGCAACTCCAAGGCCGGGCCCGGACACCACCCCGATCAAGCGTTCAGCGGCGGCATGGTCGCCCTTTTATTCGCCATCCCCATCATCTGCGCTCTGATCGGCATCGTCTGGGGAATCGATATCGTCAGATCCGACGAAACGCCGAACGTTGTGGCAGGACACGTTTTAGCGGGCATAGGGCTGGTCTGCGCAAGCCTCGTCGCCCTCGTCGCCAGCGTCGTGCGCCAGATCCAAAATACCTACTCCGAAGCGGATCGCCGCTTCTGGCCGTGGCTGGTCATCATCATGGGCACCATCGACATCCTTTGGGGTCTTTACCTGCTGATTTTCCAGTACGGCCCGGTCACCATCGCCCCCGGATTCGTCCTTATCGGCCTCGGCATCGTCTGCTACAGCATCCTGAGCAAGGTCCTCCTGTTGGCGCTGGTGTGGCGGCATCCCTATCCCCTCGCCAAGCGCATTCCCCTCATCCCGGTGCTGACGGCTCTGACCTGCCTGTTCATCGCGGCCTTCCTCTTCGAGGCGGCGACGATCAACCCCGCCTACATGGTCCCGGCCCGGGTCATGGTCGGCCTTGGCGGGATCTGCTTCACCCTGTTCTCCATCGTTTCCATTCTGGAAAGCGGCACTTCCAGCTAAGCCCTCGGTAGCCTTTTGAGGCGAAATGACCTACAGTCTCCATTGTCCGATCCTGCCCGCACCCGCGGGCAGGGGCGACTGTCCCGGTCGGGCGGCACACGCGCCGCCTCTTCGGCATTCATTCCAGAGGGAGAGCCCTATGCAGCTTGACGAACATTTTCAGCGACGCTTGAATGAGGCCCGGATGTTTTTTGCGGAAGGCAAGGCTCTTGCCGCGGAAAAAATCTACCGGGATCTGCTGAAACCCGATCTGCCCGCACGAGGCCGGGTTCTGGTTCTGGACGGCCTCGGGCGTTGTCTGCACATTCAAGGACGGCTGGAAGAGGCCGAAACGTTCTTCCGCGAATCACTGCGCTTTCTTGAGGAATTGTTCGGGCCGAACCACATCCATGTGGCGGGCGGGCTGCAAAACCTCGCCCGGCTCCGTTCTGAGCGGGGAGAATGTGAAGAGGCCGCAACACTCGGCGAACGGGCGCTCGACATTCTTAAGCAAAACCTGCCCGCCGACGATCTGCGCATCGCCGACGCACTGCTGAACCTTTCCTCCCATCAGTACACCGCCAAAAAATATGACGCCGCCGAAGCGAACCTGAAAATGGCGTTGCATCTATGGGAAGCCAAGGAAGGCCGCCGCTGTTTCGGCGTTTCCACCTGCCTGAACAATCTCGGCCGCATTTGCGAGGAGCGGGGCGAAACCCGTCAGGGAGTCCTGTACCATCAGGAAGCCGTGTCCATCCGTAAAGAAATCCTGGGCATCCATCCGGAAACGGCCTTCTCGCTCGGCAACTGCGGCGCGGCGCTGGCCGGGGATGCGCAGTGGGAGAAAGCCGCCCAGACGCTTGAGGAAGCGCTCTCCTGCTATGAGAGCCTCGGGCTTTCCGACAGCCCGGAGGCCGTTACCTGCCGCAACAACCTGAACCTGTGCCGCAACGCAGTGAAACAATCCGCAGCGCAATGAGGATAAAAGGGGCCGTTGGGCCCCTTCCTTTCATGCGATCCGCTGGGAAAGCTATTCCAGCATAACGGACATCCTCTGCAGTTCCGGCGTTTCGATGCGTGCCTGAACGGACGGCCCATGATCCACCAGCCAATCGCCGTCGGCATCGGACAAACCGTCCGAGCGCAGCCGCCCAGCCACATCACGGCACAACGATTCCACAATATCCCCGGCTACCGCCTCGACACGGGGGCCAAGACGCCAATCCAGCCCGGCCAATGCCGTTACGCACCCAGCCGTTTCCTTGCCGAGGATCGGCAACTGTTCAACGCCGCGGTGCGCCCATTTGTAAAACGGCATGTACCGCTTATTCAAAAGAAACGTCATTGAAACGGCCTGTTCCGAAAAACGCGCGGCGGCAAGCATGGCCGTTGCCGTCTCCCCCCGCTTCAACGACCGGAGCAAGTTGTATTGACCGGCCTGCGCCATGCCCATGCACCGGGCTGCAATCTTTTTGAGGCGGACATCTTCCGGATAGAAGCCCAACAGCGCTTCACGGAAAGCCGTGAAAGCCCCAAGCCGATCACTGAACACAGCGCCGTTCGTGCTTACCGCGAGGAACTGCTCGGGCACGAGCCGCCACTGTTTCCACGTCTGAGGAGGCTGCGGCATCCCGATGAACCGGCCATAGAAGCCCTCAATGGACAAAGGCCCGACCCGTCCCATACGCTTGGCGGGCGCCATACGAGCAGGGAACCCCTCATACGTATCGGGCAAGCGGGCAAGCAAGGCTTCCACGGCGTCCTGCCATTCCGCCCACTCGCCTTCAGGCAACCATAGACAAAATCCCGGCCCCCAATCATGGTCTTGGGAGATTTCATCATCAAAACCAAAGCATTCGGAGCCTTCTCCGACAAGGCCGACAGCGGCGCGTTCCAAAAACGCGGGCAGTTCCCGCCGGAACAGCGGCAGCGCGCACTTTTCCCAATAGGCCCTCGAAAGTTCCAATCCTTTCATATCATTTCCTTTTCATTGCAAGACGCTCAATGTTCGTTCCGTGCCCCCATCGGGTACGCGGCGGCATAGCGCTTGTAAAGCCACCATCCCAGAGCACAGGAGGCGGCAAACAATAACGCGCTGAGCCCGATCCTCCATCCTTTATCTACGCGCATCCCGCTTCCGATCATGGCAAACAGCAGATTTTGAGGGATATACCCGAGGCACGACCCCAGAAAAAAAGGCCATGCCGGGATGCGGCTGACCCCGGCAAGCAGACTGAACACCAAGTTATTCCCGGACGGAAACAGGCGGATCAGGATGGCAAGAATGAAGGGGCGCTGGACCGCGTAACGATTGAATGCGGCAGCCTTGTCCCCGTACCTCCGCTCAACGAAGGAACGCCCGCAGTACCGGGCCATGCCGAATGCCAGCACACAGCCAAGCGTCACGCCGAGCGTTGCGAACACAGCCCCGCATAGCGGGCCGAATGCATACCCCCCGGCGAAACTCAGCAGCTGGCGGGGGACGGCGAGGCAAATCAGCACCGCCACCGAGCAGACATAGAGAAAGCCCCCCATGTAACCGCTCGGCATATAGACATCTATCCAGCGCGTGACGGTTTCAGCCTGAGGTGCCAGCCAGCGCAAGGCCAACCCCGCTCCGATCAGCAGGACGGCCAGCGCGATGACGCCGCGCCATGCCCGGAAAAACCGCGGCACGCTTTGACCGAAGCAGGCAAAGGATCTTACGGCACGCACCTGTTTAGTTGACCGCCACGCGGACCGTGTCGCCGGGGCGCAGTGCCGTATTCCGGCTCATGTTGTTCAGCGAAAGCAATTCAACCGGAGAGACGTTGAACTTGCGGGCAATGGCCCAGAGGGTATCACCATTTTGAACCGTATACTGGACGATCTTATTCGTGGCCTTAGCCTCGGCCACGGGGCGGGAAACGGGAACGCTGGAAACAGAGGCAACCACAGGGCGAACCGAAGAGGCTACGGGAGCCTTTTTAGCGGACTGAGACGCCACCGCCGCTCCCTTGCCGGGAATCCGCAACTGCTGGCCAAGGCTAATATTATGATTTTTCATGCCGTTTGCGGCGAGGATCGCTTCCTGCGTCACGCCGTACCGCTTCGCAATGGAGTACATGGTATCCCCCTGCTTCACTTCATGCGATGCGGCGGAAGCGGTTGATACGACTTTCTCACGCACCGGCGCGGAAGCGGAAACCGGGCGCGAAGGGGTCACTTGACGCCCGGCGGACGCAACGGACGTCCCCTTTGCCGACGGAACTCCCCGCACGGATGCCAACGCGCGAGGATCGACGCCCGTCCGGTTGGTTCCGGGGATCTTCAACACACGGCCAGCACGCAAAGGTTCGCTGACCTGATTGATACGCCGGAGTTCCGCCACCGGAACGCCGGTCTTCCGGGATATGCTCGCCATCGTGTCGCCACGCGAAATCTTATAATCCCGCAGCCCGGCATAGCTCTTGCCGCTGTTTGCCGGAGGCAGCTTGAAAAGCAGGGCCTGCGCCTTGCCAGCCATCGCGCGGGGCACATAAATCTTGGTAGAGCGCGAGGGGTGGCTCACATAGCGCTGATACGCCGGGTTGTGCGCCGAAAACTCTTCCCAGCTCATGCCGATGCTCTTGGAGAACAGCATGAGGTCAGTCCCCGGTTTGGCCCTGACTTCCGCAATCTGCGACGAACTTGCGAACGTCGCGCAGGAAAACCCTAATTTATCCAGATTGCGCACTATCTTGCAGACAGCTAAAAACTTGGGGAGATACTGCTTGTTCTCATCGGACAGGCGATCCCGGACACTGTAAATCTGCTCGTTCTTGCGGCGCAACTCAAAGAACGTCTTGGCGCCGGTAGCGGCGAGCCCGCGCTGGATCTTTCCTTCCCCCGCGTTGTAGGCCGTAACCGCCAGATGCCAGTCGTTGAACATCTTATAAAGCTTGTCGAGATAATCCGCCGCCGCCCGCGTGGACTGGTACGGATCGCGGCGCTCATCCATCCACCAGTCCTGCTCCATGCCGTAATGCTTGCCCGTGCTCGAAATGAATTGCCACATTCCCGCGGCCCCGCTGCTCGAAGTCGCCATCGGGTTGTATCCGCTCTCGATAAACGCGACATACGCCAGTTCGCGCGGCAATCCCCTTGAACGCAGCGTCTCGTAAATAAACGGCATATACAGCTGCGCGCGCTCGAGGTTCTTCTCGACGGTATAACGATCCTTATGCACCAGATATTTGAAATGGAGCAGAACGTCCCCAAGCTCTTCCTGCGGCAGATTCCTGTCGATTTCCCCTTCGGACAGGAACGCTTCCTGTTCGGCTTTCGTCAGCGGCCTGCCGTCGTCGGAAGGCAAATAGACCGTTCCCGTTTTCTGTCCCGAAGAGGAAGGCACCGAAGGATACCCTTTGGAGGGCTCCTGCAATACAAAGGGGCCTTTGCTCGTGATATTTTTGGAGCTGCAGCCGGTCAGCGCAACGAGGACGCACAACAGTAGCACCCCCAAAACGCCGGAAGGGCGAAAAGCCACACAGGACGGCAAAACGCCGTTCAAGCGCATTCCGATTGCCCTGCGGAGAAACATAGACGCGGGAAGGACAACACGATACACTCTACTCACCTCGTGATGTTACCCCGGGCCATTCCGGGGGCATAAATCCATATCCAGTCTACTCGACGAGGCCGAGCTTGGCAATCCTCCGAGACGTGACAACCTTTAAGGATCTCATGATTACAGAGAAAAATACCTCCCCACGCAAGGCGTTCCGTTCCGCCCCGAAGTCCGTCGAACAGGATGCATCTCTTGAAAATGCTTCCTGTTCCGATTCCAAAGAAGAACAAGCCGTCCTCTCCGGCGTCAAGCCGGTTTTGGAACTCCTAGAACGGGAACCGGAACGCATCGACGCCGTTCTTGTCCGCAAGGGCAAACGTTCGCAAGATACGGATCGCATCCTCGACCTGTGCCGTACCGCCAAAGTCCGTTTTACGCTTGCGGATGCCCAGAGCCTCGATCGGCTTTGCCCCGCCGGGCATCAAGGCGTCGTCGCCCGGCTTTTCGAGGCCGGTTTCACCGAGTTCGCCGATCTGCTCACGGACGCTACGGACGCTCCCCTGCCGCTCATCCTTGTGCTTGATCAGGTGCAGGACCCCGGCAACGCCGGAACCCTCGCCCGCACGTTATACGCGATGGGCGGGGCCGGGCTGGTCATACCCCGCCACAACGGCACCTTTCTGGGGGCCGGGGCGCGCCGCGCCGCAGCCGGAGCGCTGGAACGCCTTCCGGTCGCCAAGGTTATGAACATCGCCCGGGCGCTGGACGAGGCACGGGACGCGGGATTCCTCATCTACGGGGCCGCGTTCGGCGAAGGCAGCCTCGACGCCTTCACCACCCGCCTGCATACCCCCGCCCTGCTCGTCCTCGGCAATGAAGAACACGGCATACGCCCGCAGGTTGCCAAACGCTGCCACCATCTCCTGCACATCCCCATGCTGCGGACATTCGATTCGCTCAATGTGGCGCAGGCGGGCGGCATCCTGACAAGCTGCTTCGCCCGCCAGCATCTCGAAAAAAATCCGTCCGGAGAATAGCCATGACATCGGAATACAGCATCCCGGTCCGCGAAATCCCCATCGCCACGCTCGGCCAGGCCAAAATCCCCTCTCCGCTTCCTTACGGGAACATGATCAATACCGGAAAGGTGATGCTGAGCCTGAGCCACGAATACGATGAGGACATCGATACCCATCAGACCCTGCTTTTTGAAGAAGCGGGGCCGCGTCAGGATCTGTATTTCGATCCCGGCAAAACCAAATGCGCCATCGTCACCTGCGGCGGCCTTTGCCCCGGCCTCAACGACGTGATCCGGGCCATTGTCCTTGAAGCCTACCACGCCTACAACACGCCTTCCGTTCTGGGCATCCGTTACGGGCTCGAAGGCTTCATCCCCTCCTACAGCCACAACGTGATGGAGCTGACGCCGGCCAGCGTCGAGCATATTTACCAGTTCGGCGGAACGCTCCTCGGCTCCTCCAGAGGGCCGCAAGAACCTTCCGAAATCGTCGATGCGCTCGAACGGCTCAACGTGAGCGTCCTCTTCGTCATCGGCGGCGACGGCTCCATGAAGGCCGCCTCCGCCATCGCCAAGGAAGTACGCCAGCGCAACATCCGCATTTCCATCATCGGCATCCCCAAGACCATCGACAACGACATCAATTTCGTGCCGCAGTCCTTTGGTTTCGACACCGCCGTGGACAAGGCCACCGAAGCCATCGGCTGCGCGCATGTGGAAGCCGTGGGCACGCCCAACGGCATCGGCATCGTCAAGCTCATGGGCCGCGAGTCCGGATTCATCGCGGCGCAGTCCGCCCTCGCTCTGCGTGAGGCCAACTTCGTGCTCATCCCCGAAGCGCCGTTCCAGTTGCACGGCGACGGCGGCTTGCTCCCCGCGCTGGAACGGCGCCTCAAACTGCGCGGGCACGCCGTCATCATCGCGGCTGAAGGCGCAGGCCAGCACCTCCTCCAGCAGAACGAAGCCCGCGACGCCTCCGGGAATCCCGTGCTGTCCGACGTGGGGAGCCTGCTGAGGACGTCCATCGTCGACTATTTCCACGGGAAAATGCCCATCAGCATCAAATACATCGACCCAAGCTACATCATCCGTTCCGTCCCGGCCAACGCCAACGACCGGGTCTATTGCGGTTTCCTCGGTCAGCACGCCGTCCATGCCGCCATGGCGGGCAGGACCGAAATGGTCGTTGCCAAGATCATGGACCGCTACGTCCATATCCCGCTGGACCTCGTCACCAAAAAACGCCGCAAGCTCGACATCCGTTCGGGGCTGTGGCGAGCCGTGCTCGAATCGACCGGACAGGGCGAATTGACCGGTATGTTGCCCGAAGGCGAAAAAGCGTAACATTCCGTGTCCTCCATGCCCTCACACGATCCACAGCTCAGGCAGATCCGCGCTTCGGCGGGTTCGGGCAAGACCTATGAACTGACCACCAGCTTCCTGAAGCACCTTTCGGGTGCCGCGGAAGCTGGCGGCGGTTCGTTTTCCGGGTGTAGCGCCGTCCATTCCGGACCGCACGGCTGGCCCGAAATCCTTGCCGTCACCTTCACGAACCGCGCCGCCGCCGAAATGCAGGAACGGATCATCGGGCGCCTTAAGGATACCGCCCTCGGTACGGACAAGCCCGCCCCCGGATGGACGCGCGAGCAGGCCCGGAGATGGGTGGGGATCATCCTCCGCCGCTATGGGGCTCTCAACGTCCGCACCATCGACAGCCTCCTGCATCTTATCGTCAGGCTGACCGCGCTGGAGCTGGATCTGCCTCCCGACTTCGAACCCGTATTCGCCACGGATGAGGCCATCGCGCCGCTTCTGGACAGCCTGCTGGAACAGTCGCGGCGTGACGAACGGCTTCACTCCCTGCTGGAGGAGGCATGTCGGAACGTTTTTTTCCATTCCCCCCGACAGTCGTTCCTTGCGGGAAAAAGTTTGCGGGAACAGGTGATGGAAGTACTCCTTCCCGTCATGGAGGCACGGGAAACCCCGCTGGCCCACCCCTCCGAGATTGCCGACCGGCTTGGCGCCTTGATCCGCAACCTACGCGATGCGGCGGAAAACCTTTTGTTTCTGCTGACTGAAGAAAAGCTCGCTGTCTCCAAGCATCTTCTCAATGCCTTGGACGCCTGCAGGAAAAACCCGCCGAAAAACCTGCCCCCAAAATCCACCATGTGGGATAAGGGGAGTCTGGACGAGTGCCTCAACAAAGCGTCCAAAGGCAAAGCGTCCGACAAGTCCCTATCCGCTTTCGGCGAGCTTCAAGATGCCGTACAAAAATTAAAAAGCGATGGAGAACTGCTCCGCCGGGCCCAGACGGTCATGCCGTTTGTGGAACTGGCGCGGGAACTCTCCGGTCAGGTTCCCGACTTCCTCAAGCGCGAAGGGGCCGTTCCCGCCGCCTTCGTCCCCCGTCTGGCCCGTCAGGTGCTGTCGGGCGACTATGGCGTTCCCGAAGCGTTTTGCCGCTTGGGGACGAGCCTGACCCATATCCTCGTGGACGAATTCCAGGATACCAGCCGCGAACAGTGGGAAGCCATCCATCCCCTTGTATTGGAAGCCCTTTCTCGCGGCGGTTCGCTCACATGGGTGGGCGACGTCAAACAGGCCATCTACGGCTGGCGCGGCGGCGACGCCACGCTATTTGACGAGGTCCGCTCCGATGCGGAACTGTGCGCCGTCGCGCCCGAACCGCGCGTCGACATCCTCCCTACCAACTGGAGGAGCTGCCGGGCCATCGTCGAAACCAACAACACCCTGTTCCGCCAGCTTTCCGAAACAGCCACGGCTAAAGCCGTGCTGTCCGCCATGCTCCCCAAAGACACGCCGTCCGCCCTCCTGGCAACCATTCTTGAGGAAGGGGCCCAGCTGCTCAAAGAAGGCTTTGCCGGTTCCGAACAGAAAGTCGCGCCCGACAAGGCCGAAGGTTTCCTGCGTCTCCAGCGCGTCTACGGCGACAAGAGCGAAGATCTGGACGAAGAAGTCCGCGAGCGTCTGCTGGGATGCGTTCAGGAGGTCGTCTCACGCCGTCCGTGGGGGGACGTCACCGTGCTGGTGCGCTCCAACGGGAAGGCCGCACAGGTCGCCGGATGGCTCATGGAGGAAGGGATCCCCGTCGTCACCGACAACAGCTTCCTGCTCGCCGAGCATCCTCTGGTGGAACAGATCACGGCGCTCCTGACGTTCCTCGATTCCCCGCGCAACGATCTGGCATTCTGGACATTCCTTTCCGGCCGCCAGATGCTGTTGCCGCTTATCCCTCTGAGCGAACAGGCGCTGGAAGACTGGGCCGCCGCCCGCCGGACGTCGGAGCGCCGCAACATGCCGCTGTTCATGGCCTTCCGTGAAGATTTCCCCGACATCTGGAGGAAGTGGATCGCGCCTTTCCATGCCGACGCGGGGCTGCTCACGCCCTATGACGTCACCCGCGAAGCGTTGGGGCGCCTCGACATATGGAGCCGCTATCCCGATGAGGCCGCCTTTGTCCGCCGCTTTCTGGAAATCATTCACGTCGCGGAAGGACAAGGATACGGTTCGTTATCCTCGTTCCTCGACTATTGGAACAAGCACGGGCAGCAGGAAAAAGCCCCCATGCCGGAAACCCTCGACGCCGTGCGGGTCATGACCATGCACAAATCGAAGGGGCTGCAATTCCCCGTCGTCATCGTGCCGTGGCACAACTTTTCCCAACGGGTGGACAGCCCTGCCGTGGAGACGCATGTGGACGGCCTGACGGTGCTTGCTCCGCGCGGCCCGGCCTCCGGCTACGCACACTACAAGGCCATTGCGGACAACGCCCGTGAAGCGCTGCACCTGCTTTATGTGGCGTGGACGCGGGCGGAAGAGGAGCTGCACGCCTTCCTGACGGAAACGTCCTCCAGCCGCAATGCATCGGGGCTCGGAAGCGGCCTGAACGTGCTTCTCGGCGCGCTTCCCATGACTGAAGAAACGTTTGAGACAGGTGCGCCTCCTTTCGCCCGCCCCGCCGAACAGGCTCGGGAGCCCAAAACAATGCGGGATGGCAAGGCTGTTGCCGAAGAGCTGGCACTGATCGAACCGGAAAGCATCCCGGCAGGACAAAGCAACGAACGCTGGCGTCCCATGCACTGGCTGCCGCGTTTGCGCATCTTCCGAAATCCGCTGGAAGAATTTTCGTTTACCCAAAAACGCCGCGGCACGTTCGCGCACCACTGTCTGGCTTGCCTGCAAACGGCGGGGCAACTGACGGGGCACCCGGAAGAGGATGCCCGCCAAGCCTTCAAGCAGGGCTTGCGCACGTTCCCGCTCCCGATCCGTGACCCCGAAACGGTCGAACACGAGATCGTGGAAATGCTGGCATGGTACGCGGCCCTGCCCGAGGCCGGGGAATGGCTGCGATACGGGACGCCCGAGCAGGAGATCGTTGACGAATCCGGCGAATTGTACCGCTCCGACCTTGTGGTCGACGACGGGAAACGGATTACCGTGGTCGAATACAAAACGGGAGCGCCAACTCCAGCGCACGAAATCCAGCTCCAACGCTATATGCGCCTCATTTCCAAGGCTGCGCCCCGGCCTGTCCGAGGCGTACTGGTATACCTCGATCTCAAACGCCTTGATTACAAACAGCTACAGACATGAAGCGTTCCACCTCCATCCTCCTTTATGTTTTGCTCCCCCTTTTCTGGGCGCTCGTCCTTGCGCTCGGCTTCTTCATCTATACGTTCAATCAAGATCCCGTTGGGCTCGCCCGCTCGCTGTCCGCCCGCTTTTCCGCTCCTGAAGCCGGGTTTGCCTTGTCGGCGGATCAAGCTTCGCTCTCCCTCTTTCCGCGTCCGGCGGCCAGCGTTTCCGGCCTGACCATCCGTACCCCGGCAATGACGCTGTTCGTAGACGAAGGGACCGTCTATCCTGATTTCTGGGCCCTGCTCCACGGAGAAACGCGCATCGCCGGAGTCCGTCTTCTCAAGCCCACGCTGCTGCTTGAGCCGCCAGCCGGAACGACGCCGGACGCGACGCAACAGCCGCGATTCTCCATACCACCGCAACTTACTGAAATGGATATCGATCTCAAAGACGGAACCATCGCCTCTCTCCTTCCCGGCTCGAACAAGTCCGGGATTCACTCTCAATGGCGGATGTCCGGCATTTCCGGAAGCGCCACCGTTCCGGGAAACGGAGAACCCGGTGAGCTCTCGCTCTCGGTGGGCAAAATGGAATGGTACGGAAACACGCCGCCGGAAAAGGACGGGCAGGCCACCCCAATCCAATCCCTCAGCAACGTTGATCTGGAAATATCCGATCTGGAATATGCGTTCCCGGCTGATGCCGCGGCCATGCTCCGCTTCAAAGCCACTTGCGCCATGCCGCTTTCCTTTGACGAGGGCAGCCCCCGGTTTGTCCTCGGTGTGACGGCCCGCACCACTCAAGGCACGCTCGCCATTGACGGCGTGGCCTCCCTTGACGGCACTTTTTCACTGAAACGCCAATCCGTTCCCGTCCATGTCCTGCTTCCGTTCACGACGGAAGCCCCTTTGGGCTCCCTCTTTCAGGGTGCCCCTCTCCCGCAGATCGCCATCAAGGGGGCCAGCCTCAAAGTCGAAGGAGATCAGGCCACGTTGGACGGACGGCTGATCTTCGGCGCGGATTATGTGCCGACGCTGCGAGGGACGCTCGCCCTCAAGCACCTCAGCCTTCCTCGCTGGTTCGGCTTTGCGCGGGATCTCCCGCCGGGCGTGCAAGTCGCCTTGGATAACATCTCGGGAACGCTTCCTTTTGAGCTGACCCCGCAAAAACTCGTCGCCTCTTCCGTCACCGCGACGACGCTGAATACCATCTTTACGGGAGGCGGAGGCGTCAACGATTTTTCCAGTCCCGTCATTGCGCTGCACCTTGCGACCAAAGACGCCCCATTGAACCGGGTATTCCCCGAAGTGGAAAACAAGGCGGTTTCCACGCCGTCCTACAAAGTGCCGCCGCTTCTCGGAGGAGACGATTCCAACACGGCGGTGGGCTATGACATCCATTTGGAAGCCGCCCGCGCCACATTCTGGAAGTGGGCGGCCAACGGCGTTTCCGTCCGCATTACGCCCGATCCGGCCAGTAGAACGGAACAGACCAAAGTCGCCATCCGCTGCGGCTCACTGTACGGCGGATCGGCACAAGGCGATCTCATCCCCGGCGACGTCATGGCCCTGAACCTCACGGCCAGCGGCGTCAACGTCGACAGCCTGTTCAGCCCTGTAGCGGGATATCCCGTTCTGAAAGGCACATTGACAGGTTCGGCCAGTTTTACGGCACGGCCGACTTCGCCCGCCGCTTTCCTCTCCTCGCTGAAAGGCAAGGGGGAAGCGCTTATCGAGAAAGGCAATCTGTCGCTTTCTCGGGCCAAAAAAGAAAAAAATCTCGCCTTCTCTCAATTGCGCGTCGCTTTTCAGGGGGCGGGAAGCCGGACGCAGGGAACGCAGCCGCGTTATGCCTACACCGGGAAATGGCAGGGCAGCCTGACGACGCCGGCCGGGCAGAGTTCGCTCGACCTGACGGGTGCGCTCCAGTTCCCAACGAGCGGTCCTTTCAATCTTTTCGCCGACGCCGTTTCCGCTTCAGGCAAGCTCTCAGCCAACGGCATCGGCGGGCAGGCTTCAGGCAAACTGTCCCTCAATACGCAAGCCAACACGCTGGAGACTAAAGAGCTCTCCGGGCAGCTTCTCACGAAAGACGCCTCCGCCTCGTTCACCGGTTCCGTAAGCGGAACCCGTCTGGATGCCAATCCGGCATGGGACGCTTCGTTGTCCGTTTCCACGGGAAACCTCCGTGCCCTCCTCGCCCAATGGGGCATGTTGCCCTCCAGCCTTCCCCAACAGGCGCTCAGGCAGGCGCAGATCAAAGCAAAAATCCGGGCGGACGAGCCCATACTGCGCCTTTCAGAGCTTGAAGGGCGCGTCGATGATACCCGCCTTGCCGGCCAAATCGAAGGCACCAAAGGAACTCCTCCGCACTGGACCGCCAAGCTCCGGCTTGGGACATTGCGTCTGGGGGACTATCTGCCCGCGTCTTCCAAATACGCACAACCGAGTACACCGTGGCAGACCGAATGGCTCAGAAAAGTGCAGCTGGATGGGGATCTCAGTGTGGAACGTCTGGTCATCGCCCGCATTCCGCATGAAAACCTGACCGTTCCCGTGACCATCAAAAACGGCGTGCTCACGGCCGACCCCATCAAGGCCCGTGTCGCTGGGGGAACGGCGGGGGCCGGATTGCGTGCGGAGGGCACTGCGGGAGGGCTGCTCGCGCGATTGCGGTATACGCTGAGCGCCGTCAACGTCCTGACGCTATGCAAGGAACGGGGGCAGGAGCAACTGCTGTCCGGCACGGGAAGCCTTGACGCGGACGTTTCCGGCCTGCTCCGCTCCGGCGCGGATATCCCCGCCGCCCTGAGCGGCACCCTCAATTTCGTTATCCGGAACGGGGAATTGGATGCGAAGAAACCCGGCCCTATGAGCCGTTTCAGTTCCCTGAGCGCTTCCGGGGCGCTTTCCAAGGGAATCCTGACCACACGCGATCTCAACCTCTCCGGCGGCCTGTCCGTCCGAGGCCAAGGCAGCATCAATCTCATCAACAAAACGCTCAACTACGCCTTGAACGTAACCGGGCCCGGTATCCCGGAAATTCCAGTACGCTACTACGGCAGCCTCGACGCGCCGCAGCGCAGTTTCAACGCTACCGGCATTTTATCCAATGTCTTCAACAGTATCGGCAGCGGAGTCCTCAACATTCTGGATATTGTGGTTTCCGCCCCGCTCCGTCTGCTTGCGCCGTAACGGAAAGGGACCGAATCGCTTCGGTCCCTTCGATTTATTCACCGATGGTGTACTCAACCCACGGCAGGCTGACCACACGCACCTGCTTGAGGAAGGCTACAACATCATCGGGGCCATGATAGCGGGTCACCTTGAGATCGTCGTAACTCAGCATCGCCACCGGAACGCCGGGAAAGAGCGCTTGGGCGCGTTCCGAAAACGCTTCCAGTTCGCTGGGATTCATAAACAGCTTGGGGTCGACCAGCACCACCGCGAAATCCAGCCCGCATTGCGTCACTCGCGCCGCTTGCAACTTCGGCATTGTCATATCCTTTAGGTTTCTGTTACGCCTTTTCAGGGAAAAACCTCTCCACTGAGGCGAGGTCTCCCGTTTGTACGTCTTCTTCGCGCAAAAGGCTACGGTCCGTACGCCACCCCCCGCATATTTTCATTTGAAACATCCCCGATCCGGGCTACAGCCAAAAGAACACCATGCTTAGAGGAGAACGCCATGCCCAATCATGCGGCCTTCAATTGGAAGTTTCACAGGATCGGCGGTCTGGATCAGGTGACCTTGCGGACGCCTGAAGAACTGCTGCACCTCAACGAGCTTGACCCCAAACTCTGGGTCGCGCTCAGTTGCCCCATCGACAAACTCCAGTTCGACGCACGGACGCTGGAACTGCTTGACGCCGACAAGGACGGGCGCATCCGCATTCAAGAGGTTCTCGACGCCGTTCGCTGGACTGTGGACCGCCTCAGCGATCCGGCGCTGCTGGCCGAAAGCCGTCCGGAGTTGGCCCTTGAGGAAATCAGGCAGGATACGGATGAAGGCCGCCTGCTTTATTCCACAGCAAGCCGTATCCTCACGCAAGGTGGAAAAGAGGGGGCTCTCACGCAGGAGGATATAGCGGAAGCCATTGACGCGGCTACACAGACCGCCTTCAACGGCGACGGCGTGATGACGCCGCACCCTTCCTTCGATCCCGATATGAACCGCTTCATCGAAGACATCGTCGCAACGACGGGCGGAGCAACCGACGCCGGAGGCCAGCAAGGCGCCACGCTCGAACTGGCCCAAACGTTCATGCGCAACATACAGGATTACAAGGCGTGGTTCGACGAACTTGCGGCCTATGCGGACACGTTTCCGCTTGGTTCCGGTACGGACACGGCCTTCCAGATTTTCCAATCCGTACGACCCAAAATCGATGACTACTTCACGCGCTGTCAGCTTGTCGCCTTTGACGTTCGGGCCTCGGATGCGCTCAATGCCCCGGAAACGATTTTTGCCCAGCTTGTCGATCACGCCCTCAACACGGATGACGAGGCCATGCGCGAACTGCCCCTCGCGCATATCGCGGCGGATCAGCCGCTTCCTCTTGAAAAAGGCCTCAACCCCGCATGGCGCGATCAGATCATCGCTCTGAAAGATACGATTGCCGTTCCTCTCCTCGGCGTACGGGACGAGCTGACCTCCGATAAATGGCAGACCATCAAAACGCGTTTCGCCCCGTATGCGGAACTGGTTGCCCGCAAGCCCGAAAGCGGCGTGGAAAAACTCGGCATGGAACGGCTTGGAGAACTGCTCTCCAGCGACCTCCCGTCCCGTTTCGAGGCGCTGACGCAACAGGACGAAGACGCGGCGGGCCACCTCAAAATGCTCACGGACGTGGAGCGCCTCGTCCTCTACCATCACCACCTGCACCGGCTGTTGATGAACTTCGTTTCCTTCTGCGACTTCTACGCCCTTTCACGGCCTACGACCTTTCAGATCGGCACGCTGTTCATCGACGGCAGAGGTTGCAATCTCTGCCTGCGCGTGGACGACATCACCAACCACGCGGCACAGGCCCAGCCCAGCCATCTCTGCCTTGCCTATTGCGAGTGCTCACGCCTCGACACGGGCCAAAAGATGAATATCGTCGCGGCGGTTACGGCGGGTGACTCCAACCTGCTGATACCGGGGCGGCACGGCGTTTTTGTGGACACGCAAGGCCAGAGCTGGGAAGCCGTTTTGGTCAAGCTGGTGGATAACCCCATCAGTATCCGTACAGCCATGTTCGCGCCTTACAAACGGTTCGGGCGCATGATCACCGACCAGCTCGAAAAGCTCGCGTCGTCCAAAGATTCAGCGCTCATGTCCGACGCCTCCAAATCCATTGATAAACTGACCGCGGATGCCCAGAAGGAAGCCAAGCCGTTCGACATCGGGCGGAGCATGGGGATCTTCGCGGCTATCGGGCTCGCCCTCGGCGCCATCGGCACGGCGCTCGCCAGCATCGCGGCGGCGTTGTTCTCTCTGGCATGGTGGCAGTTCCCCCTGCTGTTCGTGGGGATCTTCCTGTGCATATCCGGCCCCTCCATGTTCCTCGCGTGGCTGAAGCTGCGGCGCAGGACGCTCGGTCCTGTCCTTGATGCCTCGGGATGGGCGGTGAACAGCCAAATCCCCATCAATTTCATGCTCGGATCCTGCCTGACCGACGCGGCGGCCTTGCCTCCCAATGCCAGCCGCTCCTTTGACGATCCCTTCCGCAAACAGAGCCGCTGGAAAAAATGGGCCGTGGCGCTCGGCGTCGTCTGCCTCGCCGCACTGCTCGCCGGAGGCGGCTATTGGGGCTGGAAGGAGTATCAGAAGCGGCATCCGGCAAAGCAGGAACAGACTAGCGACATCGCCGCTCCCAAGATTCCCGCCCCTTCGGCCAAGTAAGGGGGGCTTGCCCGCCCCGTGCTCACAGGCTATCTGTAGAAACCGGCCTCTGACGGAGGCCGGCTACGGAGCCTTCGATATGAAAACAACATCATTACGAATACTGCATACGTCCGACTGGCATATCGGGCGCACCCTCTATGGGCGCAGGCGCTACGAAACCTTTTCCGCCTTCCTCGACTGGCTGGCGGATACAGTCCGCGACCGGCACGTTGACGTACTGATCGTCGCCGGAGACGTGTTCGATACCAGTGCCCCAAGCAACCGTGCGCAAGAGCTGTATTACCGCTTCCTCTGCCGGGTCATGTCTTTCTGCCGCCATATCGTCGTGGTGGCGGGCAATCATGACTCGCCCTCCTTCCTGACCGCGCCGAAAGAGCTCCTGCGCGCCCTCAACGTCCATGTCGTAGGCTCGATCTCGGACGACCCCGGACACGAGATCCTTCGGCTCGACGACCCGGACGGTGAGCCCGAGCTCATCGTCTGCGCCGTCCCTTATCTTCGGGATCGGGACATCCGAGTGGTCGAGCCCGGCGAAAGCATTGAAGACAAGGAGCGGAACCTCATCGACGGTATCCGCCGCCACTACGCCGCCATCAGCGCGCAGGCCGAAACGTACCGGACGCGACCGGATCTCCCCATTCTCGCAACCGGGCACCTCTTCGCGTCGGGCGGCCAGACCGCCGACGGCGACGGCGTGCGACAACTCTATGTCGGGTCGCTCGCACAAGTGACCGCCGACTGCTTCCCGGACAACATCGACTATCTCGCCCTCGGGCATCTGCATATCCCACAAAAAATCGGCGGCTCCGAAACCCGGCGCTACAGCGGTTCCCCCGTGCCCATGGGCTTCGGTGAACGCGGCGCCAAGAGCGTCTGCCTCGTGGATTTCGCGGGCCGTCAGGCATCCGTGGAGTGCCTGCCCGTTCCTGTTTTTCAGGAGCTGGAACGCATTGAAGGGGCATGGGAGGCCATCGAATCCCGGCTGAAAGCCATCGCTGCCGGGGGCGGGCACCCGTGGCTCGAAATCATCTATACGGGCAACGAGATCATCAGCGATCTCCGCGACCGCGTCGAGGCGCTCACGGAGGGGACGGACATGGAAATTCTGCGCATCAAAAATGCCCGGATCATGGAGCGCGCCCTGGAGCGGGACGGCGACGCCGACACGCTGGATACGCTGGACCTCTATGAAGTGTTCGAGCGCTGCCTCGCCGCCCACGACATCCCCGACGAGCAAAGGCCGGATCTCCGTCTGGCCTATAAAGAAACCATCGCCTCACTTTTTGAAGAAGATCCTCACGCTTAACGGACGAACCATGCGCATCCTCCATATCCGCTTCAAGAACCTCAATTCCCTTGCCGGGGAATGGGCCATTGATCTTACGCATCCGGCTTTTTTGTCGGACGGCATTTTCGTCATCACCGGCCCCACGGGTGCGGGCAAGACGACCATCCTCGACGCCGTGTGCCTTGCCCTGTACGGACGCACGCCGCGCTTGCGCCACGTCACCAAAAGCGAAAACGAAATTATGTCCCGCCAGACCGGGGAATGTTTTGCCGAAGTCACCTTCGAAACCCGCTCGGGAACGTTCCGCTGCCACTGGCGCCAGTGGCGGGCGAGGAAAAAAGCCTCCGGGGAATTGCAGGCCCCGCGCCGCGAACTTTCCGACGCCATTTCGGGTCAGATCCTCGAAAGCAATGTTCAAGGCGTGGCCGACAAAGTGGAGGAAGCCACAGGGATGGACTTCGAACGCTTCACGCGCTCCATGCTCCTTGCGCAGGGAGGGTTCGCCGCGTTCCTGCAAGCGCCGCCCGATCAGCGCGCGCCCATTCTGGAACAGCTCACGGGGACGGAAATCTATTCGGATGTATCCAAACGCGTACACGCGCGGGTCGTGCTCGAACGCGACAGACTCGAAACGCTGGAAGCGGAGTTAGCGGGCATCCACCTCCTTGAGGAAGCGGAGGAACAACGCCTGCATACGGAACTCGCAGCCTTGATTGAACAGGCATCTGAAGCGGCCCGGCGGTCCGACCAGACGCAGCAGGCCCTGCTCTGGCTGGAAGGCATCCGCACCCTTCAGGCGGAACTGGCCACGCTGGAAGATCGCAAGAAACAGCTTGCTGGACGGATCGAAGCGTTTCAGCCGGAACGCCGCAAACTGGAGCGCGCCAACAGGGCACTGGAGCTTTCCGGGGCGTATGCCGGGCTCGTTTCCCTCCGGAACGCCCAGGCGCAGGCTCTCCGCCAGCAAAAGGAATACGGCGAGGCTTTGCCCGTATGTGAAGCTGAATTGCGGCAAACGGAAACGGCGTTCGCCTCAGCCGGGACAGTGCTGGAACAAGGCAAACGGGAACGCGAGCAAGGTTTGCGGACAACCCGCGCCGTGCGGGAATATGACACCAAGCTCTTTGAAAAAGAGGCGGCCCTGTCCTCCCTCAAGCGGGAACTTGCCGAGCGCGAAAACGCCTTTACCACCGCGCAATCGACCCATCAAAGCCTGAACGCGCAATTGGCCGACACCCGAGCCAGCCTTACGGAGGTGCTTGCCGCCCTGCAACGCACGGCGGCGGATCAGGGGCTTGTCGAAAACCTGTCCGCCATACAGCATTCCTGCGGACAATTGCGGCAACTGGCCGAAACGGGCCGCGAAAAGAAACGTGCCGTCGAGGCGGCGTTGGCCCGGCAACAAGAGACGGCCAAAGCGCATATGGACGCGCTTGCCCTCAAGGAACGGCAGGAGCGGGAAACGGCCCGTCTGGAACAAGCGGCCGCCTTGCGCCGGAAGGCCCTGGCGGAACTCTTAGACGATCGGAGCGTCGCCGACTGGCGGGCAAGCCTCATGAACACGGCAACCCGCAGCAGCCTGCTGGACAAAACCGAAGAGGCGCGACGGCAATACGAAACCTGCCTTCTGGGAATCAAGACACTTGAGCAGCGGCAAGAAAAACGTGCCCGCAATGAGGCCGAACTCACGCAGCGCCTGCAATCCGCCGAAAAAGAACACCGCCGTCTGGAGGCGGAATATGAGAAACGGGAAGCCGAACAGGCCGAATGCTCTCGCCTGCGGGCTTTTGAGGAAGCGCGGCGGCATCTCCATAACGGGGAACCGTGCCCGTTGTGCGGAGCCACGGAACACCCCTTCACCGGATTTTCCGTTCCCGCCCCCGCCGGGCCGGAGGAACATCTTGCGCGGCTCAAGGAAGAACTGAAACGCTCCGGAACCGCTTTGGCTTCCCTCCAAGGCGATCTCGCCGGGCTGTCGCGTGAACGGGAATGGGTGACGGAACAGCTGCAAAAAGAAGCCGCCACACTGTCCGAACACGAAACGCACGTGCGCGAATGCCTCGCCGCACTGGCACATCCCTCCATCACCCCCGCCACGCCAAAGCAGCCGCTTCCGGCCACCCTGCTCCTTACGCTCCAAAATCTGCGGGAAACGACGGAGACCGAGCGGCGGCTGGCTGAACGCATCCTGCAACAGGCTGAACAGGAGGACGCCGGGCTGCAAGCCGACATGACGGCATGGGAGAAGGCCCGGCACGAAGCAAACCGGCTGGAACTGGCCCTGCAAACCGCCCTCCACCATAAGGACAGTGCCGAACAGGAAGCCGTGCGCACCGAACGCGAGCGGTGTTCGCTTCTGGAGCAGTACACGGCATTGCGCCAAACCGTTTTGAAGGGGCTGCGGCCTTACGGCATCGAAAGCCTCGCTGTGGACGGGCTGGAGGCCTTGCTCCACAGCCTGTCTGAACGCCGTGAACGCTGGGTATCCCGGGAAAAGCGGCGTGACCTCTTACAGCAAAAAATGAGCGCGCTGGAACTGGAGTCCCGGCATCTCGCTTCCCGGCTTCTCGATATGGAGAAAGATCTGGGCAAGCAGCGGGAAGCGGCCCGCTCCCTGTCGGAGGATCGGGAAAAGCTGCGGCTCGACCGGAGGCGGCTGCTCGGGGACAAATCCCCGGATGAGGAAGAGAAACGGCTCAACGGGCTCGTCGAAGAAGCCGAAAAGCGGCTTGAAGGCGTCCGCCAAACCGTCGATGCCGCCAAACAGCGCTTTGCTGGGCTGACCAGCAAACGGGAAACGCTCGATCGCTCGATCGCGGAACGTCAGGCACAAATTGGGCCGCTGGAAGAGGATTTCCGGCTTCGCCTCTCACAAACCGGCTTCGCCGACGAAGCGGAATACCGGGGCGCCTGCCTCACTGAAACGGTGCGGAACACGCTGGCTCAAAGGGAACAGGAGCTGCTCACGGAACGGGCCGAGCTGGAAGCGCGCCTGGCCGACCGTATCGCGCAACTGGCTGCCGAGCGCGAAAAACAGGTGACGGATCGCACGCGGGAAGAACTCGACGAGACGCTGGCAACGCTTCGGGACACGCTGAAGACCCAGCAAGAAGCCATTGGCGGCCTGAGGCAGAAGCTCCACGACAACCACATGGTCAAGCTGGCGCATCAGGAGCGCACGGCGGCGGTGGAGGCGCAGCGCCGCGAGTGCCGCCGCTGGAACGATCTGCACGATCTCATCGGCTCTGCCGACGGGAAAAAATACCGCAATTTCGTGCAGGTGTTGACGTTTGAAATCATGATCGAGCACGCCAACCGCCAGCTACGGCGCATGACCGACCGGTATCTGCTTCTCCGCAACAAGGAGCAGCCGTTGGAGCTCGACGTCATCGACGGCTATCAGGCCGGAGAAGTCCGCTCCACCAAAAACCTGTCCGGCGGCGAGAGTTTCATCGTGAGCCTTGCCCTCGCCCTCGGGCTTTCGCAAGTGGCCAGCAAGACGGTGCGGGTGGACTCCCTTTTCCTCGACGAAGGGTTCGGCACGCTGGATGAGGATACGCTGGACACCGCGCTGGATACGCTGGCCGGGCTGCACCGGGACGGCAAGCTCATCGGCGTGATTTCGCATGTGGCGGCCTTGAAGGAGCGCATCGGGACGCAGATACAGGTCACTCCCAAAACCGGAGGCCGCAGCGCCGTCAGCGGGCCCGGCTGCTCTTCGGTATAAGAACATGGCCTAATCCCCGACAACGTATCGCCTTTCCCTTTGGCGCGAGAAATCGGCACGTTTTCCGGCGGGCAGTCTCCGCTTGCCTCAGGCGCAAAAGTCACCTATTCATCCTCCCACACCCTAAGGAGGAACAACAGTGGAACAGGGTATCGAACGCGAAAAGTTGGGGAGCCGCCTCGGCTTTCTGCTGTTATCGGCCGGCTGCGCCATCGGCCTCGGCAACGTCTGGCGCTTCCCCTTCATCACCGGAGCCTACGGTGGGGCGGCTTTCGTCCTCATCTATCTCGTTTTTCTCGTCATTCTCGGCCTTCCCATTATGGTGATGGAGTTCTCCGTGGGCCGGGCCGCCAAGCAGGGCATCGGCCTGGCGTTCCGCAAGCTGGAACCCAAGGGGACGTTCTGGCATCTGTACGGCTACGGGGGCATCATCGGCTGTTACGTGCTGATGATGTTCTATACGACCGTCACCGGGTGGATGCTGTCCTACTGCTGGTACATGGGCTCGGGTCAGCTTTCGAGCCTTACGCCCGAGCAGATCGGCGCGTTCTTCGGCGGGACGCTCGGCGATCCTTTTGATCAGGTCGGCTGGATGGCCGTTACGGTCGTCGCCGGATTCCTCGTCTGCTCCATGGGGTTGCAGAGGGGCGTCGAGCGCATTACCAAAATCATGATGGGTTGCCTGCTTGTCGTCATGCTCTTTCTGGTGATCCGCTCCGTCACCCTGCCGGGGGCCGAAAAAGGCATCCTGTTCTATTTGAAGCCCGACTTCGGCAAGATGTTCCAGCACGGCATCTGGGAGCCCATCTATGCCGCCATGGGGCAGGCGTTCTTCACCCTGAGCCTCGGCATCGGCGCCATGACCATCTTCGGCAGCTACATCGACAAGCAGCGCTCCCTGACCGGCGAGTCCATCCACATCTTGCTGCTGGATACGTTCGTCGCGCTCATGGCGGGCCTCATCATCTTCCCGGCCTGTTTCGCCTTCGACGTCGATGCGGGCTCCGGTCCCGGCCTCGTGTTCGTCACCCTTCCCAACGTGTTCAACAGCATGCCCGGCGGACAGCTGTGGGGCATGCTCTTCTTCGTCTTCATGAGCTTCGCGGCCCTCACCACGATCATCGCCGTGCTGGAAAACATCGTAGCCTACGGCATCGACGTGCTCAAATGGACCCGCAAGAAGGCGGTCACCGTCAACTTCGTTCTGGTCTTCCTGCTCTCCCTGCCCTGCGCCCTCGGCTTCAACGTGCTGTCCGGCATCCAGCCCTTCGGCCCCGGCTCCATGATCCTCGATCTGGAAGACTTCATCGTCAGCAACAACCTGCTGCCCCTCGGCTCTATGGTGTTCCTGTTCTTCTGCTGTTACAAGCGCGGCTGGGGATGGGACAACTTCATCGCCGAAGCGGACACCGGCAAGGGCCTCATGTTCCCGAAGGGGCTGCGCCTGTACGTCAAATATGTCCTGCCGTTCATCGTGTTCTTCGTTTTCGTGCAGGGGTATATCGACAAGTTCTTCAAGTAGCGCTTCAAGCACGCTCGTTTCCATATGGGGAAGGCTCCGGCCTTCCCCTTTTTATATCCCATAACGTGAACCTCCGGCCCCCACTTATCACTGACAGCCGCCTTTCCTGTGCGGTATGCTGCAAGCCTGCCTGTTCCTCGAATCCCGTCCCATCGGGACGTTCCGGGAACGGAATCCTTTTTCTGCGGAGGGCTCATGCGGAAACCTCATTGTACCGAGCAGGCATTGCTCAAACGGCGCGACGTGATCAAGGGCGGCGCCGTCGTCCTCGCTTCGGCATTCTTTCCTTTTTCCATTGAAATCCTCAATGCGGGAAGCGCCGTCGCCGCACCGCCCGCCCCCTCGGGGACAGGGGAAGAGCGCATCCTCTGGAACTCCTGCAACGTCAACTGCGGCAGCCGTTGCGCCCTGCGGGTGCACGTCAAAGACGGCGTGATCACCCGCGTAGAGACGGACAACACCGGAGACGACCGCTACGGTATGCAGCAGCTCCGTGCTTGTCCGCGCGGGCGCTCCATGCGTCAGCGCATCTATGCCGAACAGCGCATCCCCTATCCCCTGCGCCGAGTGGGCAACAGAGGAGAAGGCAAATTCGAACGTATCAGCTGGGAGGAAGCCTTCAAGGAGATCGGACAAAGGCTGCGCGGCACCATAGACACCTACGGCAACGAGGCCGTCTATCTCAACTACGGCACGGGTGCCCTCGGCAGCACCATGGGCAAAAGCTGGCCTCCGGCCGCCACGCCCGTAGCCCGGCTCATGAATCTCGTGGGTGGTTACCTGAACCACTATTCGGACTACTCCACCTGCCAGATCACGGTAGGTATGCCCTATTTGTACGGCGGGAGCTGGGTTGACGGGAACTCGCTTTCCGACATGGAAAACAGCGAACTGGCCGTGTTCTTCGGCAACAACCCCTCGGAAACGCGCATGTCGGGGTGCAAGGCCAAAACGCTCCAGCACGCCCGTTTCACCCGTAACACCCGCGTCATCATCATCGATCCGCGTTATACCGATTCCATGGTGTCCGTGGGCGACGAATGGATTCCCATCCGCCCGGGTACGGACGCGGCCCTCAGCGCGGCGCTGGCCTACGTGATGATCACTGAAGACCTTATCGACAAGCCCTTCCTCGCCAAATACACCATCGGCTATGATGAGGAATCCCTGCCCAAGGGCGCTCCAGCCGGTTCGTCCTACAAGTCCTACATTCTGGGGCAAGGCCCGGACAAGACGCCAAAGACTCCGGCATGGGCCTCGCGCATCACCGGGATTCCCCCGGCCCGCATCGAGAAGCTGGCCCGCGAGATCGCCGGGGCCAGGCCGTGCTTCATCTGTCAGGGCTGGGGCCCGCAGCGCACCACCAACGGGGAAAACATTTCCCGCGCCATCGGTATGCTCGCCGTGCTCACCGGCAACGTGGGCATCAAGGGAGGGAATACCGGGGCGCGCGAAAACGCGGGATACAAGCTTCCCATGGCGACCTTCCCCACGCTGGAAAATCCCGTGAAGACGGAACTCTCCTGCTTCAACTGGTATCAGGCCATCGACGACTACAAGCAGATGACCGCCACCACGGCAGGCATCCGGGGACGCGAAAGGCTCATCGCGCCGATCAAATTCATCTGGAACTACGCGGGGAACTGCCTAACGAACCAGCACGGCGGCATCAACCAGATGCACCCCATCCTGCTGGACGACAAAAAGTGCGAGACCATCGTGGTCATCGACACGACACTGACGCCTTCCGCCCGTTATGCGGACTTTCTGCTGCCAAGCTGTTTGAACCTTGAGGAGCATGACTGGACTTCCGACGGCGACAGCAACATCGCCTACGTGATCTTCGATAACAAGTGCATTGAGCCGCTCGGCGAAGCCAAAAGCATCTATGATATCTGCGCGGGAGTTGCCAACGAGCTCGGCGTGAAGGAGGCCTTCACGGAAGGCCGTACCCAATACCAATGGCTGGAGAAACTGTACGCGGAGTCCCGCAAGGCCATCCCCGAACTGCCGCCCACGCTGGAGGAAGCCTACACGATGGGCGTGTACAAAAGGTACTTCCCCGAAAACCATATCGCCTATAAAGCATTCCGGGACGATCCCGAGGCCAATCCCTTGCCCTCGCCGTCGGGCAAAATCGAGATCTATTCGCCGCGCCTCGCCGAGCTGGCGGAAACATGGACCCTGCTGCCCGGTCAGGCCATCACCGCGCTGCCCGAGTACATCCCCAACCCCGAAGGCGCGATCAGCCCGGAACGCAAGGAGTGGCCGCTGCAGCTCATCGGGCACCACTACAAGCAGCGCACGCACTCGACCTACGGGAACTGCTGGTGGCTGCAGGAAGTCGCGCCGCAAGAGCTCTGGATCAACCCCATCGACGCGAAAGCCCGCGGCATCGAATTCGGGGATCGTGTGAAGGTGTTCAACGGGCGCGGCGTTTCCTTCGTCAAAGCCAAGATCACGCCCCGCATCATGCCGGGCGTGGTGTCACTTCCCGAAGGCGCATGGCATACACCCAACGCCGCCGGGGAAGACACCAACGGCTGCGTCAACGTGCTGACCAAGCTTCTCCCGACAGCCCTGGCCAAGGGGAACCCTCACCACACCAATCTCGTGCAGGTGGAAAAAGCGTAACCGCTCCGGAGGGCGGCCGCTTCTCCGGGCGGCCGTATCTCAGGCCGAAGAAAAGGACCGATTCATGATCAAAAACCCTGCATTCTACTTCAATTCGGAACTGTGCACCGGCTGCAAGGCCTGCATGATCGCCTGCATCGACAAGCATAACCTGAACAAAGGCGTGTTGTGGCGGCGGGTTCTGGAATATTCCGGCGGTGAATGGCTTCCCGTGGGCGACGCCTATGAACAAAACGTCTTCGCCTACTACGTGTCGCTGTCGTGCAACCACTGCGAGAACCCCGTCTGTGCCGAAGCCTGCCCCACGCAGGCCATGCACAAGGACGAGAACGGCATCGTCTCCGTGGATCCGGACCGTTGTGTGGGGTGCCGCTACTGCGAATGGAACTGTCCCTACGGCGCGCCGCAGTTTGACCCCGAACGCAAGAAGATGACCAAATGCGACTTCTGCCGCGACTATCTTGAGCAAGGCCTGCCCCCGTCCTGCGTCGCGGCCTGCCCTTGCCGCGCGCTGGATTACGGCGAATACGACGAACTGCTCAAGCGTTATGGGGAACAGGCCGCCATCGCGCCGCTTCCGGGGCCGGAACTCACCCGTCCCCACTTCATCTGTGCTCCCAACCGTCATTCCAAACCGCAAGGCAGCACTGAAGGGCTGCGCGGGAAACGCATCAGCAACCCCGAGGAGGTTTAGCCATGCACGGTTATTGGAGTCTCGTCATCTTCACCCTGCTCGGCCAAGCTGCGGCGGGTATGCTGATCCTGTCCTTCTTCAGCCGTACCGCCGACACGTCGCGGGCCAAGGCGTGGGCCGCCTGCATCCTGCTCGGCGTGGGCGCGCTGGCTTCACTGGAACATCTTTCCGATCCTACGGTAAGCTTTTACACGATCACCAACGTGGGGACATCGTGGCTGAGCCGCGAAATCCTGTTCGTCGGGCTGTTTGGAGCCGGGCTTCTCCTCTGGCTGATCACGCTCAATGCATGGGCACGCCGTCTGGCCGCCATCCTCGGCCTTGCTTTTGTCTATGTCATGAGCCGGGTTTACACCATCCCGACCGTTCCTTTTTGGAATTCGCTGTTCACCTACTGGCTCTTTCTCGCCACCAGCCTGCTGCTCGGTTCCAGCCTGCTGCTCTTCATGGACGCCCTTGCCACCCGGAAGGATCCTGAAAAGAAGGCAGCGCTCCTGCTCGGCTGGTATCCCGTATTCATCGTATTGGCCTTCATACTCCAAATGCTGGTGATCCCTTTGCAGCTGTTGTTGGCGCAATCGCCGTTCTCCACCTATCTGCTGGCATGGCATTTGACGCTCCTGCTCTTCGGCGCAGCGCTGGGCCCTCTGCTGCTCATCCGTAATGGCGTCAATGAGATGCTTCCGGGCGCTTGCCGAACCTGCCCCTGCCCGCTCTGGATCAGGGCCGGGATCATCCTCCTGCTCATCGTAGCGGGTGAGGTCTGCGGACGCGCCCTGTTCTACAGCGGCTACACATGGTTCGGCATGTAACGAAAAAGCCCCGGGATAACCGGGGCTTTTCACAAAGGGAGGCTCGTATGATTACCACGTCGCTGGTTTTGTTGTTCGTTGTCCTCGTGGCCTTCATGTTCTTTTTGAACAGGTAAACCCTACACTATTTCAAACGCGCTGAAGAAATACCGGGTTTCGAAAGCCGCCGTTTCCGGCGCGTCGGAACCGTGCACGGAGTTCGCCTCGAGGCTGACCGCGTATTTCTTGCGGATCGTCCCTTCAGCGGCCTTTTCCGGGTTGGTGGCACCCATGAGGTCACGATACCGATGGATGGCGTCCTCACCTTCCAGAATGGAGCAAACCACCGGGCCGGAGCTCATATAGTCGGTCAGGCTGTCAAAAAAAGGACGTTCCCGATGTACGGCGTAAAACCCTTCCGCCTGTGCCTTGGTCATGTGGATCATCTTGAGGGCCACGACCTTGAGGCCAGCCCCTTGGATCATGGCAAGGATTTCGCCGGTCAGATTCCGTTGTACGGCATCGGGTTTGATCAGGGAAAGGGTACGCTCAATCATGCTTGTTCACTCCTGTGGGTAAAAAAGGGAGATCCGGTACATGTCTTTCCTGCCTAAAGGACTCCTCGTCAAAAAGCAATCATTCCGCACATCCGTCTTCATATGCCGGCACCCTTCCCTTGCTTCTTTTCATTCCCTGTCCGATAGTTCCGAAAAAACATTTCCTTAGGGGGAACAGCCATGAGCATTCGCGACATAGCGGAGCCCGTGTCTCTGAATGACGGCACGGTCATGCCGGGATATGGCTTTGGGTGTTACGCCGCGCACGGCGAAGAAATCATCAACGCGATCCGCTGGGCCGTCCGGGACGGCTACCGATACATCGATTCGGCGGCCATGTATGGAAATGAAGCCGAGGTTGGCGAAGCGATCCGTACATGCGGCGTACAGCGTGAGGACCTTTTCATCTCCTCGAAAATCTGGCCGACCCGTTTTGACGATCCGGATGCTTCCCTTGCGCAATCATTGCGGGATCTGGGAATAGACGTTTTGGACTGCTGCCTTCTCCACTGGCCGGGAACGGATCGGAAACAACGTCTCAGCGCATACGAAAAACTTCTGAGGCGGCGTGAGGAAGGATTCGTCCGTCGGGTTGGCGTATCCAATTTCCAGATCGAACATCTGGAGGAAATCCGGAGCGCGTTCGGCAGGTTCCCCGTACTCAACCAGATCGAGCTGCACCCTCTTTATCAGGAGCGTGATTTGTGCGCATACTGCCGGGAAAACGGCATACGGCTCGTGGCGTGGGGACCGCTGTTCCGGGGCAAACTCATGCAGCATCCGGCCATCGTAGAAATCGCCGCCGCCCACGGGAAAACGCCGGGCCAGATTATTCTGCGCTGGCATATCCAGAAAGGGCACATTGCCATCCCCAAATCAAGCAACGAAAGCAGGATACATGAAAACGGCGGCGTATTTTCCTTCATACTCACACCGGACGATATGGATCGGATTGATGCGCTGGACTGCGGCGAACATATCGGAGATGATCCGTATACATTCACGGGGATCAATTAATGCCGCGCGCCCATCATTCACAACGGTCATGAAGTGCCGTATCATGGGCCGAAAGGAGCATTTTCATGATACGGCATTATGATGAACTGACCAAATTGGACATGCAGCACAAAGGCGGCAAAGGGCATATCCTCGCCGCGGAACTGCTCAACGGCGAAGATTTCGCGGGTAAGGGCCGCGTTTTCAACCATTGCGTGCTCAAACCCGGCTGTTCCGTCGGCCGGCATCGCCATGTCGGTGATTTCGAGGTGTACCATGTCCTCAGCGGCACTGGCCTGTACTTCGACAATGGCGAACTGAAGCCAGTAACCGCCGGTGACGTGATGATCTGCAAAGACGGCGAGGAGCACATGCTGGAGAACGACGGTACTGAAGATCTCGAATTCATCGCCTTGATCCTCTACGCGTGATCCGCGCTCCAACACCCGAAACGCACAAGGCTCTCCCCCGAGGAGAGCTTTTTTTGTTGCAGATGGCCCGTACGGCTTTTTCCGTCATGGACGAACACCGTTTGACGCCGTGATGCACACCGGAATGTTGCAGCGCCGACGCGGAATTGCGGTCAAAGCCTTGTATCGTTGTAGCCGATCTGGGAGGAACCCATAGCTTTTCCCGTATTGCTTCCCCTTCCAAAGCGCCTTTCTCCGCTGCCCATGTCTCCTTTCGGGACTTGACGGGAACAGCATGAACTGCCACACCACAACTGGCATATGACAATGATTGTACTTTCCAACAAGCGGGGAGGCTCATGGACATCACCGTCTTTACAGAGCTGGAATTCTTTTTTCGCATCCTCATCGCCGGGATATGCGGCGGCCTCATCGGTTACGAACGCAACAACCGTCTGAAAGAGGCCGGAATCCGCACGCACCTGATCGTGGCACTGGCGGCGGCGCTCATCATGGTTGTTTCCAAATACGGCTTTTCCGACGTGACCACCCTCAAGGGCGTGGCGCTGGATCCTTCCCGTATCGCCGCGCAGATCGTGACGGGCGTGGGCTTTCTCGGCGCGGGCATGATCTTCGTCCGCAACCAGACCATCAGCGGCCTGACCACGGCGGCGGGCGTCTGGGCCACGGCGGGTATCGGCATGACCATCGGCGCGGGGCTCTACTTCCTCGGCGTGGCGGCCACCCTGCTCATCGTAGCGGCCCAGATGACGCTCCACAAAAACTTTACATGGCTCAACTTCCCCGTGGCCGAGCAGATCTCGATGGAAATCGAGGATACGGGGGACGGTGTCGCCTCCATCCGGGACAAGCTCCTGAGCCACAACCTCGAAATCATCAGCATGAAGTCCCGGAATAACGGCAATGGGCTTATTTCGCTGGACCTTTATGTAAAATTGCCGAGGAATTACAACGTGACGCAACTGATGAGCCTGCTCAGCGACAATCCGCACATCAAATCCATAGATCTGTGAGCACAACCCCAGCCCGCCGCGAAGCACCATAGGCGTCACGTTTCCCCATTCGCGGGAAACGAGATGGATCACCGTCCTATCCATCAAGAATAATAGATCAATTTTTTCGTCAGAAAAATGATGCTTCCGGCGTTCTCAAAGAGCCAAAAGTAGGTAATAGTATCGCGCGCACGGACGTTTGACGGCGTGCGCGCACGCTACTATTGTAGCTCCTGATGTAAACGGAACAGGAGAAAAACGCGGATGACGGAAGCCATCATTCAGATCCAGGACCTTGAAAAGCGGTTCAGGAGCAAAAATACCGAAGTCTATGCCCTCCAGGGCATCAACCTGACCATCAGGAAAGGGGATATTTTCGGGATCATCGGCAAAAGCGGCGCCGGGAAAAGCACGCTGGTGCGCTGCATCAACATGCTTGAGCGGCCTACCGGCGGAAGCGTCATGTTCGAAGGCAGGGACATGTGCCGTTTGGGTTCCCGGGATTTGCAGATCGCCCGCCGCAGCATGGGCATGATCTTCCAGCAGTTCAACCTCCTCATGCAGCGCACGGCTGAGGAAAACATCTGCTTTCCGCTGGAGCTTGCCGGAGTCAAAAAGGACGCCGCCCGCGAGCGGGCGCGCGAGCTGCTTGAGCTGGTCAACCTATCCGACCGGGCACAGTCCTACCCGTCGCAGCTTTCGGGCGGGCAAAAGCAGCGTGTGGCCATCGCCCGCGCTCTGGCTACCAACCCCAAGATCCTCCTGTGCGACGAGGCCACTTCCGCCCTCGACCCCGCCACTACGGAATCCATCCTTTCGCTCATCAAGGACATCAACCGGCGCCTGGGGATCACCGCCATCATCATCACGCACGAAATGAGTGTGATCGAGAAAATCTGCAATCAGGTCGCCATCATCAGCCACGGGAGGATTGCCGAAACCGGCTCGGTCGAAGAAGTTTTCTTCCACCCTCAGACCGAAGAAGCGCGCCAGCTCGTCATTCCCGAGGCCTTGCAGGACATGCCGCACAGCAGGCTGTACCGGATCATTTTCAACGGCCGCTCCTCGTTCGAGCCGGTCATCAGCAATCTGGTGCTGGAATGCGGGGCTCCCGTCAACATCATGTTTGCCGACACGCGCGACATCGGCGGGACGGCATTCGGCCAGATGGTGCTGCAACTTCCGGACAACGAAGAGGTCGTCCGGCGTATCCTCGCCTATGCCGACTCCAAGGGACTGATGCTGGAGGAAATGAAGAATGTTTGATCAGGCTACCATCGAAATGTTGCTTGAAGGCGTCGTGGACACGTTGTACATGACGCTGGTTTCCACCTTTTTTTCCTATGTGTTCGGCATGATGATGGGGACGGTCCTCGTCATCTGCCGTCAGGACGGCATCACGCCCCGGCCCATGATCTACGCCGTGCTTGATGTCGTTGTGAACCTGACCCGCTCGTTCCCATTTCTTATCCTCATGATCGCGGTCATTCCCCTGACCCGCCTGCTCGTGGGAACGACCATCGGCAACAACGCCACGGTCGTCCCGCTGGTCATCGCCGCCGCGCCCTTCGTGGCCCGGCTTGTGGAATCCTCCCTGCTCGAAGTGGACGGCGGCGTCATTGAGGCGGCGCAGTCCATGGGGGCGTCCACCATGCAGATCATCATAAAGGTGCTTTTGCCCGAAGCGCTGCCTTCACTCATCAACGGCAGCGCCATCGCGGCGACCACGATCCTCGGCTACTCCGCCATGTCGGGCGCCGTCGGCGGCGGGGGCCTCGGCAAACTGGCGATCATGTACGGGTACAACCGCTACCAGACCGACATCATGTTCATCACCGTCGTCCTGCTCATCGTCATCGTGCAGGTGTTCCAGAGCTTCGGCAACTGGGCCACCAAGCGAAGCGACAGGCGCATTTCCTGATCTTTTTCCGCGACAAACGGCTTCTTGGGCCCACGCCCGCGGCCGTGAACCTTTAACCTTTGATAAGGATACGGTATCATGAAAAACTTCCGCTCCGCCCTTCTGGCCGCGGCCCTGTCCCTTGTCGTCGCAGCCGGTTCCGCAACCGCGGCTCAGGCCACCACGAAAATCCGTGTCGGCGCTTCCCCGACGCCTCACGCAGAAATCCTCAAGGTCGCCAACGATGTTCTGAAACCGCAGGGTTATGAACTCCAGATCATCGAATACTCCGACTACGTGCAGCCCAACATGGCGCTCGAAGGCAAGGAGCTGGATGCCAACTTCTTCCAGCACAAGCCCTATCTTGACGATTTCAACAAGGAAAAGGGCACCAAGCTGGTCTCCATCGGTACCGTGCACTACGAACCCTTCGGCATCTACGCCGGCAAGACGAAGTCCCTTGGCGCCCTGAAGGACGGCGCTATGGTGGCCGTGCCCAACGACACCACCAACGAAGCCCGCGCCCTGCTGCTCCTCCAGTCCAACGGGCTCATCAAGCTGAAGGACGGCGCCGGCCTCACCGCCACCCGCCGCGACATCGCGGAAAACCCCAAGAAGCTCAAGATCGAAGAAATCGAAGCGGCTCAGCTCGTCCGCGCCCTGCCTGACGTCGACCTCGCGATCATCAACGGCAACTACGCCATCCTCGGCGGCCTCAAAGTGGCCGACGCGCTGTCCGCCGAAAAGGCCGACTCCATCGCCGCGACGACCTACGCCAATATCCTCGCCGTGCGTGCCGGAGATGAAAACCGTCCTGAACTCAAGGCGCTGATCGACGCTCTCAAGAGCGATCAGGTCAAGGAATTCATGACCAAGAAGTACGAAGGCGCTGTGGTTCCCGCCAACTAAGCCGTCTTTACTTCCCCGCCTTTATGCCCTGCCGGGATTCCCGGCAGGGCTTTTTGTTTGCTGCGGCGGAGTAGCCCGCGTTACCAGGTTTCGTTTTTCTTCCTGGACATTGCAGCCTTACCGAGGCACATTGCCTTTTGGATATTCTTTCAGTATGATAGAAAAAGAGCGTACTCATGTGCTGAATACGGACATGGCAACACAGGATGTCCTTCCTTTGATCAATCCCATAAGCCTGAAGAAAGCCTCGCCGCCAAATAGCGGATCAATGGGAAACGTTCATCTTTTTCCTTCGTGATTTCCATAGCTTTTGTCTGTTTTTATACGGATGTACCGCTGGCATTCCTTCAGCGCTCCAACAGGGATACCGCGTAAGCTGTATCTCCTCCCCATAATGTGCGTGGCGTGTTCCCCCGAAAACATGCCACGCACATTTCTATTGCCGCGTTGCGAAAAGAGAAGAGAAAAATGGACAGGGAGAAATGAAAAACGCCTCTCCGTATGATGTATCACATTGCTTTACTTGACTTCTCAATCCAACGGGGATACCTGTTCACCCCGTTGCGTTCCAAATACTTTCTGCAAAAGGTTGCGGAACGCAGGCAAACAGGAATACGGCCAGCCGCCCTCCCACAGGGGGAAAAGGAACCGGCCGGCGCATCCGGCGACTTTCCAAGGGAAAGTCGCCGTTCGGGTTGAATCAAAGGATGAAACACGGCAAACACATTCAGGTATCGGAATCTTTCCTGCTCTGCGCCCTGCTGACTATGACGGGAGGATTCCTTGATGTCTACACCTACATCACGCGAGGGCATGTCTTTGCCAATGCGCAGACAGGGAATGTCGTGCTCCTCGGGCTCAACCTTGCGGAAGGCAATATCAAGGAAGTCGCCTTTTACCTCTTCCCCATCATCGCGTTTGCCCTGGGCATCCTGTTCACGGAATGGATACGGGCCAAGTTCAAGGAATACGATCTGCTGCACTGGAGGCAGATCGTTGTTTTCTTCGAGGCGCTTCTCCTGTTTTTTCCGGCCTTCATGGCCTCGGGGATGTGGGATACAGCCGTCAACATCCTGGTTTCCTTCGTCTGCGCCGTACAAGTGGAAAGCTTCAGGAAAGTCAACGGGCACAGCGTGGCGACGACCATGTGTACCGGCAATCTCCGCAGCGCTACCGAGCAGATATTCCATTATGTCCGCACACGAGACCCCGATACAAAGAAAACCATCCTCAGCTACTACGAAATCGTCGTCTTTTTCGCGCTCGGCGCGACACTGGGAGCCGCCTTGTCCGCCCTCTTCGCTGAAAAAGCCATTCTGTTCTGCTGCCTCTTTCTCATCATAGCGTTCTTGAGCATGTTTGCGAAAGAGATATGAACGTGAAAAACACAGTCAGGCCATGTGGAAGAGAGAGTGTGTGTCCCTCACATATCTGACTAGCACGTCTAATATAGATATTTATTCTTTAATTTATTATAGTTATATAAATATACCAGGGCCGGGTGTAAAGCCCCCGCAGTTAGTGCAAAGCTAAACTGGAGCCCCCGGCATGTTTGAGGGCAAACTCTTCTGGTGTGAGATTGCCCAATGATTCGTGTGGCCTTTGCTCGTTGTATTCTTGTACCCATGCGTCAACGATGGTGCGAATCTCACTCAGCCTGCTAAAAACATAGAAGTTCAGTACCTCCTCGCGGAAGGTGCGGTTGAACCGCTCCACATATGAGTTTTGCGTGGGTTTGCCGGGTTGAGTGAACTCAAGGTCAATCCCGTGTTGTTCAGCCCATCCGGCAAGTTGCGCCGAGACAAATTCCGGGCCTTCACGGCTGAAATCGTCAAGCACGCTGACCGTGCATCAGCGCATCGCTCATAAAGTCCACAGACCAGCAACCGTTGACGACGGTTTGCGCCTCCAGACGGACGGGAGCTCGGCTGGGCAGGCGCCGTTTTCCTTTGCGGCGCATGTTCAACTGCAGCTGCCGATAAATTCGGTTGGCTTCAGAGTTTTTTTTCGATCACATCCTTCAAGGGCCGATTTTCCAGGCTTAAGTCCGCATACATTTGTTTGAGAAGGGCGTTTTCATGCTCAAGGTCGCACATACGCTTGATGTCCGAAGCTTCCATGCCGCCGAACTTGCTCTTCCAGGCGTAGAACGTGGCACTGCTGATACCGTGCTCACGACATACGTCCTTGGCAGTCCTGCCCGCTTCGACAGACTTCAGGATTGTGATGATTTGGTGTTCAGAAAACCGTGACTTCTTCATGACTCCCTCCTGGGGATGGTTTACCAGAAGTCTCCAGTTTTGGTCTGCACTATTTTAAGGGAGGGTTACACCGCTCTCCTTACTGAAAAAACGGACAGGCCAAAAACAGGAATATTCCACCCTGAACAGTGAGACGAGGGATGTAGAAAAGGCTGTGCGGAATGAAACGGAACCTCCTTCAGGATTCAGTCTCAAACCTGATAGACCGAATGAGGAATGAGGAGCGAACGCCGTCCACTTCGGATGCCACCGAATACGCTTTGCCAAGGGAGTACCAAACAGGATATCGTCAGGGAAAATCCTCCTCAGGCGGTTCCTATGGAACACAATGTTTGCACCGGCATCTCGGATGTCCGTTACTTCAGCCCGCGTCTGCTGGCCGCGCTTACGGGCATTCTTTCCTCACCCCTGACCGTCATTGAGGCTCCGATGGGTTACGGCAAGACCGTGGCCGTGCGCGAGTTTCTGCGCCGGGAAAACCTGGCCGTGATCTGGGTTTCCGTGCTGGATTCCCCGGACGGCGCCTTCTGGCGCTCCCTGTGCAGGGAGTTTGAGCGTCTGCCCGAGACGGCGGAAACGGCGCGAGCGCTGCGCAGGCTCGGCCCGCCTTTCGCGCCCGATGACGCGGCCCGACGCGATGCGGCGCTGGAACTGCTGGAGAGCCTCGACTTTGCCAGACCCACCGTGCTGGTCGTGGACGATGTGCACCTGCTGGCTTCCGCGCCGTCGTGCGTCCGCTTTTTCCAGATACTGGCCCGGCAGGCCATGAGCAATCTGCACATCGTGCTCACCACCCGGCGTTTTCAGGCCGAGGACACCCTGCTATCGGACCTCAAGGGAGAGCTCGCCCGCCTCGGCCCGGCCCTGCTGGCGTTTTCGGAAGAAGACATCCGGGCGTACTGCGCCCTGTGCGGCCTCAAGGTCAGCCCGGACCAGATCCGCGCCCTGCATGGGGCCACGGGCGGATGGGTCAGCGGCGTATATCTGCATTGCCGCCATTACGCGCAACACGGGGCTTTTTCCCTGCCCGCCTTCGCCCGTTCTTTCACCCTGCCCTCCCCGCAATCTTCCTCCTTATCTTCCCCGCAGTATTCCGAGAACGAACTGCCACCGGATATGGCCGCCCTTTTGGAAGAACAGCTTTATCGCCCACTCTCCCCGGACGTGCGGGACATGCTTTTCGCGCTCTGCCCGCTGGAGCAGTTCACCCTGCCACAGGCGGATTTCTGCTGCGGCACGGATACTCGGGCAGCTCTGGAGGCGCTTGTCCGACAGAACTCGTTTGTCCGCCGCCGGGAAGGGAGCGGCGTGTACACCGTCCACGCCATATTCCGGAGCCTGCTGCTGCGCTTGTTCCGTGCACTTCCACGCGAACAGCGACAGGCCGTCCACCGCCGCTGCGGCGACTGGTTCGCGGCGGAGGACGAATTCATTCCCGCGATGGAGCACTATCACGCGGCGCGCGATTTCGAGCGGGCACTTTCGGTCATGGAACGGGACATGGCCCGCCATCTGGTCACGGAAAGCTCTGCCTTCTTCGCCCGGCTTTTTCAGGATTGCCCGGAGGAGGTTCTGTCCCGGCACCCCAAGGCGGCGTTCAAGCACGCCCTGGCCGCGCTTTCCGCGTCCGACTTTCCGGCCTTTGCCGACCGCTGCCGCTGGCTGGCGCGCTACTGCGCGGCGCTGGACGAGGCGCATCCAGCCACTCCCGTGCTGCGCGGCGAACTGGAAATGCTGCTGGCCCTTGCGGAATACAACGACATCGCGGCCATGTCCGTCCGCCACCGCAGGGCATGGGAACTGCTGGGCCGCCCCACGGGGCTGTATCCGCCGGAATCCACCTGGAGCATGGGCTGTCCCTCCGTGCTGTTCATGTTCCACAGGGAAAGCGGCAAACTCCGGGAGGAAATCCGGCTGATGCGGGAATGTATGCCGCATTACTACAAAGCGGCGGACTGGCACGGCGCGGGCGGCGAGCTGCTTTTCGAGGCGGAAGCCCTGTACATGGCGGGGGATTTTAGCGAGGCGCTCCGCCTCTGCCGTCAGGCCGAGACCGTGGCCGCGCTGCACGGGCAACTATGCAATACGCTTTGCGCCCTGTTTTTGCGCGCGCGTCTGGCTCTGGCGCGGAAAAACACCTCGACCGCCTGCGCCGCCGTGCGGGAGATGCGCGATCTGATTACCAAAAAACAGGATTATTTTCTGCTGCACACGGCGGAGGTCTGCGCGGCGCGCCTCTCCGGCCTCCTCCGGCGTCCGGATGAAATCCCCGCGTGGGTGCACGAGGGCAGGGGTGAACGCATGTACGCCTTCGCCCAGGGCGATTTCCGGCTGGCGCAGGGCCGCGCCCTACTGCTGGCCGGGGATGCCGCCGCCGTGCTCGGCCTGTTCCATGCTCTGCTGCAAACCCCTCTCTTCGACAAGCACCGCCTGTTCTTCATCTACGCCCATATCTTCTTGGCCGCCGCCCATGCCATGCTCGACGCGCGGGAAAAGGCGCTTGAGTCTCTGCGCGCCGCTCTGGACGCGGCCCTGCCGGACGATGTGCTCATGCCTTTTGTGGAAAACGCCGATCTTGTCCTGCCGCTGTTGCTCGCGCCGCAAGAGACGCGCCATGAGGACGGTGTGCGGCGCATTCTGGCCCTGGCGGAACCGTGGCTGCGCCATCTGGGACTGCCCGGAACACGCGCTTCGGAAATTCCGTTCGGTCTGTCCGTCAAACAGTATGAGATCGCGCGGCTCGCCGCCGAGGGACGCACCGGCCCGGAGATCGCATGCCGCGTGGGCCTCGGCCTCAACACCGTCAAAACGCACCTGAAGACTGTGTACCGGAAATGCGGCGCGAACAACCGCCCGGAACTGAGAAGACTTCTCCACGGGGAAAAATAGCGAAATCGTCGCAACAGACGGGCGAAGGAAGGAGAAGCGGACTGATACACGCTTCGCCTTATCCTCAGTATGGCCCCTGAAGAGACGTTTGTACTGTTTATTGTCCTTTGTGCCCTTTCAAAATACAATGAGGTGCGACTCGCTCAACGGCATCCTGGTATCACCCCAAAAGGGTGAGACGCAGAAATTATTTGCTTTTTTTCCCAAAAGGAAACATAAACTGACATAAATACCTTTTTGCCCGTAATCATCGGATGTCTTCCATGCCGCGTGTTCCGCTTCACCATCCGCCGTCCTTCCGCCGTCATCCTTTGACGGTGGGCCGGGTTGCGTGTAAGCAAGGAACGTGGCTGGCGGAAGCGGCCCTGAACGCAAGCGCGTTCCGGTCCGCTTCTTGCTACACACACACACACACACACACACACACACACACACACACAGCTCATCGCCCATCCACCGCGCTCGCGTCCAGGCGTAGCGCGGCTTTCCGCGTTTCCACTCCGTCCAAAAACATGGCCTTGCCCCTTCTCGGGGTGAGGCCTTTTGCGTTGCGCGCCGTTTGCCGCAAGCCGCATCCTTCACCCTTACAACATGAGGAGGCTACCTATGACGCATAGATTCCGCTTTACCTGCACAAGGCTTCTTCCAGCCTGCGCGCTGGCCGCCCTGCTGGTTGGGCCGCCCGGCTTTGCGCCTTCGGCCAACGCCGCTGACGTTACCTACCCCGGCTCAAACCTTGACAAAGGCCCCCTCTGGAATATCGACAACAGCCTTTTTCCTGCGGGGAGCCTCAGCGACAATGTGGTCACCATCAACAGCGGCAATGTGGGCGGCGACGTTTATGGCAATGACGTGGACGCCGCGTTCAGCCCGGTCAGCAATAATACGGTCATTCTGTCGGGCGGCTCGGTCGGCGGCGACATCCTGGGCGGAGCCAACAATGGTGCCGTGACCGACAACAACGTCTCCATCTCCGGTTTCGGTTCAGTATTAGGCAGCGTCTATGGCGGCTACGGCGCTGCAGAGGGAACCGTAAACGGAAACGACGTCTCCATCTTCGATTCTGGTTCCGTAACCGGCAACGTCCTCGGCGGCTACAGCCGCTCGGTAAATTCTCATGTTATCGGGAACACAGTTACCATCAGCGGCGGAACCGTAAGAGATATCTACGGCGGTCAAAGCGGTAAGGGGAACGCTCTGAATAACAGCGTGACGTTGGACGGCGCGGCGTCCCAAGCAAACGTCATTTACGGCGGACGCGTGGAACAGGGTACTGCCCGGGAAAACGCCGTTGTCATGAAAAACGGCAGCGTGACCTTGGGAATTTTTGGCGGCATCGCCACCGCTGACGGCGGGCAAGCTCAGGACAACCACGTGACCATGAGCGGCGGTTCAGTGGGAGAACATCTCATCGGCGGTTACGTGCAAAACGGCAACGGCGCTGCCACGGGCAACAGCGTCATCTTCAACGGCGGCAGCGTGACAGAAAATGTCTATGGCGGGCGGAGCGTAAACGGCCCTGCACAGAACAACAGCGTGACCATGACAAACGGTTCCGCCAAGTGGCTACTGGGCGGTTACAGCAACAGCGGCGATGCGAGCGGCAACCGTGTGGAGGTCAGCGGCGGCACATTGAGCGGTGGCGTCAACGGCGGCGAAACGACCAGCGGCAATGCCACAGGCAACAGCGTCGACTTCTCCAATGTAACGGCAACATATGTACAGGGTGGCTACAGCGGCTCCGGCAGCGCCACGGGCAACAGCCTGGCCATCCGCAGCGGCACGGTACAAAACAATGCCTTCGGCGGCTATGTGGACAGCGGCAGCGGCGAGGCTTCGGGCAACAGCGTCACCTTCAACGGCGGCAGCGTGACAAACAACATCTACGGGGGGATGAGCGCAGCCGGACTTGCACAGAACAACAGCGTGACCATGACAAACGGTTCCGCCAAGTGGCTGCTGGGCGGCTACAGCGCCAACGGCAATGTCATCGGCAACAGCGTTAACGTCAGCGGCGGCACGCTGACCGGCGTCAGCGGCGGCGAATCCAATTCCGGCAGTGCCACGGGCAACATAGTAAGCATCAGCGGCGGGACGGTCCAAAGCAACGTCAATGGCGGTTTTGTTGCCTCAGGCAGCGGCAAGGCCACGGGCAATATTGTGAACATTTCCGGCAATGCAGACCTGAGCGGGGCGGTCGTGGCGGGCGGCTCCTCCCCGGACGGCGACGCCTTCACCGACAATACGCTGAACAAAAACAGCGACGCCGCGGTACATCTCGCACGAAACTTTGCATCAGTAAATTTTGGCTACAGCGGAACCGCCAACATTGGGGAGCTGGATAGCACGCCGACCGGCAGCGCACTCTCCGGCGTGACAGTGAACACCAATGCCAACAACGTGTCCTTTGACGGCGTTATTTCCGGTTCCGGCTCCATAACCAAAACCGGCGCGGGAACGCTGATTCTTTCCGGAACCAACACCTATTCCGGCGGCACCACGATCAGCGCCGGAACCCTGTCCATAGGATCCGACACCAATATCGGCAGCGGAACCAACACCATCGGCAACAAGGGCACGCTGCTGCTCTCCGGCAACGGGACATACACCAACGACTGGACGCTGAGCGGTGCGGGCAGCGCCATTGCAACGGACAACAACAATACGCTCTCCGGCGTCTTATCCGGCAACGGCGGCCTGACCAAGACCGGCACGGGCACACTGACCCTTTCGGGAACCAATACCTACACCGGCATGACCACGGTACGGAGCGGGACGTTGGCCCTAGGCAGCGATCTGACATCCAATCAACTCACTCTGTACGGCGGCACGGTATTCGACCGGGGAAGCCACAACCACAGCCTGGACAACGGTATCCTGAGTGTCAATGGGGCCAACGGCCAGAGCGCCATGTACAAAGGCGATCTTTCCGCTAGGAACGCGACCCTCAATTTCATCTCTCCGGTACATCCTACGCAGCCCCTGCTGCGCGTCACCGGCGATGCGGACGTCTCGGGCAGCGCCTACAATGTGGGGCTGAGCGGCGGCACCTCGCTGGCCGCCGGTTCCACCCTGACCCTGCTCGAAGTCGGCGCTGGCAAGATGCTCACGGCAAACAATTTGCGGAAAGGCGGCGGCATCGTACAGATTGGCTCCACTGTGGCGCACGACATTACCACAGATGTAGCGCTTGATCCGACAACAGGACGGCTGAATGCCGTCACCGCTCAAGTCAGCCCCGGCAGAGCCACGGATCAGTCCAAGGCCCTGCCCGAAGGCTTCCTCGGCGGACTGGCCCTGAACCTGCAAGGCGCGGACCTCGTGGCGGGCCGGGGCATGGATTCCGCCGTGCGGGCCTCCTCCGGTACGGACGACGCGGAAAGGCACGGCTTTGCCGGGTTCGGCGCGCTGTCCGGCGGTTCGTTGCGCTACAACACCGGCTCGCATCTGGACATGAACAGCCTTTCCCTGCTTACCGGCCTGGCCTGGGGAATCGACCTTGCGCCGGGCCGCCTGACCTTGGGCGCATTCTTTGAATACGGCAACGGCTCTTACGACACCCACAACTCCTTCACGAACGCCGCTTCCGTAGACGGCGACGGCAATGCCTACTATCTGGGCGGCGGCATTTTGGCCCGCATGGACTTCGTCAATACCGGGCCGGGCCGCTTCTACGCCGAAGCCAGCGGACGCGCGGGCAAGACGCACAACGAGTACGACAGCTCGGATTTGCGCGACGCAGCCGGACGTAAGGCGGACTACGACAGCAGTTCTCCCTACTATGGCCTGCATTTCGGCACGGGCTACGTCTGGAACATCAACGATGCCGCCACCCTTGACCTGTACGGCAAGTACTTCTGGACACGGCAGCAGGGCGACAGCGTGGGCCTGTCCACCGGCGAACATCTGAGTTTCGACGACATCAACTCCAGCCGCCTGCGTTTCGGCGGGCGCTTCGCCTATATCCTGAACGAACACGTCGCTCCGTACATCGGTGCGGCCTGGGAACACGAATTCGACGGCAAGGCACGGGCCAAGACCAACGGCTTCGACATCGACGCCCCGAACCTGCGCGGCAATACCGGCATAGGCGAACTGGGCCTCTCCCTCACCCCCTCCGCTGACCTGCCCCTGACCATAGACCTGGGCGTGCAGGGCTACACCGGCAAGCACGAAGGCGTGACCGGCAGTCTGATGGTGAAGTGGGAATTCTGAGCGTCTGCAAAGGGGAGCGTTCGTTTTTTGTATACGCACCCAGCTTTAAACATCTCTTCAACTGCACACTCTGGAAAGGATAAAAAGGGGAACAAGCATCTATACTATCAAAAATTTCATCTACAACAATTCTCTGGAAGGCTTAATATCGGCTGTGTCTGCTTCAGAAAAAATTCAAATGGTATGTAAACACCCAAAGGTATGTGCATCATATGTTAGACTACGGATAGTTCGTGTGAGGTTATACGCAGTACACTCCAATACTTCGTAGGGGAACAAATTTATTCTCTTGGAGCAATTTCTACTATGCGGCGCGGTGTCGGCAACGGCGAATCGCGCCGCTTTTTTGCGGCATCCAATCCGAACCGGAATAAGGCCGTCCCGCTGAAAAAATTTCAAAAACCAATAATTCTACCACTCCTCCGCAAAAATCCACCGTGTTACTGCGATTATGTACGCACTTTTGTGTGCTGAACCACCATCGAGAGGATTCATTATGCGGAATCTCACCAGACAACAGCGATAAATCGTGGAGATGCTGACAAAAGGATTTCCCCTCAAAAATTATTGCAGGGAATCTCTCCATCGAGGTGGCTACGGTATATTGGCATTTGGCAGCAATTCGAAAAGCCTTCGGCATTCATAGCAACATTGAGCTGTTGCACCACCTCAATGAGGAACCGGAGGCGAGTATATCTACTATTCAACTGACACCGCGTGGCAGGGAAGTTTTTGAACTCGCTATGAGCGGTCTGAGCATCAGAGAAATCAGTAAACGTCTTGGAATCAGCTACAGCGGCGTCCTTCGGCACAGGGAAAAAATGCTCTTGGCGAACGAATGTAACTCTATGTTGGAATTGATTGCAACATATCGTGGGACATATCCAAATCGTCAATTGTGAGGTCCATAACATGGAAATTGAAGGCCGCACCATCATACTTTCCACGCCGGAAGAACTGCTTCCTCTCATCACACAAGCCGTCCGTACCGCCGAGCAGGGGAAAACGGCGGATGCCCCCGACCTGCCGGGCAAAAAACTGCTTGCCCCGAAAGATGTGGAAAGAGAATTCGGCGTTCACCAAAAGACACTCACCTACTGGCGTATGGAAGGCGTCGGTCCGGCGTATACCAACTTTGGCAGGCGTGTCTTTTATGAACGCGCCATATTGGAAGAGTATATTGCATCCGGGCGTGTCCAAACCTCGGAATCAATCAAGTGATGGACTTCTCAGGCCAGCATATCCCCGATAATCGAGAGCTTTTCGCTTTCCTGACCAGAGAACAGATGAGCATACCGCATGGTCATGGTGATGTTCTTATGACGCATGAGCTTTTGCAGTTCCATGAGCGTCACCTTGCCGGACTGCGCCAACCAGGAGGCAAAGGTATGTCTCATGGTGTGCAGGGTGACGGCGTACAGACTGTCGCCGTCTTCCGGAGCCAGATTGAGCTTTCTGACGGCGGTCTGGAAACAGACGGGTGTTTTTCAAACGCCGTCTTCTTGCGAGGCTGTTGGAAGATGGGTTCCGCAGGCTTGCGCGTATACGCCTGGAGCATCCGGATCATATCCTCCGGCAGGCGGACGAATACCCGCTTTCCTCCCTTCTGAATGATATAGAGGCCGCAGGCATTGCCGTCCACATCCTGCCCGCGCAGTTTGAAAATTTCCGTGGGGCGAAGGCCGGTCCGCAGGGACAACAAAGCCATATCGTGCAACTGCGGATGCCGCTTTTCAAGGCCGTCCAGAAGGGACTTGACTTCCTCTCTTTTCCAAGTGCCGCCCTTGGTGGACAAGGGATTGACTCCGCTCCACATGCCTGTGGCGACGGCACGGTTTATGGCGGAACGCATAAAGCTGAAGATGTTGTTGACGGTCTGCCCGGCCAGCATTTTTCGCGTCGGTGCTTTGGCTTTAGGCTTTTTGGTGGCCTTTTTGGGCTTTGTATTCCCAGTAGGCGTTTTCAAAAGCTGCGCCTTGAGGCTGGAAAGCAAATTCGGAGTCAGATCGGCAATAGGCAAAGCGTGGATTTTGGCCTTGGGGTGGGCGCAATACTGGCTGTAGGCCGGTCAACGTACTTCCCTTCGCTTCTGCCCCAGGCAAGGTAGGCGTTCACTATCTCCCCGATGGTAACTTTGTCGCGCTCAATGGGATTGATGCCGGTGGCATCAAACTCGGCAAGGAACTTTGCCCGCTCCTTTCTGACCGTGGCCGGGGGACGCCCTTGCTGTGCCTGCCAACGGTTTTCCAGTGGCCCTTACCTTCATGATCAGCGTACCAGAAGCAGTAGGTTTTGTCGTACTCTCCGGTTCGCGGATCGCGCTTGGCGGACTGGCGGAAGAAGACGCCCGCGAACTTGGTCTTTGTGTATTTTCTAGTGAAGGGCAGGACGGCCCGGAAATCCCGGCTTCTCGTGCTCCTTCCATATTCCATATGGAATAAAAAACAGGCACGGCATCCTCAAGGACGGCGTGCCTGTTTACGCATTGCTTTAGACAGTATCGCCACGCCGGGCGTGGTACTCCGCTTTTTCCTGATACATACGTTTATCCGCCTGCCTCACCATATCCATGATGTGCATGTCCCCCTCGGCCCACACCTGCCCAAGCGACAGGGATTCGGGATACGCTTTATTGGCCTCCCGTTGGAGCGCGGCGATCTTCGCATAAAAGACCCGTTCCGGAATGTTCGGGCAGAGGAAGACAAATTCGTCTCCGCCAATACGGAAAAGATCGTCTCCCCTGAAATAGCGGCTGAATATCCGGCTGATGTCCCGGATGTATTTGTCGCCGGAGTCGTGCCCTTGCTGATCGTTGATGCGCTTTAACCCATTGAGATCCACAAAAACGACGCCGAGCGAATCCGGGGGATTTTTTTCGAGCTTCTGCAATACGGAAATATAGCTGTTTCTGTTGTGCAGCCCCGTCAAGTCGTCGCAGTAGCTCATCCGCTTGAGCTCGCTCTGCATATTACGCTTCCGTTGCTCATTCGTGACGAAATAGGCCAGAGAATGCAGCAGGGAGTGATCATCCCGATTGGCTTTCGGGTTATCCACGCCGATGAACCCGGAAATGACGTCGTTCAGGACGAGAGGGACGACGATGAGGCTCTCGATACCTTGCGGCTTGAGTACGCTGTACATATCCAAATCGCTGTCCCGGATTGACTCAAGATTGTCGATGACCACATCCTCACGCCGCTCGAACATCTTCTGCCAACAGCTCATGTAGCTGATTGGCACGTTTTGAAGGACTTCTTTCTGAGGGAAAATACCTTCTGAACACCATTCATAGGTGTTGTTGGCGATGAGCCCGCCGTTTTTCAGAACGCTGTACTCGAAGATATAGGCACGATCGGCCTGATGCATCATTCCGAGGTTCTCCAGGACCATGTCCACGGCTTGCGGAAAATTTTCTTCCCTGTTCAGGATACGGATGCATTCCAGCAAGGTACTCTCAATATCAAGCTTGCGCTGCACAGCTTGGCTGATATTTTCCTTTTCCGTAATGTCGACGGCGAATTCCAGCCGGGCAAGACGGCCATTCCAGCGGATCAGCTTGTCTCTGAGCAGATAATGGCGGTGCGAAATGGGATTCGTGAGCTCCCAAGTGTAGAACGTTTCGCAGTTGAGAAACTGATTCGTACAAAACGGACAAGGCGCGTCAATGCCTTGCAGGACTTCATAGCACTTCCTGCCTTTTCCGATGTCCGTAAGCCCGAATACCTTTTTTCCAAACTCGTTCAGATACAGGATTTCATACGTGGCGATATCGCTTACATAAACGATTTCATCCACTTCCTCCATAATAATCTGCAACAGGCTCTCCGGGCAGTCTTCGTGTTCACCGGAAACATACTGTGCTTTGGAAAAAGATGTTGTCATAATGCGAACCCATTCACATTTTGGATGACGGCCATTTTCAAAATCGCCCAGCCACGCACATCCTGAATCAGCAGGCCAAGGCTAAATGGCGGATCACTATACGCGTTTTCCTTCCCATTTTTCCAATAATGAGAGCCAAAAACGTTTTTGGAGCCACATTATCGACTAAAGTATCTCATTTTACGCTAGAAACAACGTGTTATCAAGATGTCGGACGAGCAGGATCCAAAAGGCATCAGCCGTCCTCAAGCGCGGCGCCCTCGCCTCTTCCCCAAATGGCGTCTCAGTATCAGAGGACGCTGGGCACCCACGGCTCCCCTTTGTGGACAGTGCCCCCACCCTGCCAAGAAAGCCGCCCGGCTTTATTGCATCCCCGGCCTTCTCGAGCTATCACACCGACCATGAACACGCTGCAACTCCGGAATTCCTTTCTGCTGCTTCTCACCGCCGTCATCTGGGGAGTGACCTTCGTCGCCCAGAGCGTAGGCATGGATTATGTGGGCCCCTACACGTTTACCTGCGTGCGCTCCTTTATCGGCGGCCTGTTCCTCATTCCCTGCATCGCGCTGCTCAACAGGCTGAACCCCGTCTCCCCCGGCGGCATCAGGCCTTCGAACGCGAAATCGAAGGGCCAGCTCTGGATCGGCGGCGTGTGCTGCGGTGTGATGCTCTGCTTCGCAAGCTGTTTTCAGCAGATCGGCATCATGTACACGTCCGTGGGCAAGGCGGGGTTCATTACGGCCTTCTATATCATCATCGTCCCGCTCCTCGGGCTGTTCTTCAAAAAACGGTGCGGCCTGTTCGTCTGGCTCGGCGTGGCGCTGGCCATCGTCGGCCTCTATTTTCTCTGCATTACGGAGAGCCTGACCATCCAGTTCGGCGATTTCCTGATCTTCATCTGCGCCATCCTGTTTTCCATCCACATTTTGATCATCGACTACTTCACACTGCGCGTGGACGGCGTCAAAATGTCCTGCATCCAGTTTTTCGTCTGCGGCCTGCTCTGCGCGGTTCCCATGCTGCTCTTTGAGACGCCGGACATCACGCAGCTCCTCGCCGCATGGAAACCCGTCCTCTATGCGGGGATCATGTCGAGCGGCGTTGCCTATACGCTGCAAATCGTGGGACAGAAAGGCATGAATCCCACGGTCGCCTCCCTGATCCTCAGCCTCGAGGCTGTGGTGTCCGTACTGGCCGGATTCGTCATGCTGGACCAGCAACTGACCATGCGGGAAACGATGGGATGCGCCTTTATGTTCTGCGCGATCGTGTTTGCGCAGCTCCCGCAGAAGAACATAAAAAACGCTGAGGCTGTCTCAGCATAACGGGGTGCGGCATGAGGATATGCGTCATCACGGGCGGCACAGGCGGCATAGGGCTTCACCTTTGCGAAGGCTTCCAGCGCGCGGGGTATGCGGTCACGGCTCTCGACGTGGAACAGCACAAAGCCTTGCCTGACGGTATTGGCTTCATCCAAACCGACTTGAGACAGGCCGAGGCCGTCAGCGAGGCCTTCCGGCGGGTGACGGAACGGCACGGTGCCGTCCATGTACTTGTCAACAACGCGGCCCTCGCCCATTTCCACAAGCCCGTCATGGAAATGACCGCCGACGAATTCGACAACGCCCTTTCCGTAAACCTGCGCGGCGCGTTCCTGTGCGCGCAGGCCTTCATCAAGGCCAACGCGGGGCAGGGTTACGGGCGCATCATCAATATCGCCTCCACCCGCTGGAACCAGAACGAAGCGGGATGGGAGGCCTACGGCGCTTCAAAAGGGGGGCTTGTCTCCCTCACGAACACGCTGGCCGTCTCCCTGAGCGCCACGCCGATCACGGTCAACGCCGTAAGCCCCGGCTGGATACAGGTCGACGGCTATGAAACGCTTTCCCACTTGGATCATGCCCAGCATCCTTCCGGGCGTGTGGGTATCCCCCGCGACATCGTCAACGCCTGCCTGTTCCTTGCCCACGAGGAAAACGATTTCGTCAACGGGCACAACCTCGTCGTCGACGGGGGAATGACCAAACGGATGATCTACATCGAATAGCGGTTTCGAAACACGGCGTCTCGTTAAACAGCACCGAGTCCAAAACACAAAAACACTACGCGGCCGGAGGCTCTCATGGATTGTCAACGCGATACGGAAGCATGCTCCCCCCTTCAGACGCAACTCTTTTCGCTTCAAGGCCATACCGCGCTTGTCACCGGCGCGGGTTCCGGGCTCGGCAAATATATGGCCCATGCCCTGCTCCACGCCGGAGCCAACCTTATCCTCGTCGGCCGCACGCTGGATCGCCTCGAGGCCTCGGCGGACGAGATCTTTTTGAGCTTGAAACAGCAGGGCGGCCATCTCGCGTACGATTCCGATCCCGCGGCACGCTCTGCCCATCGGGACCCGGACCAAAACAAACGCATCGCCTGCATTGCCTTCGATGTGAGCGAACTCAAGACGTTGCCGGAACTAGCCCAAAAGGCGTCCCAGCCTTTCGGCGCGCCGGACATCCTCGTCAATGCCGCCGGGCTGAATCCGCGCAAGCCGTGGAACGAACTCACGCCCGAGATTTGGGAATACACGCTGCGGCTCAATCTTTCCGCGCCGTTCTTCCTCGCTCAGGCCCTCGTGCCCGAAATGCTGCGGCAAGGATGGGGGCGCATCATCAACATCGCCTCCCTGCAAAGCAGCCGGGCCTTCCCCAACGGCCTGCCCTACGGAGCGTCAAAGGGCGGAATAGCCCAACTCACGCGGGGCATGGCCGAAGCATGGTCGCGGCCCGGAACGGGCATCACGGCCAATGCCATCGCGCCGGGCTTCTTCAAGACGCAACTCACCGCCCCGCTCTTCGACAAGCCGGAAGTCGTCGAGGCTCTCGCCCGGCAAACCACCATGAACCGGGTGGGCTTCGCGGAAGATATCCAAGGGTTGACCATGTTCCTCGCTTCCCCCGCGTCCGGCTATATCACGGGGCAGGTCATCCACATCGATGGAGGCTGGACCGCCATATAGGGGAGTCCCAACGCGCTGAGTGAGGAGGCGTTGGCCTCCTCACTCTGATCATGCCCGATTTCCAAGCTTCCGGCCACTCTGACACCGTTTCGACCGCATTCTTGTAAAGACATATGCGCACGGTTTCATGAACAGGAAGGCGGAGAGACTCGGGCCTCTTGGCCTTTTCACGTCTATTTCCTTTTGAGCCCCATGCCCAGCGCCTTCATTTTCAGGTAGAGGGTGTTCCTTGAAAATCCGAGCAGCTTCGCCGCCTTGCTTTTGTTGCCGCCCGCCAGCGACAGCGCGGATTCAATGGCCCTCTTTTCCGCCTCCCGCTGCATGGCCTGAAAAGAAAACGCGCCCGGCTCCACGGCTGCGTGCACATCCTCCGAGCGAGAGCCCATGAAAAGCCGCTCGGGCAGATAGCGCGGCGTCAGCTCGACCGCGTCGTCGTCCATGCAACAGTACGCATAGGCGAGCACATTCTTGAGTTCCCGTACGTTCCCCGGCCAGCCGTACCGCATGAAGAGGTCGAGCACGTCCTGCGAGACCCGCATCTCAAGCGCCTTTTGCGGTCCGCAGATCCCCTCGATGAGCTGGGTGATCAGGGACGGGATGTCCCCCCGGTGCCTGCGGAGGGGCGGCAGATTCAGCTCAAGGATGTTCAGGCGGTGATACAGATCCTCGCGGAACTGCCGCTTGTCCACGAGTTCCGGCAGGTTGCGGTTGGTTGCTGCGATGAGGCGGAAATCCGAATACTTGCTGCCGCTCATCCCGATCTTCTGGATCTCATTGCTCTCCAGCACGCGCAGCAGCTTTGCCTGAAGATACAGCGGGAGTTCGCCGATCTCGTCGAGAAAGATCGTGCCCTTGTCCGCCAGTTCGAACTTGCCCTTCTGCCCGCCTTTCCGCGCTCCGGTAAAGGCGCCCTCCACATAGCCGAACAGTTCCGATTCAGCCAATTCACGCGGCAAGGCCGCACAGTTTACTGAAATGAAGGATCCGTTCGCGCGAGGGCTCGCCTTGTGGATGGCCTGCGCGAACAATTCCTTTCCCGTGCCGCTTTCCCCGAGGATCAGCACGGGCTCCCTGCTGCGCGCGAACCGCTTCCCCATTGCCTTGAGTGCCTGCATCACGCTGGTATCGCCGACGAGATCGTCAAACGTACGCAGGCCCCCGCCCGTCGTTTCCTGTGCGATGAAGTACCCGACCTTGCGTTTGAGCTGCTGGAGGTTGTGCAACAGCTCCTCAATGCGCTCATTGTCGTGTGTGGTAACGATCACTTCCGAAAGGCAGCAGACCAGATTTCCTTTGTCGTCCAGAATGGGGCAACGGCGGCATAACCCTTCGACTCCATTGTAGGAGATGCTGTTCACCGTATTGATCCGCCGTGTCTGCAACGAATTGAGGACGCCCGCCCTTCCCGTCTGGAATATGGCGTCGATTTTTTTGCCTACGACGCTCTCGGACGGATCAAGCCCATAGATGTGGTAGCAGGACTGCGAAAAATACCTGACCGTCCCCGTAGGGTCCGTGAGCGAAACGCCGATGCTCAGGGCATCAAGCAGCTGATGGAACAACGGGTTTTCAACAAGCCGTTTGAAATCCTCATCCGAAGCGATGGGAAAAGGCATGGACATAAAGTCTCCCAGTGTATGCATCCCACGTCAGGCAGAAGAACAAGACATTTCTGTCATAAAAAAGAGACATTTTTCTTTAAAAACAAATAAATACAGCATGATATTGTTTTGTCTCAGTATAATGACAAATGACACTTTTGGGAAGGTCCTTAACGCATAACAAACGAAATTTATTTATTCTTTTTTTATGGAATACCGCTTGCAGACAAAGACGTCCAGAGAGAGCCCGCATGGGCTCAGCGCTCTCAAACGCTCGGGTCAACCTCAAAGACGGAGTTTTGTCATGGGAAGCGGTTTTGAAAATCTCATCCTTTTCGGCCTCCTTTCGCTGATGCTGCTCATCGGCACCCTGCTGCGCGCAAAAGTCAAACTGTTTCAGGACTATCTGGTCCCCGCCAGCATCATCGGTGGACTGATCGGCTTTGCCATCGTTTCCACGGGCTGGCTTAAAATAGGAGAATGGCAGATCACGAGCAGCAGCTTTAACTGGTTCCTGTTCCACGCCTTCAACATCAGCTACATTTCGCTTCTGCTGACACGCCCGCGCGGCAATCAGGAAAATACGTCCAAGGAAGTCGTGCGCGGGGGCATGTGGCAGACGCTGATCTGGACAATCAGCCTTCCCGCCCAAGCCCTCATCGGCGGCGCGGTGATCTGGCTGTATAATCTGGCGACCGGAAACAGCCTCAGCGAATTCATCGGCATGATCGTAACCCACGGCTATACGCAGGGCCCCGGGCAAGCCTATGCCTTTGGCACGCTGTGGGAAAAGGGCGGCATCGCCGACTGCGCCACCGTCGGCGTGATCTACGCGGCGCTCGGCTTCCTTTCGGCCGCCATCGTCGGCGTGCCCGTCGCCCGCTGGTTCGTCCGCAAGGGCCTCAACGCTAACAAGACCGGAGCTTCCATCACCAAAGAATTCCTGACCGGCATCATGGACGAGAAGTCCACCGCAACCAACGGACGCGAAACGACCCACGCCTCCACCATCGACACGCTGGCCTTCCATGTCGCCCTCGTCGGCATCGTCTATCTCATCACCTATGCCGAACTGAGCTGGATCGAAGCCCACATCAAGCCCTTCTTTGACCAATACAAGTGGCTCAAGGGATTCGGGGCCACCCTCAGTATGCCGATGTTCTTCATCCACGGGCTTATCGTCGCGTGGCTGCTCCGTACCCTGCTCCTCAAGCTCGGTGCGGGCAGGCTCATGGACCCCGTTGTCCAGACCCGCATCACCGGGGCCTCCGTGGACTACCTGCTGACCGCCACCTTGATGTCCATCCATATCGTCGTCCTCAAGCAGTACGTCATCCCCATCTTCCTCGTGGCGTTCAGCGTCACCCTGTTCGCCCTCGCCCTCAACCTCTGGTTCGGACGCCGGACTAATTACGGGCCTGAGCGCGTGCTCTGCCAGTTCGGCTGCTGTTGCGGTTCCACAGCCACCGGCCTGCTGCTTCTGCGCATCATCGACCCGGATTTCAGCACGCCCGCCACGCTTGAGCTCGCCTTCTTCAATGTGGGCATCCTCGTAACGTGCGCTCCCATTCTCTATTTCTTCGCCCCCGCGTTCTACACATTCACGGGAATGGAAATCCTCATGATCTACGGCGCGATCACCGTTATTGGCATCGCCGCCATGTTCGCCCTGAAGCTGGTCGGACAAAAGCAGTGGTAACGGCGGCCGTACCTCCGCACCAGTCCGGTGGGGTGGTACGGTCCTTCTCTTCCACGTGCGGCGCGGCCGCGCCTCATCGGTTTAAAAAGGAAATGGTTATGCTCACAAACGAATGCACGCTTATCTCCTGCCCGGAAATACTTACTATGGACGAGGGAAAACCCACAGCCGAAGCCGTTTGCATCAGTGAAGGAAAAATTCTCGCCGTCGGCACGCTGGAAGAACTCCGCGCGCTCGCTCCCCGGCATCGGCGCAAGGAAATCCATCTGGAGGAAGGCGTGCTCCTCCCCGGCTTCATAGACTCGCACAGCCACCTTTCCATGTACGCGCAGTGCCGCACCCAGTTTTTTTGTGATACGGCCCACGGGACCATCGGCAACCTGCTGTCCGCCTTTCGCACGCACGCCGCCACGCAGACCGACACGGAATGGATCATAGGGTATTGCTACGACGACACAGGCATGAGCGACCACCGCCACTTGACCCGCCATGATCTCGATGCGGTCAGTCAGGAGCGGCCTGTTTTCGTATCACACATCACGAGCCACATGGGGTATGCGAACACGCTCGGCCTCGCCAAGCTCGGCGTCACCGCGGATTTTTCCGTCGAAGGCGGAATGGTTGTACTCGGGGATGACGGGATGCCGGAAGGACTGCTTAAAGAGAACGCCTATTTCAAGGTATTTCAAAAGATTCCGGCCTGCCCGCCCGAGAAGCTCCCTGAGAAAATCGAATATGCGATCGCCGACTATAACCGTGCGGGATTCACGATGTTTCAGGATGGAGGCATCGGCCTCAGCAACGGCGCTCACGGCATTCTCCGGGCCTACAACCGGCTGGCCCGGGAAAAACGCATGAACGCCCGAGGCTACCTGCATTTCATGCCCAACATCATGGATGAAATGCTCGAACTCGGCACATGGAACATGCCCGTTTCCGACTATCTCTACTACGGGGGGGTGAAATCGTTTGCGGACGGCTCGATCCAGTCCCTGACCGCCGTGCTCGGGGAGCCTTACGCCTGCAAACCCGATTTTTGCGGAGATCATGTCCTCACGCCCGAACAGATCGCCGAGCTGATTGCCAAGTACCACTGCCAAGGCGTCCCCGTCGCCTTCCATGCCAACGGCGACGCCGCCATCGAATTCGTCGTGCGGGGGTTTGAAGAGGCCCTCCGAAAGTGCCCGAGGAAAGTCCCCGGAGACATGATCATCCATGTGCAGATGGCGACTGACGAACAGCTGTCCCGGCTCCATGCCTGCGGGGTCACGCCGACGTTCTTTGTCCGCCACGTCAACGTCTGGGGCGAGCGCCACGTCAACCTGTTCCTCGGCGAAGAGCGGGCCGCGCGGCTCGATCCCTGCGGTTCCTGCGTGCGCATGGGAATTCCCTTCGGCCTCCATGTCGACTCTCCGGTGCAGCCCGTGGATGCCATCCGTTCCATCCATACCGCCGTCAACCGCACAACCACGGCGGGGCGCATTCTCGGCCCTGATCAGAGGATCTCGCCGCTCGACGCCCTCAAAGCCTACACCGTCAATGCCGCCAAGTGCAGCGCACGGGATCATGCCGTCGGTACAATCGCTCCCGGATACTATGCGGATTTTGTGCAGCTTTCCGGAAATCCGCTGACCGTGCCGCCCAAGTCCATCGAAACGCTTTCCGTGCTCAAGACCATCTCCGGAGGGCGCATCGTCTACGAATCCTGAGATCATCTCCGCGGCTGCCAGCCGTTCACGCAAAGGCTGGCAGCCTCTTTTCTCCGTCCCGCGTTTGCCTCCCTTCGCCGTTTTGGGAATGTTTTTTATGTCGCTCATCCTTCATGTTTTACTTTAGCTATGACGGCCTTCAGAGGCATCAGTCCTCAAAAGGGCCTCTTCACTCCATACCGCCGCATCTTGTCGTACAATGCTGATCGGCTTATACGCAGCACGGCGAGTGCTCCCCTCTTCCCTTCAATCCGCCAGCCCGACTGCTCCAGCGTCCTCTCGATATACCGTTTTTCGAGATCCGCCAGAGACGGATTTCCGGAAAACAACTCTTCGGGCATCTCCCCACCTCCCAGAGCCCCGACGCCTCGGGAAGCCTCGGTATGCTCCACCGGATCAGGAAGCGTCAGGTGTCGCCCCCCGGTCAAGACAACCGACTGCTCGATGACGTTGCGCAGCTCGCGTATATTCCCCGGCCAACTCCAGCTTTCCAGGATACGGCGGTTTTCCGGAGAAAAATCCTGAACGCATTCCCGATGATGCCAGTGCGAAAAAAAATGCAGATAGTAGCGGGCAATGGCGAGGATATCGGCCTTGCGTTCGCGCAGCGGAGGGATTTTCAGATTGATCACGGCTATGCGATAGTAGAGATCCGCGCGGAAGAGCCCCTGCCTGACCGCATGGGTGATGTCCCTGTTGGAGGCCGCGATAAGGCGGAAGTTCACGCTGATGGTCTGCGTTCCGCCCACGCGATGGAAGCAGCGCTCCTGAAGGACCCGCAGGAGCTTGGCCTGCACCCGCGTGCTGGCCTCCGTGAATTCATCCAGAAACAGCGTGCCGTTTTCGGCCATTTCCACCAGACCGGGCTTGCTGGTCATGGCTCCCGTGAAAGATCCCTTTTCATGCCCGAAGAACTCGCTCTCGAACAACTCGTCCTGAAGGCTCGCCATGTTGATGATGACAAGCCTGCCGCTCCTGCCGCTTTTCTCGTGGATGTACCGGGCCACCATCTCCTTGCCCACGCCGGATTCCCCGCAAAGCAGGATGGAAGCGTCGGTTTTCGCCGCAAGTTCCACATCGCCGAGAAACCGTTCCATCTCATCGGAAACGCAGATCATCTCTCCAGACGTATCTGCAAGCGTCTCAAGGCGCTCCGCATGACGCCGCTCCCGCTCCATGACGCGGGAACACTCCCAGGCAAGGACACGCCCGATATCTTTCAGCACATTCTCTTCAAGGACGGTGCGGACCTCCGGCAAAAAAGCCCCGACATGGCACAGCGCATAAACCCCATCGGGACGGCAGTCTATGGGGATGCCGATCAACATGCTTCCGAACCCCATCCCCCCTTCTTGCACATTGTCCAGAATAAGCGGAGCTCCCTCGGCTACGAGCTCCATGAGATCGGGCAGGGAGGCATAAGGATACGTCACGGATTCGAGCTTGCCTCCGAGAACGGCCACAAGGCGGATCGGCGCATGTGGATACGGGACATGAAAGAGGTATCCCTGCGTAGTGCCGAGGATGCGGGCCGACTCCGCCAACAAAGCCTGCGAAAAGGCCTCGAACTGTTCCCATGTCCTGTGGGGGGAAAAACTTTCACGGTAGGCTTCGAGAAGGGCCCGCGAGGAAAGATTGGCGTCCCCATGCTTGCGCATGTAGGTGGGGACCAGAGCAAGCAGTTCCTCCGGCCAGAAAAAATCCTTGAGACAATCGTACATGGGCCATGCGTCGCTCACGAGCAGCACGGCCTTTTCCTTGTCGTTGCGCCGTAACGCCAGTGAAGCCAGCGCCAGCCGCGTTTTCGCCGCCTCAAGCGGGCAGCCTATCTTTTCAAGCAGTGCGAGGCTGTCCTGATACAAGCCGAGCGCCCCATCCTCATTTCCTCCGCGCATCAGCGCGTTGCCGGACAAGCGGGCCGCAACGCCCCGCAACATACGGTTGGGCCCCCTGAGGCAGCGTTGCAGCTCCTGCTCCGCCGAATAGCAGGGAAGCGGCGGGCATCCCTGCTCCTGAAAGGCGCACAAAAGCTCAAGCAGTGCGCCCCCCAGATAAATCGGGCGCTCATACCCCTGACGCCGTGCCTCATCCAGTGCCGAATGGAGCACCTTGTAGGCCGCCTTCGGATTTCCGGACAGCATATGGTAGTAGGCGAGGTGGCGCGCATTGGTGACGCCGCTGACGATATCCACCTGCGGCGAAACGCCTATTTGCGCTATGTCCAGCTGTTCCAGCGCCTTTTCATATTGCCCCATGCGCAGATACAACGCCGCAAGCTGCCCGCGTATGGAACGGGCGAGCTGGTTGTCGCTGCGCGCGGCGAACATGCGCAGCCGCGAGAGCAGCAGCCCGGCCGCCAGCTCAAAATTCCCCCGGCAGGAAGCCGCAAAGCTCCAGTGCCTGACATAAAACATTTCGACGAGATGGTGCTCCTGCGCGCGCAGTTTCCGGCTTGCGCGGGAAAAGAGGTTCATTGCCTGTTCGTAGTTCCCCTCAATGAAATGGTAAATGCCCAGATAGGGTGCCGCCTGTTCGAACAGGTCCGGTTCTTTGAGCGCCTCAAGCGCCGCATACCCGCGGGCCATGATAGCGTGGAAACGCGGGTTCCCGTGTTCCGGCGTATTGCAGACGTTTATGGAACCGACGAGCAGGTCGAAGAGCGCCATGTCGCGTCTGTCCCCGAACTTCACGGCCAGCCCCCGCGCCCGGAAAAAGAGCCGGGCAAGCGAAGGCGTATTGCTGCCCGAACAAACGATGAGCGGGTGCACGTCACGGCAAAGACGCCGGTACCGCTTCGCCCCATCGGCGTTCAGTCCCCGCAAGCCCACTCCCAGAAGGCTTCGATGGACGAGGCGGAGGACGAGATTGATCCCCGCCGGGCGCAAGGTGTTCATGCGGCTCAAGCCCAGCCCCAACATCGTTTCCAGTGCCCCAAGCTCTTCCCCATCCGCAGACAGCCGCAAAAACGATTCGATACCGGAGCCGGAGGGCCGGGCCAGCAAAAACGAGCACGCCTCCTTGTGGGCTTGGACGCGCTCCACCAGACGGAACCGGCGTTTCCTCCCGGAGGAAGGCGGGCAGCCGGGGAACGCACCCCGCTCCGCTTCAGCGAGCGGGATCTGGGCAAGCTGTGCGAGCAATTCGGGGGACCATTTCCCTTCAAACAGATCCGCGAGCAACGTCCCGACAGCACTGTCCGCATACCACGCCTTTTCTTTCGCCATATCCTTCTCCTTCGCCGCGGCCCATCGACCGTTCAGCCCTCTCCAACATAGCCGTCCGGAAACAATACGGCAATATACAAAATTGTCCGTTTTCAAGACAAAAAAAGAAATGCGGATTCTTCCTTTTTAAATAAAAAACAATAAAAACGATACAATAACGAGCTGGAACACCCTTTGCTTACTCTTTATCAACGACGCACAACATTTCGCTGCCGTGACGTCCGTCCCCATGCAGCCTAGAGGAGGGTCCCTTTCATATTGCTTTCCCGACCAAAGAAAAACACCACGGCGGCAGCCATGTTTCGGACACACTGTCCCCACAGGGGCAGTCACCTTCCCAATCAGATGCGTAAAAGGAGTTCATATGATCCACAGCATCGATCCTGCGGCCTGTACCGGCTGCGGAACCTGCACCAAGACATGCCCACTGGATGTTTTCAGGCTCGAACCCGCGCAAGAGGCCCTTTCCCCTTGCATGGCGGCTTGCCCAGCCGGGGTCGACATTCGCGGCAACCATTACCTGATCCAGCAGGGGCACCTTGGCGAAGCGGCCCGGCGCTACCGCAGCGTCCAGCCGTTTCCGGCCATCACGGGCCGGGTATGTTTCCATCCCTGCGAGGAAAAGTGCGCCCGGAACCATGTGGACGAGGCGGTAAACATCAATGCCGTCGAGCAGATCATGGGCGACTGGGATCTGAAGGCTCCTCTCGAAAAGCCCGCCCGAAGGCACATCACAAAGGTCGCGGTAATAGGTTCCGGCCCGGCGGGGCTTTCCTGCGCGTGGTTCCTCGCACAGATGGGGTACCCGGTGACGGTTTTCGAGGCGATGCCGCTTCCCGGCGGCATGTTGCGGTACGGCATCCCCGCGTATCGGCTTCCCGACGCGATCGTTGCGGCCCACATCGCCCGGCTTGAAGCGATGGGCATCGCCTTCCGCTGCAATACGAAGATCGGCGAAGGCGCGGACCTGAGCCTTTCCGACCTGAAACGGTTGGGATTCAAAGCCGTCATGCTGGCCCCCGGAACGACGGTCAGCCGCAAGGTACGCATGGAAGGCGTCGAGCTTCCCGGCGTCCACTGGGGCCTTGAGTTCCTGCGCGCCAACCGGGGCGACGAACAGCCCCGCCTGTCCGGAGACGTGCTCGTCATCGGAGGCGGAGACGTCGCCGTGGATGCCGCCATCACCGCCAAAAGGCTCGGTGCCGCCAAGGTCAGCATGGCCTGCCTTGAGTCGCGCGAAACCATGCCCGCGTATCCGCACAATCAGGCGGACGCCCTGAGGGAGGGCATCGAATGCCATTGCGGGTTCGGCCCCGGCACCATCCTTCAAGAAAACGGGCACGTCGCGGGCATGGAACTGAAAACGTGCATCCGGGTCGTCGACGAGCAGGGACGTTTCGCGCCCCTGTTCGATGAAAACGCCACCATGCGCATCCGGGCCGATCATATTATCTTCGCCATCGGCCAAGCATCCGAGCTGGACGGGTTCGCCAAGGACGTGCGTACTGAACAGGGACGCATCGTGATTGAAGACGTCACCTTCTCCACCTCGGCATGGGGAATCTTCGCCGCTGGCGACGCCGCCACGGGCCCCTCTTCCGTCGTCAGCGCCATTGCCGGCGGACGCGAATGCGCCTTTTCCATCGATCGGATGCTCAAGGGCGCGGACATCCGGGGCGAACGCGAACGCAAGCGTCCTGAGCTTCCCGAAGAACAATGGCCCCGCGAAGGCATCCGCCACGAACCGAGACAGGAGCGCGCCAGCCTCCCCGCCCCGGCCGATGATCCTTTTGCGGAAACCCTGCGGCCTCTGGATATGGAAGCCTGCTTCGCCGAGGCGCTGCGCTGCATGACCTGCGGCAGCAAGTCCCGCATCACCTATACCGACGACTGTATGACCTGTTTCAACTGCGAGCTGAACTGCCCCTCCGGGGCCATCTATGTGCATCCCTTCAAGGAACGTTTTGCCCGTACCCTTGATCAAATCGAAGCCGACAACCGGTAAGCGAGGCGCATATGAAAGAACAAGGCTATCAATATACGACGGACCTGCTGGTTATCGGCTGCGGTTTCAGCGGGATGTGGGCTGCCATGCGCGCCAGGGACTTTCTGGGCGACGTGCTGGTCGTGGACAAGGGCCCCCGAGACTGGGGCGGGCTGGGCGGGCTTTCCGGCGGGGACATGATCGTCAAGCAGCCCGATATGAAGCTGGACGATCTGCTCGACGATCTCGTGTATTATTACGACGGCCTCGCCGACCAGAAGCTTCTCGGGCAGATTCTGACACAATCCTATGACCGGTTCATGGATTTTGAGAATCTGGGGCACAAATTCGTCCGCAACGATAAGGGCGAACTGTGCTTCATCCCCCAGCGAGCCCTTGATTACATGCGCTATTATTACTACCACCCCTACGGGATGGGCGGCATCGAAAAAGCCCGCCTGCTCAAGCAGGAATGCGAAAAGCGGGGCGTGCGGCGGCTTGGGCGCACGGTCATCACCGACGTCATCACCGACGGCGAACGCGTGACCGGGGCCGTGGGCTTCCACAGCCAGAGCGGGGTGCCCGTCTTCATCAAGGCCCGCGCCGTCCTGCTCGCCACCAATACGGGCGGCTGGAAGCCCTCCTACCATCAGAACACGCCAGCCAGCGAAGGCGTCAGCATCGCCTGGAACGCGGGTTGCGCCATGCGGAATTTCGAATTCTGGAAGGTGTGGAACGTGCCTGTCGATTTCGCGTGGGAAGGGCAAACGGGCCTTCTTCCCAAGGGAGCCCGGTTCCTGAACGCCAAGGGAGAGGATTTCATGAAGAAATACTCCCCAAAATTCGGAGCCAAGGCCGATCCCCATTACAATACCCGGGGCATGGTGCACGAAGTGAGAGCCGGAAACGGCCCCATCCGTTTCGATTGCAGCCAGATGAAGCCCGAGGATGTGGAAACCATGCGCCCCAGAGCGGGCTGGATGGGCCTCAACGACAAGAAGCTGCGCGAACTCGGCATCGACTTCTTCGGGCAGGAACTGGAATGGATGCCGCAGGTGCGCCATACCTACGGCGGCATTGTGGCCGATCTCGACGGCTCCACCGCCATAAAGGGGCTGTACGCCGCCGGGCTTGCCCGCAATCCCGATCCGGGCGTCTACATGGGCGGCTGGGCCACATGCATCACGGCGACGACGGGCTATTCGGCCGGGGAAGCCGCCGCGCAGTTCGTACAGGGGCACGATGCAGTGGCCTTTGATGAAGCGTACGCCGCCTCCCGGCTTGAAGCGTTCACCGGATACCTCGGCAAGGACGGCATCGCGCCCAAGGATGTCATCTCCGACATGCGCGAGGTCATGAGCGCCCCCGACATCGCGCTGATGAAGACGGGCAAGGGGCTTTCGCGCGGGCTCGACCGTGTGGAGGAAATCCGTGCGGAAGTGCTGCCGCACCTGGGAGCGCGAGATCCGCACGAACTCGCCAAGCTGTTCGAGGCCACGTCCACGGTGCTCCTTACCGAGCTGTGCCTCAATGCGGCCCTGATGCGCAAGGAATCCCGCGCCGGACATTACCGCGAAGATTACCCCGAACGGGACAACGAACACTGGCTCAAGTGGATCGAGCAGAAGCAGGTCGACGGCAAACGGGAAGTCCATACGGTCCCCGTTCCCTTGAACGACTACCCCATCAAGCCATACCGCTACTACATGGACAACTTCAGCTGGCCGACGCCTCCCAAGGCCGTCTGATTCCGAAAACACCCTCCCCTTCCACCCGGCTTTAAGACCCTCCGTTTCCCGTCTTCGCAAGAGGACGGGAAACGGCCTCCCCCCTTTTTGCCAACAGGCAAGAACAGCCCTGTTACAGAGGCACCCCGCAAGGAGAACCGGTCATGCCACTTCTTCCCTCTTGCAAAGACAAAGAAATCGCCTACTACGCCCACTCCCTGATAAGCCTCCTGATCATGTTCGGCTGCGGCCAGCTCACGCCCATAACCCCTTTGACCCCGCTGGGGATGAATCTGATCGGCATCTTTCTCGGCGTGCTGTACGGCTGGATTTTCATAGACATCATCTGGCCGAGCATGGCGGGCCTGCTGGCGCTCATGCTCATCGGCGGCATGAAGCCCAACGAGCTGTTCCAGAGAAGTTTCGGCGATCCGCTCGTTATGATGATGTTCTTCATTTTCGTCTTCTGCGCGACCATCAACTATTACGGCTTGTCCAAATTCATCTCGCTGTGGTTCATCACCCGCAAATGCGTCGCGGGGAAGCCTTGGCTGTTCACCTATACGTTTTTCCTGTCCATCATGCTGCTGGGGGCACTGACCAGCGCATCCCCGGCGGTCGTTATCGGCTGGAGCATCCTGTACGGCATCTGTGACAAGTGCGGCTACCAAAAGGGCGAAGGCTATCCGACGATGATGGTTTTTGGCATCGTGTACGCGGCGCAAATCGGCATGTCGATCATCCCGTTCAAGCAGGTTCCGTTTACCGTACTCGGCGCGTATGAAAACATGTCCGGCATGACCATCGATTACGCGAAGTACATGATCATTGCGATAACATGCTGCGCGCTGTGCTCCCTGCTGTTCATCGTCATGGCCAAGTACGTGTTCAAGCCCGACATGAAGAAACTGATCTCGCTAGATACGGGAGGGCTGGACACGGAAGGTGCGCTGCGGCTGAATAAAGTCCAAAAAATCGTGCTGGGGTTCCTGTTCGCGCTGGTCGTCCTGCTGCTTTTGCCCAACATCCTGCCCGCCACGTCCGGCATCGCCCGCTTCTTCAAGACCATCGGGAACACGGGCATCTGTATGCTCCTCGTAACCGTGATGTGTCTCCTCAAGGTCGACGGCAAGCCGCTGCTCCGGTTCAAGACGATGGTGGATTCCGGCGTGACGTGGGGGATCATCCTCATCCTCGCCGTGGTGATGCCCCTTTCCCATGCCATGGCCAACGACGAAAGCGGGATCACCAAGTTCCTCATGGCATTGATGACACCCTTCTTCGGAAACGAATCTTCGCTGGTATTCGCGCTGTGCATGGGCTTTTTCGCTACCGTCCTCACGCAGTTCATGAACAACGGCGCAACGGGAATCGCCCTGATGCCCGTCGTCTACAGCTACTGTACAGGCATGAACGTTCCTCCCGAGCTTGCCATCATCATGGTGGTCATGGGCGTCCACATCGCGTTCCTCACTCCGGCCGCCAGCGCGAGCGCCTCGCTGCTGCACGGCAATGAATGGTCGAACACGAAAGCCATCTGGAGGACCGTGCCCATCGTCATCCTCGCAACATGGGCCACTATCTCGGCCATTGTCGTTGCACTGGGCGTGGCCCTGTTCTAACGTTTCACAGGAGCCCCTCTCCCAGGACAGACCTCCTCACCACGAATAATTTCAAAAGATAAAAAGGGAATACATGAGACAGGAATCTTCTCATGTATTCCCGGTAATCAGCTGAGGCGAGACGGAATATGCGCTGCGGGCGCGAGTTCAATACAGACAACGGCGTAACTTTCTTGCTGAATACCGGAAGTGAACTCTTCAACGTAACAACGCATTCGCCTACGGAAATCTTGCCGTGGAATGGAAATCCCATATATCTTCGCATAAAAGGAACCCACCGGCCTAGCCGGTGGTTCTTCATATGCGACTGTAAGGCTCTGTTACCGGCAGCGCCCTAACAGGCGCATAGCGAATCTGGCATCGGCATTTCTGTTACTTGCGGCCCGTAAACGGGCTACCCGGGTAGGGAAGGCAAAGCTGCGTACCCAGTTTATCCTCTTCCAGCTGTTTCTTTATGTAATCCCTAATCTTCTCTTTGTTCTTGCCTACCGTATCCACGTAGTAGCCCCGGCACCAGAATTCGCGATTGCGGTATTTGAACTTCAGATCGCCAAATCGTTCATACAGCATCAGGCTGCTTTTACCCTTCAGATACCCCATAAATCCCGACACGCTCATCTTGGGCGGTATCTCCAGCAGCATATGTACATGATCCGGGCAGCATTCCGCTTCGAGAATTGTCACTCCTTTCCATTCACAAAGCCTGCGCAATAGCTCGCCGATCCCACGCTTCTTTTCCCCGTAGAAAACCTGTCTGCGATATTTGGGGGCAAATACCACATTGGTATTTGCAGTTCCATTTTGTGTTGGCCAAACTTTGAACGTCACTCATTGTGACCTCCTTTTGATTTGTTGCCGCTTGCAGTTGCCAGACCGCAAGCTTTACTGACAAATCAAAAGGAGTTTTTATAACATATGCAAAGCTGTAAGCTTTTCGGAACCTCCCGCATAGCGGGTGGTTTTCTTTCTATACAAAAAAAGTCTTTGAGAATCAAAGAGTAGTAGCTAGAAAGACATACGGCCTTTCACGCCGTCAACAGCGGTTCAAATCCACTTGGGGACGCCACTAGAAAACAAAGGCTATCGTTTTTCTACTACTAGGTAGGAAAGGCGACATGCCAAGGGTACCCTTCCTTTTTAAGGCGACAGAGAATATCCCGTACACACCGGGGTTTTCTCTGTGACCTTTCTTTGTACCGAAAAGGATCGGATATAAAGTCCGCATGTGCGTCACCCTCCAGCTCAGGAGGTTCCGTAATGCGTAGGACAAAGCCCTACCCGAACCTCCATCCCCTCGTCGCCAGACACCTCGGCATCCGCCTGATGTACGCGCCTCCCTATCGGCACGTGCCTCATGCCCCAATCCGGCCTCTGGTGGTCTGCGGCACTCCCCCTTTCGCCGGAGCCTCGCTCTACTTTCTGGAAAGGAGACACCGGAACCTAAGGCGGCACTTCATCATGGACATTGCCCAGATACTGTCTGGCCTTGCCCCCATCACCCTGCTCTCGCTGTCCGTAAGCCAACTCATAGATGATCCGCGCTGGTATCTGATCTCGATCATTCCCCAAGCCTGCCTCTACGTAAGACTCACCAACTGGTGGATGAAAAGGTTCCCTCATGCGTGAGCGCAAACCTAATGAAGAGGTGGCCTTCATCCGGGAAGCGTATGACCTGCGTGTCGCGCTGTTTTTTCCTGTCCACAGGATGTACGTTCCTCCTCTGGCCGCGCCTAAAGGCCGGGCCTTCAGGCCCATCCGCCCGCTTCGGGTGCGCCACCTAGGCTCAGGACTCATTAATTGAGATAAAAGATAACGGTACAGGCAAGGCATAGTGCCGAAAAGAAAGTGTGGGCGCACCGGTCGTAAGCATGGCAATCCTGTGCCAGTCCTTGAGTCGACCGAACATAATTTCAGTTTTGTGCTTCTGCTTGTAAAGGTTTTTATCATAAGATACTGGCTGCTTCCGGTTCTTTTTTGACGGAATACATAGCGTGATACCTCTGTTGAGCAAAGCAATACGAAACCAGGTTGCGTCGTAACCGCGATCTGCCAGGAGTTCTTTGGCTTCAGGCAATGATCCCAAAAGAATGGCCGCACCTTTATAATCGCTCACTTGGCCCTCCGTGAGTGTCAGAGCTAGGGGCTTTCCGTCACCGTTGCAGACTGCATGGAGTTTTGAATTCAATCATCCTTTTGTGCGTCCGATACAGTGGGAAAGAGCCTTTTTTTGAGCAGACTTGAGCGATTCGATGCGCTTTAAGATGTGCGGCGTCAATCATTAATCGGCCATCATTGCCTGCTGTTTTTGCAAGCTCTGCAAAGATGTTGTTGAATATGCCCATGCGACTCCAGCGTACAAAGCGGTTGTACAGAGTTTTATAAGGGCCGTACTCACGCGAAGCATCCTTACATTGCAGGCCATGCTTGATGACATAAATGATTCCGCTGAGCACTCTCAGATCATCGACGCGTGAAACGCCATGCGAAAGAGGAAAGAATGGCTTGATACGCTCAAGCTGTTCGGAGGAAAGATAGAAAAGTTGGCTCATGGCGCCCTCCCTGAGCACAACTAACCAACTTTTTTACTTTTTGCAATTAATGAGTCTTAAACCTAGTTTTGTGAATGATAATGCCAAGAAAAATCGCTTGAGGTTATTTGTCGTTATGGCTTGGCTCGGATACCGAGCGCATATAAATGTGATCTGGGTTTATTCGCACTCTCCGGCATAATCTGCCGGGGTTCCAGAGCAACGTTCTCGGCGTAATCCACGAGTGTTCTCTACATGTCCGTTTAATCGTAACTCCTATTTTGACAGCCCTTCATCGTTGTTATAAAAACTGTTATAGATTTATAGATAGAGGAATAGCTTCGATGATCGGTTCAAGCGCTGACTGGAAACTGACGACGACTGCCTATGCCCATCAACGGGCGGCGATAGAAAAGCTCTCGCAGCTCAAGGTCGGAGCCCTGTTTATGGATATGGGAACAGGAAAAACTCGTACGGCCCTTGAGCTCATCTGGCTTCGCAGGAAGCGTATTGTAAAATGTGTCTGGTGCTGTCCCGTATCCCTCATGGAGGAAACCAGAAGGGAAATCCTCCGGCACACGTCCTGCATCGATACAGATATTCACATGGTGGGTCCCCGGACACGAGAAGAGAACATACCGCAGGCCATGTGGTATCTTGTCGGCCTGGAAAGCCTCGGGAGGTCTCCCCGTGTGGCCTATGTCCTTGACAGGCTGATCGACGGTGGAACTTTTCTTGTGGTTGACGAGTCAACCTACATCAAAGGCCATCGGGCGAAACGGACACGGCGTCTTATAGGGTTCGGTACCCGGGCACCGTATCGGCTGATTCTTACCGGAACGCCGATCCAGCAGGGAATCGAAGACCTGTATACGCAGATGGAATTCCTTTCTCCATTGATTCTAGGGTATCCCTCAAGGCATGCCTTCCAGAGTGCTCTTGCTGTTTTTCAAGACCGAAAGCAGGCTTTTCCAGTTGAAGGCGTCAGCCTTGATGAAGTCTGCCGCGCCATAGCCCCCTATGTCTATCAGGTCAGCAAGGAAGATTGCCTGAAGTTGCCGCCGAAACTGTATCGTCGTATTTTGTGCAGTTTTTCTGAAGAGCAGACAAGCCTTTACCAGGCAGTAAAGACCCGTTTCCTGGACGAGATCAATCGCTATGGGCTATCCGATCTCAATATGGCGATTTTCCGTTTGTTCAGCGGACTGCACGCCGTTTCCTGTGGCGTTTTGCCATCCGGCTTTCTAGGCGTAAGGCGTCTGAGGAATCGGAGAATAGATACCTTGTTCAATGAACTCAGGCAATTCAGAACCAGCCATGTGATCATCTGGGCCAACTATCTCGAATCAATCGCTGCGCTGAATGAGGCGCTTCCCACGGCGTTTCCGCAGATACCGGTATATACTCTTCACGGCAGGGTTCCGGCGACGGAGCGAGCGGCGAAGATTGATCTCTGGAAAAAAAGAGGCGGCGTACTTGTGGCGACGCAGGGGACCGGAGGGTACGGGCTGACGCTGACGGAATCGCATCAAGTCTTTTTCTATTCCGAAAATTGGCGATATGCGCTCAGACTTCAGGCTGAAGACAGATGCTACCGAATAGGCCAGAAGGACAGCGTATGCTACGTGACCCTTCAGGGTGAAAGCCGGTTTGACGAACGCATTCGTTCGGCGCTTGCCCGAAAAGCCGATGCACTTGAGGAACTCAAGAGGGAAGTCAGGAGGCTGAACGGGAACCGGAACGCCATAAGGAAACTGATGGAGCATGCGGTATGAAGCGTTGGCTCGGCATGGATGTGTTCACTGCGGCACGCTCTCGGCTGGAGGAAGTCTTTGACGCTTTCGAGCGAGTATTTGTTTCTTTTTCTGGCGGAAAGGATTCCGGGGTCGTCGTCCAGCTCGCACTGGACATTGCCCGTGAAAAAGGCCGTCTTCCGCTTGACGTGCTGCACATTGATCTGGAGGCGTGGTACGCACATACCGATGCCTTCGTCACCCGCATCATGACCAGACCCGGTGTCCGTCCGCACTGGATATGCCTGCCTATTCATTTAAGGAATTCCGTATCACAAATTCAACCGCACTGGCTATGCTGGGACCCCGATGCAAGGGATTTGTGGGTTCGCAAACTTCCCACTCATCCCGGTGTCATCGCAGACGAAACATACTTTTCATGGTTCAGGCGGGGAATGGAATTCGAAGAGTTCGTCCCCCTATTTGCAGAGCATTTCGCGGAGGGGCGTTCCTGTGCCTCAGTAGTGGCCATCCGGTGCGACGAATCCCTGAATCGCTTTCGGACCATTGCCTCTACGACCAAACGCCGGTGGAACGGAAGAAGCTGGAGCACTGTAACTCCTTCCGGGGTCGTCAATGTTTATCCGATTTATGACTGGAAAACAGAAGACGTATGGACGGCCACAGGCCGGCAAGGATGGGACTACAACAAGATTTACGATCTTATGCACCTGGCCGGCGTGGGCATCCACCAAATGCGCCTCTGCCAGCCGTACGGTGACGATCAGCGCAAAGGGCTCTGGCTGTTCAAAATGCTGGAACCGGAAACATGGTCCAGAGTGGTCGGGCGTGTGCAGGGGGCCAATTTCGGCAATCGTTATGTGGAACTTTCCGGAAACGTGCTCGGCAACATCCGTATCCGTCTTCCGGAGGGGCACACATGGAGGAGTTATGCCGAGTTTCTGCTCGACACCATGCCTCCACCCACGGCGGAGCACTACAGAGAGAAAATCAACACCTTTTTGAAATGGTGGGCGAAGCACGGTTTCGAAGAAATTCCGCAGGAGGCCGATCCGAAACTGGAGTCCCGCCGCAAGGCCCCAAGTTGGCGGCGTATCTGCAAGACATTGCTGAAAAATGATTACTGGTGCAAAGGGTTGAGTTTTGGCCAGACGAAGCGCGATATGGAGCGGCAGGCGCAGACCATTATGAAATACATGGAGCTATGATGGAATTGCTGGAATTCAAGCATGAAAATGATCCGGCAAGGAACCGGGAACTCTTCGGGCTGCTGGGAGAATACGCGACAAATTCTGTTATTTGGGAAAAGTTGGGAGGGACCATCAGTTCCGAGCCGGGACGCCTCTGGTTCATCGCAACGGATGGGGAAACAAGGCACGTTGTGGCGTTCGGATCAATGCGCTTCGGGCGGACACGGACCCACATCCTCCATTTATACGCGCTTGAGGAGGGAGCAGACATTCCCGTGCTGGAACATTGCCTTGAGTGTGCCCGGAAAAACGGTACGGCACATCTGACAACCACGGATTATTGGACGAGAAAGGAACTGTATCTGCGATATGGTTTCGCCCCTGCCCGAAAAATCGGACGCTTCGTGCGCTTTGAGAAGGACCTTACGTGTGAACGTTGATGAACTATTGACCGAACTGGAGTGTGCCCTTAAGGCAGAAGAAAGCGATCTGGATAGACGCGTTGACGTGTACAATCGTATCGTTTCTCTGGCTGCGTCTTATCTTCATATTCCACATCCGGTGGTATGTCCGCAGCTCGTTCCGGTGGATGACGTCCGGGGAAATGACTACAATCCCAATAAAGTGGCACCTCCCGAAATGCGGCTGCTCAAGTTGTCAATCCACAAGGACGGTTTCACGATGCCCGTTGTGGTGGCCCGCGACGGCAAGGGGCATGTCGTGGTGGATGGTTTTCATCGGCGGCAGGTAGCGAAGACGGATGTACAGATACGGGAAAGCCTTGGCGGATATTTACCCGTGGTCAGGCTCGACAAGAGTATTGAGGATCGTATCACTTCCACTGTGAGGCACAATATGGCGCGGGGTACGCATCAAGTAGAGCTGACAGCGAGGCTCGTGACGCTACTCCGTAATCACAGTTGGACAAACGAAAGGATAGGCACAGAACTCGGTATGGAACCAGATGAAGTACTGCGGCTGAAGCAGATGCAAGGCCTTGCCGAAGCCTTTGCCGACCGGGAATTCTCGCGGGCATGGGATATGTGTTTTCAGGATACGGCAAAAGAGCAGGAATGAACTGTACGGTTCAGCCGTGTGCCGATAAAGGCCGCTGTGGGATTGCCGTTGCCGAGCGCTCAACTGATTGAAGGACGAATTTCTGGGTTAGAAAACAGCCTGCTGGACAAGCATTAACACTCTTCACGGCTGTTTTCAACTTTAACAGTAGAAAAAAACACGCAATGCAAACATACATTCTGTTTTTTCCCCGTATCGGGCGAAACCGCGAACTCAAGAAAGTCCTTGAGGGGTATTGGAAAGGAGAACTTTCCGAAGGACAGCTCCGCAACACAGTGAATGAGCTGAAAAACGGCATTGGAAGATTCAGCATGGCACAGGGCTTTCCTTCGTCACTGTGGGCGATTTTTCTTTCTGCAATTATGTTTTTGTTGAAGACAAGCAGTCCATCATTGAAAGGATCCGGGAAGCTACGGACTATCTGCCCGTCAACCAACTGTGCCTCAGCCCTCAATGCGGTTTTGCATCCACGGAAGAAGGAAACCTGCTGACAGAAGAGGAGCAATGGACTAAGATCGCTTTCGTAAAGGAAATTGCCGAATCCATCTGGAAATAAAAACAGAGTCCGGTACACGCTCATTCCGTGTACCGGACTTGTCTCATCATACGGAAAAAACAAACAATGAGTCCAATAAAGGCAAACCTGTGCGGCTTTTGCGCCATTTTGATATGGAGTATGTTAATTGCGCTTAGCGCAGCGTAACCGAAGCCTTAGGCGCAACACTAGGCGCCGCTTCGGTCTATAGCCTCGGCGCGCTTTTGCTGTTTCTGAAACAGGGCATTCCTGACCTCAAGACACTTTCCAAGCCATATCTGTTCATCGGCGGGTTCTTCTTCGTCGCCTATGAACTCCTGTTCTCCCAATCCTTCAACGGATGTCTTTTTCGTGACGCCTGTATGCCTAAAAGTATCCTACGATCAGCATAAATCAAAAAGATGAAATAAAACCAGACAAGTTGCAACAAACAATTGGACTGGCCTTGCCGAGTCTGGCTGCTAGTGGAATCAGCTTTAATCCTACACAAGTTCGTCAAAAACGTGGGCACTCCGATCCTCGTTGGAACAGTGATTACCTGGCATTCCAACTCATGGCCTTCTGGTAGAGATAACGGGATGGAATGTAATGGGAAACCCATATCACGAGCAATATACCCAGAACTGGTGATAGTGATTCCAGTGGGATACTTGTTCCGCGAGTCAACTATTGTGAATTGGAGAACGTAATCGCTTTTTTCGTAACATTATATTGACAAAAGTAACACGAGGGCGTAGGCTTTAAAATAGTATTTTATATTCATTATATCCAAATAGTTGTGAGATGGACAAGGTCCGGCATCAAACAGGCATTATGGGAATACCGTTCCATCAAACACCATGACAAGGACATAAGCCATGTATAATCCGTCGTCATTGAATGCCGAAGAGTTCATATGCCACGACGAAGCCCTCGCCTCGATAGCATACGCGTCAGAGAACAGGAACAACCTCGGGCTGGTCGATTCCATCATCGAAAAGGCGGAACGAAAGAAGGGGCTCTCTCATCGCGAAGCATCCGTTCTTCTGGCCTGCGATGTGCCGGAAAAGATTCAGAAAATCTATGCGCTGGCTGAGCGGATCAAACAGGATATCTACGGCAACCGCATCGTGATGTTCGCACCACTGTATCTGTCGAATTACTGCATAAACAGCTGCTCCTACTGTCCATATCATGCGAAAAACAAGCATATTGCGCGGAAAAAACTAACGCAGGAAGACATCGTCCGAGAAGTGACGGCTCTTCAGGACATGGGGCATAAACGACTCGCCATAGAATCCGGCGAGGATCCCCTCAATAATCCCATTGAATACATTCTGGAAAGCATCAGGACCATATATAGCGTCAAACACGGGAACGGGGCGATCCGCAGGGTCAACGTCAATATAGCCGCAACCACCGTCGAGAACTACAGAAAACTCAAGGACGCCGGAATCGGGACCTACATTCTGTTCCAAGAAACGTATCACAAGCAGAGTTATGAGAAGCTCCATCCGACGGGGCCGAAGCACAATTATGCCTATCATACCGAAGCGATGGACAGAGCCATGCAGGGTGGAATCGACGATGTGGGCATCGGTGTCCTGTTCGGCCTCGAAAGGTATCGCTACGAGTTCGCCGCGCTGCTGATGCACGCGGAGCATCTTGAAGCCGTACACGGCGTCGGCCCACACACCATAAGCGTACCCCGGGTGAAGCGGGCTGACGACATCGATCCCGACGAGTTCGGCAACGGCATCGACGACGAAACATTTGCCAAGATCTGCGCCTGCCTGCGGCTTGCCGTCCCCTATACGGGCATGATCATTTCGACCCGCGAAAGCAAGGCCACCCGGGAAAAGGTCATCCGGCTCGGCGTATCCCAGATCAGCGGGGCGTCGAAAACCAGCGTCGGCGGGTACGGTTCTCCGAACTCCGAAGAGGAAAATTCGGCCCAGTTCGACGTCAGCGACAACAGGACACTGGACGAGGTCGTCTGTTGGCTGATGGAGCTCGGCTTCATTCCGAGCTTCTGTACGGCCTGTTACCGGGAGGGCAGGACGGGCGACCGATTCATGGCGCTGTGCAAAAGCGGCAGAATTGCCGACTGCTGTCATCCCAACGCGCTGATGACTTTGAAGGAGTATCTGGAGGACTACGCCTCCGAACAGGCGCGACGTACCGGTTCGGCGCTGATCCGGAGGGAACTGGGCAACATTCCGAACGAGAGGATCAGGCACATCGCGGCCGAACGTCTGGAGAAAATCGCGGCCGGACAGCGAGATTTTAGGTTTTAGCCGCCAGTTCTGGGGGGAGGCAGCCATGTTCCAGGAAGATCTTCTAAACAGCTGTCCAAAACGCCCTACACGGAGCTCTGCGCCCGTGCAAGTGAGGAGCGCCAACGCGAGAAGGGGACGCATACCTTTGTCTGCGGGCGGATCGAGTTCTCGGACCACTATGAACGGAACTGCCGCTATTGCGGGCTGCACTCGGCCAACCCCACGCCACACCGCCACCACCTTGCCGAAGAGGCTATCTTTGAAAGCGGAACGTACCGTAACACTACCGTTCTCCAGTCGGGTGGGATCCATGAAGACCAGCAACACCTTGCCCATATCGTGGATGCTCTCCGCATTCGTCTGCCCGCAACGGCGGTGCCCCTTAACGTCGGCGAGCATCCGGCGGATTCCTATATCCTATGGAAAGCCAACACTCCATTCCCCAAACTCCATGCGGCACGGGGAGGATGTCATCATGGCGCGCCGGGGATGGAGCAGGTTTTTGTAACCTTATGAGCGACAGGAGGATAGAATGACACGTGTCGTTATGGAACATGTCGAATACGAACTCAATGTGCCCGAAACAGGGGTACAACCTGACAGCCTGACCTTTGTTGAGATCGATCAGGAAAAGTGCATCGGGTGCGATACGTGCCAACAATACTGCCCTACTGGAGCCATCTACGGGGAAACTTTCGAGCCGCATACCATCAAATACCGGGAGCTCTGTATCAATTGCGGTCAGTGCCTGACCCATTGTCCTTCGATGGCGATATACGAGGTTCGATCATGGGTCCCCAAACTGGAAGAAAAGCTCAAGGACAGCCACGTGAAATGCGTGGCCATGCCGGCTCCGTCCGTACGCTATGCGCTCGGCGAAGCCTTTGGCCTGCCTGTCGGAACTGTGACTACTGGGAAGATGCTGTCCGCCCTCAAGGCATTGGGCTTCTCTCACTGTTGGGACACGGAATTCGCGGCAGACGTCACCATATGGGAAGAGGCGTCTGAGTTTGTGGAACGCTTGGGCGGCCAAAAAGATCTTCCCCAGTTCACATCTTGCTGCCCCGGCTGGCAGAAATACGCCGAAACGTTCTACCCGGAACTGCTGCCGCATTTTTCGTCCTGCAAGTCTCCCATCGGCATGAACGGTGCGCTGGCGAAGACCTACGGCGCGCAGCGGATGCAATACGCTCCCAAGGACATCTATACAGTGTCCATCATGCCATGTATCGCAAAAAAATACGAAGGATTGCGTCCGGAACTCAATTCCAGCGGACAGCAAGACATCGACGCCACTCTGACGACCCGTGAACTGGCCTACCTGATCCGTAAGGCAGGCATTGATTTCGCCAGCCTCCCGGACGGAGAACGCGACAGCCTGATGGGAGAATCCACAGGCGGAGCCACCATCTTCGGCGTGACCGGAGGCGTCATGGAGGCGGCACTGCGCTTCGCATATCAGGCCGTTACCGGAATCCGTCCGGATTCATGGGATTTCAAACAGGTCCGTGGGCTGAGCGGTCTCAAGGAATACACCGTGACCCTGAACGGCACGGAACTCCGCCTTGCCGTCGTGCATGGAGCCAAACGGTTCGCCGAGATCTGCGATCAGGTGAAGGCGGGGAACTCGCCGTACCATTTCATCGAATTCATGGCTTGCCCCGGGGGATGCGTCTGCGGCGGAGGACAGCCGCTTATGCCGTCCCTGTTCGCCTCGCTTGAGCGCAACGCCCTCGGTTTCTTCGCTGGATTCAGGAAACGTCTCGCCCAATCTGCCAACGTTTAAAGGAGAAAGGCCATGTCATTCGCCACTGTGACCCGGCGCGGTTTTCTAAAGGGAGCCTGTATGCTTTCAGGGGGAATCCTTCTCGGTATCCGCATGACCGGCAAGGCCGCAGCTGCGGTAAAAGCATTCAAGGAGTACATGGGAGATCGTATCAATGGCGTCTACGGTGCCGACAAACAATTCTCCCAAAGAGCTTCCCAAGACAACGCGCAAGTGCGGACACTGTACGAATCCTATCTCGGCAAGCCGCTCGGCCATAAATCGGAAGAACTGTTGCATACCAAATGGTTTGACAAATCCGGCGCGCTCAAGGAGCTGACCGCGAAAGGAGTATACCCCAATTCACGTCACGTTAAGGAGTTCGTCGCATCCGGCTATCCATACGATGAATAGGCTCGGGACATTGCGCCGGAACGGCGGTACGTAACCGCAGGGGGCGGGCATAGACATCCAATGCCCGATTCGGCTATGCCCCCTAACATGGAAACGGTGTCAACACCGTCAGCCGTCCCCTTTTCCGGGTACCCTGCCCCGGTACTCCGCGGCCTTATCAATCCCTCGTATTTTAAGATAAGGAATGTTTGTCATGCCAAGACGTCATGTCTTTGTCACCGTTTTTTGCTGTTTGATGGCCGTGGTGGCGGTCGTAGGCTATACTCATGACACGGTTGGGAAAACGCCTGTCCGCCTCCTGCTCGAAAACGCCGGGGGACGGGTCGTGTTCGACCACCGGAGGCACGCTGAAGACTACAAGGTAGCCTGTGAAGCCTGCCATCACGAATCGGCGGAGGCGCGCGAAAATGTCCAGCCCTGCGGCGCGTGCCACGGCGTCGACTTCGACGGCTCCTTCCGGGAGGATCACGTCGCTGCCTTTGCGGACGACGAGACGACCTGCGCGACCTGCCACCACATGGGCAGCGCGCCCGCGAAGTGGGACCACGCGGCCCATGCCGAGGAGTACGGCCTTTCCTGTACGGACTGCCATCATGCCAACGCCGACATCGAGCCGGAACCCGCCCGCTGCACGGCCTGCCACCTCGACAAGCCGATGGGGGACATCCCCGACATGAAGACTGCGGCACATGCCAAGTGCGCGGACTGCCATCAGGAATGGTTCGACGCGGGCATGAAGGGTTGCACAAGCTGCCATCCCTTTACGGACAACCGCAAGCTGTCCGCCTCCGGGCAGCCCGTGGACGTGAACCCCGGCGATGCCGACTGCACGGTCTGCCACGGAGACGTCAAGGCCTCGGAGCTCATCCCCGACCGCATGGCGGCCCTCCACGGCAACTGCATGAAATGCCACGAAAAGCACGGCAAGGGGCCGTTCCGCAAGGACCAGTGCAACCAGTGCCACACGAAATAGGCGGACTGTCATGAAGCAACGTTTCCAGATCCTCAACGATCCCCGTTTCCATCTCGTCTACGGGGTGACGCAGCGTTTCAGCTACGGGCCGTCGCCCAAGCTGGTCAGGCTCAACCGGGAAGGTTTCACGCTGGTTCCCGGTCTGAAAAGGAAAACCCCCGTCTATCCGGGTATGCTCCTCGGGGAGCATCCTGCACCGGACAAGGGCGACCTCTTCGCCTCCATCCACGGCGAAATCAGCGAAATCACGGAACGCAGCGTGTTCCTGGCCGCCACCGACCCTTCCAAGGACGCCCCAGAAGTGGAGCCCGTGGACCTGCTCGGGCAGGGGCTGGAAGGCGATGAGCTGGCCCTCGCTGTGAAAAAGATGGGCGTGAACACCCGCTCTCTTGGGCGGCGGTGCAAGACGCTGATCATCAACGCCCTGAACCCCGATCCCGGCGTAACGTGGGCGGAACCGATGCTTGTGTCGCACGTGGAGAACCTGCGGACGGGCATGGAGCTGCACCGCCGCATGGCCCGCGCGGACAATGTGATCCTCGCCGTGCCCAAAGGCTCCAAGGTGGCCTATGAGGGCATCCCGCTGGCCTATGTCGAGCCGGAATATCCCAACAGCGTAGACCAGCTGGTGATCAAGGCCGTGACCGGCGAGGAGAACCCCGAGGGCGTGGGCATCGTGGGCTTGCACAACATCTGGAGCCTCGGGCGCGTGGGCCGCCTCGGACGTCCGCTCATCGAAACGGTCGTCACCATCGGCAGTTACGAACACTCGGGCAACTACATCGTGCGCGACGGCTCCACCATCGGGGAGCTGCTGCAATTCGCCAACATCCGGCTCAAGGACGGCGACACGGTGGTGCGCGGCGGCCCATTGCGGGGCGAGAGCCTCGACCGGCTCGACCGCAGCGTCACCAAAGGGACCTACGGCATTTTCGTAGTCGAGGCCGGAACCATCCCACCGATGGAAGGGCACAGCCCCTGCGTAAGCTGCGGGGCGTGCGTGCTGGTCTGTCCGGCGCGGCTCAAGCCGAGCAACCTCAGCCGATACGCGGAGTTCGCTCTGCACGAACGTTGCCGTGCCGAGCACATCGAATCCTGTCTGGAGTGCGGCCTCTGCGGGTATGTCTGCATCGCCCGGCGCCCCGTCCTCCAGTACATCCGCCTCGCCAAGCGCAAGCTTGCGGAGATGGAGCGGGACAAGGGACTGGTCGAACTGAAGACGAAGTAACTCTAGGGAGAAAATCCCAGAAGGACGGCTCTGCCTTTTAGGTTTCTTGAAAACAGATATTTTTAGCAATGAACTGATGTTACGGCATTTTTATGATGCCACTTGGGGGAGGAAACCCCTCCGCCGGGGAAGAGCGTCCGGAAAACAAACCTATTCCGGCCCGCTTGGAAAAGCAGACCGGAACGGAGCCTTTTCTCCGTACGGCACAGGAAACGAACGGGAACGGGGAATCGTCTCCGCACCGCTGAGAAAGACGAACAGGGAGCGTGTCCAAGGCGAACGGTTTTACGTAACTATCTATTACGTTTTGATAAAGCGTAAGAAAACCATTCGCGGCCCGATGCGCTCCAAACAGGAACGGACTTCCAAACCGCCCCCGCCCCCCTTACAACCGTCTTTGAAAGGAGAGGGGTGGAGCCTGGGGATGCGAGAGGGAAGCTTTCAGGAGGATATGGCCGATGTCGCAAACGAATCAACAGCCGGTACTGCTGGCGGTGAGCGCGCCGCCGTTCTGGCACTGCGGGCGGACGGTGAAGAAAGCGAGCTACGCGATGCTGCTGGCACTGGCTCCGGCGGCGTTCATGGCGGTGTGGCACTGGGGCATCCCGGCGGCGCGGGTTATGGCACTGGCGATGGTGACCGGGATCGCCACCGAGGCGCTCTGTCAGAAGATCATGGGCCAGGATATCAGTGTGGACGATTTTTCCGGAGCGGTTTCCTGCCTGCTGTTCGCGTTCCTGCTGCCCGCCAACGCCCCGTGGTGGCTGGTTATGCTCGGGGCAGCACTGGCGATTGGCCTCGGCAAGATGGCCTTCGGCGGGTTGGGAGCCAACGCTGTCAACACCGCGCTCGTCGGCTGGGCCATGTTGTACGTCTCGTGGCCCGCGCTCATGGACCCGAACTCCATGCAGCTCGACACCAGCTTCATCGATCCGCTGGTGCGGCTCAAATATTTCGGAGCCGGAGCGGTCAGCCACATCGACCTGACCGACCTTCTCCTCGGCAACCAGATCGGCGGGCTGGGCGCTTCGCAGGCGGGCGCACTGTTCATCGGCGGATCGTATCTCGCCGCACGCGGCACCATCCGCTGGGAAATCGCCCTCAGTTTCTTTGTGGGCGTGTTCCTCACCGCCGCGCTGTACAACGTGATCGATGCCGAGCGGTTCGCCACCCCCTTCTTCCACCTGTGCACCGGCTCCACCTTCCTCGGCGGTTTTTTCCTCGCCACGGAGTGGGCCAGCTCGCCGGGACGGCAAATCCCCATGATGCTCTACGGACTCATCGGCGGGGCGATGGTGATCATCATCCGCATCTACGGAATCTATCCGGACGGCGTGCCCTTCGCCATCCTGCTGATCAACCTGCTGGCCCCCCTGCTCGATTCCATCCACCCCAAACCGTTCGGAGCGAGGTAGGTCATGCTTGCCATCATCAGAATGATTGTGGTGCTCTCCTCGATTTGCGGCCTGTCCGGGTTCGCGCTCTCCTACCTCAAGATCTCCACGGCCCCGCGTATTGAGGAGCAGGTGCTCACCTATGTGCAGGGGCCTGCGATCCTGAAGGTTTTTGCCGACATCGACAACTCGCCCATCGCGGAGCGCAAGACGTTCACGCTCGACGGCGCGAAAGTGACCGTGTTCCCCGGCAAGAAGGACGGCAAGCTCGTCGCCGTCGCGCTGGAGCACTTCGGGAAGGGCTTCGGTGGCGACGTGGGCGTCATGGTCGGCTACGACGTGAACCGCGACACCCTCACCGGCATCGGGATCACCACCATGAAAGAAACCCCCGGACTCGGCACGCGTGTGGCGGACCCGGCCTTCACCGGACAGTTTACCGGCAAACCCGCCGACGCGCGGCTCAAGTCGCAGGGCGGGGACATCGACGCCGTTTCCGGCGCGACCATTTCTTCCACCGGCGTGGTGACCGCGCTCGGCAACGCCGCGAAGGTCTATGCGGCGCTCAAGCCTGAAATCGTCAAGGCCTGGCAGTAAGGGGAAAGCTATGCAGCAACTCGTCAAGGAATTCACCAAGGGCCTGTGGACCGAGCTTCCCCCGTTCCGGCTGGTGCTCGGGCTGTGCCCGACCCTCGCCGTGACCAAAACCGCCGACAACGGCCTTGGCATGGGGCTGGCGGTCATCTTCGTGCTCGTGCTCTCCAACATGCTCATCTCGCTGGTGCGCGACATCATCCCCAAAAAAGTCCGCATCGTCTGCTTCATCGCCATTTCCGCGTCGCTCGTGGTTGCCGTGGAACTGCTCATGCAGGCCTACGCCTACCCGCTGTACCAGCAGCTCGGCATTTTCGTGCCGCTCATCGTGGTGAACTGCATCATCCTGGGCCGGGCCGAAGCCTTCGCCGCCAAAAACACGGTCCCGCTCGCCATCGCGGACGGTCTGGGCATGGGGCTGGGCTTCACCATGTCCCTGACTTTCCTCGGTTCCATCCGCGAAGTGTTCGGGGCTGGAACGCTGTTCGGGACGCCGGTGATGTGGGAGGGGTTCAGGCCCTTCTCTGTTATGGTCGAGGCTCCGGGCGCGTTTCTTTGCCTCGGGTTGATCCTTGCTGCCATGAATCTGATCAACCGCTGGCAGGCCAAGCGCAAGGGCCGGGAAGAACCCGAAAACATCTCCAGCGGCTGCGCGTCCTGTGGTGGCTGCTCGGGAGGCAAATCATGAGTGTCTTCGAACTCTTCATCTCCGCCATTTTTGTCAACAACATCGTGCTGGCCCAGTACCTCGGCAACTGCCCGTACCTCGGCTGTTCCCGCGACAAGGGGGTCGCCGTCGGCATGGGCAGCGCGGTGATCTTCGTCATCTTCATGGCGACTCTGTGCACGTGGCTCATGCAGCGGTATGTGCTGGTTCCCTTCGAGCTTGGCTACTTGCAGACCATCGTGTTCATCCTCGTGATCGCGGGTTTGGTGCAGTTTGTGGAAATGTTCCTCAAGAAGGCTATCCCGCCGCTGTATTCCGCGCTCGGCATTTTCCTGCCGCTCATCACCACCAACTGTGCGGTGATGGGCGTGACCATCCTCGTGCAGCGCGAGGAGTACGACCTGACCACCTCGCTGCTCTACGCGGTGGCGTCGAGCCTCGGCTTCATGCTCGCGCTCATCCTCATGGCGGGCATCCGCGAACGGCTGGACACCTGCCGTGTGCCCAAGGCTCTCATGGGAACCCCCATCGCGCTGATCATGGCGGGGCTGATGTCGCTGGCCTTCATGGCCTTCAAGGGTATGACCTCATAGAAAAGGAAAACCGTTATGGTTATGATATCGGTACTGGTGCTCCTCGGGCTCGGGCTGGTGACGGCGACGGTGCTCGCCGTGGCGTCCCGCGTCTTCCATGTTGAGGAAGACCCGCGCGTGCAGGCCGTGCTGGAGGCCCTGCCCGGCGCGAATTGCGGCGGCTGCGGCTATGCGGGCTGCGAAGGCTACGCAACCGCCGTGGCGACGGACCCCGCCGTGCCCGCGAACCGCTGCTGCGCCGGAGGTGCGGAAACAAGTATCGCGGTGGGCGAACTGACCGGCAAGACGGTGGCGGCCTCGGATCCGCTGGTGTCGTTCCGCCGCTGTGACAAGGTGGCGGGCAACGTGGCCCTGCGCTACGATTATCAGGGTATGCCTTCGTGTGCGGCGGCCGCCGGTCTGGTGGGCGGTTCGGATTCGTGCTCCTATTCGTGCCTCGGCTTCGGGGACTGCGTGCAGGTGTGCCCCTTCGACGCCATCGAAGTGCGGGGTGGCCTTGCGCGGGTGAACGCCTCCAAGTGTACGGGCTGCGGAAAGTGCGCGGAAACCTGCCCCCGCAACGTGCTGGAACTCGTTCCGGCTCGCGCACGGGTGATGGTCTTCTGTTCCACCAAGGACAGGCTCAAGGCCGTGACGGAAGTCTGCAAGGTCGGCTGCATCAAGTGCGGGCGTTGCGTCAAGAGCTGTCCCGCCGGTGCGGTCACGCTGGAGAACGACCGCATCCACATCAATCATAAGGTCTGTCTGACCTACGGCCCGGAATGCGGGGAAGCCTGCGCCGCCGCGTGCGCGCGCGAGGCCCTGCGGGTGCTCTGTCCGAGCGCACCTCTGAAGTCCAAAGCTCCCGCAGCGAAGGAGAATGTATCATGATGACGAGACGGGTATTCCTCGGCATGGCGGGCGTCGCCGGAGCCGGGTTGTGGCTAGGGGTTCCGGGACTTGCGCAGGCCGCCGTGTCCCGCGAGACGAAAGTGATGCTCGGGACGTTCGTGGACGTTTCGGTGGCGGGCGTTTCCTCTATGCAGGCGTCGGACGCGCTGGGTCTGGCCTTTGCGGAGGCGTCGCGTCTGGAGCGGGTGTTCAGCCGGCACGACGGCGGCACGCCGGTGAGCGAGCTGAACCGTGCGGGCCGTCTGCGGGCCGCGCCCGCCGAATTGGTACGGGTGGTGAACCGGTCGCTGTTTTACGGCGCACTGACGGGCGGGAGTTTCGATGTGACGGTGCAGCCGGTGATCGATCTCTTCCGGGCACACCGCAATCCCTCCGGCGAGCTGACGCTGGACGATTCGGAGCTTCGGGCGGCCCGCGCGCTGGTGGGCCGCCGGGGACTTCAGGTTTCGGGAGCGGATCTGTCCTTTGCTCGTTCGGGTATGGGCATCACGCTGGACGGCATCGCCAAGGGGTACATTGCGGACCGGGTTTCCGCCGTGCTGACGTCCGCCGGGGTGAAGAACCATCTCGTGAATGCGGGCGGGGACATCATGGCCTCGGGGCATAAGTCGCCGGGTGTGCCGTGGCGGGTTGCGGTGCAGTCACCCACGGGGCCGGCCTATGCGGGCGAGCTTTCGCTTTCCGGCAAGGCTATTGCGACGTCCGGCAGTTACGAAATCTATTATGATGCCTCGCGCAGGCATCACCATCTGATCAACCCGGCCTCCGGCTTCAGCCCCTCCGTGGGAAGCGTCTCGGTCGTCGCAGGCACGGCGATGGAGGCGGACACCCTCGCGACCGCGCTGTCCATCCTCCCTCCCACCGACGCCCTGAAGCTCGTGCAGGGCCTCCCCGGTCGTGAGTGTTGCATTCTCTCGCCAGACGGTTGCATATATACCTCGCCAGGATGGGCCTCCTTCGCCTAGGCACTACCGCCGAACCTTTATTGGCAGGCCATATGCGATGAGAGCTTTTCCTGTGCATGTTTTTTGCAATTTACCCATCAGGTTACTTGTTGGGAAAAGATAGCCATACACCCCCAATTAAGCTGGCGTGTTCCTCCGGGGACACGGTGGCCAGACATCACAATCCGGAAACTGTTCGATCACCACTTCAGCCTGTGCTCAAAACGCCCGGTAACAATCAAGCAAGATGTATATCATGCCAGACCGCTACTCGGATTTATGGAAAATAGACCGGTATCGTCCATAACCCAAAAAGAAATCCTGGCCTTCTGCAAATCCCAGAAAATGTCTGGCATGGCCCAATCCACCATCCACAGGCGCATTTCTTTGCTACGCTCTGTAGCGAATTTTGGAAAAAAAGAAGGATACCTGTCTTCAGCCATTGAGATCTGTTCCGTTTCAAAAGGAAGGGCCAGAAGAACTCCCCCGCCGACCGTCTCAGAACTCAATGCACTCCTGCGCGTCGCTGCCCCGCATATCCACGCGTCATCCTACTTGGCATTTATACGGGTGCCCGCATCGGCCCGAGCGAACTCTTTTCCCTGAAATGGGATGATGTTGACCTTACCCGCGGCGTTATCGGTATACGGCTTGTAGGGCAAATTCTGAATGCCCGACATGGACGGAAGAGCCAGCTCAAAACGAAGCCGCTCCCGGGCAGTATATGATAAAGGCCAGCGAAAATAATGCATTGGCTGTCATCGGAAAAAAACGATACATTCGCGGCCACGTAACAATGCGCTCCATGTCACTGATTCGTTTTTATACCATCGGCCAACAGGCCTATCAGGTCTTTTCTTCAAGCTTATCCAGCGATAACCGTATAACTGAACGTCGACGGCACGGTTTGCCGCCGAAGGAAGGAATGGAACATGCGGCGGATACGAAGGCGGTTTGGCTCCACAAGTCTGCGCTTGAAGGGCTTTTGGAAAAACATCAGGCCGAAGATCGGCAGCATGTCCGGGACGTACTGGATAAAGCCCGTTCATTGTCGGGGCTCTCGCTTGAGGACGTGGCCGCTCTCATGGCCGTTCACTCACAGGATTTACTGGACGAACTGTTTCATACGGCCAAATCCGTGAAGGAAGAGATCTACGGAAACCGGATTGTCCTTTTTGCTCCTCTGTACATCTCCAACCTCTGTTCCAATGAGTGCCTGTACTGCGCATTCCGACGATCCAAATAAAGAGGCGATCCGCCGGGCATTGAATCCGGACGAGATCAGGCAGGAAACAAAGATCCTGCTGCGGCAGGGGCATAAGCGTGAACCTCGCCCCCCTGTCCGTAGAGGATTTCCGCCGCCTGAAGGAACGGAACATCGGTACGTTCCAGCTTTTTCAGGAAACCTACCATCGGCCGACCTACGGCAGGGTTCACCTTGCCGGGCCCAAGAAGGACCTTGACTGGCGGGCATCGACGACGTGGGCATGGGGCTGCTCTACGGGCTTATATGACTGGCGGTTCGAAACGTTGGCGCTCATGGCCCACATCGCGCATCTTGAGGAGCGGTTTGGGGTCGGCTGTCGTACCATCAGCGTGCCGCATCGAACCGGCCATCGGGTCGGATTTGGCCTCCCGGCCGCCGTACACCTTGAACGATCAAGATTTTCTCAAGCTTGTCGCCATATTGCGCCTTGCCGTGCCGTACACGGGCATTATCATGTCCACTCGGGAAAAACCGGCTATCCGGCAGCGGACGCTGGAACTCGGCGTTTCCCAGATTTCGGCGGGCAGCCGTACCAATCCGGGTGGCTATCAGGAATCCAGCCAGTTCGAGGCGGCACAATTTCAGCTTGGCGATCACCGCTCCCTTGCGGAAGTGATTGCCGATCTCGGACAGCACAAATTCATTCCCTCTTTCTGCACCGGCTGTTATCGTCTCGGCCGTACCGGCAAAGATTTCATGGGTCTGGCGAAACCGGGCCTCATCAAGGAAAAATGCGCGCCCAGCGCCCTGTCCACCTTTGAGGAGTATCTTCTCGACACGGCACACCCGAAGCGCGGGAGGCCGGGTAGCGCAGCATTGCGGCGGCGTTGGACGGTATGGACGGCAGGATCCGCAAGGTTTCCGAAAACCTCGCCAAGGTGCGGGACGGCCGCAGGGACGCCTACTGTTAGGAACCTTCTTACAATGAACAGCGCGGACGGCTTCCGGATCGGGCAATCCCTGAGCCGGGAGCCGTCCCGTCAGGGAATGAAATCCATGGTGGAACAGAACCATATCAACGTATTGCGTCGTGAAGTGCTCAGACGAATCGCCGAGTCCTTTCTCCACTATGCGGATTTCGGCAACAGTGTGGAACGCATCCCCTTTGTCATGGTCCCAAAAATACGAGACCAAGCCGATGCTGTATCTATAAGGATCGCGCCATATTGCGCTTTCAGGTCATGGCCGCGCTCGGATTCCGGCTTGAAGACGAGGAAGACGACTCCACGCCTCTGTCCGTGTATGCTGAAAAGGCCTTGGAACGGGAACAGCCTTCGGCCCCAATCCTGACCGTATGCGATACGGCCTGTCAGGGATGCATTCCCGCACGATACTATGTGACCGACGCGTGCCAGAACTGTATTGCCCATCCTTGCATCGGGTCCTGTCATTTCGGAGGCAAGATAACGGTCACCAAAGCGATGAAATCCTTCGCCAAAAACGGCATGTAACCCATGCGCCGGATGCTTTGCCGATTGCCTTTCCCGCAGGAACGGGTGTTGAACGATGGATTGAAGGCAGGAGAAAGGGTATGCAACGGAACGATATTCTGAAACTGCTTTTCGAAACGCCGTACGAGGCTCTGCGTGAGCGCGCCGACGAGGTGCGGGCCCGGGAAAAGGGAGAGCATGTCTTTGTCCGAGGCCTGATCGAATTCTCGAACCGTTGCGAACGGAACTGCCGATACTGCGGCCTGCGTTCGGCGAATCCGTTCCTGAAACGTTACCGTCTTGACGAGGCTCAAATTGTCGAGGCGGCGGAGCGGGCCGTGGCTTTCGGCGTGGACACTCTCGTCCTGCAATCCGGCGAGGTCCATGATGAGCCGCAACGTATCGCCCATGTGGTGGATGCTCTCCGCACACGGTTCCCCGTGGCCGTTACCCTGAGTGTCGGAGAGCAGCCCACTGCTTCCTACGCGCTGTGGAAGGAGGCGGGCGCATCCCGCTTCCTTCTGAAGCATGAAACGGCGGATGCATCCCTGTACGCTGCCCTGCATCCCGGATACACGCTCGCGCAACGGGTGGATGCGCTGCAACGCCTGCGGCGGGCCGGCTATGAAATCGGTTCGGGGTTCATTGTGGGCGTTCCCGGCCAACGTCCCGAGACACTGGCGGACGATATCCTGCTGGCGCGGGAACTTCACGTGGACATGTGCGGGGCCGGGCCGTTCATCCCTCAGGCCGATACCCCTTTGGGCAACGAACCGCAGGGATCGGTTGAGCTGGCTTTGCGGGTCATGGCCGTACTGCGCATCGCTCTGCCGTGGTCCAATCTCCCCGCGACAACGGCTTTGGCGTCGCTTGATCCCGTTTCAGGGCAACGGGAGGGCCTGCTCGCCGGCGGCAATGTGCTCATGCCCGGTTTCACGCCGGCGGCCCACCGGGAAGACTACTGTATTTATGACAACAAACATCGAGTCAGTATGGATGAGGCCCGTCAGGTCATCGAATCGGCGGGGCGCACCCATTCGCTACACAGGGAGGGGTGACATGCTGGATGCGCCTAAGGGCCTCAGGTTGCACATCGGCCTTTTCGGTCGGCGAAATGTGGGTAAATCATCGCTGCTCAACGCGTTGGCCGCACAATCCGTGTCCATCGTATCCGATACGCCGGGAACGACCACGGATCCGGTGGAAAAGACGTTGGAATTCGCCCCGCTGGGGCCAGTCGTTTTTCTGGATACGGCGGGATTGGACGATGAGGGCGAACTCGGGACACAGCGCACGGAACGCACGCTTGCCGTATTGCCTCGAACGGACATGGCTTTGGTGGTGACGGCGGAAAACGTCTGGGGTCACTACGAAGAAACCATCGTGAGCAGGCTCAGGGAGCAGGCAATTCCGTTCCTTGTGGTCATGAACAAAACGGAGTCGTCCGTTGCTTCCAAGGATCGCCTACCCGATGCCATGAGGGGCCTCCCCATGGTGCGCGCTTCCGCGAAAACGGGCGAAGGCCTCGAAACGATCCGCCGCGAACTGGTTCGGCTGTCGCCTGGCGAATCGCTTCACGAAGCACAGCTAGTGGCGGATCTGCTTCCCGAGAAGGGAGTCGTCATCCTCGTCGTCCCCATCGATTCCGGCGCACCGAAGGGCCGGCTCATTTTGCCGCAAGTGCAAACCATCCGGGATGCCCTTGATGGGCGCAAGTTATGCCTTGTGGTGACGGAAGGAGAACTCGGGGCGGCCTTCACCTGCCTGAAGGAACCGCCGGCTCTGGTGGTCTGCGATTCGCAGGTGGTGCGCCGCGTGGCGCTGGAGACGCCGCAGTCCGTCCCTTTGACGACCTTCTCGATCCTGATGGCCCGCCTCAAGGGAGACCTTCCGCTCCTCGCCGCCGGGGCCGCCGCCATTGGGAACCTCAAGCCCGGCGACAGCGTGCTCATGATGGAGGCCTGTTCCCACCACCCGCAACAGGACGACATAGGGCGGATCAAGATTCCCCGCCTGCTCCAGCAGTATGCGGGCGGAGAGCTGCGCTTTGACATGTGTGCGGGCAAATCCCTTACGGACTGTCCCGGATCATACGATCTCATCGTCCATTGCGGCGGGTGTACACTCACGCGGCGGCAAATGCTCGGCCGCCTGCGCTCCGCTCAAAGCAGAGGCATCCCCATGACGAACTACGGCGTCGCCATTTCCTTCACGCAGGGCGTACTCAAACGGGTACTAACACCATTCCCCGATGCCCTCGCCGCCTGCGGGCCGGCCCATGAAACGTGTCATGACGCTCAATCAAAAACAGATAAGGAGTCCGGCTGGAGAGGATACATTTTCATTGGCCCCCGATGAGGCCGGGACTGTTACGGGTGGACGGACATGCCGTCTGGATTCTTCTGAAATAAACAAAGATACCATATGATTCCACCCGGTGGGCACGGAAGCCCCTTCGCCCCGTTTCAGCGTACACGCTGGAGCCCCTGTTTTTACACATACTCAAGGCCGCCGTTTCCCCAGTAATTGCGAAACCTGTTCAGGGAAGCCAATTAAAGTTTTCTTATGCACGAAATGTCTCTTGTTACAAGCTTGTTATCCATCATTCGCGAGGAGACGGAACGGCACGCCCTGCACCGTCTGTTGCAAGTACGCGCACGGTACGGCGCTCTGGCGAACATCGTTCCGGAAGCACTGTCCGTCGCGTTCAAGGCTCTTACGGCAGGAACGGATTGGGAAGGGGCTGTGTTGCAAGCCGAAGAAATCCCCCTCTCGCTCAAGTGTTCTCGATGCGGACAAATCTTTTCTCCCGCTCGGCAGAAACGTTTTTCGGCACCGTGCCCTTTCTGTGGAGAAGAACAAGGGCACTCCATAGGAGCGGGACGGGAACTCTATATCCAGAGCATGGAAGCGGGATAAAGGAGTTATCTCATGGAAATACCAGTTATTCGCAACGTTCTTGAAGCCAACGAAAAACTGTCGGCACGTCTGAAGGAACATTTCGCCAGGCACGGCATTCTTACCTTGAACCTCATCAGTTCCCCCGGCGCGGGAAAGACTTCCCTACTCGAACGGACGCTTGCGGATCTTTCCCCCGAGTTCCGCATGGCCGTTATCGAAGGCGATCTCCAAACGGACAACGACGCCCAACGTGTAGCCGCCACCGGAGCTCAGGCTGTGCAGATCAACACGGAAGGCGGCTGTCATCTCGACAGCAATCTTGTCATGGAAGCGTTGGGGGCGCTCGACCTGAGCGAAATCGATATCTTGTTCATTGAAAACGTGGGAAATCTTGTCTGCCCTGTGGAGTTCGATTGTGGCGAGGATGCCAAGATCGCCCTCCTCAGCCTCCCCGAAGGCGACGATAAGCCCGAAAAGTACCCGTTCCTCTTCAACCGTGCCAGTGCCATGATCCTGAATAAAATCGACCTGCTCCCCTATCTGGATTTTGACATGGAAACCGCCGCGCGACATGCCCGCCATCTTAATGCCGCTCTCCCCGTCTTTAAAATATCCTGCCGTACGGGTGACGGGCTTGAAGAATGGTATGATTGGCTCCGTCAGGCTGTCCGCGCCAAACGCAGCGCACCAAACGAATAAGACGCATGTTCTTCGTCTGAACATTTCTTGTCTGAAAAGGTATGCAGGTACCCAGTATCCATGCATACCTTTTCATTTCAGGAAGGTTGGAGCTAGAACTTGTAGTTTACGCTAAAAGCTGCCTGGAAATTGTTTTCCTTGTATAAATCATTCCAGAGCTCCTTATCGGCATCGAGATAGATATACCCAAGCTCAAAGGCGAGGGTAAGCCCCTCGTACAGCTTGTATTGGGAATCAAAATTGACTTCCCACAGTTTGTCTTTGGTGGTGAGGTACATATTATTGCCGACAGTGGCCATTGCGTCACGAGCGACCACCCCGCCGCGTACCATTTCCGTATTGTTCGTGCCTTTGACCATCGCGACGCGGAACGCGTGACTCAAAGCTTCAATAAAGGAAATATCCTTCAACTCCGCCATGATCCCCCAGCTGCCGCTGATATCCGTTCCGTTAAACGTGCTGGAACGGTTATACATCCCGCCGTCATATCCGAAAGAGGTCAACGCCACGTCAGTATCGATGACGGGCATACGTTCGGAACCGTCAAGCGCGTTCGCGTCATCACCGGAGGCGTACCAGAACGTAAGGCCGGGTGTGACAAAATCCGTTTTGCATTCAGCTGCCAGGGCGGCATACCAGCCCGCGCGCTTCAGATCTTGATTGCCCGTTTTCCCCATGTCCACCTTTCCGTAAACACCATCTACGGCGACCCTGAGCGGGCTGAACAACGTCATTTCAGCGGAAAGGCCGCCCCACCATGCGTTGCCGTGATTGTCTTTGGAGTCGGCGACAACCTTCCCGGTGCCAACGGGAAGCAATCCGCTGGCGACTCCGGTCTTGTTGTTCGCACCGGCACCGAAACGGGTGTCTTTACCGATCGCGCTGTACATTCCGAAGGGGTTCATCCTGATGCCATCGAACTGCACCGGAACCGCCAGCCCGATGACGTCCATCGCATCGTGGCTGTTGTATGTATACAGCAACGTGTTGTCCTTGTCATATACGGAAACAGTACGTTCATCGTTATTGTACGCACGAACCCAAAAAAGCGTGGCCCCCACGTTTTCAGTGAAATTTCCGGAAAGCGAGATCCCGGCACCGTCGGTCATGAATACCGCGTACGGTACCGCAAATGTCGCGATGTCGAAGGGCTGAAGGCCCATACGGACTTTTGCGTCCGTCTCCGGGATACTCCAGTCGACATAACTATAACGCACCTTGACGACCTTACCGTCCGTTCCGAGGGCGGCATCATTTGTTCCCCAGTTTTGATGGCCCACTTCAAAAAAGACGACGCCCTTGAGCGAATCGGAAGCCACGATATCGATCTGTGTGCGCAACCGTGTGGAAGCCTTGAATCTATCGACAGAAGCATTCGCTGATTTGAGGGGGTTGCGATCAGCCCAGGAAAAACCGTTTTGCCATTGCCCCTTAATATTCACGTCAGCCGCCCGCGCCCCGCTCGTCATACTTAAAAGAAGGCCTACCGCAAGGAACAGCATCATTGCACGTTTCATCATCACCTCTCTAGCGTCAAAGGTTATACGGTGGGCTCTCCCCCCAAGCACAGTACGGAGGAATTCATGGCGGAGCCTTATACTGTTGCGACGCAAGCGTCAGGGTTAAAGGGGATAACGGATTGAAGGAGCCGTTGTGCATATCCGCTGGATGCCCTTGCCAGGTGCTCCCTCTCCAAGGATTCCGCGATGGTCCCCTCATGAAGAAACATAACATGATCACATAAGTAGGTGACGGCCTGAACATCATGGGCAATGAACAGGTAGGTCATGTCCCCCTTCAGCTCCAACAGCAGTTCCAGCACTTGCGCCTGTACAGACACGTCAAGCGAGCTCACGGCCTCGTCGAATACGATGAAACGGGGCTTGGTCGCTATGGCTCGCGCGATGCACACCCGCTGGAGCTGCCCCCCGCTCAACTCGTGGGGATAACGGTTCCGCAGCGCCTTCGAGAGCCCGACCCGCTCAAGCAGTTCCGGGATTGCGCATGACGCGTCCAGCCGCAAGATATCCAACGGCTCTCTGATGAGTTCCTCCACCGTGAATCTCGGGTTGGCGGAGGATGTATAGTCCTGGAAGACAACGCTCATTTGCCCAGGATATTCCTTGCTACATACCTGAACAGGGCGGCCTTCCAAGAATACCTGCCCACTGTCCGGCTGTTCCAAGCCAAGGATCAGCCTTCCGAGCGTGCTTTTCCCCCCGCCGCTTTCGCCGATGAGCCCTACGGAAGAGCCTTCGGACAGTGTGAGGTTCACGTCTCTGAGGACCGGCTGCCGTTTTTTCCTCCAAAAGCCTCCCGATACCGGATAGCTTTTGGAGACATTGCGGACCTCAAGCAAAGGCGTTTCCCGATGTGCTACCGACATTGCATCACCCCCTCGAAGGCTTTGGACAACGTGGCTCTCGTGTCCACGAGATAACGCGTATAGGGATGCCGTGGAGCGGAGAAAAGCTCCGCTCCGCCGTATTCGACGCCGACGCCGTCCTTCATGACCAAGACTTCCTGCGCGAGCTGGCGGACGACGCCAAGATCATGGGAAACCAAAATCAGGCTGCTCCCGAACCGTTCCCGGATCCAATGGAATTGTGCCACAACCTCCCGCTGGTTCATGGAGTCCAGCGCCGTTGTGGGCTCATCGGCAATGATGATATCGGGGCGTTGAAGCAACGCCACCGCGATCATACACCGCTGCAACATGCCTCCGGAAAGCTGGTACGGATATTTCTTGAGCACATCCAACGGATTGTGGATGTGCATCATCTCCAGAGCCTCAACGATGCGTCCCCTGCTCTCCTTTTCCGAAAAAGCCGATGTCGTCGCCCGGAGTGTTTCAAGAAGCTGCGCCCCCATGGAGTAAAGAGGATCGAACGCCGTCATCGGTTGCTGGACTATCATGGCGATTCGCTTGCCGCGGATGCCGCGCACGGTTTCCCGACCTGCCTGCAAGAGGTCGATGCCGCCGAAACGGACACTGCCGGAAACCCGCAAGGAAGGAGGCGCCAGTCCCAACAGCGCCAGGCACGTCAGCGATTTGCCGCTGCCGCTTTCTCCAACGACGCCAAGGCATGTTCCCGGTTCAAGGCAAAAATGCACATCCCGTACGATCAGCGCTCCAGTAAGGGAGTCTCGGACAGTCAAATCCCGCACTTCAAGTAAGCTCATGAACGTTCCCTGCCCGCGTGTTTGGGATCAAAGGCGTCACGCAGGCTGTCGCCTAAAAAATTGAATGCCGCCACAACCAACAGAATGGCCATGCCCGCCGGGATCATCTGCAACGGATACAGGGTCATGACCTCCTTCGCCTCATTGAGCATCATGCCCCACTCCGGGGTGGGGGGCTGCACGCCCAACCCGAGGAAAGACAATGCTGAAATCATCAGGATCACGCTTCCCGTATCCAGCGTCGTCAGGACAAAGAGTTCGCCGGCTGTGCCGGGCAACAGATGCCGCATCATGATCCTGATGGATGATCCGCCAGCGACCTTGGCAAACCGGATATAGTCCTTGTCCGAATACTGCCGGACGATGGAACGGACCATACGCGCATACCACGGCCACTTGGCCACCACGTTGGCGATGACCACGTTTTCCAGGCCCGGGCCCGTCATGCCCACAATAGCGAGAATCATGACCTCGCTGGGGAAGGACATCATGACGTCGCATATGCGCATAAGCACATCGTCGATACGGTTGCGGAAAAAACCGGAAACAAGGCCGACGCACGCCCCCAACGTGGAAGTTATGGCCATAGTGAGCAAGGACAGAAACACCGTCGCGCGTATGCCGTAGACAAGACGCGAAAGGACGTCGCGCCCAAGCTGATCCGTCCCAAAGGGATGATGCCAGCTCCACGGCGCGAACTTGTCCCCGACGTCGATAAGCGTCGGATCGGACAAGGGAAGTATGGGAGCGAGGAGGCCCAATACAAGAACACCCCCCAGGAACCCCATGCAGGCCAGCGCCAGCCTGTCTCTTTGCAGACGAATCCACGGGGACATGCTAGAATTCCTTCCTCAACCGGGGATCGACGGCAGCGCTCAGGATATCCACCAATACGTTACCGACTACAAAAAGAACCGCCATGATCAGCACATAGGCCTGGATGACGGGAAAATCGCGGTTGAAGATCGCCGCCACGCAAAGCCTTCCGATGCCGGGCCATGCGAAAATGCTTTCCACGACAAAGGTTCCGGCTATAAGCTTGGGCAGCGACATACCCAGTGCGGTCAGCGAAGCCTGAAGCGAATTCTTAAACATATGGCGGATGATCGAGCGCTCGGGCAAACCGCGTACCCGTGCGTAGAGAATGTAGTTTTCCTGCTTATTCTGAATCATGTTGGCGCGGATAAGCCGCGTATAGGTGGCGATATATGCAAGGGACAACGTGACCGCAGGTAAAAGGACGGAGCTGGGACCGTCCATCCCGCTCGTCGGAACGAGATCAAGTTTGACGGCAAACAGCCACATGAGGAGAAGCCCGGCCCAGAAACTGGGCATGGCCGTACCAAGAAAGACACCGCCACGGATGAGCCGGTCGAGAAAGGTTCCTTCATACAACGCACAGACGATCCCGGCGGAGAGACTGCACACAAGCGTCAGGCACAGAGCCGCTCCGGCAAGAACGAGGGTCGCGGGCAGCGCCTTTTGGATTTCACCAAGTACGGGTTTGTCGTCCACATAACGATTGCCGAAATCCCCATGCAAGGAGTTGTTCAGCCAAGCCACATAACGCGTCAAAAAAGGTTTATCCAGGCCGAGCTTTGCACGGGTTTCCGCGAGCACCTCTTCCGTGGGAGTGACTTCATTGACACGCACGGCCACTTCCGCCGGGTCGCTGGGGCTCAGATTGATCAGCACGAAAGACAGAAACGAAATCCCAATAAGGATGGGGATGAGGTTGAGCAGGCGACGAAAAAGATAACTCCCCATACGAAACTCCTTAAGCATCACAAGCGGCCCGGGAGACGCGTCTCCCGGGCCAGTCTGCTAGAACGACATCCTTTCAAAGGGGATTTCGTACTGGGAGGTACAGAACGTAACCCCCTTGAGAGCCGGGACATGCACGGCCTTGGTACGCGAATAGCTCAGAGGCACGTACACGCCCTGTTCATGGATATACGCCAGCAATTCCTTGTACGTATTCTTACGGGTATCCTCATTCGGCTCGATCATGAGCGCGGTGATTGTCTTGTCCAGCCATTCCTTACGCTCCAACCCGACCTGCGCCTGATAATCCCCGTGGGCGGGAATGCGCCAAGAAGACAGATACGACTGCGGATCATACGGTGTACCCCACGACAGGGAGTATTGCAGGTCGAATTCGCCGGTGCGCTGCCGATCCAGAAACGCCTGCTTTTCCTCGCCCACGATCTTGAGTTCCACGCCGATCTTCTTGAGATCGTTCTGCATGTATTCGCTGATGGTCCGTTCCTGCGAATTGTTGGAATTATAGTAGATAGTGACGGCGCACTTCTTGCCGTCCTTGTAACGGTACCCGCCCTTGCCCATGCTCTAGCCAGCCTTCTCCATCAATTCATTGGCTTTCACAACGTCGTAGGAGCGTACCGGAAGATCAACGTCGCAATAAGGAACGGTCTTGGCCATCAACGTGTCGGCTATCGTTTCCGAACCGTTAAGTATACCGTCGGCAATGGCCTTCTTGTCTATGGCGTGCTGGAACGCCTTGCGCACGTTGATGTCCCTGGTAATCGGCTGATGCGCGTTCAGAAGAATGGCCCGGGAGGCGACGGGGGCGCTGATCTCCGTCTTGTACGTGCCTTCCTTTTGCAACGCGGCAAACGCGTCGAGATTCAGCATGTCACCGTCGGAACCGAAAATAAGATCGATTTCCCCCTTCTGGAGTGCGAGCAGAATAGTCTGATGGTCCGGCATAACCTTCCAGCGTACGCTCTCCAAAGCCGGCTTAGGCCCCCAATAGCGTTCATTTCGCGTGAACACGGCATACTGCTTGTCCTTGTGCTCGGTCAGAACCCACGGCCCCGTGCCGACATAGCCGGACACGCCGTTCTTGGTTTCGCCATCAATGAAACATTTCGGAGAGATGAAACGGAAAGGCCGGGTCAGCCCCAGCTCTACCAGCGTAGGGTAGTAGGGATGCTTGAGCACCAGCTTGTAGGTATATTCGTCAACGGCCTCATTGCGGTCGATTTCGTTGACCATGTCCAGCCACGCGTGCCGGGGAAGGTTGCTCACTATGGCGTCCATATTCGCTTTGACGGCCTCGGCGTTGAAAGGCGTTCCATCCGTGAAGGCAACATTTTTCCGGAGATGGAAGGTGTATTCCTTCCCATCCGGGGAGATTTCCCAGCTTTCCGCGAGCCAAGGTTTGACGCCCTCCTTCGTATTGACGACCAGCGGTTCGAACACCATGTTTTGCGCAGCCATCTCGCCGGAATACAGATGAGGGTTGATGTTTCGAATATCCTTTGTGCTCGCGTACGCCAGTTCCGTACGAGGCGCTTCGGCTTTGGAGGGCGGCTCCTCCCGCGAGCACCCCGCAAGCCCCAAGAGTGCGATAACCACGACAAACAGTTTTCCCATGAACATGATTCCTCTCCGTTTACAACGTGAGCTATAAAGCTTTTTTGCTTCACCTGTTCCGCAATGAATGGCACTTCGAGGGCCAATATTGTCCAGCCAAGAAACGCTGCGTTGCCTCTTGGTAGTATTTTTTTTTATTTCGTAACACTATTGGGGAGTGTACGGCAATGATTACCAAAGATATGGGATAGGGAGTTGGGGCGGCTTCAACCAGTAAGTCCCACCCTACCGAAAATGAAACAAACCCCAAAGGGTAATGTGCCCTAACCCAACAATAGGATATGCCGCTCTTTTTCCGTATCAGTAATACAGCCCAGCAAATTGCAATCAGTATATTTTGATGAATGGCGCTCCTGGCCCAAATGAGATCCCAGCCAAAGGACCAAGGTCCCCAATCAATCCAAAAGAGAAAACGATACGTTATTTCACTGCTGTTCTTCTTTTTGGGCTGATACCATGAAGCGCTTGATAATGGATACGGGCTGTCCCGTGCCGTCTACGAAATGTTTTCGTTCCACGTCAACCGTCACATTGCGTGCCCCCAGTTTGAGGAGCGTTTCCACATCCCACTGCGGACGGTCGACTCTGCTCAAAGGCAGGTTCGCGGCAATGGCATGGATCGGGGCGGGATCGACCCCGAGCATGAAGTCCGGATTGTGGCCATCCGTATAGTCAGGCTGTTTCAACTCCTCCGCATAGGGTTCGCTGTAGAGGTGGCGGTAATGATTGCCGTCAAAATTGACGAGGCGCCCTCCCGGTCTGAGTACGCGCAGCCATTCCGCATAGGCTGATTCCGGGTGTTCGAGGTTCCACATCAGATTGCGGGACACGATCAGATCGAACGTTTCATCCGGAAACGGAAGGTCCTGCGCGTCGCCTTGCCGCACAACAATAGAGACGTCAGCTTCGGCGGCATTCCGAGAGGCGCGCTCCAGCATCCCTTCCGTATAGTCGAAGGCGACCACGGAATGCCCCAGCCGGGCCAGCAGGATGGAAAAGAATCCTGGCCCGCATCCTATGTCCAAAATGTCTAATTTGCCGGACGCAAGTACAAACGGACGCAGACGCTCCAGCCAGACTTTTTCCGCATGTTGAAGATCATACGCAGTCTTCAGGGAGTACCCTTCCGCCCGCGTATTCCAGTAACGCCGTATCGCTTCCAATTCCGTCATGGCCTTCTCACTGCTTGATGCCCCGTACGAGGAACATCGGGATATGGGTGTACCGAATCCGGTAGTAATCGTTCATGATGTCTGGAGGCAGAGCCGCCCTGACAAGCACGTCGCGGCAACCGAGCCGTTCCAGGCAGGCCTTGTCCCACCCGGGGCGCTGTTCACGGCTGAGCGGCAGCTGCGGGATCAGCTCGTCCATGATCGGGTCTCCGTGTTCATCCTCCACGGCATACCCCATAGCACGCAGCGTTTGGGCATCTTCCGCATACAGCCGGGCAAGCTCCGGGTCGAACAGATGAGCGTGCCAGTTCGCATCGAAATTCAGGAGGACGCCACCGGGCCTGAGGACGCGCAGCCACTCCGCATACGCCCTGTCCGGGTGTTCCAGATTCCATGTAAGGTTGCGGCTCAAGACGACATCAAACCTATCATCCTCAAATGTCAGGTTTTGGGCATCCATCTGGGAAAAGTAGGCGCTTGCTTCCGGGGAATGGTTTTCGACGTTCTCCCGGGCACACTCGATCATGGCTTCGCTGTAGTCCACCCCCGTAATCTCATGTCCCCGGCGAGCCATCAGGATGGAGAAAAAGCCGGGCCCGCAACCCGCATCGAGGATACGCAGAGGGTGCTTCCACGGAAGCTGCTCCGCGATCAGTTCATCCCATACCTTGGCCTGAATAGTACCAAGTTCATCCGCATTGACGGCGGAATAGGCCGCTACCCTGCCCGACCAGTAGGCCCGTATCGTTTCCAGGCGGCACCTATTCACAACGGCCTCACGGGAATGACATTCAAAAAACCGGGGCGCGTCCGCTCGACGCTCGCCTCCACGTCGTAGACGTCGCCAAGCAAGTGCGGGTGCAGCACCCGTTCGGCCGTATCAAAGGCCTTGATCCGCCCCTCGTGAAGCATGAGCAAGCGGCTGCTGTATCGCGACGCCAACATGAGATCATGCACGACAAAAAGTGTAATCGCCCCGTTTTCCCGCGTGTATTTCCGGGCCAAATCCATGACGACGAGCTGGTGGCGCAGATCGAGCGCACTCGTGGGTTCGTCCAGCAGCAAGACCTTGGGCCGCGACACGAACGCCTGCGCCATGAACACAAGCTGCTTTTGCCCGCCGCTCAGGCTGCACACCGGCTTCCGGCTCAGACTGTCGAGCCCAAGTTCCGCCAGCGTGTCCGCCACTTTTTCGATTTGCTCGTCGGTCACTTTCCATCTGAGATCCTTGACCAGGCCGAGGAGAACCATTTCAAAGGCCGTCAAGCGGCTGGTAACGGATTCGAGCTGTGGAACATACGCAATGTCCCGATCCGAAAAAAGGTTGCCTTTATCGTCGTACAAGGCCACGTCACCGGAACGTTTGATCAGCCGCGCGATGGCCTTGATCAGTGTGGTCTTACCCACGCCGTTTCGGCCAACCACCGCTACCATTTCTCCGCCATGCAGCGTTGCGGATACATCATTGATGACGTGGTTTCCCGAAAAATGTACGGACAGGTTCTGAATAGATAAAGTCAGCATGTCACCTCCCGTTTTTCATGAGCAAAACGAACAAAAACGGAACGCCTACAATGGACGTGATAATGCCCACCGGGAGCATGGAGCCGCCAGAAAGCAGCTTTGAAACAATCGAGGACGCAAGCAGCATAAGGCCGCCAAGGATCGTCGCGCTGGGAAGCAGATACCGCTGATCCTCACCTAACATGAGCTTCGCACAATGCGGAGCGACAAGCCCGACAAAGGCCACCGTACCGATAAAACCAACGGCACCGGCAATGAGAAATGAACAGATCAGAAAGACATGCAGGCGTAACCTCTCCACATTGATCCCCAGGCTCCGCGCCCGCTCCTCACCCGTCGTCAGTACGGTGAGACGCCAAGACCAGCCGGACAGGAGCGCCGCACCCATTACCAATAAACAACCACTTACGACGACGCTCATCCACGACGAACGTTGCAGGTTCCCGAAAGTCCACCCGGAAATGATCTGCGCGATCTCCGGGGAGGCACGGTATTGCAGGTACTGCTGCAACGCCTGAAAGAAGAAATTCATGATGATCCCCGAAAGGATCAGCGTACTCGTGGACATCCCCTTCAGGCGCCCCAAATAGAAAATGAGGAGGGAGACGGCAAGCGCGAATACGAGTGCGAGCAGCGCCGTCCCGATCCAGAGGTACCCCGCCACGGAAAGCCCCAACGTAATGGCTATGGCCGCTCCAAAACTGGCGCTTGCCGTAATGCCGAGAGTATAGGGGCTCGCCAGAGCGTTGTTGGTAATGGTCTGGATTTGCAGACCGGCAAGGCTGAGCGAGCCTCCCACAAAAACACAGGTCAGCGTCATGGGCAAGCGGATGGACCACAAGATGGCCGTATTCGCCGTATCACCGTCCGGCCCGCCAAGCAGGGCATCGACGACTTCACCGGGACCGATGCCGGAAGACCCCATGCCGAGATCGATGACGATGAGGCCTAGCGTCAGGATGGCGAGCACCATACCAGTCAACAGACGCCTTCCGTTCAGCTGCCTGTACATATGTGCATTGCCGGAAGGCATACCTTCACCCTTCATGCTAACGTGCACATTTGATCATAAAGGTTCCGTCGAACTTCAGTTCAGGGAGATACTTGGCATAGAACGCGCGCATATCGCCCATCGGATCCACTTCTTGGAAGGTGTTGGGATAGAGGATCTTGGCGAGGTACAGTGTCAACGTATAGTCGATCATGTTCCGGAGGCTGCCGTGATCCACGGCATATATCTCTCCAGACTTGACCGCAGCGAGATTCTTCCAAGCCGGACGCGCGGCAAAGCCCTTCAGCCGCTTCTGCGCAGTGGCCTCGTCGATGGTCAGCCCCATGCTCATCTGGTCACCCTCGGCGTTGTTTCGCCAAATACCGCCGCCGAAGACGATAAGCTGGGGATTGGATGCAAGTACGAATTCCGTATCCAGCGGCGCATAGGGCTGGGTGGCATTCTCAGCCAGATTGTCGGCTCCAAGGTTTTTCAGGATCGCGCCCCAGAGTACATCCTTATTATAGCTGTTCCCATACTCTCCAATGCCCTTGTTCCCCAATTCCATGTAAACCGTCTTGTGCTTGGCGGAATCAGGGAGCGCGGCAATCTTCCTATACACGTCTTCAAGCGCTGAGGCGTAGACATCGCATTGTTCCTTGGCCACAGCTTCCCTGTCGAGAAGCTGGCCGAGGATCATCGTACTCTTCGTGTGGTTCTCCACCTTCATGGCATGGTAATCAAGGACTACAACCTTGATGCCGGCCTTCTCAAATATGTCGATTTTCTGGTTGTTGTCCGCAAACTGAGAGCGCCCTACCAACAAAACATCAGGCCGAAGAGACAGTATTTTTTCAGAGTCGAGGATGTTGTCGTGATACCCGCCGATACTCGGGATAGCTTTCAGTTTAGGAAATGTTTCAGTATAGACGACATACTCGCCGTACCGGGTTTCCTCCCAACCGTCGAAAGTCATGCCTACAACCTTATCCAGACTCCCCGCTCCGCCGACCATCAAAAAATTGGCGATGTAGTTTGCGACGACGAACGTCTTGGGGAGTTTATCCAGCTGGACCTCGCGCCCAGCAATATCGGTAAAGGAAATCGCCGGAGCAGCCAAAATCGTTTTTCCGGTACCCCCCAAAAAAAGAACCGACAGCGCGCAAGCCATCACCACACGGGAGAGCCTTCCCCAAATGTGCATCATGAACCCCTCCTTGCTGGAATAAGTAACACGTTTATAAAAAAAGTATTATGTGTCAAGAGGGAATGAATTCAATTACACTATATTTATAAATATTCCCTTAAATGAAATGCGGTTCAAGCCTCCGCGGGACGAACGGAGAGTTCTTGCGCAACCCCAGAAGGTCACAGTATGGGCAGCAATACCGCACTGTGCGAATGCTGTTTATCGACGTCATCCGTTCACCGCTCCTGATGAGCGGTTCCGTTTTTCCATCGTACTCATGCAGGCTTGGGATTAGCCTTGAAAAGAACCGTTTTTGCTCAGTGCGTCATAACGCCGTATTCTTCAGGAAACAGAACCACAGAGGAACCTACCAATACAATCGGTGGGTTCCTCTTTTTTATAAGGCACTATGAAAGCAGTATCCCAACAGGCGCATCAGGAGCTAGCCAAACCACACAGTGCCAAAGTGTAGCCATGCTTGATCAGGGACAAAAAACGGTGATGCGAAAGGGAACCGGGAATCACTGGCTCCGCACCCTAGGAAATCTGTACATCATCATATTCCAGCGAGCTCACTCTAACGAACAGGGATGAGTATCAACAGTATAACTTGAGAAAATCATTTACGAATAACTCGTGCTACGATTTTTTAAATCGTATGCTTTTCTGCATTGATGTGAAGAAAGCGAAACCTGTAACGATAGGAGAACGTAAATGACTACTCTTGGAACAAGATACCCTACATTGGCGTTTATTTCCGGAGGCGTGGGAGAAGCAGAGGATGGCATTCCCCCACAACCATTTGAGACGTTTTGCTACGACTCGGCGCTGATGCAGGCTAAAATCGAAAATTTCAATATCATTCCTTATACTTCCGTACTGCCGAAAGAACTGTACAACAACATTGTTCCTGTCGATTCCGTAGCTTCTTCCTTCAAACACGGTGCCGTGCTTGAGGTCATTATGGCCGCTAATGGGGCCAGATTGGAAGAACACCGCGCCATTGCCACCGGGCTGGGCATCTGCTGGGGAAAAAACAAACAGGGCGAACTCATCGGGGGATGGGCGGCGGAATATGTCGAATACTTCCCCACTTGGATCGACGACGATATCGCTAAGGCTCATGCCGAAATGTGGTTGAACAAGTCTCTCAAGCATGAGCTGAGCCTGCGCGGGGTGGAACAACACAGCGAGTTCCAATTCTGGCATAATTACCTGAACCTCACCAAGCCTTATGGATATTGCCTGACCGTTATGGGGTTCCTCAACTTCGAGTTTGCTGATCCTGTGAAACGCTAGCTTTGTCATCCCATAGCCGATCCCGGACCGCCAGATCAGGGCGGCGGTCCGGGCAAAATGGAACAGATTGTCAGTGAACAGGAGCGGGGTATGGCGAATAATACCAAAAAATTAGGTGTGATCGCGCTTGCCAGTGTGGTGGTGAGTTCAATGGTGGGGGGTGGCATTTATAGCCTGCCCCAGAATATGGCAGCCCAGGCTTCGGTAGGGGCTGTGATCATCGCTTGGGTCGTGACGGGTATCGGAATGTTTTTCCTGGCGAATTCCTTTCGCATCCTTTCCGACATCCGACCGGATCTCAAAGCGGGGATCTACATGTATGGCCGAGAGGGGTTCGGTTCTTTCGTTGGGTTCCTCATCGCTTGGGGATACTGGTTGTGCCAGATTTTCGGCAACGTAGGCTACGCAGTCATCACCATGGATGCCCTCAACTATTTCTTCCCGCCCTATTTCGCCGGCGGCAATACCATATACGCCATCATCGGCGGATCCATCCTGATTTGGCTATTCAATTTTGTGGTACTGCGCGGGACACAGCAGGCTGCCGTGATCAATACCATAGGTACGATCGGCAAACTCATTCCGTTGTTCGTGTTTATCATTATTATGATTTTCGTTTTTCATATCGATAAGTTCGATTTCGACTTCTTCGGCAAGCTGGCGGTGGACAATGGACAGCATTTAGGTGGGCTCGGTGCTCAGATAAAGAGTACCATGCTGGTTACACTTTGGGCCTTTATCGGGATTGAAGGTGCTGTGGTCCTTTCAGATCGGGCCCAGAGCCAAGATGACGTAGGCAAGGCCACGATCATGGGTTTTGTTGGCTGCCTCATTGTATATGTCCTGTTGTCGGTATTGCCCTTTGGATTTATGACCCAACAGGAACTGGCCGCCGTGCCTACGCCTTCCACTGCCGGTGTACTGGAACGGGCCGTAGGGACATGGGGAAGCTGGATTATGAACATTGGGTTGATCATTGCGGTTCTGGCCAGCTGGCTTGCCTGGACATTGATCACAGCGGAAATGCCTTTTGCCGCGGCAAAAAACGGAACCTTTCCACGCCAGTTCTCTAGGGAAAACGCCAACGGTGCGCCTTCCGTGTCCTTGTGGGTGACAAGCGCGCTCATGCAGCTCGCGCTCCTGCTTGTCTATTTTTCCAACAATGCTTGGAATATGATGCTGAGCATCACGGCTGTCATGGTTTTGCCCGCCTATCTCATCTCCACGCTTTTCTTGTGGAAAACGTGCGAGGATGGCCAATATCCCCAGGGGGCCGCAACCGGACGCGCTTCGGCGCTGGCCTGCGGCTTTCTAGGGTCGGCCTATGGGCTTTGGCTCATTTACGCTGCTGGGCTGCATTATTTGCTTATGGCATCGGTGTTTATCGCCATCGGTATCCCTGTCTATATCTGGAGCCGGAAACAACATCCTGATCAGAACCCCATGTTCCTGAAATATGAAAAAGTACTTTTGGTGCTGCTCGTACTTGTAGCTTTGTTCTCGCTCTATCTTTTTATGCGGGGAATTGTAAAACTATAGCGAGTAGATATTAAGGAGTTAAAGTGCGGCTAACGTCTTCCCCAAGGACAGGACCTCCCTTTGGGTAAAAGTTTGTCCCACTTCATTCGAAGGAGCCCCCCAACAGTGCAGTAAACACTGTTGGGGGGATCTTTTTCGGTAGTGATGGACAGTACCTGTCGGACATTTGGCCATGCTGGGAGACAGCACGGGTTGCTCCGTATCCAAGCGGAACACATCAAGGCCGCAGGTTTTGAAACAGGTGCCGCAACCAGTGCATTTGGAAACATCAATAGAGTTGACCACCGCTTTCCTCCTTGTTTGCACAGGGTCACAACGGACTTGTTGTCATCGAGAGCCAGCGACATGCCGTAGCACTTGTGCATATCGTCACAATAAAGACACGAAGGGGGGCATGTTGAGTAGCAAACGCTGCCGATGGCAACATATGTTGAAATTGTATCAATGTCCGCTGAAACGGCGGTGTCTATGAATGGCAAGAGGCTGTGGAGTCCATGCTTGTCGGTGCGGGCACTGTACAGGTACGTTCCCCAGTTATGGAAAATGGCTATGGCATCATCAAAAAATTCTGTGAAGGGCTGGGGTACTTGGACGGTTCCAGAAGACTGTGGCCGAGTCTCAAGGGCGTCACACACGTCCCTTTCCCTTCTCTGAGTCACGAATTCTGACGAAAACCTAGCAGGATTGTTTTTCCGTCCTCTTATGGCATGTTAGCAAGGAAAGACTTTTTTCGGAGCATGCGGGTGTTGCAGGTGTCCATCCAGAAACAACTTGAAGCATTCGCGCTTCAGGTTTCTTTTGTGCTCGCTTCCCACGGCATCACGGTACTGTGGGGGGCGTCCGGTTCGGGTAAGACCACCTTACTGCAATGCCTTGCCGGGTTGCTTCGCCCTGATGCAGGGAGGATCGCCTGCCGTGAGGCAGTCTGGTTCGATGCGGAACGGGGCGTATGCCTCGCGCCCGAACGGAGGCGGCTCGGATATGTTTTTCAGGACGTCCGGCTGTTCCCGCATCTGTCCGTGCGCTCGAATATGCTGTTCGGGCGGCGGTTCCGGGGCCCGTCCGGGGTATCGTTCGAAGACGTGGTAGCGCTTTTGGGTCTGGGACGGCTGTTGCACCGCACGCCTTCCGATCTGTCCGGAGGCGAAAAACAGCGTGTCGCCGTGGGGCGCGCCCTGCTGGCCTGTCCCGAGCTGCTGCTCATGGACGAACCGTTGACGGGGCTAGATCGGGGCAAACGAGAAGAAATCATGGCCTACGTCAAGGCGATCCCGGAACGGTTCGGCGTACCCGTCCTGTATGTGACCCATTCGGACGCGGAGCGCCGTTTTCTGGCGGATCGCGTTCTGAACCTTGAAGACGGCAAACTGACGGAATACTGAACTCGCGGTGATTGCCGCACAGGGAGGAACTGCAATGAAACGATGGATTCTGGCGCTGGTCATGTTGGGCCTGAGCGTCGTACCGGCCTTGGCCGAGACAGCCGTGACCACGGGGATGGGCTACAAAAAAATGCTTTCCGAACTCTGCGCGCTGTACAAGCAAGAGTCCGGCAAACAGCTGACCGAGGTCTACAGCGGCACCATCGGGCAGTCGCTGGCCCAGTACAAGGCCGGAAGCGGGGTTTCCGTATTCGTTTCGGACAGGCAGACCCTGGAGGACTCGGACGTCTCTTTCGCTTCGTTTCAGCCTTTGGGCACCGCCGTGCTTGTGCTGGCGTGGAAAAAGGGCCTGAATGTGGAATCGCCGCAGGACCTCCAAAATCCGAAAATCCAGTCCATCGGCTATCCCGACAAGAAGGGCGCCATTTACGGAAAGGCCGCTGAGCGATTCCTGACCCAAAGCGGCCTGCGTGGACCTCTGAAGGACAAGCTGCGGATGTTTTCCACCGTGCCGCAGGTGTTTTCCTATCTGACCACGGGCGAACTGGACGCCGGGTTCGTCAATACGGCGGTCGTCAAGGCGCAGGGTAAGTCCATCGGAGGCTCTATAGACATCCAGTCCGGTTACGATCCCATCGAACTGGTCGCGGCGGTGGTCAAAGGCGCGGAGAAGGACCCCGAAGTCGAGGCGTTTCTGACGTTCCTCCAATCCGACAAGGCCCGATCCGTTTACGCCAAGCACGGGCTGCGTCCATAACCGGGAACCGACGTGCTCGGCGAACTGTTGCACGACGAGGAAGTACTGTTTTCGGTGTGGCTTACCTTGAAGGTTGCCGCCGTGTGTCTGGCCCTGCACCTCATCACGGCGGTTCCGCTGGCTCTCTGGGCGAGGTCGCCGAAAGCGCCGTTTCGCCGGACGCTCAATTTTGTTGTGACGCTGCCGCTGGTGTTTCCGCCCATCGCGCTCGGCTACCTGCTGCTCATGGCCTTGGGGCAGACCGGGCTTGGGGAGCCGCTCCAGCGGCTGTTCGGGGTCCGGCTGATTTTTTCTCAGGCGGCGGTCGTGCTGGCGGCCTACATCGCGGGGCTGCCTCTGGTCATCAAACCCGTCCAGGCGGCGCTCGGCAGTGAAACGGTACGCAAGCTCACTGAAGCGGCGCGCGTGACCGGTGCCGGTCCGGTAGCCGCCTTTTTTCTCGTGGTCATTCCGCTGATCCGCACCAGCCTTGTCGTGGGGCTGTTGCTCGGCGTAACGCGCTCTTTCGGCGAAGTGGGCATTTCGCTCATGCTCGGAGGCAACATCGCGCAACGGACGAACACGTTGTCGCTTGAAGTGTTCAATGCCGTTTCGCGCGGCGACTTCGAGCGGGCCACGGCGCTGTGCGTCCTGCTCGCCTGCATCAGCCTGTGTCTGTATCTCGCCATCGATCAACTGCAACGGAGGAAGGCATGAGTTTTCACATCAGCCAGCGCTTCATCGACGAACTGCTGGAAGAAGACTGTCCGTACATGGATTTGACCGTGGAGGCATTGGGCATCGGGCGCGAACCGGGGCTTTTGACGTGCCATCCCAAAGCCGCCTGTGTCGTGGCGGGCGTGGAGGTCGCCGCGCGGCTTCTGGAGTCTTCGGGGTGCCGGGTTGCGTGCGAAGCCGCCAGCGGCGATCGGCTGGAGGCGGGGCAGGTGTTTTTGCGCGCCGAAGGCTCGGCGGGGGCCATCCACCGGAGCCTCAAAATCGCGCAGAACGTCATGGAATATTCATCCGGCATCGCAACCCGCGCAGCGGGCATGTTGGAAAGCGCGCGCAAGGCCAATCCCCATGTGCAGCTGGCCGTTACCCGCAAGCATTTCCCTGGGACCAAACGGCTTTCGCTTGCGGCGGCGCAAGCTGGTGGAGCCATCGCGCATCGGCTCGGGCTTTCGGACTCCCTGCTGGTTTTTGATCAGCATCGTGTCTTCACGGGCGGGCTCGACGGATTCGCCGCCCGGGTGTCCGAGTGCCGCAAGGCGTTTCCGGAACAGAAGCTGGGCGCGGAAGTCGCCACCCCGGAGGAAGCCCTCCTGCTGGCACGCGCGGGCATCGATTCCATCCAATGCGAACGTTTTACCTGTGCGGATCTTGAAGAAACGGTACGCGGGGTCAAGGCCGTCAACGCCGCCGTTCAGGTGCTCGCCGCCGGAGGCGTGACCGGTGAAAACGCGGAGGCTGTCGCAGCGACCGGGGTGGACGTGCTGGTGACGACATGGGCCTATTTCGGCAAGCCCGCCGACATCAAGATGGTCGTCAGCGCGTAACGCTTTCGGGGGCGGCATCCATACGGGCTGTAAGCGGAACCTTCGGACGAAGAGAGGCTATTCCACGGACTACACGGACGGTACCGAGACGGCACTGGATCCTGTCTGTATACGCTGTCTGCTTCGTGCAAAGCCATAAGTGTGTTTTATATCATCCGTATTTCATAAAGAAAGCACAGGGCAACACCTCAAGGGATCCCTTTGGTGTTGTCCTTCTATTTTATCATGTTACAAACATAGTATTAGTGTACCCGACCTGATTCGGCTGTACGCTCCCAAGGGCCCGATCATCAGGGCCTTTTCTGCGTGGGAATGGTTCCCCAGACCTCGGCTCACTCTGGGGCGTAGCGCGCTCAAGCACCGGGTTTAGCCAGCCAAAGCCGAAACGGAAGACGTGGAAAGAGCCCCTTTTTTCGAGAATGCGTTTTTATGCTGCCATTAAAACGTGCGACTCGACCGCCATCAAAAAATAGAGCACATCTTGACACTATTCAATTGGTGTTGAATAATAGAACTATGAAAATCAAAACAGCCACCACAATCTTTGAAGTCCTGGCTTCGGAAGTACGGCTCTCCATTTTCCGGTTATTGGTCAAGTATGCCCCGGAAGGTTTGGTTGCCGGTGAGATTTCCCAGATGCTGGATATACCGAAGACGAACCTTTCCTTCCACCTGAAAAACATCATGTACAGCGGGCTCGTCAGCATGGAACGTGAAGGCCGTAATACCCGCTATAGGGCCAACATTCCATTGATGCTGGAAACCATAGCCTACCTCGCGTCCGAATGTTGTTCCGGCAATTCTGCCCACTGCCAGCCGTACTTGGCGGAAGGCGGTATCGAACCGGAATTTTTATCGGTTTATTGCCAAAAACAAACGTATGACACGGAGATAACGACTATGGATACAGCGGATAAAACAAAAAGCAGCGAAGACGTGAAGGAAACCGTACGAGCCGGATACGCGGCCATTGCCACCGGCCAGCGTTCTTGTTGCTGCCCCAGCCAGCGCGGCAGCCAGGCCGATCCTGCCCGTTTGGCGGCAGCCGTAGGATATGATGCCGAGTCTCTAGCCAAGCTGCCGGATGGCGCGAACATGGGGCTTTCCTGCGGTAACCCCGTTGCCATCGCCGCGTTGCGGGAAGGACAGACCGTTGTGGACCTTGGCAGCGGAGGCGGCTTTGACGTGTTTCAGGCTGGCGAAAGGGTGAAGGCATCTGGCAGGGTTATCGGTGTGGACATGACGCCGGAGATGCTTGCCAAAGCTCGAAAAAATATTGGGCAGTACCGCCAGCGCACTGGCCTGGACAATGTGGAGTTTCGTCTTGGCGAAATCGAATGCCTTCCCGTACCTGACAACAGCGTTGACGTGGTGCTTTCCAACTGCGTGATCAACCTTTCCCCGGACAAACCGAAGGTTTGGCGGGAAATATACCGTGTATTGAAATACGGGGGCAAGGTGTCCGTTTCCGACCTTGCGCTGCTGAAACCTCTTCCCGACACTGTCCGGGACATGGCCGCTGCTCTCGTCGGCTGCGTGGCCGGCGCGGTTCTGGTCGAAGAAACCAAGGCGCTGCTCGAAAAAGCGGGGTTCACATCCATAGTGCTGACGCCCAAGCCCGACTATGTGCGGAACATGCAGGACTGGAACGATCCTCTGTACAAACAAATAGCGGAAACGCTTCCGCAAGGAGAGGAAATGGCCGACTATGTGGTCAGCCTGTCCATCGAAGCCCGAAAATAACCCAAAAGCTAAATTAACCGCTCAGCCCCTTGCGTTTCCGGCTCAAGGGGCTTTTTTGTGGGGAAATGTATGAATCCCGAATACACCAGTAAACGTCTTCCTCTACTTGCACCCGTTTTGGGCACAAGTGAGGAATAGAAACCATGTGTAGCTTTAATAGATCTTATTTTTATAACATCTGGTAGTAGTACTCATAAAAAACTATTTCTATATTAAATAATTATATCGTATAAATACGATGTCCATAATAGATCATCAATCAATCTATATATTCAAGAATAACACTTATAACTGCTTCCTGCAAGAACCCAATAGAACATTCTGTTGGCCAAAGCGTAGCGGATCGTTTATCGGTACGGCTACAGGCTGACAGAGAAATAAAGTTATGCCACAGGCATGAACAATGTTCATGCCTGTGGCATAACGACTGTCTGTAGCAGTAAAGTTTCTAACACTATTTATAGATACTCGATTTACCCTTCCTTTGTTTTGTAGCATAATAAAAATAGCCAGATAATAACGCTCGCTCAGTCAAAAGAAAGCAACTTCTGATCCGCATCGTCCGTACAAAGTGCCGTTGCAGCCAAGGTGCACAAGCGAATCTCACAGCTCAGATGTCTGAGAGGATATCTGATACCAAGAGACGCAATCTATTTGTCACGTCAACCGCTCTCGACATCCACTGTTTCAATGTGCATTTACAACGCCAGAGCCTTTCTGATCTTTTCCGGCGTCACGGGGAGCTGATAGAAGCGCTTGCCGATGGCATGGGCGATGGCGTTGCCGGTTGCGGCGATGATCGGCACCATCACCACCTCCCCCAGCCCTCTGGTCGGTGAGGTTTCAGAGAGCGGCGCAAGATAATCGGCCGTCTGGTTCCAGACAGCGACATTTTTGGCCCGTGGCAGCGTGTAGCGATTGAAGTTCCACGTTCCGTTGCCCGGCCCATCTTCATAGAGCGGCAATTCCTCCATCAAGGCGTGCCCGATGCCCATTGCCAAACCGCCCTGCAACTGGCCGGATACGAGTTCCGGCACGATCATTTGGCCACTGTCGACCAAACTGTGGTGGCGCATGATTTCTATCTCGCCCGTGAAGGTGTTGACGTTGAGTTCGACGATGCAGGCAGCGGGCGTATAGGTCGTCACACCGGCATTATTGCGCTGAACGGCAGGATAGTTCACGCTGCTTCTCTTGATGAAGTCATAGCCGCCGGTGGTCATACGCCGCTTGAGTTCCGGCGCGGCACCATCGCCGTAACGCACCGAAATGACGTCCGCCGCTACGCTGATCGAGCCGATCGTCGGAATATCGAATGTCGCCGTCGTCCATTCCCAGCGGCTGAAACAGTGCAGGGCAACTCCTGTCACAAGACCCATCTCATGGGCTTTCCGGGCAACCCGTTCGAATGAGAGCGTCTCCATCCCCCCGCCACCGATGCCGCCTTCGACGACGCGCAGGTCACTCAACGTCATACGGGCGCTGACAATCTGCCCGCCAGCCGGCCCCTCGCTCCAGATGGCGCGCGCAGCCGGCCAAAGGGCATGTTCAAACAGGAACCTCGCCGCCTGCCGCGTGCCGAAACCGATGAAATAGGCACTGTTGGAGGCACTCATTGCCGGCAGCATGAACGGCACCCAGTAGGGATTCTTCTGAAATTCATCCTGCTGTTCCTGCGTCGTCGAATAGGGTTCCCAATTGCTGACCATTGGCAGTTCCGCAAACTCCGCAACACCAAATTCGACAAAGTCGGGAGCCTTGCCCAGCATGTAGCGGACGATGACCTGTTGCGCCGTAGTCGCGCCGGTGCCGATCTCCTGCACGCAGTGGCGCATCCGCACCTTGCCGTCAGCATCAAATTCCAGCGCCAGCGCGCTGGTATCCGCACCCGTGCCGTAATCCTTCTGTACCTGCGCGAAGCCGACGCCGTACCGCTTGCCGGGATTGGCCTTATCAAAATCGGCCTTGGCTTTCTCACGGTTCACCCACAGAGGATGCTTTGCCGCAAGATCGAGCATTTCAATATTGTTCAGCTCGCCCAGCGGCTGGGCTCCCTGCGTGTTTTCAAAACCCGCCTGCAATGCATTGCGGCGGCGGAGCTCGATCTGGTCCATACCCAGCTCAACGGCGAGTTCGTCGACCATCAGCTCCGTGATGCTCATGGCCTGAAGGGTGCCGTAACCGCGCATCGACCCCGCTTCGACTGCGGGTGTCGCAAGCGCGACGGTCGTAAGATCGGATTTCGGGAAATAATAGATCGACTGCGCTGCGGTGGCACCCACCTGAGCGACCGAAAAGGAAAAATTCGCGCGGCCGCCTCCATTGAACTTGTAGAACACCTTCAGGATCTCAAACTTGCCGCTCTCGCGGTCGGCAACGATCGTTACATCCATTTCGACCGAGTGGCGCTTTATGCCGAGCTGGAACTGTTCGTAGCGGTCGTTGGCCAGCCGCACCGGCAGCCCATCTCCATAAAAACACGCAGCGATGGCGTAGAACGGGAAAAGCGAATGGTCCTTGGAGCCGTACCCGACGGTGGTGCCCGAAAGCAGCTTGATCGTCTCGACCGGGAATCGCTTGTTGTCCTTAACCATCAGCGCCGCGACCCGAGCGACCTCATAAGGCGACTGCGCGCCCACGATCAGATGCAGCGTGCGCGTCTTTGCGTCATACCACGCATTGCCGTTGTCGGCCTCCAACGCGCATGGGTCGATCGATTGCGAGAACCCGCTCCGGTCCAGTACAAGCTTGCTTTCATCCTTGCGCGCCGCTTCGATGGCCTTTTCGATATCCGCAGCCGCATCCATGCCGCGCCGCATCGGTTCATAGGTTTCGCGTGCGACCGTAAGCGGATCGCGTACCCCGCCGCCACCCCGCTGTTTCAGCATCACAGAGGTCGGTACGAACACTCCGGTCGGAGATTCCGGCGGCCACACCGGATTATTGCCGTCAAAAGCGCCCCAGATGATGGCATCCTGCATCGGCGAATAGACAGACGACGAGGCCGGGGTATCGCCGCCGATCCGGACATAGCGTGCCGCACCGTAATTGGACGGCGTATTCGGGCCGGTGGCGGCGCCGTACTTCACGACATTCTGCGCAAAACGCAGCATCCGCTTCGCCGCCTCAAAGCGATCGAAATCGTGGTACACCAGAAGCGCCACCGGATGTCCGATCAGCGGCGGCGTCTGCCCTTTGGGAACCAGAAAGTTTTTGCCATAGAACCCGGCTGCCAGACTTTCCGGCTGCGGAACGGTCACGCCGTCGCCGAAGAGTTCTTCATGCAGGACGAGGCGGTCAGGCTGCAATTTCGGCCCCAGAAGGCTCAAGTCCACGCCCTCGAATATCCGGTCGGCCCGCGTTGCCTTGATGAAGAATGCGTGGGCTTGCTCCTTGGGCCAACCGGACAGATCGCGTGCGCGAAAGTCCCGCGCGAACGTCTTCTGTCCGGTCACTTTGCGCAAGGCGTCCCACCGGTAACGGGCCTTGCCGTCCGGCGACATCCAGTCCAACGGACTGGGTCCCGAATGCACTTCGAGCGCATGGGCATCGGGCAAGCGCCCGATCATCACGGAAATACCGAAAAACATGCCAAGTTTGATAAACTGGCGTCGAGAACTATACATCGTCATCGTTTTCTCCAGTTCGAAATCCCTTTGCGTAAGAACCTGCAAGCATCATGAAAGAAGACGGCCACACCTTGTGGCAGGCCCGTCCGTTGTTCCGTTTATTTTACCGCGGTTTCCTGAGCGCTTACCTGCTCCACCGTCACCGGTACGGCCTGGCCGCCCCATTCCGCTCTGATCCAGGTCACGAGATCGGCAACCTCGGCGGCATTCAGGCGGTGGGCGAAGGGCGGCATGGCGTACATCCGCTCTCCGTTCTTGAATATCTGTGTGGGAGTGCCGTTGAGGACGACATTGATGAGCGTCTGCGGGTTGTCCATCGCCAACGCCGCATTGCCCTTCATGGCCGGACTGACATTAGGAATGCCCTCACCCTCCATGCCGTGGCAGCTCGCACACGACGCCATATAGGCCAATCGGCCCGCAGCCATGGGCGTACCGTTTTTAGGAACGGCGGCTTGCGGCAACGGTACGGGAGACGCGGCGGGCAGCGCCAGCTTGCCGTCCTTGCCGGTGAGCAGATAGATGGCGACCGCCTTGACGTCCTCCGGTTCCATCGCACTGGTCGAAAAATGCGTGACCGTGTACATGCTGTCGAACGAGGTGCCCTGCGGTGCCATCCCCGTGGCGAGATAGGTGCTCAGCGTGGGGACGTCGAAGCCCCGCTTGGCAAGCGCCGCTGCGGTAATATCGGGGACAACCACCCCGTCCACCTCACCGCCCTGCAAGGATCGGGAGAATTCAACGCCCATCATGAAATTGCGCGGCGAGTGGCACGAGCCGCAATGCGCCAACCCTTCGACGAGATAGGCTCCCCGGTTCCATTCGGCGGAGCGCTGGTCATTCCGCAGAACCTTACGGTCGGGGAAGTTCAACAGCGTCCAGAAGTCCATGAACGGACGCACCGGCAGCACGAACACGCCCGTATTGGACTTATTGGCGATTGGCATGGCCGGGATGCTCATGTTGTAGGCATAGAGCGCGTCAATGTCGTCGGGCGTCGTTATATGACTGAAGACAAAGGGCATGGCCGGATAGAGATTGCGCTCGCCCGGCGCGATGCCGTCCCGCATTACGCGATGGAAATCGGCACGCGTGTAATTGCCGATGCCGTACTGTTTGTCCGGTGTGATGTTGGTCGAATAGAGCGTACCGAACGGCGTCGCTATCGCCAGACCGCCAGCTCCCATCGGCCCCTGCGGCATCGAGTGGCAACCGAAGCAGTCTCCCGCCAAGGCCAGCTCGCGGCCACGCGGGATCAGGGCTTGCATCCGTTCGGGCGAAAGAGTCTGCTGCGCCTGCGGAGCTACGCTTGATGTCCGGAACAGGCCGGATAAAACGACAAGCGCCGCTACCACGGCAATGACGACGATGGCTACAATCCAATTGCGCATTATAGTGTTTTTCATAGCTAATCCACCGAGCCGATCACACAGCCGGGCGTGGCGAGGGCGACATCGCGCACGGCTTCGTAATACCGCACGTACCCCGTGCATCGGCAAATATGATCATTGAGGGCGTCCTCGATTGCGCTCTCCAGATCGGCACGCTTGACCGGCTCATGCTTGAGGCGATCGATAAATGCGGTCGCGCCCGCGACGAAACCGGGCGTACAATAGCCGCACTGGAACGAAAATTTTTCGATGAAAGCTTTCTGAATCGGCGTCAGTTCCGTGACATTGCCCTCTGCGTCCGTTTTTGCCTGGCCTTCGATAGTGATGATTGTCTTGCCTTTGAAAGCATGGGCATTGGCAATACAGGTCCGGGTGTCGACCAGCCTCCCGTCCGGCTGCACTTCGAGGACGGTGCAGGCATGGCAGACACCTTGCCCACAGCCGAAATGTGTGCCGGTCAAGTTGAGATAGTGATGTAAAAAATCGATCATCGGCATTCCGACCGGCACATCGATCGGGCCGACCTCCTTGCCGTTTACAATCATGCTCAATGGCCTTTTTTCAATCTCAGCCGTCATCGTTTCGCCGCTCATGAGCCTTTTCCTTTTTTGGGGTGTGATAAAAAACTCGGGCCTGAAGCCATGTCCCGATTCGGAGCAATCCGCCTGATGCCCAATCCTGTTCCGTTTTTTCAGTGAGCGGGCTTCGGATAAAAAGGGGACGTGCTTTTTCGCCGGATATCACACTGAAGCCGACAGTGTGAGAATCCATTCTGTGAAATGTAGAGGGGCTTTGGGGGGATATCAATATTATATACTTGATATTTTTACTATAATACAAATCAACTCCGCATCTGCTGGAGCGGATCCCCTTCGGAATGGAACTCGCAGCCGTCAGCGCTTCCCGGGCCGAACGCTACCCTGCCCCACTATCGGGCACGGAACGTGCAAGCTCCGGTTTCCGCAGCTTTCACGATTTTGCCCTGTCCTCCCACACGAACGGAAATCTTTCCGTTCTCCCTACCCTCCATCCCATCCATGTATCCTTCAAGGCTTTTTTGCCGTCACAGCCTCTCTTTTCCCCGCGCGGACGGATTTATCCGCCCACAGCCAGCAAAGAAGGCCTTGCATGAAGGTTAAAGGTAAGATAATTTATTGGACAGACCATTGACCACCATCCATAAACAAGGCATACGAACGGCCCGCCTGCGGCATCAGGCGGATGCCCAACGCGCATCAGAGGCTGCCGGATCCCACAGGACCTGCCTCAACAACACGCGACGCCTCGGAATTTCATGGGATGGAATTCTGCCTTCCCACCTTTTCCGGCAGGGAACCCGTCGCCCTCCCCCAACACCAAGGAGAAGCCATGTATACGTTGGCACATTTGCATGTCATATGCCGGGATATGGAAAAAATGATCCGCTTCTGGCGCGAGGCGCTCGGTGCGGAATTCGTCGAATACCGTACTTTCGGGGACGATCCGGGTGCGATCATGCGCTTCGGAGGACTGGAAATCTATTTCAAGGAAATCCCGCAGGCCAAGGAGCTGCAATCCGGCCAGGTCGGCTACGAGCATGTGGGGGTGTATGTGCCGCATCTCGAGACCAGCGTGGAATCCTTGGTCAAGGGCTTTGGCTGTACGCTGGCGTCCATGCCCGCCAATCAGAACCGCGTCGCCTTCGTCCGAGGCCCTGAAAACCTGATGCTCGAACTCATAGAAGCCTGATCCCGTTCACCCATGAGGCCGCCCCTGTGTTTCCATGTCGGGCGGCCTCATATCCGTTCCAGAGTCTCTCTTGTTGGAGAGCCGAGGGGCACCAAGAGGAAATGCTTTGTAATTTTATACACATCAATAGCACCCTCGAATACCTGACGCGCGCCGTGGGCCGCATCCCGGACCCCGCCTCAACTGAAACAGCGCCAAGCTCAGCCCCAAGACAGGCCTCTGGACAGCCACAGCATGGGATGGTGTACAAGACATTAAGGAGCCCATCTCTACCAAGGCACAAAAAAGCGGAACCTCTGAGGCTCCGCTTTTTGTATGGCGTTTCGCAGGCGGCTCAGCGCGTCGCGGGCGGCTGCCTGAGCCAGTCCTCCCACGCGTTGGCCAGTGCTTCCTTCTTGGAAAGCACCACCGCCATGATCGCCTTGCCCTTGTCGGCGTTGCCATACCCGAGCACGTCATAGCACTTGAGCCACGAAGTCCGCCCGAGGCGGGTCCACTCGGAGAGATCCTCCACCACGCCGAGCAGTTCCATGCCCTGCTCCTGCAAGGCCCTGTCGTCCGCGACAAGCATTTGGGAAACCTTTGTCCGCTCGTAGGCCATCGCTTCCCGGCCCGCGCGGATCAGTGCGTTGCGGGCCTGTTCCGGCAGGCCCTGAAGCCATTCCTCATTGACGATGATGTTGGCGCTGTGGACCGCATAGTTGATGCAGGTGGCGTACTTCTGGTGATCCGCGAACTTCATGGTCACCACGTTGTTGAAACAGCCCTCCTGCCCGTTGACGGTTCCCTTGGCGAGCATACCGTAGGTGTCCGCGAAGGACGCGGGATGCTGCTTGAAGCCAAGGGCGTTGAAGGCGGAGACCGCCAGCGCGTTCTGCGGTGTGCGCACGGCCAGCCCCCGGGCGTCGGCGAGATTGCGGACGGGATGGGCCGCGTCCGTGGTCAGCTGCCGATAGCCGATGTCCACGATGGCGAGGACGCGCGCCCCGCTCTCCTTGACCGCCCACGCGTTGTGCTGGTCCCACATCAGATCGACCAGCTTGCGGAATTCCTCCAGCGAGCCGAACAGGTACGGCATGTTCAGCCAGCCGCAGGACGGCGCGAACGGCATGAAGTTATTCGTCGCCAGCACGGACATCTGGATATCGCCGTGCTGGAGCGCGCGGACGGTCTTCTGTTCGTCCCCAAGCCGCATGTCGGGATACAGCTGAAATTCGAAGGCGCCGCCCGAATATTTCTGGGCCAGTTCGACCAGCTTCCCGTAGGTCACGTTGACGTAGTTCTGTTCGCTCGTGCCGACCGAGGAAGCCACCTTGACCGGAATGGCGGCCACGGCCCGCCCCGATACAAGGCCGGCCAGCGCCGCGCAGGCAAGAAGGACCATCGCGCATCGTTTCATAACATACTCTCCCCAAGGGTTGTCCCGTCCAGCCGGACGGAGGGCCCGTTTCTCCAAGATCCGGGAACGCCCGCAGTGCCGGGGTGTCCCTTCCAAAGCTAGGGCCTATCGTTTCATGAGATGATGGGCGCTTTTGGCGTAGAACTCGATGCCCGAGGGATCGAAATGCTCAAACTTCTTCATGCACTCTTCAGCCAGTTCGGGATAGGGGCCGTCGATCACGATGTCCTTGTTGCCCCGCCGCAGGATTTCCAGCGGAGACAGCCCGAGATAAGGCAGATCCATCACAGTGTAGTCCTGCTTGTCGTAGATGCTCGTGGCATGAACGATGCGCCCGATATTCGTGTAGAAAATGGCGCAGGTACACATGCTGCACGGGCTGCCGGGCACGTAGATCGAGCACTGCCACAGGAATTCGGGATCGTATTTTTGGGCGGCCTCGCGGCACAGGTTCATTTCGCCGTGCGCAAGCGGGTCGTGCTCCGTGAGGCAGGTGTTCAGCCCTTCAAGAAGCAACTCGCCCGAAGGCCCCGCCAGCACGCAGCCGTAAGGCTCGTTGCCGTAGGCCAGCGACTTGAACCCGGCCTGAATGCCCTTCCGGAGCAGTTCGATGTCCTTCTCGGGGGTTACCCATGCGAAACGCCCGTCGGTCACTTCGTTGCCGTGCACAGTCAGTCTTTTCTTTTCCATGACGAATCCTTTTCAAAGGGGGGAATCCCCCCGTTTACGCGCAATCCCGATTCCGGCGCGGGCCGCCGTCAGACCTTCCACTCCCCGCCCCGCTGATGCGGGCCGAGCCCGTCCCTGACCAGATGGCAAGCCACGAAATGGTTGTCCCCGATCTTCCTGAGTTCCGGCTCCTCATGGCGGCAGACGTCCTCGGCAAAGGGGCAGCGGGTGTTGAACCGACAGCCGGGCTTGAGAGCGATGGGGCTCGGGGGATCGCCGAGCAGCTTCACGCGGCCGCCCTTGGGAGAACGCGACACCTGCGGGACGACCGACAGCAGCGAATAGGTGTAGGGATGGGCGGGGGACGTGAACAGGGACACCTTGTCCGCCACCTCCGCGAACCGGCCAAGGTACATGACCCCGATGTCGTCGCACATGTGCTGCACGACGCCGAGGTCATGCGAAATGAACAAATACGTGAGGTTGTTCTTTTCCTGGAGGTCCATAAACAGATTGAGTATCTGCGCCTGGATGGCCACGTCGAGCGCGCTGACGGGCTCGTCGCAGATGATCAGTTCGGGATAGCTCGCCAGCGCCCGGCCAATGCTGATGCGCTGGCGCTGCCCTCCGGAAAACTGGTGCGGGAACAGCGCCCGCTGCGCCTGATGCAGCCCGATCTGCTCGAAAACCTCCTTTTCCCGCTCCTCGCGTTCCTCGTGGCTGCCCAGGTCCATAAGATTCAGAGGGTCCTGCACGATCTTGCCCACGCGCATACGCGGGTTGAGCGAGGAATACGGGTCCTGAAAGACGATCTGGTACTTGGGGCGCAGAGCCTTGAGCCGATCCTCCGGGATGCCCACAAGCTCGTTGCCCTCCAGCCTGATGGAACCGCCCGAGACGCCCACCAGCCCCATGACAGCCTTGGCTATGGTTGTCTTCCCGGAACCGCTTTCGCCCACGATGCCGAACGTGGTGCCCTTGCGCACGCGGAACGACACGCCGTCCACAGCCTTCACGTAGGAACGTTCCCCGAACAGCGACTTTTTCGGGAGCGGAAAGTGAACCTTCAGGTCCCTGACCTCAAGGAGGCCCTCATTTTCAGTGCTCATGGCTCACCCTTTGGTAAACGGTGTTCTCTTCACGGGCCAACGTCAGCTGTAGAGCCAGCAGGCCACTTCATGTCCGGCGTCGATCGCCTTTGCGGGCGGGTTGTGCTCCATGCATTCCGGCTTCCCGCACGGACAGCGCTCGTAGAACGAACAGCGGTCCTTGCCGAGTTCGGCCATGCCGAGCACCATGCCGGGGATTTCGTGCAGGCGGTGCCGCCCGCTTGTGGGCGTCCGCTGGAGGTGCGGAATACAGCCCTTGAGCGCTTTCGTATACGGATGCTGCGGGTTGAACAGAATCTGCTCGACCGAGCCTTCCTCGACCTTGCGGCCCGCGTACAGCACGGCGACCTTGTCGGACACCTCCGCGACCACGCCCAGATCGTGGGTGATCATGATGATGGACGCGCCCACGCGGTCCTGCATCTCCCGCAGCAGGTCGAGGATCTGCGCCTGCACGGTCACGTCGAGGGCGGTGGTGGGCTCGTCCGCGATGAGGATGTCGGGATCGAGGCACAGGCTCATGGCGATCATCACGCGCTGGCGCATACCGCCCGACATCTGAAACGAATAGTCGTGCATCCGCTTCTCGGGGGAAGGGATACCCACCGCCTTGAGCATGTCGACGCTCTTGTCCCACGCGTCCCGCCTTGTCATGTCCTCGTGCCGCAGCAGCGTCTCGACGAGCTGATTGCCCACGGTGAACACAGGGTTCAGCGAGTTCATGGGCTCCTGAAAGATCATGGCGATCCGCTTTCCCCGGATGTCGAGGATGGCATCTTTCTCCAGTGTGAGAAGGTCGGTCCCGCGGTACAGGATTTCGCCTCCGGCGATCCGGCCCGGCGGGATGGGCACGAGCCCCATGATCGAAAGGGCCATCATGCTCTTGCCGCACCCGGATTCCCCGATGATGCCCACGGTCTGCCGGGGATCGACTTTCAGGTTCACCTTGTCGAGGACCCTGACGATCCCCATCTTCGTCGAGAACTCCACCTGAAGGTCCCTGACTTCAAGCAACGTATCTTCCATGGTTCGCCTCGTTTCGAAATCGGTTTGCGGGCCGCGCTAGCGTCGCCGCAGGCGGGGGTTGAACGCATCGTTGATGCCGTCGCCGATCAGCCCGATGGCAAGTACCACAAGGAAAATGGCCAGGCCGGGAAACGTGACCGCCCACCAAGAATTCATGATGTAATCCTTGTTGGAGCCGATGATCATGCCCCATGTCATGATGTTGGGGTCGCCGAGGCCAAGGAAGCTCAGGCCAGACTCGAACAGGATGGCCGACGAAATGGTCAGGGTGGCCACGATGACCAGCGGCGGGATGGCGTTGGGCAGGATGACCCGGCACATGATGGTGGCGTTTCCCGCGCCCATCGTCCTCGCGGCGGCCACGTAGTCCATTTCCTTGATCCGCATGAATTCGGCGCGGGTGACGCGGGCGACCTGCGGCCAGCTCACAATGCCGATGGATACGGCCACGCTGGTCAGCGAGGGGCTGAACAGGGCCACCACAACCATCGCAAGCAGAAGGGGAGGCAACACCTGAAAGAATTCCGTGGCCCGCATGAGCAGTTCGTCCCAGATGCCCTGCCGGTATCCGGCCAGCGCCCCGATGGTAATGCCGATGCACAGCGTCACCAGCGTGGCGAAGCCGCCCACCGCCATGGTGGCCTTGCCCCCGGCGATGATGCCCGCGAAGATGTCGCGGCCCAAGTAATCGCTGCCGCAGATCAGGCCGTATTCACCGGGCGCGCTCATGGGCGGAGCGACCATCTCGAAGGGATCCACCGGGTAGACCAGCGGGCCCACGCAAGTGAGCAGCAGGACGGCCCCGAGCAGAACCAGCCCAAGCACGGCGGCCCGGTTTTGCAGGTACATCTTCCACGCTTCACGCAGGGGGGACTCTTCCTTGTATTCCCAAGCGGCGCTTTGTTCGGACATGGCTACCTCCTCCCCACTCTCATTTTGGGATCAAGAAACCGGTAGGCGAAGTCGGTCAGGACGTTGGCGATGATGACCACGAACACGGAGCAGAAGAGGATGCCGAGCAGCGTGGGATAGTCCTTGCGCAGGATGGACTCGTAGGCGAGCCGCCCCATGCCGGGCCAGTTGAATACCGTTTCCACGAGCACGGCCCCGGCGAACACCTGGCTGAATTGCATACCCGCCAGCGTCACCACCGGGATGAGCGCGTTCTTCAAGGCGTGCTTGTACACGACCGTCCGTTCCCTCAGGCCCTTGGCCCGTGCCGTGCGGATGTAGTCCGTGCCGAGGATGTCGATCATGGAGGCGCGCTCCATGCGGCTGTACTGGGCGATGTAGAGAATCGCCAGCGTCACCACCGGCAGGATGAGGTGATGGGCCACGTCGAGGACATAGGCGAACCCCGTGTAACCCGCGCCGATGGTCGTCATGCCCGACACGGGCAGGATGGGGATCCACGATGCGAACAGGATGAGCAGCATCATGCCGGTCCAGAACGCGGGGGCGGAAAAGCCGATCAGGGCCACGATGGTCACCAGATGGCTGGTCCAGCTGTTCGGACGCCGCCCGGCCTGCACGCCGAGGCAGACGCCGATGAGGACTGCCGCGCACACGGCGGTGACCACGAGCAGCAGCGTCGCGGGCAGGCGATCCTGAATGAGTTCCATCACCGGAAGATTGAAGAAATAGGAGTAGCCGAGATCGCCGTGCAGCACCTTGCCGAAATAGGCGACGAACTGGTTGAACAGGCTCTGGTTCAGCCCGTACTGCTCACGGATGGAGGCAAGCAGTTCGGGGCTGGCACCGCCCATTTCGCCAGCGATGGTCACCGCCGGATCGCCGGGAGCCAGCCGGATGAGGAAGAAGTTCAGGCACAGTACCAGAACGAGCAGGACGGCCGCCCAGAACAATCGTTTTCCTACGACACGCAAGAACGTCATAAGAACTCTCCGCGTATGTTGCGAATGGGCCGGGGCCCCATTCCGAGAAATGACAGACAGGCACGTCCGGAACAGCCCCTGTCCGGGAGGACGCCGGGCCGCGCAAAGTTTCCCCGCCCGGCCCGGTCAAGCGCGGCTACTTCTTCAGGTAAACGTCCATATACGGAGCGAGGAAGCCCCAGATGGACGCGGGCACGTTGCCGACACGCTTGTTGTAGATGGTGTGGTAGGCGGTGGTGGTCATGAAGTAGATCGGCACGTCGTTCATGACGATCTGCTGGAATTCCTTGTACAGCTTCGCGCGCTTCTCGTTGTCGACCTCGGAGGCCGCCTGTTCCATGATCGCGTCGACCTTGGGATTGCGGTACTGCTGGGTGTTGGAGAAAGGAACGCCCTTCACGATGTTGGCGGAGGAATACGTGCGGTGCACGCCGATGACGGGATCGCCCCAGTTGAACACGTTGTCGGTGGTGATGTCGAAGTTGTAGTTGGACACCCGTTCGGCCCACGTGCCGAAGTCGGGAGAAATGCGGATCTTGGCGTCGATGCCGACCTTGGCGAGCTGCGGCTTCAGGTATTCGGCCATCATCTTGGTGGTGGGGGAACCGGGGGCGTAGTCCACGGTCACGGTAAAGCGGGTGCCGTCGGCCTTGACCGGATACCCGGCCTCGTCGAGCAGCTTCTTGGCCTTTTCGAGGTTCACGTCATACATATTCACGTCCTTCGTATAGAAGGGGCTGAACGGCGTGATCGGGGTGGCGGAAGGCGTCACAAGGCCCATCATGATGACCTTGGCGAAAAAATTGCGGTCGATGGCGTAGGCCGCTGCCTGACGGACCCGCACGTCGTCGAACGGCTTCTTGCCTGTGTTGAAGGCCACCCAGTCGAGGGAGCCGATACCGGCGTAACCCTTGTTGGTGACCACGAGGTTCTTGTCGCCGGAGAGACGCTTCACTTCGCGGAGGCTGTCAAAGAAGGGCATGGCGTCCACTTCGCCGCGCTCGACGGCCATGACGCGGTTGTTCATATCGGGAATGATCTTGATGATGACGCGGTCGACGTGCGGCTTGCCCTTAATGAAAAAATCCTTGTTCTTCTCGAGCATGATGTAGTCGCCGGGCTTCCATTCCACGAACTTGAACGGCCCGCTGCCGATGGGAGCCTTGTTCGCGGGATTCTGGCGGATGTTGGGATCGGTGCCGTAGACGTGCTTGGGCATGATCGGGCACAGCACCGGGGACATGCACAACAGGATGGCGGGATGCGGCTTGGAAAGCCGGATGACTGCGGTGTACGGATCGGGCGTATCCACGCCGGATACGGGCGCGTACATGGCCTTGAAGGGATGGTTGGCCTTGATCGCCATGATGGAGAACGCCACGTCCTCGGAGGTGATCGGCGTGCCGTCATGGAACTTGGCCCCCTTGACCAGATGCAGGGTCAGGCTCAGGCCGTCGGGGGCCATCTCCCACTTTTCGGCAAGGTAGGGATGCGGATTCCACTGGTCGTCGTACTGGAGCGGGCTCGCAAAAAGCTGCGCACCGGGGATGCCCGAGGAGATGCCGGAACTCAGGCCGGGGTTCAGCGAAACGGGGTTCTGCGCCCAAGTCACCGTGAACGTGCCCCCGTCGGGGATGGCTTCGGCCTTTGCGGGCACCGCCGTAAAGAGCATCGCCGCCGTCAGCGCGGCAGCGGAAAAGAGCTTCCAACCGTTCGTGAGACTTGCCATCGTTGTACTCCTTATGAGTTAGCGTTGCCTTGGCAACGGGTGGGACGCACTCAGGGCTTGCGGGGCTGGAAAAGGCCGTGCCCGAACGGGGCCAGTACATTGCCCTCGCGGGCTACCACCCTGCCCCGCACGACCGTGCAGACGGGGAGCCCGACGCCCTCAAGCCCTTCGAAGGCCGAGAACGGATTGAGATACCGCAGGGAATGAGCGGTGATCGTCCAAGCCCTGCCCGGATCGATCAGGACGGCGTCCGCGTCGAGCCCGACGCCGAGCGCGCCCTTGCGGCCGTCGAGGCCGAACACCCTCGCGGCGGAGGAGGCGAACCGGGCCAGCAGGCTCGGGCTACACCCGCGCCGGGTCACGGCCTGATCGAACATGACCTGCACGAGGCTCTGGAGACCGCTGAGGCCGCCCCACGCGCCCATGACGCCGTGTACCGCCTCGTCCTTTTCGTCGGGACGCGACGGCGAATGATCCGAGCCGATACAGGACAGGGTGCCGTCCAGCACGTATTCCCAGAGCCCGTCTCGGGCCTCGGCGGTCCGCAGGGGCGGCGCACACTTGAAGACCGTACCGCATGACAAGAGGTTTTCTTCTGTAAAAACGAGGTAATGGGGGCAGGTTTCGCCAGTGACGGACAAACCATCGGCCTGTGCCCGGCGGACGAGTTCGGCCACGCGGGGATGGCTGACGTGGCAGATGTGCACGCGGGCCCCGGTTTCGCGGGCCAGTTCGATGACGTTCGCCGTGGCGATGACTTCCGCGACCACGGGGCGGCTGTCCAGAAAGGCCCGTCGGGTCCCGCCCCCGGCCTTCGCCTTCGCTTCACCGGCGCAGATAAGCGCGTGATCCTCACAGTGGAACCCGGCGAGGCCGCCGAAAGCCTTGATCCGGAACAACGCCTCACGCGCCAGCCCCATGTCCACACTGGAATACCCGAGGGACACGGGCGCGATGAAGGCCTTGAAGCCCACGGCCCCGGCCGCGTCCATGCCCGCCAGTTCGGCGGCGTTGTCGGTCACGAGCCCGCCCCAGAGCGCATAGTCCACGAGGCTGCGGCCCTCGAACACGGCCAGCTTGTTCGCGAAGGCATCCGCGGAGGTCAGGGGTGGCGTGTTTTGGAGAGGCATGTCGATGAGGGTCGTCACCCCGCCCACCGCCGCCGCTTCCGAGGCGTGCGGCAGGTCTTCGCGCCAAGTGAAGCCGGGATCGTTGATATGGGCGTGACAGTCCAGCATACCGGGCAGCACATACAATCCGGCGGCATCCAGCTCCTCGCGCGCCGGCAGCGTTCCGTCATCGGAGATCGCCGCGATTTTCCCGTTCCTGACGTACAGATGCCCGCCGAAAACCCTATCGGCGGTGACCAACATTCCGTTCCTGATCGCTAAATCGAACATGCGGGCTCCGAGAGGCGGCGGCAGGCGCCGGAGAGATGTGCAGAGGGATCGTACGCCTACATAGTAAGATGGTTAAGCTGTCTGACCAGTTTAAATAAAACAAAAAATTACAGCAGGTTATTTATCTATTTTGGTTTATCATAACGTATTAGCCCTATCTCCGCAACCCCTTGCCGTTTTTTCTCCTCATAAAACCTTCCGGAGCGTTCCCGAGACGCGCAAGGCGCGGCAGACATCCGTCCTCTCGAAAGATTGGGCACCGATCAGGGGACGATATGCGTCCCCTTGCCTTCCACGACCGCGGCGCGGACGTTTTCCGGCGAGGTGATGATGGCCTCCTTGCCGGTTGCCCTGACGAAATCCACCGCCGCCAGGACCTTGGGAAGCATACTGCCCGGAGCGAAGTACCCGGCTTCCACGCAGGCCATCGCCTCTGCCACGGTCATCCGGGAAATATTTTCCTGCTCGGGCGTTCCGAAATGGATGGCGACGTTGGACACCGCCGTGGAAATGACGAACAAGTCGCTCTTGATGCGTTTGGCGAGCAGGCAGGAGGTCAAATCCTTATCCACCACGGCATCGACGCCCTCATAGCCCCCTTCCGTACGGAACACCGGGATACCGCCGCCACCGCCCGCGATGAGGTGCAGGCCCGAGGCAAGGAGCGTTTTCAACCCGGCCTCCTCGACGATCTCCAAAGGGCGTGGAGAGGGTACGTAACGCCGGAAGCCGCGCCCGGCGTCTTCCCTGAGCACCCACGAGGGGTTTTCGCGGCGGAGGACCTCGGCCCGCTCGGGCGGGTAGAATTCGCCCACGGGCTTCGTGGGATTCCGGAAACCGGGATCGTCCTTGTCCACAACCACCTGCGTCAGCACGGCGATGGAATCCTCGCACAGGCCGCGCCGGAGGAACTCGTTCTTCAGCGTCTGCTGAATCTGGTACCCAATGCCGCCCTGCGTGTCCGCCACGCAAGTCACCAGCGGCAGGCCGTGCAGCCCGGACGTGGCGTGCGCGACTTCGCTCCGCCACAGCAGGAAGCCCACCTGCGGGCCATTTCCATAGGTGACAACCACCTGATATCCCAACTCCACGAGGCTCACGATATGCTTTCCGGTGACGCACAGGGCCCTGTACTGATCCTGTACGGTCTGGGCGTCCTTACTGAGGATGAGCGAATTTCCCCCGATGGCGATAACTGCGACCTTGCGTGTCGGCATGTCTGCTTCTCCCGATGGCGGGTCCCGGGATACGGCCCCACCGGCTGATGGATAAAAAGGATCCGGACGAGATGGCGACCGGCCCGGAAGCGGGCCTCACGGAAACGTGCCGGGGAGGGAGGCCGCCGAAAACGGCCCCGCATCTCCCGTACAAGGCTAGTTCACGCCGCAAATGGACGCGAGCAGAGCCATGCGCAGTGGGATGCTGAACCCGATCTGCTTGAAATACAGTTCGAATTCGCTCTTATCGAGGCTCTGTTCGAACTCGAAGTCGTTGCGCGGCAGGGAATGCATGATACCGACCACGCGCCCGGTCTTCTTCTTGATGTATTCGAGATCGTTGAGGTACAGATAATGGTTGGCGACCTTCCGCATGAAGTCCTCGCGGTTGGGATCTTCCTTCTTCAGGGAGCTGCCGGGCAGGTACAGCAGATCGGCCCTGGCCATGAGCTCGACATTTTCGTCGTGCGTCAGATCGAAATGTTCCTCAAAGCTCGCGCCCATGCTCTTCAGCTTGTCGATCAGGACCTGCGGGGTCCGCAGCCCGCTTGAGCCGGTGTAGATGATGTGCGCACCCATGCGGGCCGCGCCGAGGGCGAAGGATTGCCCGGAACGTGCGCGGGACAGGTCAGGCGTGGAAATGATGATGCGCATGTCCTCAAAGGGCTTCTTCAGGGCGCGCAGGGCGGTGTACATGTCCAGCAGGCCCTGCGTGGGATGGGTCACGTGCCCGTAGCCGCCGGAAATGATCGGGCAAGCGTCCGAACCGAGGCGTTCCAGCGTGGACAGGACCTGTTCGCTGTCCCCGTGGCGCAGCACCAGCACGTCGGCGTACTGGGAAATGACCCGGATGCCGTCGTACAGGGATTCATTCTTCGCCATCGCGGAATGGCCCATCGGATCAGTCTCGGTGATCACGCGCCCCCCGAGGCGGTGCATGGCTACCTCGTGGCTGCACCGGGTACGCGTGCTCGGCTGGAAAAACAGTGTATACAGGAGCTTGTTGGCAAGCAGCGGAATCTGGTTCTTGGAGTACGGCTCCAGCAGTTCGGCGGCCTTGAAGAGATGCCCGAGCTCCTCCTTGCTGTAGTCGTCGAGGAAGGTCAGGTTTTTGCCCTTCATGTTGGCGGCTTCAAGTTCGTCACGAAGGTCCAGCGGCTTGAGGCTTGCGGAAATGGTCATGATAACGCTCCATTGTATGACGGCGGTGTTGTGGGGGAGGCGGCCCGCCGCCGGAAACGCGGCGGGCCTCCGGCATCAAATCTCCGCGTCGCGGTGGCAATCCTTGGAGTAGATGTAGGAAAGGCGGGTGAGGCCCACACCGTAGCAGCACTGCTTGCAGTACGCGCCCATCCAGATGAAGTCTTCGGCCTTGACCGGAACCCAGTCGTCGTTCAGCAGGTACAGGCCCTCCCCTTCGTACAGGTACGCGCCGTGCTCCTGCACGTGCGTTTCCACGAAGGGATGGCAGCCGCCGGGCGCGAAGGACAGGATGTGCATGTTCATGTCGAAGCGTTCGTCCACGGGCAGCAGATCGCGCACGAACACGTTTTCCATGTTGTCGTAGATGCGTTCTTCGATGTCGTTGGTATTGCCGAACACGGCGTAGGGTTGCATCGCGGGATCGGGATGCGGGATGTAGCGCTGCTTGTAGAGCAGGAAGCGCAGGGGCTTGTCCGTCCCGTTACGGAAGGAGATGCCCACCCCGGCGGGCGCGTAGGCATAGCCGCCCTGCGGCATGACTTCGGTGCGTCCGCCTACAGTGACGGTCAGCGAGCCTTCACCGTCAAGCACGTAGATAAAGGTTTCGATCTGGCCGGACGCGCCGTAGGGCACGGTGGTCCCGCCGCCGGGCAGGGCCGTGCCGATGTGCTGGACGAAGCCCGCACCCATTTTAGGGGTGCACAGAATGGTCATCCGGCAGCCTTCGATGCCGGGGATCACGTTGAACACACGGCCTTCCGGAGGGATGATCGCGTACATGCCCGGCTTCACTACGGCTCTGGAACTCAACAGATCGCTCGGATACCCCATACTCTTCTCCTTCCGCGGGCGGCCCGCTCGCCGCGTCCCGCCCGGTTGCGCCGCCCGCGCCTTCGCGGGGGCCTGTTCCCTTTCGCACGCGCCGCGGCATCGGCGTATGCAGTTGGTTTCCGGATGTCCCATCCACTGTTTACTGCCTTCCGGGGCAAGGCATACCCTCCGGAAGGCCGCCTTTGACGTTTCACTGGACAGATGGTCTTACCAAAAACAGCAATAGCCCCCTGTACAAAATCTGTCAATCTTCTTTTGATATTTTTTCCGTTACCAGTTCATAAAAACATATATTTCAATACGTTTTATAAAATATACTCTATTTGCTTCTTCCCGGTAAAACTGGACTCTTCCCGCCTGTTCCGATAGGATGAAAGACAGCATCCCGCTCCGCCACCCACCCAGGCGGGCCGGAACAGCGTTTTTCCCGACGGCCAAAAACCGTTGGCCCCGTCATCAACCTTTTGGACTCAAAAAAGAGTGGGATATGTTCGATAAAGTCGTCAAAAGCACCGTTCCGGGGCAGGTCATTGAGCAGATCAAGGAACTGCTGGTCAAGGGAGAACTCAAACGCGGGGATCGCCTCCCGCCCGAACGCCAGCTTGCGGATATGCTCGGCGTGAGCCGCCCTTCCCTCCGCGAAGCCCTTCGTGCGCTGGAATACGCCGGTATGCTGGAAACCCGTGTGGGCGAAGGCATCTTCGTGGCCGACGGGGACAGCATTATGATGAACAATCTCCTGATGCTGCACCTCATCAAACAGTACGCCCTCGAAGAGATGATCGAGGTCCGCAAGGTCCTTGAGACGTCCAACGTGCGTTTTGCTGTGCTCCGGGCACGCGACGAGGATCTCGCCGCGCTCAAGGAAATTCTCGAACAGTCACGCGGCCAGATCGCTAACAAGGCGGCCTTCATCAAATCCGACTACGCGTTTCACCAGGCCATCGCCGTGGCGTCCGGGAACAGCATCCTTGCCACCATGCTCCAGACCATGCGGACAATGATGAGCGACTTCAACTCGCAGCTCCTCACGTCGCAGGAAGGCCGCCAGCAGGTCTACGCACACCACAAAAAAATCGTCGAGGCCATCCTTAACCGCGACGAGAAAGCGGCTCAGGACGCCATGTTCCTGCACCTCGAAAACGTCGTCCAGAGCATGAAGAAGGCCTCACCCAGCAAAAGCAAATAACCCGAATGGGGCTCGTTCCCCCGCTCCGGCAACGATGCCGCCATGCACAATTTGCCATGACGAACTCGGACACGACGCCCCGGCTTACATGCGCCCGCGGCCTCATTTCCGAGTATCGTCATGCCAGCATTATAATACTGTAATATCCGTTCATTTTTTGTGAAACGGATACTGAAACAGCCATCTCCTCCGTATGCTTACCCCCACAGATCCGCAAGGAGGCGGGCCGTCCGCTCCAACATGCCCTGCGTATGCAAGGCGGTGAGCCCAAACCGGAGCAAACCGTCGCCGTAGGGAACCGTAGGATAGCGGGCCGCCAGTGCCAGCACGCCCCTTTCCGCCAACTGTTCCCCAAGATGGGTCGTCCTTGCTTCCCCGCCTGTAGGTACCGCAACGATATGAGCGGTGCCGCGTGTAGGAATCCCAAGCTCGCACAGGCGGGTGCGAAAAAACACGGCATTATCCCGAAGCCGGGCACGTTCAGCGTCAAGCAGCGGCAAGCGTTCCAACAGCTTCAAAACAGCCGCAGCATGGGCCGGAGGCATGGCTGTGGAATGCATGACCGCCGAGGAAAGGCTTTCGAAAAAGGCGGCAAACCCCTTGGGGAGCAGCAGGAACGAACCGAACAGCCCAAGCGATTTGCCGAATGTTCCCAGGACGATGTCCGCCGTACCCGGCACCCCGGCGCACAGCCCGCGCCCTCCGGGGCCGAGCGCGCCCACCGCATGGGCCTCATCCACCATCAGGAAAAAACCATACTTGCTGCGGAGTTCAGCCATACGGGACACATCGAGTTCCGTACCGTCCATACTGAACAAGGACTCCGTCATCACCAGCGGCTGTACCGTGGCGGGAGAGGCGGAAACGAGCCGCCGTTCCAAATGCCCATAATCCGCATGGGCATATGTCCGCACATCGGCTTTCCCCAATACGAGCCCTCGGGCGATGCTGGCATGTACCCGGCGATCCACAAAGACGGGCTGTCCAGCATGGATCAACGCCATAGCGCAAGCGAGGTTGCCCTGATAGCCGCTCGGCAGGAACAGGCATTCGTCAAACCCGAAATACGCCGCAACCGCCTGCTCCGCTTCTTCGGTGATCCGGCTCCGTCCGCCGGCCAGACGTGACGCCGAAGCCGACGGCGGGAACGCCGCGAAACACTCCCCGACCTCAGCGCGCCATTCCGGAGATGAGGCCAACCCCAGCCCGTCGTTGAGCGTAAAATTCAGGAAGGCCCGGCCCCCCATGTGCACGACAGGGCCTTCGCCCGCCATGTCCAGCAAAGGCGGCCGCCGTTCAAGCCCTCGGGCCCGGCCTTCCTTCAGCCTTTCATCGAGACATTCGCGGAGGGTGCGTTTTGCGTCAGCCATTGAAAAAGCCGCCTGTATCGAGGTTCCAACATATCCCTTCTAAAGGTATCGTCATAAGGAGCCAGCCCGATGCCGAGGGAAACCGACCATGCCGGAACAGCCTCTTTCCCACATTCCATTCCGAAAAGGCCTTTCTCCGTTTTCGCCGCACTCCCCGTTTCCGACAAAGGGAGAGAGCACGCCGGACAAACGTCCACCCGATACGTTGCCGCCCGTAAGGACCGCCCCAGCAAAACCGCACGGAATACCATCAAGCCATCGAGCGCATCTGTGGGGAACCGGCATTCATCCACCGACAACAGGAAGGCATGGCACGAGAATCCCGCAAGGAACCGCTGATGCAGGGCGGCGGCCTGTGCCGCGGCCTCCAGCCCTTGCCACATGGGGGCTGATCCGAAACGGCGCCACGCGGTGAGGTGATCCGGTTCTGCCGCGCTCACCCCGTCCAGCAGGACAAAGGGCCGGGGTGCGTCTCCGGGAAGGGCATCAGTCATCGCCGCACCGTACTACCAAGGCCGCGTTTTGCCCGCCGAATCCAAAATTTTCCAATACCCCCACCGGGCCGGGAAACGGACGCGTTGCAACGGCAAAGTCCAACAGCCCGGAACAAGGTGCGCGCAGGTTCCGGATGGGCGGCAATCGCCCGGATCGCCATGCGGAGAGCATCAAGGCCAGCTCCATCCCCCCGCAGGCGGCGGAGCCATGCCCGATCCATGACTTGAGGGCGGTTACGGCGGGGCGCGCCTCCGCCTGCGCAAAAACCCTCTCCAGCAATACGGCCTCACTACGGTCATTAAGGGGAGTCCCCGTACCGTGTGCGGAAACCCAATCAACGGCATGGGGCTCAAGGCCCGCATCGGCAAGCGCCCCCCGTACCGCCTGCTCCGCAAAGCGGGCCGATTCGTCAGGTGCGGTGAGCGCACCTCCGTCCAGAGAAGCCCCAAACCCGAGGAGCTCCGCAAACACCGCCGCCCCGCGCGCCCGCGCCGACTCCAAGGATTCAAGCACGAATGCGGCTCCACCCTCGCCGGGAACAAAACCGTCACGGGCCTCGTCAAAGGGTCGGGACGCTTCCGATGGCACGGGGTTCCGGCTGAGCGCGTGGGCTTTGGCATACCCGAGCATCCCGCCGCGGGAAAGGCGGGAATCCCCGCCTGAGCAAAGGACGGTTTCCGAAAGGCCGTACCGCACGCGCCGGAAGCCCTCCCCTATGGCCTGCAGCGCGGACGCGCACGCCGTCCCGAGCACGAGGCCCTCTCCGTGGATATCGAGAAAACGCGCCAACGCGGTGTTTCCGGTATTAGGCAGCCAACGCAAGAGCCATAGGGCGTCGAGCGCCTCAGAATCCGCTGGAGGAAGCCCGTTTTCCCGATCGAAATCCAGCATGGGGCCGGATGCCCCTATCAGGCAGGTCTGTGGAGGCATGTGCGGATCGAATCCCGCAGAAGCCGCCGCCCGGAGGCCGGACAAGACGGCAAACGCCGCACCCCGGTTCAGATAGCGGCGGTGCCGCCATGCCGAAAAACGGGAATACGCCGCATCATCTCCCAAATCGGAAACGGGGCAGGCAGAATACCCCGGCAAGGCTTCGCTTGGGGCGAACGCCGGGCATCCGCCGGCAAACGCCCGCGCGATGCCGCCCTGCTCCCATCCGAGGCTGGTACAGCAGCCTATGCCGGTGATGACGACCCTATTCATATTCCTGCGAAGGCAGCGCCGCGCGGATGTACGCCGCAATGTCATCAAGGCAGAGCTGCGGGACGGCATCCGGGTTGGACAAGCCAAGGGCGAGCGCCTTTACGCGCTCCGGGGAAAGGTAGGGATATTCACGGCGGATAACCGCTTCCGGTTCTCCGCCATGCGCCACGTGGTAACGCAGGGAACGCAGAAACACCACGTCGTCATCAATCAGAATGTGGAATGTCTGGCCCAGCCGCGCGCCGATCTCCAACAGGTCGATGGATTCACAAGGCAAATCCGTCATGAGCCGGGTTTCGCCGGAAAGCGCCCGGGGGTCGCATTCAAAAATATCGGCAACAATGCCGCACACCTTATCCGTTATTTCCGAGTAATCCATTCTATCCTCAAAATGTGGTTTTCGTCGCCGAAAGCCCGCCGTCCAGCGTCACTACAGTGCCATTGACCGAGGATGCCGAAGCTGAAAGCAAAAACAACACTGTTTCAACGGCCTCATCCATGCGGACCAGCCGTCCGATAGGCATCCGTTTTTCTACGGCCTCCCTCCTGCGCTCCAAAAATACCGCGCCCCGCCCGGCATCCAGCCAGCTCAGGCGCAAGGAACAGGCGGTGACTCCCCTTCCGGACAGCTCCACGGCAAGGCTCCGGTACAGAGCCTCGCCAGCCAGCTTGGCGGCCGCATAATACCCCTGTCCTTCAGCCGGGCACTCGGCGGCGCTGGATGAAACGAACACGCAACGCCCGAACCGGCGGGCCAGCATGGAGCGTCCCACCGCGCGGACGAGGCGGGCACGCAAGCCGATATCCACGGCGGCCCATTCCATAATCGCTTCCGGCGCGGCTCCGGCAATCAGGCTTTCGAAACGCGAATGCATCAGGTCGACCAGATGGGCGGGCGGTTCACCGAGCAGCCCCCGGCATCGTTCCGGCAGGCTTTCCGGTTCATCAAGGGGAAGGCAGGAAAGCCCCGCTTCCCCGCAACGTGCGAGCCCTTCGGACGAACGGCAAACGGAAAGCGTTTTCGCGCCTTCCTCCCGAAGAGCACGGGCCAACGCCATACCGAGCTGGCTGCTTCCCCCCATAATGATGACCGGCCCTTTGAAAAGCAACTTCATGCCTCCCCCCGCGCAGGATCCGCCGCAACAAGGAGCGTGCCTTCGGCCATCCGCCGCTCGCCGGACAGCAAGACGCACCGGATCGCCGCCGCATCGAGTTGAGGGGTAAACGCGTAATCATACGTCCCCGGCTCAATGAAATGCCGAAAACGGAACCGCTTCACGCCCAGAACACGCCAGCCGGGGAAGAGAGCTTCCGCCCCGGCCCGCATGGCCTCAATGACGAGCGTCCCCGGAACCCTTGGGGCACCGGGGAAATGTTCATCAAACAGAGGGTGTTCCCCAGAAAACCGCCATGTGCCCCGCACCTCGCGGTTCCCGGAACCATCCACCCGTCCGCCGGGAATAGCCTTTTCATTTTCCATGCTTTTCGTGTACCCATACCAATCTGAAAAAGCAATCCGTCCCCCGCATACCCCAGAAATCCGGGATACGTATTCCATCCGGCCCCGTTTGCCCCATGCCGCTAAAGCTTGGGCAAGCGGCTCAAGCCCTCCATGAACTTCCATTCTCCTGAAAGTGCGAACCGGAAACATCCGGTTCGCACTTTTATTTGCTCATACAGCATCTGCCCATGTCAGGCAGGCATCGCCGCAGGCTTGATTACATCAAGAGCCGCGGCAGGAACATGACGAAGTCCGGGCAAGCCGCGACAACGATGATGAGCAGCCACATCGCCAGCAGATAGGGGAACGCCCTCAACGCCACTTCCTCAAGCTTCACATCCGTAATCTTCATGGTAATAAACAGGTTCGCACCAAAGGGAGGCGTCAGGAACCCGGTTTCGCAGCATACCACAAACAGGATGCCAAGCTGGATCGGATGGATGCCAAGGGCGTTCGTGATGGGCAGGAACACCGGCGCGAGCACCACGACCATCGCCAGCGTGTCGGCCACGAAGCCGCACAGGAAGATGAAGAACGCGATGAGCAGCAGGGTGATCGTCGGGTCCGTGGAGATGGAACCGAGGAACGCGCCCACGGTCTGGGGGATATGGTACAAGGTGAGCAGCCGCGAGAAGGCCATCGAAACGCCGACAAGGATGGTGGCGGAACCGGCAAAGGCCGAGGTACGGATAAGCGCCGAGGAAATGTTCTTCCACGTCAGCTTGCGGTAAACGAACAGGCCGACGAACAGCGTCCAGAGTACGCCCACTTCGGCGGCTTCGGTGGGAGTGAATACGCCCCAGTAGATGCCGCCAAGGATGATCGCCGGGGTCGCCAGCGCCCACTTGCCGTCCCAGATGGCCTTGCACAAGCCGACAATGGAGAACTTTTCGTTCGTGCCCTGATAGCCGCGCTTCTTGGCGATGCAGTACGCGGTGATGCACATAAGGCTCGTCAGCACGAAGCCGGGGATAAATCCGGCCATGAACAGCCCGGCGATGGATGTATTTGCCACGACGCCGTAAATGATCATCGGGTTGCTCGGCGGGATCAGGATGCCGAGCGTGCCGCCCGTGGCGGAGACGGCCGCGGCGTCGTCCTTACGGTATCCGGCGGCGATCATGCCGGGGATCATGATGCTGCCGATGGCGGCTGTGGTGGCGGGGCCGGAGCCGCTGAGCGCCGCGAAGATCATGCAGGCAAGGATAGTCACCATGGCGAGGCCGCCGCGGATGTTGCCCACCGCCTTCTTGGCGACTTCAATGATTTCACCGGTGATCCCGGCGGGCTCCATGAGGAACCCGGCCATTACGAAACCGATGGTGGCGATGAGCGGGAACTGGTCCATGCCGGTGTACAGGTTCTGAGGGATGAACTCCATCGGGAACGGCATCCCGATCATCGAGATGATGGAGGCCAGACCGATTACCCCAAACAGGGGCAAGCCAAGCAGCATGAAGACGACGAAGGATATGACGAGCAACATGGGTTAGTCCTCCCGGCTTTCGAACTCAAGCGTGTTGTTCCGGATATCGCGGCACAAGCCCTGAAGCGTCCGAAAGATGGTGAGGGCCATGCTAATCGGAATGATGAGATACGCGTACATGACGTTGATCTCGAGGGCGGCGGAAACCTGCTTGAACCGGATCATATTCTCAAGCATACCAAGGCTGTAATAGAAAACCAGGGCGCAGAATACGGTGAACGTGAGCTCGGAAACGACGTACAGGATCCTGACCAGCTGCGGGAAACGCTTCTTCAGCACATCCATGAACATAAGGATGCGCAGCTGCTCCTTGTGCTTCACGGCGATGGCGACGCCGATATAGGATGACCACACGAACAGATAGCGGCACAGCTCCTCCATCCACGAGAACGACTTGCCGAGCAGGAAGCGCGAGAACACTTCCATGCCGAGCAACAGGACGAGCAAAGCCAACATGACGGAAACACAAAACTCTTCAGCCCAATCATCGAGCCAGCGCAATATTCCTGACATGACTTCTCCAATAAACGGATTCCGTTTGAAGAATGTGGGGAAGGCACCGTCTTCGGATCACTGGAAGGAGGGTACGAGAGAAGACTCCGGGCGCAATCCGGGATTCCCGGCAAATATCCCTGCCCAGCCATGACGAAAGATGGCATGGAGGAGAAAATGCCGCAGGATACCCGCCGCAATCCTTTCGGACCGGGCCCGCTCCTTCAATGACCGAAGCGTGGGAGACAGAGACGGATCAGGAAAAGCACAGGCCGGACGGGGGAGCGAGAGGAAGGGGCAGCATTCCTCTGATGTCCGAGAGATGGGGTACGAGGAGGGACTCGGAAAAACGCGTCCGCAGAACCTTCGTACACAGAGGGAAGAGAAGCAGAAGAAAAACGACAAGCCGCATATTCGGCAACTTGTTGGGTACGGCCTCCGTTGCGGACAGGACAGCCTTGCCTTCTCCAATGAGCTGTTCGGCGGCTTCCTGATGCATGGGGAAGAAACTGGACGTATCACGAATCATGAAGTTCGTGATGCTGATGTCAGGAATGGTGATCTGCTTCGCCTGAATCATCCACGGGCCGTACAGAAGCATCAGCAACAGCAAGATGCCCCAGCACCCGAAGATAAAAAAGCGAATGTATCGCAATACCTGACTCTGCATACGATCTCTTCCCTTTGATTTGAATCCAATCTATAGCCTGCTGTTTTTTCTGTCAATATAATTGTGATTTAAAGAACGCTTTCTTTTCCATTTTCCATCGAAAAACAACGACCCCGTGCCATTCATAACGTATTTCCCCTTACTCTCCCGATACCGTCCATCTGAGGCAATGCGCTATCCTCCTCTTTCCAAAGAGGTTCTAAAAATCTTCTGCCATCACCAATGGCCTCTGAACAGTTCCGATACAATGTCGACAAAGGAAAAAACTGCCTCCACATTCTTTTTTCCAAACGAAAAACGCCGGGGAAAGCTCCCCGGCGCCCTTCATTGCCTTAGATGGGCCATGCCTAGAACAGCACTCCGCCCAACACGACGGTCACAACCGCAATCGCTATCCACGACAGCAGGATAACCAGGGGTGCCGTCTTCCAGATGCTTCCCGAATCCGACCACTCGTTGCCGTGCAGGAGCGCGGCGCTGGCGCTGGCGGCGGGCGTCAGGAAGGCGAGGTGTACGCCCATGACGACCATGATGAGCGGCAGCTCGGGGGCCACGTTCATGCTTGAACAATAGCTGAAGATGACGGGCATGAGGGCCACGCCGACGGCGCCGTTGTTCATGACCTGCGTGAGCGCGGTGGCCACAAAGCCGATGAACAGCGCGAACACGACTGGAGAACTGCCGCCGAAAATCGGCTCGACGATCATCATGAGGAAGTTCGTGATCCCGCTCTCCTGCGCGGCCATGGCCCCGGAAAGCGGCTGCACCACGGCGAGCAGGAGGATGATGCCCCACGCGACCCCGGAGTCGATCATGGCCTTGAACTTCAGCAAAGGCTTGCCGTCCACCTTGAGGAAACACATCACGGTGACGAGGAACACGCAGATCCCCGTGTTGCCGATGGACTTCAGGAATTTGGAAATGAACAGGTCGGCGGGCAGGAAGTTCGGGAGCAGCAGCAGGGCGACCAGCGCGAAGAGGAAACAGAGGATGAGCTTCTGCACCTTGCTCAGCTTGAGCGCGCCGTCGGTGTCCAGCTTGCTCGCGTCCAGCTTCTTGAGCTTTTCCATGTCCGGCTTGAACACGTACTTGCCGAGCGCGATGAACAGGAGCGAGCACAGCACACAGGAACAGGCCGCTATGAGCATGTACTTGGCGTAGTCGATCCCCACGCCGGACATGGTCTCGTAGGCGCTGAACACGGTGAGGGCGGCCTGCTTGAAGGGGATCAGGGACATACCCACCTGCGACGCGAAGACGATGCCGAACACCATCATGGTCGGATAGCCGTCCCCCTTCTTGTAGCCGCATACGTCACAGATCCCGTACAGGATGCTCCAGCCGATGATGGCGGCGGGCGAAGCGCTGGTCAATCCGCCGAGGATGAACATGGAGGCCAGGAACGTAAAGGTGAATACCCACGGCCTGCCCGCAACGAACTTCCGGGTGATGAACCACAAGGAGATGAACCGCGACAGGCCATAATGGTTGATGGTCGCGCAGAACACGAAGATGAAGAACATCATCACCACAATGGGATCGCCGAAGCTGCGGTTGAGCAACGCTACGGGCTTCATGCCGCCCACCAGCATGAGCGCAAGCAATCCGGCCATGCTCGGCCAGACGATGTCGATAAAGATCCAGCCGTACAGCAGGCCGAGAAAAATCCCGATCAGCCTCATGCCGAGCGCCGTCAACGGCTCGACAGGCGGCAGTTGACCAAAGCCGAACATGATCAACAGGCAAAGAAAAGAATGCACATAATACATGGCATCGCCTTTTGCCGTCATCTGAGCATTCGCGGACATGGCGTCATCCTTCTTTCGATTCGGTTACATTCGATTCTGGAGAAACGGAGGCGGGAACCTCTCAGCGCACCGGCCTTCTCATGGAGAGGAGGATCATACCCGCTCGACACGATTCCCCGGCACGCCTCAGCATTTCCCGTGGGACAGGGGCTTCCCTCATGAGGAAAGCCCCCGCGTCCTCACACCTGCATCCGCAATGGGAACGAGAAGCCGATGGCCCCGCAGGGGCAGCTGGTACGGCAGTTGGCGCAATGCCAGCATTCGTCCCCAAAGGCCACTTCCGGACGATCCCGCTCCTCAAGATGCTTCAGCTCAAGCACATAGCCGGGGCAATCGTCCACGCACGTCCCGCATCCCTTGCAATGCCCGCAGTGCATACAGCGCGCAGCTTCGTCCCGCGCCTGTTCCGGCGTGTAGCCTTCGTTGATCTCCCGGAAGGACAGCCCTTCCCGAATGCCCTGACGCTGCGGTTCGGCCCGCCCGTACTGCGCCACCCCGTAGATTTCCTCAAAGGGCACCACATAGGGAGGCTGAGATGCGGCGAGACGGTCGCGCGCCTCGATCCGGCCTTCTTCATTGATGATATAGACTCTGGAGTTTTCCCCGGTCAGGTAGGCATGAACGCCGAAAGCGGCCCTGCGCCCTGCCCCGACGGCCCCTGCGATGGACGACGGCCCCGAAGACACGTCGCCCGCGGCAAACACACCCTCAAGCGACGTCTTCTGGGCGGCGTCCGCCACAATCCACTGGCGCGGAGTACACTCCGGCACTTCACCCTCAAAAAAACCGAGGTCCGTCTTCATGCCCACGGCGAAAATCACGGTGTCGCAGGCAAGGACATGCTCCCCACCGGGAACAGGGATGAGCGACAGGCGGCCCTGTTCGTCGAAACGGCATTCCTGCACATCGAAATAGTCCACACCGGAAACGCGATCGCCGTCCTTGCGGACGCCGGACATCGTACAGCTGTTATGGACATGGACACCTTCCCGGCGGGCCTGTTCCAGATCCTCTTCCGGGGCGCGCATGGCGCCTTCCGCCTCAAGGCACAGCACATGCACATCGGCCGCGCCGAGGCGCCGGGCCGTGAACGCACAGTCGAAGGCCACCCCTCCGCCGCCCATGATCACGACCGTTCTGCCCACGTCGGGACGCTGGCCGAGCGCGGCCTTGCGCAGGAATTCCACCGCTTTGAGGCCGCATTCCGCGTTGGGTATGGGCAAGGCGTTCTCTTTGGGCGTGCCGGTGGCGACGACAACGGCATCCGAGGAAGCACGCAGTTCCGCGAAAGAAATGTCCTTGCCCACGGTGACGTTGACATAGGCGCGTACACCCGTTTCCAGTATCCAGCCGATCTCGCGGTCAACCACGTCGCGGGGCAGACGGAAATCCGGGACGGCGTAGCGGGGAATCCCCCCAAGCACGGGGCCGGATTCGTACACGGTCACGTCATGCCCGAGGAGGGACAGGAAATAGGCCGCCGTCATCCCGGCGGGACCGCCGCCCACCACGGCGACATGCTTGCCCGTTTCCGGCGCGCGGGTGAAAGATTCGATGCCCTTGGGGGCGTGATCGTAGGCGGCGCGTTCCAGCGCCCGCGTGTTCACGCAGCCTTCCAGACGATCCCGGTTGCACTTCGCCTGACAGAAGTGGGGGCACACCCGCCCGGTCACGCCGGGGAACGGGTTTCTGGCGCGCAGATAGCGCAACGCTTCACCAAAGCGCCCCTTTTCCACAAGGGACTGCATCTTCTGGATCGGGTTTCCCGCAGGACAGGACGCCTCGCAGGGAGACGTGCGGAACTGGTCCTTGAGGCTGTCGCCCATGACGATGGGCTGTTCGATTTCTCGGCTATATCTCGGGGGCATAAAAAACTCCTTGGCGCTCAGGGCGCATTCGACGACATCCGCGCATCGGCCTCCCCTGCGGGAGACGGCGCGCCATGAACCTTACAGAAGCGGGGCCTTGCCCCACTGATAGACCGGGCCATTCTCGCCGCGCATCAGCAGGAGCGGCTTCGCCATCTCGGGATTGATCTCGGGATAATCGGTCAGGCGGTAGACGCAGCGCCCCGACTCCTTGCGCTCCATGGTGGCCTGAATGGCCAGCTCGCATATGGTGAGCACATCCTTCGCCTCGTGGCAGCGCATGAGATCGCGCAGCGTATCGGCGTGCAGTCGGGAAGCCTGACCGGACAGGAAGCGGATCTTTTCCAGCGCGCGGGCCATGCCGGTCATGGAGCGGCGGAATCCCATGTAATAATTCATGACATTGCGGGCGGCCTCTTCCAGTTCCTTATAGGAAAGCGTCTCCTCGTTTCCGAGCGGCGCGAAGATTTCGTCACGCACGCGGGCGGCCAGAGCCTCGTCCACCGCGCCAGCCGCGGACATGCCGGACGCCTTCAATGCAGCCTGCCTGCCCGCCTCGAACCCGCCGCACATCGCGCCGGAACAGTAGAGGAAGATGCTGCCACAGAACAGGCCGGGCACGGACGTCTCAAACTGGTCGTTCACGGCGATGGTCCCGCCGAAGATCAGTTCGCCGATTTCCACTTCGAGGAGCTTGTGCTGGAAGTCGGTACCGGTGCATTCCGCCCAGTCGCCGAACGTGGCCTTGTCGCCGGGCATCAGGATGTCCTGCAGCTCGCGAACCACGGCTTCGTCCACATGCCGCATATCCATATAGAAAGGCGGGCCGGACCCTTCGAGCTGTTCCTGGAAGGTGCCCTGAATCTGGTTGTTGCGCACGCCGTTTTCCCACATGGGGTCGTACTTGCCCATGAAACGCTCGCCGAGGGCGTTGATTTCGTGCGCGCCGGAGCTGTTGATCCCGTTCATGCCCGGACAGCCGTAGCCCTTGGGCAGCATGGTCGCGCGCTGGTAGGTATCCAGCTCCGTCACGGCTGCCCCGGCGTCGTAACCGAGCACCACGCCCGCGCTGGTGTTGTAGGGATACATCCACACGTTGTAAGGATTGTGCGTGGAGTTGTCGGTGCCGCGCGTAGCGGAGCGGCCCTGCGCCGACACAACCGTCTTCGCACGGATGATGTAGAATTCTCCGGTACTCACGTTCCAGCCGAGCGCGCCGCAGGCCTTGCCGCCGTCCGTGAGGATCTTGACCGCCATCACGCGGTCGAGCACATCCACCCCGCTCTCCCGGACGATCCGCGCCATCACGCGCTTGATGGTCATGCCGTTGGCGATGTGCACCCACCACGTCCCCGGCTGCCCGAAGCCCTGCGTGCGGAGGTAGCGGCCGTCCGGCGTCCTGCCGAATTTGACGCCCGCCGCCTCCAGCTTTTCAAGCATGGGCCTCATGTGGGCGTACCAGCCGTTGCGCAGCATGGCTGGGGTCCAGCCGTTCAAAGGCTTGGCGTAGAACTTGATCAGATCCTCGGCGGCATCGTGCGCGACGCCTTCCTCATCGAGGACCGCCATATAGTGGTCATTCCCGCCGCCGATGCAGCCGGAGCTTTCCAACTTGCCCTTGTCCATGAGGAGGACGCGCAACCCCTGCTCGCGCGCGCCGAGAGCCGCGCCGCAGCCGGACGCACCGGAGCCGATGACGAGCACGTCCGTTTCGATGAGCGTACCAAGAGGATGAGTTGAGGTATTCATGGTTCCTTCCTGTTGTGAGGTTCGCTGCGGGGGCGGGCCGCGCCGAGGATCGGCGGCATCCCACGCCTCCTTTTGTGAAAAAAACATCATCAAAAACACTTGTATTGTCAAATCGAAAAAAAACACTTATCATTCGAAAAATTCATACAGTGAGGCCGCCATGATTGAAGAGCTGAACGGCGATTTCCTCCAATGGTTACGATGCTTTTACTACGTCTCCCAAACGGGGAGCATCCGCCGGGCCGCCCAGATGATGAACAGGAACCCTTCGACCATCAGCTATCAGATCCGGTCGCTGGAAGAGGAACTCAACACTGTCCTCTTTGATCGCTACAAGAAAAGCCTCCGGATCACTCCAGAGGGTAAAAAACTTTTTGAATGGACTGTTTACACGTTTGAAACGTTGCGCGGACTCCGTTCAGAGGTCGGAACGCTGAGCGGAAAACTGCAAGGGACGGTCACGTTTTCCAGCAATTTGCCCTTTGCCGCACAAGTTGTCGGGATCATCTCCGGATTCCGGGAGCGGCACCCCGACGTCAACATCCGCATCAGGCGCGCCCTGACCTACGAAGTGGTTGACGACGTGGAAAGCTCCAAGGTGGACTTCGGCCTCACCGGAGTTACGGTTCTTCCCGATCACAGCGAACTGGAAGAACTTTTTCAAGCGCGTCCCCTGCTCATCGTCCACCGGGACAACACCTATCACCTTCCCAAGAAACCGAAACTCAGCGATTTGGAACGCCTGCCCTTCGTTTCGTTCCTCTCGGAACGAATGGACGACAGCGGCGAACCCTACTTTGAAAACATGGACGCAACCCTTTTCGTCAAAAACACCGTGCTCAGCGTCAACAACTACCACTTGATGCTGCGCTACGTCCTCCACGGCGTAGGGGCGGCGATCATGGATGAAATGTGCCTCAAGGCCAGCTCCTACGGGACGGACTGGCGGCCTCTCGTCAGCTATCCGCTGGACGAATTCCTCCCCACAGTCCGCTACGGCATCCTTGTCCGCAAACGCAAACACCTGAGCCCGCAAGCCAAAGGGCTCATCGAGAATATCCGTGAAGAGCTGGCAAAAACGAACCTGCCCGCGTAATCCCGTTCCTCTTCCTTTCTACCCGCACACAAAAAAAGAGCCCCGAACATACGTCCGGGACTCCTTTTAGAGAGTAACTAAACCTTGAAAGAGGTATAACCAGATAAAAACGGAAAACCTTCTCCCTGCCGGGACGAAGAACTCCCTCCGCGCCGCCTCCCTATCAGTCGAAAGTCTTGGGAAAGGTGGGGGGGCCGGGGGGAGGAAAACCCTTCTCCAGAAGGGTTTTCCTCCCCCCGGTTCCTCACTTACTGAGCCGGGCGGGGATGCTTCAAGGCCGCCTGCGCGGCGGCAAGACGGGCGATGGGGATGCGGTACGGCGAGCAGCTTACCAAATCCAAACCGATTTCGTGGCAGAACTCAACGGAACTGGGGTCGCCGCCGTGTTCGCCGCAAATTCCGATCATCAGATCCGGCCGCGTCTTACGGCCTTCTTCCACCGCAATCCGCATCAGACGGCCCACGCCCTCGCGGTCGAGCACGGCAAAGGGGTTGTCCTTCAGGATATGCTGGTGAATATAGGCCGGGAGGAACTTGCCCTCGGCGTCGTCACGGCTGAACCCGAAGCATGTCTGCGTGAGGTCGTTGGTCCCAAAGCTGAAGAACTCCGCCGACTCCGCGATTTCCCCGGCCAGCAGGGCCGCGCGCGGCAGTTCGATCATGCTCCCGCACAGGTAGGTGAAGGAAACGCGGTGCAGCTCCATGCACTCCCTGGCGATCCGGTCGCACCGCCCCTTCAGGATCTCCATCTCCGCCTTGCTGATGGTCAGCGGAATCTCGATTTCCGGCAACACGGTGTACCCGTCCCGCGTCAGGCGGGACGCCGCGTTGAAGATGGCGTGCATCTGCATCTCGTAGACTTCGGGATAGGTGATCCCAAGGCGGCAGCCGCGATGCCCCATCATGGGGTTGGCCTCGTGCAGCTTGACCACCTGCGCGAGAAGGCGCTCCTTCTCTTCCAGAAGTTGCGGATTGTCCTTGCGTATCCGAAGCTCGGTCGTCTCGACCAGCAGCTTTTCCAAGCTCGGCAGGAATTCATGCAGCGGCGGATCCAACAACCGGATGCACACGGGCAAATCGTGCATTGCCTTGAGGATGCTGTAAAAATCGTTCTCCTGCATGATCCTGAGCGGCAAGAGCGCGCCCATGCGCTCCTCGGTGGTCGTCGCCAAAATCATCCTCTGGACGTAGGGAAGCCGTTCCTGCGCCATAAACATGTGCTCGGTACGGGTCAGGCCGATGCCCTGCGCACCGAACTTGCGGGACTTTTCCGCGTCTTCCGGCGTGTCCGCATTGGCCCGGACCTGTAACGTCCGCACCTCGTCCGCCCATTCCAGAAACGTCTGGTATTCCTTGGAAAGTTCCGGGTCCTTCAACGGCACGGCCCCCAAAATGACCTGCCCCGTGGTCCCGTCGATGGAAATAAGCTCACCCTTCCTGACGACTGTCGAACCGACCGTGAACAGCTGTTGCTCATAATCGACCTTGACGGCCTCGCAGCCGCACACGCACGGCTTGCCCATGCCCCGGGTCACGACCGCCGCGTGGCTGGTCATGCCTCCCCGGCTGGTCAGGATGCCCTGTGCCTGCACGATGCCGTGGATGTCGTCCGGCGTCGTCTCCACACGCACCAGAATCACCTTGGAGCCGATACGTCCCAAATGCTCGGCCTCGTTGGCGTCGAACACCACGGAGCCGAACGCCGCGCCCGGAGAGGCCGCCAATCCGGCGGCAAGCACCGTGAGGTCCGCAGAACTATCGATCTGTCGGTGCAGCACGTGGGCCAGATGCTCCGGATCGATGCGCAACAGGGCTTCCTTCTTGTCGATCAACCCCTCGCCCACCATGTCGTGCGCGATCTTGAGGGCCGCCTGCGCCGTACGCTTGCCGTTCCGGGTCTGGAGGATATACAGCTTGCCGCGCTCAATGGTCAGCTCAATGTCCTGCATGTCCCGGTAATGTTGCTCAAGCTTCTCGGCAATGGACCGGAACTGTTCGAAAATCTCCGGCATATCCTCGCCGAGTTCGGCTATGGGCCGGGGGGTGCGCACGCCCGCCACCACGTCCTCGCCCTGCGCGTTGATCAGGTATTCGCCGTACAGCTTCCTCTCGCCGGTGGAAGGGTTGCGCGAGAAGGCCACGCCGCTGCCCGAGTCTTCGCCCATGTTGCCAAAGACCATTGCCTGGATATTGACGGCGGTCCCCAGATTGTGGTCGATCTTGTTCAGATTGCGGTAGACGATGGCCCGGTGGTTGTTCCACGAGCGGAACACCGCCTCAATGGACAGGAAAAGCTGCCGCGTCACGTCTTCCGGAAAATCTTCTTCGATTTCCTGCCGATACAGCGCCTTGCTCTTATCGATGACGGCAAGCAGCGACTCGACGCTGAGCTCCTGATCCTGCGTGACGCCTTGCGCGGCCTTCTGCTCCTGCAGGATATGCTCGAACTTGTCCTTGGGGATTTCCATGACCACATCCGAGAACATCTGGATAAACCGCCGGTAGGTGTCGCAGGCGAACCACATGTTTCCGGTATGCCTGGCCAGCGCCTTGAACGTGGCGGCGTTGAGGCCGAGGTTCAGGATGGTGTCCATCATGCCGGGCATGGAGAAAACCGCACCGGAACGGACCGAGAGCAGCAAGGGATCATCCTCGTCCCCGAAGCGCTTGCCCGCCTCCTCCTCGATGGCCTTCAGATTCCGTGTGACCTCTTCGACGAGCCTTTCCGGCAACTTCTTGCCGTTGTTGTAATACTCCCGGCAGGCGTCCGTCGTGATCGTCATGCCGCAGGGAACCGGCAGGCCGATGTTCGTCATTTCCGCAAGGTTGGCCCCCTTGCCGCCCAAAAGCTCCTTCATCCGCGCATTGCCTTCATGAAACAGATACACGTACCGCATGGGCGATCTCCTCATTGATGAAGACGACAGGTTTTTTCTTTTTGTATACGAAACACGGCGCATTCGGTCAACGTCACTTCGAAAAAAAACGGAAACGTGCACCATCCGTTCCCGTCAGGCCCATTTCCGGCGGCCTTTCCGCAACCATCACGCGACACGATGCGTATCATGCCCCGACGGAATCCGCTTTTATACATACCGTGAAACCCGCTCCGGGCACTATGAGAAAGAATAGAGCCGTATGTTCCATGCACATAAAAACGGCCTTGCCTTCATTTCTCCGATAAGATGTTGCCCGGGCATATTGACACCATACGAGGATTATTGCAGGTCATCCCGTGACACTAGGAGACGCATGGAAAGGGCGGCGGGCCTCGGCCGTTTCCGTGCAACGGCACTTACGTAACGCAGGCAAGGCAATGTGAACATCGTCGATCTGGGCGTGATGCCCTACAGCGAAGCGCTGGCCGTTCAGCTCGAATGCCATGAGCGCGTACGGCAAGGCGAAGAAGATACGTTATTTCTGGTGGAGCACCCGCCCGTGATCACCTTCGGACGTCACGGCGGCGAGGAGAACCTGCTCCTCGACCGGGCGGAACTGGCGGCACGCGGCGTCGAAATCGTCAAGACAGATCGCGGCGGCAACATCACCTGCCATTTTCCGGGCCAGCTCGTAGCCTATCCCGTGTTCCGCGTCGGCAAGCGCACGAACGGGCTGCACGGTTTCGTCCGCACGCTGGAAGAAATCGTCATCCGCTCCGCCGCCGCGTTCGGGGTCGAGGCCGCCCGCTGGGAAGGCCGCCCCGGCGTATGGATCGGCAACCGCAAGCTGTGCTCGCTCGGCATGTGCGTGCGCCACTGGGTGTCCTTCCACGGCTTCGCGCTCAACGTGGGGAACGATCTTTCCCTTTTCAGCGCCATTACCCTGTGCGGCCTCCACGATGCCGAGGCCACATCCCTGTCCCGCGAGTGCGGCGACGATTCCCTTTCCATGCAGGAGGTCAAAGATGTCTGCACCCGAGAATTCCAAACCCTCTTTGCGGATCCCCCCGTGGCTCCGTGTTAAGCTGCCCTGCAACCACACCTTCTCCGATACCCGCGCCCTCGTGGAAGGGCTTGATCTGCACACGGTCTGCCACAGCGCCAAGTGTCCGAACATGTTCGAATGCTTCTCACGCAAGACCGCCACGTTCCTCATCCTCGGCAACACCTGCACCCGCAACTGTGCCTTCTGCAACATCGGCGGCGGCATCATCCACGCGCCCGACCCCGAAGAGCCCGCCCGCGTGGGCAAGGCAGCGGCGGCCCTCGGCCTGCGCCATGCCGTGGTGACGTCCGTGACGCGGGACGACCTGCCGGACGGCGGATCGGCCCACTTCGCGGCAACCATCCGGGCTATCCGGGACAGCGGCGAAACCTGCCCCACCATCGAAGTGCTCATCCCCGATTTTCGCGGCAGCCGCGAGGCCCTGCGAACCGTCATGGACGCCGAGCCCCACATCATCAACCACAATGTGGAAACCCCGCCCGCGCATTACAGCCGCATCCGGCCTCAGGCCGACTATCAGCAGAGCCTTGAGCTCCTGCGCCGCGTCAAGGAAGCCGGGCGCGTCAGCAAGAGCGGCCTGATGGTCGGGCTTGGGGAAACGGATGAGGAAGTGCACGGCGTACTGGCCGATCTCGCCGCCGCGGGATGCGACATCGTGACCATCGGGCAATACATGCGCCCGTCCCAGAAGCACCACCCAGTGGAGCGCTACGTCCATCCCGACATCTTCGAAAGCTATGCCCAAAAGGGGCGGGAACTGGGCATCCCCTTCGTCTTTTCGGCCCCGCTGGTCCGCAGCAGCTACAACGCGGAACAAGCCTACGCGTCCCTGCTCAACCGGCAGCAACACATGCTGTCCGAAGCGGCGGAGCCGCGCGGCAGCGAACAGCCCTAAAGGGCCCCGAGCAACCCGAGGCTCCCGTTGCGGAAGATTTCAGCCCGCCACAGGCCCTCTTTTGCGGGCATTCCGTATCGTTACGGGGTGCCCGCCTGTTTGAGACGCCCACCCGCCCCCATCAGGGGGCACTTTCTACCCGCTTGTCTCCGGCCCGCATCAGCTGGCATACTTCCCTTTATGCTTCGGGGTTGCCACGGCAATCCCAAGAGGAGGCCCCCATGCCGTACATTATGGCCGTCGATCTCGGCGGCACCAATTGCCGTTTTGCCGGGTTCACGCTGGACAAGGGGATCCTCTCCCTGCACCGCATGGGCAAGCGCAAAACGGCGGAACTCCCGGACACGGGCGCACTCATCAGCGCCTGCGGAACGGCCTTGGATCGGCATCCCCGCACCGCCGACGCGTTCGTCGTCGGCATGGCTGGCCCCGTCGCCGATCCGTTGAAAGCCCGGCTGACCAACGCGCCTCTGGAAGTGGATCTGACCGACGCCGGGGAGCGGTACGGCATCCGCTCTTGCCGGATAATCAACGATTTCACGGCGGAAGCCTACGCGTGCCTGACCGAAGCCGGTTCGAGCGCCCATTGCGTGCTCGGCGCTCCCGGCCCCCGTCCCGACGGGCCCATCGGCATTATCGGCGCAGGCACGGGGCTGGGCACGGCCTCGCTCATCCGGGACAGCCACGGCTCATGGCTCCCCCTTCCAGCCGAGGGAGGGCATGTCATATTTCCTTTCATCGGCAAAGAGGAGGCGGCGTTTCAGGATTTCGCGGCGCGGGAACTCGGGCTCGCCTGCTTGAGCGGCGATGATGTACTGTCAGGGCGCGGGCTTCGCCTGCTCCATCTGTTTCTCACCGGAGAACGCCGGGAGGCTCACGAAATCGCCGCCGAAGCGTTCGGGAGCGAAACCGGGACGCTGCGCTGGTACGCCCGTTTCTACGCCCGGGCCTGCCGGAACTGGGCGTTGTCCACGCTTTGCACGGGCGGGCTGTTCATCACCGGCGGCATAGCCCTCCGCAACCCCCTCGTGACCGAGTGCGCCGCTTTCCGGGAAGCCTTTTATGAAGGCCCGCACCGGAAGCTGCTCGAACGCATCCCCGTACGCCGTTTCACCGACATGAACAGCGGGCTGTGGGGATCGGCATGGTTCGGGATGCGGATGACAGCATAGCGCGAAGCCAGTGGGTTATGGGGCGGTACTCTTTTTCGGCACAAAAAAGCTTTTCGAATATGCCCCCTCATGGGTCAGCAGTTTTATTTTTTTATCGATCCCACCGGCATAGCCTGTCAAACTTCCGTTAGCCCCGACGACACGATGGCAAGGAATGATGATGGAAATGGCATTGTGCCCCACTGCGCCGCCTACCGCTTGCGCGGACATCCGTTCTCTATTGTGGAGTACGGCCATTTTTTGGGCCAGCTCCCCATAGGTTACGACTTCGCCATAAGGAATCTGGCAGAGGGCTTCCCATACCGCCTTCCTGAATTCACTTCCTGCCGGCTCAAGCTTCAACTCTGATATACGAGGTTTCTCGCCGGCAAAATACCGATCGAGCCATTCCTTGGCCTGAACGAACACCGGGAAATCGTCCTGTTCCCGGGCTTCCCCTTTCAAGCCATCCGCGAAATATTTCTGGCCTTCAATCCAGAGTCCGGCAAGAGCATCGCCTTTCGCCGCAAGCATGACCCGTCCCAAGGGCGTTGTGTGGTACGTTATGCGGTTCACCGTCCCCTCCTTTTCAGTAATCCCATCGGCATTTTTTCAAGTCCACATGCCTGTCGTCCTTCATGACGACCTGTTCCGCTTCCAGTAAAAGACGCTGTTCCAGCCATCCGGGTACAAGACGCCCCGCATGATTGACGACCCTGTGACACGGATAGTCACCATAATATTCCGCCATGCTCAGGACCTTTCCCACCAGCCTGGAGTTCTTGTCCCTGCCGATCAGCCGCGCAATCTGGCCGTACGTGGCAACACACCCTTCCGGTATTTCCTCAGCAACAGAAAGTATCTCGTATATCAAATCCTTGTGTACCATGCGGCACCCCACGGCATATTCCATACCCTTGACGGGAACAGGGCGTTTTTCCTTACCCCCTCAATCTCCACCAATCTGCGTTTTTTGTCCACGCCGACCAAATACCCGGTAGCGTATCGGGAGCTACGGGTTGCCACGTTTACGACACATCAGCAGCGTACCCGTTATTTACTGGAGAGACATGATCTGCTCCAAATTCCCGGTGGAGGTAACGGCCCGTACACTTTAACCGAATGAAATTTTCCCGAAAAAAGCCCCCATCAGATTTTCAACGTCGCGCCGCGTCAGGCCCGCGTTGCCTATCCGATGGGGGCATCGCCCCTTCTTCCCTGTTAGCGAAAAGCCCGGCAAACCCGTTTATGCCGTTCCCTTCAACCGGAACCGGCTTATCCGTCCACGCTGGGCGAGGTTCCATGCGTTCTTTTCGGCCGTCTGCCTTCTCTCTTTGGTTGGCGGAAGCCCAGTTACGTTTAAAGATAAAACAGAAGGCGGCTCACCGGGGGGGAGGCTTCTACCCCTTCCAAGCATTGCCCAAGCTCACAGCGACCAGCCGACAGCCTGTTCCCTGATGCGGATGAAGTCCGCATAGAGGCCGCCCTGCTCCATAAGCTCCTCATGCCGCCCGCGCTGGATGATCCGCCCCTTGTCGAGCACGAGGATCTGATCCGCCTTGCGCACGGTGGAAAGACGGTGTGCGATCATGATGACCGTCTTGTCGCGGGTCAGGGCTTCAAAGGCTTCCTGAAGCTGGCGTTCGTTTTCGGGGTCCACGCTGGCCGTGGCCTCGTCCAAGATGATCACGGGCGCGTCCTTCAGCATGGCGCGGGCCAGCGAAATGCGTTGCCGTTCCCCGCCGGAAAGCGATACTCCCCCCTCGCCCACGGGCGTCTCATACCCTTCGGGCAGGGCCATGATGAAGTCATGGCAGCGGGCCTTGCGCGCGGCTTCGCGGACTTCCTCCATCGTGGCGTCGGGCTTGCCGAAGCGGATATTGTTCAGGATGGTGTCCTCAAACAGGTATACGTTCTGAAACACCATGCTGATGTTGCGCAGCAGGCCGTCGCAGGTGTATTCCCGCACGTCGCGCCCGCCGAACAGCACCCTGCCCTCCTGCACGTCCCAGAACCGGGCGATCAGGCTGCACAGGGTCGTCTTGCCGCTGCCGGAAGGCCCGACGATCGCGGTGGTCGTCCCCTGCGGGATCACAAGATTGATCCCTTCGAGGAGGCGCGTCCCGTCGTAGGAAAACACCACATCCTCCATGCGGATGTCGAAGGACTCCGGCACGAAATCTTCCCCGCGCTCGTCCAGAAGCGGGGCATTCTTCAGGGCTTCCATGCGATCCAGCGCTACGGAAATGACGCGGGACAGCGCGGAAACGCTGCCCATCATTTCGATGTGCGCGTACAGCATGAAGCTCGAAACCATGAGCAGCAGGCATTTGATCAGATCCATATTGCCGCTCAGGTACAGCAGCCCCGAAGAGAGGAGCACGCCGAACGCCGCCACCTTGAACACCAGCTGGTAGGCTGCGGCCAACGTGGAGAAGGAACGCTCCAGATCGGTGTTGCTGGCGCGGCAGGCTTCGATGGCCTCGTCCACCGCCCTGTTGGAGCGGTCCCCAAGCCCGAACGCCTTCACCACGGCCATACCCTGAACATATTCCAAAACCGCCGCCACCAGCCTCGACTGCGCCGCCTGGCGTACCGGGGAGAGCTTCCTGCCCTTCCGCTGCATGGCCCCGTATACGAACAGGGACACCACGAGCCCCGCCGCCGTGATCAGGCCGGCGTGCCAATCGTACCACGAAATCAGCAGAGTGATGGCCACCGCGTGCACGAAGCCGTTCGCCACCTTGTCGAGGATTGCCACGGCGTTGGTTTCGATCTCGCCGAGCGTGGTGGTGAGCGTGGCTGTCAGCTCGCCGAGCCGATTCTGGCTGAAATAGCCGAGCGGCACGCGCTTGAGGATTTCCCCCACTTCAATGCGCTTGTCCGCGCACATATCGTAGCTGGCGAGCATACGGCGTTCCGTGGCCCTCTTTCCGAATACGATTTTCCCGGCGACGCTCAGGCCCATAAGCCCGCCCGACGCGGCAACGGCGAACCAGCCACCGCCGGATGGGGACAGCACGGCCTCCAGCGCCACCACGATGGCGAGCACCGGAATGACTTCCGAAACGGAGTACAGCACCCCGTAGCCAAAGGCACACAGCAAATCCGTGCGGCAACGGCCTGAAAAATCGAGTAGCCTGCGGATCGTCTCAATCATGTTCCGCTCCTTCGGCATCCCGTGCCCCGGTATGCGATTCCCAGAGTCGCCCGTACAAAGGCGAGGTTTGCAGCAGTTCCGCGTGCGTGCCCACGGCGGACACGCGGCCCCCGTCCATGACCACAATGCGATCCGCGCGGACGATGGTGGAAAGGCGGTGCGCAATGACCACCAGCGTCTTGTCCTTGACGAGGCGGCTGATCGACTCCTGAATGAACGCCTCGTTTTCGGGATCGGCAAAGGCCGTCGCCTCGTCCAGCACCACGATGGGGCTGTCCTTGAGCATGGCCCGCGCAATGGCGATGCGCTGGCGCTCGCCCCCGGAAAGGCGCGCCCCGGCATCCCCGGCAGGCGTATCATATCCGCCGGGCAATGCCTTGATGAAGCCGCACGCGGCAGCCTCCGCAGCCTCTTCCACTTCCCTGTCCGTGGCGTCCGGCCTGCCGAGGCGGATGTTTTCCCGCAGGCTGACGTTGAACAGGAAATTGTCCTGCGAGACATAGGCGACGGACTGCATGACCTGAGACAACGGGAGCTTGCGGACATCCACCCCGCCGAGCAGGATGCGTCCGCGATCCGCTTCCCAAAAGCTGACCAGCAGCTTGGCGAGCGTGGACTTGCCCGAGCCGGACGGTCCGACGATGGCGGTCATGCCGCCTTCCACGATCTTGAAAGACACATCCTGCAAGACCTCCCGCCCCGTCCCCGTATAGGCGAACGACACCTGATCAAACTCGATCCCATGCCCGCGCAACGGCACGCAGTTGGAAGGGCGCACCATTTCCGGCCTGCCCAGCAAGTCGGAAACCTCCTTGAGGGTGCTGTCCATCATGGCGAGGCTGTCCGTGTAGCCGAGCGCCTGCAAAATCGGCTGGATGAGCCCGAGCGACAGGATAAAGCAGGTGATCGCGGAGGGGGCGTCCAGCGTTCCGCTCATGTGGAAGTATATCCCGGCGGGCAGCACGGTGATCAACGAGGCCGGGGCAATGGCCATCCCCGCGACGTAATAGCCGTTGGTGGCGCGGAACCAGTCTTTCATGGCGTCCCGGTTGGCCCTGACCGCCGCTACGAATTTCCCGTAGGAGGCCGAGGACTGGTTGAACGCCTTGATGACCTCAATCCCGTTGATATATTCCACAATGGCGGCGTTCATGCCCTTCCCCGCGTCCTGAACCGTGGCGTAGCGCTCCGCGTAATCCTTGGTCATGGCCATGTAGCAAAACAGCCCCACCGGGAACGTGGCCAGCGCCAGAAGCGCCATGCGCCAGTCCAGCCAGAACAGGTAGGCGGCCATGAACAACGGCACGAGCAGATTCGAGGTCAGTTCGGGGATGAGGTGCGCGAGGGGCACCTCCATCTTTTCCACCGTGTCCACGATGAGCGTCTTGAGCTTGCCGGAGGGGGTCTCGATCACGCTGCCCAGCGGCATACGGGACAGCTTGGCCGCGATGTCCGTCCTGATGCCTTTCAGGATGGCGAAGGCCGCGCGGTGGGAGAGCACGGTGGACGCCGTGCCGAGCGCCACGCGCCCGGCCTGCCCCAACAGGGCTATCAGGGCGAAGAGGAACAGGCTTTCCGGCGTCGCCGTACCCGCATACAGATCCACGATCATGTATGATACCGCGAAATACGGCACCATGCCCGAAGCCACGCCGAGCACGGCAAGGCCCACCGAGGCGGCGAGAAGCCTGCGGCAAGGCCGCGCGAAGGACAGCAGCAGGCCGAGGCTGTTCGTGTTTTCCATGTCAGTCTCCCGAAACGACTTTACTGTTGCGGGGCACGTCCCGCGTGACCCATGTATTCGCGCCGATGACCGATCCCGCCCCGATGGTGATGTTGCCGAGGATGGTCGCGCCCGCGTACACGGTCACGTCGTCCTCCAGCTTCGGATGGCGGGGGATGCCCTTGATGAGCACCCCGTCGGCCCCCTTGGGGAAGGACAGCGCGCCGAGCGTAACCCCCTGATACAAGCGGCATCCCCTGCCGATGACGCACGTTTCCCCAATGACCACGCCGGTACCGTGATCGATGAAGAACGCCTCCCCGACGGACGCGCCGGGATGGATGTCGATGCCGGTGATGGCGTGGGCCATTTCGCACAGGATGCGCGGGATGATCGGCACTTCGAGCAGGTACAGCTCGTGCGCGATGCGGTAGTGGATCATGGTCAGGATGGACGGGTAGCAAAAAATGGTTTCGCCCGCGCTGGTCGCAGCCGGGTCGCCCTGATAGGCGGCCCTTGCGTCCGTGGCGAGCAGACGCCGGATGTGCGGAAGCCGCTCGATGAACTCAAGCGCCTTTTCCCGCGAGATACGCTCGCACTCAAGGCACTCCTGCGCGTATTCCGCGCACGCAAAGCACGCGCCGCAGCGGATCTGCTCCGCCAGCTTGCGGAAAATGGAATCGAGGTTGGCGGAAAGATGGTAGCGCATGGACTCCATACGCACGTTGGACATGCCGAAGTAACCGGGGAACAAGGCTATCTTCAGGCGCGACAGGATTTCTCCCAGCACGTCCAGCGAAGGCATGGGCGCATCGTGGAGCGGGCGGTGGAAGACCCCCTCCAGCGACGAGGGGGCGCACAACTGCTCGACCACGCGGTCAAGCTCAGGCATGGCAAAAGGTGACAGGAATATCTGGCTCATCGGACATCCTTTCAGAATCATAAACGGTTTACGGAAGAAGGAATGCGTCAAGGAAGCAGCCGGAGCAGCGCTTCCGCCTTCTCTCCATAAGGGGTCAAAAGCGCCTTCATGGGCCCGGCCATGTCCAGCTCGGCAATGAGCTCCGCAAGCTCCTCGTAATCGATCTCGGCCTGCTCGTAGAATTGCCGCACCGTGTCCGCGGAAAGCGTGCCGTTGCGGATCTGGTTGCAGAATTCAAAATCGACGTAGCTGTTGGTATTGTTGAGATAGGCCATGTACGCCCACAGCTTTACGAGGCGGCACCCTGAGGCGATGTACGTCTTGGAGAACCGCTTGATCGGCAGCCACTGGAGGCGTTCGCGCACGTGGCGCATCATGGCTTCGGGGCGGTAAGGGAAATACTGGAACGGGAACAGCAGTTCCGTCCCCTCCACGTGGATGGAATCCGGGAACAGCGGCAGCTCCGGCTCCCCGTAGCTCTCCCGCCAGCGGGCCAACGCCTTGCCCGTCTCCTCGGACAGCGTTTCCATGAGAAACTCGATGAGCACATCCTGCTCCGGGGTGTTGTGGATGCTTTCGCCCATGAGGAAAATCTGATCCGGGTTGTGCCCCGAAAACACCAGCGGGATGCCCATGCGCCGGGCGAACGCGCACGCCGAATGGATGAGGAAGCGCCCGCAGAACGTGCACACCTGCCCGCCGTCCGGCTGGAGCAGCGCCTTCTCGGTGAACAGGAAGCGGTAGTAGCGGCGCATGGCCTCCGGTTCCTGCCGGAAGACGACATAGGGCAGATCCAGCTTCCGGGCGATGGTCTTCGCGTTCTCGAACGTCTCCGGATACTCATAGTTGATGTCGATGATGAAGCCGAGAAGCCGCATTCCGTAGGTCTCCTTCAGGAGATCCGCCAGATATGCGCTGTCCTTGCCGCCGCTCATCATGATCAGGCCCTCATAGGGCCGGGTGCCGCGCACGCGGTCCAGATGGGCGGCAAAGCGTTTTTCCAGCGCATCCCAATCGCGCCGGGCCTCTTCCGGGGCCGGTTTGGCGCACAGGGAGCACACGCCGTCCTCATTGAGCGTGACCTTGTGGAAAGGATCGTTCTGGAGGAAGCATTTCTTGCAAACGTGGTTCGTATAGCGAAACATGTCGTTCCTTGTTCGGCGGCGCGGCGGCCGCAGCCTGATTCCAGGGGACAAACCCGCCGGAGGGCGGCCAACCGCGCCGTGAACGGGTAAGGGTTACATTCTGGCGGCGTGCCCCGGGGCGAGGCTCCGGCACTGGTGCACCAGCGCTTCGAGACGGATGCGGACGCCGAGATCGGCCTGCCCGCTGAACCCTACGGTCATGAACGGGATGCCGGGGAACAGCGAACGGAAGCGCCCCTCAAGGCCCTGGATCACCGTGCCCGGCACGCAGTTGAAGGGAATGGCGTGGATGATCCCGCTGATGCCGCTGCGGGCCATTTCCACGGACGCCCCGAAACCGAGGCCCGCATCGAGGCTCAGGCCGCTCTGCCCGATGACCTCCCAGATGGGCTTTTCATACGGATCGGGAAGCACGGAGGCCGCATGGCGGCGCATCTTGCGCTCAATGCGGTTGAGGATGCCGTGCTGGACGCGGTGGATGAACGCCTTGACGCGGTGCCGCCCCAGTTCCTGAAAGTACCGCTGCTTGTAGAGCGAGTACCACAGCACCTCCATGATCGCGGGCATACGTATCTCCCCGCCCATCTGCTCCACACTCTGGATGATGTTGTTGCTGGCGTAGTCGACGTTGCGGAGGTACGCCTCGCCCACGAGCCCGATGAGGGGACGCGGCCTGCTCCGATCCACGGGCACGGCGCGCATGGCTTCCACCATGCCGATCACGGCCCGCTCCACGTCGCCCTTTGCCTCCACGACCTCCACGAGCCGGTCGAGGCAGGCGTAGTAGGCCCTGTCCGTGTCCCCCGCCCCGGTCTCGTAGGGCCGGATGTGCAGGCGCAGCTTTTCCAAGATGTCCGCCGCAATAAAGCCACGCCACGCCAACATGCCGCAGGAGGCTCCGGACATGATCGCGTGGAGCTTGCGGTTTGCACCCTGATACTCGTCCACAAGCGCCGCCCCGCCGAGCCCCATATCCTCAAAGACGATCTGCTGGAGCGTATTGAAAAGGTCGTAGCGGCAGCTCCCGCACGAGCCGGGCATGAAGAACGCGGCCTTCGCCGGGTCCACGCCGTCCTCCTTGATCAGACGCACCATATCCCCGGTCATGAGGGTGCAGGGCAGGCATTCCTTCCCGTCGAGGCAGCGCCGTCCCCATTCGAGGCTCCGCTCGTCGGGCGGCGGGAGGAGTTTGGCGTTGATGCCGTGCGCCCTGAGCGCGGCGGCCCACACCGCCATGCCGTTGGCGGCATGGGGCAGGTACAGCACGCGATCGCCGCCGGGATCGAATTCGATCTTGCGCGTGCGCCGGGGCGCGATCTCCCGCGCGGCGTCGAAGTTCGCCACCGCGTCAAGGAACGCCTCGCAGCGCGTGACCACGCCCGCCTCGGCGGAATGCTCGTCGATCTCAAGCAGCAGGAACGGCTTTTCGCCCATTTCCCTGCCAAAGAAACGCGGGTACATGGAATCGTTGACGCAGCCGAAGTTCGCCAGATAGATGGCGTTGAGCCGCGCGTCCCGCCGGATGATGTCGGCGGCGGCAAGCGTGCGCTGCCCCATCGCAAGCGTCATATTGCGCCACGCCTCGCCCACATCCGGCGAATGGAACAGATCCAGCAGATCGCTGGGGATGGTCTGGATGCCCATGCCCCGCAGGATGCGGGCAAGGTTCAAGTTGGTGCCGGGATCGTGGATGTTGTGGGCCTTGCCCACCAGCACCACGGCCTTGCCGTCCGGCCCCAGAGCGTCGAGCGCCTCCCTGCCGAGGGCGTTGCGGGCCTCGCGGAACCGGGCCTGCGCGGCATAGGCCTCATCGCAGGCGCGCCGCACCTCCGTCCTTGAAGAGACGCCGAGGGACGCCGCCGTACGTTCCAGTTCGCGCAGCACCTGCTCCCGCCCCATGCGGAAATGCAGCGCCGGACGGATCAGCCGGATGCCGGACGCCTCCAGCTTGAACGCCTCGTTCACCAGATCGGGGATGAACTGGATGTAGCTGCAATGGTTGGCATAGGGATGCGCCTCGGCGGTGGGGAACGTTTCCCGCAGGGACGGGATAAGCATGGCCCCGGCCTTGCCTTCCAGCACGGCCTCCTTCATCCACGCAGCATGTCCGTGCGCCACCTTGGTAGGGAAGCAGGCGGCGCTGGCCACCCCGGAAACGCCCCGCCGGACGATCTCCGCGTTGGTGGGCGGCGAAAGCAGGAGCGAAAAGCCCAATTCCGAGAAAAAGGCCTGAAAGAACGGGAAATATTCATGAAAGGTCAGCATACGGGGATAGCCGATGACGCCCCTCGAGCCCGCCTTGCCCTTCGGCTGATAGGCGGACATGAGCAGGCGTTCGCGCTCCGCGAACAGATCCCGCAGCCCCCCGCCCCCCGAAGAGCGCCGCACCTCGTAGCGTTCGCAACGCCCGCCGTAAAACAGGGGCCGATGCCCTTCGACCAATATCTTGCTGATATCGCACTGGTTCGCGCACAAATTGCACTGGAAGGATTCCTGACGGTACCCTTTTTCGAGCACCCCAAACCCTGTGAACCCGGTGGCGAACCCCGGCGTTTCCAGCATCTTGCGCCGCGCGATGAGGCAGCACCCGATGGCCCCCATCACCTCATTGTGCGGGGGCACTGTGATCGCCTTCCCGGTGAGCCGCTCAAAGGCCGCAAGCACCGCCGTATTGAAGGCCACCCCGCCCTGAAACAGGATACGATCGCCCACGGGCCGCTTTTCCACGACCCTGTGCAGATAGTTGGTGGCGATGCTGTAGGCGAGGCCCCCGGCGATGTCGCTGACCGGCGTGCCCCGCTGCTGGTGGCGCACCACCTCGGAGTCAATGAACACGGTACACTGTTCGCCGCAGTCCACGGGGTGCTCAGCGGCAAGAGCCAGACGCGCGAAATCCCGCTTGATGCTGATGCCGAGCTTTTCCGCCTGTTCTTCAAGGAAGCTGCCCGTCCCGGCGGCGCAGGCCTTGTTCATGGTGAAATCCTTGACGAGGCCGTTCTCCAGCCGCACGTACTTGGAATCCTGCCCCCCGATCTCGAAAATGGTGTCCACTTCCGGGCAGATGAACGCCGAAGCCGTGGCATGGGCCGTGATCTCGTTGACCACCACGTCCGCCCCGGCCAGATCCCCGATGAGGTAGCGCCCCGAGCCGGTCACGCCCACGGCCTGCACGTCCGCAAACTCCCCGTACCGTTCAAGGATATCCCGGAACCCCGTCCGCACCGCCTCGATGGGACGGCTGGCGGTCATGAGGTAGTACTTCGCCACGACCTCACGGTTTTCATCCATGAGCACGATATTGGTGGAGATGGAACCGATGTCGATGCCGAGGAACACCCGGGTACGGCGCTCCAGCGGCAGGCACAGGCTGCTCCGGATCGAGTCGCCGTCGTCCGCCGCGAGCGGGGAAGCCGCCGGCTCGCGGGGTGCGGAGGACGGAGAGCCGCCCTCCGGGATGCGCGCCTCGGGACGCCCCGGCAGACCGCGCGTTCCCGCTCCGTCCGGCAGGGAGGAGGCGGACGGACGGAGCGGCGGCATGAATCCCGCGGAAACCTTCGGCCCTTCATCCGACGCTCCCCGGCATCCCGGAGGAGACACGCTGACGGGCTGCAACGGAACCAGCGTTTTCATGGGCACCCGCTGCCGGAGCCCTTCCCGGAACGCGGCCAGCCCCTTGTAGGGTACGGCTTCCCCCTGCCCTCCAAGCAGGAACAACGCCGCGCCGAACGCGCCGGAAAGCGCGAAATCCTCGGGCACGAACAACCCATCCTCCTCAAGGTGCAGGACGGAACGCAGGGCCTTGACTACGCCCGCGTTGGCGGCAACCCCGCCGACCAGCGCCACGGGCAGTTCCAACGCCTTCACACCCACCACGTTGGCCTTGAAGCTGCGGGCCAGCGCGTGGCACAGCCCGGCTACGATGTCCTCTACGGGGGTACCCTTCTGCTGGAGGTGGATCATGTCCGACTTGGCAAAGACCGAGCAGCGCCCGGCAATACGGGCGGGAGCCCGCGACCGGAGCGCGGCCTCCCCAAATTCGGTTTCGATGTCGAGGCCGAGGCGGGTAGCCTGCTGATCAAGGAAGCTGCCCGTGCCGGACGCGCACATGGAGCTGACCGAAAAGTCCTTGAGCCGCAGGCCGTCCCCCTCCCCGGCGGGCTCAAGCTGGATATACTTGCTGTCCTGCCCGCCGATGTCGATGACGGAACGCGCCTGCGGGCAGCGGAACGAAGCCGCCGCCACCTGCGCGATGACCTCGTTTACAGCGCACGCGCCGAGCAGACGGCCCACACGATCCGCGCCCGTGCCCGTGACCGCCGCGGCGATGCCTGCGTGCGTCCGCTCCAGCGCCTCAAGCTCGGCGCACAACACCTTATCCGGCTGTCCGTGATGACGGACATACCGGCTGTACAGGGGCGTCCCCAACCCGTCGAGCAGGACCACATCGACACTTATTGAACCAATGTCCAAGCCAAGAATGCGGGCATCCGCGGGAAAACCGGAAAAAGACGAAGCGCTCATGACCATTCAAGCCCGCCAAGCGTTGAGGGATGCGGCAGGAAGCCGATGTCGACGCAATAGTCCAGATAGCGGCGCAGCAGGGCCGGATCGGGCGGCGGGCAGCTTATGCCCGATCCCTTGAGCCGCCGCAGCGTTTCGCTGGCATCAAAGATGGCGGGGGACTTCTCGTAGTCGCCCAGATAGACGATCACGCTTTGCAGGCCGCGCAAGAAAAGTTCGTCGTCCGAATCAAGCACTTCCTCAAGGTAACGCTCCGCTGGCACGGTGCGCACGGGGAACCCGTAGTCACGGATGATGTCCCAGATCTGGGACTTGAGGATGGGCTGCGGGTTGCACACATGATACGTGCCCGGAGGCGTGTCCGGCTGGAACGCGATGTGGACGATGGTCGCCGCGGCATAATCCACCGGAGTCAGATCCATGTAGTCGTCGTCATACAGCGGCGGGGCCGTGCGCATGAATATGTGCCCCTGAAGGTGCAGATACTGGGCGTCGGACGTGATGTGCTTCTTGAAGCGGCCCGTCTTCGAATCGCCCATAATAAAGCCCGGACGGAAAATCCGCACAGCGTGCCCGGCGAGCATGGCGGGACGCAGGCGCTTTTCCGCCTCGTATTTGGTTTCGACGTACACGTTGGGGCATTCCATGCTTTCGTGGAAGTCCGCTTCCGTGAACAGGTTCTTTGGGTTGTCGCAGCGCCGCCCGCTCACCGCCAGCGTCGAAATGTGGTTCAGCGTCTTGGGCATTCCTGCCGAGCAGAAGGCGAGCAGGTTTTCCGTGCCCTGCACGTTCACTTTCAGGAACTGTTCCAGCTTGCCGAAATGCCAGAGCATGGCGGCGGCGTGGAAGACCGCCCCCGTGCGCTCCGCGAGTTCCGCATATCCCGCTTCGGAAAGCCCGAACCGCTCTTTCGCCAGATCCCCTTCCACAATGGCGATGCGCTCAAGCGGCCACGCTTCCACGGCGCCCGCACCAAACAGGAAATGCAGGTTGTCCATGAGCCGGGCCCGCGCGCCGAGCGTGCCGTCCGAACGGGTCAGGCAATAGATCGGCATTTCGGTACGCTCGACAAGTTCCTTGAGGAGATAGCCGCCGAGAAAACCGGTCGCGCCGGTGAGCAACACGCCGGGCCGTCCGTAAGCCGGGGCAGAGGCAAGATTCGTCATGTTCAACGCTCCTGAGAAAGGGAAAACGCCGTCCAGTACCGCCCATGCCGGAACGCGAGCAGCAGCATCAGCGCCCCGAGGATCAGCCCGGCGGACATGAAGAGGAAAATGAACCATTTTGCGGTGATGGGGGCTGGCTGCACGCCGAGCAGGTCGAGCAGCGCCTCCAGTGCGGCCTGACCGAAGGCGAGGGCCGTATAGCCGCCCACAGCCGCCGTCCAGAGCCGATTGCGCGAGGTGCGGCACAGGAAGCCCACAAGCTGCGAGAACAGCGCCAGCCCGTACAGGAAATCGACGATGTACACGGTGGGCCAGTTCCACGGGCGCGGGTCCGGGGCGACGGCGCCGAGCAGGATCAACGGCAGCGACAGGGTGCACGCCGCCGCGATGGGAAACCCGAGTGCGACCACAAGGCGGGCATACAGTTTCATAGGCGCCCCCATTCTCCGGGAAGAGCGCCCCCGGTAATCACATATCCCTGCGCCAGAAAATGCCGCATGAAGGCTTGCGGATCCGGCATCTGCGCCGCCCGGAACACATCCGGCTCCATACCCTCCGCCGCAAGGCGCGCGCCGATGGCGGCGCACAATCCGGTGGCCCGATAGGTATCCTCAAGGAACAACGTCCTGACCACGCTCCGGGGCTGGCCCCGCAGCATCCCGCGCATACGCAAGTGCAGCATGAACCCCGGCTTCCTGCCGCGCATGTCCAGTTCCGCCGCCCGCATGATCAGCCGGGCCGACTGCGCCAGCCGCCGTTCCGTGCCGTACCATCCGGCCAGCCGTACCAGCACCGTGGCAAGAGTTACCCAGCACCCCCAGTTGTTGCCGTACACGTGCGCCTCGCTGATGCCCGACTCCTCGACAAACCGCTGCAAGTCATCGCGCATCAGCCGGAAGACCGTATGCCTCCCCACGGGCGCGGGAAGATCCATGCGCCTGCCCGAAGCGAGCAGCTCGGCCTGCCTGCGCACGCCCTGTTCGTAGTAGACGGGCGCTTCGCCGTTGCCGATGTTGCCGACGCCCCACGCGATGTCCCACGCGGACGGGAACGTCCAGCGATCCCGCCCCACGCACGCGTATTCAAAGCCTTCCACCTGATCGAAGCACGTCCGGGCCACATACACGGGGAAGAGTTCGGACAGGCCCGGCAGGATGCCGAGCGTGAGCAGGAACGTCAGCCGCTTGGCGCGGATTTCCGGCCTCCGGGAAGAGAGTATCGGAAACAGCGGCGTATACCCGCCCGGATCAACGTAATGGCAGCCGCCGGCCAGCGCAGCGGCGGCCACCCGTTCCCGGACGGCGGAAGCGGGCCCCGCGCAGTTGATGACAAGGGAGCATTGTCCGCAAAAACGGGCGAGCGAAGCTTCGTCAAAGACATCCACGGACAGGAAGGAACCGGGAAGCGCTTCCCTCGGCGGCTTCCTCCCGCCGATGAGCAACCCGAACGCCGTGTTTTCATGCAGATAGCGGAGGCATTCGCGCCCCACCCGGCCAGTACCGCCAATCACCCCGATCATACGGCCGTTCATACGCCCCTCCGCGCCGTCTCCCCGGAAAAAGGAGGGTTGGAAGGGGCCTTAAGCGGACGGAATGTCAGCAGTATGGCGGGTACGAGGAAATAATCCGCGAGCAGCGCCCAGCCAAAGGCGAAGCAGCCGAGGCCCCCGAACTTCACCACGCCCACCATGTCCGAGAACAGGAGCACGGAGAACCCGCACAGCATGGTGATGGTCGTGAACAGCATGGGCCGCCCGGTGGACAGCAGCGTCTCTTCAAGCGCCTTCTCATAGGAGCCGGTGCGGGCGAAGGATTCGCGGTAATGAAACAGGAAGTGTATCGTGTCGTCGACCACCACCCCGATGATGATCGCGCTGAAGCTCATGAGCGGCATGTCCATGTAAATCCCGGACACCCCCATCAGGCCGAGGGTGACGAATACCGGGAAGATGTTGGGCAGCATACTGAGGAGGCCGAGCCGGAGGGAACCGAGCGCGAAGCACATGATCACGCTCACGACCAGCAGGGCCGCCAGAAAGCTCTGGCGCTGACCATCCGCGAGGAGGTCGTTCATGGACTTCGTCCAGTCGAGGTTCCCCGCCATGCGCACCTTGACCGTGTCCCCGAACACGCCCCGCGAGAAGGCGGCGACGTCCTCGGACAGGCGGCGCACGTCCCCGGTGCCGAGGGTGCGGGTCTTGGCGGTCAGGCGGGCCACGCGGCTGTCGAAGCTCACCAGCTTGTCCAGCTCGCGCCCGTCGGACATTTCGTACAGCAGCAGATATTGGGCGATGGCGGCATCGTCCCCGTCGGGAAGCGCATAGGCCGCCTTGTCCCCGCCATGCATGGACTCGTTGATTTTCTTGATGATATCGAGGACGCTGACCGTTTTGGTGACCAGCGGCGATACATCGAGGTGCTGCTGGAGGCGCTCAAGCCCGCGCAGGAACGCCTGCGACTTCACCCCGTTCTCCCGCCCGGTGTCGAGCATGATCTCGACGGACATGGAACCGCCCATGCGTTCATCCACAAAGTCGTAGGCCTGCCGCAGCGGGAGGGACTTCGAGAGCATCCGGGCCGTGCCCGTCTCCACCTCAACCAAGGTGTATCCGTAGACGGACACCCCGAGCAGCACCACAAACAGCGCCAGCAATACTTTGGGATACCGGACATTGATCAGGTAGACCCTGCCGAGGAAACGGTCGAAGATGTCCGGCGTTCCGATCCGGATCGGCGTTGACGGGGAGGCAGTACGGGCGGGCGCACCGGGCGTCCCCGGAGTGGGCGCGGACGGCGCCTTATCCCTCTCCGTACTGTAAAGGAGTAGCACGACGAGGATACTGAGGATATAGGCCATGAGCGCGCCCACGGACGCGTAGACGCCCATTTCCCGGAACGGCTGGATATCCGCCGCGCAGAAACCGAGGAATCCCGCCGCCGTGGTCAGGCTGGTGAGCAGGCACGGCATACCCGTCTCGGACATGGCCTGCCGCAGGGCCGCGACGACACCGAGCCCTCCCCGGCGGTGCTGGTTATAGGTGGCGATGATGTGCATGGAATCGCCGATGCACACGCAGATCAGCAGGGTCGGGATCAGGATGATGAACAAGTTCAGGGTAAAGCCGAGCACCTGAATCATGCCGAGCGTCCAGATCACGCTCAGCACCACCACGGAAATGGGGCCGATCACGCCGCGCACGCCCTTGCCGAGCCAGAACAGCAGAACCATCTGGACGAGCAGGCACAGCCCGAAAAAGGTAGCGGATTCCTTGAAGGACAGCTCGTTGTAGTCGTTGTGCAGGATGGGCTGGCCCACGGCGTGGATCGAAAATCCGGCATACTCCGGCTGCGCCAGCACCTCGCGCAGCGCATGGGTCACTTCCGAGCGCGGCTCCACGCTGTCCCTGGGATACGTCCGCATTTCAAGGAGCATCCCCACGGTCTTCCCGTCCGAGGAAATGAGGTTGTCCCGATAGTTCTTCTCGGCCAGCGCCCGCCGCCGGAGTTCCGGCATGGACGCGGCGTCGTACGTTTCCGGATCGATGAAATCCGAAACGACGATCCCCTCGGCGTCGGCTTCGATGCGCTCGGCGTTCCCAAGCCAGGTCACGTCGCGCAGGTACGGGACCTTTTTACGGATATCGGACACGAGATCGGAAAGCAGGCGCAGCGATTCGGGAGAGAACAGCGTGTCCGCGTCAAACACCAAATAGACGAAATCGTCGTTCCCGAAGAGCTTGTGAAACGTGTTGATGCGCTCCAGCGAGGGATCGCCCTCGGAAAACCATATCTCGTTGGAATTGTCGAATTGCAGATCCTGCATCTTCCACAGGAAAAACGCCGTCAGCAGCACGATCAGGACGGCAACCGCGCCCCGTCTGCGGAGGACCCAGTCGGTCAGGCGGCCAAAGAAAAAGGAGGACATACTCACCTGCGGATAGTCGGCGGGGCTTCCCGCCGGATTGCGTCTGTGGAGAGGAACCGGGGCCGATCAGCGGATCGGCCCCGGGCGGCAGAGCCGCTCCCGGACAGGCCGGGAACGGTGGGTACGGCTTAGAAATCGGCCCGGAAGGTCACGCCGAAGGAGCGCGGGGCCCCCACCTGCGCGAGCGCCGACGAGCCGGAGAAGGCGAAGGCCACGCAATTGTACTTTTTGTCGAACACGTTCTTTGCCCAGAACGTGATGGAATAATTGTCCGTTTCCAGCCCCGTGCGCAGGTTCACCAGCTCATACGGATCCTGCTTGAGGGTGTTGGCGTCATTCCAGTAGAACTTGCCGACGCCCTGTAGTTCGGCGCGGGTGATCCACGTGAGCGAGTCCTCCTTGTGGAAGAAGTCGAAGGACTCCAGCAGCGGCAGACTGTACTGCAACGCGAGGTTGTAGGTGTATTCGGGGGCCAGAGGCGTGCGGTTGCCCGCGTAGTCCATGCCGGAAACCTTGTCCGAATAGCGGCGGTACTTGGCGTCCGTGTATCCGAAGCTGCCCTCGAAAAGCAGGCCCTCCGTGATCAGCGCGGAGGCTTCCACTTCAAAGCCCATGCTTCTGGATTTGCCCGCGTTGCGGATGACCGTGTTTGCGGTGGGCAGCACCTGCGTCACCTGCTGGTCGCTCAGGTCGATGTAGAACAGCGAGGTGTTGAAGTTGACGCGGTTGTTGAACCACGAGGACTTGAAGCCGACCTCGTAGTTCCAGCTGTATTCGGGATCAAAGGCCAGATCCGACACATCGAGGAAACTCGTGTTGAAACCGCCGCTGCGGTAGCCGCGCGACACCCCGGCGTAGGTCATGAAGTCCGGCGTCCAGCGATAGGCGATCTGCGCCTTGGGCAGAAACACGTCGTCGTGCTTCCGGCCTCTGATGTCCGAGCTCATGCCGGGAACGACCATCCCGCCCGCGAGATAGTCCGAGGTGTAGTCCAGCTTGTTCTTCTCATACTCGTAGCGGAGCCCGGCGGTCAGATCGAGCTTGTCGAACAGCGTATAGGTGGCTTGCCCGAACACGGCGTAACCGTAGGTCTTGATGTCCGAATCCGCCGTGTTGGTCATCGCCATCGGAACCATGCCCATGTCGGCGGCGCCCTGCCCGTAGTTCAAATCCAGCGTGTGATCCTGATGTTTCTTGTAGAGGTACAGCCCGCCGAGCCACTTGAGCGGCCCGGAGCCTTCGGGCGATGCGAACCGGAATTCCTGCGTGAACTGGCGATCCTTGATATCCTCCCTGGCGGTGATGAGGTCATAGGGCGTGAAGTCCTGATCGTTCCGGGTCACGTCGTTGTATCCCCGGTAGGCGGTGATGGAGGTCATCTTGAACCACGGCGCGTCGTAGGCCACGCGCAGCGAGGAGCCGAGCGTGTCGCGCTTGTCCCTGCCCTCGTAGTTATAGGAGACGTGGTGCGGGTTCTTGTCGGCCTGATCCATGTCCGTCAGCGGGAATACGCCGTCGTTGACCTTTTCCCCGTCCACGTTGGCCGTGACGTCCAGCTTGTCCGTGGGCATCCAGCGCAGCTGCATCCTGCCGTTGAGGCCCCGGCGGCGATCCACCTTCTTGTCCAGAAAGTCGTTTGTGTTGTAGCCGTCCATCTGCTCCGACGTGCCGGATACGCCGAAGAAGAGCTTGTCCTTGATGAGCGGCGCGCGCATGTAGAGCGTCGTCTCGTAGAGGTTTTCATTGCCGACCGTCTGCTCAAGACCATAATGAAATTCATTGTCAGGTTTTTTCGTGACGATGTTGACGACGCCGCCAAGGCTGTTCCTTCCGTACAACGTCCCCTGCGGCCCGCGCAGCACTTCGATCCGCTCGATGTCGAACAGGTTGGTGTCGAACACGCGGGAGTCCATATAGTTCACGTCGTCCACATAAAAGCCGATGGCCGGGTCGTTGTTGACGGCCCCGATGCCGCGTATGAAGGCGTACGAGTTGCCCCGGAACCCCCAATTGGCGATGAACAGGTTCGGAACCTGCCGGGCGACATCCTGAATCGAGCGGATGCCCGAGTCCTTGATCTGCTGCTCGGAAATGGCGGTCACGCTGACCGGCACGTCCTGCACGTTCTCCGTGCGCTTTTCGGCCGTGACCAGCACGGGATCGAGTTTATAGGTTTCCTCCGCCCCAGCGGGCAGCGACCACGCCGACAGCAAAACCGCCGCAAGGATACCCGCTATGCCGTTTCTCTTCATGCCTTCCCTTCCCTTTTCAACAGCTCGTTCATGAAATGCCTGACCTTCCCGGCCAGTTCCTCCGGATGCGTCTTGATCAGCATGTGCGCGCCTTCCGTCCGGTCATGGGACGGGTTGGCGAACACCGCGTTCCACGCCTCGCCCATCGTCTTCAGCTCTTCTTCCTCTTCAAGCGTGCCGACGAGATTCAGCATGGGGGCTTCCACGGCGGCCCCGAAAGCGAAATCAAGCATCGCCTGCGTGTCCACCCGGAGCGTGTTCAGATAGTCCCGGCGCTCGGCTTCGGTCATCTCCGCGAAATCGTAATGATAGACCTCCTTCGAGACGCGCACGATCTCGTCCTCCGAGCTGTCGATGATTGCCCGCAGGCCGCCGATCACGCCCGGAGGCGGGCTCGCCACCAGCACGACCCCGGCGACGGGGCGCCCCTTTTCCTCAAGCCGCCGCGCGATCTCGTAGGCGAGGAACCCGCCGAACGAGTAGCCGAGCAGGAACAGCGGCGTGCCGTCGTTGAAGGCCGCAAGCTGCTCCACGCACAGGGCCGCCATTTCGGGGATGGAGCGCATGGGCTCCCCGGCCTTGCCGTGTCCGGGCAGGTTCGCGGCGAGCACGGCGTAGGATGCGGGCAGCAGCCTGCCGAACTGCCGGTACATGGTGGGGTTGCCGCACGCGTAGGGCAGGCAAAAGAGCCTTGCTTCAGGGCGTTCCACATCCGTCAGCGCCACGATGCCCGCCTCTTCCGCCTTGCCTTCGCCCTTGCGGAGGATGCGACTCACGATGGAGGCGACCGTCTGGTATTCGAAGGCTTCCTTGAGGCCGAAGTCGATGAAGCCTTCCTTCTTCATGCGCATGATGAGGCGCATGGCCTTGAGCGAGTCGCCGCCCACGTCCCAGAAATTGCTGGTCATGCCGAGATCCGTGACGCCGAGCACATCCTCCCAGATGGCGGTGATGCGCTTTTCCAGTTCCGTCACCGGGCGGATCACCGCGGCGTCTCGTTTCCCGGCCTCGATCACCACGTCGGGGAGTCGGTTCTTGTCCAGCTTGCCGCTCGGCGTGCACGGCATTTCGCCGAGCAGCTCGAAGTGGGCCGGGATCATGTATTCGGGCAGCCGTTTGGCGAGATGGTCACGCAGGGCCGCCGCGGGAACCTCGGAACCGGTATGGAAGGCCACCAGCGTGAGGCTTCCCGCCGTGTCCTTGCGGGGCACGACCACGGCCTCGGTCACGGACTCGTGCTCGCGCAGCGCGCTTTCGATCTCGCCCGCCTCGATGCGGTAGCCGCGCAGGTTGATCTGGTGATCCTCGCGGCCGAGGAATTCGAGGTCGCCGGTGTCGAGCATCCGCACCACGTCTCCGGTGCGGTAGAGCCTGTCGGACGGATCAGCCGGGTTGAAGGGATTGGGCACGAAGGCTTCGGCGTTCTTCTCCGGCTTGTTGTGGTAGCCCCTGCTCACGCCCATGCCGCCGATGTACAGTTCGCCGGGCACGCCGGGCATGCAATGCTCGCGGAAGCGGTTCAGGATGTAGATCTGCGTGTTGTAGACGGGCTTGCCGATGGGCACCACGGGCAGATCCACCTGATTGTCCGCGTTGACCGGGATCCTGAAGTACGTCGAGGCCACGGTCGCCTCGGTGGGGCCGTATTCGTTGATGAACCGGTGGTCGGGGTAAAACTTCAACCACTGATTGAGGTCTTTGGTGCTGATCACCTCGCCGCCGAGCATGACCCGCATGGACTCGGGCAGGGGGATGTCCGCATCGGCAAGGAATTCCCGCGCGCTGGAGAGCAGCGAGAAATGCGAAGGCGTGATGTTCAGGAACGTGATGCCCTTCTCGCTGATGAAGCGCAGCAGATTGTTGACGTCCTTGGTCTTCTCCTCGGACAGCACATGCAGCGAGGCCCCGACGAGGAACGGCGTCCAGTTGCTGGTCATGGTCATGTCGAAGGCGTAGGAGGTCACGAAGGCCAGCCGTTCCGCCGCCGTGATGCCCAGTTCCTCCTTCACCCACGTCAGGAAGTTGACGATGTTCCGGTGGGTGATCATGGCCCCCTTGGGCTTGCCCGTGGAACCGGAGGTATAGATCATGTACGCGAGGTCGTCCGGCGATCCGGCGGGCAGGGCCACGTCCGGGCGGTCAACATAGATGCCGGACGGCATGACCACCCGTTCCCGGAGCGATTCCGGGATGGCGGCGGCACTTGCGCCCTCGTCCATGACGAGGATGTGCTCCACCCTGCCGAGCGCGCCTTCCAGTTCCTTGAGGTGTGCGGACTGGGTGAGCAGTACCCGCGCCCCGGAGTCCTCCAGCATGTAGGCGACGCGATCCGTGGGATAGTCAACCCCAATGGGCAGGTAGGCGGCCCCGGCCTTCATGATGCCGAGCTGCCCCGCCAGCGTGTCGAAGCTGCGGTTCAGGAACAGCGCGACGAACTCGTTGGAAGAGACGCCGAGGTGCCGCAGCAGCCCGGCCACCTGATCGGCCCGCTTCCCGAAGGCCGCGTAGGAGAGGCTCCGCCCTTCGTAGGTCAGGGCCTCGCTGTCCGGGGTACGCCGGATCTGCTCTTCGATCAGGCCGTGCAGCGTGGATTCGGGGATGGCCGCTTCGGTACGGTTGAGCGACGCGATGAGCGAACGGTACCGCTCCGGCACGATGTCCTCGCCGGAGAACGGATGATCCGGCTCATTCCGATAACGGATGAGCTGTTCGAGCAGGATGTGGTACTGCTTCGCCAGCGTCTCGATGAATTCGCGGTCGAAGAGATCGCGGATATAGTTCCAGTTGAAGTAGAAGACGTCGTTGTCGTTGCGGCGCACGCGGTAGTCGTAGATCACGAGATCGATGAACGTGCCCGGCGCGCCGGTACGGAATTCGGGCGTCTCCAGCTTGATGGTCTTCATGCCGCTGACTTCGCCCGCGTACATCCCGATGGAGTTGCTGAAGATGATCGAGCTCATGGACGTGGCGCGCAGGCCCTGCCGCTCGAACAGCTCGCGGGAGAGCTCGATGGAGGAGACGGGCACCTCAAGGAGCTTGCGGGTGAACGCCTCGGCCTTGCGGGCGATCTGGACGATGGGCTCGTCGAAGTGGGTCTGCAGGCGTACCGGGAAGATGTCGATGAAGCTGCCCACGGTCTTGCGGGCCCCGGCGAAATACTGTTCGCGGTTGAACACCGGCATGTTGATGATCATGTCGTCCTGATGGCACCACACGTTCATCAGCTTGAAGTAGGCCGCGAGCAGCAGGGCGTTGAGGCTGATCTGCTCCTCGGCGGCAATGGCGTTGAGGCCCTCGATGATTTCGGGCCGGATCTCCTGATAGAAGGTGTCGAAATACACTTCTTTCAACAGGGCCGGGTTGCGCTTGGTGGGCAGGAGGGCCTTGGAGGGCAGATCCTTGAACAGCCCGAGCTGGAACTCCAGCGCGTTCTTGTATTCCTGCGTGCGCTGGCGCAGGTTTTCCACACGCACATAGTCGCCGAAGGTCATGGCCGCTTCGGGCAATTCCCACGGCTCGCCGAGCACCATGCGGTCGTAGGTGTTGAACAGTTCGTCGAACACCTGCATGTAGCTGAAGCCGTCCACGAGCATGTGGTCGATGTTCATGGCGAACACATAGCGATCATTGGCGAATTTCGTGATCTCGCAGAAGAACAGGGGCCATTCGCCCAGATCGAAACGGTAGTCGTTGAGTTCGAGGCCGCGCTGCAGGATGTAGGCCCGTTCCTCCGAAGGCGGCAGATGCGACACGTCGATATGTCTGGCGTGCACTTCGGGCACCGTTTTGAAGACCTTGAAACGGGGCTTCTCGCGTTCCTCGTCGATGACCGAGCGCATGATGGGATGGCGGCCGACCACATAGTTCAGCGCCTTGTCAAACACGTCGGGCCGGAAGTCGCCGTCCATGCGGGCGTTGAGGTAGATGTAGCAGCTCAGGCCGCTCGGCTCGTTCTGCACGAAGCCTTTGCGGTGGAAATACAGCGTTTCCTGAAAATGCATCAGCGGAAAGTAGGCCACGTCGCCGTCCGCGTGCGTTTCGCAAAAGACGCGGGGCCACAGATAGTCCGCCATCTGCCGGATGGTGGTCAGACGCAGGAAGTCCTCGCCGATCTCCGCTTCCGCAAACACCTCGCGGATAGCGTCGAACAGGGCGAACGCCTTGGAGATGTCCCCGATGAGGGGCATGAGTTCCGCGCTGACGCTCACGGCTTCGGCTTTGATGCCTAGGCTGGAAGCCACGATCTTCTGAAGAAGCGCCTCGATCTCGTTCTGAGGCGGCTCGATGCTGAAGTCGCGGGTGCGGAAATACTGCACCTGCTGCTCCACCGTGGGGAACAGGTAGCAGAAATTGCTTTCCATCTTGGCCCGATAGATGTCCTCAAGCCGCGCCTGCATACGCATGGCCCGGATGGAATCCCCGCCGAGGCGGAACAGGTTCTTCTTTGTGCCGATGGCGTCAACGGGCAGTTCAAGCACGTCGCTCCACACGCCGAGCACGATCTGCTCGTGATCCATCGAAGCGGGATCGAGGACGGGCCCCTCATGCTCAAGCACGGTGATCTTGCCGTCGAAATCGCCGTTGAGGTAGCCCTCGCACAGCGCCTTGCGCATGACCTTTCCGCTGGACGTGCGCGGGATGTCGCCCTGCCGCGCGGCGATGAAGCGGTCGACGGAGAACCCGGCGAGTGTGGAAACCTGTTCGTTCATACGGTGCAGGAGCTGCGCCAGTTCCGCATCAGCGCCCTTTTTCGCCGGGATGTAGAACATCAGGATGATCTCGCGGCCTTCCCGGGGATCGTACACGCCGCACGCCACCACGAGCCGGAACGCCTTTTCCATGCCGGACAGGGCGATGTGCTCGATGTCGGCGGGATAATAGTTCTGCCCGCGCACGATGATGATTTCCTTGGAACGGCCCACGATGCACAGGTCGCCCTCGGCGTCCATGAAGCCCATGTCCCCGGTGGAGAACCACTCCCCGTTGAACGAGGACTCGGTCGCTTCGGGATTGTCGAAATAGTCGGAGATGACGTTGTCCCCCCGGATTTCCACCACGCCCACACGGTCGGCGGGCAGGGGCTTGCCGTCCTTGTCGGCAATGCGGACTTCGCAATACTGGACGGGCTTGCCCACGCTGGTGAACTCGGCCGCGTCTTCGCCTTTGGGCACGTAGCGGACAACCTGCTCCGACACCATGAGCCTGCGGTCGAGGGTGAACGTCTTCACCGGGGTATTGCGCGGGTGGCACGTCGCCACCAGCGTCGTCTCGGTAAGCCCGTAGCCGGGCATGAGCAGGTGCGGGGCGAGGCCCATCGGCGCGAGCTGCTCCTGCAGAATGCGGCACGATTCGGCGGAAATCATTTCCGCGCCCACCGTCCACACTTTGAGGCACGAGAGATCCACTTCGGGCAGCCGGTCGGCACGCAAGCCTATGTATGCGGAAAGATGCTCGATGCCGGTATTGGTGGCGGAGGTGATGGTGCCCCGGTGCTCGTGGATTTTTTCCATCCACAGGAACGGACGCTGAGCAAACTGGAACGGGTCCATCTTGATCTGATCCATGCCCGCGAGCATAGGCATGAGGTGGCATCCGAACAGCCCGAAATCATGGAAGTACGGCAACCACGTCACCAGCCTGTCCTCGGATGTGCCGCCTTCGATGGCCCGCAGGGCGCGGATGTTCGCAATGAGGTTGCGGTGCGTGAGGCGCGCGCCCTTGGGCATACCCGTGCTGCCGGAGGAGAACTGGAGCACGGCGGAATCGTCATGCTGCGGGATGTAGCGGTCGTCCTCCTGGAAATCGACGATGCGGGCCTCCGTGATGAGGTCTTCGCTGGCTATGAGCGTGGCCCCCGTCCCTTTGAACATGTCCGTCAGCACGGCAAAGGCCCGCTCGTTGGACGAATCGGCCACGATGGGAGCCTTGATTGCCTCCCAGACGTGAAAAATCTTCTGCGCCTCCATCGAATCCGCTTTGGGCGTACGCATGTGGGCGAGCGGCGCTGGCAGGACGCCGCTGAACAGGCATCCCCAAAAGATTTCAAGGAACGTGCGCGAAGCGTCCACCGAAAGGATCAGCGGCGTACGGGGCCGGAGCCCGCGCCGGTACAGCACCTGCGCCATCTCCTTGGCGTTGCGCAGCAATTCGGGGTAGCTCTGGAACTCCTCCGAGGTGTCCCCCGACGCGACATGGAAAATGCCATGTTCGGGATACCGGGCCGCCGTCTCCTCCAGAATGTCGACGAGCGTGCCCGAAAGCGGTTCGGGATGGATCTGGTTCATCATTGTCCTCTCGTAAAATGGTTAAACAAATACGGCTATATGATAGACCGCGCACGCCATGCCCATCGCTACGGCGAACATGGCTGCCAGCAACGCCAGCGTCCTGCCCCAGCTCCCCAGTTCACTGCGCAGGACGCTGATGGAGGCGATGCACGGAATGTACAGGTTGGAAGCCACGATGAAGGCCAGCGCTCCCGCCGGGGTGATGGAAGCCCGCAGAGCCTGCACGACGGCCTCATGGTCGGTCGCGCCCACGGAGAACAGGACCGCCAGCGTCCCCGCCGTCGTTTCCTTGGCGACGAAGGAACTCAGCAGCGCGACCGTAAACCGCCAGTCAAACCCCAGAAACGAACCGAGGGGTTCCAGCCACCGCCCGAAACGGTACAGCCAGCTCGTCTCCACCGTGCCGCCGGGGAACGTGCTGATCGCCCAGACGACGATCAGAGCCGCGAAGATGTTGACCGCAGCGCCGCGCAGGAACAGCACGGCACGGGTGCGCACGTTGCCGAAGATCGTCCTGAAATTGGGGCGGTGGTACAGCGGAAGCTCCATGATGAGGCCGTTGGCGTAGCGGCCGGGAAGCGTTGCGTGCATGATCCTGCCCACAACCCCGGCCATGAACAGGTTAAGGCAACTCACGCCGAGCACCACGAGCAGGGCCGTACCCGCAGGGAACAGGGCAAAGGCGAACAGGAAGGCCACGCCCATCTGCCCGCTGCACGGGATAAACGGCAGCATACATAAGGTAATGAGGCGGCGGCGCGGCGAATCCACGACCCGGCTCCCGGCGATGGACACCGTGTTGCACAGGAATCCCATCATCAGAGGGATGGCGGATTTCCCGTCAATGCCCAGACCGCTGAGGAAGGAATCCATGAGGTACGCCACCCGCGCGAGATAGCCGGTGTCCTCCAGAAAAGAAAAAATGGCGTAGAGCGCGCTGATCATGCTCAACAGGGCGACCACCCACCCAAAGGCGGGCAGCAGGGCATCGGCGGCGAGGCTCCCCAGCGGGCCGGGGTAGGCCGCCTTGAGATCGGGAGCCCACGCCAGCACCGCGAACAGCACAAGGCCGCCGGTCATCATGCCAAGCGCAGCGCCAAGCACGCAACCCGCCGGGATGACCAGAAACGCGGCCAACCGTCCCCATAGCGGATGAAGGAGAACCCGGTCCCAGCGCTCGGTCAGCCCCCGGCCCGTACCGGATGTACGGACGGCCTTGCCACATGCGGCGTCGATCCATGCCTGCCGGGACGCGTACAGCTCCGGTGCGACCGAGGGGTCGCCCAGCAGCACACGGATCGCCTCCCGCTTCTCCCCGGAAAGGGTTTCCGTCCGGGCCAGCAGCCCCTCGTCGCCCTCGAACAGCTTGCACGCCGCCCAGAGCGGGGCGCACGGCAGGGCCGCCCCGATAATCTCCGCGAGCAACGACACCTTGGCAGGCACGGCGGGCACACTGGCGGGGCAAGATGCCTCCGCGAGCGCCCGGAGCAACGCGTCCACGGCGGTCCCGTCCGCCGACGTGCCCACCAGCGGGATCACGGGCAGGCCAAGAGCCGAAGACAACGCAACGGCATCCACAGCCCTGCCCTCCTGCTCCGCAACGTCGGTCATGTTGAGCGCAACGACCACAGGCAGGCCGAGCGCCACCAGCTCGGACACGATATACAAGCTCCGTTCCACGCTCGCCGCGTTGACCACGGCGAGCACGGCGTCGGGTCCGCCGGAAAGCAGGTAGTCGCGGGCAACTTCCTCTTCAGGCGAATGCGGGGTCATCCCGTAGCAGCCGGGCAGATCCACGAAGGTAAAGGCCACGCCATTCCAAAGGGCCGCGCCTTCCTTGCGATCCACGGTCTTCCCCGTCCAGTTGCCTACACGCTGGTTCAGCCCGGTCAGCCGGTTGAACAGTGTAGACTTGCCGGTGTTGGGCTGGCCCGCCACCGCGACAGTCAAGGATTTCCCCGCCGGATGATTCCGTAAAGCGCCCATGCTCAGCCCTTCCTCGCCACAACGATGCCCGACGCGATCTCTCGCCCGAGGGCCACCCGCGTATGCCTCGCCAGCACGAGCAACGGCCCACGCTTGGCGTTACGCAGCATCCGTACGGCGACGCCCGGCAGAAAGCCGAGAGAGGCAAGGCGCCCGGCAAGGCATGGATCATCCGCCCGCTCATACAGGCAGGTTTCACCCGTCCGCACGGCGTCCAGCGTGGCGGCACGTTCCTTTTCCTTTCCGGGGCGGCGGTTCCGTCCCAAAAGCAGGTGAATTCCTGTCACGCACAGCAGAATGAACAACGGCTGAAAGGAAAGCTTGAGCCCGGCCCCCAGTTCAGGGCTGAGCCACGCCAGCCCGTTCTTTTCTTCGACCAGTTTGACCGAATCAAAGGCCCGCTCACGCGCCTCACCAGTACGGACGTCGTAGGTCACGGACACGTACCGCCCGGCGTCGCGGACAACCCACGAACCCTCCTTCGGTAAAAAAGTCACCGTATCGGGCGTCAACGGTTCGCCGTCCACCCGTTCGTGACTGAAGCGATCCAGCACATCCTGTACGGACACCGCAGGCGTTCCCACGGAGGATACGGCGGGGGATGGGGACGCAACCTCGAACCGCGGCTCGTAGACAGCGGGCAGGAGCGCCATTTCGCCCAGCCAAAGCAGGGTGACGGCGCTCAGGTAAACGCCCGCCCAACAGTGGGATTTGCGGGACCAGAACAACAGGGAGTGCTTCATGACCGTTCCAAAAACTGGTGTAAAAATGAATTTGAATTTCATTTTCATTATAAACAGGGCTTACGCCGTCCGATGAGGACAACTTAAGACAACTCACGCCCGCTTACTTTCATCTGCGTATCTTTTTTTTGTATTTGCGGCAGAAAAAAACGCCCGATTATAAGGCCACCCGCTTCTCCAGCCGTGCGGTTCTGTTGCTGTAACAGGTAAATTTCACTGAGAAAAACCATCCCCCTTTGTCAGCTTTTGATCCTGTTTCTGCATGTACAAAAATTTTTCGGGAAGTTTGACAGCGTTCCCCGTCCTTTATTATCAGATATTGAAATTCAAATTCAATAAGAGGTTTCCCTGTGTTCTCTCCCTCCGCCCTTTCTACAAAGACCGTGGCAGCCCCGCCACCCACGCCCCCTTGCGAGGACGGCAAACCTTCGAACGGGTTCCGGCTCCTGCTCCTTTCCGGGGACGCCGCTGCCCCGCCTGCGGATTCCGATTGCGTCCATGTCTGGAGCCGCCCCTTAACCGGCCCGACACAGTCCGGTTTCCGGGATCTGCTCTCCGAGGAGGAATGCGCGGCAGCTTCCCGCTTCCACACCCCGGAGCTGGCGGAACGGTACCGGCAGGCCCACGGCTGGATGCGCTCCGTGCTGTCCCGCTATCTGGATACCCCGCCCGAAACGCTCCGGTTCCGTTCCGGTCCGGACGGCAAGCCCCGGCTTGCGCACGGTTCGCTGCACTTCAACCTGGCGCATTCGGATTCGCTGGCCCTGCTCGCCGTGCGCCAAGACGCCCCGGTAGGCGTGGACGTCGAACCCGTGCGCCCTCTGCCCGAGGCCATGCTCATCGCCTGCCGCTGGTTCTCGGCCCCCGAGATCCGTTGGATCGCCGCGTCCGACGATCGGGATCGCGCCTTCCTGCGTTGTTGGGTCTGCCGCGAAGCCTTCCTCAAGGCCACGGGCGAAGGCCTTGGGCGGCCTCTGGACAGCTTCGCGCTCCACCCATGCGGCGATACGCTCCGTCTGGACGGGGCGGCCCTCGCGGAATGCACTCCCCTTGCAGGCCACGTCGCCGCCGTGGTCTGCGAAACCCTTTTTCCTTCATGCTGATACGAGGAGATTCCATGCAGTTCATGTTTTCACGGAAATCCGGCATCGTCCTCGCCGCCCTGCTCGGCGTCCAGCTCATCCTCCCCACCTCGGGCTGGGCGCTCACCGGCAGGGATGTGGCGCTCAAGGCGGATCAGGTCGACACCAGCCGTACCTCCGACATGTCGATGGCGATGATCATCAAACGCGGCGATCAGCAGCTTGTCCGCTTCATGGCCATGAAGAAAAAGAAGTTCCCCGATTCGGAAAAGCAGCACATCCGCTTTCTCGAACCGGGGGACATCCGGAATACGGCCTATCTCACGTGGAGTTACAGGGATATCAACAAAGACGATGACATGTGGGTCTACATGCCCGCCGAGTCGCTGGTCCGCCGCATCAGCGGAGGCAGCAAAAAGGGCTCCTTCATGCGCAGCGACTACGCCAATGAGGACATTTCGCGGCGGGAAGTCGACAAGGACACCTATACCCTGCTGCCCGACGAGGCCCTCTCCGGCGTGGACTGCCACGTACTGGAGGCGAAAGCGGTCTTCCCAGAAAAGACGAACTATTCCAAACGGATTATCTGGATCAGAAAAGATATCTGGCTGCCCGCGAAAATCGACTTCTACGATCAGGACGGGAACCGGTGCAAGGAGCTGGTTTTCGGCGGCTACAAGGAGATACAGGGCATCTGGACCGCCACCCGCCAGCGCATGCGCACCGTGGGATCGGACTCGGAAACGATCATGGAAATACGGGAAGTGGCCTACAACACGCCGATCGCCGAAGATATCTTTCTGCCGCAGGATCTCAAGAGGTAGGCATGAAAACCCTGTTCCGGGCCTGCGCCGTCTGCCTCTTCTGGTTCGGTTTCGCCCATGCCGCCGTGGAGGGCGATCCCTTTTCGGACGGAAAGGCCTTTTCCGATCTGCATGCGATTGAGGCTTCCGATACGTTCCTGCTCGGAGGGTTCGCGGAATCGCGCAACCAATTTTCCCTGAACGATCCAGAAACCCCGATTTCCCTGCGGCAGAAAGTGCAGGTCGAGGCGCTCTGGCGGCGCGACGTTTTGTCGCTCTTCGGCAGCCTTGAAGGCAGCTACGAAGGGGCCGCCCACACGTGGCCGGGCGACCATTCCCCGTGGAAAGCCGATCTCCGGGAATTGTATCTGACCTATGATACAGATAATATAGATATTTTTCTCGGGCGGAAGACTCACCGATGGGGGACGGGCGACGGCATCAACCCCATGGATCTCATCAATCCGCTGGATACGCGGGACCCGGTCACGACCGGGCGTGCCGACAACCGGCTCCCGGTATGGCTGTTCAGCGGCACGGTTTCGGGGAACGGGATGAGTTTCGAGGGAGTGTTCCTTCCCAAGGCCGAGGTCAACGCCCTGCCCCGCTCCGGCAACCCGTGGGAACCGCGCGCCCTGCGCGAACTCCGGCGGCAGCGGGACGACGGCCTCTTCACGATCACGGCTCCCGACGAACCGGACAGATGGTTCCGGGATGTGGAATACGGCGGGCGCCTCTCCGCCAATCTCGGGGGGTGGGATCTGGCGCTCATGGCCTTCCACGGTTTTGTCGACAACCCGATGTTCGTAAGCAGGAACAACGGCGGCGGGATGCGCTGGACCGCCGAATACCCCCGCTTCACGGCTTTCGGAACTTCCTTCGCGAAAGGCTTCGGCAGCCAGACCGTCCGGGGCGAGGTCGCCTATAAGCCGCGTTTTCCGGTACAGGGAAGCTTCGGTTTTCACCGGGCCGATCTGTGGCAGGGCGTCCTCGGCTGGGACTACGACATCGACAGCAAGTATTACCTGAACTTCCAGCTTTTCGGGGACGTTCAGGAAGGCTCGGAAGCTTCCGGCAGCCGGACATGGCACGGCGCGACCTATGAAATCAGCGGCAAATGGTTCCGGGACGCGCTCAAAACGGGGGTCCGGGGCAAACTCTACACCAGCGGGGAGGGTACGCTTACCGAAGTATTCCTCGAATACGAACTGGACGATCATTGGAAGGCATCCACGGGCGTCATGTTCTGGACAGGCGGGGAGGACACCATCCTCGGCGAATACACGGACAACGATTTCGTCTACCTGACCCTGCGCTACGCCTTCTGACGTATCCCGACCACGGCGCGGCGACGCGCCTTTCTTCGGAACATCTCCGAAACCGAGTGAGACTGATGACGCCTACGAGTATCCACTCCACCTGCACCTGCCGCTTTTTCCATCAGGGGCAGTGCTCCTGCCCCGACGTGACCCTGTTCGTCATTGATGACGACTCGCACGCCGCGGGCCCGTTCCGCCTGCAACAGGACGGGGCACGCATGACCTTCTTCTATTGCCTGAACGGACAGGCACGCATCGACGCGCAGGCCGCCGATGGGGTGGCCTTTTCCGAAGAAATCGGCAAGGGAAACAGCCTGCTTTTTTGCCTGAACGGAGGCTTTTCCATCTCACGCGCCGGGAAGCGGATTCAGGCCGTGGGGCTCCAGCTCCGTCCGGAATGCCTGCGCCTGTTTGCCTGCCAGCTCGGTTTTGTCCACGATGGGCTCAGGAAAAGCTCATCCCGGACGCTCAAAGGAGACATCCCGCTGCACCTTCGCATTCTCCTCGAGCAGATCCTCAACTGCCGGGACGACGGCCTCTTGCGAGACGTATTCCTGGCGCACAAGAAATACGAACTGCTCTATCAGCAGATCGAACTCTTGGACAGGGAAAACAGCCACAAATGCGTCAGCCCGGCGGAGTGCCGGGCCGCGCACCGAGCCTATGCCATACTGCTCCAGGATATCGGAAAGCCGCCGAGCTTGCCCGAACTGGCAGCCGCCGTGGGGGTCAACCGCACACGGCTGACGGCCTTGTTCAGGATGCTCTTCGAGGACACTGTCTTCGGCATCCTGCGCCGGGAGCGTCTGGAGTGCGCCCGAAGGCTTCTCAACGAAAAGGGAAAAAACATCACCGAAATAGCGTATCTGTGCGGATTTTCCAGTCCGAGCCATCTCACCAAGGCTTTTTCCGCCCAATTCGGGATCTCCCCAAAGCAATACCAGATTGCCAGGCGGCACGGGCACCCTGCCGCTTCCGTTTCATGCGGCGAGCAGCATACATGAGCCCACCCTGCCGATTTCTGACCTACCATACACCTTATATTCGATCTTCGTCGGCTTTCCCGCTTGCAAAGCCCCCCTCCCCATCCCGTTGTTCCGCGCAAGCGGGATTTCCGGAAGAGGAAACGCCGAAGCGGCCCTACACGATGGTATAGCCTCCGTCAGCCATCCACAACGCTCCCGTGACGAAACTGGCTTCATCGCTGGCAAGGAAGGCGATCACCGAGGCGATTTCCTCCGGTTTGCCGAAACGTTTGAGCGGCTGCAGGGCCAGAAAGCTCGCCATACCTTTGGCCTCGTCGCCGGTATCCCTTGCGCCATCGTGCAACCCGGGGGTTTCCGTGGTCCCGGGGCCGACGGCGTTGACGCGGATATTGTGCGGCATCAGGGAAATCGCCGCCGCCCGCGTAAACGAGGCCACCCCGCCCTTGGAAGCATGGTAGGCGACGTATCCCGGAGATCCCACCACCGCGAAGGTCGAGCAGACGTTGACGATGGCCCCGCCCGTCTTCTGGGCAATGAACATATTCGCCGCCCCTTTCGTGAACAGGAACATGCTGGTCAGATTCGTATTCAGTACGGCGTTGAATTCTTCAGCCGTCGTTTCCAAAAGCGTCTTGTTGAGCTGCCATCCGGCATTGTTCACCACAATGTCCAGCTTCCCGTATGTACGGGCCGCCGTGTCCAAGGCCGCCTGCACATCGGCTTCATTCCCCACATCGCACAGGCAGAATGCAGCTTCGCCTCCCTCTTTGACAATGGCTTTTGCTACCTCATGCCCATTGGCTTCATCCTTGTCGGCCAAGACGATCCGAGCGCCTTCGGCGGCGAAACGGCGGGCGGCGGCAGCGCCGATGCCTTTGGCCGCTCCGGTGATGATGGCTGTTTTCCCTTGCAGTTTCATGGCTCTCTCATTGTTTGTTGCTGTATCCGGAAAGTTTTTTCCTTATACGCGTTCGGATATCCCTGACAAGCACGGCTCCAAAACGAAAATCCGCAGGAAAGCCCCTACCGCTTGGCCCCCTGTCCCTTCAACCGGCGGCCGGGGCGTATCGGCCCCGGCGCTGCCGGAACATCTTCTCCAATAAAGAAAATGGATTGGCAAAGCGGGCAGCGCCCCAATGCTGTCATCGGCAATGGCATCTCGCTTTGGCCCTCCTTATCTTCCTATGGCAAAACATCTTTTCCGATACGTTGTTGTGCAAACGTCACCCAATCGCCGGCAGAACCCCACCGCCGGCTCTTGCGCGGATCGCCCGGCTGGATTAAGCAGCAAGAGAGATTCAGCCCGGACAGACCGGGCGTTAGGAGAAAAACAATATGGGTAAGATTCTCGTCACCGGCGGAACCGGCTATCTCGGCACGCACATGCTTGTGGAGCTCGTCAAACAGGGCTACGAGCCCCTGTGCGTGGACAACCTCCACAACAGCAATCCGTCCGTCCTCCTCGCCGTGAAGGAAATTTGCGGCAAAGAAATCCCCTTCATCAAGGCCGACGCGGGCGACGTCGCCGCCATGCGCGCCTTGTTCGCCGAATACCAGATCGACGCGGTCATCCACTTCGCAGGCCACAAGGCCGTAGGCGAATCCGTGGCGCACCCGCTCATGTACTACCGCAACAACTATGACTCCGCGCTGACCATTCTTGAAATGTGCCTCAAGCACGGCAGCGCCCTCGTCTTCAGCTCGTCCGCCACGGTGTACGGCGTGCCCCACTTCCTCCCCCTCACCGAGGACCATCCCCTCAGCGCGGTCAATCCCTACGGCCGCACCAAGCTGTACATCGAAGAGACCATCCGTGACGTGGCGCTGGCGCATCCCGAGTTCAACGTCTCCATCCTGCGCTACTTCAACCCGGTCGGCGCGCACGAGTCCGGGCTCATCGGCGAAAACCCCAACGGCATCCCCAACAACCTCATGCCATTCGTCTGCCAGACGGCGGCGGGCATCCGCAAGGAATTGCAGGTGTTCGGCGACGACTACGACACGCCGGACGGCACGGGCGTGCGCGACTACATCCATGTGACCGACCTCATCTCCGGGCACATCGCCGCACTGAAAAAGCTGGAAACAAAACCCGGCTGCATCATCCACAACCTCGGCACGGGCAACGGAACCAGCGTCCTCGAAATGGTCCACCGCTTCGAAGCCGTCAACGGTGTAAGCGTACCCTACCGCATCGTTGCCAGACGTCCCGGCGACGTGGCGAGCTGCTACGCCGATCCGTCCAAGGCGTTTGAGGAGCTGGGCTGGAAAGCCGTGAAAACCCTCGACGACATGGTCCGCGACAGCTGGATGTGGCAGTTGAAGGGCGCGAAGAACTAACCCGGACGCGATCGAACCGACGTAAGGAGGGGATTCCCATGCATTGCCACTTCCACAACCCCGTCAGCATCCATTCCGGCCCCGGTATGCGCCGCCAGATCGGGGCGCTGGCCGCGAAATACGGGAAAAAGGCGCTCATCGTCACCACCGGCAGCGCGCACTCCCGGGCGCTCGCCGAAGAAGCGGGCGCTTCGCTGGAAGCCGCCGGGCTCGGCTGGGCGCACTACAACGGCATCCGTCCCAACCCGTTGGGCTCCATGGCGGCCGAGGGTGCTCAGGCGGCCCGCGACAACGGGTGCGACATGGTCATCGGGATCGGCGGCGGCAGCGTCATGGACGCAAGCAAGGGCATCGCCTTCGCCTATTACAACGACGCGCCGATCTTCGAATACATCTACGGGCGCAAACAGGGCGGGCAGGCCCTGCCCATCCTGCTCATCGCCACCACGGCGGGGACGGGCAGCGAGGGCAACTGGACCGCCGTGTTCACCGACACGGACCATGTGAAAAAGGGATTCGCCCTGCCCGCCCTGTATCCCAAGGAAAGCATCGTCGATCCGGAGCTCATGACCACGCTCTCCAGCAGGGGCATCGCGGGGCCCGGCTTCGACGCGCTGGCCCACGCCATCGAGTCGTTCCTCTCCGTCCGCGCCAATCCGTTCAGCAAGCTGTATTCGCGTCAGGCAATCCTCTGGCTGAGCGAAGGCCTGCCCAAGGTACAGGCCAACCCCTCCGATCTCGAAACATGGGAACGGGTGGCGCTGGGGAGCACGTTCGCGGGCATCGCCATAGGCAACGCGGGCTGTACCGCCCCGCACGGCATCGAACATCCGATCAGCGGCCTGCTCAACGTCGCGCACGGCGAAGGGCTTGCCGCCATTTACCCGGAATACATGCGGTTCATGCGCCCCCACGCGCAAGCGGATTTTGCCGAGCTGGCCCGGCTTCTGGGCGCGGAGACTTCCGACCTTACGGAAGAGGAAGCCTCGCTGCGCGCCGTCGAGCAGGTGGACGCCCTTCTGAAAACGCTGGGGATCGCCTTCACCCTGTCCGATCTCGGCGTGCGGGAAAGCCAGCTCGACTGGCTGTCCCGAACGGCACTGGACAGTATGCCAGCCGTATTCGCCAACAATCCCGCGGCGATGACTTCCGAAGACGTCAAGACCATCCTGGAACGCCGCCTGTAAGCTTACACGGTTTCACAACCGAGCGGCCCTGAAATCCTTGGATTTCAGGGCCGCTCGGTTATCCGGCTCTTCACCGGAGGCTCCCGCCTGCCAGAACAAAGAAGGTACGGGGAACGGGCCGTCTTTGCCTCTCTCCCCCGCTTCCCGTCTTACGAAAAATCTTTCCACACCTGTACGCCGGTATAGCATTCCACGGCGACAAGAATGATCAGAAGGACATTGATGGTCCCGTGGATGAGGGGCAGGATCTTCCGCTTCTTCTTGTAGCGGTTCATGATGTACCCGGTGATCAGCCCAAGGATGGCCAGCCCGATGATCGGCCACGCCAGTTCGGCGTGCAGTCCGGTAATGTGTGTGCTGCCGAACAAATCCAGCGTCACATAAAAACCGAGCGCCCCAAGAATCCATAAAACGAGGGCCAACGTCCCGAGCTTTACATGCTGCTTCCACGGGAAAAGCGTCTTCTTGCCAAGCAGCATCGCCACCCGCTTCAGCCCCTGCCACATGGCCCATACCCCGAGAACGGCGGCGCATACCTGCATCAACGGATGCATCCACAACAGAATATCACTCATGCCTGCTCCTCTCTGAACCGCCCTATTCGGAAAGCGGTATCTAGTAATAGTTACTGACAGCAGACTATTAGATCATTTATTTCCGAGAAGCAAGGCTTTTCCAACAAGGCTTATGCCAGACAGACAGACCGCGCATCCCTGAAAACGTCCACGGCACCCATAAAAAAGTCCTCCCGATCGACCGAACGGGAGGACGAAAAACGGATATGCGGAAGCCCTATTCGTACATGGGCAGATAGTGCAGCACGAAAAGGATATGGCACACGGCGGTAATGCAGCCGTATACAAGCAGGACATAAATGGTCAAAGAGCCGCCCGGGGCGCTATAGGCCGCCGCCGGGAACTTCTTGCGGCTGGCCCGCAGCATGAGGGCCGGGACGATGACCGACCAGATGGTTGCGGCGAGGCCCGCCCATCCGATGGCGGCGAGGAAGCCGTCCGGCTTGATGAGCCCGCCGAGCAGGGGCGGCAGGAAGGTCACGAGGGTCGTTTTGGCCCTGCCCATGACGGAGTCATCGAACTTGCACAGGTCGGCCATGTAGTCGAAAAGTCCGAGCCCCGCGCCAAGGAACGAGGTCGCCACCGCGAAGAAGGAAAACGCCTCCAACATGCGGAGGATGAAGCTGCTGTCGATACCGGAACCGGCTGCACGGATGAGGTCCCCGACATTGCCGCCTGCGGCGATGACGGCCTTGAACTGCCCGCGCGAGATGATCCCGTCGGCGGCCACAATCCACGCCACATAACAGACAAGGGCAATCAGCGTACCATAGCGCAGGCACTTGTTGATGTCGGCCGGCCTTTTGCCGAAATACTTGACCAGACTGGGCACGGAGGCGTGGAAACAGAACGAGGTGAGGTAGGTGGAAAGCGCGCACCAAATGAAAATGGCCGCCCCGCCGCCGGAACCGTTTTCGCCCAGGTCAAGCAGTACGGGCAAACGGATCTGCGACAGCATACCGGTCATGGACAGGATGAAGGTCAACACCATGCCGCCCATCAGGATAACCGAAAGCCGATCCACGAACCGGGTACTCCACCAGACACAGGCCATGAGGATCAACGAGAAAAACAGGCTCGAGCCCATCATCCCGGGATCGTTGCCCGTCACCGCCATGACGGTCTGCTGCACGGTGGACCCGCCGCCGCTGACATAGGCATACACCAGAATATATAGGACGAAGGCCACGGCAAGCCCGTTGATCGTGCTCCAGACTGGACCGAGCGTATCCTGAACGAGCGTGTGGAAGCTGCTGCCCAGCTCGTAATGCAGATTCACTTCCAGAATCGCCTGGCTCGCACGCAGCATCAACATCCACGTAAGGACCATCAGCAATAGGGACCAGTAAATCCACATGCCCGCCGAAATCATCGGCAGCGCCAGCATCCCAGCGCCGATGGCCGTCCCGGCGATGATCATCGTGCCGCCCAAAACATTGCCTTGAGAACCCATGCCTTCTCCCGTTTGTTCCTGCATCACGGCAGGTTTTGGGGTGAAATTTCTCCGGCGGCATCGGATCTCCATGCCGCACGGACTGCTTTCCCCTGTGGGGCATCCCGGTTACAAAAACGATAGAGGGGAGCGAGTATCCTCTAAAACAGGCGATAGGTCCATATATGCAGCGGGCCCGCCGTCCGCCAAAGCTGGCGGGGATCTTCCAACCATGCGCCGCCACAACACTTGCCGCGTCAAAAAACATTCATCCCTCCGTAGGGTATCGCCAACCCTCGCCAACGGTACATAAAAAAAGGCCCGCCGCCCCATCCTGCATCCCCGCGTACGCCTCGCTCCATACGCACAAAAAATCAGGTTGAGCGCCGCCTTGGGCCTGTAGCATCTATCGGTTTTCCCTACGCGGGAGCATCTTCGCCCATCGTATGCAGCCAATGGAGTGCGGCGCGGGTTGCCTCACGCGAAAGGGCCTTCCCCTTCTCCTCCGAACCGCGCTTCGGCTCCGGGCCATTCCTATATTCAAGGGGAAAAGGGCGCGTTCCTCAGGAACCAGCCCCCTCCGGAAGAAGAACGGAAGCGATAAGAAGGGGCTACAGATACCTCCCGGAACAGCTTGAAGGCAACATCTTTTCTCGCTATGTAAAAGGGATACAAACGAAAGCGAGCATATTTCCGGACCATCGGACACCCACAGCGCGAACTGTGAAGACAAGGCAGCGTACGTTATGACCTTTTCCTTACACAAACTGGTTGGACTGCCTGCCATCGCGGCGGCCGCCTTTTTTATGCAGGCACTGGACGCCACCATTCTTAACACGGCACTCCCCGCCGTGGCGCGCAGCCTCGACCGTTCCCCGCTGGCCATGCAGCTCGCCGTGGTGGGCTATACCCTCACCGTCGCCATGCTCATCCCCGTGAGCGGCTGGCTGGCCGACCGGTTCGGGACACGGCGCGTCTTCATCTCCGCCGTGAACTTCTTCATTCTGGGTTCCCTACTCTGCGCCCTGTCCACCTCGCTTCCCATGCTCGTCGCCTCGCGGGTGCTGCAGGGTATCGGGGGAGCCATGATGATGCCTGTGGCGCGCCTCGCCGTGCTCCGGGCTTACCCGCGCACCGAGCTGGTCGCCGTACTCAACTTCATCAGCATTCCCGGCCTCGTCGGCCCCGTGGTCGGCCCTCTGCTCGGCGGCTGGCTGGTGACGTATGCCACATGGCACTGGATCTTCCTGATCAACATCCCCATCGGGCTCATCGGCATCCTCTACGCCTACCACATCATGCCGGATTTCACGGCTCCGCGCCGCCCCTTCGACTGGATGGGCTTTTTCCTGTTCGGCCTGAGCCTCGTTTCCTTTTCCAGCGGCCTTGAAGTCTTCGGCGACAGGGTCGGCCCCGATTTTCTCCCTCCCGTACTGCTCATCAGCGGCATAGCCCTGCTCGGGCTGTACATCCGGTATGCCCGGCGGCATCCCTCCCCGCTTATCAGGCTGTCGGTTTTCCGCACGCGCACCTTCTCCGTGGGCATCGGCGGGAATATCCTGTCCCGCCTCGGTACGGGCTGTGTACCGTTCCTCATGCCGCTCATGCTCCAGGTCGGGCTCGGGTACCCCGCTCTGGTGGCCGGGGCCATGATGGCTCCCACGGCCATAGGCTCCATCACCGCCAAAACTTTCGCCATGAAGATCCTCAACCGGTTCGGCTACCGGGTGACCCTCACGGGCGTCACCGTCTGCATCGGCCTCATGATTGCCCAGTTCGCCCTCCAGACGCCCACCCTGCCCCTGTGGATGCTCATTCTCCCCCTGTTCATGCTCGGCATGGCCATGTCCACCCAATTCACGGCCATGAACAGCATCACCCTCGGAGACCTTTCCACCGAAGACGCCAGCACCGGAAACGGCTTGCTCTCCGTAACCCAGCAGCTTTCCATCAGCTTCGGCGTGGCGAGCAGCACCGTGGTGCTTCGGTTCTACAACTCGTTCGCCTCGGGGACGCTGCTCGATCATTTCCACTATACGTTCATCACCATCGGCGGGATCACCATGATGGCCGCCTTCGTTTTCATGCTCCTCCGCAAGGACGACGGCGACAGCCTGCTTCCCGGACGCAAGAAGCCCGTCTTCGAGACGACAAGCAGTCCCACCCCGCGCAACCCCTAACCATCCACGTTGAACGGAAAGCCGCCGGGACAAGACGCGAACCGTACTGGCGGATCAGCCCGTATCTCGCGGTGTGCAGAGGCGACGCGTTTGCCGGGGTCTGGAGCCGAACCCCGCTTATATCATCGGCCGCAAAAAAAGGCGCCCCCGTCCGTTCACGGAGAGCGCCTTCAGCAGGGAGTGGGAGGCAATGGTTACAGTGTGTCGGCGTACAGCTCGACGGTGTGCCTGACCCGTGCGCGGTCGCCGTTCCGTGCCAGCATGTCGGACAGCTGCATCATGCACGCCGGGCACCCTGTGGCGACGACGTCGGCCCCTGTGGCAACGATGCTGTCACGCTTCTTCTGGCCGATCTGCTGCGAAATGTCGTAGTGGGTCAGCGTGAAGCTGCCGCCGCAACCGCAGCAGCGATCAGGCTCCACCATCTCCACCAGTTCGCAGTTCTTGTTCATGTTGATAAGCTCACGCGGCTGCTTGCTGACGCCGAGGGATTTCTTCAGGTGGCAGGATTCGTGGTACGTCACCTTCAGGCCACCCTTGGCGGGCCCTTCGGGGTGCACGCCCAACACGTCCACGAGGAACGCGTTGATGTCTATGGCCTTGGCGCCAAACTTCTTGGCGGTTTCCTGCACCGAAGCGGGCAAATTCCGCGACATCTCGGGCCAGTATTCCTTGATGGTCATCGTGCAGGACGAGCACGGCGTCACAATGTAGTCGAAGTGGGTCCGCGAAAGGATGCCGAGGTTATGCTCGATCATCTTTTCAACGCCCTCGCGGTCGCCGGACACCAGCGCGGGGATGCCGCAGCAGGCAAAGTTGTCGGACAGGAACACCCCGACACCGTGGTGCTCAAAAACCTTGAGGCAGGCTTCCGACACGCCGGTATAAATCTTGTCGCCCATACAGCCGGGGAAGAACGCGACGCGCAGGCCGCTCTTTCCGGCGGGCCTGTCCACCTTCCCAACCTTGGAACGCAGAGGCTTGTCCGCCAGCAGCGGCATGTGCCGATCCCCGAACAGGTTCTTGAGCAGTGGCGCGCAGGCGGTCTTCTGGGGATTTTGCTCATCTTTCAAGAGCAGTTTCTGGAACGGCGAACCGGCGCGCAGGAGCGTATCCACCACGCGCGGGTTGGGAAGAAGCTTTCTGAAAATGGCCTTCTTGACCGGGGACAATCCCAGATAGGCCGTGACGATGGCCCGCGCTTCCATAAAGATTTCCAGCGTCGGCACGCCGGAAGGGCAGCTGAACTGGCACCCGCCGCACAGCAGGCAGCGGGACAGCTTTTCGTTCACCGCTTCCGGGTCCTGAATGATGAGATGCGCCAGATTCTCGACCAGCGCGATTTTGCCGCGGGTCACGTCCCCTTCCTTCCCGGTGGTGTCGAAAACCGGGCAGAAGGCCTGACAGAAACCGCATTTCATACAGGAAGCCAGTTTGTCGTCCAGAACCATCAACGACTTGGCAAGACTTGAAATCTCATCCATGAATCAGTCCCTTTCCCGGACGCCCGCCGGGGTGGTCGCCCGCTTCCTTCAAGGCGCGGGCGGTTCTGTGCCGGATTCGGAAAGTTGACCGGAGAGGAAACGGCAGGGCCCCTGTCATTGGCCACGGAGCAGCGAAAGTGCCGTTCGGCCACCCCCTTCATGCCGCCTCCCCTGCCGTTCGAATCCTTTGAGGGACGGGAGAAGCCCGCTTTCCAACGCCCTCCTCCCGTTCCCTTCCTACAACTAGTCCCCGAATCCCACGATCTTGCTCGGGTTGAACAACCCCTTCGGGTCAAACGCCTTGCGCAGGCGCCGCGAGAACATGATCGTCCCGTGGGAGGTTTCCTGCTCCAGCCATTTGATTTTGGCGGTGCCGATGCCGTGCTCGCCGGACAGCGTGCCGCCAAGCTCCAACGCGGCGTTGAAGAGGTCGTCCACAGCCCGTTCCACGCGCGAGAACTCTTCCTTGTCGCGGCGGTCGCAGAGGATGGACGGATGCAGATTGCCGTCACCGGCATGGCCGAAGGTGGCGATGGTGACGTTGTGGCGGGCGGCGATCTCGTCGAGGGCCTTGATCATGGCCGGGATCTTGGAGCGCGGCACCGTGGCGTCTTCCAGCATCAGCGTGGGACGGCAGCGGGCCAGCGCGGGAATGGCCACGCGGCGGGCTTCCCAAATCCGGCTCTTTTCCACGGCGTCGCGGGCGACCACGATTTCCGTGGCGCTGTTGTCGCGCAGCACCTTTTCCACGATCACGGCTTCGTCCTCGACCTGCGCGGGGTGGCCGTCCACCTCGATGAGCAGCATGGCCCCGGCATCACGGGGGAGGCCGATTTTCACGTAGTCTTCAATGTAGTTGATCGAGGCGTGGTCAAGGAATTCCAGCGTGCAGGGCACCACATGGGCCGCGATGATCCCGGCGACGGCCTGTGACGCGCCGTCCATGTCCTTGAACAGGGCCATCATGGCCTTGGAAGCCTTCGGCGGCGGAATGAGCTTGAGCGTAACCTTGCTCGTGACCGCGAGGGTGCCTTCGGAACCCACCAGCAGCGGCGCAATGTTGTAGCCCGTGGCGCATTTCACGGTGCGGGAGCCCGTCTTCACCAGATCACCGGTGTTGGCGAAGACTTCCATGCCCATGACGTAATCTTTGGTCGTGCCGTACTTGAGGCCGCGCAGACCGCCTGAGCTTTCCGCGACGTTGCCGCCGATGGTGGACACGGACATGGAGCCGGGATCCGGAGGATAGAACAAGCCTTTGGCGGCCACGGCGGCGGCGAATTTCGCCGTGATCACGCCGGGCTGCACGGTGGCGTACAGATCCTCCGTGTTGATTTCAAGGATCTTGTTCAATCCCGTCGTCAGAATGACGATGGTGTCGGAACAGTCCGGGATGGTGCCGCCGGTAAGGTTCGTGCCCGAACCGCGAACGGTCATGGGGATGCCTTCCTCGTAGCAGCGTTTCACCACCTGCCCGAGCTGTTCCACCTCGGTGGGGCGCACCACAAGGCTGGGGATCATGGGCTTCAAAACCGCCGCGTCATACGCGTAACTCTGGCGATCCGCCTCGCTGCTGAAGACGTTTTCCTTGCCGACAAGCTGTTCAAATTCCTTTATGAGAGAAGCGCTAGGCATTGATGAACTCCAAAGGTTGAACGTAAAGGAAAGGGTTCAGGCCGGTTACGACAGGCGCTTGCGGAGGTTTTCCGCCACGGACTGCGGGTCTACGGGATTACGGGCGATGCCGCTTTCGATAGCGGCCCGCGCCGTGGCAGCGGCAACGGCGGGCGCGACGTCGGGATCCGTCGCGGGCGGGATGATGTAGTCCGGGCTGAGCTTTTCGGGCGTAACCAGATCCGCGATGGCGTGGGCGGCGGCGATCTTCATGGCGTCGTTGATGTCGGTGGCGCGCACGTCAATGGCGCCGCGGAAAATGCCTGGGAAGGCCAGCACGTTGTTGATCTGATTCTTGATGTCTGAACGGCCCGTGGCCACAACCTTCGCTCCGGCCTGCGTCGCGCGCTCAATGGGCCAGATTTCCGGAATGGGGTTGGCCTGCGCGAAGATGATGGGGTCTTTCGCCATACTGCGGATCATGTCCTCATTCAGAGAATCCGGCACGGAAACGCCGATGAACACGTCCGCCCCCTTGATGGCGTCGGCAAGCGTGCCCTTCACCTTGTCGGGATTGGTCGCCTTGGCGATGGCGTCCTTATACTTGTTCATGCCCTCGGGGCGGCCTTCCCAAATGGGGCCCTTGGAGTCGCACATGATGACGTTCTTGAGCCCGACGGCCATGAGCAGCTTGATGATCGCCGTTCCGGCAGCGCCCGCGCCGCTGGTCACGACTTTGATGTCCTCGATGTTCTTGCCCACAATCTTGAGGGCATTGAGGAGGCCCGCAAGCGTCACCACGGCGGTCCCGTGCTGGTCGTCATGAAAGATAGGGCCTTTGAAGACGCCGCGCGCCTTCAGGCTGTCCTCGATCTCGAAGCACTCGGGGGCCTTGATGTCCTCAAGGTTCACGCCGCCGAACGTGGGGGCCACAAGCTCCACCAGCTCGACAATCTTGGCGGTATCCTTGGTGTCCACGCACAGCGGGAAGGCGTCCACGTCGCCAAACCGCTTGAACAGCAAAGATTTGCCTTCCATGACCGGCATGGCGGCACCCGCGCCGATGTCGCCGAGCCCAAGCACGGCGGTCCCGTTGGACACCACGCACACGAAATTCGAATGGTTGGTGTAGACGTCGAGCATGGCGGGATCTTTGTTGATTTCCTTGCACGGCTCGGCCACACCGGGCGAATAGGCAAGCGTCAGGTCATCGTTGTCGCGCGCGGGAACCTTGATCCGGATGTCGATCTTGCCGACGTTGTCCTTATGCAGGGCCAGAGCTTCTTCACGGAGATTTTTGATACGTGACATGGGGAGCCTCTTCATTAGGGTAACGGCGGAGCGCCGAAAAAAGGGTACGACAACAGAGCACCGTCCCCCACGGCGTTACACCTTTGTGTTCGGAGAGCGGATCTCCCGTACAGGGCATGATCCGAAATCTTGAAAAATAAGGGAGCAATTCCGCCGCCCTTTCCGATCCTGCCGGAAAGCGCGAACGTATCAGGGAGTCATGAACAGAGGAAACGGACTGTCGCTGTGAACCGGCCTTGACGGTATGAAGAGACGTTCCGGGAATCCGGCGCAGTCCCGAAGGAGGCCCCCACCTCCCCGGAAAAACACCTGCTTCCGGAGGCGGCCCATCCCTGCACGCGAAGGTGCCGGAACGGGCAAACCCGCTTGTCGCGCCGCAACGCCCAAAACGTCCTTTCAAACCGTCAAGGGGCGGGGCATGTCCGACGGGCATGCCCCGCGTAACAACCTATTTCTTTACCTTGGCGTCGATTTCGGCCTGAGCGGCCAAAATGTCCTTCGCGTTGAGATACACCGGGGTATCGACCATCTTGCCGAGGTAGGAAACGGCGGCCTTGCCCTTGGCGAGCCCCTCTTCCTCAAACACCTTCACAACGCCGTTGGCCCATTCCACGTCGGCGGGATCGGGAGCGTAGAGGCGGTTGGAGGGTTCCACCTGGCTGGGATGGATGATCATGCGGCCTTCATAGCCCATCTGCTTGCCTTCCATCACGTTGCGTTCGAAAGCCGGGATATCCTGATAGGCCACGAACGGGGCGTCGATGGCGACGATGCCGGCGGCGCGGGCGGCGATGGCCATCTTGGCGCGGCCCCACATCTGTTCGACGGCTTCGGAGGTCAGCTTCACGCGCATGTCGCGGCAGTAGTCCACGGCGCCGAAGATGGCGTTCACGTTGCGGGAACTGGCCATGCAGCATTCATAGGCATTCATGATGCCCTTGGCGGTTTCGAGCAGCATGGAGATCTTCACGGTCCCGACCGGGATACCGCGGCGGCGTTCCAGTTCTTCGAGCTTCCAGTCAAGACGCTTGACGTCATCCGGATGGCCGGTCTTGGCGAGGGTTACGCCGTCAAGGCCTTCCCACACGACGGCTTCGAGGTCGTCGTTGGTCATTTCGGTTTCCCAGTTGTTGATGCGGACGTACACCTGAGCGCCGCCGGAACCGGCGTATTTAAGCTTTTCGGCAACGAGCTTGCGGGCCGCTTCCTTTTCGGACGGGGGCACGGAGTCTTCGAGGTCGAGGGTAATGATGTCGGCGGGGATGCTGGGAGCTTTTTCAACCATCTTGGGGTTATTGCCGGGAACATACATGATGGAACGCATAACGGCCATGGGAATTCTCCTTTGAGGAAAAAAGTTGGTTGAAAAGATACCAATCGGACCGAAGCTATTTCTTCAATTTCTCGTGCAGGATGACCGGGATGTCGGTAGGCGTCATGGCGACGTACCCCCCGGCTTTCGTGATCGCGTCCATTTTGCTCTTGGCCGAACCGCGACCGCGCTCCACGATATTGGATGCATGGGAGAAGCGCTGGCCTTCGGGGGCCCATGCGCCGGAAACGTACACCACGAAAGGCTTGGTGAACTTCCCGGAGGCGATGACCTCGGCGCACTCCTCTTCCTGCGAACCACCTATTTCGGCATAAACCGCCACGCCTTCGGTTTCGGGATCTTCCTCGAACAGCGGAAGCAGATCCGCCATCGAGGTGCCGAGAACCGGTTCCGTGCCGGTATGGATGACCGTGCTCACGCCGAAGCCGCCTTCGCGGAGCACCCACGGGATGGTTCCCGACTGGCCGCCGCTGCGCGAGAACACGCCGATGGACCCTCTTTTGAAGAAGGTATTGGCCCATTCCACATTGCCGCCGAGCCAGCCGACCACGGCTTCTCCCGGCGTGATGATCCCGATGGAGCCGGGCCCGAGCAGGCGGGTCCCCTTGGCCTTGCAGTAGGCGATCATCTCCATGATGTCGTGGATGGGGGTGCCTTCCACGCAGGGGATCACGTTCTTGACGCCCGCATCCGCCGCCTCCATGACCGCGGTCTTGAGCACATGCCCGGGCACGAAGATGACGCTGAAGTCGATCTCGCCGTGTTCGCGGGCGATTTCCTTCACCGTGTTGTAGACCGGAACGCCGTGAACGTCGGAGCCCTTCTTGCCGGGGCTGGTGCCGCCGACGACATGGGTTCCGTAGCTTTTCATGTATTTCGTGCGCACGGACCCTTCACGGCCCGTGATGCCCTGAACGACCACTTTCGTATTCTTGTTGATCAGTATGCCCATACCCCAATCCTTTTGGTCAAAGATGGTTGCCCGACCCGACGCGACGCGTCAGGCCAATCCGCGCTTGGCCAGATATTCCGGCAGCCCGGCGACAGGGACATCGATGGTGATGGCCTTGTTGCCGTGGAAGGTACAGGCGAATTCACAGGCAAGGCATTCCGTGCCGAGACGGAGCACTTCTTCCGCCGTCAGATGCTCGACCGAGGGCACGCCGTCCTTCAATTCAAGGATGCCCCGCGCATATTTTTTACAGGCGGCGACGCACGCCTTGGTCTCGCAGGAGAGGCACTTGCTGACATCAATCGAGACAGTCGAGGATTTTTCTTTGATTTCCAAGGATCTACCCTGCCTTCTGAGACGTTTTCTCAGCGCTGTATTCCTTGCACAGAGCAAGCAGCCGTTCGCCGATGAACTTCGTGTCCGTGACGTGTTCCCGCCCGTAGATCTCGATGCGCCTGCCGATGCCGTCCGGGGTCATCATGTCGGCGAGGCCGGTACGCAGTATCTCGAGGGATTCGTCTTCACGGTTGCCGCACAGCAGCAGCACGCAGGGGAAGCCGGGCTTCTTGGGCAGCATCTCGCGCAGCACCTTGACCAGCGCGTGGGCGTGGTGCCACTGCTCCTGATTCGCCATCATGAAGCCGCCGAGCAGATACCCTTCAATGTTGGGCTGGGAGAGGGTCGCCTTGGCGACGCGGTAAATCTTGGCAGCAACGGGGTTGCCGCTGGTGTCGGCGTAGTTGGCGGCCTTGAGGCCCACGGCGTTCAACGCGTCGAGGCCCATCATGGCGGAGCCGCCGCCGATGGGATGGTAGCCCACGTAGCCGGGGCTCACTTCATCGTAGCCCATGTTCATGAAGAAGCCGGTGCCGCGGGCGTCGGTCTCTTCGATGCCCCAGCCGATGACGTCCAGATCCGTGGGCTGGCCGGGCAGATCGCGGGCGATCTTGATCCCGAAATCGGGGTGACGGAACACGGCGCTGTTGTCGATCTCCATCTTGCAGTCGGCACAATAGAGGCTGCCGTCCCCGGTCATCACGAAGGGATTGATTTCAAGCGTCTGGCAGTCGTACTTCTTGTAGAGCTTGGACAGTTTGGTGAGGAAAGAGGCGAACTTGGAGAGGTCTGCCGGAGCAATCCCGGCCTGGGTGCAGACATCGATGGCGTCGTAGGACTGGAGGCCATACTGCGGATCGATGTTCAGCCTGAACAGCAAGCTTTCGTCAACGCTTTCGATGTCCATGCCGCCTTCCGTGCTGAACATCAGCATGGGGCAGCGGGCTTCGCGGGCGTTGTTGATGACGAATGAACAGTAATACTCTTTCTTGATGTCCAGTTTTTCTTCGATGAGGACTTTCTCGACCGGAAGCCCCTTTACGGTCTTGGCGAGGATTTCTTCAGCGAGGGCACGCGCTTCCTCGGGCGTATCGGCCAGCTTGACGATCCCGGCCTTGCCGCGCCCGCCAGCCTGTACCTGCCCCTTGACGGCTACGGGGCCGCCGATCCAGCGGGCGGCTTCCTCCGCTTCTTCAGGAGAAGATGCCACTCGCCCTTTTGGGACGGGCATCCCGCCTTTCGCGAGCCATTCCTTGCCCTGGTATTCCAGAAATTTGGCCATGTGATGCCCCTTCTTCAGGAATTCATGTTCTCAATGCCACCATCAACTCAACATTCCTTTGTTCTTCAAACCAGAAAACCAATTCATAAAGCCAGTCCAACGTGACGCGATAAAGGAAACATCGGCTTTTTCCGCCTTGCGTTTTCCTCGTGAGGCTATTTTTAGTTTTATCTAAAAAGAAAGTCAAATAGATCTTTTTTATTTTTTTCATAAATAAAAATTGATTTTCCTTTCGAAAACGTAAATTGATTAATGAAACAGTCGATTGATGAATTGTATTTTTCCGCCTTGTGATATTTTGTACATTAACAATAACTGTCTTTCTTTAAAAGAGATATGGATAAAAAGCATTTTTGCACAAATAACTATAAGTGTTCGAAGCATTTTCATGCATTATTCAGGATTATATCAAGCATATTTCCAATAGAAAAATATTAAAAAGAGGGATTTTTTTATAATACTATAAACTATTTCTTTTTTTCATAAGCAATATTCCGTTTTGGAATAAGAAAAGTTTATTCAAATATGCATTCACCATTAAGAAAGAGGCCGTCTTCCCTATATCGACATAAGCGAGGCGGAATGCGGGCTCCGGGGCGGCGAGGCCCGCTGGCGCAGCGCAAAAAAGGTGTGGGGAGGCTGCTGCGAGGCCCCGCCCCCTCCTCCATCCAAGGGTAACACCGGGCGTTTGAACTTCATCGCCCTATCATGTATGAACAGAAACCGTTACGAAACGGAGCCCGGATATGGAGAGACGCGCTACGACGCCAACCGCGCACGCCGCAAGCGTCAACCGAAAAAAACGAAACAGGCGAAAGGAAAGCTGTAATGGAACAGATTATATTGACTGGAGATCGGCCCACCGGAAGATTGCATGTCGGCCACTACGTCGGTTCGCTGAAGCGCCGGGTGGAGCTCCAGAACTCCGGCAAGTACGACAAGATTTTCATCATGATCGCGGATGCGCAGGCGCTGACAGACAACGCCGAGCATCCCGAAAAGGTGCGCCAGAACATCATCGAAGTGGCCCTCGACTACCTCGCCTGCGGCCTTGATCCGGTAAAATCCACGATGTTCATCCAGTCGCAGATCCCCGAACTCTGCGAACTCTCTTTCTACTATATGAACCTTGTGACCGTGGCCCGGCTCCAGCGCAACCCCACAGTGAAATCCGAAATCCAGATGCGCAACTTTGAAGCCAGCATCCCGGTCGGTTTCTTCACCTACCCGATCAGCCAGGCGTCCGACATCACGGCCTTCAAGGCAACGGCCGTGCCCGTGGGCGAAGATCAGGCCCCGATGCTGGAGCAGACCAAGGAAATCGTCCGCAAATTCAATGCGGTTTACGGGGACACGCTGGTCGAGCCCGAGATGCTGCTCCCGGACAACAAGGCCTGCCTGCGCCTGCCCGGCATCGACGGCAAGGCCAAGATGAGCAAGTCGCTCGGCAACTGCATCTATCTGGGCGAAGACGCGGACGAGGTCAAAAAGAAGGTCATGTCCATGTTCACCGACCCGAACCACCTCCGCGTGGAAGACCCCGGTCAGGTCGAGGATAACCCCGTATTCATCTATCTGGACGCTTTCAGCCGCCCCGAACATTTCGAGCGCCACTTCCCGGACTATCAGAACATCGAAGAAATGAAGGCCCACTATACCCGTGGAGGCCTCGGCGACATGAAGGTCAAAAAGTTCCTGAACAACGTCCTGCAGGACGAACTGGAACCTATCCGCAATCGCCGCCGGGAACTCGAAAAGGATATTCCCGCCATCTATGACATCCTCAAGGAAGGCAGTATGCGGGCCCGCGAAGCCGCCGCCCGGACGCTGGATGACGTAAGACGGGCCATGAAAATCAACTATTTTGAGGATATGGATCTGATCAGCGAACAGGCTAAAAAATACGCCCGCTCATGTGGATGAGCTCTCAAGCCGTGTGAAGAAATTGTGGAAGGGAAGGAAAACGGAAAACGTTTCTGAAGAAAAGTGAGCCCTCCCTTCCATAAAGAAGAAAGGCCCCGCATTCCCTGCTCAGTCAAGGGAAATGCCGGGGCTTTTTCGCCCATCAATGAAGCCGTGTCACCGTCCTGCCTCCCACCAGCGGAGGATCTCACCGTCCGAAGCGATGGGCAGGGCGACGGGCTCACCGATCAGGGGCAGGAGAAGCCGATACGGCTTGCCTCGGCTCGCCGCCACAATCCGTTTAAACGGATCATCCCACGTATGGTAGGCAATGGCGAACTTCCCCACGTGGCCCGGGAGCAGCGCGCGGGCACGCAAATCTTCCGCGGCCTGCGCCGTGTCTTCCGGCATCATATGGACGTACCGCCAGTTCTCGTCGTATTGCCCGCAGTCGAGCATAGCGAGATCAAACCCGCCGAAGCGTGCGCCGATTTCCGCGAAATGCTTGCCGTATCCGCTGTCTCCGCTGAAAAAAATCCTGCGTTCAGGGGTAACAAGGGCAAAGCCCGCCCAAAGGGTCTTGTTCCGGGTCAGTGAGCGGCCCGAGAAATGGCGGGCGGGCAGGATGTGGATGGCGAAGCCGTCTTTCCCCTCAAGGACGGAATACCAGTCTCCCTCGAAAACCGTTTCCTTGCCGTAGCCCCAAGCCTCAAAATGGGCCCCGACGCCGAGGGGGCAGACGACCTGCCCCACCTTGGACCGAAGCGCCGTTGCCGTGGCATAATCCAGATGATCCCAGTGGTCGTGAGAAATGAGCAGATAATCGATGTCCGGCATGTCCTCGGCGGTGTAAAGGTTCGTCCCCTCGAACGCCCTGTTGGCGAAAAAGACCGGCGAAGCATAGGTACTGAACACGGGATCTATCAAAAGGCGTCTGCCGCCGAGCTGCACGAAGTAGGTAGAATGGCCGAGCCAGACGACGGTATCCGTATTCCTGTCGAGCCCCCGCAGGTCGGTTTTCGCTGAAGGCATGGGACGAGTCGGCTTCTGGCCTTCCGTTGACGAAAAAACGTATTTCATCAACGCGCCCACAATGCCGCCATTCCCCTTTATGGGCGGCAGCGGCTCCGTATTGCGAAAGGCACCGCCCTCATAGTGAGGCGACTGCGATATCGCGTCAAGGCGGTCACCTTCAGGCAACTTGCCGAATGAAGCCTGCGACATGAAAGCATACCCTCCCCCGATAAGAATACAGAGTAAAAGGACCAGACCGAACGCCACGCGCATACCCCTTCTCATGGAATCTCCAGACATTCTCTCTTTTTCAGACGCGGGCGGGATACGGCAAGGCGGCCCCGACTATTCCTCGGAACCGCCCTACCGTCCCCCGCCGATGCCCTTCGCGCGCATCGGCGGAGATCCCGAATACCTTACACGGTGATCAGATCGTATTGATTGTTCCCCATGCCTTGAAGCTTCATGTACTCGAGTTGGCGCAGGCCACTGCGGGACTCAATGCGTTCCACAAGGTCGCGCCGCTGCGCTTCGGGCAATGCATAAACCATGTCCACCGAAGCCTGATCGACGGCCAGAATATCCGTCGAGGCAATGATCCCCAAATCCGGCGTGGTGGGTGCCGCCGCGCCGAGCCCGGCGCAGTCGCAATCCACGGACATGTTCCGGAGCACGTTGATATAGGTAATATGTTGCCCAAAATGATTGGTAATGGCTTTGCCGCCTTCCACCATCCGTTCCATGAACAGCGGGCCTCCCGGCCAGGTCCCGTCGCCCGGCAGCTGATGGATCTGCTGCTTGCCCAGTTTCCCTGAGGCGCAGCCGATGGAAATGTTTTTGAGCGAACCGCCGAAACCGCCCACAGTATGGCCTTTGAAGTGGGTCAGCACCAGCATGGCGTCATAATTCAGGATATGTTTGCCGACGGACAGTTCCGTAAGCCATTTCCCGCCGGGAATGGGAAGGCTTACGTCCCCGTCCTCATCCATGATGTCGACGGGGCAGAAGGTCCAGCCGTTGGTCCTCAGGGTTTCACGATGCCCTTCCGTGGTCTGCCTCGGACTGGGATACAAAACATTGCATTCCACAATGCTGCTGTCCGGAATATTCGCTTGGAATCCCCTGACCATTTCGCGGGGCAAAATATTCGGACCATGCGGTTCGCCCGTATGCAGCTTGATGGCGATCTTGCCGCTCATGCCATGATTGACGCGGGCATAGACCTTCATCAACCCTTCGAGGCTGATATCCTTCGTGAAAAAGACCTTGGCCTTTTCCTGCGGCGCGGCCATAGCAGTATCGATCCTGGGGAAGCCCCCAAAAGCGAAGGCCCCTACAGTGAGCGCTCCGCCCTTCAGAAAACTCCGGCGGGAAAACTGTTCAGCCATATTATGAACTCCTTGATTGCCTCTCCGCAATGATGCTTGCAACCTTTTTATTCATTCTTCTTTCAAAGAACTCTTATGACACCCTGCAGCAGGATGACGGGAAACATATACACACTGCATATGTTCTCCGTGTTCCCAACGCACGGTACACATAAGGCATTGCCCCGCACAATCCGGCCTTTCGGAACAACGGCTCTAATTTCCCGTGTATTGCTCTTCCGTTACTTTTTCCAGCCACTCGACGTTGTTCCCACCCTCTTCTTCAGCCACGGAAATATGGGTCATGGCAACGCCGGGAGCGGCTCCGTGCCAGTGTTTGACGTATGGAGGGAACCAGACCGTATCGCCAGGGCGGACCTCCTGAATCGGCCCACCCTGCACCTGAACCCTGCCGACCCCAGCCGTGATGATCAGAGCCTGCCCCAGAGGATGGGTATGCCATGCCGTACGGGCTCCCGGCTCGAAAGTGACGTAAGCGCTTGAGGCACGTGCCGGCGTATGGGCCGGAAACAGGGGATCGATGCGGACCGTGCCGGTAAACCATGCATCCGGCCCCTTGATGGAAGGCTGCGAACCGTTGCGCAGGATGACCGGTTCGCTCACAGCGGTGGAAAGCGTATCTTTTTCCATATGACGGACTCCTTTGCCGACAATTTTTTCTGTAAGAAACATATCCGGTCACTATGCCGAAGAACAGATACGATCCTCTTTTATTCTTGCCTTATTCTCTCAGTGTAGCCTGCCAAGGAAAAGCGACGCCTGAGCCTTCCGGAACCCGCCTCAGTTTCGAAACGCACAGGACAGGCGAGTTCCGAAACCTCCCAGGAGCTTCAAAACAAGAAATTCAACACATGGTGAAAGCACAAAGGATCCTGCTGAAAAAAGGGCGAAAAAAAGCGCCGAACTTCTCTCATCAAGAATTCCGGCGCGTTGAAAAATCTCGCGTGCAAAGGCTGGAAACAGCTCAATCTCATTCACTCATCGCATACCTAAAAAGGCCTCAAGTTTGGGGCCGACAATAGCGAGAACGATTCGAACGCACATAAAAAACATGGCCACTCTTCTGAACGCCCGCAGATCACCGACAGTACGTTTATTGTCCGGCATCGGTTCCTCCATGAGCTTTTGCCAGCGTACAGAGCCTCAAAAGACGATGACGGAAAAAACAAAACGGACCGGCAGATTGCTCTGCCAGCCCGTTTACTTTCTTATGGTGCCGAAGGGGAGACTCGAACTCCCATGAAGGAACCTTCACTAGACCCTGAACCTAGCGTGTCTACCAATTCCACCACTTCGGCGCGAAGAAATTTCTAGCGAAAAGCCCCTTCCTTGGCAAGATCTTTTTTCGCTTTCGGACAAAAATTTTTTCTCCGAGAAATATGACCATGCTAACACCGCGTTATTCCGCGTTTTCATCAGAACCAGCATGGTGAATAGCTTCTGTCGTTCCGCACCTCCCCTCACTGCGCCGTTCTCCGTATCGGCTTTCCATACGGCCCGAACAGGCTTCAACGTACTTCCGCTGTTGTGGAACGGATCTGGCGGCAACCACCTTGTAAAAATATTTTTACCAAAAAAACGGTAGGTTGTTCTGTTCGAATAGGGTATGAGGCATGTTTCGTGCCGCGCCGGGGAATGTCCCCTCCGCCGCTTTCCGTCATCCAGGAACGGCTCCGCGCGGCGACCGGCGAACTTCAACTCGTTTGCAATGATTCAGGTGTCTGCCCATGCGACGGATTTTATGGTGCATCATCTCCCTGTGCCTTATCCTTCTCAGCCTCGCGCTGCTTCTCCGGTTCCGTGATGATGCCGACCCCCTTCCCGCTCCGCTCGAAAACGTGGTTTCCCACGTGGAAGGGCTGTTGTCCCTGTCTCCCGAACATGCCGTGGACGAATTCAAACAGGATGAAGAGGAAGAGGTGCAAAAAGAGGATGGCGAAGAGGAAGACGCCAAGGAAGCCGACGTCTATGAGGCCAATCCGCGCTATACCATCGAACAGGACCCCGAACAGGGAGAAGTCCTCCGCAGCGAGATCCAGAAAGGCGACACGGCGGGAAAAATCCTTGGGGACTGGATGGATGCAAACGACCTTGCCGAGCTGCTCGCGGCGGCCAAGCCGGTATATGCCTTGACCAAGGTCCGTTTCGGCCAGCCCTTCGCCGTTGTCCGGGATCCGCAGACCAAGGCGTTCCGGTGTTTCAAGTACGAAATCAATCAGGAAAAATACCTCATCGTCGAGAAGAAGGACGACCGTTTCGTCGCCCGGCTTGAAGAGATCGACTACCAGACCTCGCTGGCGGTCATCAAAGGAGAGATCAAGAGCACGCTTTCCGGAGCCGTAACCGAACAAGGCGAAAACGTGGCGCTGGCCATTGCCCTTGCGAACGTCTTCGCTTCCGAAATCAATTTCATCAGCGATCTACGGGAAGGCGACACCTTCGAGGTGCTGGTGGAAAAGCGTTTCCGCCACGATGCGTTTGAGGGGTATGGACGCGTGCTCGGTGCGAAGTTCACCAATCAAAACAAGCAGCATACGGCCTATCTGTTCCACAACGAACGCGGCCGGGAAACATACTACAATGCGGAAGGCGACAACCTCCACCGGGAACTGCTCAAGGCTCCGCTCTCGTTCCTGCGCGTGACCTCGCGCTACAGCATGGCGCGCCGGCATCCGGTCTTCGGCAACACCCGGCCCCATCAGGGCATCGATTACGGCGCCCCTACCGGAACCCCCATTATGGCCGTGGGCGACGGGGTCATTACCAATATCGGGCGGGCCGGAGGCTACGGCAAACAAGTCATTATCCGCCACGACAACGGGCTGGAGTCGCTCTACGGGCATATGTCCCGTTTTGCCAAAAGCATGAAGAACGGCAAACGCGTCCGGCAGGGGCAAACCATCGGCTACGTGGGTGCGACCGGCACGGCGACCGGCCCCCATCTCGATTTCCGTATCCGGAAGCAAGGGCAGTTCGTCAATCCGGACAAGCTGATCATCCCCCGCGATCAGGCGCTGGAAAAACGACGCATGGCGGACTACAAACTGGTCGTCCATGCCGTGGACGCCTATCTGACGGGCAAGGATACGGCCAGCTACGATCCCGATACATGGTTCAAGGAGGAAGATTAACCGGCCCTCGCATGGCGGTACCATCTGACAGCGGAGAAGCCCCCCGTACAGGCTATTCGCGGTTCCACCCGTGGGGCGCTGAACGTATTCCCGTTTCTCCGCTCGACCGTTCCAATCCGCGAAAGGAACCATCTTCCCACTAGACCGCTCACAAAAAACGCCTTGCCGAAAAAACATCGGCAAGACGTTTTTTATGGGTGCGTCTCACAGGCTGCTATGAAAGCACCATCTTCTTTTCTCCAGCCTGATATACGGCGGAGAGTTCCGCATACAGGTTCTTGATGCGCTCGAAACGGGCCGCCGCTTCCGGCGTATCGCACAGGCCCATGATGGGGCGGCTTGTGTAATAGCTGGAATCCTCCGCCGGGCTGGTGCAATGGAACAGTTCCCGGATCATCTTCTGATCGTGGGGGATATGAAAGTCCTTGCTCGTGTTCTCGTAGCCGAACAGATAAAACAGTTCGGGGAAACCGCTCCACGCGATGGCCGACGCGCACATGCAGCAAGGCTGATGCGTGGCGATGAAGATGCAGTCCTTGGGGTCGGGATGGCCCTGCAACTCCCAGAATTGCTTGATGGCGTAGACTTCGCCGTGCCAGAGCGGGGAAAACGCCTCCATATTGGTTTCGGCGAGGACGAGAGACAGATCGTCCTTCCGCAGCACCGCCGCGCCGAAGACCTTGCAGCCGATGGCGACGCGCTTGCGGGTCAACGGGGCGACGTCGTATTCGATGACGTCCATCAGACGGTTAAACAGCTTTTCCTGCATCGTGTTGCTCCTGTATCCCTGCGGATGGCGCGGGATCATGTTGTTCCGTATTGCCGTTCTCTTCCCTAGCAGATCCGCGCCGCCGGGAAAAGGCCGGACCATGCCCGGCCGGAACCGGAGTCATTTCAGCAGTTCTCCCACAAAAGCTCTGCCTATCCACAGGCAGATCATACGGAGCGCGTTTTGTCCAACCCTTTTTGCCCTCTCCCTTCCATCTTCCTTGATGCGGCGGCATTCTCGCGGAACGGGGCACACTGGATATTTTCCGCAATCCGGTGTAAGGATCGGTTCCGGCGAATCTGCACAACCATCTTTTTTCCATTGAGAATACGCCGGAACCATCACTCTTAACCCAACGGAACTTCACATGATGCGCCGCCTGCTAGTCCTCCTTTCCCTGCTCGTCCTTGCCGCCGTCCAGCCCGCGCACAGCGCCCCGCTCAAGCTTGGCGTCCTCCCCGCCGCCGACACCATCGTCCTGCACGTCGCGGCAGACGAAGGCCTGTTCGCCAAACAGGGGCTGGAAGTGGAGCTTGTCCCCTTCCAGAGCGCGCTGGAGCTCGGTGCCGCCATGCGGGCGGGGGCGCTGAGCGGGCATTTCGGGGACATCATCAACGTCCTCATGCAGAATGAAAGCGGCTCGCCGCAAGCTATTGTGGCGACGACCTCGCACTCCTCGCCGGACAACCGCTGTTTCGGGCTCGTCGTCTCCCCCAAGTCCAAAGCGCAAACTCTGGCCGACCTCAAAGGGAAGGACATTGCGGTTTCCAGCGCCACCATCATTGATTTTCTGCTCGCGCAGCTCCTCCTGCAGGAAGGGGCCGCTCCCGATTTCCTGAACCGGCAGGATATCCGCCAGATCCCGGTACGCCTCCAGATGCTCCTGAGCGGGCAGATCGAATCCGCCCTGCTCCCCGAGCCGCTGGTGTCCCTTGTGGAGGCAAAAGGAGCGCGCACCATCCTGAACGACTGCAAGCTGAATACCCCGCTGGCGGTCATCGCCCTGAAGCGCGACGTGCTCGACGCCCCCGACGGCGCACAGACCGTGGCGAAATTCCGCGAGGCCCTCAGGGAAGCGGCGAAGCGCATCAACGAAACCCCCGATGCCTACCGCCCGATCATGGAGGCCAAGGGCCTGTTGCCCAAGGGAGCTTCCGCCAACTACACGATGGTGCGTTTCGACATGACGCACACGCCGACCGGCCTGCCTTCCGAGGCGGACATCAAGACCTTCGCGGACTGGATGAAGGCCAACCGTATCCTCAAGAAAGACCCCGCCTATGGGGATGTGGTCTTTCAGTGAGCCGTGCGTCCGATGCGGGCATCGCCGTCCGTGATCTGAGCAAGGGCTACGGCGAAGGCCCGGTTCTGGACGGCCTTTCCTTTGATCTGCCCTCCGGGGAAACCCTTTCCGTCATCGGCCCTTCGGGATGCGGCAAAAGCACCCTGCTCTACCTCCTCGCGGGGCTGGACAAGCCGGACCGGGGCACGGTAAGTACCGGGGAAGTCAGCAGGCGCGACAAGGGAAGGATTTCGTTCATCCTGCAGGATTATGGGCTCTTTCCGTGGAAGACGGTGCAGGAGAACTTGTCCCTGCCGCTCGAACTCCAGGGAGTCGTACCGTCCACGCGCCGGAAAGCCGTCGCGGACATGCTGGACGAACTGGGGCTGGGCGGCTTGGGGATGCGCTATCCCGCGCAGCTCTCGGGAGGCCAGCGGCAGCGCGTCGCCATAGGCCGGGCCCTGATTACGGATCCGGACATCCTGCTCATGGACGAGCCTTTTTCTTCCCTCGACGCCCTGACCCGCGAACACCTCCAGACGACCGTGCTGTCGCTGTGGCAACGCCGCCGTCCTACCTGCGTCCTTGTGACGCACAATGTTCCTGAAGCCGTGTTTCTTGGCAAGCACGTCATGGTGATGAACGGCCATCCCGCCCGTAACGTCATGTGGCTGGAAAATCCCTGTTTCGGCGACGCGGACCCCCGCGGCGAGGAACGGTATTTCTCACTGACGAAAAAGGTGTACGCCGCCTTGTCGGAAACGAAGGATTTTTCATGTCCACACTGATCATCCTCTTGCTGTGCGGCGCTGCGGGCGGTTTCATCTTCGAATGGTTCGGCCTTCCCGGTGGGGCCATGACCGGAGCCATCATAGCCGTCATTCTTCTCAAGAGCTTTTCCTCGCTTCCTCAGGCGGCCTTTCCCCGGCCCTTCCAATTCTGTATTTATGCTGGCCTTGGCGTGCTGGTCGGCAACATGTACCGGCCGGAAATGCTGCTGGCGGTCCGGGACACGTGGCCCGTACTGGTGATCAGCACCTTGCTGGTGCTCGTCGCGGGGATGCTCATCGCCATTTTCGTCGTCAAATTCGGCAACCTCGACGTCACCAGCGCCTATCTCGCCACCAGCCCCGGCGGCCTGAACGTGGTGGTCGGCCTTGCCGCCGACATGGGCCCCAACGCTCCCATCGTGCTCGCCTATCAAATGGTCCGGCTTTACACCATCATCCTTACGGTTCCCCTCGCCGCCCGGATTTTGCACAAATTCCTGAGCTGAGACGGAAAAAACGGAAACGGAAGGGACGTTTTGAAGGGCCTCTTCTGAAATGTCCGGAGCCTTCCCGCGAGGATTCCAATGCAGGAAAACACAGGGAATCCCTTTCAAGTACATACATGAAAGCGTGCCGGGGCGTCCGTTTTCCAGGCGCTTGGATGGGGGCATACGGAAACGTGTTCTCTCCCATCACAGGGCTCCGAAGCCTCTTGCAACAGTTATCTACTGATAGGAAAAAATCATGCGTGCCCTCTTCCGTTACCTGCTGGCGCTGGCGGCCTTGTTGGCGATCTGGCAGATCGGATCGCTGGCGCTCGGCGAATTTCTGCTGCCGCGTCCTCTGGACGTGCTGGCTTATTTCGGGGAAGCGCTCACCACAGGCGCATTCTGGCAACATGCCGGGGCCAGCGCCTGGCGGGTGCTCTCCGCCATGAGCCTCGCATGGCTGGTGGCTTTCCCGCTCGGGCTCATTCTGGGCCATGTCCGTTCCGTGGACAATACGTTGTCCCCGATGGTCTTTTTGACCTATCCTCTGCCCAAGATCGTGCTGCTCCCCCTGTTCCTGACCTTGTTCGGGCTCGGGGATCTGCCCCGCGTCCTGCTCATTGCCCTGACCACGGGCTACCAGATCCTCGTCGTCACGCGGGCCAGCGCGCAGGGGCTCGACAAAAAATATCTCGATTCCTTCCGCTCCCTCGGCGGGACGCCGCTGCAGATGCTGCGGCATGTGCTCATCCCCGCCGCCTTGCCCGACGCCATGACCGCGCTCAAGGTCGCCAGCGGCACGGCTGTGGCGGTGCTGTTCATGGCGGAGTCCTTCGCCACGCGGCGCGGCCTTGGCTTTTTGATCATGGATGCGTGGGGACGGGGGGATCAGCTTGAGATGTTTACGGGCATCCTCGCCATGAGCCTGCTGGGGGTGGCCCTCTACGAATTGTGCAATGTGCTCGAAACGCGCAGTTGCCGCTGGCGGAACTTCCACATGGCGGGGAAACGCTGATGATGCCCGCGGAAATGCTCTGCGTGGCGGCTGGCGGGGCGCTTGGCGCGCTGTGCCGCCACGGTGTTTCGCTCTGGTGCGCCGACCGCTTCGGCAAAGCCTTCCCCTGCGGGACGCTGCTCGTCAACGTCTCCGGTTCGCTGCTCATGGGCCTGCTGGCCGGATGCTGGCAGCGATGGGGAACGCCTTCCGCGTTCGCGCTGTTCGCAGGGGCTGGATTCCTCGGCGCGCTGACCACCTTCTCCACCTTCTCAATGGATACCCTCGCCGCTTTCCATGCCGGGCATCCCGCCAAGGCAATGCTCAACATCGGGCTGAATACAACGTTATGCCTCACCGCCACGGCTGCGGCCTATTTTCTCATTGTCCCGTAACCGGAATCACGCCATGATCTTCTCCAGAAATGCCCTTGCCGTCATGCTCGGGGGCGGCGCAGGCGCGGTCTGCCGCGTCATGACGGGCTTCGCCGTGATGGAGAAGCTGCCATCCGGATTTCCGCTGGGCGTATTGTGCGTCAACGTGCTCGGCGGGTTCCTGATGGGCCTGCTTCAAGGCTGGATGCGGCGCACGGGCAACACGTTCGCCACGGGTTATTGCCTGCTCGGGACGGGCTTTTTGGGGGGCTTTACCACGTTTTCGACCTTCTCGCTCGACACGTTTCTGCTCTATCGCTCCGGCGATGCATCCTTGGCCGCGTTGAACATAGCCCTTAACATGGTGTTGTGCCTCTGCGCGGTCTGGGGAGGATACGCCCTGCTCGCCCCCCGCCCGGAACGCCCCACCGCGCCCTCTTGAGAAGGATTTCTATACTCTTCCGGCCTTTTCTGATAGAAACTCCCCGTGTATCCCGGAATTCCTCCCGGAAAGGAAACGATATGCGTACTCTGCTGATGCTGCCCCTGCTCCTTCTGCCCTTTACGGCGCAAGCCGCGTCCCTGCTTCCGGGCGGCGACTATCCCGCCCCCGACTGCCGCTCCCCGCTGCGGCCTCTGCCCGGCGACAGCCCGATGGACTGGAGGATGTATCGCTCCGACATGGAAGCCTATCGCCAGTGCGTGGAGGCGTATCTCGCCACTGCCCGGCAAGATGCGGAGCGTATCCGCAAACGGATGGAAAAAGCCGTGCGCGAGTACAATGAAGAGTCAGGGAATCTGTAACAGTACCATCCCACCTCATGCGCACCTGACGTATGGCGGCCCGCTCCGACGTGGGGCGAGCAACGCTGAAAGGCGTTCCTCCTTTTCCGAAGCGCCCCGCATATAAGGACCCACCGATTCCAATCTGTTTGATATCTACTCCGAAGCCTTACGGACGGCGCTGCGCCATCCCGCCGAGGCCGGAGAGCCGTTCCCGCGCGACGCTTTGTTCCGCAGCCGGCCCCCTTTATGCAGCAAACCGACCCGCCGTCATACGGCGAGGAGTTTTCCATGACACGAGTGCTTGCCTGTTTGGCCATCGGAGCTTGGGTTTTCCTGCTCTGGCCTTTTCCGATCACGACGTTTATGGCCACATGCATGGCCTGCGTCACCTATCCGGCATACCGCAAGCTGCACCGGAAAATGTCTCCCTCGTGGGCCATGACAACATACACCGTGGGCCTCGCGGCCATCACGATCTTGCCGATCGCCACCGTGGTGTCGCTGGTGACGCCGCAAGCCGTCGCAGGGCTCAAAATTCTCGACGGCCTGCGCGACTCCGGCTGGATACACAGCCCGGAAGCCCAGGCGTGGTTCGCTTCCGTGGACGCATGGCTCAAAAACCTCCCCGGGCTTGAGGGCGGGCTGGATCAGCTTGCCAGTACCGCGGCGGGCCTTGCCGGGACGGCGGCCCGGACCGTGCTTGCGGGCGGCGTGGGCATTGCGGGCGGCGCGTTTCAGGCCGTGCTGGTGCTGTTCCTTTTTGTCATGATCACAATGATGTGCGTAACCCGTGCGGATCTTATCCACGAATTCGCCTGCCGCCTGACCCAGTGGCCTGCCGAGGTCATCGACCGTTTCGTTTCAACCATCCGTAAGGCCATCTTCGGCGTCTTGGTGGGAGTCGTGTTTGTCGCGCTCATTCAGGGGTTCCTTTGCGGTGTGGGCTTCGCCATCGCGGAAGTCCCCCAACCCGCGTTCTGGGGCCTCATTGCCGCGTTCGTGGCTCCCATCCCTTTTGTCGGCACGGCTCTCGTCTGGCTGCCGGTATGCATTTGGCTGTGGCTCACGGGGTCCACGGTGGCCTGCATCGGCCTTGCCATCTGGTGTGCGCTGGTCGTAGCCGGGGTGGACAACCTGCTTCGCCCCTTCTTCCTGAAGACGGGGATCGACGCGTCGGTCGTTACGCTGATCCTCTCCATCCTCTGCGGCCTCGCCGCGTTTGGGCCGGTAGGCGTCTTCGCGGGGCCGGTGCTCGTCGCCGTCGCCATTCAGGCCGGCAACGAGAGTACCCTCTGCCGCAAGCACTGAGCATGATGACGCCATAAATCCGAAAGGCGGGTATCCCCCGCCTTTTTCTTTGGCCGAACGCCACAGACATTTATCGAAAACATATTGAAATATCATCTCAACTCATTGATGGCAGAGAGAAAACCTCTCTAACCATCCCTACAGGCTATTGTTCTCCATTCTCCTTATCATCATAAGAGCTATTCCATCCCCCGGAAACAACTGTTACCTGCGCGTACGGTTCAAACGTTCCAACGCGTCGTCTACCTTCAATAACTTACATATACAATAGATTACCCTAAAAAATAGCCATCGGAACACGCTTCCCCCATACCGCTTCCCCGCGCACCGGAAACCTTCGGAGGCAAGAAGGCTGGGAATAAACCTTTCTTCAAAACCGCCTCTCCCCTCCGTATCTCAATAAACTTATCACTCCCACTCTAAATCAGTACAAATTTTTCATCTTCAATAAGTTCTTCATTTTGCACGGTTCGGCAATGAGAGAGCCCGAAACGGCTCCAATAAGCCAAAAAGTAAAGAAGTTTGTACCAAATCAAGGTATTTACAACCTTTTGCCTATGGCTATTATGAAGGAAACAGTTTGACCGAGACTGTCCCCACATATGGTATAAAGGAGTTTTTCACATGTTGCACAAATACAAGATGCTGCCACTCGTTGCTGTCATGCTCGTCATGTCATTGGTCTTTTCGGCACAGGCCGCGCCTGTGGTTCCCGACTTCGTCCCGCTGGTTCAGTCCGCCGGTAAGGCCGTCGTCAATATCAGCACCGAAAAGAAAGTCATGCAGCGGGGCGGTATGCCTTCCGAAATGTTCCGCGGGCTTCCCCCGGAATTTGAGCGTTTTTTTGAACAGTTCGAAGGCAACAGCCGCAATGCCAAGCCCCGTACGCAGCGCTCCCTCGGTACCGGCTTCCTCATTTCCTCCGACGGCTACATCGTGACCAACAACCATGTGGTTGCTGGCGCGGATACCGTTCTCGTCAACCTTCAGGGCAGCACCGGCAAGGAGCATTCCCTCAAGGCTCAGGTCATCGGGACTGACGAAGAAACCGACATCGCCCTGCTCAAGGTAAAGGCCGACGCGCCCCTGCCGTTCCTGAACTTCGGCAACTCCGACAAGATGGAAGTGGGCGAATGGGTCCTCGCCATCGGCAACCCCTTCGGCCTGGGGCACACGGTTACCGCGGGCATCCTGAGCGCCAAGGGCCGTAACATCCAGTCCGGGCCGTTTGACAACTTCCTCCAGACGGACGCCTCCATCAACCCCGGCAACAGCGGCGGCCCCCTGATCAACATGGAAGGCAAGGTTATCGGCATCAACACGGCCATCATCGCCAGCGGTCAGGGTATCGGCTTCGCCATCCCGAGCAGCATGGCCGAACGTATCGTCAACCAGCTCAAGCAGGACAAGAAGGTCAGCCGCGGCTGGATCGGCGTTACCATTCAGGACGTGGATGAAAACACCGCCAAGGCCCTCGGCCTGCCCGAAGCCACCGGCGCTCTCATCGGCTCCGTGATGCCCGACGAACCCGCCGCCAAGGGCGGTATGAAGGACGGCGACGTGGTCCTCGAAGTCAACGGCCAGAAGATCGACGACTCCAGCGCCCTGCTCCGCGCCATCGCTACGGAAGCGCCCGGTTCCAAGGTCAACATGGTTGTGTGGCGTGACGGCGAACGCAAGAACATCACCGTCCAGCTCGGCGAACGGAACCTCAAGGCCTCTTCCGGCAAGTCCGGCAGCGCCGTTGAACAGGATGCCCCGTCCATAGGCCTGTCCGTCCGGCCTCTGACCAAGGAAGAAGCCCGTACCGCCAACGTCAAGCCCGGCACCGGCCTCCTCATCGTGGGCGTCGAGCCCGGCAAGCTGGCCGCCGAAGCGGAACTCCGGGAAGGCGACATCATCCTGAGCGCCAACCTGAAGCCCATCAAGTCCGTGGAAGAGTTCAGCAAGATCATCCGTGAAGACGCCAAGAAGCGCGGGGTCGTCATGCTCCAGCTCCAGCGTCAGGGGCAGACCTTCTTCCGCTCGCTGGCTCTGAGCGATACGCCCGACGGCGCCAAGAAGTAAATAAACCGCACGTAAACGGATAACCAAGAGGGGGGCAACCCCCTCTTTTTTGTTCCAAGCCCAAGAGAGAGAGAGAGAGAGAGAGAGAGAGAGAGAGAGAGAGAGAGACTCGTCCCACGGAAAAAGGATCAAGTGCCGGTAAAAAAGAGCGCCTTCCGGCTCAATAAGAGAGCGCCGGACCAGCCTTGCCTTTTCCGCAGGAATGACTATACTTCATCCTACGCGAATGGGGACTTCGTTGTACGGAGTTCCACGTCTGCCTATCCCTTTGGGGGCGCATTGGTTTCGACGGGGATGTTGAAGCCGAAGTGGCAGGCCGAGGCGCCGCTGGCCTCGTTAAAAGCGGCACCATAGTAATTGGCAACGATTACGAATACGCTTACGCTGCTTAATTAAGCGGCACACCGAACCGGCTCACGCCCGATAAGCTGGCAAGGTGTAAAACTATCGGGCTGGCGTGGCGTTGTGTTTGCCGGGCGACGCGTGAGACTTTACGGTGAACTGGCCGACGGACGCCCTGATTGGGGGCCAAGCCTGAGGCGAGATATGATACCCAACCTAAGCCTGTAGATGCTTCGCGTGAATCTTTCTCGGACGGGGGTTCGATTCCCCCCGCCTCCACCAAAAACCTGTTCATAGAAGACTCCTGACGTTCATAGACGTTCAGGAGTTTTTCTTTTTTCAACTGGTTACATTCCGCTATCGTCCATAGATGACCACGAAAGACCGTTGACAGCCACATTTTTTTTTGGGGCACATTTGTGGGGCATCTCACGCTTCACAGCCCCCTATGCCCCCTTTGTGCCCCATCAGGAGATCGTGCGTATGTTGACGGATACTAAAGTTAGACAGGCTAAATCGACGGAAAAAAGCTACAAGATTTATGATGCCGACGGTCTTTACATCGAGATTGCTCCTACGGGCACCCAAAAATGGCGCTGGAAATACCGCTGGCAAGGGAAAGAAAAACGTCTTGGCCTCGGCATCTATCCCGATGTTTCGCTCAAGCTCGCACGAGAAAAGCGTGGTGCCTTAAGAAAGCAACTGGCTTCTGGGGAGGACCTTCCCTCATACGGAAGAAGGAGCACATTGCCAGGTCTGAAGGCTCCAATACATTTCAGTACATGGCTTGAAGAATGGTTTTTGGAATACTCCAATGTATGGTCTGCATCTCATCAACAAACTACCAGAAAACGGCTTGATACCTATCTCCTGCCAGAAATAGGAGATAAGCTCATGGGGGATATAACCCCCTTTATCATACTTGATGTCCTAAAACGGCTAGAGAAAAGGGGGCTATTGGAGACAGCCAACCGACTTTTAGGAATATGTTCCATGGTGTTCCGGTGCGCCGTCGCCCTAGGAAAGGTTCAAAGCAATCCCTGTCGGGATTTGAAAGGTGCACTCGCGCCAGCAAGAGCGAAACATCATGCAGCATTGACAACGAAAGATGGTGCGCGATCTGTCATGAGATCCATTGAGGCATACCAAGGTTCTGCTTCCGTTCGTGCCGCAGTTAGGTTTACAGCCCTGACCTTTGTACGCCAACAGGAACTACGTTTTGCCAAATGGGATGAAATCTTGTGGGAAGATGCGATGTGGCTGATACCAGCCGAAAGAATGAAAGGCAGGAGAGAACATATCGTTCCCTTGTCGAGGCAGGCAATAAAGATACTGCATGACCTGCTCCCCTTAACAGGGAGCAAGACATACATTTTTGTAGGAAGCAAGGGTACCCCTATTTCAGTGAATACAGTGAGATGCGCCTTGCGTTCTATGGGGGTTTTCAAATGATGAAATGACCGCACATGGATTTCGTTCGATGGCTTCAACCCTGTTAAACGAAATGGGATTCCGCTCTGACGTGATAGAAAGACAGCTAGCCCATGTTGAGGGAAATACGGTTAGAGCGGCATACAATCGTGCAGAATACCTCACTGAGCGGCGGGAAATGATGCAGAAGTGGGCTGATTTTCTCGATTCCTTGCTATAATGCTTTGAATATCAGACATTTTCCAAAAACTGGACCGCCCTATTTTTTCAGGTTGAGGAAAAATACCCGCTGTAATTCCATTATACCATGCTGTTTTGCACACGGGAATATATTGCAAAACTTCAGTCAAACGCAGCATCCGATCTTCAACATTGTGGTTGGTCATCTGATTGTCTCCTTTCTTTTCTACGCGGCCTTCTCGTACACCCGCGTCCCGATTTCAGCTATCTGCGGGTCGACATTTTCGAGCGCATTGCACAGCGTGGTCAGCGTCTTGAGCAGGTTGTGCCAGTGAAGGCCCCGGAAGTAGGCGGGGCAAGTGTTCCGGCAGTCCTCAAGGAAGGTCAGCCCGGCCCACACTCCAGAGGCCCACAGGCTCCATTTCTTGGCGTCATCGGTTTCAGCGAGTGCAGAATCGACTGTTCCGCGAGGATATGGAACCTCCTGTCGAGATCTTGCTTTGCGCCAGCAGACAGCCTGCGCTGGACATCATCGCTACACCGTTCGATCCAGCGGTCGACCTTCTCGACTTGTCTGCCAAGGTCGCCAAGCTGAGGAAGCGTTTCGGGCTTGAGAAGGGATAGCGCCACGGTAATCATGGACAGGGCCAGAACACAGCGGGTGTGCTGGATGGCCTCGTGCGGGTACGGGATTACGGGGTTGATGGGTCTTCGCATGATTGATTCTCCTTACAATAAGGTTCCTTGCGTCTGGACGCCGCCAAAGATGACGGCGAGTTCGTCGTCGACCTTCTTTTCAAGTTCCTTGGCGCGGGACAGATCGGCCTTGTCCCGCGTTTCGAAGTAGCGTTTCTGGGCCGCTCGCATGTCGCGGACAAGGATGGCGAAACGGTAAATCTTCTCAGGCATGGAGTCCTCCAGAGAAAGGAAAAGCCCCAAAAAGGGGCTATCCATTAGGTTTAAACACGGTAATGATAAAGTTGAGATTTCTTACCCACAGGAAGTTTTCTCGGGACGTGTGCGAAGGGACGATGGCGGTTTCTTAGGCTTATTCGGAAGGTCCTTCGATGCCGAGTACATCCGCCGCATTCTGGTACATGATTTTGGGCAGCACCTCCGGCCTCAGGCCCCAGTTTCGATAGTAATCGACAGCTTCCTGCATGGACACACAAGGATAGGCTGTCCCGAACAAAAATTTCTCGGGGATGAAATAGTTCGCGGCGGCAAGGTAGTCTCTGTTTCCCGGCACATTCATCGTGTACAAATCCGGCGCGAGATACACATTTTCCCGGTTGAATGCCACATGGCAAATTTCAGTTACGAAGGGCCAGCCACCGTGGGCGATGACCAGCTTGAGGCTAGGGAAGTCCAAGGCCAGCCGATCGATGATGAAGGGGCTGTTGTACGTCAGGTCTGGAGCAACATACCCCCCGAAAGACAGGAATACCGGGATACCGTGTTGCTGGCACAATTCGTAGATCGGGTAAATCAGCCGATCGTTGGCGTAGAGCGGCGTGGAACAGAAGCCCGGCTCTAACAGGATGCCCCGGCAAGCCCCCTTGAGAGCAAAATGTTCCGTTTCCCGCAGGGCTTCTTCACCGTCAAGAGGATCGATACCCGCAATCCCGATAAACCGCCCGGGATAGGCCACGTCCAGCCGGGCAAGGTCGTTGTTGTCCATCCCTGTGGATTTTCGGATCAGCACAGCTCCAAGCGAGATTCCCGCCTCGTCCATTTCCTGTATAAACAAACTCATGGAGCGTTGCCGGGCGGATTCGCCGATAGACATCCCAAACCGAGGGGCGAAGGCTTCGGGCTCAAACAATTCCCGCCCGGGATTATTGAACATACCGTCTCGTATGCTTCCGAATGGTGGGCGGGTGCGAACGTCAAGTATCTTCATGATAAAGTTCCTTTCGCGGCATCCGCCGCTCTGCGTACTAGAGGCGGAAACCATAGACCATTGCGATCACGGGGAATCCAAACAGGAACAGAACTATCAACCCGGCAAGCACCGCGCTAAAACCCGCCTTGAACGAAGTCCGCACACCGATCCAATCCACATTTGAAAACAGGACCGCCGCCACGGTGGAGGCCGCCGGAGTCGCATAGGCGCAGGCCGCGGCGATGATCACGAGTACGGTGAGCGCCACAGGGTTCAGGCCGAGGGACTGGCTGACCTGCCATGCGATAGGCACGGCGATGAGGACCAGACTGACGTTATGGGTGAACTGGGTGATCAGGTTTATGACGATGGAGAACAACACGAGGAAAACGATGACGTTGGCGTCTTTGAAGTAGGTGTTCATGACTTCGCCGAGCCACGCGGTGATGCCCGCCGCGTCGCTGCTCACCGCCGCCGAAACGGGCAGAGCTGCCGCCGTAATCCAGAATACGTGCCAGTGGATGCCATCGCGGGCGCACGCATCGAAATCAAGGAGCGGCCTGCCTTCCAACCGCATTATGCAAAGAGCGGTGAGCACAACGGCAACAGCAGCGAGGAAATTGAACTGCCCGAGGATACCAAGGAAGTTGGGGCCGCCCATCATCAGGTTGGGGAGAAGCATCAATCCCATGAACGAGATCAACGCAACTCCGGCGATCTTCTGGGCGGGGTTCAGTCTCAGATCGCTGCGCATGGATTCCAGATAGGCTTCAGACAGATTGCGGAGCTTGCTTACATCCGGCTTGAACACGTACTTCATGACAAGAAAATAGGCCACAATAAAGAGAATGCACAGCGGGATCGTGGTCGCCATGAACGTCAGATAGTCCACGGTGTACTGCCCTCCGGACGATGCTTCCAATGCGCCGATAGCCAGAATGCATACATTCCCCCACGGCTTGCAGCCGAACGAAAGGATGGCCGATATGGCGACCCCCGCCAGCAGATAGGCCGGATAACTCTCTCCTTTCTTATAACCTATTTCGTCGAACACGCTGTACATCAGGTTCCATACCAGAAACACGACCGCATTCCCGTCCACGAGGAAACTCACCACGAAGGTTCCCAGCAGAACCATAAAGGTGAAGTACCACGGCTTCCCCGCCAGCCCCTTCCGGCTCAAAAACCAGCAGGACAGCTTTTTGTTGATGCCGCTCTTCTCGCAATATGCGGTGAAGACGAGCACCAGCAGCATGAAGATGACCAAATGGTTGCTGAAGGCACTGGCGAAAGCGGCCTGCGGAGTCTTGAAGTAACCGCACAGGCCAAGGGCAAAAATGCTCATCATGCTGGGCCATACGAAGCCGATAAAAGTCCAGCCGTAGAGCAGGCCGACGAAAATGCCCACGATGGTCATGCCGAACGGGGTCAGTGCGTGGAACGGCAGGTATCCAAAACAGAAGGTGATCAAAAAGTAGACGAAAGTATGTATCCAGTAGACGGCACTTTTACGGCTGTCGATGGTTTCCACGAGAATCTCCTTATAGGCGGTGAACGCCGCATGGTTCGCTTTGGGGATGCAGGGCAAAACGGCCCCGCACTCGCGTCAGGATGTCGAGGAAGGCAGGAACCGGATCAATTCCCGGACGATATCGCTCGGTTCCTCGGCGAGCAGGTAGCCCGTGACCGCCACGATGCGCTCCTTGACCTTGATGAGTGAAAGGCCGTCCAGATAGCTCTGGCGGGGGCCATCCCCGTCAAGGAAGATATCGTGGAGGAACCCGACGCCCATGCCGTTGGCGATGGCGTGGTTCCAGAGGCTCACCGAAGCCGCGGAAAGCACGATGTCCGGCGTTCCGTAACGGTTCAACAGATGATGCAGGGGCGTGGTGTTCCCTTCGTCCGAGGCCCCCAGCACGATGGGGTGTTGCAGCAACGTCTTGAGCGAAAGTTCCCGGCTCGCGGCGAGCGGGGATTTTCTGCTTACGCAAGCGTGATAGCTGCCCTTGGCGAGGGGATGGAACGAAACCCCGGACGCGGGGATAAAACCGGAGCACAGCGAGTCTCCGTCTTCATCCGCATACGGCACGTTGATCAGGCCGATACGGTGGACGCCCTTCTCCTGCGGCTCTCTCAGGCGGGCACAAATGCCCGCTGGGGATTGCTCCAGAATCACGACCTTGATCTGCGGACACTTCTCGCAGAGCCGCTTGATGACGCCCGGCAACAGCGAGATGTAGAAGATCGAGTTTACATAGATTTGCAGCGTCCCCAGCAGTTCCGGGGCCGCATCCCCTCCATGTAAATCACGTAGCAGCGCATGGTATTTCGGAACTATTTCCGCAGCGTAGGCCAATACCCTTTCTCCCTCCGGCGTGAGCGTACAGCCCTGCCGGGTCCGATTCAGCAGCCGTGTATCCAGCTCCTTCTCCATCGTCTTGATGGTGGAGCTGAGTGCCTGCTGTGTCATATGCAGGCGTTCGCTGGCCGTATTCAGGGATTTCTGTTGCGATATTTCGAGCAGGCAGATCAGTTGTTCGATTCGCATGGCCGTTTTCCCACATGAGGGGTTACATATTGAGACGCTACAGTCCGAGGAACCGCTTTGCGTTATCTTCCATGACATAAGGAAGGAAGCGCGGTTCGATGCCGCAGTTCCTGTAATGCCGTGCGGCGTCCCGGATGGAGATGATTGGAGCGGCGGAGGCGAAGAGAATCCGGTCATAGAGAATGCCATTCGCTGCCGCGATGAAATCCCTACTTCCCGGAGCGTTTATCATGTACATATCCGGGGCCAGATAGACGTTTCGCCTGTTGAAGGCGATCTGACAGATCTCAGTGACATAGGGCCAACCTCCGTGACACAGGGCGATGTTCATGCCCGGGAAGGCGGCGGCCACGTGATCAAGCTCAAGCGGGGCGTAATAGCTAAGCCCCGGCGTGAAAATGCCACCGAAAGTCATTGCCACTGGAATGCCTTCCCGGCTGCACAGCTCGTAAATCGGGAATACTCTTTCATCATCCACATGCCAGCACTCTGGATCGAATGCGGGTTCCAGCGCGATGCCGCGGCAAGGCCCGTCAGTAACGTACCTGCCGATTTCTTCCAGCGCGGCCTCGACGCCCATCAAGGGGGCGATGCCCGCCAACCCTATGAACCGATCCGGATAACGCTCCAGCAGGCGGACGAGATCCATATTGTCTCCACCGCAGCCTTTACGGATCGGGACAACGGCCTGTCCCACGCCAGCCTCATCCATCTCTTCGAGCAGCGATTCCAGAGAAAAAGTTTTGGCACATTGTGATATTTGTGTCCCAAAACGGGCCGAACGCTGCTCTACATCTTGAAAATTGGTATAAAATTCCGCTGTCCGGTAACTTTCGACAGGCGGCCTGACCCGAAAATCAATGCTCATGGCTATACCTCCAGCGAACGGAAGAAAAGGGGAAAGAAAAACATCCTTCTTCCTTTATTGGAAAACACAGGTGCGTTTGCCGGCAATAGCACCCCCGTTCTCCGACAGGATATCTCCAGCCCGTATTCGTTCGCTTTTGAACAATCTTATAGCCAAGAAAAAAATACTGTCTAACAGTTCTTTTTGCGCCATGCCGCCCCTGTTACAATGAATTGTTGTAACAGAGGCGGCTACCATGAGATGATACTGGCTTGCAGGGGCCTGTTGTATTTTTACTTCGCGGCGTTGAAAGCGTTCTTTATCTGTTCATCTTTTGCCTGAGCTGGTCGGCAAGCTCGGGAACCACGCCGAGCAGGGCCGCCCGGAGTATCGGCTCAAGGCTCTCTGCCGCCTGCTGTTCCGACAAAACAGGCGTCGGGGGTGTATCCGTTCCCGCCACATACTGCGGGCCTTCGCCGGTGCGGATCCACGAGGGATTGAGGCCTTTCTTATTGAAAAGCGTCAAGATCCAAGAATCGGGGATGTGGTTGCGCCGTTTCGCATCCGAAATACTGCTCTGCTTCACACCGAGCATAGCGGCGATATCCGTTTGCGTGCGCAGGCCCGTGGACTGAAGTATCCGCTCATAGGCGTCTTGGAAAGGCATGGCAAGTTCTCCTGTGAAAGCCCCCGGATTGGGTGACTATCGTTTCGGTCGCGGGCACCCGCACACGGGGCAGGCCGCGAACTTGTGGCTTGTGCCGCACTTGGGGCAGTCCGTCGACGGTTTGCCGCCGGATGTTTTCAGACCCTTGCAGGCGGCGTTGATGCGGGCGAAGTTCTTTGCCTTGCGCTTGCCCGTCCATTCCGGGCGGTTCGGGTCGTCATAACCGGGCATGGTCAGCCTCCACAGTAGCCGTAGCGGTCGGGGCAGGAAGCACAGTTGCATACTGCTTTCCTACAATCCCCATTATAGGAACACCTTCCCCCGTCCACTTTTCCGTCCCACCATTTGGGGCATTCTTCGCCCGTACACTTTTCGTATTCGATGACCTCGCAGTTGATCTGGACACCGTTGACATGGTGCTCATAGATTTTAGCCGTCGGCATCAGCGGGCAATGCTGTTTTTTCGCCATGCGTCTGGTCAGCACGGCATTCCCTCCTTCGGGGCATCCTTCCATGTCCAGCGGTCCTCGTCGCCGCCGTGTCCGGGATCGGGGTTCAGGCTGCACCCGCCGCAGGGGAAGCCGTCCACGGTGCTGGTGACGTGGGCGCAGGTCTTGCATTCGCGGCGCGGTTCCCAGTTATCGGTGTCGCCGCCGTTTGCCTGTGCGCAGGCCATGCAGGGCTCGGCCTTTTCCGTGCCGTCAGCGGAAAGGTGGCGGCACGACAGGCAGGTGCGGGCGTTGGCGGCGGGCGGCGCGGGCAAGGTGAGCACTTCGACCCGGCCTTCGCCGTTGTCCGCAGGCTTGTCCGGGGTGACGAGTTCAAGGCGGTGCTGCCGCTCCTCGGCGGTCATCGGGCGGCGGCTGATTTCCTTGCCCGTCACGGAATCGCACCATACGACCTCCATCGTCGTCCGATCTTCAAAGCGGTCGCAGGAGACGGTTTCAAACCGTTTGCCGGAACGGTATTCCGCTGCGGCCTCCGCAGCCTTGGAGACGGAAAGGTCGATGCGTGCCTTGTAGTCCTTCTTCACGGCGAGCAGTTCCGTTTCCAGCTTGTCGCGTTCGCGCAGGGCGTCCGCCATTTCGGAGCCCAGATCAAGGAGCTGTTCATCGGTGAGATCCACCAGCACCTCGATGTTTTCCCGCCCGCAGGCGCGGACGTCATGCGGCCCCGCATCGTCCGGGATGAGCCCGGTGTCTTCCCACGCCTCGCGCAGGATGTCGCAGGCGATGGTGTCGCCCACGTCTATGTCCTCGGCGTCATGCAGGAAGGCGTCGGTAGAGAGTTCCGTGCCGTGGCCGTGTTTGTCCGAGACGGTGCAGCATTCGCCGTCTTCGGAGAACTCATGGATGGTGAGGGTGACGCGGACGTAATCCGTGGCGTCCTGTTGTTCCTGACTCATGAAAAGTCCTTTGCCGGGGTACATGCCCCCCGGCGGGCTCTATGGGGACGGCGCGGGAGGTGGGCGCCGGAGGGTTAGAAAACTGTGACCAGGCCGACCGTGCGGAGCAGGGCAAGGGCCTCCTGTACGGTATCCTCGTACTTCGGCGCGTACTTGACGCTGAGGGTCAGGGTACAAGCCACGTTCACGGGCGGGGCGAAGGGGAACCCCTCCTCCTGCTCAATGAACGGATCGGGGTGCGGCTCCGCAGGTTTGACGAGGGGGGTGGGCTTGCTCTCTTCGCGGGCCTTGGCTTCCGCCGCATATACCTGCCCGATGATGCCCGCGGCGTCCTCGCCGGAAAGGTCCGGCGTCAGGCAGGCCGCAAACTTCGACAGGGGGAGCATGAAACCGTGTTGTTCCGCCTGAGCCTTTGCCGTGGCCTCCACCAGCGCGATGCGGTCGGCTTTGGCCTGTTCCATCCGGCGGGTTTCTTCGCACTCCCGCTTGTATGCGGCGATGATCCGTTTGATATCCTCGTGGATCTCGGCTTGCCTCGTGGATTTGTTCAGCCATGAAGGGTTGATGGGGATGTCCAGTTCCGGCACGCCTTCACAGCTCTTGATGTTGTCGACGACACACTGGACGGCCGCGCGCCGGCCTTCACGGTCGCGCCGCTCGAAGTCCTTGACCTGCGTGTCCAGCGCAGCGCGGGCATCCACGATGCGGGCGATCAGCGCCTTGACCTCGGCGTCGAACCCGTCCAGCGGCCCGGCAATCCGCCGCTTGATGTCCTTCCGGGCGTTGTCCATCCGTTCCCTGAGCCTGTTCAGCCCCGCCATTTCGTTTTTGATGGCGGGCACGTCGGCTTCCCGTACCTCCAGCCCCGCATACTGGGCTAGGACGGTATCCAACAGCGTGGACACGGCGTCCTTGTCCCATGTGATGACCAACGGCGTCGCGGTGACGTTCAGGTCCAGCATGGCGAGCCCGGCGGGTTGCTCCTGCGCGGGCGGGAGGGCTTCCAGAATTTCTGCGGTCTGTGCCATATTCTATCCTATTGGTTTTGCCTAAAAAGGCACGTCATCGAGGCCGGAGGCTTCGGAAGGGAAGGCGGGGCCGAGGTCTTCATAGTCGGCGGAGTGCCGCCTCTGTGTCTGGCGTCCGCCTCCCTGTCGGCCCGGCTGTCCGTCGCCTTCCCCCTTGCGGTCGAGGAACTGGACGCGCTGTCCCTGAATCTCGGTGACGTAGCGGTCCTGCCCTTGCTGATCCTGATACTTGCGGGTGGAGAGCCTGCCCTCGATGAACACGAGGCTCCCCTTGGCGAGGTACTGCGAACAGGTTTCGGCCTGCCGGTCCCAGAAGACGACCTTGTGCCATTCCGTCTTGTCGACCTTCTCGCCCCGGTCGTTGGTGTAGCCCTCATCCGTAGCCACGTTCAGGCTGCATACGGGCTTTCCGGCCTGGGTGTAGCGCATCTCGGGATCGCGCCCGAGCCTTCCGATGATCATCACCTTGTTGAGGCTGCTCATACAATCTCCTGCTGAGGGAAAGAAAAGCCCCGCCTGATTATCAGGGCGGGGCTGTTGTTACGCGGCGCATTCCTTGTCCTGCGCTTCGATCTTGCGTAGCCGTTCCCGGTAGGCGGCGTAGATGGCCTCACTGTCCGGGTGGTTTTCCGGGATGCCGAGCCGGGTTGCCGCCTCCTTGAGCGCGGTTACGCTTTCCGCCGCTTCAAAGGCGGCGATCACGGCGTCCAGCGGCACGAATTCGGGCGGGGTTCCGGCTTCGGCTTCGGCCTTGGCCTCGATCTCCCGGCGCTTCTTGCCGAACATGTTCTTGACCGCCTCGTAGTCAGGGTGTCCCTCGGTAATCCGATGGCGGTTGTAACAGGCGACGAACCCCGCACTGTCCCGTACTTCGCTCAAATCCTTGGCGAGGGCGGCGAGATCCACACGCTCGGGCTTGGGCTGAGGGGCTGGCTCGGGAACGTTACGCCGGGGCTGTTCCCGGTCATCGTCCCGCCTCCATGCGCCTTCCCCGTCGTCATCGTCGTCGGCCACCACGCCGACCAACGCCGAAAGGGAATAGCGCCGGGCGTATCCGAGCAAGATGCAGGGCGGGTTATCGTGGACGGGCATCATCGCCGACACAAACTCATGCAACGTCGACAACTGGTGGTACAGGCTCGCCGAAGAGGAGCGCCCGGAAGGGTATGACTTTTTCGCCCAGCCCCCTGCTCTTCTCGTCGAAAAGGATGCCGAGGGAAAGCTCCAGTACCGGGAAAACCCGGAAGCGGAGAACATCGAAAACCACACGGCGGGGTACGGCTATTACTTCCTCCAGCTTCCCGGCAAGCATACGGAATGGGTCAACGTCTACGTCATGAACAGGTACGGGAGCAGCAACCCCGGAAACCTCGTCTACCCGGAATACGGTGACGGGAACCTGACGGGCGTTTCCTTCGATCCCGGCAGAGACGTCATATGGACCCACGACTTCAACTTCACGCCGCTTTCCTCCGTAATCCTCCAGACGGACAAGGACGGAAACGTCTATGCCGTCGACGAAATCGTGCTCTCTTCCGCCGTGGCGAAACAGGCGGCCGTCGAGTTCTGCGAACGGTACGCGGGATTCAGGGGCATCGTTTATCTTTACGGGGACGCCAGCGGGCATGTGGGCGAAAAGCACGGGCACGCGAGCGACTACGTAACCCTCGAACAGGAACTGAGGCGCAACGGGTTCCGGGTTCAACAGAAGGTGCCCCGCACCAATCCCGCGATCAAGGACGGGCAAGCCAGCCTCAACGCCAAGATCTGCGACGCCATGAATACCCGCTCCTTTTTCGTCAACAAGGGGAAATGCCCGATGCTGCACAAGGGCCTTTCCACGCTGAAGCTCAAGGGCGGCAGCACGTTTCAGGAAGAGGACGCCGAGTACCAGCATATTACCACCGCCGTCCGGTATTACACGGCGGTCGAATTCCCCATCAAGAAACGCGACGTCTTCTTCGGAAGCTCGCACGGATAAGGAGCGACAATGAACAGCAGTTACGAGCAGAAACACCCGCTGTACGCGGCATCCTTCACCAAGCGCCGGAAGGCGATGGATCTCTACGAGGGCGGGGAACGGATCGAAGAAAACAGGGCCTATCTGACGCGCCACACCTACGAATCGGACAAGCAATACGACATCCGGGCGAGCCGGGCCACGTACCGCAACTTCGCGGCCCCCATCGTGGACGTGTTCGCCAGCTTCATCAACGAGGGGCGGCCGGAGCGTATTTTGCCCGACGCCCTCCGCCCCATCGAGGCGGACGCCGACAGGTACGGCATGACCGCCGACGCCTTCTTCGCGGACGTGACCCGGCTCGCGGCGGCAGGCGGGGCGCGGTTCGTCATCGTGGACATGGAAGAAAAGAAAGGGGAAACCGTGGCGGAGGACAGGGCCAGCGGTCGCCGTATGACCCCTTATTTCACCTCCATCAGCCCCGATGACGTGTGGGACTGGGGGATGGACGCCAAGGGCCTCGCGTGGGCGGTCGTTCACAGCGAAGAGATGGAGCACCCCGCGGCCTTCGCCGCCCCGCTCCGCTACGAAACCCTGACCGTCTGGACGCGGGACTCGTGGACTCGCTACCGCCGCCCGATGAAGGACAAGGAGAACACCGAGTACGCCATTGCCGAGGACGGCGAGCGCAGGCACGGGCTCGGCGCCGTGCCGTTGGTGCCGTTCCTGTTCGAGCCGACCTCCCCCATGACCGGGCTCCCCGCCACGGACGACGTGCTGTCCCTGATCCTGCGCATCTACAGGCGGGACTCCGAACTCGACAAGATGCTGTTCGACCGGGCCGTCCCCCTGCTCAACGTGGGCGGCGTAAGCCAGGAGCATTGGGACACGTTCGTGGTCGCCAGCTCCAACGCCCTCATGAGCACGGAACCGGGCGGCATCACCGCGCAGTACGTGGAGCCGTCGGGCACCGCGTTTCAGGCACAGGCCGAGGCCCTTGCCCGCGACGAGGCCAGCGTGCGGGAAATCGCCCTTCGTATGGTCCGTCCGCAATCCGCCGTGGGAGAATCCGCCGAGTCCAAGGCCATCGACAAAACACAGCTCGACACGCAGCTTGCCAGCTTCGCCCGGCGCAGCGGCAGCGCGGAAGCCCTCTGCTGGAAAATTGCCGCCCGGTGGCTTGGAGCTGAGGAGGACGGAATCAAGGCGAAATACAACGAGTCATATGATGTGGGCGAGGCGACGGTGAAGATCAAGGGGCAGACGCCCGTGAAGAAAAGCCAAGAGTGACGCGAAAGCCCCGGCAGTCTAGGCTGGCCGGGGCTTTTATCGCCTGAAACGGGGGATTTTATACATTGTGACATTATCTGGGGTTCGGCGAAAACTCGGCGCCTCCTTTTTCTGTCATGAAATACACGAAGCTTTTAAAAAGTATAAATCATAGACAACGTACACTTGAAATTATTCTTGTTCGCTTCGTAGCCCACGCTGTTTTTCCATAGAGCTTCATCCATATCCAGCCGAATATATCCCAGTTCCCAGTATAAGGAGAGGTTTTCGTAAATCTTGTATGACGAGTCCACATTGACCTCGAACGCTTTATCCTCTGTAGTCAGATAAAGCATACTGTACATAGTGTCCTGTGGGTTGGTGACGGACTTTTCCCGAACCATTTGCGTATTGTTGGTACCTTGATAGTATACTACCCGAACTGTATGCTTGAGGTCCTCCAAGAAGGAAATATCGGAAAGTTGCGCCATGACCGCCCATGTGCCAGACAACCCGTACCCCATAGTCTGGGCCGCGCCGCCATAGTAGGTTCCGTCAAATCCGTAGGAGGTCACGTACACATCAGGATCGAGAGACGGCATGCGTTCCGATCCGTTCCACGGGTTGGCGTCGTCCCCGGAAGCATACCAAAACAACAGACCCGGCGTGACGTTCTCCATCTTGTATTCAGCGAGAAAAGCCGCATACCAGCCGGAACGCTTCACATCGAGCTTCCTTCCGTTTACGGGTGCAGAGCCGATATCCATACTGCCATAAGCCGCGTCGAAAGCGAAACGGAAGGGATCCAGTACAGTCAGTTCGGAAGCGACGCCGCCAAACCATGCGTCCCCGTGGGCATCATCAGACAGGGACACGATGGAGGGCGTAGCAAGCTGGGGCAGGAGGCCCGCCGCTGCCACTTCTAAGTCGCCCGCGCTGCCGTGCAGGCTATCGCGGCCGATGATGCCGTACATCCCCCAAGGGATAACCTTAAGTCCTTCAAGCGACAGAGGTAGCGTGACGCCGATGAAATCCATCGCATCATGGGGGTCCCTCTTCCCCGTTTCCTCGGATGCGTTGTCGTTGCCCGGACGGATCCAGAACAATGTGCCTTCCACGTTTTCAGAAAAGCGGTTGGAAATGGATATGCCCGCCCCATCACCATCAAGTATAGGCGATCCCGTGCCTGTAAACGTCGGGAGAGTATACGGCTGAAGCCCCATACGGACCCTCGTCTCGGTTTTGGGGACACTCCAATCAACATAGCTCCAGCTCACCTTGACCTGCTTTCCGTCCGTACCGAGGGATGCGCCATCCCTGGAGACACCCCAGTTCTGGTGTCCGACTTCAAGAAAAACCACGCCCTTGAGGGATTCCGAGACAACCGCTTCAATAGTGGTGCGCAGCCGGCTGGCGGCTTTGAAGTTGTCATCGCCATTTCCTTTGGTGAAATTGCGGTCAGCCCAAGAAATACGGTGCTGGGACAGGCCTTTGACTTTGAAGTCCACGGCTTGCGCTGCCGTCGCGGTACTCAGAATAAGCCCGGCGGCGAGGAAAGGTGCTATAAGTCGCTTCATGTTACTTTCCTTGATTAAGCGTTTCTCATGGCCTTGCCACGCCGATAGATAAGCAGGCTTACAATCGAGCCGATGAGGCTGATCATTGCGAGGAAATAAAAGATAATCCTGTACCCTTCGTTACCGTAGACATCGAGCCAGTGTCCGAACAGGGGCGAGAAAATGCCGTCGGGCAGGTAACCGAGCAAACTGATCACGCTGACCGAGATGCCGGTGTACTGCGGTGGAATGCGTACTTCTTCCATACAGGAGAACATGATAGTGTACACCACCAGCCCAAAGAAGCTGAACATCATGGTGAGTAGGATGATCATAGTGCTGGAGGTGCCCGCAGGCAGGCGGAGAAGCACGAACAGCATCCCTATGAGGAGAAGGAAGCACACCATGAGGATCTTGGCGGTGGATCCTATCTTGTCTGAAATATAGCCGCTAAAGGGCCCGGTCAGAATGCGGAGGCCGAAAGCCCGGATAGTGCCGAGTATGGCCCCGAAGGTGATGGATACGCCGAGTACGTTCGTCGTATAAGGCGTCATATAGGCGATACCGATGTACATGCCGTAGCCGCAGAAGATCAGAATGACCATCATCCATACGGCGGGGAGCTTCATAACCGTAAGCGCGCTCTTGAAGGGATTCTCCTCCGGGACGCTGACGTTCTGGTTGTACTCAGTCTTGTCGTCGACAAACATGGCCACGGCGATCAACGCGAGCACCGCGATGACGGCCTGTCCGTACAGCATATAGTGGAACCCCTGAATCCGGTCGTCGACGCTGGAATAAAGTGCCGCCCCCGCAAAGCCGATAAGGGAAGAGAAGATGCCAGTAGCCCCATAGAAGGTACCGAACATGCGCCCCTGCTCCTCTTTGCTTCCCGTGTCACGGACGGCCTTGATGAGCGTCGGCCACTGGATCATGTTGGCAGAAACGGCGAGCAGCGCCCAGATGAGCAACGCCATCACATACGATGTGTGTACGGCGAAAATCGTATTGAGAGCGGCCATCATCGCCAGCGAGATGATCAGAAGCTTCTTCGGCGATCCGCGGTCGGCCAACACTCCGCCGGGTATGTACAACAGCATCCCCACGCCGGTGAAAATTGTCATGAGCAGGCCAAGCTCATTGTTGGTGGCCTGTGTAGCTTCACGAATGACATCATAAAATTTAATATGCACATAGGGGAGCGCCATTGATGCGGAAAAGGTGATTCCCAGAGCCAATAGGCGCATGTATTTGGTAAAGTTCGTCATGACAGTCCTTTCGGCCGAGGCCGCCGTTAGAGGGCACCGTAGGCGAGCACATCCCCCACGATAGTAGCCGCTATTTCAATGTCCTTAAGATGCATGGGATCGACAGCAAGCGGGTTTTCGTCGAGAACGACAAAATCCGCGAACTTACCCGGTTCGATGCTGCCTTTGACTCCCTCTTCAAAACCCTGCCGAGCGGCATTGATGGTGATGCCCTTGAGCGCTTCCAAAACAGGGATGCCCTGCTCGGCCTTGCCGAGATCCCGTCCCCCATAACTGAGGCGGTTGACAGCCGACCAGACTAGAAGGAGGGGATCGATGGGAGTGACGAAGGTGTCGTTATGGAGGGTAAAGGGAAGGTTGCAGCGCAGGGCGTCGCCCGTCGGGCTCATGCGTACGGCGCGTTCCGGCCCCATAAAGATAGCGTAATGCCGATCCCCCCAGAAATAGGTATGGGTAATGAAGAATGACGGTATCGCCTCGAGGCGGGACATGCGTTCAATCTGATCGGACCGTGCCATCTGGCTATGGATGACGATGAACCGGGTATCGTCGCGAGGAGACTGGCGCTGCGCTTCTTCATAGGCGTCGAGGGCTACATCGATGGCAGCGTCACCGTTGCAGTGGACTGCGATCTGGCGTCCATTACTGTGCAAATCGATGATGCGCTGCCGAAGCCACTCCAAGTCGTTGGACGGATATCCTACATATCCGGGTTTGCCTTCCGGTGTCTTATGGTAGGGTTGGCTCAAAAAGCCTGTATACGCCTGAATGGAGCCATCTGCTGATAGCTTTGTGGCCCCCATGACGAGCTTACCTTCTTCGTCCAACGGTGTGCCGGAAGGAACATCCGGAAACACGCGCCCATACTCTTCAAGGCTGATGTCCTGCCCGAGCGGGTAGAGGACAAGGCGGAGTTTGAGGGTACGCCTCTTCAAGGCTTCGCCCATGAGCGGAAACCAGTTTGGATCAGCCACCCACCCCTCTTGTGCCGTGGTGCATCCCTTGGCAAGGTACATGTCGGAGCCCGCCGACAAGGTGTCAAGAAACTGATCCTGATCCAGCTGAGGCACTAACGCCAGCACGGGACAGTGGCTTGCCTCGATTACGCCGGAGGGCTCTCCTGAGGCGGAACGCCGGATCACGACGTTCTCGGGATCAGGCGTGTCGCGCGTAATCCCCGCCAAGCGCAGCGCCGCCGAGTTCGCCGCTGTGACCCAGCCAGAAATATGCTGGATGACGATGGGATGCTTGGTGCTGACGGTATCCAGATCTGCCCGTGTCGGGTGGCGCATTTCCTTGATCATGGTGTCGTCATACCCCCAACCGACGATCCATCCCCCTTCGGGGGTCCTCCCTGCACGCTCGCCAAGCAACCGGAGCATATCTTCAATGGATTCCACAGGCCCAAGAGGCTTGCTGTTGATATTGACCCATGGAGTCCGGGCCGCGTTGTCGATGAAATGGCTGTGCGCGTCGATGAAGCCGGGTAGCATGGTCCTGCCGCGCAGATCGACGAAGCGGGATTCCGCGCCACACAGCGCCTTCATGTCGGACAGAGCGCCCACACCGATGATGACGCCCCCAGCCACGGCCACGGCTTCAGCCTCAGGCTGTGCGGGATTCATCGTCAGAATGGTTCCATTGCCGTAAACTGTATCCGCAATCTGCGGAACCGCGCCTGTGCCTTCTCGTATTGCCATAACGATCCTCCTTGTGGAAAACGGTACAGGGGAGTTCGGTCATGGAACACACTACGGACGACAGTTCTCCCGGACAATCCGGCCCGCACCTTAGAGATGAAGGATAAACACCGTATTGTTTCGGAAAAGATTTCGGCTTATCTAAGAGGGGAACCGACGGAGGTGCTCCATGTCCGTATCCATCGTTATCGCGGAGGATCACGCCCTGTTCCGCAGCGGCCTGAAACAGCTTCTTCTGCTGGGAGAAGGGCTGGAAGTCATCGGTGAAGCTGGAGACGGTTTTGAGGCCGTGACCGTGACCGTGGCAGGCAGGCCGGATCTGTTGCTGCTCGATCTGTCCATGCCGGGCAGGGACGGTCTGGAGATCATCGCGCATATCCGCAAAGAATGCCCCGACACCCGCATCCTTATCATTTCCATGCACGCCACTTCCATGCACATCCGCGCGGCTTTCAAGGCTGGCGCGCACGGCTATCTCCTCAAAACGGCAGACCGCCAGGAATTCCTCTTTGCCATCCAGTCCGTGCTCCGGGGCAATCGGTATGTCAGCACGGAACTGACTGGTACCATGATCGACTGGTGCGTAGGAGAACAAACGGAAGAGATAGCATCTCCGTTGGATCAGCTCACCCAGCGGGAACGCGAGATTCTCAAGCTCGTGGCCGAAGGCTGTTCCAACAAGGAAATCGCCGCCCGTCTAAGCGTCGCCGAGAAAACAGTCGTCACCCACAGGACGAATTTCATGCGTAAGCTGGGGCTGCGCAATGTCCGTGAAGTCACGATGTTTGCTCTGGAATGCGGCCTTATCGATATGAAAAGGCGGTGAACAATGCGCAATATGCTCTGGGCGCTGTGCTGCGCTGCATTCCTCTGGGCGTTTTCCTGCCCCGCCTCCGCCGCTGGCATAAAGGAAATCGTCGTTGCCATCGAATCCACCCCCCCCCATTTCAATCCCGCGCTGTTGTCGGGGAGTACGGTAGCAACCGTGGGGGCCCAGCTCTATGCTGGCCTGACAAGGGTGGACGCGGCGGGAAACGCCATGCCCTACCTCGCGAAATCATGGAAAGCCAGCCCGGACGGACGCAGCGTCCGTTTCGAGCTGAGGGAAAACGCGTTCTTTCATGATGGCCACCCTATCACGTCGGGCGACGTCGCCTATTCCATCCTTATGAGCCGCGAGTACCATCCTTTCCGACCGATGCTCGAATCCGTGACGCGTGTGGATACGCCATCCCCGCACACCGTCATAGTCCGGCTCTCCCGTCCGTTTCCCCTGCTGCCGAAAGTGCTCGTGCCGGCGCTGGTGCCTATTCTTCCTCGGCACGTATTCGATAACGGGCACCCTTTACCCACTCATCCCGCCAACAAGAAAGCCGTCGGATCAGGCCCGTTCATGCTGGAATCCTTTACCCCGGATCGCTCCATCCGGCTTGTGCGGAACCCTCGCTTTTTTCTGCCAGATAGACCGATTGCGGACAGACTGACGTTCCGCATTTTCTGGGATCAAGGAGAAATCCCTCTCGCCCTTGCCTCCGGAGAGGTGGACGTATACCTCTTCGCCTCGTGCATTCAGTTGCGGCGTTTCCTCGACGGCTACAAATTCGCGCCGTTTACCGTCCTGCCGCTGGGCAACCTCCATCCGTACACAGTACTTTCCTACAACCTGCGTCAGAAGCCTTTCTCCGATCGCAAGGTGCGGCGGGCCTTCGCGCTCGCCATCGACAGAAACTTCCTTGCGGATCGCCTCCTGCATGGCATGGTGAAGCCTTTGTCAGGTCCCTTCCCTCCGGGGGCACTTTTCTATACACCGCTCCCCGCGCCGCACGATATTGCGGAAGCCAACCGTCTGCTCGACGAGGCAGGCTACCCGCGCGGCAAAGAGGGTAAACGTTTCTCCATTATTGTGGACTATTCGCCGGATTCCCCCCTGCCCCGCGAACTTTTGCGCTTGCTTCAGTACGAACTCGCCGCACGGCTTGGCATCGAAGTCCGCACACGCGACTCGGAAAGCGTTTCCGATTGGATGCGCCATGTCGTGACCGGAGACTATCAGGTAGTGCTGGACGAATTATTCGCTTGGTATGATCCAGTGATTGGGATTCACCGCCTCTACAGCAAGAACAACAGTGACCGGGGGATCGTGTGGACGAATTCCGGGGGATACGCCAACGATACGGTTGAGGCACTGATGCAACAGGCCACTGAGGAGGCCATCCCCCGCAGACGGCAAACCTTATACGATCGGTTGCAGCGCGAACTTGTCGAAGACAATGCCCTACTGTGGTTGACGACTAGCCCGTACGCGCTGGTTGCGCAACCGTCCCTGCGCCATCTGGAACAACTTGGGCTCGGGCTTATGTCCCCGCTAGATGGGATCGAGAAGGTGCCTTCCCTTTTTCTGGGAGGAAATCCATGAATCTGCTCCGCCACCCGTTGGGTCTTGCCAGCATGGCCAGTCTCCCCCTGCTCCTGTTTGCGACGGCGTTCGTACTGCTGGCTGGTGTGTTGCTATTCGCCTTCCGTGACATCAACGCCATGTTGGAACAAGCCGCCGAACAGAAAATCCCCGTCCTGACCCAGACGACCGCGCTTGTCCGCGAATGCGAATGGCTCCGCGGCATGATGTTCCGCTTGATGCAGACGGACAGCGAACTGGTGCGCGAAGCCATTATCATTACCCTAAAGGAACGTATTGATGAAGCAGGGGAAATGGCATCCCGGCTGGAAGCCATCGGGCTGTACAAGGATAAGGTGGAAAGCTTGAAGGAACAGCTCTCGTCGCTTGATGGAATCGCCGACGACGTGAACACTCTGATTACCAGATGGATCATATTGCGGGAACAGCGCCAGAATCAGGTCAAGAGCCTGCGATCGCTTTCGGAGGAACTCATCGCACTGGACGTTTCCGGGGTAGAGCAGCTGGAAGCGTGGAAGCAAGGAGCCTACAGAATCCTCTCACTACTTCTCGTATTGAGCACGGACCTAGATGTGCCCTACGGCCTACGTGTGACCTCCGAGATGTACGAATGGGTACGCAACGTCAGGGCCGATCTGTCGCGTGTCCCGTCTACTCCGCATATCTCGGGGATGGTGGAAGCAGCCAATCACCTGTATGACAAACTCATCCTGTGCGCACAGGGCGAAAACGGCATTATCCCGTCATTCAAGCGCCAGCACGCCGTCTCACAGCAATTCGCCGCTTTGACCATCCGTATGGATGCACTGTCCGAATCTATCATGATCGTAGCGGGACAACTTATGGCACAGGCCAAAACCGACGCCGAGCACGCACGGGACGGCTTTTCCGAGCGGGTGTCCGGGCTTTCAGGGTTACTGTACGGCTTCGTCGTGCTGGTGCTGGCGGTCATCGCGGCGACCTATCTATACCTCGCACGTCACGTCATCCGGCCCGTCATTAGGCTCAACAACTGTATGCGTCTGCGAACACAGGGATTTTCTGCAAACATCCCATATGACGGAGCATGGGAAATCCGTGAGATGGCCCGATCCGTATTCTATTTCGTATCCGAGATAGAACACAGAGAGCACGAATTACGAGAATCCCACGCAGGGCTGGAAGAGCAAGTAGCAACCAGGACGGCAGAACTGAAACGCCTGTCCAACCGCTTGCTTCAGGCGCAAGAGGAGGAACGGTTCAAACTAGCGGCGGAACTGCACGACGACATTGGAGCAACAATAGGCGTGATCAAGTTCGGTATTGAACGGGCACTTTTGATGCTCGACAGGCCAGACGCCATCAAAGTGCAAGAACCGCTTAACGAGGCCGTCGATCTGGTCAAGGGGCTGGCGCGCCAGCTCCGGCGCATCCAAAATGAATTACGCCCGGCCCATATCGATGTAGGTCTGCTTACTTCGCTGGAATGGTTCTGCAAAGACTACCAAGGAGCGTATTCCCACTTGCGGCTGGATCTCGCCGCCGATGTGGACGAAAACGACATTCCCATGACGCTGCGTATCGTGCTTTTCCGGGTTATTCAGGAAAGCCTGAACAATATCGCCAAACACAGCGGGGCAACATCCGTCAAGATCCGTCTGCAAAAACAAGGGAACACACTGAAAGTCAGCGTTACGGATAACGGCGTAGGCTTCGACATTACAGCGGCTATGGGAATGCAGGAAACGGGACGTGGCCTAAAAAGTATGCGGGAACGGGTGGAGCTAAGCGGAGGAACATTTATAATACGGAGCAAGCCCAATAAAGGTACCCAACTTACTGCCTGTTGGGAAAATTAACTAGAAAATCGTATAGTTACAATCTGTTCAGGCTGACTCCCGCCTCTGCGGAGAGGATCGCAAGCTGACGGTGCATCTCAGGCGTCGTGCGGACGACAAAGTTCCCGGAAAACTTGCGAAGGGAAAGCGGCTCAGGGATCGGCTCCTTGTTCGCTTCCATGTCCTTCAACGTATCCGAGACAAGCCGGACGATTCCATGCAAGGCCGCGTCCTGTTCCTCTTCCAGCCATGACAAGATGGGAAACTCGGCGCACAGCCCCACAAACTCCTGATCCTCTTCCGACCAAATGACGCGATAGGTATACTTTTCCATAGCTACTGAAGGGAAGCCTGTACAGCCCGATGCGGGATGATCCGCATGAACTCCTGCCCCTTTTCCCTTTCCAGAAGGCAGGCTTCATACTGCGCCTGCAAGTTGATCCACATCTCCATGTCAGTCCCGAAATACCGGGCCAGACGCATGGCGGTATCCGTACTGACGCCGCGCTTTTCGTGCAGAATTTCATGAATCCGTGTGGCGGGGATGCCGAGGGCGATGGCAAGGGCATTCGCGCTCAAGCCGAGCGGGGCCATGTATTCTTCGCGGAGAATTTCTCCGGGATGGATAGCAAGCATATTTCCTCCTAATGATAATCTACTACTTCGACATTATACGCGTTTCCGTCTTCCCATGTGAAGCAGATACGCCAGCGGTCATTGACGCGGATACTGAACTGCCCCGCTCGATCTCCGCGCAGGGCTTCAAGCCTGTTCCCGGCGGGTATTCGCAAAGATTCCAGCTTGGTTGTCGCATGTAGAATCCTCAATTTCCGTACCGCCGAACGTACCGCATCACCTAGCTTACGATATTCGCCTGTTTCGAAAAGATGCTGTGTTTCTTTGTCCTTGAAGCTGGCAATCATACAACGTCCTTCGTATTACGATAAACAGAATATATACTGTCTCCATCCTTCCTGTCAATTCTTTCCCTCCACAAAAACACTCAAACAACCCCTTGCGGCACATCCCTGCTGCGGGTCTATACTCATGCCCAATTATGCGGCCCTGCCCGCCTATCGTGACGTGATGCCAAGGAATGCCCCGGCGCGAAGCCCTAACCCGAACCGAGAAGGATACCATGAAACTCAAGCTCGACGAAAACGGCCATGTGGTGGTGAAGGACGGCTTCCCCGTATGGGTTGCCGAAGACGGTGCGGAGATTGCGTATAACGTCCCCGACCTCGTGAACAAAATTTCCGCTATCAACGCAGAATCAGCCGGACGGTGCAAGGACATCGACGCCCTGACCAGCCAGCTCAAGGCGTTTGACGGCATTGACCCGGAAAAGGCCAAGGCCGCCCTGGAAACCGTCGCCAACCTTGGCCCCGGGAAGCTCATCGACGCGGGAAAAGTCGACGACCTCAAGATGGAAATCAAGAAGTCCTATGACGGAAAGATTTCCGATCTCGAAAAGGCCCTCGCCGACTCCAAGAAAGATTCCGCCGACAGGCTGGCCGCCAAGGAAGCCTCCATCCGTACGCTGCTGGTCAAGGGCATCTTCGATTCCAGCGCGTTCCTGAAGGACAAGACCGTGCTTCCCTCCGACGTAGCCTACGCCTCGTTCGGCAGGCATTTCGAGGTGAAGGAGGAAAACGGCGAGCTGCGCGTGGTTGCCACCATGAACGGCCAGCCCATTTTCAGCCGCTCCGCTCCCGGCACCTTCGCCGCGCCCGAAGAGGCGCTTGAGGCCATCATCGACAAATACCCCATGAAGGACCGCATCCTGAAGGCCCCGGACGGCGGCTCCGGCAGCCATCCCAACTCCGCGTACGCCCCCGGCGCAAAAATCATCCCCAAGGGCGAAGTAACCGTCGCGGCCCAGTAGCCGCGCGCACCAAGAGGATTTTTCCATGAACGATCTGTCCAAAGTCGTCGACAAGCTGCTCGCACAGGGCCTGCTTGCCCTGCGCGGCACCTGCGTCATGCCCCGCCTCGTGAACTCGGACTACAGCAACCTTGCCGCGCAGCAGGGGGCCAGCATCGACGTGCCCATCCCCTCTGCGATCAAGGCGCAGACCGTCACGCCGGGGGCCACTTCGCAGGACACGGGCGACATCAGCCCCGTGTCCGCCACCATCAAGCTCGACCGCTGGATGGAAGCGCCTTTCTACCTGACCGACAAGGATCTGATGGAGGCCAATCGCGGCGTCATCCCCATGCAGGCCAGCGAAGCGGTCAAAACCATCGCCAACGACGTGAACGCCACCCTGCTCGGCTTGGGCCGCAAGTTCTACGGCATGGTCGGGACGCCCGGCACCACGCCCTTCTCCACCGTGGTCGACGCCACCAACGCCCGCAAGGTGCTGAACCGCCAGCTTGCCCCGGTCAACGACCGCCGCATCGTGCTGGACCCCGACGCCGAGGCCGCCGCGCTCGGCCTGTCCGGGTTCGCGGACGTGAGCAAGTCCGGCGACGCGCGGCCCATCATCGACGGGACCATCGGGCGCAAGTACGGCTTCGACTGGGCGATGGACCAGCAGATGCCCACTTTCGAGGCCAGCGTCATGACCGAAGGCGCGCTCACCGTGAACGGCGCGAACGAGGCCGGAGCGCAGGTGGTGAGCCTCGCCAAGGCCACCAACGCCGCCAGCCTCAAGGAAGGCGACATCCTGACCATTGCGGGCGACGCCCAGACCTATGTGGTCACGGAAGCCGTCTCGCTCGCCGTGGGCAACACCGCCGTGAAAATCTATCCCGGCCTCGCCAGGGCCACCACGGGCTCGGAAGCCGTCACGGTATCCGGTTCCCATGTGATGAACCTCGCCTTCCACCGCGACGCCATCGCCTTCGCCACCCGCCCGCTGATGGATTCCGCCAACGGCCTCGGCAACCTCATCCAGTCCGCCGTGGACCCGGTTTCCGGCCTATCGCTCCGTCTGGAAGTCTCCCGCGAGCACAAGCGGACCCGGTTCAGCTATGACATCCTGTACGGCGCGGACGTGGTACGCCGGGAACTCGGCTGCCGCATCGCCGGGTAGGAGGCTCCATGCACATCAGCACAGTGAGGATCAGGAGCGTGGAAACGGCGAGCGGGTTCATCGTCATCAACGAGGCCGATTTCGATCCGTCGAAGCACCAGCTCTGGAAACTGGACGCCGTGACCGGGACGCTGGCTCCTTCTCCTGTCGAATCCGTCCCTCCGACACCCGATGGGGAGAAGCCTCTTGATCTGATGACGCTGGCGGAACTGCGCGACCACGCCAAGGCGCACGGCATCGCCATCCCCGCGACGATCACCGCCAAGGCCGACGTGCTGGCCCATGTCCTCGCCGCCAGCGGAGCCCGCGCCGACAGTGACGTCCCCGGGCAGCCGCAAGCGTAACCCCAACGGCAAGGACACCGCCATGACCCGCACCCCCAGGAAAAAGAAGCGCAAGGGCAAGTAGCCCCGCGCTTCGACCGGGCGGGGGAATACCCTCCGCCCCCGCCCGAAACCAAGAACGGGACTTCAAGGAGAAAACCATGCCCCTCATCGTTGAAGACGGCACCCTGCCCGCCGGGGCCAACAGCTTCGCCAGCGTTGCCGATGCCGACGCCTACCATGCCGCCCGGCTGACGGCCGCATGGACGGACGAACTGGCGGAAATCCAGAAGGAGGCCGCGCTGATCCGCGCCTCTGACTGGCTCAACCGCAAGGTCATGTGGAATGGGCGCAAGGCTTCCCGCTCGCAGCGCATGGCGTGGCCCCGGTCTGGCGTGGTCACGCAGGACGGGGAAATAGCCCCGGATGAAATCCCGGCGGAAGTCGTCGAGGCTTGCTGCGAACTGGCGGGCTTCTTCGTCGAACAGGACTACCTCGCGCCGCTCGACCGGGGCGGGGACATCGCCAGCCTGAGCGTGGACGTGATCAGCATCGCCTACAACGGCACGGCCCCGGCGGAAACAGTATTCCCCTCCCTGTCCGGCCTGCTCGCCGGGCTCGGTACCGTCTGCACGGGCAAGGGCGGGGGCATCATGGAGGTGGGAAGAGGATGAGCGCCGTACTCTACAGGCTCGCGGCAAAGACGGCCCGCGACATGATCAGAAAATTCGGCGGCCCCGTCACCCTGCTCATACCGCAGGGCGAGAGCTTTGATCCCGTTGCGGGTTCCGTGACCTCCGGCACCCCGCTGGAACGCCGGGGCAAGGGGCTGCTGACTGGCTACAAGGACAACCTTGTGGACGGTACCGTCATCCAGCGCGGCGACAGGCGGCTACTCCTTGAAGCGGGTATGGCCCCCACACGGACAACCAAGATCCGCATCGGCTCCGAAATCTGGAAAGTGGTCGATGTGGATACCATCGCCCCCGGGCAGGTGACAGTCCTCTACACTGTGCAGGTACGGCGATGAACGGCGCCCGCGGCTTCCTCACGTTCAAGGAAAAGCTCCGCGACAAGGCCGCAAAGGTCATGCGCGAGGCCGTGCTGTCCTGCGGGACCGAGATCATCCTCGACACCCCGGTTGACTCCGGCCTGCTCCGGGGGAACTGGCAGGCGTCCCTACATACGCCGCCCACCGGGGTGAAGCCCCTTAAAGACCCGTCCGGCTCCGCAACCATCGCCGCACTGTCCCGCGCCGTCGCCAACCTGCAACCGGGGGACGCCCTCTTCCTCGCCAACAACCTCCCCTACGCAGAGGCCGTCGAGTATGGGCGGCATTCCCGGCAGGCCCCGGCGGGCATGATGCGCGTCAACACGGCGCATTGGGCCCGGACGGTTCAGGATGCGGCACGGAAGGCGGCCTCATGAGCAAACAGGCGGACTACATCGCGGAATGCCTCGTCAAGGCGTATCTTGACGGCGGGTTCAACCTGCCCACCGCCTACGAGAACTGGGCGTTCTCCAAGCCCGGCCCCGACGAACCGTGGGCGGCGCTCTTCCTCCTGCCGGACAAGCCAAGGCCCGTCACCCTCGGCCCGCACGGGGAGGACGAGCACCGCGGCATCCTTCAGGTGGACCTCCACTACCCCCTGAATTCCGGCACGGCGGGCATCAACGCCAAGTACAACGAACTGGCGTCATGGTTCACCGCCGGACGCCGGTTCATCCACAACGGGACAGGGGTGTCCGTCCGCTCGTGCGGCAGGGGGCGCGGGCGCGAAGACGACGGCTGGTGGACCGTCCCCGTCTCGATCAACTGGTACTCGAAACTGCACAGAGGAGTATAGGCACATGGCAAACGGCAGCCTCCATACAATGGCACAGGTCGCGGAAGCATCCTACGGGGTGACGCCCGCGACCCCGGCCTTCAAACCCATCCGCATCAACTCCACCACGCTCGGACTCAGCAAGAACACCCTCGAATCCGGGGAACTGCGTTCCGACCGCAACACCGCCGACCTCCGCCACGGCACCATGCAGGTGGGCGGCGATATCGTCTCGGAACTGTCCTTCGGCTCGTTCGACGATCAGCTTGAGGCCCTGCTCTGCGGGACATGGGCCGAAAATGTCCTGCTCAACGGCGTCGAGCGGCGTTCCTTCTCCGTCCTCCGGCACTTCGGGGACATCGGGAAGGCCGACAAGCCGTATCACCTGCTCACGGGCTGCGAGTACAACACGCTGAACCTGCAAGTGACCACCGAGGCCATCGTGCAGGCCACGTTCGGCATCGTGGGCAAGGGGCTCGCCCTGCTCGCGGCGGCCCCGGCCGGCGCGACCTTTGCCGACCCCACGACCACGGCGCCGATGGATTCCTTCACCGGGGAACTGGTCGAAGGCGGCAAGACCATTTCCGTCGTCACCGAAATCCAGCTCACCATCGAAAACGGCATTTCGCCCAAATACGTCGTCGGCTCCAAGGAAACCATCAGGCCCTCCATCGGACGCTGCAAAGTTACAGGGCAGGTTTCGGCCTACTTCGAGGACAGCTATCTGCTCGAAAAATTCATCAACGAGGCATCGTCCTCCCTCGTCTTCACCCTCACCGACGGAGAAGCGGGGAATTCCATGAAGTTTACCATCCCCAAAATCAAGTACACGGGCGGGCAGCCCGACGTGGGCGACGAAGGCCCCATCACCCTATCCATGCCCTTTCAGGCCCTTCTGGATTCCGCCGCCGGCGGCGCACTCAAAATCGAAAGGATCGCACACGCATGACCAAGGACGCCAAGAACGAACAGGCCAAGGCCCCGCTCCCGATGGAGAGCTTCTTCACCCGCGAAAACGCCAACGAGGGCATCGAACTCCCCCTCCTGCTCCCCGACGGCACCAAGACGGAGCACTGGCTTCGCATCCGGGGCGTCGACGCCGACGGATTCCGCAAGGCCGAGGCCAGAAGCAAACGCAAGATGCTGGAAATCGCGGCGGAAAAGGACTTGGACAAACGCGACGCCGAGGTGGAGGACACCCGGCTCGCCATGCTCGCCGCGCTGGTGATCGGCTGGTCGTTCGACAACCCCTGCACCGAGGCGGAGATCAAACGCCTGTTCCGGGAAGCCCCACAGATTGCGGAACAGGTCGACCGCACAGCCTACGACCGCGCCCGTTTTTTCGGGAACAGCTCGAAGGGCTCTTCGCCCACGCCCGGAGAGTCTTCGAGCTAGAACGTGTACCCAAAGGCTCGAAAGTGAGCCTCCGCAAACACCTGCAACAAGTCCAGAAGACCACGGGCAAGGTCCCCCGGCAGCTTGCGGAGGTTCCCAAACTCCCGGAATCCGCCGCCTATATCTGGCACTGGTTCTGGGAGCTGAAGGGGAGCCAGCCGCTCACCTATACGGAGATTAAAAGCTGGTCGGAACTCACCGCTACCCCGCTCACGCCCTTTGAGGTACAGGCTCTGGTGGAACTGGACAGACGGTTCATCGCCGTGCATGGCGTACCCATGATGTAGAGAAGGCCCCGTTCGGGAATGAGACGAATGGGGCTTTATTTATAATGATAATCTATAAAAAATTCGATCCGCCGGGGCGTATGTTTTTTGTATCCATTGAAAAGCCTCTCTTTTCATATTGGATGGAACAATAGCTATACCAGCATTTGGATCATACATCCAAGTCGGATTACCTGGGGTTTCTACCATAGCTATAGCATGTGAATCATCTGTATTTCGATCTATAATTAATACTCCATATAAATTTCCATTTATAGAAGCTATAAATCTATTTAGATCATATTGAGTATTTATATTAAATTCAGTAATATATCCAAATTTTTCTTGCAAACAATCAAGTTCATTCATCATATTATCTACTGTTTCTTGTATCAATTCTAATTCTCTTTGCATATTACTCCATACCTGTATTAAATTTTCTCCTTTAGAAGCGTAATCAATAAATTTAATACAAAGTTCAAGGCATTCTCCTGCTCCTGGAACATTTTCTTGGGATAACGGAAAAACACGAAAAGTACCGATAACATTCTCCCAATGAGATTGCGCCATCAAACACCTCCTTAGTTTTATAGGCTATGTGACTACAATAGTCTTACGCGGTTTTTCTTGCTCCATCTTTCTCATTACCACCTATACGAATTCTCGGCAATGTAGGCTGACCAGATCTCCATTCAATCGTCCAATACGTTCCTGTCATGCCATCCTGGGCACAACGTCAGTTCCGGGCCTCTCCAAGGCCACGGGGCAACGATGCCTTTGACGGGCACCGGCACGACCTCACGCGGGCTCACAAGCTCCCATGCGAAACCATACATCTCGTCCTCGTAATCCTCGCAGCACGCCGCAACGAGGTCTTTCCGCGTCATGGGGCGGCATCCCACTACATCCACAATGCCGAGGGCCACGCCTACGGGCAGACGTTTCCCGTTGTCCAGTTCGATGATCGCGCTTTTCGAGGCACAGATGACCAGAGGGCCGCGCCAGTTGAACGGTTTTGACCTCCATTCGATGGTCTTTTCCCCGATGACGATCTGCGACGCGAACGGCTGGCGCACTGACAAGGCTTTCATTTCCATAACTCACTCCGATGAGAAGCCGGGGGATCCACCCCGGCCTTGTCTGTTACCTGAACCATTCCGCCAGCCATGCCGGGGCCGTCACCAGCATAGGGCGCGGGCACTGCATGATCCGCGATTCCCCCGGTTCGACCTCCACCCGGTAGCTTTCCCGTTTCTTCGGCGTGTTCGCCTTCTTCGGCTTCGGTTCCTTCTTCCTGATGCGCTCCGCAATCGTCCGACGCGGCTTTTCCTGTTCCAACATTCCGTGCCCCTTATGTAAAAGCCCCCGTTTCCGGGGGCCATCCGTCTACATTCCCATTTCCCTGATGAGCATCGTCACGATGCCGAGCACATAGCCGCACATCCAGATTTCGAGACGGGTGAGCGGGGTCATGGCTACCACACCGTTTCCGCGATTTGGCGAAGTTCAAGGGCGTTGTTGAGCGCGTTGCGCGCCGCATCCACCATTGCGGCAGAAATCTGCACTTCACGCATCACGGCGTTATAAAACCGTGAGCAGTCCGCGCCGCGCAGAGGGTGCGTACCAAGACGCGCCTGTGAGAACTGCACATCGTGCATATTCAGCCTCGAAAGAATGGTATAGGCCGCCTCAATGCTCGCCGCGTATCGGTCATAACTTGCGAAGCGCGGCAAGCTCCTCATATCGGGCAGGGCGGGGTCCGCTATCTTGAGCTCCAGCTCGATCAAATACTCCACGGCCTCGCTCATCCTTTCCGGCGGCAGTTGCGTGTACTTGGCGATCTCGAAGTGGCGGGCGAAGCGGCTCCACACTTCGCCGTAGCCCTTGCGCTGGTGCTCCTTCGGCAACATGCCGACCTTGGCGTCGACCAGTGCCTTGAGCTGCGCCTGTTGCGACGGGGCGAGGGCGTCGGCGGGCGGCAAGGCCCCTTCCCGCTGGCGCTGCAACTCGGCCTCCAGCGCGTTGAAGGCTTCGATGTAGGCCAGCTTGATCACGAGAGCCTTCTTGCCCGTGTAGCCCATGACCAGTAGCATGAAGCCATCACGGTAGATGATGTACATGGGGCGGGTTTTGCCCTGTTCGTCGATGTAAGAGGCCAGCTCAAAATTGAGCCCGCTAAACGAATTCAGCTGGTTAGCCTCCCCAAAATTGGGGGCGCTAAATGATTCTACGCAGTTATCTATAAGCTCTTTGATCCCCCGCACTACATGATCATGGCGCTTCCCGAAGAACTTCGCTACCTCTAACGAGGTAGTGGCGGGGCGTCCATTGTGCAACATAACCGAAGGCGCGGGCATAGGCATGAGTTCGCACTGTGACATATGATTCTCGCTTTCTTTGCGGCCCGGCAGTCTCCCGCCGGGCCTCGTTCGCTCTAGAGGTCGTCGCCGGGCTGCTTGGTCGTCTGCGCGATTACGCAGAAACAACCGCGTTCCGTGTAGTCACGGGCGAAGTCTTCGGCCCCCTTCTAGTTGTAGCACCAGTGCAGACGGCGAGGCTCCGTTTCCGAAGTGCCGGGCGCGAAGACGATGCACAGCCACCACTTGCCGTACTCATGGCCTTCAGTGACGTTCGGCAAGCTCAACATGCGCTTGCGGGCTGCTGCGGCCTCTTCCTTCATGCGCCGGGTTTCGTCGCCGTAGCTGGCGAACAGGGCGTCAATGCCGCGAGGCTTGACTGTACCGCGAGAATCGGTAATCTTCTGATTAACCATACAATACTCCTATGCTCTAGGGTTTTGTGGTTAGGCCCCTACAAGAAGGTGAGATTTCTTGTAGGGGCTGTTTTCGTATTGCCCTTTCCATGACTTTGTTTTAGTATTCTACCACAAACAGGTCAATAAAATTTTAGTTTTCTACCACAAATAAAAGGATGAAAAAAGTGATTCTTAGTAATATCAAGCTATTAATGAAAGAGAAAAAACTGAATGTTCGTGAATTTGCCGAGTTGACAGGCATGTCAACGGCAACGATCAATAAAGCACGGCGAGATAACGGCATTTTAGAGTGTCGTTTGTCTACGCTTGTACGCATCGCGGACGCGCTCGGCGTGAAGACGAAACAACTGTATGAGGAAGTGGAGGAAACAGAAAAACTGGAGTCCAATATCGGTTAATTAGCTATAATAAATGAAAAATCATTTTGGTTTTAGTGAAGCTTGACCTATTTCAAAAAAAATACAAGAATAATTTTAACATACTTAACTCTATTTTCCTCAAAATAACTGGGGGTGTTTCCAGAGTCAAGTCTGTTTTGAAAAGAAGACAGTTCTTTTCCCCACGTTTGTGGGGGTGTTTATCCCCTTCTTCTTTTCCGTTTGAGCATTTACTCAAAAAGATTTATCATCAAACTACTATAGAAAAACTTTATGACGACATACTTCGACATCCCAAAGGGTTGAGGATAAAAGATGCTGCGAGCTCGCACAGCTAAAAAGGACTTCACAGCCTTACCCCTGACAGAGTGCCTCGCAAAAACATACCGAAATGCACATGGCGTAACAGCCGCGGGCCGCACGGTGCTTGACCATGCCCTCATTACGGGAGCGGTTGCGGCGCTCCTCTTGGAACGGCTGCCGAAATGCACATTGCCGTTTTATCCAGAAGGGGTGGATCGCATAGTTTCCGCTCATGATGTAGGCAAAGTGTGCCCTACGTTCCAGCACAAGATTCATCAGGCTGCCGGTTCCCTGGGTACCTTCCCTGAACTAGCGGACGCCGATCCCTCATTGGAGCAGGACTGGCGCGGGCACGCCTCCATCAGTTTCGCCGCGCTCAAGGCCGTACAGGGCAATGTATTCATTCCTCAGATCGTGGGCCGTCATCATGGCGTACCCCCCAAAGAAAGCTACACGGCTTCGTGCAACGCCTATGGCGGCGACGCATGGCAAAAACGGCGTGAGGAACTGCTCGCCCTCATCATGGGAGAACGAGGCTGGCCTGACGTGTCGTCAAAGACACAGGCATTGCTCCTGATGGGCCTGACCACGGTTGCGGACTGGATTGGTTCCGGGGAACTGTTCGACGAGCCGCAAAAGGACTGGGCTCCGCTTGTGCGGAAAGCTGTGGACCACGCCGGTTTTCTTCCTCTCTCCTTGCAAACGGGGCTTTCTTTTGAAGCACTTTTCGGCTTTTCACCGAGAGGGGTGCAACAAGCTTTCATTGAGCAGGTTTCCGGGCCGGGCGTCTATATCCTTGAGGCCCCGATGGGGATGGGCAAAACCGAAGCAGCGTTGTATGCGGCCTATCGGATGTTGGAACAGGGCAAGGCCGGAGGGATTTACTTCGCGCTCCCCACGCAGTTGACCTCCAACAAAATCCATGACCGCGTTAACGCGTTCCTGTCTCGCATTCTCCTTCAGGACAGTCTCCAAGCCCCCCTCCTCCTGCACGGAAAGGCATGGCTCAAGACATTCTCCGAACAAGAAATGGGCGAAGACGCCGCTCCGGGCAAACCGTGGTTCCAGTCAGGCAAGCGCGGGCTTCTCGCTCCGTTCGCCGTAGGCACTATTGATCAGGCGCTCATGGCGGTGATCCGTGTCCGGCATTCAGCGGTACGGGCCTTCGGTCTTGCGGGAAAGGTCGTCATCATTGACGAAATCCACAGTTACGACACCTACACAGGGACAATCATTGATGAACTGGTCGCCCTGCTCCGGGAACTGAACTGCACGGTCATCATCCTGAGCGCAACGTTGACGCAGCCCCGCCGGGCCGCATTCCTTGGCACCCACCAGCCTGCCCGCACCGACTACCCTCTGATTACGGCGATTGACTCCCAGTCGGATCGGTTCATTGAAGTCCCCGGCGCGGACGAGAACGTCTTGAAGCTCGATAGAACAGTTACGCTTCACAGCGACAAGACGCAGGATGAGGCCCTCGAAGAAGCCCTTTTGCGTTCGGAAGGCGGACAACAGATCCTCTGGATCGAGAACACGGTCGCTGAGGCCCAAGCCATATACAAAGGACTGGCCGCCCGCGCCTCAGGCATGGACGTTGAAGTCGGCCTGCTACACTCCCGGTTCACGCCCGCCGACCGAGAACGGAACGAATCGCTGTGGACATCCCTGTATGGCGCGAAATCGGAAGCGCGGGGGGAAAAAGGGCGTATCCTCGTCGGGACGCAGGTACTGGAACAGTCGCTGGACATCGACGCCGATTTTCTGGTGACGCGCATCTGCCCTACCGACATGCTGTTCCAGCGTATGGGGCGTTTGTGGCGGCATGACGAAGGGCCGAGCCAAATGCGACGCCCTGCGGGGGCATGCCGCGAAGCATGGATACTCACTCCGGATCTGGAAGAAGCCCTGCAAAATCCCATGAAGGCTTTCGGCAAGACGGGATACGTCTATAGCCCATATGTCCTGTGCCGCACGCTCGAACAATGGGCGCAACGCCGTAGCGTTCGATTGCCGGACGACATCCGGCCAGTGCTCGAGGCCACCTATGCGGATAGGGACGAGACGGATTCGCCCTTGGCGCTTGCGCTGCGGAAGCTGGAGGAGGACAAGCGGGCGTTGCGGAACCACGCCTACGACAGTACGGCTCAGTGGGGCAATACCGTTTCGGAAGAGACGGTTACGACCCGGGCGATGCAGCGGCCCGAAGCCGATGTGCTGCTTCTCCGTAGCCGAGGCATGAACGGAGGGCAGTGTCTGCTTGCCGACGGCTCGGAAGTGACGTTCCCGGCGCGATCTCCCGAATGGAGGGAACGGGCCCGGATTGCTTCCCGGTTGATGGCAAACATCGTCCGTGTGCCGGAAAATTGGTTGGAAAACGTCCACAGACCATCCGCCGACCTTTTGAACAGATTGTCGCCCTACTTGTATGTGGCGCCCAAGGATGGAGGGCGGCCTTCCCTGTACATCGCCGCACTCAGGGCCGACGGCACGCTTGAAGACGGGTTTGGAAACGATTTCGGCGGGAGTTACACCCCGGAATGGGGCTACGAACAAACAACGTCTTGCTGAAAAAAGGGGGGAATGTGACGGAAAACAGATACAACCTGCTCGACGAGGCATGGATTCCCATCGCCGACATGGGCAAGGCGGGGCTCCTGCGCGTGTTCGGCGGCAGGGAGTGCCGGGCACTGGGCGGGACGGCCGTGCAAAAGATTGCGGTGCTGAAACTGCTCATCGCCATTGCCCAGGCAGCGGCCACGCCGCAGGATACCCAAGAATGGGCCGCAATGGGGCCGGGTGGCCTCGGCGAACGGTGTACCGCGTATCTGAAGCTGTGGCGGAATGCCTTCTGGCTGTACGGCGACAAACCGTTCCTCCAGATGCCCGCCTGCTCCAAGGCCGAACTCAAGCCCTATGGAACCGCCATGCCGCAGGTCGCCTCGGGCAACACCACACTGCTCACGCAACTGCAACTGGAACCTGTCATGTCCGACGCCTCCCGCGCGTTGTTGCTGGTGGAACAGATGGGATTTGGCCTCGGCGGAAAGAAGACGGACAACAGCGTTATCCTCAGCAAGGGATACGCGAAAGGCAAGAGCGCAAAGCCCGGCCCTTCCGTATGCCATATGGGCTTGCTCCATTCTTTTCTTCTGGGGGATTCGATCCTTGAAACCGTCTGGCTGAACCTCCTCACGCGAGATATTATAGCCGACGCAAAGCAGTGGGAAGAAGGGCTCGGGACGGCCCCGTGGGAAAAGATGCCTGAGGGGGAGGATTGCCCCTCCGCGCGGGCTTTGAAAGCCAGCCTCATGGGGCGGCTTGTCCCACTCTCCCGTTTCTGTCTGCTGCGAGAAGACGGCCTCCACTACACCGAAGGCATCGTTCACCCTGACTATCAGGAACGGATGATTGATCCGTCCGCGGCAGCCGACAAGGCGAAAGCCAAAGTCAAAATGTTATGGGTAAACCCCGAAAAAAAACCTTGGCGCCAGCTTACGGCCCTGTTGGCTTTTTTGGAATCCGATCACGGCAGCGGCTTTGAGTGCCTGAATCTGAAACAAGGCATCCGGCGTCTGGGCGACGGTCGTGTCAAACAGTTTGGAATCTGGAGCGGCGGGCTCAAAGTCAGCAGCAACGCCGGGGAACAGTACGTATCCGGGGGCGACGACTGCATCGAGTCCGAAACATGGCTGGAGGCCAAATTGCTCTCCGGCAATGATGACTGGTTTATCCTTTTTAAAAAGCAGATGGAACAACTGGAAAAAATGGGTACCGTCGTTTATGGGGCCACACGGGGGTATTTTTCGGACTTGAAAGCGCAAGGTGACGCCCATGCCGCCGAAGCGTCGGGCCTGTTCTGGCAACTGGTCGAGCCCACATTCCAAGAACTGATTCAGGCCTGTGATGGCGGCAAAGAACAACTTGCCAAGCTCATGGGAACGTATGCCGTTTTCGCCGGCACGGCCTTTGACGAATCCTGCCCGCACGGAACGGCGCGCCAGTTTGAAGCATGGGCCCGCCATCGGCCCGGTTTCGGGATGTTTTCACAGAAAACCCAATCCTCATCGTGAAGAGAGCTGTTATGGCTGAAACAAAGGAAAACTCCCTGAGCAAAGCGTTTGTCGGCTTCGTGCTCGAACGGGCGAGCGCCGCGCCCAAAATCAAGGACACGGGGTTTGTCGCCCGGATGAAACGGGCCGACAATCCCGATCTGGAATATCAGGTATGGAACATTTTACTGAAATTCAACGTAGATATTGAATTCGCCGCGCGGCGTCTGCCGTTCTGCCTTATCGGAGCCGCCTTGTGCCGAAGGCAACCGGAAAAGGACGGCATATTCGGCCTCGGCGCGTCGCTGAGGAGTTGCTTCGGCGATGACGAAGATCAGGGAAGCATACGTTTACGCCGCCTCCTCGCCTGTCAAACGACCGAAGAGGTATGCCGTATTTTGCGCCCGATGCTTTCCCTCATCACGGTAAAGGCTACAAAACCTCTCTGTTTTGCTACATTGCTGGACGAACTCCTGTATTTTGAAAGCAATGGACAAGAGCGTATCAAAATGCGCTGGACCCGTGACTTCTACAGCCTTTCCAATGAACCGAAGGCTGCGGAAGGAGAGGCGTCATGATGTTCGCCAGCCGCTACAGGCTGTCGCCGCATGACGCCAAGGCCCTGCGGGTTACCGATACCTACTCCCTGCACAGGGTCGTTTACGGGCTCTTTGACGACGTGCGCGAGGGCGATCGGGAAAAAGGCAGCGGTATCCTGTTTGTCGATATGGGCGGGGACAAATACGGGAGGCAGCTTCTTATCCTGTCAGATCGGCAGCCCCGTGAGCCTGAATACGGGAAATTTGTCAGAACCGAGCCAATCCCTGAAGCCTTTTTCGGGTTTTCCGCATACCGTTTTGAAACCGTGGTCAATCCTGTAAAACGGGACAGCCGAACCCAAAAACGCACGCCTCTGTGCAACCGCGAAGATATCACGCGCTGGTTTCTGGAAAAGGCCCCCTCATGGGGCTTTGAGGTACAGGAATCCTCTTTTCAGGTCGCGGAGATCAATGCTGATATTTTTTGGAAGGGGGAACAGAAAATCACCCTTGGAAAAGCGCGTGTGACAGGAACCCTTACCGTTGTTGATAAAGAGCGTTTCACTCAAAGCGTCTGCCGGGGCATCGGCCACGGCAAAGCCTTTGGTTGCGGATTGCTTCAGGTCGCCCCCATCGTCTTTTAACCAGCAGCTCAAGGAATGAAGATGAATACACTCAAAGGAACCCATATTGAATTCCATATCCTCCAGTCTTTTCCTGTTTCCTGCCTGAACCGGGACGACGTGGGCGCCCCTAAGAGCGCAATGATCGGCGGGGTATCCCGTGCCCGCGTCAGCTCCCAGTGCTGGAAGCGTCATGTGCGGCTGGCCCTTCAGGATCTCGGCGTCAAAATCGGCGTGCGCACGAAACAGGTTGCCGGGATGCTCGCGGAAGCCTGTGAAACCAAGGGGGCCACACCGGAACAGGCAAAGGCGTTCGGTGAGGCCTGCGCCCCTCTGCTGGCTGAAGATACCCTGTATTTCTTCTCAAAAAATGAGGCGGAAGCCATCGCCGAATTCGCCGCGGCACAGGCCTTTGAACCTGAGTCCGCCGCCGTCAAAAAATCGGGAAAGACCGTATTGTCCCCGGAGTTGAGAAAGGCTCATAAAGCCCATTTCAATCCCGCCGTTGACGGGCTCGACATAGCCCTGTTCGGGCGCATGGTGGCGCAGGCCCCCGATCTCAACGTCCATGCCGCCGCCTCGTTTGCCCACGCCGTCTCCACACACCGCGTCGACAACGAAATCGAATTTTTCACGGCACTTGACGATCTCAAATCCGATGATGAAACGGGTTCCGCCCATATGGGAAGCCTTGAATACAACTCGGCCACCTATTACCGCTATATCAACCTCGATCTCGGCCAGCTCGCGGATTCGCTTGGCAATACGGGATTGGCCGATGCCGTGTCGTCCTTCATCAAGGCCTTGTACATCGCCGTCCCCTCCGCCCGGCAGACCACGCAAACCGGCATGCGCCCGTGGGACTATGCCCGCATCTACATCCGCAGGGGGCAAGGCATGCAGGCCAGCTTTGACGAGCCGGTAAGGGCAAAAGGGCAAGGGTTCCTCAAGCCGAGCATTGAGGCCCTTGAACTCCAACTCGCCAAGCAGGAGAAGCTGGCCGGCTCGCTGTTCGGCAAGGCCGCCGAATTCACGTTCGGCAAGGACGACTCCGTCAGCATCGACGATCTCGTCAACGGCGTAGCGGCGTTCGTGCGCCCGTATGAGGCGCAGGCATGACCGCCCTGCTCCTCTGGCTGGAGGCCCCCCTTCAGTCTTGGGGGGTCGATTCCCGCTTCGGAAGGCGCGATACGCTTCCCTTTCCTTCCCGCTCCGGCGTGCTCGGGCTCGTCTGCTGCGCTACGGGGCGCAACGGCGAACAGGAAGCGTGGCTTGCCGAGATGAAGGCATACACGCAGACCGTAGTGGCGTATTCACGGCTCGAAAACGGCAAGCCGGACATACAGCCCCTCCTCCGCGATTTCCAGATGGTGGGCAGCGGCTATGACGCTTCGGATCCGTGGCAGGATCTGCTCATCCCCAAGAAAACGGACGGGAAACGTCCGGTCGGTGCGGGAACGAAGATGACCTACCGTTATTACCTTCAGGATATGGCGTTCGCCTGCGCGCTGGATGTCCCGGAAGCGTATGCGGATGAAATCATCGCCGGGCTGCAAAACCCCGTATGGCCCATATGCCTTGGGCGGAGAAACTGCGTGCCCACGGACATCGTTTACCGTGGCCGTTTCGACTCGCAGGAAGAAGCATTGGCAGCCGCCGGGGAAATAGCGCAAGCCAAAAGGCGCGCGGAACACTTCCGTGTGGCCCACGGGCGTGTTGAGGGCGGGGATGTGCTGACGCTGAATGACATCCCCATCGCCTTCGGCCTGCGCAAGCGATATGAGGACAGGCAAGTGACAATTCTGGAACAATGAAAAAGTGCCGCTGGGACTACTCCCGGCGGCACTTTCTGCAAGGGGGATAGAGATGCCGGAAGAAAAGGAGCCCACCACAGCTGAAGAGCCCAAAACTCCCCGCCGCTTGTTCATCCCGATCACACGGGAAACGCTTCCCCGCGTATCGGACAAGTACCCGTTTATCTATCTAGAAAGAGGACGGCTGGAAATTGACGACAGCAGCATCAAATGGATCGACGCGGACGGAAACAGAGTGCGTTTGCCCATAGCGACGATCAACGCCCTGCTTCTTGGCCCCGGTACGTCTGTAACCCATGAGGCTATCAAGGTCTTCCCCACGCACGTGGGGGTGTTTCCCGACTTCTACCAGAAACTCGCCGACCTTTCCGGGAACTACAACGCAACCACTGAGTACCAGAACCAGCTTCTCGAAGCACAGGCCCGCATCTACGCGGAATCCCTCGGCCCCGGACATGAGAAGTATATTGAGCAGTGGAAGGAGCTGATGCAGCTCCAGAATAGCCGCGACGGATGGGACGGCGCGCGGCGTTCTGTGCTCGCGTTTTATTCCGAGGCGACGGATTTCGGGAAAGGCTTCGAGCAGGCCACCACGAACATGCTCGACAGTATCAGCGGGGCATTCCAGATCACGACCGACGGTCTGGTGGTGAAGAGGACGGCCCGGCTATCACGCATAACAGCGTCGGCTTCTGGCGCGGCGAAGGGGACGAGCTTGAATATCTGTTCACGCAGGACGCCTTTCGGTTGGAGGTCTGCCAAGGGGCCAACCCGGACAGCGTAGCCCACATTCTTGACGCTGCGGGGTTTCTCAAAAAAGACCCGCAAGGCAACTACAAGAAGACCCACACGCCTCCGCGTCTCGGTAGGTCTACCCGCCTATACACCGTTTCAGGAAATACCTTGAACGCTGATGACTAATTTTGCTGTAATTCTATAATCATAAAAAATTACAGTGTGTTATACAATTATGCTAGAAAAGAAATTCCGTAATTGTGTAACGCCCTGCATTGATTACAGGATTACAAGGGTGAAGGATTATTTGTAATTTATATCCATGCTAAATTATTAATCTTTACAAAAATTACAGTAATTACAAATAGTCTTCGCCAAGGGCCTCAATGACGTCCCCCATATTGAAACCCTTTACAATTTCCGCCAGTTCTTCTTTGGAATAGAACATCTTCATATTCAGAAAAAACGTAACATCCATAGGTAATCTGTCCGTAGCCCTGTCCGATAGCTCCATATCGCCCTGCATTGCCGCGTCACCGGCAAGCGCCCAAAGTCCTTCGCGCAAATCCTCTGAAAGCGCCTCGTCTTTCGGAAAAGCTGACTGGAGATAGGTTTTTGCCAATTATATGCTGCCGGTCGTATTGTTCATTGACGTTTCCCCGGATTGGTGAAATCAGGAATTGCCGGTTCCTGCACCTTTTTAAAGCTACCGCCCGTAATCTTCCTTTCAGCCGCGTGGCGGGCGTTGACGCAGTTGGGCGTATTCCACAGTTCGCCGGGGTTGCTCTTGCATTCTTCTATTTTGGCGTCCAATGCTGCCTTATTTTCCGGCGCAAGATACCACTCTACGGTTTTTGTTTCCTCGGCGTTGCAACCGCCGACAAAAGCCATGCACAGAGCCAGTGTAGACAACATCAGAACAACTTTCTTCATAGCTAATCCCTATTTCGTTTGCTTTCGCCATGTCCAAGGGGAATGGGGTGCGGCTCCGCCCAGATTCCCACGCCCGACAACCGCGCGGTTTCTTCCAACAGTTTCCATTCCGAGCATTGAGGAAGCTTGCAATAGCGCGGGGCAACCCATGCCGCCCCGCGTAGCAAAAGAGCCTCCTGCACCGTCAAACCGTTTTCCAGCAGGACGATGTCCACAGTTCGGCCAAAACGATCTTGATATTGTGCCTCAATGCTAACTTGCCTTTCCAGCACCAGAGAGGCCGTGCATTCCGTTGCCCATATTTCCCCAGGCTACCCCCGCTCCGGGCAATCAATCCCATACAATCGAACACGGATTGAGCCGTCCACTACGATAGTGTCACCGTCGATAACGCGGGTAATAGTAACGGCATAACAATTTGCTGGAGTAATCAGGAAAAAGAACAACAGAAAAAGCCGCATAAAAATGTCTATCAACATAGACATTTTATGCAAGCCCACGCGTATATAGATACAATGGAAACTGTACCTTATTTACAAGAAGCAACTGCTATCACTCTCAAAAAAATCCGCACGGATGCCGGATTGTCCCAAAGCGAACTGGCCGACTTCGCGGGGCTATCCAGAAGCTATATCGCAGCGGTGGAAGCCGGAAAAAGCGGCTTTTCCGGTGATGCCCTCTTTTTGATTGCTGATGTACTGAAAATTGCGCCTGCTGATATTATCGCGCAGATTGATGCTCTCAGAAAAAAGAAGCCTACCCTGTCCGAACTGGAACCGGGTAGGCCTCGCAAGCAAAAAGACTAAGAACGTTTAACGGCCTCTATTTTGGGGCCGTATTTGTTTTTGCGGTTGCTGGCGCTCCTGTATCTGCGGCCGCTCCCGTTCTTGCCCTTGAATCTGTGAGTTCTCTGATTGTTGCGGTGGACGGTATTCCTGCTCTTGGGACTGGTTGCGCTCTTGTTCTTCCCGTTGGCATATGAGGACATGCTTATTCACCGCCTGTACGACTTCAAATTGCGCCCGCTCAATGACTTTTCCCGCGTACTCCCCTGCAAAGGGATTCACGCCGAAAGCATTTCCTAACTCCCCCAAAGCTTTCTTCAAATCTTTCTGCTCATAACCGCGCAAAGCCATTACCAAATCAATAGCGCCTTTGCCGCTTTTTCCCGCGCCCATACGCCAAGAGGAATTGTTCACCAAGACTTCCCGCTGGTCAGGCAGTCGGTAGCAATCACGGTCATCTTTGGGATACGGCCCTTTTGCGCCGAACAGGCCTTTCAACACCGCGCCAAGCTCCACACCGCGTAGAGTTTTCATATACTCTTGCAGCGTGGTGTTTTCTTTATGCAGGTGGGAGTTTATGTCTTTGAGTGCAAGATTTTGCTGTTTCAGAATTTCGTTTTCACTTTTGACGGCGCTAACAACGGACTCTGTGGCGGCGCGTTGGGCCTCGCTGCCCCGTTGGGCCGCTGTTCGTGCATACTCGACAAGAACCTTGTCGCTTATTCTGTTCAATTTTGACGGCAGTTCCGGCGCATCATAGCGTTGAGCCTTAGGAATTTCCGGCAACCGCTCTTTCCCGATGATGGAATAGAATTGACTCACTCTCTGGTGTGTGGCGCGAGAATTTTCAATTCCACGGTTAATACCAAGGGATTTTACGGCATCGGCATAATCGGTCTGGAGCAAAGAAAGCGTATGCCGTGAGCCACCGAACAGGGCGCAACAATTCAGCTTGCCGGTATCGTCCAGAGGCAACAAAAGCGCATGAATGTGCGGCGTGGCCTCATCCAGATGCAGCACAGCTTTTACCACCCGGTTGCCGTAACGCTCTTGCAGCCATTGTCTAGAGGCATCCACCCACGAATTGAGCCGGTGAGCGTCATACTCACCGGCCTTTTCGGTCTGCCCTGGGCGGAAATATTCAGGACTGGCGGAAAGCAGCATTTCCACGCCAAGAACGGCATTTTTACGGATTCGTTGTGTGCCGATGGCCTCTTTGACCAGCGTCACGTTGTCAGAATCAGCGTTGCCGACCAAAGTACGGTTCTCGGCAGTCCGAGCCGCGTCCGCATTGGGAGTTTCCCGCTCCCGCTGGTTGTGCTTGCCCGAACCGCCGATTGCGCCCCACTTCTTTAGCTTTTGTATGCGCAGCACGGTGAATGCTGGTCGCATGTCTCTCTCCAAGTGCAAGGAGCTTCGCGCTCAAAAAGCACGATGTCACATATGGAAACCTTGCCGTTGGTATGAACCAGAGTTATCAGACACAAATCGTTGCGCTGAACAAGCTGGACCAGCCTCGTCAATTCGTGTGCCGATTTTTCAGCATATGGGAGAGGGGTATTTATTGGGGTGAAGACGCGCTCCCCATTGGAAACGTCGCGGTAAAACAAGGTCGGTATCGAATCGCCCATATCCCCCAAAAAGTCCACTCGGATTCGGACTTTGCCAAAGTGGCGGTATATCTCATATTCCAGCGGCTCAAAACCGGCCTCTACTGCCTGTTCAAGTGAAATGACTTCCATAACGGCCTCCTACTCATAGTGTTTTTAGAAGGCGATAGATTAACAAATTGTCTTCAACAATTCTTTACGGCATACTACGGCATATGCCCTGCAACATGCCGGAACCTGTTTTCTTTTGGCGTGGATTATCCCGGCAAGGCCGGGCGAACAGAATATTTTCAGGATGAAAATGTGGAGTGAGTCCACATTTGTTCAGCAAGCGATACTCTACTCATATCAGTAAAGGGCTTACCGAGATGTATTATGAAAATGTAAAAAAACGCATCATTAAAGAGCTCATGGATGAAATTTCAGGCATTGGCGCAGGAGAGCTTGAGCTTGTTGGGCATAGAGTCATAGAAACTCTAGAAGGCCAGAAAATAGTTCATCACGGCCTTAACAAAGACTATAGGCCAGCTGGATACACGGTTGACTCTTTCGACCAAGCCGGGACTATTGTGGGGGCATATAGTGTCGAAGCTGGGTATTTTGATGACTCAAGCACAAAAAACGCACCACCAGAGTTTAAAAAGATAGAGAAAGATTTTAATGGTGCGTTAAAGCATTGTTCAGGTGACATCAAAAAACTATATCTATTTAGCTCTCAAGAAGAGCCGCCATCGTTTCGCGCCAAATTTAATAATTCACCTGTTTTTAAAAATGGCAGGGTGTCAGAAATAATTATTTATGACGCTAGAGAACTTGCCAAACATATTTATGAACATTCACAAGAAAATCAGACAGCGGCTTCATTTTACTGTGATTTCTTTCCTGATTTTGCACATAACCTAGATAACTACGAATATTATGGCAAAGTACCATCTATTTGTCGCAATCATTTCTCTGAACCAGCTTTCATTGAATCCATTGTAAATCATTACAGAACTGGTCACAAAATTTGTATATTATCTGGGCTAAGTGGGACTGGAAAAACGCAAGCCGCGATTGAATTTCTTCATACCCATGCACAAAGCTTTGATAACTACATTTGGATTTCTGGCGAAGACTGGCCCGAAAGAACTCCTCTTACGTCAATTCAAAGAGCACGTGGAGGATTTCCTATCAATATATCAGGATTATTTAATTCTACAAAAACATTGCTCGTTATTGATAACTTGAATCGAGTCATAGACCAAACAGAGTTAGAAGAGCTCTCAAACGGATTTATTCTGGGTGGGGTTGTTCTAGCAACTTCACAATTTACAAACCATAGCGACAAGATTTACTTGCCAATACCAGAACTATCTACAGAGGTCGCATTTAAAATTATAGGGCAAAATCAACACGATGCGACAGATAATTGTAAAAATTTTATAGCGAAATGTAAATTTTCTCCACTAATTCTCGCTACTGCTCGTGATATTGCGCGAGAAGAAGATATAGATGCTGAAGATTTATATTCTGAAATTTTGGCAAGGCCCGCTGAAACTGTCTCTAAAGATGGTCAGTCGATTATGCGGAGAATCCTTTCTCGCCTAAATGACGAATACAGGCAGGCATTGGTAAAGATAGCAGACTCAGGTGTCTTTCTTCACGATTCTCGATTTTTAGGTTTTTATATAGGAAACAGTTGCCGGGTTGCCTTACAACGCATTGGAATCCTAAAGCCTTCAAATATTCCTGGAATGCTAACTGTGCATGACCTCATTTGCAAAGCGATGCAGGAAAGCCCAAGCGCAGAAAGTATCGCAAATGCGATAGACGGATATATTGGAAAATTTTCTGGCGATATGCGCCCAAGCGTTATTAGAGAAATTCATGTATGTGCACAACAGCTTCGAGCAGCTAACGCCCTAAAAGGAGAAAGACCCCCTGACTGGCTAACCTATGCGCTGCTTCAAATTGATGGAGCTTCTAACCTAGATATTGCGGCATCACTCTACTCACGACCAATATCTACAGCTAGTTCACTTCAAGAGTTATTGTGTATCATTGATGTGAAAGAAATACATGCCTATCAAATTACAGATAAGGATGAGAAACAAAAATTCTTTAAAGATTGCGCCCAAGAATATGCGGCGGCGATAAATGATGATTTGCCACATGAAATAAAAATAGAGCTACTCCACCATGCAGGGAAGGCATTTCGAAGATGCAAAATGTACGATGAGTCTTTTAAATCTTTTACTGAACTTCTTAGGATAGAACCAAAGTGGCATGCAACATTAAGTCAAATTGCCCATCTCGGAACTCAGTGGAAAGCAAGTTATGAAATAAAATCTGCGAGCAATGAAGCTTTAAAAGAACTTTTTGATTATATATTTGACGAATATAAGGATGTACCTCTGCGCGTTTCCTTGGCAGCCATATCACTTCTTCGCTCTTACAGAATGTTAGTGTCTGATATAATTCAATCAAAAGAAAAAGTAAAAACAATAGCTACTATTATTTCAATGTCAGCATTGGAAGGGTTACACCAGTTTTACGAAGCACTTTTTAGCTTTACATCAATGTTTAGCTACCAACATGGCGATATTTGCCTATCTTTAGCAAAAGATTTACCTGAAATGTTTGAGGTACCTCCAAGCCTAATTGAGCAGCGGCAATGGACTAGCGTATGTGAGGCGTTTACCAATATTGCAGCAGCCGCTGCAGAACAAAACCTAAAAGAGCGCAGCACCGCTACTGCTTGCAGATTCGCCGACGCCATTCTCGAAACCCAAAATCCATCGACTTTTACAGCGCGCGCAATTGCAAAAGCCTATATCACAGGTGGAGCTCCAGAAAAGGCTATTTCTTGTATCTCACTTATCCCTCCGGAAAAACTTGACCACTGGGTGCTTTATAGAAAGGCTGAGGCAGAATTACTCTTGGGTAAATCTGAAGACGCATTACGTAGTGCACAGGATGCGTTCGACTTGGCTCAAAAAGATAGCAAGGCGGCGGATAGAATTTCAATTTATCATGAGCAAATAGCAAAGTGCCATTTAGCATTAGGAAACACGAGTTTGGCTATCGATGGTTATACAGAAGCCATTAATAAATGTTCAAATGATAAGTATAAGAGAGAATTAGAGAAACGATTTAACCTACTAACAATGAATGACAAATAATAGCATTATATATGAAGCAAGATTTTAACTACGAAAGGGCCAAAGAACGTCTTGAGGAGTTATTTAGCCAAGACAATATTGATATGGAAATTCAATGTTGTTATTCGGTACTCTATCTTATGCTATATGAGTATATAAAATACATGCTCACAGACCAAATAATTTCTTTCTTATCTGATGATATTCTGGATACCGATAATCCTAAAAAAAGTAAAAAGTATATAAATTTCTGTAAAGCGGATGGGGGAGCATTTGAGTACGGATTTGAGTTTTATCAATTAGATGAAGACCAGCGTAAAGTACTCAAAGATGCTCAAGGACGTAGAGGCAAAGCTACACACCAATTTTTGCATCTTTTTATGAATGAGGAGCACTTCTCATTTGTAGAGCTTAAAAAATTTTATGATATTGCAAAATATATTGATAATTACTGGACTGTAAACGTTGAAGTAGCGATTTCAGGCGATATTGATGTAGAAAATGCTGACCTTGAAAATGCTCACTCCGTTTACTTTTTGTTGATTTCTCAAATTGCCCAAAGAATTTTCCCATTAGAAGAAGCGGCTAAAAGAGCGAGCCGGGTGGAAAATCTGACAAATGATAGCGCCAAGCATATTTGAACCCTGGGAACAAAACACGCGTCCAAACCGGGACGCCCGTTCTGTTCCCATATTCTCAATAATACGCGGGGGCAAAATTGGGGGCAAAATAGCACATTACGCCAAATAAAATTAATTATTATACTATATTATTGAAACAGTCCCATTCCCGCCGCCTCCACCATTCAAAAAATTTGCTGCCCAACGTGGTCCAATGAAGGCCGGAATCTCTCCAACACGAAGAGGTTCCGGCCTTTCTTGTATCTTTTGGCGTTAAAAACATCCCATTATCATAAAAACGAAGAAGGGAAGAACGAAGACGACTGCCAAGCCTCTCCTCCCTCCCGAACTCTCGTATTCGGTATTCCGCCACTGCCTTTTTGCTGGATGTCCGACCAGAGATTGATTCAGCCTCTAAGAAGAAAGCCGGGATACAACTGCATCCCGGCTTGTCTTCGCGGTGTGATAAAGGAACGTTCCTCTCGCTATCAGGCAATACTCCCTCTTACCCCAAAATGCCGGACAGGGAGTCGATAACGCCAAAAATGTTTGAAAGAGGAGGGATAGGGAGTCCGGGGAAGGGAGGGGAACATTTTCTATAGAAGTTTTCCCCTCCCTCCCCCGGTTGCCTCATACTCTCAAATTACAGGGTCAATCCGCGATCCATGCGGGCGAGCGTCTCATCCTTGCCGATGGCGAGCATGAACTCGGGCAAGCCGGGACCGCCAATCACACCGGTGATCGCCACGCGCACAGGCTGCGCGACCATCTTGAACTTCACGCCGAGGCTTTCCACGTACGAATGGATCACGTGCTCGATGCTTTCCTTGTCAAAAGAAGGAAGCGCCGCAAGCTGATCACGGATGACCTTCACGTGCTCCTTGCCTTCGTCCGTCAGCCACTTGGCAACGCCCGCTTCGTCATAAGGCAGATCGGCGGACTTGTAGAGCAGCTGGGCAATGCCGTCGGCAAGCTCGATAAGGTTCTTTGCCCGTTCGCGGTACAGGGGAACCAGCGGTTCAATGGAAGCTTCCGTCGCACCCGTGAATCCTTTCTGATGAATGAAAGGCAGGACCAGACGGGCCAGGTCGTCAAGCGGCGTCTCCCGCAGGTAATGGGCGTTGAACCACAGGAGCTTGTCGGGATCGAAAGCGGAAGCGGAACTGTTCAGGTTCTTTCCATCAAAAAGATCAATGAGTTCCTGCATGGAGAACAGTTCCTGATCCCCGTGCGACCAGCCGAGGCGGACGAGGCAGTTGACCAGCGCGTGCGGCAGGAGGCCGTCATTCTGGTACTCCACCACGGAACGCGCGCCATGGCGCTTGGAAAGCTTCTGGCGGTCCTTGCCGAGGATCATGGGCACGTGACCGAACACGGGCAGTTCCCACCCAAGCGCCTGATAGATGAGGATCTGCTTCGGCGTGTTGGAAACGTGGTCGTCGCCGCGAATGACGTGGGTAATCCCCATGTCGTGGTCGTCCACCACCACCGCCATATTGTAGGTGGGCATACCATCACTACGGCGCAGGATCATGTCGTCGAGCTCGGAAACGTCCGTGGCGATATGCCCTTTCACCATGTCGTCGAACACCACACGGCCTTCGGTGGGAATCTTCAGGCGCACGACGCGGCCGGGCCCGGCATCGAGGCCGCGCTCGCGGCAACGGCCGTCGTAGCGGGGCTTTTCACCTTTGGCGCGGGCGGCTTCACGCATGGCTTCCACTTCTTCGGGCGTGCAGGAGCACCAATAGGCATGACCGCTCTCAATCATCTTGTCGATGACTTCATTATAGCGGTCCGTGCGCTGCGTCTGATAGGTCAGCTCGCCATCCCAATCCAGCCCAAGCCAGCGCATGGAGGCCAGAATCGCGTCCGTGTACTCCTGTTTCGAGCGCTCGGTGTCCGTGTCCTCGATACGCAGACGGAATTCACCGCCGTAGTGACGCGCAAGAAGCCAACAGAACAAAGCGGTGCGGGCGCCGCCGATATGCAGATGCCCGGTCGGGCTCGGCGCGAACCGGGTGATAATCTTAGACATGAAAGACTCCTGAAAAAATCAGCGTTGAGGTTTTTGTTCCGGCTGCCAAAGCAGTTCAACGGCCCCCGTCTTGGCGTCCTTACGTGGAGACGCGGGACGGCGGCAGGCGACAAGCGCCCCGGAGGGGATGTCCCCGGCTGCGGGGATAATGGCGAACCCGTCTTCCGTACAGGCATAGCGGGCATGTCCCATGCCGGGGACGGGGAAGGACTCGGACAGGATACGGGCAACGACCCCGTTGGGGTCCATCGCCGGAAAAAGAGCTGTTTTGGCGATGGGAGCGGCCTCCGATTCAGGCCGAAGCTGCATGAACGACAAGCTCAGCGAATCCTTGGGCAGCTTGGCGTAACGGGCCAGATCCGCCAGCCATGCCGGGGCCACAGCAAGCTGCGACGCGTGGCACCAGCGACGCTCGCGCGTCTCCAACAGCGGACACGGACCAAGATGCGGACAAGGAGCCACAGGCGTCAGCCCCTCCTCCAGCGCCGTTTCCCGGAGCTTCGCGGTAAGCGTGCCGCCGAGCCGCGTGCCGGGCTCAACGAACAGCGCCGTGCCTTCAGGATGCAGCGTCCGCCCCACGGCGACGGCGAGATCCGCCATACGTTCATCGACGCTGACGCCCGGCTTGTCCTTCAATTCGTTGAGCACATTGCCCGCCATGAGCAGATACGGAGAGCGCAACTCGCGGAATGACTGCATCAGCGGCGAACGCACCAGACGGATCGTCCAGTTCAGCGGTTCACCGGAGAGTTTCGCCATGTGTTCCAGTATGGAGCGCCCCATTTCCATGGGACGGGGAACCGTATCCACGCAGACCAGCGTCAGCGGCACAGCCCGCCAGTCGGGACGGGACAGCCACAAAGCAATAGGCAGGGTCAGCGGCCCGCTTCCGAGGTCGGCGATGGTCACCGGCGTTTCGGCGTCGCAAACGGGGACGGGCAAATCCAAACCCGGCAAGAGGCCGGTCAGCCGCACAAGATTCCACGGCAAAAAATAACGCAGATATGCCGACACATACCGGGGCGCGCTCCAGTAGGAACGCCCGAGCCCACCGCGCTCATAGGTGAGCATGGCGGACAGGTCACGGATGGCCTCCGGCAAATCGGCGCGGTGGTTGCGGGACAGCGGCATCACCGCATCCAGCGCCTTGGGGAGCTGCGCCAGCGCGTTGCGGCAAAAAGCGTCCAGCGGAGAAAACAACGGGCGGCACATCGGATGCCCTGCCGCGTGCTTGACCGGCGCGGGCATGGGCCTTACCGGGCCGTCGGCACGCGGCGCATCAGGCTTGCGGAAGCCCGCACGCGGCCCACCGGGGCGGCGTTCTCCGGGACCGTTCTTCGGATTGTTTCCGGAACGCCCCTGCCCTGCATGGCTGTTCCGGGCGGGACGTTCCTGATCGGCGCGACTGTCCTGCCGGGGTGCGGGGCGCTTTTCCGCCGGGCCACGGGACGGGGAACGCGGGGCCCCCTTTTCGGAAGTCCCCGCGTTGTTTCTACGTTTAGGGGAGGATGACTGGCTCACGATGCCGCACGCGCCTCAAGAGCGGCCACGGCCGGCAGGGTTTTGCCTTCCAGCACTTCGAGGAACGCGCCGCCCGCCGTGGAAATATAATCCACCTGACTGGCGTAGCCGTACTTCTCGAGGGCCGCGATACTGTCACCGCCTCCGGTAACCGTATAGGCGGACGTTTCCGCAACGGCTTTGGCGATGGCTTCCGTTCCCTTGCCGAACTGGTCGATTTCAAACGCGCCCACAGGGCCGTTCCAAACCACGGTGCCCGCCTCGGCGATGATCTGGGCGTACATTGCGGCGGTGGCGGGGCCGATATCGAGGATCATGTCGTCAGGGCGCACTTCCTCGACCTTGAGCACGGTCGCCGGAGCGTGTTCTTCCAGCGCCGGGCCGACAACGACGTCGACGGGCAGCGGGATGGCCGCGCCGCGCCCTTTGGCCTCTTCCATGATCTTGGCGGCGGACTCCACCAGATCCGGCTCATACAGGGACTTGCCCACTTCGTATCCGGCGGCCTTCAGGAAGGTATTGGCGATGCCGCCGCCCACGATAAGCTTGTCCACGCGCTTGGAAAGATTGTTCAGGACTTCAAGTTTGGTCGAAACCTTGGAGCCGCCGATGATGGCGAGCAGCGGATGCTTGGGCGCATGGAGGATACGGGTTACGGCTTCGAGTTCGGCGGCCATGAGCAGGCCCACGCAGGCGACCTTGGCGAAACGGATGGCCCCTTCGGTGGAAGCCTGCGCGCGGTGCGCCGTGGCGAACGCATCCATGACGTACACGTCGCCGAGCGCGGCCAGCTTGCGGGCCACTTCCTCATTATTCTTCTTTTCGCCCTTGTTGAAGCGCACGTTCTCGCACAGGACGCATTCGCCGGGCTTTACGCTGACGCCGTCCAGATAGTCCTTCTCAAGCCTGACCGGAACGCCGAGCAGTTCCTCAAGGCGTTTGGCCACGGGAGCCAGCGAAGCTTCTTCGGAGTAAACGCCTTCTTCGGGACGGCCAAGGTGCGAGAGCACGATGATGCCGGCGCCTTTATCCAGCGCGAACCTCAAGGACGGAATGGCCGCCCGGATGCGCTTGTCGCTGGTGATTTTCCCTTCCTTGACCGGGACATTGAGGTCTTCACGAAAAACAACGGTCTTCCCTTGCAGATCAAGGTCGGACATGAGACGTACGTTCATTGTTCTCCTCCTAAAAAAGAGGTTGCGCTACAGGGTATCGAATACGGAGGCAATGCCACAAAACGCGGCTTCTTGCAAACGGACGGCGCTTATCCGAAAACCATATGCCGCATGTACAGGGCCGTAAAATCGGGACGGGCCGCCAGATCCACAAGCGTACACCCGGAACTCCAGCGGACCAGCCTCTCCCGCAGTTCCGGGCGCGTCAGCAGAAGCGCCGCCCCGCGCAGGGAGGTGTTGCCCTCCGCCACAGTGCGCGCCTGCAGGCCCTGCGGCAGAAAGCCCAGCCGCTCCAGTGCGGTTTCCGGCATGTGTTCCCCGAGCGCACCGCCGAGGCAAACCCGCGCGAGCGCCCTGCTCTCCAGCCCGGACTCCGCCAGCAGGCTTTCCAAAGCCAGCGAAAACGCGGCCTTGACCTTGAGGATTTCCTCCACGTCGGCCCCGGCAAGCTCCATGCCGCCGGGCAACGGCAGGCTCCAGCCAGCGGCCCCGCGTTCGACGGCCCCGAGCAGGCGGGCGGCCAGAGGTGAAACAGAAGCCGACGCAAGGCGACCCGTGGCGTCGAGGAAACCTGTCCGCAACAGCGCATCCAGCAGCGACAAATAGCCCGTGCCGCAAATCCGTTTCGGTTCCGTGTTGCCGATGACCACGGGAGACAGGCCGAACGGACCGAGCCGGAATCCCGAGACGCTGCCCGTATCCGCCACCCCGCCGTAGCGGAGCCCGATGCCTTCGAGCGACGGGCCGAGCGGAACGCTGGCAATGAAGGAGCGTTCCTTATCCAGAGCGAGCACGAATTCGCCGTTCGTCCCCATGTCCGCAAGCAGAAAAGGAAATTCCGGCGGTTCCCCGTACAGGAGGGCCGCCATGCCCGCGCTGATGTCCCCGCCCACGAACGGGGCGGGCTGCGGGGGAATCCACGCCGGAGGCAGACCGGGCAGCTCCGCCGTGCGGCCTCCCGGCTCCGTCAGCCGGTACGGGGCGGCACACAATCCGGCCACATCTTCATTCAACAGGATGGAGGTCATGGCGGTATTCCCCGCGATGCACAGTTCCGCCACCGGGACGCCCACGTCCGAGACAACGCGTTGCAGGAAGCGGATCACGAGATGCCCCAGCCGTTCCCGGCCCTCCTGATTCCGGGCGGCGGCAAGGCGCGACACCACATCGCTCCCCGCGCCCATCTGCGGATTGAGGGCCTGCCCGGACGCAGCCTCATGCCCCGTGCCGTCGAGGAGCCGCCAATGGATGGATGTCGTCCCCAGATCCACGGCCAGCCGGAACGGGCCCGCATCCGGCCTTATGTCCATCCGTTTCCGTTTTTCGGACGGCGGAGGCGGCAACTCAACAACCATACCCGCAACGGCGGCATGGCGGCAGGCCAGCCGCCAGCCGCCGCGCACGGCCTCCGCGCCGAGGATGGCGCTATCCGCGTCGCACGGCTCGGGCGTCCCTTCAAGAAACCGTACCCGGCACGCCCCGCAGCGCCCGAGCCCCGAACACAGCGCGGGCGGGGACAGTTCACCGGACAGCCAGATCGTCTGGGCAAGCGTCTGCCCCGCTTCCACAGGAAGGATGTGGTTGAGGCCGGATGAATCCACGACACGCACGCCTTGAGCCGCGTGGACGGCATCCACGACTACGGCGGCATCCGAATCCACGGCATGTATGCCGCCAGCCGCCCCGGGCTTCCGTCCGCTCACATCCAAAGGCGCACCCGCCATGCCCGCGCCATCAGCCATCGGCATTCTCCCGTTTGCGCTTCGCCATATGCATGGCGAGGGCCTGACAACGCATCGCCCGGAGCCGCCTTCCGGACTCCTTGCCCCTGTCCCGCCACTCCGGAGGCAGTGAAATCCTGAGCAGCACAGCAAGATCGTCATTGACGACAGGACGCAGCGAACGCCCGCTGTCGGCTTCGGCCAGTTTCCAGAACGGCCCGTCCAGCTCGGCATTGTGGACCTGCATCAGCAGATCGCAACGGGTTCCTGCCCGCAGCATTTCATAGATACCGGCTTTCATGTGCAGCTGCGACGACAGCACGCCCGCCGCGCCGTAACGCGCGGGCAAGGCGAGGCGCTTGGCGACATGCTCGGCGGGTTCGGCCCCGCGCAGCTCGTGCCCGTAGTGGTGCGGCAGCAAGGCCGGGTCCGTGCCGATCTTGCCGAGATCATGGCACAGGGCCATCCAGACGCACAGGGGATCGCCCGCCACCGCATCCATCACGTCCATCAGATGTGCCATCACCGAACCTGAATGGTAGGCCACGGGGCCCGCCGGAATATCCATCGAAGTTTCCAGCTCCCGGAACCACGGGGAAAGGCAATTCCCTTCCGCCAGCACGGACAGCCAGCGCGACGGCTTCGGCGAGGCCAGCGCCTTCATGAGTTCGCGCCCCACGCGTTCGGCGGGAATGCGCCCAAGCAAGCCCTCCCCCGCCACGGCGCGCATCTGCGCCACCGCCTCGGGATGAACCGTGAACGACGGCAATTCGCAAGCCATGCGGGCCAGCCGGAACACCCGCACGGGCTCATCCCGGAAACTCGTCGGCGAAGCGGGCCGCAGGATGCCTTCCCGCAGATCCGAAAGCGCATGGGGATGCCCGAGAAGGTTGCCGTCCCGATCCTCGGCCAACGCGTTGATGGTCAGATCGCGGCGGCGCATGTCCTCTTCCAGCGTCCCCTCAAGCGGCATAAATTCCTGACCGCGCAACAAAAAGACCGAAACGCTCTTCCCGACCTTGCGGGCCTCGGGATTCCGCTGTAAAAACGTGGCTTCGTCCGCGTCAAACGCGAAATCATATTCCCGAGGCGTCCGCCCCAACAGGCGGTCCCGAACGGCCCCACCCACCAGATAGACCGGTATCCGGCCCGTTTCCGGCCAATTTTCGATTGCCATGACACACGACTCCACTTTTCGTCTCAACGGCACGGTGCGGCTTCTGCACGAAGGCGTCCACTCCGAACGCCCTCCGCACGACCGCCTCGCCGATCCGTTTCCGGCTGATCACGCGGCCGGCTCCGCCCTCTGGAACGGGCTTCCCGAAGCGGCGTTCACCATGCCGGGCACAAGTACGGCCTGCCCGTATCTCGAACAATTCTTCACTGCGCCGGTTTCCCAGATGGGAAACACTCCCGAAACGGCCAGCGTACCGGCGCCAGTGTATCTGTGCGGCTCCGCCACTTCAAGTATGGATGTCGCCCGGGCCCTCGCCGCGCACGGGCAGCTTCCCGTCTGGGGGAGCGTGCTCGCCCTGAGCCAGCGCAGCGGCCGGGGGCAGCTCGGGCGCAACTGGGTTTCGCCCGAAGGCAACGTCTACGCGGCGCTCCGCCTGCCCCAGAGCCACCCGTTCACGGGCACGGCCGCGGCCCCCGCCGTGGGCGGGCTCATCGCCGAAGCGCTGACCCACATGGGTTTCGACGTTCATATGAAATGGCCCAACGACTTGCTGCGGCGCGAGGAACAGGAGGAAGGCCCCGGCTGGTGCAAGGTCGGCGGCATTCTTCTGGAGGAACGCCCCCTGCCCCCGCATAGGGAAACGCCCGCCGAAAACCTGCTTGTCGCCGGGATCGGCCTGAACCTCGTATCCTCCCCCCCGGCCGCCCTCATGCGGGCGCAGCGCGCCGTTCCGGCGGGGCTCCTCTCTTCTGCAACAAAATCCAATGTCTCGCCGCTTTCCGTTGCGGGACTGTGGATGCGACTTGTGAGCCGTATCTTTTTCTGTTATGTCGAAGAGATTGACGCCAAGGGGAAAAACGCGTGGCGTTCACTTGCTGAACGCCACCTCGCCTTCCTCGGGCAAACGGTCCTTCTGACGGACGGCCCCGACGAACAGGAACGCCACACAGGCATTCTTGAAGGGCTGGACGATTTCGGCGGGTTGCGCCTGCGAAATCGTAAGGGAACAAACAGTTTCCTTTCCGGGAGCCTTCGGTTGGACCGCCCTCCCATGCAGCCGTGACGCGAAGCGCCATGCGCGGCGCCGGGAACGGCCTTCCGCAGCGGTGCGGAGGCGGATCACAGGTGTCCCCGATGCCGTTTCGGGGTGCGTCCTGAACAAGACCGGCTTTTGCCGGGTCTAAACATTTCTTTATTGAAAAGGTTGAAAGCATGGCCGCCAAGACGTTTGAACAGGTACTGGACGAAGTTCGGGGCAAGCCCATACTCGTAGCCAACCGGGGCATTCCGGCACGTCGAATCTGCCGGGCCATCCGTGAACGCTTCGCCGCAGTGCCCGTAATGACCGCCACCGACATCGACAAGGCCGCGCCGGCCGCTTCGTCCGCGCAGGAACTGCTCCTGCTCGGTTCCGATCCTCGCGCGTACCTTGATCTCGATCTCATCATCGCCAAGGCGAAGCAGCGCGGTATCATCGCCATCCATCCCGGCTGGGGCTTCGCGTCGGAAGACGAGCGGTTCCCCCAGAAATGCGAAGAGGCGGGCATCACCTTCATCGGCTCCAAAGCCGACTCCATGAACCTGCTCGGCAACAAGGTGCAGGTCCGCAAGATCGCCAAGCGGCTCGGCATCCCCGTGGTGCCCGGCTCGGAAGGCGCGGTCGACGTGCCCGCCGCACGCAAGGTCGTCGACGAAATCACCCTCCCCATCATGCTGAAGGCTGAGGGCGGCGGAGGCGGGCGCGGCATTTTCCTTGTTCGTGAAAAAAGCGAACTGGAAGATGCCTTTTTTAAGGCCTCCGCCATGGCGCAGGCGTCCTTCGGCAACCCCCGCCTGTACGTGGAAAAGTACCTCGAACAGGTCCGCCACATTGAAATCCAGGTCATCGCCGACCAGCACGGCAACGTGTTCGCCTTTGACGAACGCGACTGCTCCGTGCAGCGCAACCACCAGAAGCTCGTGGAAATCACCCCGTCCCCGTGGGCGGGTATCACGCCCGAGCTGCGCGAACGCCTGAAGGAATACTCCCGTATGCTGGTCCGCGAGGTGGGTTATTACTCCCTCGCCACGGTGGAGTTCCTCGTCACCCCGCAGGGTGAACCCTACCTCATCGAAGTGAACACCCGCCTTCAGGTGGAACACGGCATCACCGAAAGCCGTTACGGCGTCGACCTCGTCGAAGAGCAGATCGCCGTGGCCTTCGGCGCGAAGCTGCGCCTGACCGAAGAAAACACCAAGCCGTCCCACTTCGCCATGCAGGTCCGCATCAACTGCGAAGACCCGCAGAACAACTTCGCCCCGAACTCCGGCCTGATTACCCGCTACGTGTCGCCCGGCGGCCCCGGCGTGCGCATCGACTCCAACCTTTCCGCCGGGTACGAGTTCCCCCCGAACTACGACTCCGCCGGTTCGCTTCTCATCGCCTATGGCCGCGACTGGCAGAAAGTGCTCGGCATCATGGACCGCGCCCTGACCGAATACATGGTCGGCGGCGTGAAGACCACGATCCCCTTCTATCGTCAGGTCCTCAAGCACCCGGCCTTCCGGGCGGGCATGTTCGACACGGGCTTCATCCCGTCCGCGCCCGAGCTCATGATATACGCCGACCTCGCGCCGGAAAGCGAACGCCTCGCCAAGCTCATCGCGGAAATCTCGGCCAAGGGCTACAACCCCTTCGTCCAGCTCGGCGAATACCGTTCCCACACCACGCCCCGCCTGCCGCGTCAGGATGTGGTGCTCCCTGCCATCCCCTCCAAAGTACGCAAAGAGCCCTCTCCCTATCCGCACGGCGACCGCGTGGCCCTGCTCGATTACGTCCGCGACAGCGGCCGTGTCCACTTCACGGACACGACCACCCGCGACAGCACCCAGTCCAACAGCGGCAACCGCTTCCGCCTCGCCGAAGACCGCCTCGTGGGGCCCTACCTGGACAACTGCGGCTTTTTCTCCCTTGAGAACGGCGGCGGCGCGCACTTCCACGTCGCCATGATGGCGAACATGACCTACCCCTTCACCGAGGCGAAGGAATGGAACAAGTTCGCCCCGAAGACCCTCAAGCAGATCCTGATCCGCTCGACCAACGTGCTCGGCTACAGCCCGCAGCCCAAGAACCTCATGCGCCTGACCGGCGAAATGATCTGCGACAACTTCCAGATCATCCGCTGCTTCGACTTCCTGAACCACATCGATAACATGCGCCCCTTCGCCGAAGTCGCGTTGAGCCGCAGGGACGTGGTCTTCGAACCCGCCATTTCCATGTCGTGGGCCAACGGCTTTGACGTTGCTCACTACCTCGGCGTGGCCGAGAACGTCCTCTCCGTGTGCGGCGATGTGGCCGGCATGAGCGAAAAGGAAGTCGCCCGCCATATCATCCTTGGCCTCAAGGACATGGCCGGCGTATGCCCGCCCCGCTTCATGACCGAAGTGGTCACGGCGCTGCGCAAACGGTGGCCCGAGCTGGTGCTGCACTACCACCGCCATATGACGGACGGCCTGTTCGTTCCCTCCGTGGGCGCGGCTGCCAAGGCTGGCGTCCAGATCGTGGATACGAACCTCGGCGCGTGCGTCCGCAGCTACGGCCAGGGCGACACCCTCGCCACCGCTGCCTACATGGAAGGCGAACTCGGCCTCAAGACCGCCATGAACAAGGATATGGTGCGCGACGCCAACTTCGTGCTCAAGCAGGTCATCCCCTACTACGACCGCTATTGCGCTCCGTACTTCCAGGGCATCGACAACGACGTGACCGAGCACGCCATGCCCGGCGGCGCGACCTCCTCGTCGCAGGAAGGCGCGCTCAAGCAGGGCTACATCCACCTGCTGCCCTACATGCTCAAGTTCCTTGCCGGGACCCGCAAGCTCGTCCGTTACCACGACGTGACCCCCGGTTCCCAGATCACATGGAACACCGCGTTCCTCGCCGTGACCGGCGCGTACAAGCGCGGCGGCGAAGAAGAGGTCAAATACCTGCTCGGCGTGCTTGATCGCGTCAACGACGTGCCCGACGAAGCCGAACTCAGCGAAGGCACCCGCGCGGCCCGCCTCGCCCTCTATCAGGATTGCAACGACGCGTTCCGCAACCTCCTTTTGGGCAAATTCGGCAAGCTGCCTCTGGGCTTCCCGCCGGATTGGGTGTATGAGAGCGCGTTCGGCAACGCATGGAAGCAGGCCATTGCCGACCGGACCACGCATTCGCCGCTGGAAAAGCTCACCGACATGGACATTGAGGCTGAGCGCAAGGCGTTCCGCGACATCATCAAGCGCGAACCCACGGAAGAAGAAATGGTCATGTACCTGAACCATCCCGGCGACGCCGTGAAGACGGTTCAGTTCCGTGCCAAATACGGCGATCCCAACCGGCTGCCGCTGCCCGTCTGGTTTGAAGGCTGCTCCGTCGGCGAGGAAATCAACTTTGTGGATACGTCCGGCAAGCCGCACCAGTTCCTGCTGGTGAGCATGTCCCCGGCCAACGATGCGGGCGAATCCATGGTCCGCTTCGTGCTTGACTCGGAAATCTTCAGCCAGCTCGTCAAGGTCGCCCCGCCCAAGAACGGCGGCGCCGGGGGCGCGGTGATGGCCGATCCTGCGGACAAGTATCAGGTCGGCGCGCCGAGCAACGGCGACCTCTGGGTGATGTACGTCCATCCCGGCGACATCGTCGAGGAGGGCGAAGAACTGTTCAACGTGTCCATCATGAAGCAGGAAAAAGCCGTTCTGGCTCCTGTGGCCGGCATCGTCAAGCGTGTGCTCAAGACCGCCGACTACAAGGAAACCAGGAAGATGGAAACCGTCCGCGAAGGCGAGCTCATCGTGGAGCTCGGGCCGGTTCCGCGCATCTGCACCAACGAGGCGTGCAGTCGTCCGTTGCCCATGAATGACATCGAGTTCTGTCCCTACTGCGGGGAACGGCTCAGCCGGATCTAAGGGACATCAACCGATACGAAGAGAGAGCCTGGGAGGCAATCCTCATGACGAAAACTCCTTCCGCAACCAAAAACCGACAAGACGAGGTTCCGGTGGAAGATCTTCTCAAGCGCTTGGTCCTGACCGGCGCGGACATCGTGCGGATCGGCGAGGACGCCGAGCTGCTGGTGGGTGGCAAAAACTACAACACGGCACTGATCAGCCGGGTTGAAGGCGTTCGCATTCCTCAGTTCCGCGCCATTTCGTCCGTGGCGTTCCACATCGTACTCGACGAATGCAAGGTGTGCGCGGCGCTGATCCGTTCCATGGTCGACGAAGCCTATAACCGCATCGATTGGGCTTCCCCCGAAGTCACCAAGGATCACGAGTTCCTGCCGAAATTCGTGCGTTCCGTCGCAGCCGAGATCCGCAAGGCTTCCGAAGCCGATCCGGAACTGCCGCATATCCGCCTGCGCACGTTCGTCAACAACGTGGTCGACGGCTTCGCCTCCTCGCAGGAAGGCATCGACCAGCTCCGCAAGCGTTCCGTCATGGTGCAGGCCGCCATCCTGTCCTGCCCCCTGCCCGAACGCGTCGACAAGGCCGTCCGTTCCGCCTACCGCGACATCTGCGCCGAAGCGCAGGAAAGCGACGTGCCCGTGGCCGTGCGTTCCTCCGCCGCCGGTGAGGACTCCCGCAAGAAAGCCTTCGCGGGCCTTCAGGACACCTTCCTGAACATGGTCGGCGACGACGCAGTGGCCACCGCGTACCTGTGGGACTGCGCCTCGGCCTATAACCTGCGCTCCATGATTTACCGCCGGGAAGCCATCCTCGATGCTCTGACCCAGTCCGAAACCACGGGCCAGGAAGAGCTTGCCGCGCAGGCGAAGAAGGAATGGTCCATCGAAAACACGTCCCTTTCCGTGTGCATCATGCGCATGATCAATCCGGTGGTGTCCGGTACGGCGTTCAGCGCCGACACCGCCACGGGTTGCCGCGGGACCGTCCGCAAGGACCTCGTGAGCATCGACACCAGCTACGGCCTCGGTGAAGCCGTGGTGGGCGGCCGCGTGACGCCCGACAAGCTGTATGTCTACCAGAAGGACGACGGCAGCGAAGTCGTGATCCGCTTCATGGGCAGCAAAACCATGAAGATCGTCTATGACGAAAACGGCGGCACCAAGGAAGTGCCCGTTCCGGAACGCGAGTGTATGCTCTGGGCCCTGACCCCCACGCAGGCCGAACAGGTCGCCAAGGGCGTGCGCGCCGTGAGCAAGGCCTACGACGGCATGATCATGGACACCGAGTTCTGCATCGACTCCAAGGGGATGCTGTGGTTCGTGCAGGCGCGCCCCGAAACACGCTGGAATGAAGAACTGGCCCTGCATCCCCACACCATCTTCATGCGCCGCCGCGAAGTGGAGCCCAAGGCCGCCGCTGCCGCCGAGATATTGCTGACCGGTAACGGGGCCTCCCGTGGCGCCGGACAGGGTAAGGTCCGCTTCCTCCGCTCCGCGCTGGAACTGAACCGCGTGGGTAAGGGCGAAATCCTCGCCGCCGAACGTACCGACCCCGATATGGTTCCCGGTATGCGCGTGGCCTCCGCCATCCTCGCCGACGTGGGCGGCGACACCAGCCACGCGGCCATCACCTCCCGCGAACTCGGCATCGCCGCGGTCATCGGCATCCAGAACCCCACGGCCCTTCAGGCTCTGGACGGTCTGGACGTCACCGTCGACGGCACCCGTGGGCGCGTGTACCGCGGCCTGCTCCCGCTGCATGAAGTCGGCGGCGAAATGGACGTGGAAGCCCTGCCCCAGACGAAAACCCGAGTAGGCCTCGTGCTCGCGGACATCGGGCAGGCCCTGTTCCTGTCCCGCCTCCGCAACGTGCCGGACTTTGAAGTGGGCCTGCTGCGCGCCGAATTCATGCTCGGCAACGTGGGCGTGCACCCCGCCGCGCTGGAAGCCTTCGACAACGGCGAACTGGAACGCCTCGTCCAGAAGAAGATCGGCGAACTGGACTCCAAGTTGCGCAAGACCATCCGCGAACAGCTTGACGCTGGCCTCGTGTCGTTGGATCTCCGCCTCCGCGAACACGTCGGCAACATCACCGGCTTCGCGGAAGAACTGGAAAAGCTCGGCAAAAAGGACGACCTCCGCAATCCCGACGAAATCATGGCCGTGTATCGGCGTATGCGCGAAGTTGAAAAGCTGCTGGACGAATACACCGAACGTGCCGCGCGCTTCTACAGCACGCTGGAGACGTCCGCGGATCTGGCCGAACACGTCCGCATCATCATGGGCTACGAGTCCGAACTGCTGACCCTGTCCGGCGATTCCCCCGAAGTGAAGGCGCGCCGCGCCGCCATCGAAAAGGAAATCGGCGATCAGGTCAGCTACGCCGCGCTCAATCCGGCGGTGCAGGAAACCCTGCGCCAGATCGCCGCGCTGCGTGAAGACGTGGGCGCCCGCTGCGGCCTCGCCAAGGAAATCGCCGCCCTGCGTTCCATCCCCGGCGAAATCGGCACGCTCATCCGCGCCCGCGGCCACAAGAACGGCCACGACCACTACGTGCAGACGCTGTCTCAGGGATTGGCCCTGTTTGCGATGGCCTTCTACGGCAAGCCCATCGTGTACCGTACCACCGACTTCAAGACCAACGAGTACCGCAACCTGCTCGGCGGCAACCTCTTCGAAGATCACGAAGACAACCCGATGCTCGGCTATCGCGGCGTATCCCGCGATATCCACGACTGGGAAATCGAGTCCTTCAAGCTGGCCCGCTCGGCTTACGGCGCGCACAACCTCCAGCTCATGCTGCCCTTCGTGCGCACGCTGGAACAGGCCCGCGCCATGCGCGGCTACCTCGACACCGTGCACAACCTGCGCAGCGGCGAGGACGGCCTCAAGATCATCCTCATGTCCGAGCTGCCTTCCAACGCCATTCTGGCGCGGCAGTTCATCCAGGAGTTCGACGGCTTCTCCATCGGCTCCAACGACATGACCCAGATGGTGCTGGCCACCGACCGCGACAACAGCTCGCTCTCGCACATCTACGACGAGGAAGACCCCGCCGTGGTCTGGGCGATTCTGGTGACCATCTTCTCCGGGCAGAAGTTCGGCAAAAAGGTCGGCTTCTGCGGCCAGGGCGTGGCGAACAGCGAAGTGCTGCGCGGCCTCGTGGCTATCAGCGGCATCACCTCCGCCTCCGTCGTGCCCGATACCTACTACCGCACGAAGCAGGACTTCGCGGCCGCCGAAGCCCTGAACATCTCGGCTTCCGGCCTTGGCAAGTGGCTTGGCGAACAGCACCAGGCCAAGCTGGTCAAGCTGCTTGAAGCCGCCGGAAAGGCCGATGTCGCCAAGCTCGCCTCCGATCCGGCCAAGATCCGCGCCTGGTACGATGCGGAAACCGCCCGTCTGCACGGCGAACTCCGTGACAGCCTCGGCGGAAGCCGCGAAAACACCGCCCGCAAGGCTCTTAAGGCCTTCCGCGCCACGTTCCACAAGCCGGTCATCTATGCCGCGTGGAACTGGAACGAGACCGTCGAGGACGCCCTGCATCAGGCCGGTTTCGCCACCTTTGAGGAACAGGCTGCGGCTCTGGCCGAACAACGCAAGAAGCTGGCGTAACGTGAATACACGCAGGGTGCAGCCCTGCACCTGCTGAGGCTCTGCCTCAGACTCCGCCGGGCTGCCGCCCGGACCCGCCCGGGGGGAGAGCCTCCCCCCGGCCCCCGGCAGTTTCGGAAAAACGACCGTCGGGGGATGTTCCTCAGACGGATCATCCCCCGACGGTTTTTGTTGAAACGGTATTGTTAAAAACAACAGCCAGCTATCTTATCCCGACAGGGCATGGCCTCTTCTCTGTATTCCCTCTCCGGCTAAAACGAACTCCTGTCGCGCAGCCTCCCCACCAGTCAACATTTTTGCGGGTGGGGGTCTGGGGGAGGGCGCTTTTTATAAAAAGCGCCCTCCCCCAGATTCCTCCCCAAAAGGATAGTATATGGAACTCCCCCGCAAACAGACTCGACAATTGAAGCTCGGCTCCGTCCGTATCGGCGGAGGTGCACCCATTGCCGTCCAGAGCATGGCGAATACCGACACGCGGGACGTGGAGGCCACCCTCGGCCAGATCAAACGCTTGCACGACGCGGGCTGCGAAATCGTGCGCGTCGCCGTACCCGACGAGACGGCAGCCAGGGCCCTGCGCGCCATTCATGACGCCAGCCCCATCCCGGTCATCGCGGACATTCATTTTGACTACCGTCTGGCCCTCATGGCACTGGAAGCGGGATTGGAAGGCTTACGCATCAACCCCGGCAACATCGGCGAACGCAAAAACGTGGAAATGGTGGTCGATGCCGCCAAAGCGCGGGGCGCGGTGATCCGCGTGGGCGTCAACAGTGGTTCGGTAGAAAAACGGCTGCTGGAGCAGTACGGAGGCCCCACCCCGCAAGCAATGGTTGAAAGCGCACTCGGGCATGTCCGCATCCTTGAGGAACACGGCTTTTACGATACGAAAATTTCCATCAAGTCGTCTTCGGTCCTCAATACCATTGAATGTTACCGGCTATTATCGCAACGCTGCGATTACCCGCTGCACCTTGGCGTCACCGAGGCGGGCGGCGTACTGCGCGGAGCCATCAAATCCTCGGTTGGCATGGGGGTCCTCCTCAGCGAGGGCATCGGCGACACCCTGCGCGTCTCTTTGACGGCTGCCCCGGAAGAAGAGATGACCGTGGCGTGGGAACTGCTCCGCGCCCTCGGACTGCGCCAGCGCGGGCCGGAAATCATCTCCTGCCCCACCTGCGGGCGTACGGAAATAGATCTCATCGGCCTCGCTCAAGAAGTGGAGCGCCGCCTGCGCACGGAAAACGCGCCCATCAAGGTCGCGGTCATGGGCTGTGTGGTGAACGGACCCGGCGAGGCGCGGGAAGCCGATCTCGGCATGGCCGGAGGCCGCGACAAGGGCATCATCTTCCGTAAAGGCGAAGTCATCCGCTCCGTGCGCGGGCAGGAAGCCCTGCTTGCCGCATTCATGGAAGAACTGGATAAACTGCTTGTCGAGCGACGAGACTTGTAGCTGTCCGGCGATAACAAAAGGGAGGTTGACGCCTCCCTTTTGTTGCTCTTTCCACCATCCGGAACCGAGGTCAGGAAACGCGTTTCCCTGTGCTATACCGATCAGGCAATGCGCGCCGCTCGCCACTTGCCGCTTTTCTCGGCTCAGTGGCTTTGAAGAGGCTCTACCTTTTTCTCCACCGTACCAGACGCAAAATACGCTCGTCGGCATTCCCTGAGAGAATCGCGTAACTCGATACCGCGACAACGATGACCATGCCGTGCACGGCGCGAGTCCAGAATCCCGACAGGCCGGAACTGACGATGCCCGCCTCGATCATCCCGACGATGGCGATGCCGATCAACGTGCCGTACAGCCTCCCGGAGCCTCCGAATACGCTGGTCCCACCGATGAACACGGCGGCGAACACCAACAGCATGTACCCGTCTCCCTGTGTGGGCCACCACGACCCCATTTCCATGCATCCGATGGCCCCGGCAAAGCCCGCTATGCCGCCCATGAGCGTGTGTACGCCAAGACGGGCCGCCGGGACGTTGATGCCGAGCCGGGATGCGATGTCCGCCTGCTCGCCCGTAAACCGGATGGCGTCGCCGAGCGGGTGGCGGTTCAGGAGAAGCCAAAGGGCAAGCGCCATTACAATCAGCCAGAGCGATTGCATGGGCAGGAAGCCGCCAAGCCTCCCTGCCAGCACGCTATGCGTGGGGCTTCCCCCCAGATCCGCCAGCCCGAGTGCGAGTCCCTGGCTCAGCAGCATGACAGCGCCGCGCCAGAAAAACTGCGTCCCGATGGTCGCTATGATGGACGGCACGCCGACATACGCGACCAGAAAGCCGTTGCAGAGACCGATCCCCAAGCCGATCAGGATAGCGACGATGACGCCGAGCCAGACCTGCCCCGTGTGTATCGCCGTGAGCGCAAAGCCGAATCCGGCTACCGCCAGCGTCGAGGGGAAACACAAATCCATCTCCCCCGCCGCGACCACCAACGTGAGCCCGAGCGCCAGAAAACCGTACAGGGGCAAGGTTGAAAGCAGACTCTCGTACATGGGCCACGCCAGAAACGCCCGCGCGCCCGTCATCATGAACAGCGCAAGCAACGCCAAGAACAACCCCGTCAGCCACAGCTGGTTGCGTGTGCTTGCGGGCAACGCCCACCGGATGCGCCCGCCCATCACGCACCTCTCCCTTCGGCGAGGGACAGCAGCCGTTCCGTCAGATCCGCCGGGGACGTCCCCTCGCGCCGTACTTCACCGACCGTCCTGCCCTTATCCATGAACAGGAACCGATCCGCCACATCATACGCCTGATGCACATGGTGGGACACCAGCAGCACGGAGCGCCCCTTGTCCCGCAGGGCCTGGATGAATTCCAGAACGCGTTTCACCTCTTTTAACGAGAGGGCCGTGGTGGGTTCGTCCAAGATGACCAGCCGCGCCCCGAAATACATGGCCCGCCCGATCGCCAGCGCCTGCCGCTCGCCGCCGGACAACACCCGTACGTCGGCATCGGGGTCCAGCCCCGCCCCGCCGAGCCCGAGCCACTCCCCCAGCATCACCCGGGTTGCCTCGCGTTCGGCGGCAATGTCGATGAATCCCCAGCGCGTCCTCACGTGGCGCCCCACAAACATATTCCTCCAGAGCGACTGCCCCTCGCACAGGCAGCGATCCTGATGCACCGTCTCGATGCCCATATCCCGGGCCTTGCGGACGCTGTATTTCGCCAGATCAACGGGATTCCCCCCAAACCTGAACGTGCCGCCGTCGGGACGCCCGGCCCCGGAGAGCAGGCGGACGAACGTGGACTTGCCCGCGCCGTTATCGCCAAGCAGTGCCACGACCTCACCTTCCGCCATGTCCAGATCGGCGTGCCGCAACGCCGCCACCGCTCCGAACGATTTCCGTATCCCTCTTACACTGAGCAGCATTCCCATAACGCATCCATGTCACTTTGACGCCCCGCATCAGCGGGAGTTCCGCCGCGCAGCCGCTGGAAAAACATCTCTCGACCGCCATGAGACAAGCCTTCCACTTTGACCGTATTTTCAAAGACAATCTGTGCCGGAAGAGACTGCGGGCAAGGATTTGATAGGCACGAACGTCTTTGAAAGGAGAGAGGTTCCGCGCTGGCGGTTTTGGGGAAGGGAAGCGCTCCTCAAGGAAAACGCTCCGCTCCCTTCCCCAATGCCTCTCTATTCTTTCAAAAGTAAAAAAGCGCTAGCCTGCCTGTCCGGAAAAAAGAAAAGGGGATACTTCTTCAGAAGCTCCCTTCTCCCTTTTGGGGGCGTTTCCTCTACCGCAAGCCCTGCTTGGCAAAGGCGGACACCGCGCCGATATTGGCGGCGTCCACGATGCCGCCGCCCGTATCGATGCTGAATCCGGTAAAACCGTACTTTTTGCTCAACACGGTCTGTACGACGCCGAAGTAGCCCATCACATACGGCTGCGCTTCGGAAACAAGCTGGACATAGCCGTTTTCAATGGCCGCCGCCGTCGCCGGAGACAGCGAGAATCCCGCCACATATACCGTATTCGGCTTGACGCCCGCGTTCTTGAGGTGGTTGCCCATCTGCGCGGTCAGGGAGCCGTGATCCACAATGATGACCTTGGTGTCGGGGTGACGCCCGAGCTGCCCCGCCACGACCGGGGCACCGAGCACGGGGTCCTTGTCGATTTCTGGGGTGATTTCCTGATAATCCACGGTCACGCCCGCCTGTTCCAGCATTTCGACGATAGCCTGCGCGCGCCGCCCGCGATCGGGGATGCGCTTCAGGCCCCAGACAAAGGCGCGGTCGCCTTTCTTCAAGTTCGTGCGGCGTAGCACTTCCTCAGCGAGAGCCTTGCCCTGCGTGTAGTTGTCCGTCCCCACATAGCCGAAACCCTTGGCGCGATGCCGAGCCTGCGTTTCCGGCAAGGCCGTGTCGATCGAGGTCACGACGATCCCCTGCTTGACCGCAGCATCGACCAGCGGGCCGAATGCGGCGTCGCCGGGATGCCCCATGACGACGATACCGTCCGGACGTGCGGCCACGGCATTGCGGAAATGCGTGATCATGGTTTCAGGGTTCCAGTCGGAATACAGCAAACGCAGCTCGCACCCCATATCGGCGGCAGCGGCCTTGGCCCCGTTCTGAACGATGGTGCCGTAACCATCCCCTACGGAACCGCCCGTATCAAACCAGATCGTCATGCCTTCGCCCGTTTTGGCGAACGCCGTGCCGCACAGCAGGCTCAGGGCCAACAGGCCCAACATCAGAATACGTTTCATGAGCAACTCCTTTTTCCGATTCTCTTCCGTACCGCTTCCAAAGGCGCGGTCAGCTCTCAAAGCAAACACCGTCGCCCCAAGCGAATCTATGATTTTCCAGCAACAACGACGCCACTGACACGAGCGGCCGGGTAAACCCCACAAGTATGCAAAGGCCTCTTCTGCGCGGCAGTCGCGGTAGGCCCCAAAGGGCCTTCCATTTGTCCGGCATTCCGTAAAAACAGCCCTCAACGCTGCCGGACCCGTCTTCAAGAACGGACCGATAACCGGGCACGCTACGGACGAATGGCCGTCTCCGCAAGCCCCAAACGGGCACGGCATCCAGCGTGGCGGTTGTTCCGCCGGCTTGCTTGGGGTCCAAAGTATAAGGGGCAAGACGCTGGCGGAACTATGGCAAACGCCCGTCGAACTTTCAAGCGGGCCTGCTCCGCCCCCTCTCCACATAAGCCCATCCGAGGGGGGAACGTCCCTTCCCTACCGGACGTCAAAACCATCCGTTTCCGGCAGGCTAGTTCTTAGAAATCGTTCTTAATAAAGAAGATTCAGTATCCGCCACAAAAGACTGCTCTCTTTTTATGGAACAAGAATACGCTCTCTGAACAAAAACTTTTTTTGATTTTTCCTCACTTTACACGCTTTCTTGAGGCAACCTTGTGTTTTCAAAAGTGTTTTCCTCCCTTTCTTCTGAATACAATTTTTTTGACCTTTTTTCGTGTTGCCGATCCGTAACCTCAATCCTGCCTTTTCACAAAATATCCGCCGTTTCGGGGCTCGATTACCAAAAAAAGAACGAGTGTTCTTTCAAGTTATTAGCCTCACTTTTGGTATGGGAAACAAGAAGGGGTGATATCCCGTATTCCTCTAACACGGCATTTTTCCCGTTCTTCACGTTTTTCCTTTGATGCCGGAAAAATCGTGCTGTTCCTTTTAGGACAATGCCCAGTCTGAGCACGGGGTAATACCCGTTCCAGGCGGAGCGCCTTTACAGAACGTGATTTCGCGGTATGCTCCTGCCCAAAAGTAGCTTCACACCCAGTGGGGGACTGTATGGAAGATCAGAAACGGTATGATTGGGAACCTTCTGTCAGAAAGCTCGGGGAAACGGAGATGTTGCCCGAAACGGCATGGCAGGAGGAATGGCAGATTTCTCCGGACTGCGAATCGTTCGCGGCGGTTTCTGCCCTCGAAGACGGCACTTTTACCGTACGCTTGAACGGTGCGTTGTGGGAAACGCGCACCGACAAGATGTATAACTGCCAGTTCGCCCCCGACGGGCGGCTGACGGCTCTGTCTCAGAGCGACGGCGAGTGGGCCATTGTGGTCGACGACGCGGAAAGCGAAGAACACGCCGACTATTTGTGGGGAACCCGGTTCAACAAGGCCGGGACCATCGCCGTGCCCATGCAGACCGGCATGGAATACGGGATGCTGGTCGACGGCGCGCCGTGGGAACAGCTCTACACCGCCGCCACCGATTTCGTCCTTTCGGAAACCGGCAAAACCGCCGCCGTGGTCCAGACCGCCGGGCTTGGCCAGGCCGATCTGGAAGGCTTCAGCAAGGGCATCTATACCATCGCCGTCGACGGCCAAGCATGGGAAGAGTGCTACCTGAACGCGTGGTCGCCCTGCTTCGACAGGGAAGGCCACCGGGTCGCCAGCACCGTGCGCGTCACGCCGTACGAATATACCATTTCCATCAACGGCCAGCGCTGGAGCGAAACCTACCCCTGTGCGTGGGAACCCATCTTCGAGCCCAAATCCGGCGACGTCATCGCGCCCATCCGCAAGGAAGGCAAATGGGGCCTCGCCCGCAACGGCTCCCTCTTCTGGAAGCCCATGTTCGCGCAGTGCTGGGCGCCTCAGGCCGCCGCCACCGACGGCGAATACATCTGGGCCGTCGCCGCGCCTTCCTACGGCGCCTTCACCGTGGCCTGCAACGCCACCCCGTGGAACTGCCGTTTCCCGTCCGTGACGGATCTCGTCCTGTCCCCGGACGGCAAGCACGCCGCCGCCCTCGGCAGCCAGAACAACAGCCGGTTCCAGATCGCCGTGGACGGCAAAGTGTGGGACGATGCCTTTGATATGGCGTGGCCCGTCGTGTTCTCGCCCGCCGGGGACCGCGCCGCCGCCAAGGTCCGCCGCGACGGGAAGTTCGCCCTGTACGTCGACGGCAACGCCGTGATCGAAAACCTCGACGGCGTGTGGAACCCCACGTTCAGCCCGGACGGCACAGTCCTGCTGTTCTGTTCCCTCAAGGACGGCGTGTTCTCCCGCCACACCGTGCGGCTCTAGGCATCCAACTGCAACAAGGAACTCATCATGAATGCCCTGTACAATTTTGCGGTAGGCCCGCTGGCATGGATCGCCTTCACGGTGTGCATCGGCGGGATGATCTGGCGGCTGTGGTCGCTCGGACGCCTCGCCCGCCAGCGCGACGCCTCGGCCCTCGCCTACATGAACTGGAAAGACTCGCTGACGTCGATCATCCGCTGGACGCTGCCCTTCTCCACCTGCGGCTGGCGCGAGAACCCGCTGCTGACCGTGGCGAACTTCGTGCTGCACATCGGCATCCTGCTCGCCGTGCTGTTCTACTCGGCCCACAACGTCATGTGGGACTACAATTTCGGTTTTTCCCTTCCTTCCCTGCCCGACGGCTTTATGGACGCCGTCACCCTAGCTACCATTCTGGCCTGTCTGGTCCTCGGCTGGCGCCGACTGGCAGTCCCGGCGTCAAGCTACGTGACCCGACAGGCCGATTGGTTCTCCCTGCTGCTCGTCACCGGCGTCATGGTGACCGGCTTTGCCTCCGCGCACGGGTTCGGAAGCGAAAGCTTCATGGCTCTGCTCCACGTGCTGTTCGGCGAGGCGATCCTCATCTGCCTGCCCTTCACGCGCCTGAGCCACGCCATTCTGATTCCCTTCACCCGCGCCTACATGGGTTCCGAATCCATCGGCGTCCGTCGTACCTGCGACTGGTAATTTTGGAGGCACACGATGGGTATTGAAAAACGCTTAATCGAAGACGCCAACCTGACGCGCGGCATGCAGCTTGCCACGCCGGAGCGCATCACCAAAGTGATCCGCGACGTCCTGAAGGGCGAGGTAGGCGCGCGAGTCAAAGTATACGAACAGACCTGCATGCGCTGCGGCGCCTGCGCCAAGGCCTGCCACTTCAGCCTTTCCCACCCGGACGACGCGTCCTATACGCCCGTCGCCAAGCTCGACAAGACCATCTTCAAGATGGTCCGCGAGAGCGGGAAGCTCAACGCCGAACAGATGCGGGGCATCGCGCAGATCGCGCACACCGAATGCAACATGTGCCGCCGCTGCATCCATTACTGTCCCGTGGGCGTGGACATCGCCTACCTGATGAGCCTCGTGCGGCGCATCTGCAACAAGCTCGGCATCACCCCGACCTTCATTCAGGACACCGCCAACAGCCATTCCGCCACGTTCAACCAGATGTGGGTGCGCGAAGACGAATGGATCGATAGCCTCGTCTGGCAGGAAGAGGAAGCCCGCGAGGAATTCCCCGGCATCCGCATCCCGCTCGACAAGGAAGGCGCAGACTTCATGTACTCGGTCATCGCGCCCGAGCCGAAGTTCCGCACGCAGCTCATCTATCAGGCCGCCGCGATCTTCCATCAGGCGGGCAGCGACTGGACCATGCCCTCCCGCCCCGGCTGGGACAACAGCGACATGTGCATGTTCACGGGCGACTACGAAATGATGGGCCGCATCAAGCGCGCCCACTTCGAGCTGGCCCAGAAGCTGCGCGTCAAGCGCATCGTCATGGGCGAATGCGGGCACGCCTTCCGCTCCGTGTACGATCAGGGCAACCGCTGGCTCGCCTGGAAGGACTCCCCGGTCCCGGTGGTCCATGCCATCGAGTTCTATTGGGAGCTCATCAACGAAGGCAAGATCAAGATCACGCACCAGTTCGAAGATCCGGTCACCATCCATGATCCCTGCAACACCATCCGCGGCCGCGGCCTTGCCGACAAGCTGCGCGACGTGGTGCACTTTCTCTGCGCCAACGTGGTCGAAATGACGCCCAACCGCGAGCACAACTTCTGTTGCAGCGCGGGCGGCGGGATCATCAACTGCGGCCCGCCCTTCAAGAGCGTGCGCATGGAAGGCAACCGGGTGAAAGCCGATCAGCTCCGCAACACCGGAGTCCACACCGTGGTCGCCCCGTGCCACAACTGCCACGGCGGACTGGAAGACATCATCAAGCATTACAAGCTCGGCATGCACACCAAGTTCATCGGCGACCTCATCTATGAACTGATGGAAAAGCCCGAAGTATAGTCAGCCCGCGAGGGGCCTTCCCGGCACCGGGAGGGCTCCCCGCAGCGCTCCGGACCCCGTACACCGCTTTTGGAGGCGCCGCCTCCGTGAATCACTGGAGTGAACTATGCCCCTGCACGCCCTTGCCCGCGCCGGTCTCGCCGTCACGCTGCTGCTTGGCCTCGTCGGGACGGCCCATGCGCTGACCCTGAAATCCGAAGAGTTCAAGACTCACCGCCGCCCCGCCGTCACCTTCGATCACGACAACCATAACGAGCGCGCCAAGATCGAAGACTGTATCGTCTGCCACCACGGCGGCGAAAACGGCGTCATAGACCCCGAGGTGAGCTCGGAAGATCAGCCCTGTTCCGAATGCCACAAGGCCAACATGCCCAGCGGACGCACGCCGCTCATGCGTGCCTATCACAAGAACTGCATCGAATGCCATACGGCCCAGAACAAGGGCCCGACCACTTGCGGCGCTTGCCACAAGTAGGACAGGATCATGGACGCCATCCGGCTGCATTCTGACGGGACGCTTTCGTCCGAAGCCCCATTCGCGGGGCTTCTCCGGATGAGGCTCGAACTCGACGGAGACGTTACGCTGCGCTCGTTCTTCAGGCTGCTCAAGCGGAATCCGCTGGCGCGGGAACTGGTCCCCGGCCTTGGCGACGCCCTCGCCGAAGCCGAAGCCTGCCCCGCCTCCGGCTGCCGCTATCCCGGCCTCGAAGCCCTGCGCCTCGGCAAACGCGTGGAATTGACGGGATTTCCCGGCACGCCCCGCGTGGACGTCTACCTTGCCGTCGAAGGCGTCGGCGACGAACTGCCGGAACTGCGTTTTTTCCGCCTGCGGGACATGCTGGACACCCCGTTGCAAACGGGGACGGCCCGGCATGTCCTGCTCGGCGAGACAGCGACCGCGTTGGACGCGGAAACCAGCTTTACAGTGTTTGATCTGTTGGAAGGCATGGGCTGGGAACTCGGGTTCCAAGGCGGCTCACTCACCTGTAATCTCAAGGAGTAGCGAGATGTTGTTCAAGAACATCCTGTTTGCGAGTTCGGGAACGGCCGGCAGCGACAACGCCGCGAAACTGGCTTTTGGGTTGGCGGAAAAGCAGCAGGCGGAACTGACGCTCTACCATTGCTGCGGCGTCCCCTCCCGTGGGTTCACCACCAACGTCACCGATACCCGCAGCGGCAGCCTTGAGCAGCCGGATGAGGCGTATCAGGAGATGGTGCGCGAAGAACTCAATACGGCCTACGCCTATCAGATTGAAGCCTGTACCCGCCCCTTCCGCATGGAACTGAGCGTGGGTATGCCTTCCACCGAAATTTTGCGCTACGCCCGCCAGATCAAGCCCGATCTCATCGTCATGGGCGCGAGCAGCGCCGCCAGCGATCCCAACGCCGCCCGTATGCGCTCCATCGTGGGCAACACGGTGCGCGCCGTGGCGAAGAAGGCCCCCTGCCCGGTGCTCATCGTCAACCGCCCCTGCACCACCTGCTGGCACCTGTTCTCGAACATCGTCTTCTGCACCGACTTCAGCGAAGCAGCCAACCATGCGTTCCGTTTCGCCCTGAATACCGCCCGCCAGCTGAACGCCAAACTGTACATCACGCACGCCGTCGACATCACGTCCATCCAGGGCATGACGATGGACCAGTCCGAGATCGAGCGCCATGCCGAGCAGATGCGCGAGAAGATCGACAAGCTGTACCTGTCCAAGCTCGACGGTTTCGCCAACGCCGAGGTCATTGTGCGCGAAGGCATTCCCTATGTCGAAATTCTCAAGGTCGCCCGGGAGAACGAGGCGGATCTCATCGTCATGGCCCACCATTCCTCGGAGCTGTCCGATGACGACGCGGACATCGGCTCCACGGTGGAACAGGTTGTGCTGCGTTCCGCCTGTCCCGTCGCCAGCGTGACCCGGCCCGAGGCCCGGTGACATGGACGGAAGGCGTGCTCTCGTCATTGATGACGAGGTCCATTTCCGGTACTTTCTCAGAGTGCTCCTCGAAAAGGCCGGGTTCGCCGTGAAGATGGCCCGCAACGGGATCGAAGCGCTGGACGTGCTCCGCTCGTGGAGGCCGGACGTCATCACGCTGGACGTCATGATGCCGGAGCAAAGCGGCCTGACCTTTTACGGGGCCGTCTGCCGCGACGAGGACTGGAAACGCATTCCCGTGGTCATGCTGTCCGCCGTGCCGATCTCCGTCCGGGAACATGCGTTCGCCACGATCGGCCTGACGCAGGGCCCGCTTCCCGCCCCCGCGGCCTGCCTTGAAAAACCGTGTACGCCGGAAGCCCTGCTTGAGGTCGTCAACCGGCTCGTTCCCGAACCAACCACCGCCTGATCCGAACGCAAGGAGAAGCCCCATGCCCAAGAAGATCCTGACCATCGACGACGACCCGTATATCGTCAAGTACATCACCGAAGTTCTCTCCGACAACGGCTACGCGACCTGTTCCGCATCCAGCGTCGAGGAAGCCCTTTCCGTCCTCGAAGTGGAAAGGCCCGATCTCGTCACGCTGGACATGGAAATGCCCGACGAATGGGGGCCGCGCTTTTATCGCAAGATGTCCATGAACCCCGCATTCAAGGACACGCCCGTCATCGTGATCAGCGGCCTCCAGGGCATCCACCTCGCCATCCGCAACGCCGTGGCCACCCTCCAGAAGCCCTTCGATCCCGAAGAGCTGCTCTCCATCGTCAACCGGGTGCTTGAGTCCAAGGACGCCGCCCGCAAGGCCATGGACGGGGAATAACCGTTTCCGTTCCGGCGGTTCCCTGCGGACCGCCGGAAACCGGGGTTGACGATGCATAGCCGATTCGGAGCCTACCGCCTCATGGTCAAGACCATCACCATGACGGCGCTGCTGTTTCTCGCCGGGGTGGGGGCCGTTCTGTGGCTGATGCCCTACGAATGGCTCTGGATTGTCCTGCCCGCCGTTACCCTGCTCCTTTGCACCGTCTCGGTGGCCCTTTATTGGTATGAAGTGCGTCTGCCCATCGGTCGCATGATCGCCAGTATGCAGGCCATGCGCGAAGGGCAGGCCGTCACCCTCGACGACGCCCGCCGCGACGACGAATTCGGCCAGCTCGCGCGGGCCATCGTTGAATTCAGCATCCGCAATCAGCACCACCTCGAAGAAGTGCGCCGCCGGAAGGACGACTTCCAGCGGCTGTTCGACATGGTCCCCTGCGGCATTTCCGTGCAGGACCGCGAATACCGCCTCCTGCGCTGGAACCACAGCTTCGCCGTCCGGTACGATCCGCAGCCGGGCAACACCTGCTACGAGGTCTACAAAGGCCGGACCACCCCCTGCCCCGAATGCTCGGTCCAGCGCACATGGGAGGAAGGGGCCGTCCAGTGCAATCAGGAAAGCCGCGTCAACCCCGACGGGACGCGGGACTACTGGTTCGTGCAGACCGTGCCCCTGTTCGACAAGGACGGCAACGTGTCCTCGGTTATGGAAATGAGCATCGACATGACGCTCATCCATACCCTCCAGCACCAGCTGCAGGCGTCCGAGCGCACCCACAAGGCCATTTTCGACAGCATCCCCAATGCCGTCTTCCTGCTGGACGCCGCCGAGCTCACCATCCTCGACTGCAACCCCGCTTCCGTCAAAATGTACGGACGCCAGCGGGAAAACGAACTGATCGGGCGCGGCATCCTCGATCTGTTCCTGCCCGAGGAGCGCGAGCAGTACGCTTCCCAGCTGCGGGCCTTCACCGTCTTTTCCGGCGTGACGAACATCAAGGCCGACGGCACGCCCCTGCGCGTGGACATCCGTTCCGCCTCGGCCATGATCGAAAACCGCCGCGTCCGCATCCTCTGCGCCACCGACGTCACCGAACGCATCGAGATGGAACAGAAATTCATTCAGGCCGGAAAGATGGCGACGCTCGGCGAAATGGCGACCGGGGTGGCCCATGAGCTGAACCAGCCGCTTACCGTCATCAAGGGCGCGGCAAGCTATTTTCTGCGCAAGACCCGCCGCAGCGAACCCATCGCGCCGGAGACGCTCTCCGAGCTGTCCGTGGAAATCAGCGGGCAGGTCGACCGCGCCAGCGACATCATCAACCACATGCGCGCCTTCGGCCGCAAATCCGATCTTGCGCTGCTGGATACGGACATCAACGGCGTCGTGGCGCAGGCCTGCGATCTGTTCGGCCGCCAGCTCGTGGTGCACGGCATCACGCTGGAGACCTCGCTCGCCCCGGCCCTGCCGCCCGTCCTCGCCATCCCCAACCGTCTGGAACAGGTGATCGTCAACCTCATCCTCAACGCCCGGGACGCCGTGGAGGAACGCGTCAAAAGCGCGCCCGAACCGCCCGCCGTCATCGGCGTCTCCACGGTTATGGACGGCAACACGGTGCTGCTGTCCGTCTGGGATACCGGGACCGGCATTCCCGCCCACCTGCTGAATAAAATTTTCGAGCCGTTCTTCACCACCAAGCCCGTCGGCAAGGGGACCGGCCTCGGCCTTTCCATCATTTACGGGCTGGTCAAGGATTTCGGCGGCTCCATCTCCGCCCGGAACCGCGACGAAGGCGGGGCGCTCTTCGAAATCCGGCTCCCCATCACCCGGCGCGGGGATCTCGCCCCGAACGCGCCCGCCGACGGGAACAGGGCCGGAGGCGTTTCCGGCCCGCAACCGGAACAGATTTCTTGAAGCAAGGATACTGCATGGACACTTCCGTTCGCGTTTTGCTCGTTGATGATGAACCCGGCATCCGCCATGTCCTCGGGGCCCTGATCAGGGATTTCGGCTATGACGTCCACACCGCCGAGAGCGCCCGCGAAGCGCTGGAGGCGTTCACCGCCAATCCCTTCCCCATCGTGGTCACCGACATCCGTATGCCGGGCATGGACGGCCTGGCCCTGCTCGAACGGGTACGCAACCAGAATCCCGACACGCAGGTCGTCATGATCACCGGGCACGGCGACATGGACAACGCCGTCGAATGCCTGCGCCTCGGCGCGGCGGACTTCATCGCCAAGCCCGTCAACGACGACCTGCTGGAGCACTCGCTGAAACGTGCCGCCGAACAATACTCCCTGCGCGAACAGATCCGCCGCCACACCGAACATCTGGAGGAGCTCGTCGCCTCGCGCACGCGGGAACTGCTGGAAGCCCACAGGGTCGCCGTCGTGGGCGAAACCGTGGCCTGTATGGCCCACACCATCAAAAACCTCGCGGCGGCGCTCGAAGGGAGCCTCTTTGTCCTCAAGCAGGGGATGGAGTCCGGGAACCGGGAGTATCTCGACGACGGCTGGGCCATGCTCGAAGAAGACATTTCGCGGGTGCGCGACAAGCTCTTGCACCTGCTGCATATCGGGCAGCAGACGGAACTGCGCGAATGCCTTGTGGACCCGGTACAGCCCGTCCGCCATGTGGTCAAGCGTCTGGAAGGCCGGGCCGCCAGTCTGAGCATAGCGCTCCAGTTTCAGGATGCCGCCGATTCAGACCCCATCCCTCTGGATGCCGAACGCCTCGAAGGTTGCCTGCTCAATCTGGTGGGCAACGCGCTGGAGGCCTTCCCCGCGCCGGGGCTGCGCGCCCGCCCCGCCGAAGTCCGGGTCGAGATCGCCCGCACGCCCGACGCCCTCATCTACGACGTGCGGGACAACGGCACGGGGCTGAGCGCGGAAGCCGCCGAACGGCTCCGGGACGGTTTGTTTACGACCAAAAAAGATGGTACAGGGTTCGGACTGCTCGGAACGCGCAAAGCGCTTTTGGAAATGGGCGGTCGGCTCCTGTGGGAGAACCTGCCCGACAGCGGAGCGCTGTTCCGCATCGTGTTGCCGCTGCGCGTGGAGCGCACCCCCGCTGCCGCCGAGGCGAACCACCTCAGGGAGGACTCATGAAAGAAACCATTCTCCTCGTCGACGACGAACAGGGCATCCGTACCGTCATGGGTCTTTCGCTCCGCGACGCCGGGTACAACGTCATCACCGTGGCCTCGGGGGAGGAAGCCCTGCAGCTTTTCGCGGAACGGCCCATCCCCATCGTGATCACCGACATCAGGATGCCCGGCATGAACGGGCTGGATCTCCTGAAGCACATCAAGATCCTCGCGCCGGAAACCGAAGTCATCCTCATTTCCGGACATGCGGATCTGGAAATGGCGATTCAGGGGCTCAAGCTGGAAGCGTCCGACTTCATCACCAAACCCATCGACGACGATCTGCTGCACATTTCCCTGAAACGCGCCCTTGAGCGCATCGCCATGCGCAACAAGCTCAAAGAATACACGTCGAATCTCGAAAAAATGATCAATGAGAAGTCCGCGCAGCTCGTGGAGGCGGAGCGTCAGCTCGCCGCCCGGCAGGTCGTGGACGGCTTTGCCTTCGGGCTGCACACCCTCGGCTCGTCCATGAGTGGAGAGCAGCAGGCCTTCAACGAGCTGCCCTGTTTCATCGCCATGCACGACAGGTTTATGGAAGTCCTTGCCGTCAACGATCTCTACCGCGAACGCCTCGGCAATCTCGTGGGGCACCCGAGCTGGGAGCCCTATGTCCTGCACAGCAACGAGGCCATGTTCCCCGTGGAGCGGGCCATTGTGGAGGGCCGCGGCGCGCGCAGCGAGCAGATCCTGCGCGACAAGAACGGCAAGGAAATCCCCGTACTGGTGCATACGGCACCGATCCTCAATAACGAAGGCGAAGTGGAGCTCGTGCTCGAACTGAGCGTGGACGAGCAGGAAAGCCGCCGCCTGCGCGAGGAACTGCGCGTCACCCGCGAACGCTTCCGCCAGCTGTTTGAAGAGAGCCCCTGCTACGTCTCCGTGGTGGGCCGTGATTTGCAGGTGCTTGAAGCCAACCGCGCCTTCCGCCACACGTTCGGTATGCAGAGCGGCAAGCGCTGTTACGAGCTGTTCGCCGGTTCGTCCGCGCCCTGCGACGAGTGCCCGGTGCAGCGCTCCTTTCAGGACGGCAAGCCCTGCCATACGGAAAAAGTGGTCATCGACCACGAAGGCCGTCCGGTCAACGTGCTCGTCTGGACCGCACCTTTGCGCGACACTTCGGGCAACATCACCGAATGCATCGAAATGGCCACGGACATTACGGAACTGCGCCAGCTGCAGGATCGGCTCGCCTCCCTCGGCCTGCTCATGGGCTCCACCGCCCACGGCATCAAGGGTATGCTCACCGCGCTGGACGGCAGCGTCTACCGCCTCGGCTCCGGCATCGACAAAGGCGACGAGGCCCGGACCCGTGATTCCCTCAAGGACATGCGCCAGCTTGTGGCCCGACTGCGCAAGATGGTGCTCGACATCCTGTATTTCGCCAAGGAACGCAAGCTCGACTGGAACATTCTGGTCGCGGAGGAGTTCATGCGTTCCGTTGTTTCCACGGTCTCGGACAAGGCCGCCGAAGCGGGCATCGCCATGACGCTGGAGGCCGACGGCGATCCCGGCACCTTCGAGGCCGACGCCTCCGCCCTCAGCGCCGCGCTGGTCAACCTGCTTGAGAACGCCGTGGACGCCTGCCGCGCCGACGGCTCCAAGAAGGAGCACTACGTACGGGTGAGCGTCAAGGGGCTTCCCGACGCCGTGGAGGTGCGCATCGAGGACAACGGCATCGGCATGACCGAGGAAACCCGTACCAAGCTGTTCACCCTGTTCTTCTCCTCAAAGGGCAAGGGCGGTACGGGCATCGGCCTGTACGTCGCCCGCCAGGTGGTCATGCAGCACGGCGGCAGGATCGAGGTGGCTTCCGTCAAGGGCGAAGGCAGTACCTTCACCGTCACCATGCCGCGCATTCTGGCGAAGTAACCCGTGTTCCCAAACGGACGCGCCGGCATCGCCGGATCGTCTGAAACCCTATTGGAGGATACCGTGAAAAGACTCATTCTCTGTGCGCTGGCCGTCGCTGGCCTCTGCATCCCGGCCTTGGCCACCGATCCCACGCCCGAACAAAAGGCTCAGATCGAAAAGCCCATGACCATGAACAACACGGGCAACGAGAAGAAACAGGTTATCTTCACCCACAGCGCCCACGCCAAGACGGACTGCGCGTTCTGCCACCACAAGGCCGTGGAAGGCAACATCTATGTCGGCTGCGCCGCCAAGGGCTGCCACGACAACATGGACAAGAAGGACAAGAGCGAGCACGGCTACTACTTCACCATGCACAACAAGAAGTCCGAAAAGTCCTGCATGGGCTGCCATCAGAAGGCTGTGGCGGAAAATCCCGATCTGAAGGAAAAGTTCAAGGGCTGTAACCCTTGCCATGCGAAGAACAGCTAGCGGCGTAAGAGGGGAAGGATAGGAGAAATCAGTATTGGCGGGGAGGGGGATATCCTTCTGATGAAGGGTCGCACCCTCCCCGCCAAGCCGCCTCTTCTCCAAAGCCTTTGGCGGGGAATGCGATGGTATAAAAGGAATTCCGTTGTATCGGGATGCCTGTTTTTTGGAGACGGAACGTGTCAGACTGGGGAAAACAAAACGCCGGGAAAAACTCCCCGGCGTTTTGCCTATATGGAGCGGCTCATCCCTGAACCGGTTCAAAGCCCATCGGTTGAACGGTTCAGCGTGCCGTCAGCATGTTCCAAAAGCGTTCCTGATCGATCGTCATGACGATCCGGGCTTTTTGGCTTCCCTGCGGCCCGTTGTCGGGATAGGCCAGCGCCTGCCCGTAGGATGGCCCGAATTCCGCGTTCACGTCCACGGCGCATGTACGTTCCTCGGTGATCAGGCTCGGATCGATCAGAATCGCGGCTGCCAGCACATCCCAGACGTACTGGCTGAAGGCCTTGTCCTTGGCGAACTGCTGCCCTGCATACGTGGATTCCAAAAGCTTTTTCATCTCCGGGCGTTGTCCGGCAAGGAAAGCCTGATAGCGATCAAAGGAAAAGGGCATTTTCTCGCAGACGTCGAGCCCGACCATGATTTGCTCGCGGAACGGCGTCCGCACAACGATGCGCGCCGCTTCGGGATCGAACCACCAGTTGAACTCGGCGGTCGGGGTCACATTGCCGGGCTTGAAAAACGAGCCGCCCATAAAGATCACCCGCTTGATCAGCGGCACGATGTCAGGGGCCTTGAGCACGGCCAGCGCCAGGTTGCTGCACGGGCCGATCTCCACAATGGTAAGCTCTCCGGGGTGTTTCCGCACCTCTTCAATGATGAAATCCACCGCATGACGGGGATCGGGGCGCGACTGAGGCTCTTTGCCGTATCGCTCCCGATAAACCTTTTGCCATGATTCCGGTTTTGGGTATCCGAACGCGCCGACCCACGCATCATGACCCATGCCGAACAGCTGCCGCTCCAGCCCGAACAATTCGTACCGCTGCGGCCTGAACGGACGATCCACGCCCGCGGCCACGGGGATGTTCTGGCCCGCGATTTCGAGCTGGCGCAACGCATAGGCCACGCCGTCGGAAACCCATGTGTTGCCGGCCACGATGGTCACCCCTATCAGCTCGATGCCGGGGGATTGCGCCAGCGCCAGCATGGCGACCCCGTCATCGAAGCCTTCCACCATGTCGCTGTCTAAAATCACTTTTTCTCGGGCGGATACGGGGAAGGCGCACAACAGGGACACTATCACCCCCAAAACAACGTCCCACAGCCGGTTCCATCGTCTCATGCCGTCCTTCCTTTCGCTTGAAGGTGAAAAAAGAGTTACCCGCTTTTCCGATCAGGATGGAACAAGACGCCGTTTCGGACGCCGTGGTTCCAATGTGCGGGAAAACGTTTTCGTGCCCGTGTTTTTTCCTGCCGATGCGCTGGCGGCTCCTCGCGCAAGCAGTATGGCGGATGAACGGCCCTAGGGAAGAGCGTTTCATACGGTGCACAGGCCCATTGGAAAACCGGCGGCGGACGGAGAGAGCCCCACGCGGCTTGAAATGCGAGAATACCGCTGGCTATGCCCCGCTTTCGACTTCGGAGAGCACGGACGGGAACGCCCTGTTGCGGAATGTGACGTCATAGAACGCGAAACAGTTTTTCCCTTTTTCCTTGGCGGCGTACAGGGCCTGATCGGCCTTATGCATCAGATCTTCGTAGCACGCCCCGTCTCCGGGATACAGCGCTATGCCCACGCTGCACGATATGCCGCCATGCGGAATGGCTTCACTGTACTTTGATTTGAAAGCCGCGCAAATCTCTCCGGCTTTTTTGGAAATGGCATCCAGTGAACGGATATTGCGCAGAAACACGATGAATTCATCCCCGCCCACGCGCCCTACAATATCCGACGTGCGGACCGTGCGCCGGATTTCACTGGCAACATGCCGGAGCACCTCATCGCCGAACATATGGCCGAGCGTGTCATTGACGGCCTTGAAATTGTCCACATCAATGAACAGGAACGCCGCCCCGTTCTCCTTGTCATCCTCAAGCGCCTGGGCAATCTGCTCCTCTATGCGCTTGCGGTTGGACAGCCCGGTCAACGGATCGGTATTCGCCTGTTCCCGCCAACGGTTTACTTCGCTCTTCCGTTCGTTGATGTTGGTCAGCTTGCCGAGATAGCCTAGCCTGCTGCCGGAATCAGCATCCCACAAGGCGTTCGCATACACGTCGAACCATTCGTAACCGCCCCCGGAGGTCATAAGCCGGATCTCCATACGGCAGCGGGGGTGCTTCGGCGTGATTCCGGAAAGCCCCTTCAAGACAATCGCCCTGTCATCCTCATGGATGAACGAGGAGCGCAGGAGGGTTTTCCGGGCGTTGGGCACGGTGATGTCCCAGCCGAACACCTCATACCACTTCTCGGAACACTCCAACATGTCCCGCTTCACGTCGTAATTGAAGACGATATCCCCCGAAAGCTCGGAAAGGACGCGGTATTTTTCACGTTCACGCTCTAGCAGCCACAAGGTCCGGGCCGAAAGTGAGTGCTTTTTGTGCGAAGGCTTCGCGGGTGCGGCCGCCCGTTCCCTGAACATGGGCCCGATCTCCCCGTTTTCCAGCCGCGAGGCGACGCTCAGGAAGCTGTTCAGCAGCCGGGGATTGAAGACGCCGCATTCGCCGTTCAGAATCATCGAAACGGCCTGCGCGTGCGTATACGCGGCCTTGTACACGCGCTCGCTGGTCAACGCATCGTACACGTCCGCCAATGAAACGACCTGTGCCCAGATCGGGATGTTATTGCCCGCAAGGCCGTCCGGATACCCGCTCCCGTCCCAGCGCTCATGGTGGGACCGGCAGATGTCGTAGCAAAAGCGGTAGTACTCTTCGTCCTGCCCTTCGTTGATGCTTTGCAGCAGTTCGCATCCCTTGAGGGAGTGCGTCTTCATGATCTCGAATTCTTCCGCCGTGAGCCTGCCCGGTTTGTTGAGCACCGCGTCGGGGATGGCGATCTTGCCGATATCATGCATGGAGGCGGCACTGACCATCTTGTCGATGGCGCCGTGCGGAAGGTCGTATTCAGGATATCTGAAAGACAGGGATTCCAGCAAAAGCCGGGTGATTTCGCGGACCCGCCTGATATGCGTCCCGGATTCGCAGCTCCGGAACTCAACGACGGTGCTCAGGGTATCGATAATGAATTCGTTGAAACGGTTAAGCTTCAGCGTCTGCTTTTCAAGGGTTTCCACCTGCTGCCGGACGAGCGCCTCAAGATGGCGCTTGTGCAGGTAGAGTTCGATGGTGTTGTCGACGCGTCGCTTGACGATATTCGGATTGAACGGCTTGTTGATGATGTCCGAAACGCCGAGTTCGTAGCCCTTTAAAAGGGCGTTGTCGGAATTTTCGGAGGTGATGAGTACGACGGGGATTTCTTCCTTCCACGTGCGGTGGGCCATGTTCTGAAGCATCTCGAAGCCGTCCATAACCGGCATGATGATATCCAGAAGCACGATCAGGATAGCATCATGGTGCGCTTCCAGCAGTTCCAGCGCCTGACAGCCGTTTTCAGCTTCAAGGACTTCGTATGAATCCTGAAAAAGTTCGGCGAGGATCGCCCGGTTCAGCTCCACATCGTCGACGATGAGGATCTGCCTTTTTTCCGTTCCCATCATGCCTTCCCATCGCCGGAGGACGTATCCGGTTCCCGCAGACGCACCAAAACAGCGCCCCGTGAGGAACGCCCTTCCCTGCCCTTATTCACTCTTTTATGCTACACCTGAACACGGCTATACAATATGTGCTTTCAATAACATTCGCAAAGGCATTCCGCAATCGCGCGGAAACGGCGCAAGCAGCCCCTCCCGTATGGGGAAAACATACATTGAACATGCATTATGGATTTTCGGACTCAGGAATGGAGTTCCCGGATCAGAGAACGAAAGGGGCCATCGGTTCTGGTTATTTTTCATCTTTGTTTGAGGAATTACACTGGGGTATACGAAGGTACAGGCCGGTTTCGCTCATATCGATCTTGTTCCCATCCGGGTCCTCGAGGAGCCCTACCCGAGTGTCCTCATTGACCGTTTCAAGCTTCTTCGACTCATCGACCCAAAATATCCACCCCCCGACCTTGCCCGCAGTCTTATCTTCGAAATGGGCATCGTCATCCCCTATATACAATGAACCGTCACCCTTTTCATCTCCCAACGGGGTCATCAGAAGCGCGGCTATATCCTTACATTCTCCATGATTCAATAAATACTGCGCAAAAGCCAGGTTGATGCGGGCCTGCGCTTCGGATACCGCGGCGGTGGCGGCCTTGATGCGGGCTTCTTCCTGCAGGTCATAGTATTTCGGGAGGGCCACGGCGGCGAGAATGCCCAGAACCACGAGTACGGAAATGATCTCGATCAGTGTGAACCCTTTTTCCTTCTGGTACATGGCACCCCCTTGGGCATTGCAGAGCCCCTTTGTGAAAAATACTGCCCGGCGTATTGATTGTCCAGCGTACACGGCTTGAAGAATTCCCCTTCACCTTGCCCCTTCCTTTTTTTTGAGCTAGTTCAAGGAAAAAACGGGAGTCTCAACGGGTGTCCGCCTGAAATGCCGGAGGCGCCCCACGACACCTTGAGCCATCCGGGAAAGCGGCAGAGGGATGTCACCGTCAGTATCCGTGCCCCACTCTCCTCTTCGGGCGTTCTCCGCCGTCCCCATGCGGCGTCCGTCCGTTCCTTCCGCTTCCACCGCCGCTCATCCGGCTTTTCTCCGCAACCGCAGGATCAAGAATGAACACGTTGTTTCTGAAGGCTCCCCAACTGACCGCCGAAATCATGCGCGCCCACTATTGCGAACATGACCTCGACAAAATCCTTCCTTTCTTTCATGAAACCCTCACGTGGATCGGGGCGGGCGAAGATCAGATCTGCTACGACTACGAGACGATAAAGGACTTTTTTCTCCGTACCTATGCGGAAAAGGCCGTGCCCGACTGCATCATCACCGATGAGGACTACCGCCTTGTTTCGTGGGATGAGCATTCATGCCTCGTCGCCGGGCGCTGCTGGATCGCCACCAAGCCCGAAACAGGCTATGTCCTCCGCGCCCATCAACGCGTGACCTTCTCCTATAAGCTCGTGGATGGAGAGCTGAAAATAACGCTCATCCATATCTCCAATCCTTATGCAGACATGCAGGAAGGGGAAGACTTCCCTGCACAGATCGGCAGGCAGAGCTACGAATACCTCCAGCGCCTCCTTGTGGAGAAGAGCCGCCAGATAGCCCTCCTGAACAGCACCGTCTCCTCCGGCCTCAAGGCCAACTGGGATGACGAATGCTATTCGCTGTTCTACGTGAACGAGGGCCTGTGCCGGATGCTCGGGTATACCGAAGAGGAGCTCATGGCCAAATGCCGCGGCAGGATGACCGAACTCGTCTATCCGCCGGACTTGCCGCAGGCCCTGGCGGATTGCGAGCGCTGCTTCGCCAATTCCCTGACCTACTCCACCGAATACCGTATGCAGCGGAAAGACGGGAAACTCATATGGGTTTGGGACACGGGCAGCAAAAGCAAAAACGAGGAAGGCAAGACCGTCATCAACAGCGTCATTGTGGATATCACGGAACGGCACCACACCAACGATACCATCCGACGGCAGAAAGCGTTTTTCCAATCCCTTTATGACACCACGCTGTGCGCGCTGGTCCAATATGATCTCAACGGAACCTTCCTCAACGCGAACGCCTTCACCTTCGATGTCATCGGCTACACCGAAGAGCAGTTCCGCACGGAAACCGGCGGATCGCTCATGAGCATCGTCCACCCCTGCGATGTGGACACTGTGCGGGAACACATCGAGCGCCTCATCGCGGATCGCCGCCCCACCGTCTATAACTGCCGTATCATCCGGCGGGACGGGGCTGTCCGCTGGGTTTGCGCCAGCGCCAACATCATCAACAATATGGACGGAGTACCCGTCATCCAAGCCGCCTATTCAGACGTCACGGAGCTTCAGCGCGTCGAGCGGGAGCGCGACTCCACCTATGACAGCATTCCCGGCGGCGTCGCCAAAGTCCTTATCGGGACACAGCTTTCCCTGCTTGAGGCCAACGACAATTTCTTCCAGATGCTCGGCACGGACCGAACCGCATACAAAGGGACGCTCAGTGCCGTCGCCCCGGCGGATCGCGGCGCAATCGTAACCGCGTTCATGGAAGCCGCCGAAACGGATGCGCCGGTAGACATCGAATACCGCTGCCGCCGCTTCGATAACGAGCAGACCATCTGGATCCACCTCATCGCCCGGTTCGTGGAAAACGCGCACGGCGCAAAAGTCTACCAATGCGTCTTCATTGACATCACCAAGCAGAAGACGGCACAGATCCAGCTCTATCGGGAACGCGACCGTTACCGCATCATTATGGAAAACTCCGCGGACGTGATCTATGAGTATGATCGCAAAACGGATACGGTCGTCTTCTATGAGACGATCCGCCGGGGGGACGAAACCGAGATTGCCAAACACGTATCCCCCAACTTCAGCAAGAAACTTTACGATCAGAAAATTGCCCATCCCGAAGATGCGGAAACGGCCATGCGGGTATTCTCGGGCACTCAGGGCGGCTCCGCGGAAGTCCGGCTCCGCAACCTCAAGATCAATAGAGACTATGTCTGGTGCCTCCTGCAAGGCCAACCCGTCTATGAGAACGGCGCGCTTGCCCGCGTGGTCGGCATCATCCGCGACATCACGGAGAATAAACGCATCAGCCAGGAGAAGGAGCGCCTCCAACGGATTTTCGATCTCGAACTGCGCCGCGACTATGAAAGTATCTGCCAGATCAATCCCTCCACAGGCAGATACGTCATGTGGACGCCTTCAAACGCCTCCTATTACGATATACCGACATCAGGCATTTTTTCCGAAGAACTGGCGCACGCCATCTCCCGCATCGTATGCGGAGAGGACCAGGAAACGTGCCTCAAAACCCTGAGCATCGGCAACATGCTCAAAACGCTTGAGGAAGAAAAGGAGGGCACCTGCTACTACCGTGTGCTGACCCCGGACGGGAGCCTGCGGTGGAAATGCGCCCGCTATACCTACTTCGGCGACGACGGTTCCATCCTGCTCAATGTGCGGGACGTCCACGACATCCGCATCGCACAGCAGCAGGAGGAAAACCGCTTCCGGGCCATCCTGCGCGAAACATGCGAATACATCATAGAAACGGATGTGGAGACAAAGAGCTATACCCTCCATCTCCCCACGCTGATCAACCGTTATCCCCTCGAAGCCTGCTCCGACTACGGCTCGCTGATCGCCCGCTACTCCGAACGCTATGTAGCTCCCGAAGACCGGGAGTCCTTCCTGCGGGCGGTCTCACTCCCGGAAGCGCTGAGCCGTATGCGCAGGGAAGGCGGCTCATGCTCCATCAAGTACACGGTGAATACCAACGGCTCCCCGGCCTACAAGACATGGAACATGTCCCTGTACCGTTATGATGACAACCGCGAATACATGCTCTCCTATATCCTCGACATCACCAAGCTGGTGCTGGAGCAGCAGGAAAAGGAACGCGAGGCGGAACGGAACCGACAAATCATCAAGGACGCCCTGACCGCGGCGGAACAGGCCAGCCGTGCCAAATCCGACTTCCTTTCACGGATGAGCCACGAGATCCGCACGCCCATGAACGCGGTCATCGGCATGACCACCATCGCCGCCGCCTCGCTGGACAACAGGGACAAGCTGACCGACTGCCTCGGCAAGATCGGGCTTTCGTCCCGTTACCTCCTCTCGCTGATCAACGACATTCTGGACATGTCGCGCATCGAGAGCGGTAAGGTATCCATCATCAATGAAGAATTCGATTTCCGGTCTTTCGTGGAGGGCATCAGTTCGCTCATCTATCCGCAAGCGAAAAACAAAAACATTGTCTTTGACCTGAACATCGAAGGCGTGGTGGACGAGCGCTACAGGGGCGATCCCCTGCGCCTCAATCAAGTGCTTATCAATATTCTGTCCAATGCGTTGAAATTTACCCCGGAATGGCGCAGCGTGCACCTCAGCATCCGGGAAACCCGGCGGGTGCGCGATCGCGCCTATCTCCAATTCATCGTGCGCGATACCGGCATCGGTATGGAAAAGGGCTTGCTGGAACGGATTTTCGAACCCTTCGAGCAAGGCGGGGCTTCCATTTCCCACAGCTATGGAGGTTCTGGGCTCGGGCTCGCCATCAGCAGCAACCTCATATCACTGATGAACGGCCACATCTCCGTGAGCTCGACCCCCGGCGTCGGCTCGGAGTTCGTGGTGGAACTCCCCCTGCTCACCGTTCCGGACAATACGCCGAAACAGGACGTTTCCCTCGAAGACATCCGGGTACTGGTTGTGGACGACGATCTTGTCACATGTGAGCACACCACCCTGATCCTGAACAGGATCGGCGTGGACGCCGAGTACGTCACATCAGGAAAGGCGGCCGTCACCCGCGTCAACTCGGCCCTGCAACGGCACACCTGCTACAACATCGCGCTTGTGGACTGGAAAATGCCGGACATGGACGGCGTGGAAACGGCCCGCTCCATCCGTCGCATCGTGGGGCCCGATACGCTGGTGATCATCATGTCGGCTTATGACTGGACGGAAATCGAGGCCAGGGCGCGTGAGGCGGGGGTGGACTTCTTCATTTCCAAACCCATATTCCAATCCGTCGTGCAAGACGTGCTGCTCAAGGCCACGCGCCGCAGACAATCCGCCGACACGCTTCCCGTGCAGAAAGAGGATTTCGCGGGAAGACGCATCCTGCTTGTGGAAGACAATGAAATCAATATGGAAATCGCCCGCACGCTGCTGGAGTTCCGCAACGCGTCCGTGGACGGGGCTTGTAACGGGCAGCAGGCCGTGGAGATGTTCCGCTCCTCGCCCCAAAACCATTACGACGCCGTGCTCATGGATGTGCGTATGCCCGTCATGGACGGCATCGCGGCCACTCAGGCCATCCGGGGCCTGGACCGGGCCGACGCCGCGACCGTCCCCATCCTCGCCATGACCGCCAACGCCTTTGCCGAGGACATTGAGCGGTCGCGCAAGGCGGGCATGAACGAACATCTGGCCAAGCCTATCGAACCGGAGACGCTGTACGCCCGGCTGGCATCGTATTTCCGGTAAGAGAGAAAGGTTTCGGGGGAGAGGCCTCTCTGGAGAAAGTTTTCTCCCCCGGCCCCTCCCGTCCCGAGGCTTTCGGCCTTATCGAATCCCTCTCCGCCGCGTTCCCTGTTGCGGAAATGCGGCGGTATTGCGTCGAGGTCGCTTTTTGTTCGGATAAGAGGGATTGCGTGTCAGGATAAAAGGATACGCCCCAACTCGCGGGCCTCATCAAGAAGTTTCTTGTTGGCGAGGATCGCGCCGGGCTCAAGGGCGGTGCCGTACGCCTGCCCTTTCAGCTCCATGCCCGTATAGCGGCAGATATCCTGAAAACAGCGGATAGCGTTGATACAGCCGGAATCGAAGGGATCTTCCCCTTCATAGGCCATCGTCACCGCCAGCTTCTTGCCGCGCAGGCCGCGTTTGCCGCCCCCGACGTCCACGGCGATGCAGCGGTCGATAAACGTCTTGAGCTGACCGGACATGTTGAAATAATAGATAGGGGTAGCCATTACCAGCGCATCGGCGGAAGCGATCAAAGGATACAGATCCGTCATACCGTCGTGCTGCACGCATCCCCTGTCGGAACGGGTGCAGGCGAAACAGCCGTGACAGGGATTGATGTTCCGCTCCACAAGCCGGATGACTTCGGCCTTGCCGCCGTGTTCGGCGGCACCTTCAAGCACGGCCTCGGCCAACAGCCCCGAATTGCTGTTTTGCCGCGGGCTGCTCAGAATACACAGGATATTCTTTCCCATAACACGCTCCTTTGCTGTCCGTTTCACCAAACAGGCATTGTGCCCGGTTGTTCCAGAAGGCAACCCCGTTTAACGCCGCTCTCAGCGTGGAGAAAAAAGCGCCTCTTCCATGCCATCAAACATGGCCTTCGCAGCCGCATCGAACGGCAGGCGGCCCGTTCCCGTACCCATGCCCGGAAAAGCTATGGACGCAAATGCTTGTTCAAGCCCCGCACGCATGGCGGCCCGCGCCGAACGCCTCACGGGATCGCCGTCATGAAGCACGGAAGGCCTGCGCATGGTCGGCGCGGAGATCAGCCACGGGATGCCCGAATGTCCGGTAGGCACGATGAGAGCTTCCCCGACCGGCAGTTCCTCCGCGGGAAGCGTACGGATGATTGCCTGCAACCGGCTTTCCACGCCTTCCCCGAAAACGCGGGTATAGACGCCGTCCACTCCGCCGCGCATAAAACCAAACGAATTCGCCGGGGACACGACCGCATCCACCCGCAAGTCCGTAATGCCTCCCGCCACGACCGAACACAGCGCCGCCAGCCTGGGCCGCCGCTCCAGCTCTTTTTCCCACGCTTCACGCATAGCAGGGTTGATGTCGCATAACAGACATTTCATACCTTTCTCCTATCTGAGGGGAACGATGGCCTGCCGCCCTTTTTTCACGCGCACGGCCCCCAATACGCTTCCGGAAACAGACGCTTGGTGCCCACTCATGATAAAAACTGGCACTTTCCCGATATGCCGTTGAAGTCCACCTTCAACATATTGCCCAAAAACAGGAAACGGCTGCAACCGAAGTTCCGCCCTCGTTGTAACCGTATACCAATCTTACGCAATCAACAATGAAATGTGCCCTTCCCGCACCATCTCCCTACTCGGCAAACCTTTGGAAGGAACGGAAGGAGGGCTTTTCTTCAGAAAAGCCCTCCTTCCACACTCCCCATAGCCCCAAAGCGTATCCGCTCTAGAACACCTTCAATCCGTTCAACAGGATAATAACGATAAGAATAGGAGTGACGTAGCGGCACAGGAACAAGATAGCCTTGGCGCAGGCGAGGTTGTGCAGCGTCCCGCCGTTGGTCAGGGCATCCAGCGCGTCGCTGCGGCTCCAGACGTACCCGACGAACAGGCTCAGAAGCAGGCCGTCCAACGGCAGCATCAGGTTGGAAGACAGGAAATCGTACAGGTCGAACAGGGACAGCCCGAATACGGTAACGTCAGATAGCACGCTGGTGGACAAGGTCGCGGGAGCGCCGAGCAGGATCAGCGCAAGGGTCATGAGCACGGTTGCGCGGGGGCGGGAGATGCGGAAGGTTTCGGAAAGCCACGCCACCGGCACTTCAAGCAGGGACAGCATCGCGCCCATTGAAGCTACGGCGGACAGGACAAAAAACAACGTGGTGAAAAGCTGCCCGCCGGGCATGGACGCGAACACGGCGGGGATGGTCAGGAACAGCAGGCTTGTCCCGGCCGTGGGTTCAAAACCGAAGCTGAACACGGCGGGGAACACGGCAATGCCCGCCAAAATGGACACCAGCAGATCGCAGACCATCACGCGGACGGCAAGGAACGGCACATGCGTATCCGACCTGAAATAGCTCCCGTATGTGATCATGCAGCCGAACCCGATGGACATTTTGAAGAAAGCCAGCCCCATCGCCATGAGCACCACCGAGCCGTCGATACGCGAGAAATCGGGCATGAACAGGAACTTCAGGCCTTCCATCGCGTTGGGCAAGGTCAGGCTGCGTATGCAGACCACCACAAGCAGAATGAACAAAAGCGGGATCAGGATGCGGGTGGCTTTTTCAATGCCGCCGGACGCCCCCCGCAGGATGACCGAAGCCGTCAGCCCGAGCACCAGCCATTGCCAGAACAGCGACTTCCACGGGCAGGCGAGCAGGGATGAAAAAGCTTCCTTGGCCACGGCGGGATCCTGCGTGTGCACGCTTCCGGTAAGGGCCTTGGGGATATAGGCGAACACCCAGCCCGCCACATCCGAATAAAAGCTCAGGATCGTCACCGCACCGGCAATGCCCAATCCGCCGATAATCCACCAAAACCGGTTCGAGGACAGCGTCTTGAAAGCCTGATACGCATTGGAGCGCGTCGAACGGCCGATGAGCAGTTCCGCGATCATGAGCGGAAGCCCCACAACCAGCGTGGACAGGATATACACGAGGAGAAACGAAGCGCCGCCGTGCTCGCCCGTCAAGGCGGGGAATTTCCAAATATTGCCCAATCCGACCGACGATCCGAGCGTGGCCGCCAACATGCCAAGGCGTGAAGCAAACAGATCGCGAGAGGTTTCCGCCATAATCAGCTCCGATAAAATAAGGGCGTGTCCTAGAAAGGCAGCCGTGAAAAGAAGGCCCGTGAATATCACGCCGACGGGATTGAGGCAAGAAACAGTGCCATTTCATCCCTTTTCCAGTCCAACAGGCATGTTATCCGCGAGGCCGGTACAACGGATTCGGCGCTCCAGCCTCTCTAGTGCCGTACGCTTTTACAGCGTATTATGCTACGGGAAAAACACCCCACCCAAGACCAGCCGCCTTATGCAGACGCGGCAAAGGAGTCCCCATGCTTCCAGCCATATCCCCGCAAGAAGCTTTCGAGCGTTTTTCCAAGGGCGAAGCCAGGCTTGTCGACATCCGCGAAACCGACGAGTACACCCAAGAGTTCGTGCCGGGTTCCCGGCTGATCCCGCTCTCGATCATCGCCAAACACCCTCTGAAGGACGCCGACGCCCCGGACAAGCCCATCGTCTTCTTCTGCCATTCGGGCAACCGTACCGCCAACGCTTCCGATCTGCTGGAGCGCCTCGCCGGCGACGTGCAGGCCTATCGTCTTGACGGCGGCATCTCCGGCTGGGAGAAGGCGGGGCTTCCCGTGGAGCATATCTCCTCAACCATCCCTCTGTTCCGTCAGATTCAGATCGCGGCCGGTTCCCTGGTGCTCATCGGCGTCATCGGCAGTGCCTTCTGGCATCCGTTCTTCTGGCTGTCCGCCTTTGTCGGCGCGGGGCTGGTCTTCGCCGGGATTTCCGGGTTCTGCGGCCTCGGCGTGCTGCTTTCGCACATGCCGTGGAACCGGCGTTGAACCGGTTATCCGGAAAATAAAAAACAGCGGTGCCCCAAGGCAGCGATACCCTGTGCGGCGTCTTGCCTGTGTGGGCGAACCGTTTCAGCGGGATAGGCTCTTTCAGCCTACGCGCCTTCTGACCGGGGCTTCTTTTCACCGGGAGAAGCTTTCGACACGGCACACCAATGGCTGGGGGACGGGACAAAAGGGAGCGGCCCAAGCCCGCAGCCCATCCGGTTCCCCACCCCATGCCGCTGTTCCCCGGGATTTGGCCCAAACGCATCAAGCCGTCCATACCCTGTTTTGGGGTACGGGCGGCCTGGTCATTCTATGATTAAGCATATGGCTATCCCCATGCGGGGGCGAGGCGGTTACATATCCGTATCCAGCGTAGTGAGCTGCGCCCTGAGTTCCAATTTTCTGGTATAGTTGGAAAGGAAATGGTGCACGTCTTCACCCTCGGGAACTTTTCCGGCGAGCTGCGCCGCAAGGATTGCCTGTGTGGAACGGGCCATTTTTTCCTCGACTTCGCGGATCTGGCTCAACAGGTTGGCCCGCTGCTTAGCCGTGGCATAGGTTCTCTGGCGGCGTTCAGCGTCAAGGATGATCACATTGTCCTCGACCCGTCTCTGCTCCTCGCCGAACGTCCTAACCAGCGGGGCGATATGAACATCATAGCCATCTTTCCCGAACAGCGTGTTTTCCCGACCATCTTCCCAATAAATGACCCCTTGCCCAGCCACCCATTCGATCTTGTGGATAGTCGGATCGAACATACCGGGATCCAGTTCGAAAGCCATGCCGTTGATCACGACTACATGTTCATGCCCGTGTACGGTGATGATGTCCACGCTGATGTTCTCTCTTTCCATATCAGACCTCACCCGGATCTCCGCCGGGCATTGCTTCTTGTAGCAGTCCGGCCACACATTGCCAAGAGTTGCGGCATAAAAAACCTCGATCCCCCCTTGAAAAGCCGTTTTTCGACGGCCTGCCGTGCGGGCTCCGTTTTCGTCGGGATGAGCAGGGCGGCCCTTTTTTGGGATTTCCCTGCGGCTTTTTCTTGACACGGCCTTTTTCTGAGTTATGCTCATTTGAACATTATTCGGAGATGCACATGGCAAGGCCCAGAAATTGTCGCTACGTCGAACGCAAGCCCCACGTGACCTATTTCAAGCCGCGCGGGATCCCCATGACCGAACTCACGGAAACGCTGTTGACCGTTGAAGGTCTGGAAGCCTTGCGCCTTGCCGATCTGGAAGGGCTCACCACCGGAGAAGGCGCTGAACGGATGCGCGTTTCGCGCCACACCTTCGGCCGCACGCTGGCCGAAGCCCGGCGAGCCGTGGCCGATGCGCTCGTCAACGGACGGGCACTGTGCATCGAAGGCGGGACTTACGCCGTCCTGCCGCCCCAACCCGAGGCGGACAAGCCTCACAAGGAGTTTCACATGCAGAAAGTTGCCGTTTCCAGCGAAGGCCCTTCGCTCGACGATATGGTGGACCCGCGCTTCGGGCGGGCGGGCGGTTTCGTCATCGTGAATCCCGAGACGATGGAAACTTCCTACCTCGACAACGGGGCCTCCCAGACCATGGCGCAGGGCGCGGGCATTGAAACCGCCGAGCGCATGTCCGCCGCGGGCGTGACCGTGGTCCTCAGCGGCTACGTCGGCCCCAAGGCGTTTGAGGCGCTCAAGGCAGCCGGAATCAAGGTTTGTCAGGATCTGGACGGCATGACCGTCCGTGAGGCCGTGGAAAAATACAAAAACGGGGACGCGCCCTTCGCCGACGCGCCCAACAAGTAGGCCCGCCATGCGTATCGCCATCGCCAGCGGCAAGGGCGGCGCGGGCAAGACCACGGTTACGGCGTCGCTCGCGTCGGTCTGGGACCGCCCCTTCATCGCCGTGGACACGGACGTGGAGGCCCCGAACCTGCACCTGTTCCTGCCCCCCGCCGTGGAAGCCTCGGAAACCGTCGGACTGGAAGTCCCCATCCTCGATCCCGAGCGCTGCACCCTGTGCGGAGCCTGCCGCGCCATCTGCCGCTACAAGGCCATCGCCCAGTTCGCTTCGCGCCTCACGATCTTTACGGACATGTGCCACGGCTGCGGCGGCTGTTTCGCCGTTTGCCCCTCCCAAGCCCTTACGCCCGGCAGCCGCGAACTCGGCGTGCTGGATCAGGGGACCGTGCTGGAAGGCCGGGGCCGCTTCCTCATGGGGCGCTCCCGCATCGGGGAAGCCATGACCCCGCCGCTCCTGCGCGCCCTGCGTAAAAAACTGGATCTGATGCTCACGGCGATCCCCGCCGACGCCCTCATCGATTCGCCCCCCGGCGTAAGCTGTCCCGCCATGACCGTTGGCCTCGACGCCGACGCCGTCCTGCTGGTGGCCGAGCCCACGCCGTTCGGATTCCACGATTTCCGGCTGGCGCATCAGGCTTTCCGGCAGATCGGAAAGCCCGTGGCCGTAATCATGAACCGGGCCGCCATGCCGGGCAATGCCGAGGGAGACGGCGCGCTGCGCGCGTATTGCGCGGAACAGGGCCTTCGCGTGCTCGGCGAGCTGCCCTTTGATCGCGCCGCCGCCGAAACGTACGCAAAGGGACGCCTCATTGCCGCAACCTCGCCGGAATGGAGGGTGCGGTTCGAATCCCTGCGCGATGCCGTGCTGACGTTCGCCGAAGGAGCCTGTCATGCGTGAGATCGTCGTCATCAGCGGCAAGGGCGGCACGGGCAAAACGTCCGTCTGCGCGAGCCTTGCCCATCTGGCCCAGAACAAGGTCGTCTGCGATCTCGACGTGGACGCGCCCGACATGCACATCCTGCTTGATCCGCAGGTCCACACCCGCGAGGCGTTCGTCTCCGGCAACGAAGCCGTCATCGACAGGGATGCCTGCCGCCGTTGCGGGATCTGTTTCGAGCACTGCCGTTTTGATGCTGTGAAAAAGGACGGAGACGTCTACGGCATCGATCCCCTGCGCTGTGAGGGCTGCGGCGTGTGCGTGGCGCTCTGCCCGGCCAAGGCCATCGCCTTTCCCGAAAAGGAGTGCGGCGAGTGGTATGTCAGCGACACGCGCTTCGGCCCGTTCGTCCACGCGCAGCTCTATCCGGGACAGGAAAATTCCGGGCGGCTCGTGACCCTGCTCAAACAGCAGGCCCGCGAGCTCGCCAAACGGCAAGGGCTTGATCTCGTCATTTGCGACGGCTCGCCGGGCGTGGGATGCCCGGTCATCAGCTCGCTCTCCGGGGCGAGCCTCGCCGTGGCTGTGGTGGAGCCCACGCCTTCGGGCCGTCACGACTTCGAGCGCGTCGCGGCCCTGTGCGACCACTTCCGCATCCCGGTCGCGGTCCTCATCAACAAGGCGGACCTCAACCATGAGGAAGTACAGGCCATTACCAGGCTTGCCGACGACAAGGGCTACACCGTCGTGGGAGCACTGCCCTTTGATCCGGCGGTAACGGGAGCCATGATCCGGCGCAAGGCGCTGACCGAGACGGATTCGCCGCTCGCGTCCACGCTCTCCGCCATCTGGGGCCGTATCCGCGAACTGGCTTACGCACCTCGAAAGCGCGGCTGATCCGCCCTGCGGCAGCGGCGTTTGCCAATACTTTAACCAACAGGAGTCAATCCAATGAGCACGTCTACTCTCGCTATCCCTTCCGCACTTCCCGGTGGCCTTGAAGCCGGTATGGGTATGCATTTCGGCCACTGCGACATCTATACCATCGTGCAGATCGAGGACGGCGCGATCAAATCCGTGGGCACCCTGCCCAACGTGCCCCACCAGCAGGGCGGCTGCCTCGCCCCTGTGCAGCATCTTGCCTCCCACGGCGTAACCGCCCTCCTCGCCGGTGGCATGGGTATGCGTCCGCTCATGGGCTTCCAGCAGGCGGGCGTTTCCGTCTACTATGCGGGCAATTATCCCACCGTCGGTTTGGCCGTGCAGGCGTTCCTCGACGGCAAGCTCCCCGCCTTCTCCACCGAATTCACCTGCGGCGGCGGGAATCACTAGGGCATTGGGAATTGGAGGGGGTGCGGGAGATCCTTTCTCCGGAAAGGTTCTCCCGCACCCCCTCCAAACCTCCCCCCCACCCTCTCCAAAGACTTTCGCGCTTATCGAATCCCTGTCCGCAGTTTTCCCGGGAATCGAAGAAGGGAAGATCCCCTTTACCATTATTGTTGCATTGTATGAGGAATCATTATGGAACTGCTGCTCGTCACGCCTCGCCCCGAAGTCTGGAATGAATGCCTGCCGGTGTTTCAGCGCGGGGGCAACACGCTCCAACAGGCCGCATCGCTGGAAGATGCCGCGCCGCTCATCCGCGACACGCCGCCCGTTCTCGCCATCCTCGATCTGGAGCTTGAAGGAAAGGCTCTCCGTCAGGCCGTCATCGACATCATGATGATCAACGCCAGCGTCCACACCGCCGTCGTCAGCGACATGGACCCAGACGAATTCCACGAAGCCACGGAAGGGCTCGGCATCCTCATGCCCCTGCCCACTTCCCCCAAGGCCGACGATGCCGAACGCCTCCTCAAGGCTCTTGCCGGGGTCATGTAGGGTCGCCGTACCGCGCCCCCTATGGCGAAACGCCTTGTGAGGGACATGCGCCTTCGGCTCCGCTGGAGCAGAGGGCGCTTCTCCGTTGGGGAAAAGTACGAACATCAGCTTATTGCCGTTTCCGCTCCGACCAGACGGGACCTCTTTGAACCCGATTCATATCCGCCTTGAATACCAAAGGGATGGACAGCACGCCCACGTGCTGGTAACCAAAGGGGAAACTCCGTATCCGGGCGGGAGGGCACATGCGTTCCATCGTATTCAGCACGGTTTCCCATCTAGATATGTACACCGGCGAAGATCGGAAAGACCGCTGGCGCCCTCTGCTGGAGCTGCTGCGCATTCACGACTTCAAGGTGGACAGGCTGTATTTCTTCATCAGCCACCTGTACCGGCACATCGTCCCCACGCTGGTCAAGGACATGAACAACGTCTGCCCGGAGACCGAGATTGTCCCCGTGATCACCAACCTCAACGGCGTGCTCACCTACGAGGACATCGCCCCGGCCTACAAGGTGTTCAGCGCCTACTTTGAACAATACCGCTTCGATCTGAGCAACGAGCGGTATTTTTTTCATCTGGGGCCGGGCAACCTGTTCCAACATGCGCTCATGCTGATCATGCTGTTCCACTTCAAGCGCCTGCCCTTCCAGATGCTCCGTCTGGCCCCCAACCCGGAAAAGCCGGGCGACATCATCATGGAGATCTACGAGGGGGATATCCGCAAGTGGATCGCCAGCATCGCGGATTCGGAAAAACGCAATGTCGCGGCCCAGACATTCCTCAAGTCGTGCATCGAAACCCGAAACCCCGTATTCAACAAGCTGATCGAAGAAATGGAGCATGTGGCCACCCACTCCACCGCGCCCGTCCTGCTTTCCGGCCCCACCGGTTCCGGCAAATCCCATCTTGCCAGAAAAATTTACGAACTCCGCTACAATAAAGGACTAGTCCCGGGTTCCTTCGTCGAAGTGAACTGCGCGACACTGCAGGGCGAAAGCGTGCTTTCCAACCTGTTCGGCCATGTGCGCGGCTCCTTTACCGGCGCGACGACGGTGCGTCAGGGGCTGCTCAAGACGGCGCATGAAGGCATCCTCTTCCTTGACGAAATCGCGGAGATCCCGCTCCAGATACAGGTGATCCTCCTCAAGGCCATCGAAGAGAAAAAATTCTACCCCTTCGGATCGGATACGCCGGTACACAGCGACTTTCAGCTTATCTGCGGCACGAACCGGGATCTTGCCGAAGAAGTCCGGCAGGGGCGCTTCCGCCTCGACTTGTTGTCACGCATCAACATGTGGCATTTCCGGCTTCCCGCACTCAGGGAACGGTTGGAGGACATCGAGCCGAACATCAACTACGAACTTGACCGCCACACGCGGCTGAAAGGCTTCAAGGCGGATTTCCTGCCCGAAGCGCGGGAACGCTATCTGAACTTCGCCATGTCGCCCGAAGCCATCTGGCCGGGGAACTTCCGCGACTTGTCCTCGTCCATCGAACGGATGCAGAGCTACGCCCTCGGCGGCATCATCAACGAGGAGCTTGTGGAGGAGGAGATCATCCGGCTGCGTGCGATATGGCATACCCCGGCCCTCGCCGAGCTTCCCGCCCCGAAACAGGGGGCCCCGCTGCTGTCAAGGCTGTTCACCCCCTCCCAGCTTGATCAGATGGATCTGTTCGACAAGATACAGCTGGAAAACGTCATCAGGGTATGCTGTGACTGCTCCACACGCACGGAGGCCGGACGTAAACTGTTCGGCGTTTCGCGTGGCCGAAAAAAACATGCCGACGATACGACCCGGCTCAACAAGTATCTCAAATCGCAAGGCGTCACATGGGAGCAGATCCAGTCGTTGCGGTACCGCTGACCCGGACGGCTTGCGCGGGCATTGTTCCCGAGGCCTAAAAAAGTTGCGGCAAGGCACGGGAACCGCTTCCGTGATGCGGGGATACCTTCCATGACACGAGCGGCAAGGCAATCAGGGCGGGAGGCAATCTTCTCAGCAGGAGGATGCTTCCCGCCTTTTGGCTGGAACGGGGAAGTTGCCCGGCGGCCCTCCATGAAAGGGGTCTTTGTAGCGGAAGGGGTATCTTCCTTTACGGAAGGCCGTCGGGGTATGGGGGGGAAGTATCGGGGGAGCGATCAACGGGAAGAGACAAGCAGCATGACCGCCAGCCCGGTGAAAACGCAACCGGCGGCACGGTTCAGGAACAGCTGCCCCTTGACGGAACTGTTGAAACGCCCGGCGACCCGCCCCGCAAGCAGTGACACGCAACCAAAGACCAGCAGCGTGGCAAGCTGGAACAGCGCGCCAAGGGCAATGATCTGCGCCGTAAGGCCGCCCCGCGCGGGATCGGCGAACTGAGGCAGGAAAGCAAGGAAGAACAGCGTCACCTTGGGGTTGGTGATATTCATGATCACCCCTCTCCGGTACAGCGTGCCGTATCCGGGGAATTGCGCCTTCTGGAGCGAAGCCTTTGAGGTTCCGCTGCGGAAAGAGAGCCACGCCAGATACAGCAGATAGGCGGCCCCCGCGAATTTCAGCACATTGAACGCCGTTTCCGAACTCTGGAACAGAGCGGCGACCCCAAGCGATACGGCGGTGATATGTACGAACAGACCGGTGATCAGCCCGCAGGTCGTGGCGAACCCCGCACGCGCGCCGTACAGCGCCGATTGCGTCAGCACAAAAAGGATGTCCGGTCCGGGGGCGAGCCCCATGACCACCGATGCAACAAAAAAAGCCCCTAGCGTTTCAACTGGCGGCATAGCCTTTCCTTTACTTGCTCAGGCGGGAAAAATTCCGCCCTCTTCTCTTCAGGCGAGGTGTTGCGGGATTCTAGGGTTCCAGTGTTTTCCGGCCCGTGCCGACCGCCCAATAGCCACATCAAGGATACCGACCCGTAAAGCCGGGAGGTTCCCGGCTTGTGCCGGTCGCCCCGTGTAATGCCGGACAGCGAACCTTCAGGTGGAAAACACAGCCGGACAATCAAAGACCACCCGCAACACATCTCGTGAAAGCCGGGAGGAGAGCCTCCCCCCGGCGGATTTTACAGAGCGGATCAGTCCTTCGCCGTTTCCTCGGAAGCGGCCTTGAAACCGCGCTCGAAGCAGTTCAGGTTGCTTTCCACAAAGGCGGGCTTACCGTTCTTGCGGATCGCCTCCATCTGGCTCTCCTTCGTAAGCGGCATGTCCGCGGCCCCGTACAGCGCACCGAGCATGACCATGTTCAGGCCGAGCGGGTTGCCCGCTTCCAGCGATTCCTTGCGGGCGTCGAACGCGATCACGCGGCCCACTTTGGCGCGCAGGCAGGCAAGCAGCTCATCGACGGGGGGATATGCCGCCGAACCGCCGGGAATAAACGGCACTACAGGCGCGGTGTTGGTGATCACGATGGTGTCGGCATTGGCCTTGCTCAGGGCGCGCACGGCTTCCATCGGCTCGAAGGCCAGCAGGATGTCCGCGCAGTTGTCGGAAATGGTGGGGCTCTGCGCGCCGCCGAGCACGACCGTGGATTCCACCACGCCGCCTCGCTGGGCCATGCCGTGGGTTTCGCTCATGAGGACGGGCACGCCCATGCTCAGAGCGGCCTCGCCGATCATTTTGGAGGCCAGCACGTTGCCTTGCCCTCCCACGCCCACAATATAGATTCTCAAGGTATTCATGACGGCTCCTTTTATTTTTGGGGACGGATCGCATTGTTCGGGCAAACTTGGGCACATACGGCGCAGCCGATGCACTGGACGGGATCGATGGACACCTTGCCGTCCCGAAGCTGGAAGGCCGGACAGCCGAACGTGTCCACACAGGTATGGCAGTTGACGCAGCGTTCCCCGTCGATGCCGAACACGGGTTTCTTGGCCTTGGACAGGCGGCGCATGTGCAGCGGGCAGGGTTCGCGGCAAATGATCACGGAAACGCCGTCGTGCTCCAGCGCGGCGCGGGTCGCTTCCGCCACCTTCTTAAGGTTGGTGGGCCGGACGGTCTGGATGTGCTCCACGCCGAGCGCCCTGATGACGGCTTCCATGTCGATGCTGGTCAGCGGAGGCGTGCCCGGAGCCTGCGGCAGGGACGCGTCGCGGCCCGGTGAAGGCTGATGCCCGGTCATGGCCGTAACCATGTTGTCGAGGACGACCAGCACGAAGCGGTGGTGGTTGTAGACGGCGTTGGCGATCCCGGTCAAACCGGAGTGGAACAGCGTGCTGTCGCCGATGAAGCCGACGATGCGCTGTTCCGCCCCGACCGCCAGTTCCAGACCGGCGGGCATGGAGGCCGCCGCGCCCATGCACACGCCGATGTCGGCCATGCGCAGAGGCGGCATGAATCCGAGGGAGTAACACCCGATGTCCGTGGCGAAGATGACGTCGCGGCCTTCGCAGCCGAGTTTCACGCCATAGTAGGACATGCGGTGCGGGCAGCCCGCGCACAGGGACGGAGGACGGTTGACCAGCTGCGGGGCATCCGTGAGATCCAGCGGCGCGGGGGTCACGTCGGCGACGCTGAAGGCTTCGGCTACGGCGGCGCTCACACGGGCGGGGGTATATTCGTACAGCGTGGAAAGGTCGGCGGTCCCCTTGCCGAGGATGGTCAGGGTTAGGCCGTTCTTCTGCGCCATCGCGCGGAGGGCTTCCTCAACCAGCGGCTCCAGCTCCTCAAGCACAAGCACCGTATCCTTGCCGCGCAGGAATTCCAGCAGGGCGTTTTCAGGCAGAGGCCACGCCATGCCGAGGCGGAACACGCCCACGGTATCCGAAAGGCCGCATTCCTTCACGGCATCAAGCACATAGTTGACCGCGGCACTGCTGGCGACCACGCCGAGGCGCGTATCCGCCGGGCCTTCCACACGGTTAAACGGGCTGGCGTCGCTCACCGGAACCAGGCTGCGCATACGCTCGACCAGACGCTTGTGATGGCGCACGGCATTGCCCGGCAGCGGCACGAACGCGTAATCCTTTTCATAGTGGCGCGGCCCGGCCTTGGGGCGGATGTCGCCAAGCTCCACCACGCCGCGGCTGTGCGCCACGCGGGTGGTCGCCCGAACCATCACGGGCATCCCCATTTGCGCCGAAAGTGCGAACGCCGCCACGGTCATATCCTTCATTTCCTGCGCGGTGGCGGGTTCGAAGCAGGGAAGCCCGAACAGGCGGGCATACTGCCGATTATCCTGCTCGTTCTGGCTGGAGAACATGCTCGGGTCGTCGGCGCTGTACACCACGAGGCTCCCGCGGACGCCGAGATACGTCAGCGTGCCGAGCGGATCGGAGGCTACGTTGAGGCCGACGTGCTTCATGGCGGTCAGACAGTTCAGGCCGCCCATGGACGCGCCCGCAACGGCTTCCATCGCCACTTTCTCGTTGGTGGCGAAATCCATGCGGAAACCGCCCGCGCCCTGCAATTCGTACAGCAGGTTGCTCACTTCCGAGGAAGGGGTGCCGGGATAGCAGCTCGCGTAGTCGAGCCCGGCTTCATACGCGCCCCGCACGAGCGCCTCGTTGCCCATGAGCAACGCCTTTTTGCCGATTTCACGTTCGAGAAGCACTGACATAACGTCTCCTTTATCGTGTTGATTCCATACATAGTGTTATGGGGTTCCGCCTGCGGCTGCCTGCGCCCTTTCGAGGCGCGGAGGCCTTCGCCGCCGACCTCCTTCCACCCATCAACCATTCTGAGAAGAAAGGGAGGCGGGGGAAGGGCAGCCCTCCCGTGCAACCGATTCTCTCTTATGGGCCTTTTCCCTGAGCACAACCGCCGGGGCGACGCCCAGCAGGGTTATGGCCGCAGCCACATAAAGGGCCACGAGGTAATCTCCGGACCATGCCCGGATCAGGCCGCCGATGAACGGCCCGCACACCGAGGCGACCATGAGCGGGCTCGTGCTGAACCCGTAGTTCACCCCGAAGTGGCGCGGCCCGAAAAAGGCCATGATCAAGGCCGCAAGCTGGGGAATGGTCCCGCCGAACGCCAGTGCCACCGGAACCGCCGCAATCAGGAAGCCCGCCATGCCGAACCGGGACGGCAGCGCCGCCAGCAGCACCAGCCCGCATCCCATGAACACGGCGTCCAGCCCCATGCCCCACGCCCGGCCGAACCGATCGTGGACGTATCCGAAGAACAACCGGCCCACGCCGTTCGCTATCGCGTACACGCCCATGCCGAGCCCGGCCTGAGCCGCGGTCAGCCCGCATTCCAGCGCATAGGGAACGATGTGCCCGATGATCATCAGCCCGCCGATCTGGATCGTCAGCATCCAGCCCCAGATCATCCAGTAGGACGGCGTATGGAGCATGTCCCGCAGGCCGACGCCGTCGCCCTCTTCCTTGCCGGGAGCCGCTTCGGGCATACGCAGGAACAGCGAGCCGAGCACAATGATGCCAAGGAAGAGCACCGCCAGCGCCATGAACGTGCTGGAAACGCCCACCTTGCCGATGAGCCAGCCCGCGCCGACCGTCCCGAACAGGAGCGTGCCGAGCGCAAGGGCCATCGTCAGCAGGCCGCTCACCAGCCCCTTGCGCTCAGGATACCAGCGCAGGCATACGGCGGCGGGGACAAGGTTCACGATGCCGATGCCGAACCCGGACACCACCCCGTAGCTGAGGTAGAGGCCGATCACGGAGTCGATGCGCGACGCCCACAGCAGCCCGACGCACAGCAACGCGCCGCCGATCTGTACCGCACGGGCGGGCCCGAACCGGAGAAGCTTTCCCCCGGCGAACATGCCGAGTGAGAAGAAGGTGATCATGAAAGTGAAGGTCAGGGACGTCTCGGGACGCTGCCAACCAAAAGCCTGTTCCAACGGGACCACGAAAATCGACCACGCATACAGAACGCCGCAGACCGTGCACAGCACAAGCCCCGCCAACAGGATGATCAGACGGCTCGGCGTTTTCATGATGCCTCCGTCCGCTCCGCAAAGGTATGCGCTTCTTCTTCGCCGCGCAGGACGCGCAGCACGCCGAGGGCGAGGGATTCCATCTCGTTTTCGCCGGGCAGCACATGTACCGGAGCGAGGAAGGACACACGCTCCGCCACCCAGTCCGTGAGCATCCGGGAGCGGGCGACGCCGCCCGTAAGCAGAATGGCGTCGAGGCGGCCCCGTGTCACCACGGCGAGCTTGCCGATATTTTTCGCCAGATTGTGGGCCATGGCCTCGTAAACCAGCGCGGCCTTCCCGTCACCCTCGTGGATGCGGCGCTCGATTTCCCGCGCGTCGGACGTCCCGAACCAGTCCATCAGCCCCCCCTTCCGCTGCATCCGGCGCATCATCTCGGGGAAGGTGACGCCGTCCTGCGTCGCCATTTCCGCAAGCTGGAAGCACGGCAAGCCGCCGGAACGCTCGGGCGCGAACGGCCCTTCATCGTCGGAAATCATATCCACGACACGCCCGCCCACATGCAGGGAAAGGGTGATCCCCCCGCCCATGTGCGCGACAATCAAGGATAGCTCGGGGTATTTCGCATTGTTCTGCGTGGCGTAGCGCAACGCGCAGGCCCGCATGTTGAGCATGTGCCCCACGCTCTTGCGCTCTATGGACGAAAACCCGGTGATGCGGGCGATGGGATCCATTTCGTCCACGGTGACGGGATCATAGATGAACGCCGGGATGCCGAGCGGCCTCGCCACAGCGTCCGCAAGCACGGCCCCAAGGTTTGAGGCATGTTGCATGACCGGACGGTGGCGCAGCACGTCGAGCATGGCATCATTGACACGATACGCCCCGGAACGCACCGGCGGCAGCAGCCCACCCCGCCCCACACAGGCGTGCAGGGACGCGGGATCAATGCCTTTTTCCGTCAATACGTCGAGCAGCAGGCGGTGGCGCAGCTCAAACTGCTCCATGACCGCCGGGGACAGTTTGGCGGTATCGTGGTCGCGGCTTTCCACAAACAGCGGGACCTCGTCCTCGTACACGGCGATTTTGGTCGAGGTGGACCCCGGGTTGATCACAAGAATGCGAAACATGCTGACCTCACAGGCAATTAGGCGTTCCGGGCGGCGAGGCATCCCAACGCGGTGGCATACAGTTTGGCGGACGGCGGCTCCGAGCGCGAAGTCATGACCACGGGCGCGGCTGCCCCGAGGATGAGCCCGGCCACCTGACTGCCCTTGAGGAAGTGCAGCAGCCCCTTGATCGCCACGTTGCCCACTTCCATGATCGGCATGAGGAAAATATCGGCGTCGCCGGAAACCCGGCTTTCGATGCCCTTGTGCAGGGCGGATTCGCGGTTCAGGGCCACATCCATGGCAATGGGGCCTTCAACGATGCATTGCGTGGGGAACTCGCCCCGTTCCCATGCCTCGACCAGCCCGGCGGCGTCGATGGTCGCGGGATTGTGCGGATCGACGCGTTCGTTGGCGGCGAGGCAGGCGACCTTGGGGCATTCGTAGCCCCACGAGCGCAGAGCCAGCAGCGCGTTGGCGAGGATGTCCTTCTTGGCGGCAAGGTCGGGATTGATGTTCATCCCGCCGTCGGTACTGTAAATGAGCTTGTGATAGCCCGGCAGTTCCACGGCGGCGATGTGCGACAGCCTCCGGCCCGTGCGCAGCCCTTCTTCCTTGTTCAGCACACCGCGCAGGAAGTCCGAAGAGTTGAGCATACCTTTCATGAGTACCCCGGATTCCCCGCCGCGCACCGAGCGCACGGCCTCCCGCAGCGCCGTCGCGGGATCGGCGGCATGGCGGAGTTCGGCCCGGCCCTCGATGCCCGCCTGTTCAACCAACGGGCGTACAACCGCCTCATCACCGTACAGGATAACGTCGGCCAGCCCTTTATCCAGAGCCATGCGCGCGGCTTCCACGGTTTCACTGTCCGCGTTCGCCACGCACACCACTGTCCGGGGCATGGCCTTCACCTTGTCGATCAGTTCCGAAAAATGTTGCAGCATGAAAAGGCTCCTGTGGAAGAAAGCGGGAATACGGGAAAAGGAATGCTCTTTGAGAACGGCGTTCCGCCCTCCTCCCTGCGTCCCTTCCCCCACCGCCCAAAACGATTCGGGCGACGGGGCCTGGACAAAAACTTTCTTTGTAATATATTGTTTTTATTAATTATTTTATCTTAACAAAGGGTACAAAGCTCCTACCCTCCCCAAAAAGGAGGGAACAAACAGCGAGACACCGGCCCACAAAGGGGACGTCAGCCGCGCAAGGCTAATCGGAATAGTCGGCCAACACGCCGTTCACCACGAAACGGGGCGGCTGGCCATGAACGAGCACACGCTCCAAGTTTTCAAGCGCCTGAGAGAGCATCCGCCCGAACGCGGCGCGGGTTACGCCCGCGAGATGCGGCGTCAGCAGGACACGTTCGGCGGGAATGGACAAGAAAGGATTTTCGGCGCGCCCGTCGTCCGCAAAGCAGTCGAGCGCCGCGCCGCGTATCCGCCCTTCCGCGAGGATACGGGCCAGATCCGCTTCCACCACCACACCGCTCCGGGCCGCGTTGATCAACAGGGCATGGGGCTTCATGGACGAAAGCAGGTTGTAATCCACAAGGTTGCGGGTACTGCCGTTGAGCGGGCAATGCAGGGAAACCACGTCGCACTCGGCGAACAGCTCCGCCACATCCATACGCTCGACCCCGTTTTCAGCCGCGAACTCTTCAGGCCAGAAGGCGTCGCAAGCGGCCACGGAACACCCAAAAGCCTTGGCGAGCGGGACGACCGCGCGCCCGATATTGCCGAGCCCGAACAGCCCGATCCGGCATCCGCGCAGCTCAAGGCCGCCCTGCTCCAGAAGTTCGGCACGCGAAGCCGCATAGCGTCCGCGGCGGATTTCCCCGTCGGCCCATGCGAGGCCGCGCTGGAGGTTCACAATGGCGGCCATCACGTATTCCGCGACCGAGGACGCGTTCATGTTCGGCGAATTCGATACCGGAATACCGAGCTCCGCCGCCGTGAGGTGGTCAACGGAATCAAAGCCCGCGCCCGTGGTCTGGATGAAGCGGATGGACGGCATCCGTTCGAGGCAGAAGGCGTCCACATACGGCTGGGACGGCGGGAGCAGAAGCGCCTGCGCGCTCTCTGCCGCCGCGATCAGGACGTGGCTGCCGTTGGGAGGCAAAAAATGCAGAGAAAGGGTTTCCGGAAGGGTCATACCGGATTCCGTAAACCGGGAACGGGGGAGCAGGCTGAGGACCTTCATGGCGTTCTCCTTTTCGCCTCTTGAACGGCAACGTCTTTCGCGCTTCGCGACGACACGCTTTTTGTTTCGCTTCTGGGGAAAGCGCCGCAACGCCTCCCCGAAAGCATCCGGGGACGGGACCCCCGCCATGCGGGGATCCCTTTTTCACTTACCGCATCATGGCGGGCAGCCACGTGCTCAGCGGCTCAAAGGCGATGCAGAAGCCGAGGCACAGGAAGAACGCAAGGACGAAGGGTATCGAGGAGCGGTACACCAGCGAGAGCGGAACATCCGCCAGTTCCTTGGCGACGAACAGGCTGACGCCGAAGGGTGGGGTCATGCCGGCCATGGTCACGAGGATATTGATGATGACGCCGAACCAAATCAGGTTCCAGCCGAACAGCGCGGCGAGCGGCAGGAAGATGGGCACACAGATGAGCATCAGCGGGATGGCCGGGATAAAACAGCCGAGCAGGCTCATGCACACGATGATGGCGAACATGACGGCCATGGGCGGCATGTTCATGGAGGCGATGACGCCGGCGAGGATCATGGGGATCTTGCTCATGGTCATGAAGTAGCTGAACACGCCCGCGCCGCCGAGGACCGTAAAGGCCATGCTGATCGTCTTGCCGGTATCGTTGAGGCCGCTGGTGACGATGGACCAGCTCAGGCGGCCCATGACGAGGGCGAGGAACACGGTCGTGAACGCGCCGATGCCGCCGCCTTCCGTGGCCGTGAACATGCCGGCGTAGATGCCCCCGATGACCACGATGAAGATGATAATGATGGGCAGGCCGGTCTTGAGCGAAACGAGCCGTTCATGCATGGGCACGCGGGGCAAGGCGGGGGCCAGCTCGGGATTGCGCCAGACCATGATCATGATGACGACGATGAAACAGGCCATGCACACGAGGCCGGGGAACACGCCGGCGATGAACAGGTCGGCGATGCTCTGTTCCGCAAGGACGCCGTAGATGATGAAATTCGAGCTCGGCGGGATGAGGCTGCCGATGCCGCCGGAACAAGCGAGCGTGCCGATGGCCAGCTTGTCGTCATAGCCGTGCCGCCGCATTTCGGGCAGGGCGATGGTCATCATGGCGATACAGCCGACCAAGGCGTCGCCCACCACCGCGCCGAGGGCGGTACAGGCGCACACGCTGGCTATGGCGAGGCCGCCGCGGAAATGGCCGCACCAGTTGCGGGCCGTGCGGTACAGGTCTTCGCCGAACCGGCTGTAGAAACAGAGGAAGCCCATCAGCAGAAAGAACATCAGGGGCGCCCACGTGTAACTGCTGCACGTGGAGAACCATGCCGTCCCGAACAGGTTCAGAGCCGCCGTCAGGCCGCGCAGGCTGGCGATGAAGACGAGCGAGGTCCCCATGAGCGCGAAGGCCACGGGCATCCCCAAGAAAAACATGGTAAACATATACACCATGCCGATGACGCCCTGCGCGGGCGCGCTGATGCCGGGCAGACGCTCGACCGCCACCCAAACCGACAGAGCCACGCCGAGCAGGCCGATGCCGAGCATCAAGAAAGCCGACCCCATCCCGCCGCCCCGGATAATGGCGGCAAGCTGATCCAAAAGATGGCTGAGCATGGCAAGGAACAACAGGACGCATCCGAACACGGCGAACCAGATGAACGGCTTGTAGGACATGTTCCATACCGAGGTGGTGTCGGTGGTGGTCATGGCGTACTTGCCCATGCAGGTTATGCAGAAAAAGACGACCGCAAGGCTCCAGACCGTGGTGATGGCCCCAAGCCGGTTCTTATTGAGTTCGCTCAGCTTGCCGGTCACGATGTCCATGCTGACGTGCCCGCGCCTCCAATAGGTATAGGCCACGGAGGAAAACAGCACCACGGACATGAGCATTTCGGTGATTTCGATGCTGCCGCTGATCGGCGATCCGATAACATAGCGCAAAAGCACATCCGCGAAGGTCAGGATGACCAGACCCATAAAGATATACATGCCGACAGCGCTTATCCTCTGGCAAAACGGTTCCGTGCGCCGTATCAGGGCAGATAGCGATTCCAGCTGGGCGGCCAACGGGGGCGTTTCAATGGCGTTGCTGCTCATAAGTTCAGACCTTGATTGGGGAGGTTGGGCGGCGGGGACCCCCCGCCGCCGTTCGGAACCGATGGCTTACTGCTGCTTGACGTAACGGTAGGCTTCAGACTGACGCCACGGCGTGAAATACTTGGCTTCCAACTGGTGGAACGTCTTCTCCAGTTCGGCGCCCCGATAGCCGGCCTTGTCGAGCGACTTGAACCACGCCTGCGCCGGGACGGCGGCCAGCTTGTCGGCGCGGGCATAATCCTCGTCGGACAGGACATGGACGGTGCCGCCCATTTCCTTGATCCACTTGTCGAGGCTGCCGTACACGTTTTCAGCCCAGAACTTTTCCAAAAGATTAGGGCCGTAATTCTGGGACATATCGTCGACGATGGCCTTGAGGTCGTCGGGCAGGCTGTCGTAGCGTTCCTGATTCATGACCACATAAAAGGCGGTTCCGGTGATGTTCAACAGCGTGACGTGCTTGACTTCCTCACCGTAGCGCCGGGAAATCAGCGGATCGAAATCCATGACGATACCGTCGATGATGCCGCCCTGCATGGCCTGATACAGATCGGACATGTTCATGCCGACCACGGAAGCGCCGAGGGCCTGCATGGTTTCAAAGCGCAGGCCGCCGCCTTCAAAGCCGAGCTTCTTGCCCTTGATGTCGTCGAGCTTCAGGATGGGCGCGGACTTGGTCATGACACAGTCGCCCACGGGGTAGGCGTGGATGAACATGAGCTTGACGCCCTTGATTTCCTTCTTCAGGACTTCGGGATGGGCCTTATAGAAATCGCTCAGCATCTCATAGGCATTGCCGAGAGCCATGCTGGGGTTGGCGGCGGAAAAAATCTGAGAATGGAAGGGGAACGCGCCGGGGTTGGAGCTGAAAGGCGCTTCGGCCAAGTCCGCTATGCCGGTGCGGACGGAGTCCATGGCGTCGGAACGCTTGCCAAGGGCGTTGGCGAAATAGGGTTCAATCTTGATGCGCCCGTTGCTGCGCTTTTCGAGCTCGTCGCACCAAGGCTTGATGGCATTGACCCACCGCTGATGGATAGGCGGCATCCCAAGGTTGAAAGTCAGCACGATGGGTTCTTCGGCGGCACTCTTCTGCGCGAACAGAGCGGGAAGGCACAGCGCCGCGGCCAACGTCAATGTCAATAATGTCCTCTTCATGGCGTCTCCAGTCGGGTTATACAGTTCCTGTCCTTGGAGCAGAGCCGGAGGGGCCGCCCCTCCGGCCCATTCACACTACAGTGAGGCGACCATCTTCCGGATGCGGTCGACACCTTCCAGACAATCGTCCAGCCCAGTGGCGCAGGAAAGACGGGTGTTGCACCCCGCGTACGGCCCGTATTCGGAACCGGGCACGCAGGCCACATAGTATTCGTCGAGAAGCTTCGCACAGAACCGCACGGGGTCCAGCCCTGTCTTCTCGTGGTTCAGGTAGATGTAGAACGCGCCCTTGGGAGCCGCGAAGGACACGTTGGGTATGGTGGACAGGGCTTCCATCATGGCCTTGCGCCGGATGTCGAACTGCTGGCGCATTTCCTCAACGCAATCCTGCGGGCCGGTCATGGCTTCCACGGCGCCCCACTGGGCGAAGCTGTTGACGGAGAGCACGAAGCTCTGCTGCAACAGGGCCATGCCGCGGATAACTTCGGCGGGGCCGGCAAGGTAGCCGATGCGCCAGCCGGTCATGGAATAGGTCTTGGAGAAGGAGCCGAGGATGACGGTACGGTCTCGCATACCCGGTTCGGACGCGATGGAACGGTGTTCGAGGCCGTCATACAGCAAGCGGTCATAGGCTTCGTCGGAAACCACCAGCAAGTTGTTGGCCTTGGCGAAATCGGCGATCTGGCCGAGCTCTTCCTTGGAAAGAACCGCGCCGGTGGGGTTGTGCGGGCTGTTGATGAACAGCATCTTGGTGCGTTCGCCCGCTTCCGCGCCGCCCCAGCCGAAATCGGGGGCCTTGAGCGCATAGGCACGAACCTGCGCGTCGGCGATGGAGGCACAGTTGTAATACAGGCCATAACCGGGAGACGGCAGCAGCACTTCGTCGCCGGGCTCAAGCACGGCCTTCATGGTCAGGAGGATGGCCTGCTGCCCGCCGCAGGTGATCATGACCTCGGTCTTCGGGTCATAGCTGACGCCGGTCTGCCGCTTGATGTGCTCGGCGACGGCTTCGCGCAAGGGCAGGATGCCCATGTTTGGGGTGTAGTGCACGTATCCCTTGTCCAGCGCGGCCTTGGCGGCTTCCTTGATGTGGGCGGGCGTATCGAAGTCGGGGCGGCCGATACTGAAAATGACCACCTTCTTGCCTTCACGCCGGTAGGCTTCAGCCTTCTGGGTGGCGGCATGGATGCTGGAACTGGGGATTTGGCGCGTCATGGCGTTCAAAAAGGATGGCATGACTTTACTCCGCGGTAACGAGGTTGTCGGGCGTGGCGCCGTCCACGTATTGGAACAACTGGTCAACGGACATGCGGGACATGGCGTTGAGCGCATCCGTAGTGAAGGCCCCGGCGTGCGGGGACAGAATCACGTTGTCCAGCGAGAACAGCGGGGAAGCGGTGAGCGGCTCCTGCGAATAGGCGTCGATGATCGCGCCGGAGATGACCTTGCCGCGCAGGGCTTCGTACAGGGCGTCCTCGTCCACGATGCCGCCGCGGGCCATATTGACGAGCAGCGCGGAGGGCTTCATGAGCGCCAGTTCCGCCTTGCCGATGAACCCGGCGGTGGTTTCGTCGAGGGGGCAATGCACGCACACGATGTCCGACTCGGCGAGCAGCTCGTTCAGTTCCCGGCGCTCGATGCCGTACTTGGCGGCAAGGGCTTCGGGCCAGCAGGGATCGGTCCCGAGGAGGCGGGCTTCGAACCCGGCCATCCGGGAAGCCACGCGGCTCCCGATGTTGCCGAGGCCGATGATGCCCACGGTCTTGCCGCAGATTTCACCGCCCATGGTCCGGGCCTTTTCCCACTGCCCGGTCCGCACGGCGTTGTCGCACTGCGGCACGTTGCGCAGGTAGCCGAGCAGCAACGCGAAGGTATGTTCCGCCACGGCCACGCTGTTCGCGCCGGGCGTATTGCAAAGCAGGATGCCGCGCCGGAGCACGGATGGGATGTCGATCATGTCCAGCCCGGTGCCGAGCTTGGCGATCAGCTTGAGGTTGGGGAGCTTTTCCAGCAGCTCGTCGGTGATGGTCAGGCTGTTGCCGGTGACGGCGATGTCGGCGGTGGCCAGCGCTTCAACGAAGCCGGGCGTGTTCACGCGCTTCCCGCGCCAGTCCAGCACTTCCAGGCGTTCGTCATCAAGCAGGCGGCGCATCTCGGCGTCGGAGAACTTGGCGAACGGCGGGGCTTCCACAAAAACGGTATGCTTGCTCATGTCCGCTCCGCCTAAACGAGGGTGTATAAGGGGAATTCAAAGGAAACGGCCTGATGGGGGCAGCTGATGCGGCAGTTGCCGCAATGCCAGCACTCACGCTTGTATGCTTCGATGACGTGAGGCGTTTCGTCGTGTTCCTTATCCAGTTCCAGAATGTAGCCGGGGCAATCCTTCACGCAGCGGCCACACTTGACGCATTTCTTGGAATCAAAAACCGGAGGCATGTCGTTTCTCCTTGTGAAAGATGCGGGATCACTCCGTCCAGCCGAACTGGAACGCGCCGTCCTTGCGGGTGAGCACCAGCCCCTTGGCGAGTTCGGGGTCCTTTTCGGGATAATCGGAGAGCTGGTACATGCCCCGCCCGCTTTCCTTGCGCTGGAGACAGGCTTCCAGATGGGCCCGGCACAGTTCGAGCAGGTCGAACGCCTCGTGCAGGCGCATCAGCTCGTGGTTGTTGGTGGCTACAACGCGATCCGTGTAGCTCTCCACAAGGGCGAGCTTTTCGAGAGCGAGACGCATACCGGCCATGTTCCGGCGGTACTTGGCGTAGTAGTCCATGATCTGACGGATGGGATCTTCAAAGTCGTTGTACTTCAGAAGGTTGGTTCCCTTGCGCTCCCAAGGGGCGAGGATTCGGTCGTGTTCGGCCTGCGCTTCCGCGTCGTCGATGACGCCCATCTCGGTGGACGCCGCATCGTTCGCGGCATGGAACGCCGCCACGTAACCGCAGCACATCGCGCCGGAGAAACTCGTAAAGTTGCTGCCCGCGAACAGGCCCTTCACCGTGGTTTCCAAGCGATCGTCGGCGAGGAGCATCCCGGAAACCGTCATTTCGGAAACTTCCACTTCCAACGGAGCCTTCTTGAACTCGATGCCGCGGGCCGCGCAGTAATCAAGGTAGGTTTCCTTGTCCGCGGGCATGAGCACGTACTGGAGGTGATGCACGTCCTCGTCGCTGAAGTGGGTCATATCCATATAGAACGGCGGACCGTTGCCCTCGACCTGTTCCTGCCACGTGCCCATGACCTGATTGCGGCGCTTGCCGTTTTCGCCCATCGGGTCATACTTGAACATGAACCGTTCGCCGAGCGCGTTGATTTCCTTGCCGCCCATGTTGTTGATGCCGTTCATGCCGGGCGCGCCCCAACCCTTGGGGATGAGCGTCGCGCGGCCGCTGATGTCGATATTGACCAGCGACGCGCCGATCTGCATGGGCAGGACGAAATAGCTGCCGGTGTTGTACGGCATATGCCAGCAGTTGTAGGGGGTGCCGGTGGAGTTGTTGGTCAGGCGCTGGGGGTGCCAGCCGAGGGAACAGATGGCGGTTTTGCATTCGATGGCGTACACTTCGCGGGTCAGGACGTTGAAGCCCATGCACCCCATGATGTGCCCGCCGCGCTCGAACAGGCGGGTGATGTGGAAGTCGTCGAGGATGTTGACGCCGGACTTGCGCACGCGGCGGGCCAGATGCCGCTTGATGGTCGTGCCGTTGGTGATGTGCAGCCACCACGCGCCGGGCTGGCCGAAGCCGACGGAACGATACCGCTTGCCGTCCTTGATCAGGAATTCCGTATCGACTTCCTCAAGGATTTTCACGCAAGGCTTGATGGCGTCGAACCACTGGTTGAGCTGGGCTTCGCGGTAGCCGAAAGCGGACTTCATGAAGAAGCCGACAAAGGCTTCGCGGGTGTCGTTGGGTTCGTCGGTGCCGAGCGCCGCCATGAAATGGTCGTTGCCGCCGCCGAGGCAGCCGGAGCTTTCCAGCCGCCCCTGCCCCACCATGAGCACGTCGGCCTTAAGTTCCGCCGCGCGCAGGGCTGCACCGACACCTGAAGCGCCGGTTCCGAGGATGAGCACGTCGGTCTTGATGCGCTTTCCCCAAGCTGTTTCTGTAACAAGCATGGTTTCTCCTTGGCTTCACTGAATAAAAAGGAAAGAAAAGGCCACTTATGCAACCGGAGTATCCGGTGTTTTCCTATTTCTTGTTCAGCAAAGGACATGCCAACGCATTATATTCGACTAGAGCTGATATTCTAATATGTTAGAGGAGAACACTCCACACAAAACGTCAATGGACAGAAAAATACATGATTCTATCAGAATATTTTCTGAATACAGAAATATTTCTGAAAAAATCCACCATCCGATAACCAAACACCATGCTCAAATGGCCTGATCTCCCGCCACAAACACGCTGAAGCCGCAAAAAAGATTCCATTCGGGCAAAGCGAATCTTTCTCTCTTGCGAAAAAACACCCAAACAAAAAGGGGAGCACGGCCAATCAATCGCCTGAACGAAAGGGAATCCGGCAATCCCGCTGCCCCTCCGCCTCTTCTGCCCACTGAAGGCCCCTTCCTCACCCCCACCGCGCAACGCTGTGCGCGGACTGCAAAAACGGCCATCCGTGCACAAAAACGTACGGGCACAAATAAAAAAGCCGCCTCCCAAACGGGAAACGGCTTTTTCTCGCCCTCAACAGACGTTCTTGAAACAATGTGCCCTGCCCCAAGGCAAGAAATCAAGTCACAGAAGAAACCACGTTACGCTCTCAAGAAACGCCTTACGGAAGAGCGACCGCGAAAGGGCACCCCTTCCGGGGCCTTCTCCCCCGCATTCCTCAATCATACCGCAGAACGCTCATCCCCTGCAGCCGGGAAAGAATCAGATTCTCGCGGCGGACGTTGGGAAGTTCAGCTCCGGGCTGGAGGGAGGTGACGACGGCCCGCCCGATAATGTGCCGGCCTTCGCCGTTCCCGTCATCGGTACGAACGCCCCAGACGTTGTGGAACATAACGGGCTCGCCCTTGTACTCCCCTATATATAAGGTAATGTGCCCGCGCAGCCAGAGCAGCGTGGCGAACGGAACCCCTTCGTCCTTGATGATGCTTTCCTTACCCGAGGGGGACGCCTTCACGAAGCTGATGAACTGCCATGCCTTGGCCTGCGCCGATGAGTTGCGTGGCAGCCACACCCCAAAAGGGACGAAAAGATCCCTCATCGCCAGCGAGCAGTCCCGGTTGAACAGGTATCCGCCCCAGCCGTAGGGCTGCCCCATCATGCGGTTGCCGATCTCGGCCGCCGCCCTTGCCGTCAGGGGAATGGGCTTGCGCACCGCATCGGAGGGAGACACCCGCACGGGCACGGCCACGGCACGGCCCTGCGGATCACGCACAGGGACCAGCAGCCTCAGCGAGGATCCCGATCCGCCGGACAGAGGCAACATGGTCCCGAGGCTCCCCGTGGTAACATAACGCCCCAGCTCATCCACCAGCGGGACGTCGTCACGGACGATGACCGCATACGTCCCGTTCTCGTAGCGCGAGCGGAACGGCGCGTCCGTCACAGCCGTATCCTCCGTGGGAACCCAGCCGGATACGAGCCCCGTCTCCACGAACACCCATGCGCCATCGGCGGAGGTATGCACGACAAGCAGCGGCATCCCCACCGGAAGCGTGGAGTACATGAACATATCGAAGGGGTACCCCTCCCCGGCCTCGGCAGGGTTCCCGAACCGGGGCTTATGGGTGGGCGCTTCGCGCAGCACCGTGGGCCGCACGGTAATCGCCTTGTCGAACCGGGACGGGTACGCATCCCGAGCGGCGTTCGCCGTCAGCTTGTCCCAATTCTCCTGCGTCCACGGCAACAGGTTTTCCGCCCATCCCCGCGCCTTGCTCCGCTTCTTCTGGCCGCCGAAAATGGCGAACGCCTCGGAGGCGGAAACGGAGGAGCGTACAGCCTCCCACGGGCCAAAGAACAGGCTGTTGAACCGGGCGTCCTGCCGGGCCTGCTCCGCAGCCGACATGAGGGGCTTGTCCGGATTGCCCTGCCGGACATAGACCAGCAAATCCTGCGGCAACCGCCGCAAATCCGCAATGCTCCCTTTCGGGCCTTCAAAGCTGCCGGACTCGACCGGAGGCAGGCTCCCGCCCTTGCGTCCGCCGCCGCAGCCGCCGAGCGCAAGGGCGCAGCACAGCAATACGCCGAGAGCAATCAGACGGAGGCTTCTCCCTTTCACCATTTGGGGGACAGAGACAACGCCCCGCCCCCCGAGCCTTTCATACGGCGGCACACCCCAAAAGCCCTTGCGGGCACCAGAAACCATCATGTGCGTTCACCCTCAGTTTGCGGACCGGCGGCCTCCGGGGCCGCCCCCAAACGTCGGGCCAGCCACGTATACCGCTTCTGCATCCGGTTGTTTTTAACGGCCATCGCCAAAGCGCGGGGCTCTCCCACCAGTACGACGAGACGCTTGCCCCGCGTCACCCCCGTATAGATGAGATTCCGCTGCAGCAGCATATAGTGCTGCGTCATCAACGGAATGACGACGGCAGGATATTCCGAACCCTGTGATTTGTGAATGGAAATCGCGTAGGCCGCCACTATTTCGTCGAGTTCTTCCCAATCGTACCCGACATAACGGTCATCATACCGGACAACAAGGCATTTTTCCTGTACGTCCACACTGGAAACCCGCCCGATATCGCCGTTATACACATCTTTCTCATAGTTGTTGCGGATCTGCATGACCTTGTCGCCGAGCCGGTAGAGCCGCTCTCCGCGCTGCAGGGCCTCCCCTTCGGGATTGAGCGCCTGCTGAAGCCGCAGGTTGAGGTTCGCCGCGCCCACGGTGCCCTTGTGCATGGGCGAAAGCACCTGGATTTCATCGAAAGGATCAAGCTGGAAACGGCGGGGGATGTGGTTCTTGACCAAATCCACGATGATGTCCGCCGCGCGATCGGGATCGTCCTGCCGCATGAAATAGAAATCGGAAAGACGATCCTTTGAGGATTCGAGGCGTGGCAGCTCGCCCCGGTTGATCAGGTGGGCGTTGCACACGATTTCGCTTTCCGCCGCCTGCCGGAACACCTCCACCAGCTCGACCACGGGCATGGCCCCGGAAGCGATGAGATCCCCGAGCACATTGCCCGGCCCCACGGACGGGAGCTGATGCACGTCGCCCACGAACACGATGGTCGCGCCGAGCGGAGCCGCCTTGAGCAGGTGGTAAGCCAGCATGGTGTCCATCATGGACGCCTCGTCCACCACGAGCAGCCCGCAGGCCAGCGGGTTATCCTCGTTGCGGGCGAACCCGTCGTCCTTGGGCGTGTATTCGAGCAGGCGGTGGATCGTGCGGGCTTCCCGGCCGATGGCCTCGGACATGCGCTTCGCCGCCCGGCCCGTGGGCGCGGCCAGCAAAATCTTGGCCTTGTTTTCCGCGAAAACCTGAATGATCGCGTTCAGGATGGTGGTCTTGCCCGTACCGGGGCCGCCGGTCAGGACCATTACTTTGGACGTCGCCGATGTGCGCACGGCCTCAAGCTGTTCCTCGGCCAGCGTAATGCCGAGCCGGGACACGACTTTCTCCACCACCTCGTCGGCTTTTGGGAACCGCACTGACTTCGGCGAGGCGAGGATACGCCGCAGGTAATAGGCAATCTTCGATTCGTAATGATGGAACCGGGTCAGGTACACGCCGATCTCGTCGTCGAGCTCCTCCAGCACCACCCGCTCCTCACGGGCGAGGCAGTCCACGGCCTCCTCGACGAACTCTTCCGCAATGCCGAGCTGGGAACAGGTCTGTTCCACCAAGGCCCGGCGGGGATAATAGACGTGCCCGTCGTCGATCTGCTTCATCAGCGTGTACAGCGTGCCCGCCTGAATCCGCAAAGGGTGCTCGCTTTCAAAGCCGAGCTTGGCCGCCAGCGCATCCGCCGTCAGGAAGCCGATGCCCCTGATGTCCATCGCCAGCCGGTAGGGGTTCTCCTGCACGATGGACAGCGCCTGCGGGCCGTAATGCTTATAGATACGGACGGCGAAGGAAGCGCCGATATCGTGCGGCTGGAGGAACTGCACCAGATTGCGCACGCCCTGATGCTCGGTCCAACACTCGACGATGGTCACCAGCTTCTTCTGGGTGATGCCGGAAATTTCCAGCAGACGCTGCGGCTCCTCATCGAAAATCCTGAGCGTATCTTCGCCGAACGCCTTGACGATGCGCGCCGCGATGCTCTTGCCGATGCCCTTGATCAGCCCGGAGGCCAGATACAGCTTGATGCCCTCGGCGGTGGCGGGGAGCAGGCTTTCAAAGGAATCCATCTGCACCTGCCTGCCGAAGCGGGCGTTGTTCACCCACCGGCCCTTGATGCGCAGGGACGCGCCCGCCTGCGGGCTGCCCATATGCCCGACCACGGTGACGAGATCCACCTCGTCCTTGCCTTCCGGCCTGACCCGGAACACCGTGTAGCCGTTTTCCTCATTATGGAAGACCACACGCTCCAGCGTGCCCTGCAATTCCACCGTATCATTGAGGGATGAAAGAGAAAGCTGCGTCATGCCCTACCCCATCCGCCGCTGCAGCAGCAGGGCGTCGGCCACGGTCAAGGCGGCCATCGCCTCAAGCACGGGATTGACGCGCGGAATGGCGCAGATGTCGTGCCGTCCGCCCACACGCAAGGATACGGGGCTGCCTTCGGCGTTCACGCTTTGCTGTTCCTTGGCGATGGAGGGGATGGGTTTGATCGCCACGGTCATCACCAGCGGCTGGCCGGTCGAAATGCCGCCGAGGATACCGCCGCAATGGTTGGTCGCGGGATTGCCCGGCGTCGATCCGGCCCCGGCCGGACGGTAGGCGTCGTTATTGAAGCTCCCCCGGCTGCGGGCCGCGGCGAAACCGTCGCCGATCTCCACGCCCTTGACCGCCCCTACGCTCATGAGCGCCTGCGCCAGCACGGCATCCAGCTTATCGAACACGGGTTCACCCAGACCGGAGGGCACGCCGAGCACCTCCACCCGGACGATGCCGCCGAGCGTGTCGCCCTCGCCGCGTACGGTACGGACCAACGCCTCCCACGGTTCCACGGCGGCCTCACACGGAGCGCAGTACGGACGGGACGCCGCGCCCGCCATGTCTTCCGGCGTAAAAGCCGGGGCGGGCATACCGCCGATTTCCAACGTGCAGGAACGCACCGAAATCCCCTGCGCCGCGAGCAGCGCGCGGGCAATGGCCCCGCCGGCCACACGGGCGGCGGTTTCGCGGGCCGAGGAACGCCCCCCGCCCCGGAAGTCGCGCACGCCGTACTTGGCGTCATAGGTCATATCCGCGTGCCCCGGACGCCAGACCGCCGCCAGCGGCCCGTAATCGCCGGAGCGCTGGTTGGTGTTCTCGATTTGGAAGCCGATGGGCGTTCCCGTGGTCGCGCCTTCAAAAACGCCGGACAGCAACCGGACAGCGTCCGGCTCCTTGCGCGTGGTCCCGGCCGTGCCGCCGCCGGGACGCCGCCGGTCGAGTTCCTTCTGGAGCAGTTCCTCCGAGAGGGCGATGCCCGCCGGGCAACCGTCAACGACGCCGCCGAGCGCCGGGCCGTGGGATTCCCCGTAGGTGGTCAGACGAAAAAGACGTCCGAAAGTATTTCCGCTCATGAATGCTCTTTCCTCCGTGTGACTCCCGCTATCAAAACACGATTCGTTTTCGGCGTCCAGAGACGAACCCCCAGGCGGAGCATGACTTTTTTCGCTTCCGCCTCCGCCGCCGCGCGCTTCCCTCCCTTTACAGACGGCGCCGTTCCCTACTATAGATACAAATTCACGCTACGGACAGGTACTTCCGTCCCTTCCGCGAAGACTTCAGCCCAAAAGGACATCTGTTGATGAATACGACCCTGAATATCGGACTGGCCGGACTCGGAACCGTCGGCGGCGGCCTTGTGCGCCTGCTGTCCGAAAACGCCGAAGAAATCCGGGCCCGCTCCGGCTGCGACTTTAATCTGAAGGCTGTCGCCGTCCGCAATCCGAACCGTAAACGCGATCTTCCGGAGGGCGTGCGCCTGACGACCGATCCCATGACCCTTGCCGACGATCCCGACATTGACGTGGTCATCGAGCTGATGGGCGGCATCGACACGGCCAAGGAGCTCATCACGCGCAGCCTCGCAAAGGGCAAACAGGTCGTCACCGCCAACAAGGCCCTGCTCGCGGAAGAAGGCGAAAGCCTGTTCCGGCTGGCCGACGAAAAGGGCGCCACTCTTCTCTATGAAGCCAGCGTGGCGGGCGGCATCCCCATCGTCCAGACGCTGAAGGAAAGCCTTACCGGGAACCATATCACTTCGCTCGAAGGCATTTTGAACGGCACCGGCAACTATATCCTTTCGGAAATGACCAGCAAGGGCGTCAACTTCGCCCCGGCCCTCGCCGAAGCGCAGGAAAAGGGCTACGCCGAGGCCGATCCCACGCTGGACATCGACGGGTTCGACACCGCGCACAAGCTCGTGCTGCTTATCCGCCTTGCATGGGGCGTGGACTATCCCTATACGAAAATGCCCATCGAAGGCATCCGCAACCTCGACAAGATGGACATCGACTTTGCCCGCGAGTTCGGCTACCGCATCAAGCTCCTCGGCCGCGCCCGGATGCGTGACGGCAAGCTCGAAGCGGGCGTCTTCCCGACGCTGGTGAACCACACCTATCTCCTTGCCCGCGTGGGCGGCGCGTACAACGCCGTGCGCGTGGAAGGCAATGCGGTCGGCTCCCTCTTCCTGCACGGACTCGGCGCGGGCAGCCTGCCCACGGCCAGCGCGGTGCTCGGGGACCTTATTTCCATCGCCCGCCAGAACAACAAGCTGAACTCCGGCTTCGTCAAACAGGTGCTCCCGCAAGCCGACATCCTGCCCCCGGAAGAAGCCTGCAGCACCTATTACATGCGCTTCATGGTCAAGGACGATCCCGGTGTCCTGCGCGACCTTTCCGGCGCGCTCTCCGATCAGGGCGTCAGCATCGCGCAGGCAATCCAGAAGGGACAGAGCGAAGCGGGCGTGCCCCTCGTCTTCATGACCCACGAAGCCCCGGTTTCCGCCATCCGCAAGGCCGTCGAAACCATGCGCAAGAGCGATTTCCTCCTTGCCCCGGCTATTTGTTATCGGGTCATGGGGTAAATGAAGCTATTGGGTTTGGGGAGGGGAACCTTTCTGGAGAAAGGTTCCCCTCCCCAAACCCCACTCCCTCCTCTCCCAAGACTTTCGACTTTATCGAATCCCCCATGACGATTGTATCCGGTTTGAAAATTGTTGCCCATCAGAGAAAAAGAAGAGCATCCGCATACGGATGCTCTTCTTTTAAGAACCTCTTTAAAGAATTGAAGGAAAATGATGGGTGGGCATAGAATTATGCTCATAAAAACAGACAGCCCCATATCGGGAATGCCCTTTCAAGAAGCGAGCCTACGGAACTTCCGCCGCGCGGCCTTCCACCAGTCGATCTTTTTGAGGATGGGGGCCGGAGGAGTTTTTTGTAAAAAACGCCCCCGGTCTTCTTTCCTCAGCCCTATCCTCTTCGAAATGCCGTCGCAAAGAAAATGCCGCCAAGGATGGCCGCGGAACTAAGGGCAACGCGCAGCGTAATGGGTTCGTTGACGAACAGCACGCCGCCGATGGCGGTGATCACGGGAACGCTCAACTGGACGACAGCCGCAACAGTGACCGTGAACCGAACCACAACCATGTACCAAATCACATAGCCGCTAGCGGAAGCCAGCGCGCCGGCCGCCAGTGCGTACCACATGCCGGGATTATCGAAACTCACCTGCGAAGGCAGGCAAAGCATCATGAGCAGGGTGAAGGGAACGGCCTTCATGAAGTTTCCGGCGGTCGATGCGGCGGGATCGCTCACGCCTTTGCCGCACAGGCAATAAACGCCCCATGCCGCACCGGATATAAAAATGATCAGGGAGCTGAAAAACGGCGGAGCGGTCAATCCCGGCAACAGCAGGAAGACAAGGCCGACCAGCGCAATGCCGATGCCGATGCCCTGTTGCCTGCTCGGGCGTTCGCCGGAGAAGAATCCGAAACCGATCATCGTGGTCTGCACGGCTACAGCGATGATCAGCGTTCCCACGGCGGTGGGCAGCTCGACATAGGCCCACGAAAAACACGCCATATAGGTAAACAAGGACAGCGCGCCGGGCCATGTCCCGGACTTGAACACGTTCTTGTGGCGCACGGCCATGATCAGCCACAGCATCAGCGCGCCGGAAATGAGACGGACCGCCGTATAGGTCACGGGCTCCATTTTGTACTCAAGCAGCGCCAAACGGCACAGCACTGAATTGCCGGCGAAAAGCGTCATGGAAAGCAACGTCAACAACGCCGTACACATCGTACTATTCATGAAACCCCACCTTACAAGAAAACGCGGCCGGAAAGAGGCCGAAAAAAGGAACGCGCCGCAAAAAATCCGCGCATAAGCGCGGCTCAACGAACATAGCATCAGCCCAGCGAGATGACAATATACCGCCCCTCCGCGCTTCTCAGGGAAAACCAGTTGACCGGAGCTCCGTTCTTGGTACATCTTCTCAAAGGCGAAACGAACTTCTACAGGCAGGTCAGCAATGGATACCACGGAAACGCTTTTGGGACGGAAACCGGCTTTTGTTCTCGTGCCCGGATCATGGTGCGGGGCATGGTGCTGGAAGCCGGTGGCGGACAGGCTCCGCAATGCCGGGCATACGGTTTTCCCCATGAGCCTCACCGGGCTTGCCGAGCGCTCCCATCTCCTTTCCGACCGGATCACGCTGGAAACCCACGTCATGGATGTGGTCAACCTGATCAAGTACAATGACCTGCGAGACGTTGTGCTTGTGGGGCACAGCTACGCGGGGATTGTCCTGACGGCGGTCGCCGAGCGCATCCCGCAATGCCTCCGCCATATCGTCTATCTCGACGCAATGGTCCCCAAACCCGGCGAATGCGCAATGGATCTGATCCCGAACGACGAAGCCGAGCAGCGTGTCCTCCGGGCGCGCCATGACGGCGGGATCAGCATTCCCGCCCCGACTCCGGGACATTTCGCCACCGAGGCCATGCGGGAATGGTTCAGAGACCACATGACCCCGCAGCCCATCAAGCCCTATTTCGATCGCATCGACGTCCGTGTCCCCCAGGGCAACGGCGTTCCCGTAACCTATGTTTCCTGCACGCCCGTGAAGCTTCACCCCATCGCCCTTTCTGTGGAGCGTGCCCGCAGGCTCCCCCTCTGGCGCGTCGTCGAAATCGCCTCCGGCCACAACGTCCATCTCCACCGCCCCGATGATGTTGCGGAAATCCTTATGGAGTGCGCCGAAAGAGCATGATGCCCCCATTCTGGCGGCTGAAAAACTCTTTCGTGGAACACCTACCCGTATCAAACCGGAGCCGTTTCTTTCCCTTGAAAACAGAAAAGGCCGCCCTTCCGGACGGCCTTTTGGTGTCGTTAGATCACCGACGTACTGAAACGGTATGCCCACGGCCCAAAAATCCCCTTAGAGGAAATGGCCAGCTCTCAACGGTGAGATGAGGGCGTACGGTAACGGCGGTGAAGGCGCTACATATAGAGTTCGAGCAACCCTTCAGGAGGGGTGATGCGGATGATCTCGGTATCGAGATCGATGTCCGCGACAAATTCGGGCACGGCGGGAAGCAGGATTTCCTTGCCTTCCGGCGTGAGGATGGACCAAAGTTCCTGCTCTCCGTGGAAAAGGACGTGATCCAGCACGCCGAGCTTTTGCCCCGTCGCGTCAAGCACCACGGAAAGCCCGAGCATATCGTGCAGATACACCTCGTCCTCATCAAGTTCGGGCAACGCGGATTCGGGAATGAGAAGCGTCTGCCCGCGCAGGAATTCGGCGGCCGTGCGATCGGGGGCCTCGACAAACCGGATCAGCGGCGTCCCCTGATGCATACGGACAGTGTCGATCTCCATCTTTCTGGGAGGCTTGTTCCCGGCCTGAAGATAAACCACATCCCCGCGCAGGAGCTCCAACGAGTCGGCATAGTAATTGACGCGGATTTCGCCGCGGATGCCGTGGGGACGGGCGAGCGTGCCTATTTCGACCAGATCGGCCGGGATGTTGCGCTGTTCCGCCACGAACTACTCCACGATTTCCAGCATGACGCGACGATGGGCCTTGGAAGAGGCCGCGCCGAGCAGCGTACGGAGCGCACGGGCGGTCCGGCCCTGCTTGCCGATCACCTTGCCGAGATCTTCCTTGGCGACGCGCAACTCAAGGACGGCGCCCTGTTCCCCTTCCACCTCGACGACCTGCACGTCTTCAGGCTTGTCCACAAGCCCTTTGGCGACAAATTCCACAAAATCTTTCATAGCGTACCTGTCCTGTTCGGTGAGGGAAAACAGCTCTCAGCTGCAGAGGCTTTCGGGAAAACATGTGTTCTCCAAGCGTGCCGCCGGAATTTTTGACGCGGAGCCTCTCCACCCATCAGCAAATGCGGGGTAGAGAAAAGAAGGGCGCCTACCGTTCTCTTCACAGCAACATAAAAAAAGACAAACGACCCGAGCCGACCCGCAGAGGCCGACCGGGTCGCTGAAAAGCTGGACAACCGAAAGGCGAACTAGGCGTCGGCCTTCTTGGCATACTGCTTCATGAGCGAACGCACGGTGTCGCTCATCTCGGCGCCGAGGTCCATCCACTTCTGCACCTTGTCGGTGTCGATCTTGATGTCGGCGGGGCTGACCTGCGGGTTGTAGTAGCCGAGGAATTCCAGCGGGCGACCGTCACGGCGGCTGGCGGTGTTGGTGGCCACGATGCGGAAGAAGGAACGCTTCTTGTTGCCCATGCGGGTAAGTCTCAGTTTAACGGACATTGGAACACTCCTATTGGTATCGTATAAAGTTGTTGCTCAAGGACAAGGGGGAATGCCTTGCGACCTGCACGACTGGGCCGGAAACTCGCCACCAGCCTTTCGGCCGGGGAATAACCGACCGGGTGCCGACGCGGCCCGCAAACGGAAGAGGATCAACGCTTTTTCTTGCGCTTCTGCCGTTCCGTCTTTTTCTTTTTCGTGGCGGATTTACCGCTGCCCGGAGCTCCGGGCAAACCGGGCATCCCGCCCATGCCGGGGAGTCCGCCCATACCGGGCAACCCACCCATCCCGGAAAGGCCGCCCATGCCGGGGAGCCCTCCCATACCGGGCATACCGCCCATTCCCCCCATCCCTTTGGGCAACGGAGGCATTTTCGGCCTGCCGCCCTTGGCTTTGGGGTTCATCACCTGCTGCATCATCTGACGCATCTGGGTGAACTGGCGCAGGACCTGATTGACCTGTGCCACGGTCGTGCCGGACCCGGCGGCGATGCGCTGCCGGCGGCTGCCGTTGATGAGATCCGGATTCCGGCGCTCTTTCATGGTCATGGAATTGATGACGGCTTCAGTGCGCGCCATCTCCTGTTCCGGGGCCTTCAGATCGCCGAGCTTGGAGGTCAGACCGCCAAGTCCGGGAATAAGCTTGAGGATATTTTCCAGCGACCCGATCTTTTTCATGCGGCGCATCTGGGTACGGAAATCCTCAAAATCGAACGTGGCCTTTTGCAGCTTCTTGGCCATGGCTTCGGCTTCTTCCGCCTCGAAAGAGCTTTGCGCCTTTTCGATGAGCGTGAGCATATCGCCCATGCCAAGAATACGCCCCGCCACGCGCTCGGGGTGGAACACCTCGAGATCGGAAAGCTTTTCACCGACGCCGACATACTTGACCGAAGCGCCCGTCACCGACTTGATGGACAGGGCCGCGCCGCCGCGGGCATCGCCGTCCATCTTGGTCAGGACCACGCCGGTCAGGGCCAGATCCTTGTTGAAGGCTTCGGCCACGGTCACGGCATCCTGACCGGTCATGGCGTCGGCCACGAACAAAATTTCCTGCGGCTGTACGGCGGACTTGATGTCCACCAGCTCCTGCATGAGCGGGGCGTCGATGTGCAAGCGGCCCGCCGTATCGAGGATGACCACGGTGCACTGCTTCTCTTTGGCGTCTTCGAGCGCGGCGCGGACAATGTCCACGGGCTTCATATCCGCCGAAGAAGCAAAGCAGGGGATGTCGAGCTGCCGGGCGAGCGTGCGGAGCTGATCGATGGCGGCGGGACGGTACACGTCCACGGGAACGAGATAAGGCCGCATTTTCTGCTTGCGCAGGAGATTGGCGAGCTTGCCCGCCGATGTGGTCTTACCGGAACCCTGAAGGCCCACCATCATGATGACGCCGGGCTGCGCGCCGCGCAGGTTCAGTTCGGTTGTTTCGCCGCCGAGCAGGGTAACGAGTTCGTCATGCACAGCTTTGACGAGCTGCTGCGTGGGGGTCAGGCTTTTTTCGACTTCCTGGCCGAGCACGCGCTCACGCACACGCTCCACGAACTCCTTGACGACCTTGAAGTTGACGTCGGCTTCCAACAGGGCAAGACGCACCTCGCGCAGGCCATCGCGGATATTTTCCTCGGTGAGCTGCGCCCGGCCGCTCAGGGAGCGGAACGCGCTGGACAACCTGTCAGATAAACTTTCGAACATGAACTTCTCCGTGATGCAGGAACTTCACAATTTGTAAGCCCCAGAGCGTTACCCATCTTTATCCCAAAAGTCAAGCTTCCGGGAAAGATTCCGCCGCGCCGGGCAAATCCTTTCCGTCCCTAGAGGGCGGCAGCGGGGCAAGCGTAATCCCCTTCTCCACGGCGTATTTTCCCGACCATGCACACAAGCCCCGCAGCACCGGGGCGAGCTCCATCCCCCTCTCCGTCAACGAATATTCCACATGGGGCGGGATGACCGGATAAACCGTCCGGGTAAGCAGCCCGGCAGCCTCCAGTTCGCGGAGCTGGAGGGTCAGCATCTTCTGGGTGATGTCCCCCAACTTGCGCTTGATTTCGCTGAACCGCTTGGTTCCGCTCAGCAGGTGCCACAAAAGAACGAGCTTCCATTTGCCGCCCACCAGTTCCATCGCCAGTTCCAACGAGCAGTTGTATTGCGGTTTGATCTGCTTCATGCCGCAAGCCGTCCCCTTAGTATCTTTTTAGGAACTATAGGATAAAAATGTGCGTACTTGCAAGAATGAATCATACCTCTATAGTACAGGCAAACAACTTTGGAGGTTTGCCATGAACGATTTCCTTTCGCTTGCCCAAAAAAGATATGCCGTCCGCTCGTATCTCCCCAAACCTGTTGAGGCAGAAAAGCTTGAGCGCATCCTTGAGGCGGGGCGCGTAGCTCCAACGGCGAAAAATACCCAGCCGTTCAGGTTCCTCGTCGTGCAGCACCCTGAAAGGCTGAAAAAACTTTCCGCCTGCACCAACGTGAAAGGCTACCCGCTGGCGATCATCGTCTGCAGTGTCGCTTCCGAAGTCTGGGTGCGTCCCTTTGACGGCAAGAGCAAGCCCGACACCGACGCGGCGATAGCGGCGACACACATGCTTTTGGAAGCGACGGATCTGGGCTTGGGCAGCTGCTGGCTCATGCATTTCGATCCCGCGCCCATACGCGAGCAATTCCGCATCCCCGAAGGGACAGAGCCTGAATACATCCTCGCCATCGGTTACCCGGCGGAAGATTCGCACCCCTCCGAGCGGCACACCAAGCGCAAGCCGCTGGAGGATCTTGTTGTTGAGGAATCTTTCTAGGAAAAGATTGGAGGGGGAGAGGCCCCTTTCTGGAGAAAGGGGCCTCTCCCCCTCCAAACCTCCCCCTCTCCCCCAAAGACTGTCAAAACCCCCGGCAAAGCCGGGGGCTTGAAACGCGGTGACCGCTCAAAGCGGTTTTTGCTATTCGCCTACGGCGAATTACAGCAGCTTAAGCTGCTCCACCTTCCTGTCTTCTTTTTCCTGGTTCCTTATGTAGAGCCGAATTTCCCGTTCTCCTACTCCTACCGTGCTTACAAAATATCCTCTCGCCCAGAAACTCGCTCCTGTTATTTTACGAACTTTTTCAAAATGTTTCGCTATCTCAATAGCGCTTTTTCCTTTTAAATAGCCCACTACTTCTGCCACCCCATATTTAGGTGGAATCGACAGTAACATGTGCACATGATCCACACACAGGTGCCCTTCCAGTATCTTGCAACCTCGGCGGTTGGCCAATTCATGAAATACGCCCACCAACTCCTCACGAATCTTGCCGTACAAAACCTTTTTCCGGTATTTCGGAATCCACACTATATGATACTTGCACTCCCAGACCGTATGACTTAAACTTTGTAATTGCTTCATAAAAAGCCTCCTTGTTCTGCCTTGAGCGGTTCGGACAAGGAGGTTTGCTGTTTTAGGGAATTGTCAAACTGCAGGAGCCCCCCGGCTTAGCCGGGGGATCACGTCAAGGATTTGCCTGGAGCAATGACAAAAGGGGAAGCACATCATTTCGTTTCGGAGGCATCCGTCTCCCGGTTCCGCACAACAAAAAGACGAGGAAACCCCGTCTTTTTTCATTGCAGGTAAATGCGATAAGAAGATTTCAACAGGACAATCCAAAAGATGACTCTACCCAACAACCGACACAACGCCCTTCCCTTTTTGACTCCCCAAACCACGAATAGGGATTCGATAAAGGGGAAAGTCTTGGGAGAAGGAGGGGTGGGGCGTGGGGAGGGGAGGAAGGACCTTTCTTCAGAAAGGTCCTTCCTCCCCTCCCCACATCTGCATCCCTACCCTTTCATCCTAATAATAACCTCACCGCCGGGGACCATGCCCTTGAGCGCACCGAGCATCCCCTTGATGCCGCCGGAAAACATCTGCGCCGTAAAGGGGTTAAGCCCCACGGACTGACCGTTGACGGTGACTTCAATGCTCCCGCGCGCGGCCACGCAATCGCCGGGCGTCTTCTCTCCAGCCACGATGCGCTGCGTCATGGCGGTACAGTCCGCTTCCCCGCAAGCTCCGCAATCCAGCGCGGGCAACAAAAAGCCCTTCTCAAGAACCAGATCGACCAGCGCATCCAGATCTTCGGCCGTGAACGACGGCAGCCCGGGGAGCTTGTTGTCCCCATACGTAGCGAGCGCCAGCTCGGGGCGCAGAGCCTTGCAGCCTTCCGGAAGCGCCGTCAAAAGTTCCGGGGTGGTACGCAAACACAAGATACGCGGCAGCCAGCCGATGTTTTTGCCTCCTTCCACCAGCAGGATGTCCGCATCCAGCAGAGGGACCAAATCCCGGAGGAAGCACGGATGCCCCCAATGGATCATGGCTTCGCCCTTGCCGTCCTTCGTATTGCTCAACCCCACAATGGTCCGTTTCGGGCCCATCAAAAGCGCGGTATCCGTATCCGGCTTGTCCAGTTCGTGATGGGTGTGTTTGGCAATGGCGACTTTGAGGCCTCGGGCTTCCAGACACTCGGAAAGCCGGGAAATGAGCGTCGTCTTGCCGGAATTGCTGAACCCTATGATACTGATGGCTTGCATACGGATCTCCTGTGGTAAAATTTTTTGGTTCCCACGTGCCGGATACCAAGGGGTTGTCCGGGCGGGTACAAATTATGACACCCCGCCGCGGGGGAACGCTTTTTTGACTTTCCCGTAATACACTACAACTCTTGTCAAAAACAGAAAAAACGATTTTTACGCGATGTTGGCACGCACATTGCTATAGATAAAGTAATTCCTTTCTTCTTTCTTCATCACTTTCTTCCTCCCATAACGGCCCGCTTTACGCGGGCTGTTCTGGTTTCAGAGACCGGGCTTGACTCCGAGGACGCGAAACCGTAACCAGTCCCCACATCACTACACGCAGGCCGCACGCCTGTCTTATCCCGGAGGAACCCCATGTCCCTGTGTCCCTGCGGCTCCGGCCGCCCCTACGAAGAATGCTGCGAAACCTATATCGAAGGCCGCGAAACCGCCCCCACCGCCGAAGCGCTCATGCGTTCGCGCTATGCCGCCCACACCCTCGGCAAGTATGATTACCTCAACGAAACGGTGCATCCGAGCATCCGTGACGAGGCCGATCATGAAGACATGAAGAAATGGTCGGAAGCCGTGGAGTGGGAAGGCCTTGAAATTTTCTCCACCAAGGACGGCGCCGAAACCGACGAGACCGGTGAAGTATCCTTTGAAGCACGCTATTCTGTCAACGGTATGCCCCAGTCCCTGCGTGAGGACGCTTTCTTCCGCCGTGAAGACGGCCGCTGGTACTACGTGGACGGCAATGTCCACGGCCAGGACCCGTACCGCCGCGAAACGCCCAAAGTCGGACGTAACGAGCCTTGCCCCTGCGGCAGCGGCAAGAAGTACAAGAAATGTTGCGGCAAATAGACCCAACCGTCAACGCATGATATGAAAAAAGGGAACTTCGGTTCCCTTTTTTTGTACACCCTCTCTGGCGTTACAGCATCGACGTCCGCAAGGCCGCTGGTTCGGCATCGTTCATATTCGTAGAATGCCCGGCCATCTGCTCGGCTCCGGGGGTCTCCGCCGCCTTCGGCCTCGGGGCCATCGGCTGGCGGACTTCATGCACGTCGCCGGGCTGGAACAACTGCTGCGGCGCTTCCCGCTCCGCTTGGGTGCCCTGCGGGGGAACCGGCTGATGCGGGTTCTCCTGAATCGCGGGGGCGGCCACGTTGACACCTTCGGGCAGGGCATCTTGGCGCAAGGCCGCAAGGTACTCGGAAACCGTCACAAACTGGCAGCCGTCCGCAATGAGGCGATCAAGAATTTCAGGCAGGGCTTCTATGGTCTGCTCATGCGTATCGTGGAACAGGAAAACGCCGCGCAGCTTCTGGCCGCTGATGAGCGTCTTCATATTTTCGATGCTCGCCCGCTTGGACCAGTCCATGCTGTCGATAGACCACAGCATGATGTCCGCCCCCTCGGCCTTGGCTATCGCCACAGTGTTGGCGTCAAAATTTCCGTACGGCGGCCGGATGTAGCGCGAATGCACGCCGAGTTTCCGCAATAATTCCTGAACACTCAGGATTTCGCTCCGTTGCGCGTCAACGGAAAGGTGGCGGAGCGACTTGTGCGAATAGGTGTGGTTGCCGATTTCGTGCCCTTCCTGCTGAAGGCGTACAATGAGCTCGGGGTGGTATTTGACCTGTTTGCCCACGACAAAAAACGTGGCATGAATACCCCGCTCCCGCAGGATCTCCATCAGGCGTTCCGTGTGGCTGCTCGGGCCGTCGTCAAACGTCAACGCGCAAAGATTGCTCCCCTTGCTCATTTTCAAGATGGCGCGGCCGTCCACCACCGTCCCCGCGCCATCAGCGGAAGCGTTTCCGGGGAACAACGAAACCCCTGCGCACAGCAGCGCGGACGCACAGACACGAATCAATCGGGCGAGAATCATGACGCGGCCTCTAAAAAACGGCAAGCACGGCTTGTCAAAAAAGTTATACGCAAGATGCGGGGCAAGCTCTAGCACGGAGGCGCTTCCCCCGCAAGGCTTCATCATACAGGCTTCAAAAGAAAAGCACAGTCCCTGATTTCACTCAGGGAAAGAATATCTTCATCCTTTATCTTCGCGCCAAACATGCCGTTTCCACAAAGCACGTTTGCGTCTCCCGGCTGCCCGTCCCTCCCAACGCGCCAACGGCCAGCCGCCCTACGGATTCCCCTGCCTCAAAAACCTTTCCGCAAAGGGCTAGAGCCTTCTCCCCAAAAAAGGAGGCCGCGCAAACGGAATCCCGCCGCACAGCCCCCTTTCAGCCTCATGCCTATAGGACGCTCCATAAACAGGAGCCTTCCTCTCTTTTCTTTATTGTTTGCCTTCGATCTTCGCCCACGAATCCTTGAGCGTCACAGTCCTGTTGAAGACAGGCGCACCGGGCTTGCTGTCCGGATCGACACAGAAATACCCGAGGCGCTCGAACTGCACGCGGGACCCGGCGGGGAATTCCGCCAGAGCGGGTTCGACCTGCGCGGTCACGACACGCATGGAGTCGGGGTTCAGCAGATCCGTGAACTCCACGCCTTCGGGCGTATTGCCGGGCGTCGGGGACGTAAACAAGTGCTCGTACAGGCGCACTTCGGCGGATACGGCGTGGGGCACGGAAACCCAATGGATGGTGCCCTTGATCTTGCGTCCGTCGGGCGTGGCCCCGCCCTTCGATTCCGGATCATAGGTACAGCGAAGCTCCACGATGTTGCCGTCCGCGTCTTTGATTACGTCCTTGCACGTGACATAGTAGGCATAACGCAGGCGGACTTCCGAACCGGGGAAGAGGCGGTGGAACTTCTTCGGCGGATCTTCGCGGAAGTCGTCCCGCTCGATATAAAGCTCACGGCTGAACGGCACCTTGCGGCTGCCTTCCACGCTGCCGTCCTGGCTGAAAGGCATGTCGAACCATTCCACCTGCCCTTCAGGATAGTTCTCGATGACGACCTTGATCGGATCGAGTACGGCCATCGTGCGCGGCGCGATCGCGTTCAGGTGCTCGCGCACGCAGAACTCGAGCAGGCTGTATTCAACCAGATTTTCCGCGCGGGCCACGCCGATGCGCGAGCAGAAGTCACGGATGGCTTCCGGGGTGTATCCCCGGCGTCGCATCCCGCAAATGGTGGGCATACGGGGATCGTCCCAGCCGCGCACGAACCCGCCCTTCACGAGCTGGATGAGCTTGCGCTTGGACAGCACGGTGTAGGTCAGGCCAAGGCGGGCGAACTCGATCTGCTGCGGGTGGTACACGTTCAGCGCGTCGAGCACCCAGTCGTACAGCTCGCGGTTGTTGACGAACTCCAGCGTGCAGATGGAGTGCGTAATGCCTTCCAGCGAGTCGGACAGGCAGTGCGTAAAGTCGTACATGGGATAGACGCACCACTTGTCGCCGGTCCGGTGGTGTTCGGCATGGCGGATGCGGTACAGCGTGGGGTCACGCATGACCACGTTGGGAGAGGCCATGTCGATCTTGGCGCGGAGCACATGCTCCCCGTCGGCGAACTCGCCGCCGCGCATCCGGTGGAACAGATCGAGGTTTTCCTCGATGGAACGGTTCCGGTATGGGCTTTCCGTGCCCGGCTGCGTCAGCGTGCCCCGGCTGGCGCGGATTTCCTCGGCGCTCTGGCTGTCCACATACGCCTTGCCGTCACGGATGAGCTGCTCGGCGAACGCATACAATTGATCGAAGTAGTTGGAAGCGTAATATTCCCGATCGTCCCATTCGCCGCCGAGCCAGTGCACGTCTTCACGGATGGAATCCACGTATTCGGTATCTTCCTTCACCGGATTGGTATCGTCGAAGCGCAGGTTGCACAGCCCGCCGTACTCTTGCGCCAACCCGAAGTTGATGCAGATGGATTTGGCGTGGCCGATGTGCAGATAGCCGTTCGGCTCAGGAGGGAACCGGGTGTGGACTTTCCTGCCGAAGCGCCCGGAGGCGTTGTCCTGATTGATGCGGACGTGAAGAAAATCCAGTCCGACGCTGTTTTCCGGTGTGGAGGAAGCCGTTTCCGTGGAGGAAGCATCCATGTTCATGAACAATCCTTTGCTGCCGCCTTCAGAGGGCGGCTGGCGTTTATGAAACCGCGAGGTTCCGTTTGAGAGCTAGTTTTTCGGGGGTACGATGCCGGGGGCTTCGCCCTGCTGCGCGGGGGGCTGGATCATGGGCATTCCGCCCTTTTCGGCTCCGGCGGGAGGCATGGCTTTGCCGCCCATGCCCGCTGGCATACCCATTCCGGCGGGAGGCATTCCCTTCTGGCCGCCCATATGGGATTTCATGAAGTTGTCCCATTCGCTGCGGCAGATGCCGCCGCTCTTGTCGGCGTCGATCGTGTCGAAGGCGGGGCGCTTCATGCCTGGGACGGCAGCCTGGAACTCTTCCCAATCCACCTGTCCGTTGCCGTCCTTATCCATCTGTTCAAAACGATCGGGGGCGGCATACGCAGGCGCGGCACACAGGGTCAGTGCCGCCAGAAAAAGCAATTTTTTCATAGTGGTCTCCTCAGGATTCTCTCCTGACGGGTTAATGGCATGTTTTCACAGTGTAACCACTCTCTTTCCGGGGCGCAAGCACGGGAGAGGGAGGAAAAGCTGGAAGAATCGGGGGAGGGGAGAGGGAAATTTTCTGAAGAAAGTTTCCCTCTCCCCTCCCCCGTACCCCCTCCTCTCTCCTTTCAAAGACTTTCGACCTTATCGAATCCCTCTTGTCAGCTTTCCCGGTACATTCAAGCCAAAAGGAAAAAAGGACTTCAAATGCAAAGCCCCCCTTCCGAAAAACCGGCAGCCTTTGACCTGAATTGTGTCCTTGGAGGTTCCCATACTCCAAAGACAATCCGCGCCGGAAAAGACTCCGAACAGGGATTCGATAAACACGAAAGTCTTTGAAGAAGAGGGGGTGGGGTTTGGGGAGGGGGAGGAGAAACTTTCTGCAGAAAGTTTCTCCTCCCCCTCCCCAATGCCTCTCTGTCCTCAAATATCTTCGTTAGCGCTTCGCGTAGGCTTTGGGCCCTTCCATATAATAGTCACCGCCCTCGACATCGCCCACGACGATGACGGGGAAGTCCACGACCTCCATCGCCGCCAGCGCTTCCGGGCCGAGCTCGGCATAGGCCAGCACCGTATACGAACGGATGCAGCGGGACAGCAGCGCCCCGGCGCCGCCGGTAGCCGCGAAATAGACCGTCCCGTAACGCTGCATGGCGTCCTTGACCGCCTGCGAACGGTTGCCTTTGCCGATCATGCCGGAAAGCCCCTTTTCCATCAGGCGCGGCGCGTAGGCGTCCATACGGCCTGAGGTCGTCGGCCCGGCGGAACCGATGGCCTGCCCCGGCTTGGCCGGAGAGGGCCCCACATAATAAACAATCTGATCGCGCAGATCCACGGGCAGGGGCTCTCCCCTGTCCAGCGTCTCCACCATGCGCTTGTGGGCGGCGTCGCGGGCCGCGTAAATGGTTCCCGAAATGAGGACTCTGTCACCGATATGCAGTGAACGCACCTTGTCTTGAGTAAGGGGCGTCGTCAAACGGATGGGTTCGGACACGGAAATCTCCTGTTTGCCCCCACGCCTGAGGCGGGGACTGGAAGTGATTACAGTTCCGCCTCGGCGTGGCGCGCAGCGTGGCAATTGATGTTCACCGCCACCGGGAGGCTGGCGATGTGCGTGGCGCAAAACTCCACGTTGACCTTGAAAGCCGTGGTCGTCCCGCCGAGCCCCTGCGGGCCCGTCCCGAGATCGTTCAGGAGGCCGAGGAGCTCTTCCTCAAAGGCCGCATACCGGGGATCGGGGTTGCGGGTGTCCACGTCGCGCATGGCGGCGCGCTTGGCGCACAGGCCCGCCAGCTCAAGCGTACCGCCGATGCCCACGCCGACCACCATCGGAGGACAGGGGCTTGAACCGGCGGCCTTCACCGTATCCACCACAAATTTCTTCACGCCTTCAATGCCGTCAGCGGGGACGAGCATCTTGAGGGCGCTCTTGTTTTCGCTGCCCGCCCCTTTGGGCGCCAGCTTCAGGCGGATGCGATCGCCGGGCACAAGGCGCACATGCAGCACGGCGGGCGTGTTATCCCCGGTGTTCTTGCGCTCGAACAGCGGCTCGGCCACGGAGGATTTCCGCAGATAGCCTTCCGTATACCCTTTGGCGACCCCGGCGTTGACGGCCTCTTCAAACGAACCGCCCACGACATGCACATCCTGCCCGACTTCGGCGAACACGACGGCAAGGCCGGTATCCTGACAAATAGGCGTGTTCTCCGAAGCCGCGATGTCGGCGTTCAGCAAAAGCTGACGCAACACGTCCTTGCCGGAAGGCGAGGCCTCCCTTTCCACAGACGACTCGATGGCCCGGTACATCACATCCGGCAAGCGGCAGCAGGCGGCGACGGCCAGCTCCGCGACGGTATCCGTTATGGCTGAAACATGAATTTCGCGCACGGCACTCTCCTCAAGCATAAAGACGTAACAAAACGAACCGCCTCGGACACGACACGGCGGGGGAATTCCCGCCTTGTTTGGGTTCTCACTGTTATCATGCGACTGTGCGGCGCACAAGCGCCGCCGAAAGAATAAAGATCAAACATTCTCCCCGGAACGGCGCGCTTTGCGATCTTGCCGTATGCTGGCTAAACGGGTATGATTCTTCGCTTGAGACAAAAACGGCGCCCAAGAAAGCGCTGATAGCAACCATAACCATCAGGATAGGCCCCATGAGCAACCATTTTGAAGGACTTGGCAAAACCTGGCTGACCCTTTTGAACGATCCCGAGAAGGAAGTTCCCGCCGTCGTCATGCAGGTGATGAAGGAAGGAAAGACCCGTGATTGTTGGCAGCGCAAGGACTCCAAGGAAGAAACCATGGTGCTGGCCTGGCCGGTAGAAACAGGATTCCGCGCGGGCGTCACCGTCCACGGGAACGCGGGCGAACAGCTCCGTCCCGTGTCGACCTATCCCCTGCTGGAAGGCGCGCCCAACGATATGACCGTGAACGAGACGTATCTCTGGCAAAACGAAACCGAAGGCGAAGTGTCCGCCACCTGCAACGAAGGCGCCAACCCGCTCTGGTTCTACTCGCCGTTTCTGTTCCGCGACCGTGAAAATCTCACCCCCGGCGTCCGCCATACCTTCCTTATCGCCGGGCTCGCCTACGGCCTGCGCCGCGCCCTCCTCGACGAAATGACCATTACCGAAGGTGTGGAATACGAGCGTTACGTGGCGGAATGGCTGGCCCAAAATCCGGGCAAGACCCGCCTCGACGTGCCGCAGCTCACCGTGGATCTCAGGGGCGCCCGCATCGTCGTCCCCGGCGATGTCGCCAGCGAATATCAGATCCGCGTCCCGGTCACGTCCGTAGAAGAAATGCACATCCAGAACGAAAAAATTTATATGCTGATCGTGGAGTTCGGCCTCAATACCCCGAACCCGCTCCGCTTCCCCCTCTACGCTCCCGAGCGCGTCTGCAAGATCGTCCCGCAAGCCGGGGATGAAATCGACGCCATCATCTGGCTTCAGGGCCGTATCATCGACTAGATCCCCAGCTGCCTGAGGCGGGCATTTCCCGGCCTCGGGCAGCGGTGCCCCTCCTCCGGAACGACGCAGAAAGGAGCCCCGCCGTGTCCATGCACGAAATCGAAGACTATATCGAAGAGGCCATACGGGTCGTATCCCGTTCCGATATGCCCGTTTCCGAAAAGCGGAGCATGATTTATTCGCTGCTCAGGCTGGAGGAGTACGGCGATTGCGGGTTCACCAACCTGCGGACGCTGAAAGAGATGATGGACTGCCAATACACCTTCGTCTTCGACAAGACGGAGATGTATGACTATGAGGCGAATCGGGGCTATTACGACGACCTTTCCAAGAAAGGCGGCTGTTCACAGGGCGCTCCCTATACGCTCGTCGCCCGTGATGCCGTGACCAACGAATGGGTAAAGCACGGCGACAAGGTTTGCATCGACAGCGGCTCCGACGCGTGGCGAGGCATGGTGACCGCCGGGGCCATTGCCGGCGAGGGCGCGGCCCCCGTGGAACGGCTGGAAAATCTGGACGTGCTGCGAAAGGTGAAGAAGCTTTGGGGCCCGATGGACGACTACTTCATGCAGGCGCACGGCGGCCTCTTCCTCCTTTCCGGAGCCATTGACGATTTGCCGGAAGAGGAATTCCCCGAACACTTCGGCATGACCAAACAGGACTTTGAGGACGAATACGGCGACTAGCCGTTCTCCGTTTTCAGAACGGACCGCCACCGGACGGCCCAGTACAGCGACTTTTTGAAAGGAAACAGACAATGCGCAGCCAAAAAATGACCTTCGGTCTTGAAAAGGCCCCCCATCGCTCCCTGCTCTACGCGCTCGGCCTGACCCGCGAAGAGATGAAACGCCCGCTCATCGGCGTGGTGAACGCCGCCAACGAAGTGGTCCCCGGCCACCTGCATCTCGGCAAAATCGCCGAGGCCGTCAAAGCGGGCATCCGTATGGCGGGCGGCACGCCTATGGAGTTCCCGGCCATCGCTGTGTGCGACGGCCTGGCCATGAATCATGAAGGTATGCGCTTCTCCCTGACCTCGCGGGAAGTCATCACCGACTCCATCGAAATCATGGCTACGGCACATCCTTTCGACGCGCTGGTGTTCATCCCCAACTGCGACAAGATCGTCCCCGGTATGCTCATGGCCATGATGCGCCTGAACCTGCCCTCCATCATCATGAGCGGCGGTCCCATGCTGGCGGGACGGAACAACACCGACCTCATCAGCGTGTTTGAAGGCGTCGGCGCGGTCCGTAACGGCACCATGACCGAAGAAGAGCTGGAAGACCTGACCGAAAACGCCTGTCCCGGCTGCGGTTCCTGTTCCGGCATGTACACCGCCAACACCATGAACTGCCTGTGCGAAGCCATGGGCGTGGCCCTGCCCGGCAACGGCACGACGCCCGCCGTGTCCGCCGCCCGTATCCGCCTTGCCAAACAGGCGGGTATGCAGGTCATGGAACTTCTCGAAAAGAACATCCGCCCCCGCGACATCGTGACCGAACAATCCGTCCACAACGCTGTGGCGGCGGACATGGCTCTCGGCGGCTCCACCAACACGACCCTCCACCTGCCCGCCGTATTCGGGGAAGCCGAACTGAGCCTGTCTCTGGACATCTTCGACGACATCAGCCGCAAGACGCCCAATATCTGTAAGCTTTCTCCCGCCGGGACGCAGCACATCGAAGACCTGCACCGCGCGGGCGGCATCCCCGCCGTCATGGGAGCCCTGCTTGACAAGGGCCTCGTGCACGGCGAGGCGCTCACCGTCACCGGTAAGACGGTGGCTGAAAATATCAAGGAACTCAAGGCCCACATCATTGACCCCGACGTCATCCGTATCGACAAGCCCTACGCCAAGGAAGGCGGCATCGCCATCCTGCGCGGCAACCTCGCGCCCGACGGCGCCGTGGTGAAGCAGTCCGCCGTGGCTCCCGAAATGATGGTCCGCGACGTGACCGCCCGCGTGTTCAACAGCGAGGAAGAAGGCGTGGAAGCCATCCTCGGCGGCAAGATCAAAAAGGGCGACGTGGTGGTCATCCGGTATGAAGGCCCCCGCGGCGGCCCGGGTATGCGCGAAATGCTGACCCCGACGTCAGCCATCGTGGGCATGGGCCTCGGCGCGGATGTGGCGCTCATCACGGACGGCCGTTTTAGCGGCGGCAGCCGGGGTGCGGCCATCGGCCACGTATCCCCCGAAGCGGCGGACGGCGGGCTCATCGGGCTCGTGCAGGACGGCGACACCATCCATATCGACATCCCCGGCCGTAAGCTGGAACTGGTCGTCCCCGAAGCGGAAATCGAAGAACGCCGCAAACACTTCGTCCCCGTGGAAAAGGATGTAAAATCCCCGTTCTTGCGCCGTTACGCCAAGCTGGTGACCTCCGCATCCACCGGCGGTGCATACAGGAAGATCTAAAGCTGTCTCCGAGCGGCTACCATTTACAAGCCATCCCCTAGCTTCCTTCATTCGGGAGGCTGGGGGAATTCTTTTAGGCTTCTGGCATTTTTCTGGCCCCTACGTGGAGAATAGGGTTCGGGGGAGCCTCAAGCCTACTCTTTCGCTCCTTTGCACCTTAAGAAACCATCTCTTGCCGATTGGAGGAAATACGGGACTGGTGAGCTCATATGGTAACCGTTTTGTACCGTTCACTCCCCATTTACCAGAATGGGGCCGTTGGGGACCGAGAGTTTTCCTCTTATCAAAGGTTTTTTTGTTAAATTTTTATAAAATAAATACAGCATATTAACTATACGTTTCAACTTTTTTTCATTTTCCCCTTTTTTCTCGTTGACAGCGGTGGATGATTTTTATAAATAGTTCTGGCTGTGCAGCTGCGGCGAGCAGAAAAGTACGGCAAACGTCCCCATCGTCTAGCCGGCCCAGGACAGCGGCCTTTCACGCCGTCAACAGCGGTTCAAATCCGCTTGGGGACGCCAAATGAAATCAAGCCTTTACGAGAAATCGTGAGGGCTTTTTCATTGTGGGGCAGATTTGCCCCACCATCTGCCCCACAGATTTTCAAAATTTTGTTTTCCTTGCAAGCTGGAACAGAGAGAAATGGCTGTTCCTCCCAAGAGTGGGTATTTCAGCCCCAGATGGATACCTACTAAAGAGAGACTTTCGGAGAGCCTCTGCCTCCGCACTCAGTTCTTATTAGCTGTACATTCAGCAGAACTTGGCACAGGCAAAATGAAAGGATGCTCCTCCGTCAGAAGAAGCACCCTTTGTGATATGGAAGGCGATATTCTCTCTTCACTCGCGGAAAAATCTCGAAGGCATTTCTCCTGCATGAAAGTAGGAAATTGATAGGGGTCGGCAGAAGCTGCATCCCATGTCTTTTTCCCATGACAGGAAAACCGGACACGGCGTCCTGTCTGCCGTGCCCGGTTTCATGCCTTAGAATGACCACTTCAGCCCGGCGGACACGTTGTATTCGCGGGTGAAATGTTCGCCATGTTCACGTTCCGCCTGCATGTAAAGACGGAGGTTGTCCGTGGCCTGCCAGTCCACGCCCACGCCGTAGTAGCCGCGAGTACCTTCCAGATCGGAAGTCATACGGACACCATTGAGACGGGCTTCCTGCTCTCCCAGAAATTCATGGTTCAGACCGGCCTTCACATAGGGCTGGATGTAGCGGGAGCCGTTGCCTCCATTCAGAGCGAATTTTTTGCCGAGCACAAGACCGGCGCGCCCGGTCAGGGAGTCCATGTCCTTCTGATCGATTTTCATGCCGTTGCTGGCCGTGAAGTCTCCACCCTTCACCCAGAAATAGGAAAGCTGCGCCTGTGGTTCCACGAACCAGTGGTCGCGTCCTTCGTTGCTGAAGCCGAAGTCTATCTTGCGTCCGGCTTCCAGCGAAGCGCCAAGTCCGTAAGAAGATCGATCGTCATGTACTCGTGTGCCATCCATCATCGTGGCGCGGATTTTGTGATTATACCAGTCCATTGTGGCGGCGGCGTCCACATACCAGCCGTCGGCATGCGCCCAGGTGGAATACAGGCCACCGCCCACGCCGGTCAGGTCGCCGTAGCCGCCCCAGCGCCCGTTCACGCTTTGATGCGCGCGCCCGCTGCGCAGCTGCATGCCGACCAGCCACCTGTATTCCTCATCCTCAGAGACAAGGGTATCATAACCGATGGAGCCGCCCACGAGGTTCTGCGTGAAGCTCGTCCCTCCCAGCCCGTCTAGGCGGGATTTGTCCGCAAAGCCGCGCACCCACAGGCCGGTCTGTGTACCGTAGCGCACTTCGCCCAGCCGCTTGCGGAGGTCGGTCTGTTGCCCGTACCACAGGGCATAGTGCCCGGCCAGGCCGGAAAGCGCCGCCTCTGCCTCGCCCGTGGGGGAAAGCGGCGTATCCCCGCCGCCGGGCTTCGAGGGGTCTTCCGGATCGGGAAGTTCAACCCGCGTCAGATACCATTCCCGGCCGTTGTTCCTCTCCGAAGTGGCCAGCGTATAATTATAGAGGCCGATGTCGATCAGTTCCTGCCCGTTGACGTTCCGGCCTCCTTTCAGGGCAAAGGCTCCGGATGCGGCTCCCACCTGCTGTTCCGCCCGCGCCAGATAGCTGGCCGTCTGCGTTTCCACAGGCTCTGCTCCGCTGGCCTGCACATGGAGCGCATGGTTGCCGGAAAGACCGTCCGTCACGTGCACACTGTCCGAAATATCTTTTTCCATATCCGTGCGGAGATAAAAATGCCCGGAACCGGAAAGCGTTCCGATTTTCAATTTCGCAGGCGCATCCGTTGCAGACAGCAATGCCTTGGACGAGGAAAACCCGGGTCCGGCCTCCCATTGTCCCTGCGTATTGCCCACATAGACATGAGCGTCGTCCAGTGCGAGTTTCGTCAGGTTGGCGGCGTAGTTCCCGTCGTTTCCCTTCGCGAGATTGTTGGAGGAAACCATTTCCCATACGGCGTTCTTACCAAAGGTCAGTTCCAGCTTCCCGAGGCTACGTGTCCAGCCCTTCATCTTGCCGCCGTCCTGAAAGACAGCTGTCACGGAGGCGTTGCTCGTCTCCGTTGCCATGTCGCCTTCTATGACCGAAGCGCGTTCCACATTGATCGCACTCGGCTTGTTCCCCTTGGCATAGAGCGAATACACCTCCCCGCCGGATGTTTCGGCAGCAGCTGTGATGGCGGTAGTGCCCTTCAAGGCGATATTGCCCGAATAGCTGTAGGCGCCGTATGCGTCAGCGCCGCTGGCGGTCACCAGGATATCGCCGTTCGTCAATTCAACGAAAGCGGACTTTCCGTCACTGGTCGTTACGTTGAGGTTCCAGGCTCTGATTCCATAGGCTTTTTCCATGCCTTCCACCTTCACCCGCGTTGTGGCGTCGGCATTTCCATATGCGATCCTGCTGGCTCGATAAGTCTTATCAGGGTGGGAGTTATCCTGGGCGTCCAGGCCGACGGCATGGCCTGTCAGGGAAGAGACGGTAACGTCCCCACCTGACTTGGTGATGCTGCTGCCGGAGGAAGCTTCCAGCCCCACAGCGCCCATAGGATCGTACGCCGTCTTATCACCTAACGCGATTACGGCTCCGCCGAGGGCCGTGATCACTGACTCGCCTTCCGCATGGAGGGCAACAGCCTTGCTGCCCTCGGCCTGGGCCGTGAAGTCGATATCGCCCGTAGCCGTGAATGTCGTCTCTCCATTGGCGTTCAACCCCTGCGCTTGCCCTCCGTTGGCTTTCGCCGTAATGCTTCCCCCGGCCATATCCATCGTGGCGTGGGCCAGCGCAAGGCCGCTGGCACCTTTCCCTTCCGCCTGAATGTCCACCGTGCCCAGCGAAATCGTATAGCTGTCGCCGCCGGAGTTCGTCATTATTCCGACGGCATCTCCGGTAAACGCCTTTCCGCTGATATCAGTGGCGGCCACACGGATGGAGCCGTCCCGCATTCTGAATATCGAGTCTCCTCCCAAGCTGACGCCATAGGCATTATTATAGTCAAGTTGATGGTCAGTCTTCGTTTGTACGGTGATATCCGCATTATTCAGGGTAACCGCTGAGTCAGATTCCGCATTGATCCCATATGCGAAAAGCTGAGAGGCCTTTTCACGAGAAGTAGCCGATGCTTCTATCTTTGTCAGAGGATTCGTAGCTGTAAAGGAGCTGGAGCCATCGGCCTGAATCCCATAAGAATACACCCAGGCATCACTTCCGCCTGACGAAGAAAAAGCCGTAACGGAACCAGCTCCTGATGTCACATGACTACTCTCTCCACTAAAAATACCGTAGACTGTGCTGTCTCCATTTTGGGACTCCGCCGAAGAGGTAACGGAACCTCCTTTCATGGTGACGGTGCTGTTATCATAACTGTAAATACCGAAGCTGCGGCCCTCTCCATCCTCCGTGACAGCTTGGGAGCTTATATCAAGTGAACCCAGCTGTACTGTCAGCGAGTTGCCTGTATTGCTTTCGGAAAGCACCCCGAAGGAACGGGCTCCCTGCGTTCCCGTAGCCGTCGCTTCAGCGCGTGTTATTGTATCGGGAACAATGTGGTTTCCCTCTGCAAAGGCATTGATGCCGCGAGCATCTGCTTCCGTCGAAGCGTCTGTCCCGGAAACGGTCGGGCCAGTAGACGACGGAGAGGTGACATCATATCCGATGAACTGACCAAAGGCTTCCCCTGCCGCTGCCCCCATGACCAGCATGGCAGCTACAGCCAGTGAACCAAACGTATTGATGAGATGGCATTTTTTCAGAACAGCTCGATACCTGTTCAGTAAATTCCCCACAGATCCTTTCGTTAGCACAGTGCCCCTCTCTAATGACTCCTAAAAGTTTTCTTTGTTCATCAGCCGTCGCTGCCCGGTTGAAAGACGTGAGAACAGCCGACTGCACGGTGAACACAGTTAATCAAACCAAGGGCGCGAAAAAGTGTACTTTTCCGCACCCTGAAAAACGACTCCTGTCGTGACGAGGGGGAGACAAATTTTTGACTGGAATTTTAGACGGTTTTACGATATTGCTATCCACATAGGGAATCTGGAAGCTGAAGGTGCGGAAAAGTACACTTTTTCATTGAAATTTATCTGGATTTCTGTTCCACACCCGCTCTGTAACGGAATGAAGATTCCGCCATCCCGCATGTCTTTGCGGCATCCGCCAGCGTCATTTTTCCGTCCGACCAGAGTCTGAGTACAGTCGGAAATTCCGCCGGAAGCGGTCTGGGCGGGCGTCCGAAGCGGATGCCTTTCTTTTTTGCGGCGGCGATGCCTTCCGCCTGACGTTTCCGTATGTTTTCCCGTTCGTTCTGAGCAACAAAGGAAAGTACCTGCAACACAAGGTCGGCAATGAATGTTCCAAGCAGGTCCTTGTCCCTCCTCGTATCCAGAAGGGGCATGTCCAGCACCAGAATATCCACCTTTTTCTCTTTGGTAAGAATCCGCCATTGCCGCTGGATTTCCTCATAGTTGCGGCCCAATCTGTCGATGCTGGTGATACAGAGCAGATCGCCGGGCCTCAGTCGCCTGAGCAGCGCCCGATACTGCGGGCGTTGAAAATTCTTTCCCGACAGCTTGTCCATATAAATTCTGTCCGCCGTTATGGAATACTCCCGCATGGTCATGAGCTGGCGGTCCTCGTTCTGGTCTGCGCTTGATACACGGACATATCCGTAAGTCTGAGTCATACTGATTCCCCATGTCATTGATTTATAACTCGCCAGTCGGCATGTCAGGCACGATGAACGGATTCTGCCGGTGTTCGCTTTCAGGGACTGAACGCTTTACGCCTTCCGTCATCCTGCCTGTGGACGCCGGGGGCGGGGGCGTGTCTCTCTTCTTTTCCTTCCGGCGTCTGAACTCGCTCAGGTATTTGGCGAGCGTCGGAGCCTTCACCTCAATGCCTTTTTCGTGCAGGCGTTCGACAAGCTCCTGTACCTCGAAACCGCGCTTCTTCATCCGCTCCAGAGTCGGGGCCAGAGTGAAGACGGCTTCTTTTACGGACATGGTTCTGTTCCCCTCCAGCGTGACGGAAGCGGGTTTGAGAGTGGCGAACTCCTGTCTGATTTCCTTCAACTGAGTGGCGGTAATAGCCATGATGTTTTTCCTGTGTTTCGCCGGGACGTTGCCCCGGATTGGCGTTTTGTCTTTCCGGTCGAGCGGGACGGTCGCCCACGCTTCACGCAAGTGAAGCATAGTGGGCTATATCTTCGGCCTGTGCGAAGATTTCCTCCCGACGCCTTACCTCATCCTCATGCCACGGGCGGAGCGCGCCTGCCGACGCTCCCTGTCCCGCGCCTCTTGCTCCTGCCGCTGCCGCTCCTCTTCCTGCTGACGCTGGATCTGTTCGGCACGCTTGCGCTCCACGAACTCAATATGCAGCGGCCTGATTTCCGGCAGAAGCAGAAATTCCCGATAGCCCGCCATGATTCTTTTCATTTTCTTCAATTGATTTTCCAGCTCCTCTTTTTCCTCATGATTCTGTTTCCTGTGGGCCGTGTATTCCGTTTCAAGCCGCGTCTGTTTCCGGCGTAACGACTCCACTTCCTGTTGCAGACTTTCTTTCTGCTTCTGGACAAGGTGCTTGACGGCAAGCGCCTTTTTCAGTTCTTCAATGAGGGAAGAGGCTTTCTTAAGCACGGACGGGTAATTGAAAAGAGAGGCTTTCGGCAGAAAGGAATCTTCCCGAAGAACCTTTTCCGCCTCCTCAGTCTGCCGCTCATACTCCTCAATGCTCTTTCTCAACTCTTCTTCACGCTGTTCCAATGCGCTGATAAGCTGCCGTGAATTTTGGGAAGTCTCTTCGGATTCCTGAATCAATTTCTCCAGTACTTCCCGTTGCTGCTTGAACTCGCGGGTATCCAGATGCTTTTTCGCGGAGCCGGGAGTCTGCTCCACACCGCGTTCAATGACGAAACCACGGCTTTGCAGATGGGCGGGAAGCCCGGATTGCAGTTTTCGCAGACTCTGACGAGTATAGATTTTGTTGGCGTTGAGACGCCCGTCCGACGTCACCGGCACATGAAGGAAGTGCATGTGCGGCGTCTTTTCATCCATGTGAACCATCGCGGAAATGACATTCTCCGCGCCCACAAACTCCGTGAGGAAGGCTTTGCTCTCCTCAAAGAAACGTCTGGTGTCCTCCGGTGTCAGGCCATCAAAAAACGCTTTGTCCGAGGTGACGATAAGCCCGCACATGCGCACGGCGTCCTTTCTCACGGCCTTGACCAGCAGAAGGTCGTCAATGCGGTTCTGAATGGCTTCGGCATAGTTCGATGAGGCGGATTCGTGCAGCTCGTAGTTCGCCGCGCTCCTGTCGTAGTCAATATCGGGGTTGCTGTGGCTCTCCCGTTCCCGCCGGTTATGGCTCTGAATGCCCCTGACGGCTTCCTTCTTGAATTTGTCCATGTGGAGTACGAGATAGGACATGGCTCATGCTCCTGAATTTCAACTTTGTGTTTTTGACTGTCCCAAGCGTTCCAACTGTCCCATCATTTTGTTTTTCAATAGGTTGCGTGTGGGACACATAATAAATTACGTGTTTGAGGACTGTCCCACAGTCCCAAAATTTAGGCGTCGAATTGGGACACTTTTTTTGTGGGACACTTTCCAATTTTGCCGACTGTTCCACAATAACATGTTGAATATATTATTATTGGGACACTTGGGACAGTGTTTTAGAACAAAGGTTATGAAGCAATCTCTTCTTCCTGAGGAAGGACAAGAACATAACATTCTTGACGCCCCATGCCTGGAAGAGTTCTTCTGGATTTGAAACGTCCCGGACGTTCGGTCTGAAGCCATTGTACATCGGAAAGAACCTTGATTGCGCGGCGTTCCGAATAGCCGCTGACGACTTCAGATTTGAAACTTTCCGGCAGAATCAGATACTCAGTCGTGCCGTTACGTGTGCGCTGAAAACCCACACGATTGATGCAGGTGGACGTTTGCGAATCCAAATCCTGAAAGCGGCTTGCGCCGTGCTGTTCAATGAACAGCCGTACCGTGGAAAGGATGGCGGCATCCTCGGAAGCTCCGGTTCCACCTCTTGCCGTGAGCCAGTCCCGAAAGCAGGTTTCGATGCAATCCAGCACATTCAGCGTTTCGGGAAGAATGCCCAGCCGCACGGCCAGCGTTCCGGCCAAGCCGCACAGGGCGAAACGCATGGCCACACGTCGCACCTGCCCGTCAGCGCCTGCGGGGACAAGATGCCGGACGGCATCGGTCATTGCCGGGCCGAGCTCCGCTCGAACGGTGTTCAGGGTTTCGACCTTTGTCAGTTTTTGCAGGAAAACATGCCCGGCATGACCGTAATGCTCGGAGGCAAGTTGTTTGATACGATTGACCACGGCTCCGGCATCGGGAAAACCGTGCAGACTGGAAAGCATGGACGTATCCACCGGCAGGCCCACGAAACGCACTTCCTGCCCGCCTCTGGATTTCAGGCCGTTCTCGGCCAGCTTGTCGGAAAGCCCAAGTTCACCGCTGGAGAGAAAGAGCAGTCGCCAGCTCCGGGAACGGCAAACGCCTCCCTCACGGTTCGAGCGGCCTTTGCCCTGTCCGTTGGCCAGCATGTAGGCGCATTCGGCAAGAACACGCCCGTTGACCTGCCCCATTTCATCCAGAATCAGCACATTGTCGTTGTGCAGGGCGGCGATACCTTCAAGACCGTTGTCCGTAGCCCGCCAGCTTCGGACATGCTCAGGTCCGCCCCAGACGGAAGCGGCTATCTGCAATGCCGTGGTCTTGCCGGAGGATGAGCCGCCCTCAAAACTGAAGCCGCCGCCTTCCAGACCGGCAAGTCGAAGCAACGGCCCGGCAAAGGCCGCGCATAAGGCGAAGCTCAGACGGGAGTTGCCGACGCACAATTCCGCTATCTCCCGCCAGCCCTCCAACGTCCCGGCGGTGCGGTACAGTCCGGTATGCTGCGAAGATTGAAGAGCTACGTCTTCTTCCGTTTCGCCGTAAACAGAACCGGGAAGCACATAGACGGCATCATGCCAGCCCGTGCGCAAAACACAGCGTATCCGTCGAAGGGGGCGGACCGTGGACAAAAATGCCGCCAGCTTTGACCGGGTGGAGGGATTGCCGAACCAGCCGCCGGAGGCCAGCGTGCTGTACCAGTCGCTACCCTGCCGGAACAACACTTCCACGGGCATGGCCCATGCGTGTTTTTTCCCGTCCGGGTCAATCCATTCCAGCATCAGGCCCCATTCGTTGCCGTCCGCTCCCCGTGTCATGCCCCTGACCAGAAGCGGCGGGCCAAGCCGGATTTCCTGACTGTCTCCGTCCGGTCTGGTCTCCAGCTTGTACAGCCCGGCGCGTCTGCCTTCCTTCACCAGAAAAAAGCCTTCCGGCATGGGGCAGTCGTCATCCTGCTTTCGTGCTGTTTCCACAACGGCACGAACGGCCTCAAGGGAACGCAGCCGATGCAGATCGTTGAAATCCGTCGCCCTACCTTCGTGAGCCGGGCAGACGGCCAGCTTGCCGCCCACGGCCTGCGCCGCTCTGGAAGCCGCTTTCCTGCCGGGATTCCCTTGTGTCTCCGTGTCGTTATCGGCACAGAGAATGATTTCACGCTTTGCATACCTCTCTCTGGCCATGACGGCCACGGCTTTCAGATTCCCGGCGTTGAAGGCCACAAGACAGGCATAACCGGTCGCCAGATGCAGACTAGCCGCTGTGGCATAGCCTTCGGCGATCAGCAAAGGGCCGTCCTTGCTTCCATTTTTTGCAGAAATGGAAAAAAAGCAGCCGGATGTTTTGCCTCCTCTAAGAAAAAACTTGTCCGTTCCCTCAGTGCTTTTTTCCGACAGGATGAATTGCAGGCTTTGTATCTTGCCGGACTGGTTCAGGACAGGGATGATCAATCGCTCGTCTTTTGTCCGGCGCAGTCCTATGCAGGGGACTTGCTTCCTTTGCAGGTAAGGATGCCCGATATCAGCGGGCAGGGCATGATTCCAGATGCTCGCGGCCAGTTTTGCGGCCGCCTGCCAGCGATGCGCCTGTTTGGCATCATTATATGCTCTGATGGCCCTGATACGTTCACGCAGAGCCTCACGTTCGGCAGCGGTCAGTTCTTTCTCGGGCTTGCATGTCCATGTCCCTTCGTCGCCCGTTCGCCAGTTCTTCCACCAGAGCGAGGCGGGCACATCGGAAAACGCCTTGTACGCTCCGTCTCTGTGATGCGGCCTGCCTTCCGTAGCGCAACGGTGCAGACATCCGTCCGTCTCCACATGCTCGACAATCAGCCCGGCTGTCCGGAGCTGTTCGGCAAAGGCTTTCTGAATATCCGCACTCATGCCTCACCCCCGGGATGGGCAAACAGAAACTGCATACCATGGAAAAGACGGGGATTCATCGCTGGTTCCTGTAACGGTGATCGCGTCTGGCGCTTTCCAGCGTTTCTATGGAGCGGGAAGCAAAGAACTCGTCAAGGTCTGCCTTGTCATAAATGACTCGGGTGCCGAGTTTGGCATATCGAGGTCCTTTATGCTTGCAGCGCCAGACTTCAAGAGTGTTGGGCTGGATGCCAAGATAGGCAGCCGCTTCCTGAGTATTGAGCTTTTGTTTGGGAGTCATGATTGAATCCTTCCTTCATGGGATTGCCCGCGTGAACTTATGTCAGGCGGTATTTGAAGGAAGGATACCAGTCTTGAGAAAGAATAAAATTCCTGGTGCTGTACCGGAGAAAAGAAAAAATCTCCGAGTTCTGTTAAAACTCGGAGATTTTTGTGTTTATTGAATAATTTCAGATTATTAAAAAATACTGAATTGTGTGGAGTGCCGCAAAAATATTTCACAAAGCTGAGAGATTAGAGCGAAAATTCAGCTTTCCCTGTCGCGCCCTGGACTTGTTTGAACGTATTCACCCAGGGCAAGACGAATTTCTTCCATAGCCCAGCCTGCCAACTCAAAGGGAGTGTTGTTTTTGGCTTTTTGGGGGGTATGAAGCGCGTCCCGAACCGCAGGCTTGAGTTCGGGGAAGGACTCGAGTTCCCGCAAAAATTCTTCCTGAATTTTGGTACGGGTGTACTTTGTTCCCGGCTTGGCCTCGGCAATGAGTCGATTCACCAGAGGATAGAAAATACGCCGGACAGGCAGCTTGACGTTTTCCCGGCTTTCCAAGCTCTTTTCTCTGCCGGAAAGGGTTCGCTTTTTGTTTTCGTATTCTACTTTCTCAGCGAGCAACGCTTGATTTTGCTCCGTGAGTTCATTCATTTTTATCTGCTGTACCGAGAATGCGCCCTGTAGGTTGGTGATGGTCTCTTCCAGATCGCGGATACGCGCTGCATAGGCAGAAAGGGCTTCCTGTCCATACTTTTTCAGAAGATATTCATAATCGGCAGCGTCAAGACACAGACGTTGTTGGCCGATATACGTGCTGAAAATATTTGCATCGCTAAGATTTGAATTGTACGCAAAGGCATACAGGCGTACGGGGACATTATATTGTTCCAGTTCAAGAAATGGTTCGGATGCTATAAAAATAGGAACTCCCTGCTTACGAACAAAGTCTATCCTGTCTTCAGGGGTATGTATGCCGATATGCTGCATGGCCTGTTTGAATTCAATAACCTTGGGGAGAACAACTGGTTTTGACCATTGGAGCTTTGCGGATTGTCGAATGATAAGCAAGCCGACAACTCCGCAAATAACTCCAATAAAAATAAGATTGAGGAAGAACATTCCCTCACGCGATTCAATAAGAAAGGTAAAAGTATTGACAGCCTGCTCAGAAATAGAGCCTTGTTTATTTACTTCATGGACGATCTTCAGAAAGGTTTTCTTGTCCAACCAATCGAGAATAAATGCTGTAACAGTAATGCTGATAATGTATGTACAAAATACCGCACATTTTTGTGCTACGCCACGCTGCAAAATGGTTAATTTGGTTGATGAAGGAAGCATGTGTTATTCCTGTTTACCTGTATCCAGTTCTTTTTCAATCTCTTCAACACTCGGCAGACTTGTTTTGAATTCTTCAGGAATGGCCCGTGTCAGAGCATACTCAGAAACAGCCAGAGGCGTTGTTATATTTCGTAAAGCGTATTCAGCAAGCAATCTGTTCTTGTATTTGCACAAAATAAGGCCAATAGTCGGGTTATCATGTTCATGACGAAGTTCGTTGTCCACGGCAGAACAATAAAAATTGAGCTTCCCTGCATATTCGGGCTTGAATTCGCCTGCCTTTAGTTCAATAACAACATAACAGCGTAATTTGAGATGGTAAAACAAGAGGTCTAAAAAGAAATCCTCTCCGGCAACTTCAAGATGAACCTGCTTGCCTACATAGGAAAAACCCGAACCAAGTTCGAGCAAAAATTCAGTAATATGCCTGACCAGTTCCCGTTCTATTTCCCGTTCCTGCGCTTTTTCTCCCACGGAAAGGAAATCAAAAATGTACGGATCTTTCAGAACCTCGTAAGCCATATCCGACTGAGGGACAGGCAAATGTTCCTTGAAGTTGTTGACTTTTAGCAAGCTTGCCTGACGTTCGTATAAACGGCTTTCTATCTGCATGGTCAAAATTGCACGGGACCAGCCATGCTCTATGGCTTGCTGACCGTACCAGAGGCGCGCGTTTTCCGTCTTGAGCTTGTTGATGAGCACCATGATATGTCCCCAGGGCAATTTTGCAGCAACTTGTTGCAAAAGTTGGTTTTCACCAAAAATTTCAGCAGCTTGTCGCATGTAAGACAGATTACGCGGAGAAAATCCCTTCATGTCGGGAAAGGCTGCCCGTAGGTCATCAGCCAGTTTACCGATGACTCCGGTACCCCATCCTTCCTGACGCTGCTGCTCAAGAATTTTACGGCCTATTTCCAGATAAAGGCCCACAAGCTCACTATTGGCCGCAAGCGTGGCCCGCATCCGGGCAGTGTGAACCTGATATTTCAGCTCTTCAAAAATTACATGATAATTCGTGGGAATAGGGTAATTTTTTGCCATACTCTGCTCCAGAATCAATTTTGCAGCAGCTTGCTGCAAAATTGTCGTGTAGAAGGTCAGCTGTCATTCTGGGCGGGGGAAACATGTTTTTTCTTGCTGCCTGCCTTCGATGCTGCTTGTCCTGTTTCTACCGTATCCTTATCTTCTTGAGAAGAGGGATGTATGGAACCAAACAGCACACCTGCAACTTCGGAAGCCTTGCGCAGCGCATCATCGTGCAAATGAGCGTAACGCTGTGTCACCTGCGGACTGGAATGGGTCAGCAATTTTTGCAGCTCATACATGGAAACCTGCCCGGAACTTGCCAGCCATGAGGCAAAAGAATGGCGCAGGCCATGCAGAGGGCGGAATGATTCGGGCAACCCGGCTTTCTCTTTCACCCGCTTGAGCATATCCGTAATATTGCCTCTCGGCTTGTCGTCATACCGACCGGGAAAAACGTAAGGACTTTTTGTCTGCGGCAGAGCTGTCAGAATAGCCTGTGCCTGATCATTCATGGGGATTGTTTCTGTTTTGCCTTTCTTGGCGACTGAACCCCGCAATGTGATGAATCCCCGCTCAAAATCAAGGTCTTCCCATTGCAGGTTGAGAAGGGCGCTGCGGCGCATTCCGGTGAACAGCGCCAGGCGCACGAGAGATGCCAGCGTCTGGTCCGGCTCTTCGTCCAGCGCCTTCAACAGATTCTGAACCTGCTCGTGAGTAAGATTCTCCGTAACCTTGTTGTCAACAGAGGGCATGATAATGCGGAGAGTGCCGGGAATGAAGTCGACATACCCTTTCTGCAAGGCGAAATTCAGTATACGTTTGACCAGAGTCAGAACGTGCTTGACGGTCTGCGGAGACTTGCCCTCTTTTTCCAGTTTGGCGCGGAGCTTGTCTATGTCGTGAATGGTCAGCTCAGGGATGCTTTTCGTTCCCAGAGAAGGAGCGATATGAAGATTGAAGCGGATACGGTCATCCTTGATGGAACGATTGGAGCTTTTGGCTTCCTCGAACAGGTTCCACAATCTGTTGAAACTGTATCGTGACTCCTCGGTCATCTTTGCGGCACGAACAGCAGCGCGTTTTTCCTCGTTGGAGGCGTCTTTGCCCTCCATACGGAGTCCACGGATACTGGAGGCTTTGGCGGCGGTCATGTTGTCGCGATATTGTCCGCCGACTTTCTCCTCGATGAGCTTCCCCTGTTTACGGTATCGAATGTAATAGACCTTTTCCAGCCCGTGCCCTGTTGAACGTGGAACTTCAACAAAGTACACTCCCGCATAGCCTACGACCGACTGTCTTTTTCTATGTGAGGAGTCACCCAAAATGAGAATTTGTTGCAGCCAACTTGAGAATGTGAACTTGTGAAATATTCGGTTGGCACGATGTTTGGATACGGCAAAAAAAAGGCTCCAGTTTTTGGAGCCTTTTTTGTTCATTAGAAGTTCCGGATCAGGACTTCCCCGCACTTTAGATTTTTGCCGTTCGAGCAGGTGTAGTTGACCTCCGCTTCCTCAAACAGGAAGCGCTTGAAGGTCTCCCGGACTCCGGGCGTGTCGTTCAGAGAAAGGATGAACTTCCCCCGCACGCCCTCCAGCAGATCCGCCAGCTTGCCGAAGTCCTCCCGGCTGAAGAATCCCTTGCCGTAGTAATCCTCACAGTCCCAGTACGGAGGATCGATGTAAAAGAAGGTGGTGGGCTTGTCGTAACGCCGGATGACCTCATGGTACGGCAGGCATTCCACGTAAGCTCTCGCCAGACGCAGGTGGGCGGCGGAGAGCGTTTCCTCGATGCGGAGCAGGTTCAGCTTCGGGCCGCGCACGGCGGCGTACCCAAAGGATGGGTTGGTAATCCGACCGCCAAAGCATTGCTGCTGCAGATAGTAGAACCTCGCCGCCCGCTGGATGTCCGTCAGCGTGTCGGGTTCGACACGTTTCAGACGCTCAAACTCGTCCCTGCTCACTAACACCCACTTGAAATAGCGGACGAATTCTTCCAGATGGTGCTGGATGCATCGGTAAAAAGTCACCAGCTCCCTGTTGATGTCGTTGATAACCTCGACCTCGGACTCCGGCTTCCGGAACAGTACCCATGCCGCGCCCGCGAAAGGCTCGACATAGCAGGTATGCTCGGGAATGGCGGCGACAATGCGCTTGGAGAGCTGGAACTTGCCGCCCATCCAGCCAGCCAGAGGCGAGCGGATGGGCTTGAAACCTTCGTTATCTTGCGTCACTCATCATCTCGGTTCGACCTTCTCGCGGCTCTGGTCTGGCGCTCACGGCTCGCAGGAAGTTGTACGCCTTGCAGCGTGGACATTTGAGTTCGAGAACCAGAGCCTCGCCCTTTGCCAGCAGTTTTCCACACTTGTGACACCGGATCTCCTTCAGCTCAGTCATTTGCCAGTCCTTTGCAGCTTGCACCGGACTCCGGCCTCTGATAGCGTAACTGCGCCCTATCCGTGGGCAATCACGCAGGCGGAATCACTGCGGGCATCTCACTTATGTCCGTGGTGCCGTGGGGAGCTACGTCCACTCAGCCGGACGCCTCTCCGGAGGGGGCATCACAACTGCCCCCTCCTCTGCCGTCTGAAACTTTCCCAAAAAAGAAAGCCTCTGGCGCGTACCATGACGCAAACCAGAGGCGTTTTCCGGAATCCTCGCAAGCTATGCAAACTATTTTCAGCCGTGCAATATGCTTGTGTTTTTCTCAGTTATCCCGTATAATCCATTAAAGATTTTGGGATATTGCAGGCTCATTCGACCGGCGTGATGAATCCGGCGGCGATGAGATCTTCGATGTGCTCCTCTACCGTTGTACAGCGTATTATGCTGCCGCTGTAGATTTGCGCCCGTTTTGCGGAATCCTTCATCCAGTCCTCCAGTGTTTCCGCTGGCGTCATCACCATCTCGTTCATGATTTCCGCCAGTTGGCGGGGGCTGTCCGCCCCCACGATCTTCCCGTTCAGCATCCTGTATTTCATCTTCCCTCCCTCGCCGCAAATACGGCGGTACGGTTTCTGTAAAATTCCGCTATGTTGGCGTCTATTCCGTCAAAAAGTCCGATGGTGAGCGTCGTCGGTTCGTTGCCGATGAGCTTGTATCCGGGCTTGCCGTCCAGTTTTATCGCTGCAACCTGAAGCCCCGTGCGGCGGAGGCGGGCTACCGTGGCGCGAGCCGTATGCGGAAGCCATCCAAAGTGCTCCTGCAGGGCCTCCAGCGTCACCGGGCCTTCGGCGAGTATCGCGGTAAGCCGTCCCTGTACCCCGCCGCGCACCGCGATCTCCGCGCTGGCTGGCCTTCGGCAGGTTTCGACAAACTGCTGCAGGAAAAGCACCCAATTTGTAACCTTCGCTGCGTTTATTGTCCCGCTATGCTGGCGGAATTCAATCGTTTTGTGGACATAGTAGCTCTGCAGGTTGACCTTGAAGTAGCGCCCGCCCTGCGCGTTGACGAGGTCGCGTATCGTCCCGGCGCTCCGGAAGCGTTCGCTTCGCGCCAGTTGCATCACGCTGCTGCAGTACACATTGCTGTTTCCTCGGCGGCTCGGCGGCATAAAGGCGTCTATCTCGCTTTCGTGGTCTGCATAGCGGGTGACGATGGCCCGGATGTCGTTCGCAGTCAAGTCTCCGGCGTCAAGGTGGACATGGTATCCGCAACTCCGGTTCGCCGTAGCTCCCATGTCATCCAATGCGGTTGCGGCCTTGCGAACTTCATCAAGCCCGGCCTCATCCTGCAGAACGGGGCTTACAACCTCGAATCCTCCCATCACGCTGGAGTCGCTGACGATCTTCCAGTGCCTACGAGTCTCGTGATTATATCCTTCTTCGCGTACCGTAATGCCCACTCCGGTAAGGGCCCTTACCGCCTGTTCCCGGGTGATTCCGACCAGCTCCAGCTCGACTCCAAACTTGCGATCCATATCACTAACCCCTTGGTTTGTATTTCGTTTCCGCTCCGTGGCGTGGTTGTGTGTTCGCTCTTGTTGCGGATGGATGCAAGTCTTTTCTTACTGATTTTAAAGAATTTTTTCTTGTTGATGCAGAAAAAGGCCCCTTCCGGAGATATCCCCGGAAGGGGCCGCGTATCAGGCTGCGCGTGGGAAGTAGATGATGTAACCAAGGCCCAGCGACTCCGTCCGGCTTCCGCCGAGGATGTCGCTCAGTTCGTAGGGGCCGATATCTTCCGTTTCGCTCACATATTCGGCAAGTGCGAGGGCCAGCTCAAAAGGCTGCGTGCCGTCGTTCACCGCTATGCCGGGGCATGTACTGCCATACATTCCCCTTCCGGAGTAATCATGGGAAAAGGTGATATTGCCATCGTAGCCCTCGCAGAAGCCTTCGAGAACCCTTGCTGCATCAAACATTTCAACACCTCATTTTTATTTGTTTTTGTTCGTTTCCGTGGTCGTGTGTTCGCTCTTGTTGCAAAGAGATGCAAGTCATTTCTCGTTGATTTCAAAGGATTTTTAAGGGCGGGGAAGTACCCCGCCCACCCTTTCGCTTACGCCGCCTTGCCTAAGATATTTTTTAGGCTCCGCTCAAAGTCTTCGGTTTCGTAGCTCCAGTATTCAAGTATCCCCCGGAAAGCGGCATCCTGCCGTTCAACCGGCAAGCCGAGGGCATATACCGGCATCCCCATCGAAAAAGCCATGCTCATCTGTATGATGGCTCCAACTGTAGGGTTCCCAAGATGGATCACCTTGGATACATTTTGGGTCAGCGCCACCTGCACCAATTCTATGACGTTATCACTATCCGGCTCGATCTTTATGAGATTCCAGTCCGGGAGCGTCTTTTTCACCCAAGCTGAGAAAATCTGGTTGGCGAAGTGGTTCGTTTCCGTTTCGATTAAAAAAATGTTCATCTTTATCTCCTTAACTTGTCGTTGTTGTTTGCCTTTTGTTCCTTTCCGTGGTTGTGTGTTCGCTCTTGTTGCAAGGAGATGCAAGTCATTTCTTGCGATAACCAGATGTTTTTACACAAAAAAAGGCCGGGACTACTCCCGGCCTTCATGTGGCTCTCATATGCACCCCTCTATTCAGCGGACATGATAAAACTCCCTCGGTAGACGGGCATATCCCCCTGTTGTTCCACCTGTTGTTGATCGGTGGAAATCAGAGCGCAGCGTCCCAGACGGTACGCGCACCGGCTGCAGTCTTCACTGCATGCGCTGCCTGCGGTCCCCTTGCAAATGGAAAGATTTTCAGATGCTTCTTCAGACTCTGCCCATATCCACGCCAGACACTTGTCTCCAAGACATCGTCGTCCCGTATTATATGGGCACCATCCGTAGTTTACCGCATTATATCGGGTGATTAACTTCATAGCTGTCTCCTCGTCGTGACCGGACACTAGCTCTGTGTCCGCACGAGTCAACAGCTTTCTGCATCACCCCGCCGGGGTTTTCATACAATCTCAGGCGCGGCGCGGCGTCTACGGCTCTCCGCAGCTCACGCAGGCTGACATGCTGGTAGTGCCGGAGGATCATACGCTCATCGACATGCCCCATTGCCGTCGATACGGCTTTCAGCGCAGGCGTGTACGCCAGCAGACGTGTGGCGAAGGCGTGACGCAAATCGTAAGGCCGGATGCGGCGGGAAATCCCGGCTCTGCGGAGAGCATTGTGCCATCCCGTGGAAATACTGCGGATTTTCCGGCCATGATGATGGATGACATATGGGCATCCTGCCTTGGCATCCTCTTTCGCCCATGCCCGGAGCGCTTCCAGAGCGTCCTTCGGGATAGGAATGGCCCTGTCCGCAGCCCGTGCGCCTTTTTTGGCGTTCGGCATGTAGACGATGCGCTCCTGCAGATCAACACGAGACCATTCCAGCCGAAAAAGCTCGCTGGGCCCTATGCGCGGGCCCAGCGCCATGCCGAGCAAAACCACTCGCTTGATATGCGGCGCGGCGGCACGATAGATCAGACGGGCCTCATGCGCCGACGGCGGCGTGATGCGTTGCGGCTCCACTTTCTTGAGCCGAAGCCCCGCAAGAGGATTACTTGGGACATGTCGGGCGCGGACGCCCCAATTGTATGCGGCCCGCAAGATAGAAGCCCTGCGGTTAATTGTGGATGCGCCGACGCCTCTGGACTGCTGCACGGCTATCCAGCCGTCGACGTCATCCAAAGTCATGCGAAGCGCCCGCCTCTTACCGAAAATGTCTAGTATTGATGTGATATGGTAAGCAGTTGTTTTTCGTGTGGCAGGATTGTCCAGCGCCTGAAGATACCGGTCTAGCAGTTCATGTACTGTAAGCGAGCGGGAAGAGTTTGCAGACGCGCGGCGCTTGGCTCTTTTCAGCAGCGCCTTCTCCCGCTCGTATTGCTCCGAAATGGCTTTTTCGAAGGCCCGCGCTTCCGCTTCGGACTCCTTTCCTTTCCAGCTCCTGACGCGCTGCCTCCCCGCCCACGGGTCACGGTATGTCAGCTTCCACACATCCTTGTACGGTATAAATTTCAACGGCATGTTTTCCCCCTTCGTATTTCCATGCACGGAAACACGAAGGGGGGCTCCATGCAAGTTAAGAGGGGTAACTCACGTCGATGGCCGCCAGCGCCTCACGGTCTTCTGCAGACGACGCAGCCTCGACCTGAGCCAGCAGCTCGGCCCGCCGTCCGGCAAGCAGAGCCCTGATGTACTCGAAGCCCACAGGATCCTCGGCGCTCAAAGACATGGTGTCCGCAGCGACGACCGCAGCGGACGGCGCAGTGCTCGACTCAACGACGAGCGCCTGAAAAACAGTATTGTATCCTGATTCGATTTCTCGGACTTTTTCGGCCCGCAGCTCACTGAACGGACGCTCCGGGCGCTCCAGCAGCGCCCCGGCGGGAAGCGGGCCTAGTTCTTCGACATAGCGCGGCTCGGATCTCCATGTATCCTCCGAGAGCCAGTAAGGAGTACCGCCTTCCTTTCGTCCACGCTCATCCATGCGCTGACGGTGATCTTCGACAGTCTCCCATGCCTCGCCAGTCCAGTAGGCAGCATATCCGGCAGGGATGTCCGCTGGTGGGGCCACAGGCGTCGCCCCGGTCGCGTCGAGAACATATTCGCCTTTGGGCCGCTGTGTCGCATCACGGCTTCCAGTGTACTCGAACGTCTTCAAATCATACATGTAAAGTTGAGGAATAGACATAACAACCTCATATAATTAATGGTTTTATGTTAATGGAAGCCTTTCCGAGCTTGGACGGGGGTTGGGCAGGCAGGGCTCCGTGTTGCTGATATGGGTCGAAATTTGACTGCGAGCTGGACAACAGGGTGGGTTACGCATTTTATTCCCACAGTACTAACCAGCGGCGCGGCTTTTACGGCAAATGAAATGGCTTTTGAAGCTTCAACTGAACCAGGACAAAAAGTTAACCAGCCTTTTCATGTAGGTATCGACGCGGGTCGTATATGGGGTACCGAGCACGTCGGGACAGAGTTTGCCCCGACACATGTCCAATTGCCTGCCATTTTGTATCTTGGCCTCTCTGCTTGAGTTTTGGGGTTAACGCCCGCCTTTCCGAGCTTGGGGGCAGGGAACGGGGGACGCTGGAGGGTATAACGCGCCGGGGTTGCCGAATGTGGTGGGGGAGTGGTCAAACTTTAATGTCCCCATTATATCTGTCCCCGCACCCCTGCCGTCAGGTGCTATCCGTTTATCAAACTCTGCCAATGGAAACAGCGCATTAACAACAGGAGGGACTGGCTATGTATGGGACGGTATGTCACTAGAGGCATCCAGATCCAACTTCATCTACGGCGGATCGGATACCGTTATGCCTGCGTCAGTTAACCTCCCCGTTATCTTGTATCTCGGCATTCCAGCTTAGGCCGGGAGGCCGAGGTAGAGAATAGCCGGAACAGAGATATTGACCGGGCGGCTTTCGGCTGCGATGCGCCCCGAGGGGCCAGTCGGGTATGTATAGAATCTCCCTACATCGAGAGTTATATTTGACTGGTTTAGATTCCCTTTATCATCAATCAAAGTAGCTCTTGTGCCGGAAATTCCTGCGTAAGTTGGTATGTCGTGCTCGTGGCTCTGTAGCGCATCACTCTGCCAGCTCCCCGCTTCCCGATCTCCTCCCCCCGTCCAAGCTCGGAAAGGCGCAGTCCGTCACAAAAACTCAAGCAGGGATACCGAGATAGATGATGGAAGGCTGAGCGATATTTGCGGGTCGTGTTTCCTGTGCCTGACGCTGGTTAATATAGTATCTACGGTGAGCTACTGGTGTACCAATGTCTGCCATATATACTATAATACTGTCTGCGTAGTCGGTATCATGAAGATAAACGTTGCCCTCTAGCGTAATTGTGGCGGGATAGCTATCACCATAGCCTCCCATTGGCTCGCAATACACTGAGGTTATTCCCGTTTCAACAGCATCCTGTTGCCAACTTCCTGCCTCCCGGCCCGCCCCAAGCGTCCAAGCTCGGAAACGCGTGGAGTGTGGTTAAAAGTTACGATTGTTCGCCAAGATACAGAATAGCAGGAAGGTTAACTGACGCGGGCATAACAGTAGGACTTGATCCATAGATGACATTATTGCGCGATGCATAAAAAGTGCATCCTTGGCTCGACAGGTTAGACGAAACTTGAAACGATGCATAATTGACGTCGTATGACGTTTCTGTGATGCGAAACGCGCCATTTGCCTCAATAATCGAATTATCAATAATCATTGTGCCGCGTACGCCAAAAGCCCCCGAAATCTCCGGCAACCCTGCGTCATGATGAGTGCCCGCACTTCCCACGCTCCCCGTCCAAGCTCGGAAAAACTGGTCGCCTAGCTTAGGAACGTATAATCCCGTAGGGTTAGCGGCATTTGGTCGCCATTTTCCGAGGTTAGCTGCGATGGTGGCGGAGTTCGCGTTATACGCCAGCAACATCCCTGCGAACCCTCCGGCATCGTATATCTTTTTCAGTTCGGGCCAGTCCGCGAACAACGCGAGGTCGCCGTTCGCCCAGACGTGTCCGGCGGGCAGGGTCGTGGAGCGCCAGTAGCGCGGGACGCCGATCATGGAAAGCCGGAAGGCTTCTGAAGCTGTCACGCGGGCGTCGTTCCCTTGACACGCCGTACCCGCACCAGTGCCGTACTTGACCGTCAGGGTCCGATCCGCTTCGAGAGTGCCGCCGCCCATGAGCCCCGTCCCGGCCTTGATCTGCACGCTCTTGCGGGCCAGCGTTTCGTGCGCTTCCGCATCAGCGTCATGTTCGGAGATTTTGCTTTCGACATATTGCTGGGTGGCCAGAGCCTGACTAGCGATTTTAATCTCGACGAACGTGGCGTTCGCCGAAGGAAGGTGAAATCTTTCCAGAAATTCGGCAGCCTGCCCCGTAGAGATCAGCGGCTTATGCATCTCGTCATGCGGGCCGACAGCAACAAGATCGCCGTCTTCGTCGAAAATGCCCCACTCCCGAATCCAAAACCCACCAACATTGTTCGGGATAACGACATCGACAAGCAGATCGGTAGGATCATCGGGATTCACCATGACCGCGTTGGCAAGTCCACGCCAAACTTCATTGACAAGCCCCGTTTGCGCGGCGCTGACCAGTGGGATGCTTCCATTGCCATCACCAACCGCGACATGGGTAAGCTTTTTGCGTTCTCCACCGGCACGAAATGCCGTTTCTTTGTCCAGACCCTTTTGCGTCCAGATGCCTTGTAAAGTTGCTTCTGCCATTATGCTACCCTGTGTTCTATAGTGACGATCTGGTGAAGGGCCGCCCCTAGCGCCAGCGGTGCTGGCTGTGGCGGCAGGGTTTCCTTTGCCTTTACAAAATGGTCAACGATAACCGTAGATTGTGCGCTTGCGCCAAAACTCATGGGGGCTTGCTGCTCTACGCCGAACTGAATCCATCGCAACTTCGAGCGGCCCGGCTTGTATTGATCGGCTAGAGTAAAAACACGATCAACGTCATCCGCTGCGAAATCGGTCGGAGGCTTCAGCAGGCGTATCTCGAAGTGTGCGTACAAATCCGGATTCTGGTCACGGCAGTTGACGATTTTGCATGACCCGAAACCGTATTCCTGCAAAATCTGCGGCATACCGAAAGTTTTTGGGCCGAGCCGGTGCCACGCGAAAGCCCGCTCGACGCGTAGCCGAAACTGCCCATCTGAGTCGAAGCGTGTCCGCTCGACGCCCCGTGACTCGCCGTATAGAGGGATCAGCGTCTCATCAGCCTTTGGAGGCAGAAACTGGGCCTGCAGCCACCGCATATCCGCTGCGGCGTCATCGGCATATCGGCAGATGCCATGCACCAGCGCGGCAAGAGCGCCGACCTTCGTGATGACCGGAAGAGCAAGCCTGTCTCGGCAGTAACGCCAGAAAACCGATTTGTCTGTATAAAAACTCATCGTTCGCTCACCCATTTTGCCGTTACAGTTAGCGTTTTAAGCACGGCAAGACCGTCTGCGGGCACAACCACGTCCCCGGAGGCCAGCGAGCCGCCCCAGACGATGCGCTTCACGCCGGTTTGTGTAATGATACCAGCGGCGAGCCGGTCACGGATAACGTCATGCCCGATGCCGAAAGGAATATGTCCGCCGGTCTGGGAAGCGTCCTCGGAGAACATGGCCCGCACGAAGTTCTCCGCCGAGAGCTTCAGGGCGGCTTCGTCGCCGGAATACAGCTCAAGCTCAAGTTGAACTGCAATTTCCACAGCAGTCGGCCCTTTCACCAACAAATCGTGATTAATGACAATCTCGGTGTTGACGGCTTCTTCCACGGCATCAAGCAGGTTTTGAGTAGGAATGCCAGCCGAACCGCGCACGATGACGTCAATGGTTCCCTCCCCACGGGGGTGTTGATCGGCTACGGCGGCCTCGATGCAGCCCTTCACAGACAGCGCGGCGGCTTGATATGCGGCGGATGTCACCCCGGCGCGACTGAGCCACGCGTACATATACCTGATACGTAGCTGCTCGTCAGACTCATCGGAAGCGGCCTCATCAGTCAGCCATTCCACAGTATTGTCCACACGGTCAATGCCGGAGACGGGCGTCACCAGTTCGCAGATCTGCCCGGTACCCGCGTTCGTCTCGGCTCCATACGCTTCGGACTCTACGAGTACATCGACGAATGCCTCTCCAGCTTGAAGTACGGCGTCTTCGAGCGTCAGATAGCGATAAACCTCGCCGTTGCCGTCCGGAAGCGTGCGGAGGATGCGACTGGACGGGATTGGGATATTCTGACCATCCGGTGTCTGCTCCGAGCGGTAGAAGCGCACGTACCCTTTGGCCTTCGTTGCGGCCTTCCTCTGAAGGCCCACTTGGTCACAGTGCAAATCGAGCCAGTCGCCGCTGGAGAGCAACGGCACGGCCTGAGTCAGAAGGGCTTCAAGTAGCTGGTAGAGCTGAAAAAACATCCATGCGACCAATTCAAGGATGCCACGGATCACTCCTTTGTTCAGGTTCATCCGGGCGGGAAGCCAGCCTTTCGCCTGATACTCATCCTGCACTTCCTCAACCCTAGCAAAGAGCCCGGAGCGGACTTCTTCAAGCGTTCTGGACACGCGAGGCAAGGAGAGCTTCCGGAATGTGGACATCTTGTATCACCGCCGTTTGTGTTGACTTGTCGATCTGCAGCACCAGATTGAGGGGATGATCCTCACCGATGAACGTCCAGCGTACTCTTGCCGCAAGCTGGCGTTCGTCCCATCGCAGGATGGAGCAGGATACGGAGCCGAGCTCGACGCGGGGATCGGCTTCAACGCGCATCACGACTTCTGAGCAGAACGCCGCACGATTGGAATCTGTACTCTCTTCAAGTATCCAATCATGAATAAGGGAACCAAACTCGTCATCGTAAAAGAGTGTGCCGAGCCGGGTGAAAAGGCGCAGCCTGATGTCCTGCAGTCCCGTCTCCACACCATCCGTCAGGATCAGCTCTCCGGATGCGGCGATCCGTGCCTGCCCATCGTCGTCAAGGGCGATATCCTGCCCCCAGAGATCAGATGATGAAGTGCTCATGGGCGTACCCTACACTGTGCGCCGCAGGCTCTCCGGAATCCTCGCAAATTATGCAAACAAAAAACGACGCCCGAAGACGTCGTTTTTTTTCACCCAAGATGAGAATGGGATCAGATGCCGCCCCCGCTCCGGCTCCCGGCGTGGCTGTTGCCGGAGACGGAGGAATCGCCGCTGACGGAGAGATCACCGTTGACCGACAGCGGGCCATTGACTGTGATGCTCCCGTTGGTCGTGCGGTGTGCGTTTTCCGTGGTGGTACCCGTGCCGCCGTCCGCGCCAGAACAGGTTTCATTGCCGATTTTATTGATGTTCGGCGCTTGCAGGGTCAGGGTTCCGGCGGCTTCCACGGTCGCGTTTCCCTTGGCTTTGATAACGGCGTTCCCGCCGATTTCTACAGTCCAGTCTTTGGGCGAAACAATCAGGAAAGAGCCGTCTTTCTCGATCTTCAGACTCACCCCCGGCGTCTGCTGAATGACAAGCTCGTTCAGGCCGCACTCCGGAGCGCCGTTCCCTTGCCAGCGGAAGTTGCTGATCCTCGGATAGTTGGGGTCGCCATCGTAGTACGAGAGGTCGCACAGCGTACCCGCCTGCGGCGGACAGACGATGCCTCTGTTCGGCCCGCCCCACATGATCGGTATCTCAACATGCGGAATGACCGGCTCATTCGGATCGGGCGTCTCATCGTTCCGGAGCGGCTGTACATCAGCAAAATATTGTCCGTCGCTGGCATAGGCCGTGACGACTTTGGCTTTGCGCGTTACCCTGTAGTAAGAGCGCAGATCAGGACGGCACAGCTCCACGGCCCGCTTGATCAGCTTTAGCAAATTGGCGTCACTCATCCCCACCCCTCGTCACTGCCGTACCGGATCGTCGTGGTATTGTGTTCGCCCAAACTATGAATAACCTCCTGCGCACGGACAAGTTCTGAGAACTGGCGGCGTGAATCGCGGATGCGCACGATGCGGCTGTGCGTCAGGCCCGGAATCACCGTGGCCACGACCTCGGACATACCTGAATGATTCGGGCTGTGCGAAATCAGGTTCTCCGCGCTCTCGATGACCGGGATGTCCCCCGGCTCGTCGCCGTCAGACCAGTACAACCCGGACTCGCCGAGCCACACGGCGTGCTTCGACATGTCGTGTCCGAAGCTCGTCTCAAGCGTTGAAGCGAGCTGCTTGATGGCCATCGCCACGGTCACGCCGGAAAAAACAATATGGGGCAAAAATTCCAAAGGGATGGAAACTTCGGTCACGGGCAGCCCTGTAAAAGCGAGAAGCCGCCGGGCGACGACATCGGCAGGCTCGCCGTGCATCGCTTCGATGACCCGAGTGTCAAGCAGTGCCTGCTCCCGGCCCACGGCGACGACGCGCACTGTATCTTCTCCCGACATCTTGAAGTCGCTGACCGTGCCGCTCCAGTCATGCCACGTCCCGCCTTCGCCGCGATGCCCGAACCGGATGCGCACAGGCTGCTTTTTGGCCAGAGCAGCCTGCACGGAACCATTGGTGTCAGGAATATCCAGTTCGCAGCGGGAGACGACCGCCCGGCGGCGCAGCGTCAGCACGATGCGCGGCGAGCGCAACACCTCCAGTCCGCCTACGGTGCAGCGGATGTTGAAGCCCTCGATCATACCTGTGTCCCCGCTGCATCAATAATAAGGGTATCCGCTTCAGGCGTAGCTTTTTTTGCCGCAGCCTGCTCCGCCAGCTCCTTCGGCGTCGGTGTCTTCGCCTGCGCCTTCTCGATCTTGGTGACCGGCGGGTTATGCTCGACAAAGCCGAGAGTCACCCGGATTTCGTCGGTGGAGTTGTTCTCGGCAGACTGGAACTTGGAGAAAACCACCTGCCGCACGCCCCGGGCCAAAAGATGTCGGTTGGTCACGGTGTAGATTTGCGGATTGGCCTTGCTGTCGATCTTGCGGAAAAGGCCGGAGACCTGCTCCAGCTTCTCATAGCACTGCGACTCGCTGTCGGTCAGCAGGAGCATGGAGACCATGACGTCAGAATCCTCAAACCCCTTCGGGGTCTTCTTTTTTCCCGAAGAACCGTCTTTTTTTTGCGTATCGAAGCGCACTTTGCCGTCAACGCGCAGCTCGGTCAGTACGCCCGGAAGCTCCGTGTCTCCAAGCCTGATGAGACCGTCTTCGAAGACGAGCAGCTTGACCTGCTTTTCATCTTTCCGGGCCGCATCTTCAGTCGTGGAGCCGGAGTTTGTCCGCACTTTTTCGCTCATCATGCTTCTCCGTACTGTTCCATCTCGCCCATCAGCGCAGATACGAAGTCCTCGGCTTTCTCAACGTTGGGCAGATGAAGTTCCTGAATCGTAATCGTCCACGATTGCGAGCCGCCTCCTCGGGCTTCTTTGGAGCCTGCCCGCATCGTGCTGTTCTCACCGATCTCGAAGGTCGGCGCATCAGCAATTTCCGGAGAGCCGACATCCGGAGTCTGCGGCTTGCCAATCAGTCCGTTCCACCACCCGGAAATCGCCTGCCCCGCCGAACCCAACGCGCCGGAGACGGAAGCCAGCAGAGCGGGCGCACCCTGTCCCACGCCTTCGCCGAGCGTGGTCATCATGCGCGTACCCGATAGCGTAAGCTGCGACAGCGGCCCGGTATGCGCATCTGAAAAAGGCAGGTACTCCCGGACGCTGGCCAACGCGTTCTCAACCGTGCCAACGAGTGAAGATATCTTGCTTTTGATGCCTTCGATGAACGTATCGAGCAACTTCGCGCCCGACTCAAAAAGATCAAGATCGGAGAAGAACTCCGTGACATCGTTCCACATTTCAGACAGGGCCGTGGAAATACGCTGCCCAAGCCCGGAAACCGAGGAGACGAGGGAATCCCAAGACTCCTGCGCCCCAAGCACGATGCTGTCCCAGAGCACTTCAAGCCCCGACCACAGCGTCTGGCCGACAGAGATCACCCAATCGACGATGGACTGCCAGACCGATGTGATCTTTCCCCAGATCCTGTCCCATATCGGGCCGATAATGCTGCCGACATACTCCCAGACTTCGTCCCACTTCTCGCAGATCAAATCCCAGTTTTGAATGAGCAGCACGATGGCGGCGATGAGCCCGACAATGGCGGCGACAATCCACACGACAGGATTCGCTGAAAGCGCCGCATTGACCAGCCATGTGGCTGCGGCCCAAGCCTTCATCACGCCGCTCGTCGCCAGCATAACGCCTTTGCAGATAAGCAAACCGGCTTTGAGCGCGAGAACCGCCCCGGCTGCGTACCCGACCCACTGCCCAAGCGTCTGCCATGACCAAGGATCGGCTGCGGCTGCGGCCTCGGTTGAGGCTCCCGACAGATCCCGGAACCAATTTACCAGCCGGGCTATACCGTCGATAGCCAGCGATACAGCCGCCGCAAGCCAGCCGAGCACCGTGACGACCCAATCCAAAGCGTGGGCAAGGCCCGTTACAACACCGCCCGCGATTTCGCCGAGCGTCTCGCCGAAACGCGTCCATACGGATACGGAACTGTCAACCTCGCCGCCGTCAAACGCGCCGAAAAGCTCGCCGATGCGCATCATCAGTTCCGCGACGGCGATGCGTACCGGCACAAGGATCACGTCGACTTTATGCATAGCGGCGGAAAAGGCGTCGCGGAAGCCGAGCAGCGCAGCACGGACGCGGAAGACCACGCGGCTGACCGTGGTCACGAGACCGGTCAGCCCGGCAGCCTTGATCTCGGTGGCCAGCTCGCCCTTGATTTCGCCGGTTCCATCCTTGAGATTTCGGAAAACCGCCAGTACCCCCTTGCCGACCAGCGTCATCGTCTTCCACCACCCATTGAGCGTATCCGCGATGCCCGCGAAATTCGTCTTGTACGCGAGGTACAACGCCCCGATGACCGCGATGACCGCCCACATCGGAGCGGAGATGCCCATGAGCGCCGTCTTCAGTGGCAGGAGCTTTTTGGCCATGAGAGGCCCCACCGCCGAAAAGAACCACATGGCGGCGCTGGTCGCGGCAATCCCGACGACAAGCGCCGAGAACCCGCCGATTACGCCGATGAGCCACTGACCGATGGGACTCTCTGCGGCGGAGCGCAGGGCGTCGACAAACCCGCCGAGCAGCGTCGCGCCGCCTGAAATGGCGGGAAGGAAAACATTCCCAACGGCGATGCCCAGATTCGTCAACTTGTTTGAAAGCAACTGCAGTGCGTTCTCCACGGTCTTCGACCGCGTCTCGAACTCCGCCTGCATACTTCCGGCATACTTTGCAGAATCGGAAACAAGATCGAAAGCCTGCCGCAAGTTATCGAGATTCTGCAGGAGCGGTGCGATGGCTCCGAGCGACTCCTGCCCGAACATCTCGGTCAAGAAGGCGGTCTGAAGCTCTTTCGGTTTGGCTGCGACGGCCTCCAGTACCTTGAAGATCGTGCCCTGCGCGTCGTTCTGCATGTCCTTTGCGAGCTGCGTTGCGGAAAAACCGAGGCTTTGGAACGCTTCGGCCTGTGCCTTGGTCATGGCCGAGCCTTTCACCAGCGTCGTCGTGAAGCTCTTCAAAGCCGTGGACGCGATCTCCGGAGACGCCCCGGCGGAAAGGAAGGCCGCGCCAAGAGCCGCGACCTGCGTTTCCGCAAGGCCGGACACCATCGCCACCGCGCCGACGCGCTGGACGACTTCGCCCAAGCTGGGCGCGGTGGCGTTCATATTGTTCGACAGATGGTTGACGGCATCGGCGAGCGCATAAGTGCGAGGCAATGTCAGGTTCATGCCTGCCCGCCAGTCAGCCATCATCTTGCCCGCCTGATCGCCGGTCAAATCGAAGGCGACGCCCATTTTTGCCGCTTGCTCGGCAAATTCGGTCAAGTCCTGCTTTGCGATGCCGGATTGCCCCGCAGCCGCAACGATGGCGGCGATGCCGCTCGCCGCCATCGGTATCCGCCCGGCCATGTCCATGATCTCTTTGGACATGGCCTGAAACTCGGCCTGCGTCTCGAAGTTCACAACCTTTGCAACATCGGCCATAGAACTCTCAAATTTAATCGCCGCAGCCGACGCTAGACCAAAGGCCCCGAGCAGTAGCCCGGCACCCACGACGACCGGCATCATCGACATGGTCAGCGCCCCCATCCTTTTGCCAAGCCCCGATATGCTGCCGTCCACTCCTTTGAGCTTTTTATTGATGCGTTCAAGGGGGTTGGAGAGCATGTCGACCAGTGACATGGTTGCAAAGACGCTGAAAACTTCCATTACTTCACCGCTTTTTTACCGTGGATGATCTGCGCCAGGGCGCGGAGCGTGCGCTCTTCGATAAAGCCCGCCTGAGCGAGCTGCACGCCCCACGTTTCAAAGTCGTCCGCGGGCTCCGCATGGAGCCAGAAGCGGACGAGCGCGTCCCCCTTGTCGAAGGGGGACAGGGTTACTTTCCCAAGTCGGCAACGCCGACGCCTTTGATAATGGCGGATGCAAAGGCCGTCACAAGGCCGGGATAGTTGTCGAACGCTTCAAGCAGCGTGTCTTTTTCATCAGGATGCACGATCTCGACAAGTAGGTTGCGGGACGCCTGCGCCGCGCTTTTCCCGGCGGTGTCTTGCATGCGTTTGATCTGCGCCTTGTTGGGTCTGGCGAAATGGAAGGTGAACGAGGTTTCCTCGCCGTCATCAGCCCACGGATCGACGAAGGAATGGGAGAATTCAGCGTATTTTTTCGCAAGATCGGACATGGGATACTCCTTTTGATGGTTGAGGTTGGGCCGACCAGCGGCCATCAACGTAACCTTACCCGGAGCCACGGAGCTTTTCCGGAATCCTCGCACGCTGTGCAAACAAAAAACGACGCCCGAAGACGCCGTTTTGCATTCAAGTTGAGAATGAGATTACAGCTTCAGCCCGCTGGTGGCTTTCTTTGCGGGCGTGCCATTCCACAGGATCGGTGAGAGGATCACGATTTCGCAAGTGATTGCCGAAACGTTGGAATCGCCCTGCGAGCCGCCCCCGCCGTCGAACTTGGTGATCTTGCAGTCCGGAAGCGTGTCAGTGATGCTACCCATCTCGTCATTGGCGTAATTCACCACGATAGGGAAGGGTTTGTGGTCATAAATCCCCCCGCCGCCGGACGCCGCCAGTTCCTTTTTCAGCGGCTCCCACTCGTCGCGGTCGAGTACAAAGGATCCTGACGCTTCGTAGTTCGTGCGCCCGTATCCGCGAGGGATTGCCCCTTTGCCGTACCGGGCTTCAGCCCCCTGCCCGTCCGTGTACTTGATCTCGGTAATGCCGATTGCCACACCGGAAGGGAAAGCCACGGAGATGTCTTCCCAGTCATATTGCCGTCCGTTGATAGCCATTTATTCCTCCGTCCAGCCCTGCGACTCGGCGTACATCATGCCCTGAGCCGTGAGTTTGTAATGCTTGCGGTACCGCTCGATATGACCGAGTTCCACGCCGCAGGAAAGAACGGCGGCGAGCTGCCCGGTTTCGGCGAATGGCTCCAATTCCTTGGGGCTATAATAAGTGTTGGGATGCTCCACCCGCATCTCGTACAGGAAACGGTACACCGCCTCACGGGAATATGTGATATTCATATTAGCCCTCCAGCCGGGTATCGCCCCGGGTGCCCGCATAGGCATACGAGGCATAGAGTTTGATCTCGCGGATGATACCGATCCCGATGAGCAGCACTTCGACCGCAACGCCTTTATTGACGTAATCCTGCTCGGAAGGAATGGTGATATCGTAATCCGCCAATTCCTTGGGAACCGCGGCGACCATCGTGTCAAGAGCACCGGAAATGTTTGCCTTGAGGTAGCCGATCCCGGTGTCCGAATCCGGCACCACAGGGTCCAGATCATCATACATGGACTTCAGTGCCGCGATGCGCATCTTGCGGACTGCCTTGAAGACGACACGCAGGACCTCTTCATAGCGATAATCGCTGGTGTCGTCCGCCATTGTCCGCGAGTCGCCCCAGTACGCGCCGGACAACCCCGCGTACTTCTTCGCGGTGAGGTAGCCCGCTTCTTCGAGCGTGGGCTGTACGGCCTCCCAGCCTTCCGGCAACGTGCCCTGGCTGATGTTGCCGTCGCGCACGCGCCCGGTGGCCCGCTGGACGGGGATGGAAATGACGCGCCCGGCCTGCAGGCCGCCCCAGTTCCTGAGCTTGGAAAGCCCCGTGGAGTCCGCGACCTCGCCGTACTGACAGCAGACCTGTACGAAGCGGGAGGCGAAATCTTGTTTCTCCGCAAGCAGATACGCCGCGAAATCGTTCAGGTCTTCGTCATCGCGGGGCAGGCGAGTCTCGCATTTGAAGTACGTCGGCCTGTGCAGGTTCCACAGCTCGTCGGCCTTCACCGACAGCGCCGACCAGTCCACGGAATCGGACGGGCCGACGATGTATACAAACTCGATGTCATACAGCGACAAAGGGGACTCAAGCGCAGCCATGACGTCCACGATGCTCGGCTCCGGCGGAAGCAGGCGGCAGGTGTAGGTGGTGCCGCCAACGTACTCGCCAGCCGGGAACGTGATGGTTACGCCGAGATCGGTGGCCACCGTGCCGTCCACCGGGATGGTTCTGACCTTTTCATAGGTGTCGCCGCCATCCACGGAAAGCTGGTATGTGCCGACATTACGGTCGCCCCCCTTCACAATCTGGATGGACAGCTCGGCCCCGGCCAGCACGTCGCCAGTGACGGTGATGAGCGGGCTCGACTCATCGCCGATACGCTCGACGGGGCCTGCTGCGCAGCGCACAAGGAAGCGAAGGCTCCATCCTTCTTCCAGAGACGCCTCTTCGGGCAGCAGGAGGGTGGCTCCGGTCGCCTCGTTCGGCTTGCCGATGACGACCTGTGCAGCCGCCGTCTCCGCCGAGCCGAAGGTTGTCCCGCCGTCCGTGGAGACTTTGACCGTCGCCGTGCCGACCTGCCCGGCGCTGACGACCTCGACGACCACATCCGCATTTTTCTGCGGCACGCCGGAAACCGACGCCGCCGGATAGCTGCCGTTCCCCCCGCTCCAGACCGGATCGGAGATGTAGCCTCCCTGCTGCCCCTGTACCGGAACGGCCACAATCGTGGGTTCCTGCCCCGCCGTGGCCAGCACGTCGCGGAGCCGGTCAACGAGAGGCCCGGTGCCGAGCAGACCATCCAGATCGGAACTGGGGCCAAGAAGATACGCCTTGCCGACCTGCCCTCTGGAGCAGACCCCGGCGACCATCGCCTTGCCGTCGACGCCTCCGGGCGCAAGCCCGCTGGTGCCGTCGACCAAATATTCAAGCACGTCGCCCATTACAGCCTCCCGCCGCCCATCTTGCGGCCAGACAGACGCTCGACAGCCTGCCCATACTCGTCCTTAGTCACCATTTTGCCCTGTTCCCACCCCATCATGCGCATCAGTGCGCCTTGCATCCATGACGGAGTACGGAATGCCAGCGCCAGCTCGTCCAGGGACTGCAGCCCGCCGTTCTCATCTTGGGTGGCAGGAGCCGCCGTGGACAGGGAGGGCGCGGCCTCTTTCTTCGAGGGTTTCTTTTTTTCAGGGGCGGAAGAAGCCGTCGCAGGGATCTCGGTGGACTGTTCCACAGACTTCTCTTCAGATGCGTTGATTTCTTTCTCAGCCATATCATTTTCCCCACTGTGGGTTGATGTTTACCTTGGTGATAAGGTCATGCGTGATCTCTTCGGTCACCCGGCCCGTGAACGTGAGCAGGAACAGCGTGTTCAGCCGGGTGAACACGACGATTTCGGCATCGCCGACACGTTTCACCGGAGGCTTGCCCGGCGTGGCCTTCTGCACGCGGATGCCCACCCAGTTGCCCCGCGCGTCGTTCACTCCTTTCGGCAGCGCCACGACAAACTCGAAGCCGAATTTCGACAGCCAGTTTTCGTCTTCGGCGAGGACATTCAGCAGCACCTGCTGACTGACTTCGTACAGCTCGCGCTTGGTGGTGTGCTGCGTCTTTGTGCGCGTCACGCCGAGCTTCCTGCCCGTGCGCTTGTATGTCGCTGGCTGCATCTGGACTTCAAGCCGGGGGCGTGGCAGCGTAATGTTGTCTTTTGCGGATTCGGTCATGACCCGTTCCGCCGGGAGTCCGGCGGCGACCGCCGCCCGTGTGACCGTTTTCATGACGAGCTTTTCCATCAGCGTTTTCCTTTGGTATGGAGGGCGATGATGTGCGCCACCTCTTCCCTGTCCTCGTCATCTATATAAAGGTAGGGACGGGCGGGCATGGTCACTTTCGAGACCAGTTTCCCCTTTACCTTCAGAGCCTTTTTACGCTTTGGCCTGATCTCGCCCCCAAGCTGGTGGATGCGCCCATAGATGAAGTTGGTGCCGACCATCACGCTGTCCGGAGTCGTTGCATACTCGATGGACTGCCGAAGCCGACCGGTGTCGGACAGCGGTTTGCCTCCATCCCGCATAGACCGTTCCGAAGGTTCCCAGTCCTCGCCGTCCGGCCCCTTGCCTTCGATGAAGTGCCGCACCGTGCTGCTCACCAGCGCCTCGCCGATGTCAGCGAGAATCGCCTGATGCGCAGCCAGCCCCCGCGCCGCTTCCATGAGACGCCTGTCGAGGCCGCCCCAATCCAGACTTATGCCGCTCTTCGCCATCAGAACCCCCGGAAATCAAAGAAGGGTTTGGGGCTGACAACGGCGAACGTGGGCTCTTCCCGGTCAAGAAAGGCCTCATCAAGCTCAGTGAGCTTCTGTTTGCCGTCTCGGATGTCCTCAAGCAGTTCAGTGCAGTATTTCCACTGCTTCTGGAGCGGCAGCCATTCGTTGTCGACCGTCGCCTCGCTGTCCACCAGCGTCGTGATCGCCTCGACGACGCGGTAGGCGCTGATGACCCCGGCGATGTATCTGATGAGTTCGGGCACGGTCGGCCACGGCTGCGGATACCTGTACGAGAGCATGCTCATGATCTCACCGGTGACGGCTGCAACCGTGCGGTCGACGAGGCCCGGATTTTTCTCCTCGCATGCCTGCACGTAGTCGGCGAGCAGAAGATCGGTGATCTGGTCGCGGGTGCAAAACAGCATGGCTTCCCCTTTTTTCGCGTTTAAGACTAGTCTAAGAATAGTCTTAGGATTTTACCCGGCTCGTTGTCCGTCCCGGCCCATGACAGGGCCGGAAACGGCGTTTTCGGATCAGGCCCCAAATCAGGCTACGGCCACGCACAGGCATGTTGCCTTCGGCGGACGTGCGGGCACGGGCTTGGACTGGGCGATCAACGTAATGCTGGAGTCGTCCAGCGACTGAATGGGCACGATGTGCAGGGGGAGCGCCGCGAGGTTCGCGCTGATGCTGTCGAGGGCGCAGTACCAGATCGTGCCGGGTACGTCTTTGGCAACGGCCATAAGCGTCTTGGCGTTGAGCTTGGGTACCCATGTCCCGCTGGGATCGGGATAGGTTTCGTTCAGTACATGGATGACGTACCCGCCGATGGAGATCTGCCCGGCACCCAACTCCACCTTGATCATCCGCTGGTCGGCGGTGGAGAGGTAGCCTTGCGCCATGTCCATAAGCACCTTGAAGACGTCTTTTCCGCACCAGAACTCTGCGGAACCGCCGACCCCGGCCATTTGGATCTTCTCTTCCATCGTGACGAGCAGATCGTAGACTTCGGAAATCTTGCTATCCGCCGCCAGCTTGGTGCCCAACGTGTGCGTCAGCGGATCGCCGTAATCGATACTGTACGTTTCCGTCCGGCCACCTTCGAGCTGCTTCGGCCATGAGATGCTGCCTGTGGTGAGTACGGTAGCGCACATGGCTTCCGTGGTCAGACGTACCGTCCGCCGGATCTGCTCAAGTTTCGCCGAACGCCACGCAGCCACCGCCGTGGCGTCGTTCATGATCACACGCAGGTCATTGAGTTCGCTGGCAGTCACCGCAACCTTCACTTTAACCGGCAGCGGAGCGAAGAACTGCGTCTCGAAGTCTTCCCCGCCGAGTGCCACCGGAGCGCCGTCACGACGCACGACCGGCACCGTCTCGATCACGCGGTGCAGCTCGGAGAGGCCGATCACGACCATCGGATGCGAAGGCCGGTTGGTGAAGAAGGTATCCATCACCGTGGATTTCAGGGGCGGCATAGGCTGCAAGGCCTGCGCCACCGCCGCCGGATTGAAGATTTTTCTTAAGTTCGCAAGCATATTCAGTCCTATACGGCAAAAATGCCGTTGTGCGAGAGTTTGGTGAGGGCAAGTACGCTGGGCGCGGTGGTACCGGTCGCGCCGACTTTCAGCATCCGCGTCCGGACGCAGCCGTGAATGATGCAATCGGCACTCGTTTCGTGCTCAGGATCGAAGCGGTCATCGACCACGGCGCAGGGGGCGACGGTATCCGTCTCGGCCCACGGCGCGTACTTGTGCTCGATGACCTTATCGCTTTCGTCCTCTTCGCCCTTCACCTCGACTTCCTTGAGCAACACGCCGGGCTCCAGCACGGTAGTCACCACGGTCGTATCGATTGGCAGGTGTTTCCGGACGAGCGGATGCTCATCGGTGCCGACCCGGTCACCGGATATCGTGTATCCGCCAAGCATTCCTTCAGCAGGCATAATCGTTTCTCCTACAGTTTACCGATGATTTCAGAGGGTTGAACGGCAGGCGCGTCTGTGCGGACAAGTGCATGGGCGGGCGGCACCTGTTCCGAAAAATCCACGTTCAGGCGGCTCGCTTCGCGGGCTTCAAGTTCGCGGAAGTAGGCTTCTTCGGCTGAGAGCTTCTCGACCGTGCCGTCCGCAGCGGCAAAATCGAGAGTCCCTCCGGACTCTGCCAGCATCGCCGCAAAGTTCAGGCAGCGGGCTCGCTCGGCGGGCTTCACCTTCCCATCCTTGATCAACGCATCGATCCGGCCCTCCCGTGCCTTGACCTCGATGCCGTTCTTGTAGGCCGCGAAGTCGCTGGCTGTTTTGGCGGCAACGGCGCTCGAAGCCTCCAGCTTGCCTTTCAAATCGTCCCGCTCGGCTTCGAGCGCCGTCACGCGGGACTGCAGCTCTTCAATGGTGGGCATATCGCCTCCTGTGGAAAAATTGATTGTTATCGCGTCGCTGTCCCCTGACAGCGAAACCGGGCCAAGCCCATCAATGGCGGGCACGGCTGCTCCGAGGAGTCCCACGTGCCGAAGCGTCTTCCGATCAGGCATCAGGGACATGGACACGTATCTGTAGCGACCATCCTGCACGAGATTCCGTACCTCGTCCGGAATCTGCGCAATCTGTGCAAACAAAATTTTCCCCTCACGATGGACGGACTTGACCCAGCCGAAGGCCGGATCGCTCACTGCCGGGTGGCCGAAGACGAGCGGCGCTTCGCGGTTCTTCGGATTGTAGCTGGTGGCGATGGCGTCGAGGTCGGCTTCGGAAAAACGCTGCGGACGGCCCTGCGAATCGATGAAGCTGCCTGCCCGGGCGATGGCAATACGAACTGTGGCGTCGGACATTTGTTGACTCCTGAAAGGTTGATGGGTAAAGTTAAAGCATCGAAGGTCGTTGTTCGTGGTGTACAGGCACCGTCGAGAGAACAACGGTCTTTACCGAGACCTGTTTTCATCGGTACATGTCGATTCAAAGGCGATGTACCCTGACTCCTCGAACAGGCGGGGGTCGCAATAAGGGTGTCGTCTGCGTCGGGGCCTGTTTCCACCGGCGTTTTTTTATTTCTGGAGCACCCCTCCGCCTCCTTCCCGAAACAACAGAATTCCATTGCGCTGCTGCTCAAGATAGGTCGCGGCCTTTTCGAGGGTATCCTTTGCCTTGAATACCGTTGCTCCCGACCAGTAGCGCCCGCCGATCCAGTTGAAGGCCGAGTATCCGCCAAACTCTCCATTTTCCTGCCTGAAAAGCCGAATGAACCGTAGAGTGACATATGGTTTCCCAGACAGTTTCATGGGTACCTGCCACACCTCGTAAGGATGCTGGATGACGCGGGCCAAAAGACGCATATAGGGACCACGCCCCTTTTTGGCTGATTTCAGCTCCACCAAATTCTGGTTCTTATCCTTCTTAAACAGAAGATGTTTGCTGATGAGCAGCGGCATCCGCAGCCACGGCAGCCGGAACAGGGTGCTGTCGTCCAGCGACTTCAGGCCGAACTCTTTCAGGAACGCCAGCGCATAGGCTTCTTCCGACAGACCCTCAGGCAGAATGTCGGCCTTCTTCACGGGCAGGATGTGTTCCGGAGCAAGCTCCGCCAGCGGCGGCAGGCACTCCTGCCCGTGCCCGACCGTGCGCCGGGTCCGCACGTCCGCAAAGTCGGCGCTGTCCGGCGGCGGCAGGATGCACAGGGCGGATTTGACCATGTCCTCGCCCGCATCAAAGTCCACTTCTTCGGGATGGAGTCCCGCGAACCAGTCCTTGCCGGGGTTGTTGCGGAAGCCGTCATCCGCGCCGGGGCGGGCGACGTGGTACTCCATCCCCGTCTTGGGGTCAGTCCACATCATGTCGCCGGGCATTTTTTTCTGGACTGTGAGCTTCTCCCGCTTCACCTGCCGCTCGGAAAGCGTCTGCACACCGCAACGGCACCGGTAGCCGTTCGGCGGGTAGTTCTCGCTCCAAAAAGCATGATCAGCCGGAAAAACCATGCCGCTCAAAACGGCATGCGAAGGCCGCACGCGGTTATCCCCTATGGTGAGATAGCGCCAGTAGGGGCGTGTCTTTTTGACCGCCTGCATTTTGGCGTAACGCCCGGCGGCGTAGGCTGTCTGAAGGTTGGTCGTGAAGATCGTCTTCATAAGATGGTCGGGCAAACCGAGCCGGGCGATGCGCTCACGGAAGACGTCGAAGGTCGATCCGTTCTCCAACGCTTCTCCGATAGCCGTATGGACAAGGGCGATCTCGTCCATTTCCTTTAAGCAGGAGACATAGTAGGCGCGGGCACGGGCTCCGGCGTCCAGCTCCCTGGCCTGCTTCGCCGTCATCAGCGACAGGCTTTTCCAGTATGCTATGGCGGCTTCAGGCTTTACGCCTTCAAAGACGATTTCCGGATCAGGAATCGGCATCTTCGGCCTCCGCGTTTACGGCTGCCGCACCGTAACCCGCCGCCTGCGCCATACAGCTTTCAAGCATGGAGGCGAAAGCGGTCGGCTCCATCCGGCTCGACAGCAGGTCAGCCAGCACCAGTTCCAAATCCTCAAAGCTGTCGACGCGACCGGCTGCCTGCCTGATACTTTTCATAAAGTCGGAATTGGCCTTCAGAATATCGGGCAGATGCTTGTCCAGAGCCGCATCAAGCCGGGCCTGGGCGTCTTCGGCGAGCGAGTGCTCGGAAGGGGCCGCGAAGTCAGCCTTCCCTTCATCAGGATCATCCGGCTCTTCGCCCTCTGCGGCATCCGGCTTCGGCACTTCCGAAGAAGATGGAGCGGCTATGGGCTCGCCTTCTCCCTCCAGCTCAAATTCCTCCGGCTTCAAGCCGTAGTCGCTCTCGAAATGGGCACGAAGCCACTTGACACCTATACTTTTGAGCTTGAGATCGAGATCGGCCTTTGAGAGCAGGTCTTCGGGCTCCTCGTAGCTGAACAGCGGAGCAAGGACTGACTCTTCGGCATTTAACCGTGTGTAAAGCCAGCAGATTTCGTTGAAGACGTCAGCGACCATCGCCTTGTCCGAATCGGCGATGTCGTCCGCGACGCCCTTATGGGCTTCCGTAGCCGCAAGCGAGTTCTTGCCGTCCGTCTCGATGGTAAGGGTCTGCCCCATCAGAATTTTGGAAATCGCACGATCTTGCCTAGCGAGAAAATCCTCGTGGAGTTGTCCCTGCGTCGTCCCGGAGCTCAGGAGCTTGACGTCCGCTCCGGCGGGGACGACAGCCACGCAGTCCTGCACCATCCGGGCGAGGTTCGCAGTCATCAGCCGCTTCTCGTCCCGTTCCGCCTTAACCGGAGCTTCGCCCACGACCCACGGCAGCCCATGCCGCTCCACAAACTTCGCGTAGAACTGGAGTCCGCCGCGCTTGAAGGCGACCGGCCAGAGGCAACGGGAGAGCAGGCGCAAGCCGTAGGGGTTGTCATAGGTTGGCTGATGGACGGCGATGACGAACTTGCCCGGCTCCAGCAGTTTCGGGTCGGCGCTGGCCCAGCCATAGGCACCCCGGAAGATCGGGTTGTTATGCAGGTCGAAGGCAAACCAGTGATAGGGACGGGGTTTGATGTCCTTCAGATGCCACCAGCCCGCCGTGAAGTCCCAGATCAGTTCGAGCGGCACCATGCCGTAAAACGGCGCGTCGAGGATGCCGGAGATCAACGAGCGCATGTTCGTGCGCTCCAAGTCCGCCATGAGCCGTTCATAGACGAGGGTGGCCTTCGCATCGGGCTGCTCGCCGTCAGGCGCTCCGGCACGGAAGCTGTAGTGCGGGCAGTTCAGCACCCGGTACTTGCGGGCCAGCATCGCGGTGGTCACCTGATCATCCGCCGCCAGCTCCATGAGCACTTCAGCATCCTCACCCCGCTTCCGGAGTACCGGATCGGGATCTGGTAGCTGCATGAGCCACCCGCCCACGTCGCCGAGATACAGCCCGGCGTTCTGGCGCGTGGCCAGCTCCGTGGTCAGCGACTCGATGGAAAAAGTCCGGAACGTGCCGTCAGCGAGATAAAGTCCGTCTGCCATAAAAAAACCTCCGATCCCCGCCATGATGGACGAAAATCGGAGGCCGTGCCGGAATCCTCGCACGCTGTGCAAACAAAAAAAACGGCGTCCGGAGACACCGTTTTTTCACTCAAAATGAGAAGGGTCAGATCAGGCTGGCCTGCTTCGGCCCCGGCTTGACCTCGCGTTTAGCTTGTTTGTTCATGGCTCTGCCCTCCCCGTAGTCCAAGTAGTCGGGTTTGGCCCCGGCCAGCAGTTCCCGGATGGTCAGAATCTGGATGCGCTGGAACCGCTTGCCGTTGGGGTACTCGTAGTGCCCGGCGGCGAGGGCGTCCGTCCGCATCTTCTTGCTGGGCTCCTCCAGCGTGAGCAGAAAGGCCATTTGCGTATTATCCTTGCTGGTGTTGAGCAACCCCGCCAGCTCGCGGATATGGTTCGCCGGGATTTTTCCGCTCTTCACGGACACGGCGATCTTGAAGGGCTTCTTCGCGTTCGGGCCGTCATAGGCCCAGATGAAGCCGTCGAGCCCGCCGTCCGCCCCTTTCTTTTTGTCCTGCGCGGGCAAGGCATCAATGAGCGAAAGTGCCCAATATTGGAACTGATACCGTCCCTCCAAACCGGAACTCTCCGCAAGATACCGGGCCGAGTCCACGTCTTTTGGGGTGCCGGATACCTGAAAGACGCAATCCGGGAACGCCTTGCGGATACGCTGCGTGATCAGGGAAATGGCAAGGTGCGTGACGTCGATGCCTATCCATTTGCGTCCGAGCTTTTGGGCCGCATGGATCGCCGTACCGCAACCGCAGAACGGATCGAGCACCACGTCCCCGGGGTTGCTGCTGGCCCTGATGATGCGCTCCAGAAGAGCCACGGGCTTTTGCGTGGGGTAGCCGAGATATTCCGACTGGGTTCCGTGCAGGTGTTCAATATCGTCCCAGAGATCAGTAATGGGCTGCCCCTGCATTTCATCCAGATACCGCTTGTAACGGGGAACACTTCCCGGCTCGGTCTGTGCGATCCGCCCCTCATCATATGCCGCCCGCATCCGCTTCTCTGTCCACCTCCAGACTCGCGTGACACCCAGGAATTCATAGGTAAGGTTGGGCCTGTTTCTATTGGGATTCGTCAGATCCGCTAGCTGGTACAAACGGCCATCAGCATCTTTATGGCGATAAAATTTATTTATATATTCCTGATTATACTCTGTGTATATCTTGTTGAATAGTGCCAAATCCGTTTTTGCATACCGCAAAATAACATCATGCGTCGTTGGAAAATTGATTTTTACATGACTTTTAGGCTGAGAGCGCTTCCATATAAGTTCGTTACGAAAGTTGACAGGGCCGAATATCCCGTCCAACACGATCTTCAGATAATGGCTCGCGGTCGGGTCACAGTGCAGATACAGGCTTCCCGTATCCTTCAACACCCGGCGCAGCTCCACAAGACGGCTGGCCATCATCACCAGATAGGCCATCATGTCGTTGTCGCCCAAAAATTGCCTCAACGCCGCCAGAATATCGGAAACGGAGCCGCCCTCCGGATTCCGCAACAACTCGTCGAACTCCCGCTGCGCCTGCTCGCCCCAGTGCCACGTATCCTCAAAGGCCGTGATCTGGGCACTCGCCCCGCCGTCCTTCGGCGGTGCGAAGAACGCGTTGTAGTCACGGTTGGAATTGAAGGGAGGATCAAGGTAGATCAGATCGACGCAGGCGTCGGGAAAGGTACGGAGAACTTCCAGACAGTCACCGTAATGGAGGGTGCTGTCCATCACGCACCCACCTGAAAAATATGGCTATTTAGAGAGAGAGAGAGAGAGAGAGAGAGAGAGAGAGAGAGAGAGAGAGAACATTCCGGCCCCCTGCACGGCTGCGGTGCGTTTCCATGCGGCTGAACCGCCCGTGAAGAGCTATCATAACTGGATGCATAAGGCAAAATATCCGTTCCTTCTCTGGAAGGGCCCCTCTACGGGGCCTCTTATGGTATCAGCGGACAGCTACTCCCCTTCGTACACTTCGAGTATCCGGAGGGGGAACCCTTCTTCCTTGAAAAAAGGCTGGATGAACCACTGATGGATGGGAACATCGACATGGAGAAGCAAAAAGTCATGAAAGCCGGTGACGCCCTGAATCACAGGGACGCCATCCTCTTCCCCTATCCAGCAGCGCGAAAAGTAAAGTCGCACCTTGGCTTTTGCCCACTCTGGTCGCTTCATACTCTGTCCTTTTTTCTAGAACCCCTCAAACGAAAACCGCTGGCCAGCGAGCACGTCCACGGTCTCGCAGCTCCACGGCTCGACGCTGCCGAGCTTCTCCCGGGCGTGGATGGCCATCGCCAGCGCGACGGCGGCGTCACCGTGGCGCTTCCCTGTGGCGTCCCTGCCCCGGGCGTCGGGCACGCGGGCCACGCCCTTGACCACGCGGAGGCTCCGCAGGTCGGACAGCACGTCCGCGCTCTTCGGCAGGATCACCGTCTTGTCCTCGATGCGGCTTTTGAGCTTCGGCATGGTCTCGCGATACCAGCTCTCCGAGATCATGACCTCTTCCACCTGCGCGGGGCCGTACTCCTGCCGGGCGAACTCCGCGAGCGCGCTGCCGTTGCCCCGGGCGTCGAGCGCCAGCCCGGAAAACCGGGGCAGCCCATCTATTATATGGAAGAGGATATGCTGCTGCGTGCGGTACGGGCAGTTTCGCAGTTCGGCAACGAACGGCGTGGCCAGCGTCAGATCCTGCCGCTCCGTGACCGGCCAGAAGACGGAGAGGTCACCGGAGCGCCCGAAGTCGCCGCCGACAAAGTGACTGCGCCCGGCGGGCAGCTCGGCAAGCAGCGGGTCGACGTGCTCGCGCAGCCACTGCCGAGTAATCATCTCGGCCAGCGGCATGTCCCAGTCCACGAAATCCTCGGCGGGAGGCGTCCACGTAAGCACGGGGACACCGTCCGCCATACACGCTTCGATCATCGCCGAAGTCAGGTACGCGCCGGATGAGCGGTTCGGGATGCAGAACAGCTCTTCGTCCGCCCCTTCGCCGTAGTCCGTGATGAGCCGCTCGCGCCAGTGGGCTTCCGCCTCCCGCGTCCACGGCTTGCCCTGCGACTGGCAGATCTTGCGGTACAGCCCATCGGCGAGGGCATCGTCAAGCGTCGTCCGGTGCAGGGAATAGTCGCGCTTTCCCGCCCGGATGTCTTTGACCAATTCGTTGAAGGCATTGTCTTCGCCGTTGTGCGTGGACAGGATGGAGACGGACCCACCCCACATGAGCAACGCCATCGCGGCCTTGATCAACTCGGCGAGATCATCGACAAAGGCGGCTTCGTCGATAATGACCCTCCCCTGTTTCGAGCGCAGGGAACGCGGCTCGGACGGCAGGCCCCAGATGTCGAAACCGGAAGCAAAACGGATGCGGTAAACGGTGATGTCCCCATCGGGATTCCGCAGCACGACCTCTTCCGTATCACTGACTGCGGCATTAAGGACTTTTGCCCAATATGCTGAGTCCTTTACGAACTGCTGCGTCATTTCCTTATTGTAAGAAAGGTAATACGTGCTCTGTCCTCCGGCGTCACGGTTGCGCATGGCGAAACGCACGGCCTTGAGAGCCTCAGCGTAGGATGCACCGATACGGCGGGACTTCTCCCACACGCTGACGGTCGATTCGTCAAGTACCCACCTCTGCTGATACGGCAACAACACTCCCAAGTCGCTCATTTGACCAGCCCCAACGCTTTGTCGAGCCTTTCGGCGATATCCGCTGACACGCCACCATGTTTCTTCGAGTCGGCCTCTTCCTTGGGCAGCGTGGCCTCCAGCTCCTGCACCAGAGCGAGACACTTTGCGATGTCAGTGACGCTGTCGCTCGTGACGTACTTCTTGTCCGAGAGGAGCAGGCCGAGCTTGTCTTCCACGGCCTGCTTCAGCACGGCGATGGCCTCGGCTCGGCTGGATACCTTCACGGGCTTTTCAGGCTTGGCGGGGTTGGCGATCTCTCCGGCGAGCAACGCCTTTTCGCGCTGGAGCGCCAGATTTCCAAGGCTTGAGACGGCGAAGGCAATCTGCGATGCAGCCTTGCCATCCTGAGCTTCGATGAGATGCCGAAGAATAGCGGCGCGGCTCCGGATCGTATCGATGCGGATGTCGACCTCTGCCCGTGCCAGCTCTTCCCGGCGTTCACGCCATTGGTATGCGTCGGCCCAGCGCCGCAACGTGGAGTCCGCGACGCCCGTGGCCTCGGCCACCTGTGCGAAGGTCAGCCTATCCGCGCAGTAGAGCTCCATTGCCCGCCAGCGGGCGGCGGCATCGTACTCAGCGCCCATCGTCATCCCCCGGATCGCGCAGCCCGGCAAGGCAGTCCCGGTAGATGCATACAAGAGAACTCAGGGACGATGCGGCATCGACCAGCTTCTCTCCGTCGATGCATTCCGGGGACTCGTCACTATACAGCAACTGGCTCATGTGGCCACGCAGAGCTTCAATGGTCACGCGTGTCTCGCGCAACAGCTTTTCCTGCATCCGAATGCGAGCTTTTATGGCATCCATATTAACTATCCAGTTTTCGATTGAGGATTTCGATCTTGGCGTCGATCCCTCTGATCTGCTCGATCTGCTGGATCATCACCAGAAGCATGTCGAGAGCCTTCTGCGTGTCGACCTCCTCGATAGGCTTCATATCGTACAGTTCTTCCCGGATTCCTTCGCGCAGCTCGCTGGCGGATGTCTCCAACTGGCGGCGCTGCTCACGCAGGTTTGCACGATCATTCTTGTACATCAGTCGCTCGTTCATCATCGCCTCACTTCTTTCCGTGTGCGGTTTCACGCACCATCGGACACTGCATATTGGTTTCGATAAGCCCGGCCAGACGCTGCAGCACGGTCGTGTGCCCCACGATCAGATCAGACAAGTCATTGGCCACCCGCTTGTAATCCTTCGTCAATTCCTTGTAGTCCTTCACAAGTTCGACATTGTCCTTGTAGAACTGCGCCGTGGCGAGTTGGTTTTGGCCCAACTCTCGGACGATATTGAGCGTATCCGAGCGGTATGTCTCAAGAGCGTTCGACATATCACTGCGTAACTGCTGCACAATGGCCTGCGTATCCCTGCGGGACTGTTCATGCATTGCGGCAAGGTTCTTTGAGTTGACGTAGTTAAGGGTCAACAGCGCAGCCACGGGCGTAGCCGTCACGACAATCAGCAGGCTGATCACGCCGGGGACGCCAAGCCGCTCAAGCACTCCCGATATGGAAATCAGTGCCTCAACGAGTTGCGGAATCTGTTCCACGGGCATCGGAGTTCTCCTTTTTTGCCTTGCGGTAGCAGTCGACGGCAGCCTCCAACCCCTCGGCATAGTTTTTCAAGATCGTATCCCGCCGCATGAGCACCGAAACGTTCTCCGGCGCATCAAACGGCAGTTCCCCATCAACCGGCGGCAACTCGGGCCGCTCCGGAGCCGGGCAATCCCTCGCCAGCACGATGCGCGGGGCGGGCGGCAGTTCCGGCAGCCGCTCCGCACACCCGGCGGCAAGCAGCAGGCTACCAAGGAGCGTTAAGAGCAGCAGCGGCCTTACGGCGCGTCGCAGCATCCACAACATGGTCTCGCTCCTCGGCGGGGCGGGGATGCAGTAAAGCCTCGCGCAATACGGACTCATGGCGCTCCTCGGCGTTCCGCCAGTCTTTTTCCCGGACGAGGCAGGCTTCGGCTGTATCTCGATAGGCCGCCGCCGAGCTTTCCATTTCTTCATAAGCGGCCTGCCAGCCAACCCCCGTCGCAAGGGCGGCTTCGAGCGCCTTCTTTGTTTCGGCATGTGCATCCTTTTCTTCTGCGAGTTGGACAGCATAGTCGGCTTCCGTGTCCCTGCACCCATGCACGTACCCCCATGCGACAAGGCAAAAACTCAGCACCAGAACAGTGACAACTCCAACTTTACTCATCCTCGGTCACCCCTCTGCCCCATCCGGCTTTGACGTAAGCCTGCTGGCGCTCGCGCAGGATAAACTGGACATATCGCTGATTTTCCCGCTTTGCGCTGGCTCGCCGACCGGCATTAGCCTGTTCGACGTGTCCGAACCAGATGTCCGGATTCAGGCCGGACTGCGCGGCTTTAGTGCGGTCACGATTCGTCCAGCCGAGCCCGCCGTTATACCCGGACAACATAAACGCCATGCGGTTCCACTCTGTGAGTCGTCCGTTCCGGCGTGATGCGATGCGGTCAAAAAGATACTTGTCGTAGGTGACGCAAGCCCGCAGCGACCAGCGGGGATCGAAAGGTGCGGGCGTGCCGGTTTCGGGAGCGACGGACGGCAGCCACTTCGCCGTGCTCGGCATAAACTGGGCAAGCCCCTGCGCCCCGACCGAAGAAACCGTGCTGTTGCGCCACCAACTCTCCGTGTGAATCTGGGCGGCGAAGACGGCCACCGGTGCATCCATCCCCCAGACCATGCGTGAAGAACGGATCAGCTCGGAACGGTACTGCAGGGCGGCGCGTGGAATCTGGACTTCGGCGGCATGGCTCGTGTGGCAACACAAAATAACAAACGAAAGCGCACATATACCACCAAGAACAAACCAGAACCCTACGCGAAAGTATGGGTACCCCTTGGCGCATTCGAGCAGGATGAAGTCCGGCCAGCCCTTCAACCATCTCCAAATCGCTGCCAGCAAAGTCTTAACGCGGGGCTGTGCCCGTTTCCATGCGCCGGACAGATACTGCCTGACGCTCATGGCTACAGCCCCAGACCTACGGCGAGCATCCCGCAGCCGATGATGATGGCGCGACGAAGCATGGCGAAACAAAAGACCTGCCGGTACCCCTCAACGACTGGGTAGTCCGCGTCATCCGGCCTGTCGGCATCGGGGGCCTTGCGCCAGTCGTCGGCAAGGTACGAATCAGGGGATGCGAACGGGAAAAGCACGTAATCAAGCAGGTACAGAACAAGACCGGCGAGAAGAACGAGCGTCAACTTGTAGTGGACCACGGGGGCCTGCTGCGGAGCGAAAAGGACAAGCAAAACGGACAGGCAGATGGTGGCCAGCACGGTGAGCGCAAACCAGCGGCGGGAAGAGAAAAGATTTTTCAGAAACGTCATAGCGACCTCGGCGGTTAGCCCCGCCGGGCCAATCCCGGCGGGAAGGAGATTCACCGGGGCTGGCGCACAGCAAAGCCCCCGGCATGGCCACAATGTCATGTCGGGGGCTTACAGTCCGGAAACGTCGCAATCTGTGCACACTTTTTCACTGCTCAAAGACAAAGTTCTCCATCATGCGTCTAACATCCCGCGAAGAAACGCGTTTCGGGCCTTCCTTCAAGACATTGAGCTTCCCAAGATCGATGTAGTCGTATACCGTGCGCTTGCTGACGTTCAAGCAGTATGCGGCTTCTTCCACGGTCAGTAGAGGTTTTCTTTCGACCATCTCATAAGGAGTCAAGATATACGGCTGCGGAGGTTTGGGGTAGCGAACGGGGAGCGGAAGCGGAAAACCATCGGGGCGCGTAAGGCTGCATCTCCGAGCGCAGCCGACGCACAGATAGATGTCACCTTTAACAAACCAGTACGGGCGGTTGCGCTTCGTCAGCAGGTACGGGCAGCCAAGGCGCTCGTACACATAGCCTTCAGGCTGGCCTCCGTAAGGCCGCCAGCCGTCTCTCGTCAGTTGCACGATGTCCGTGATCAAAGTCCTCGACATGCCTCCTCCTTCTCTAAAAATTCCATCACGGCCTGCGCTTCCAGTTCCGTTTTCTCATGACATCTCTGACACTTTCGTCGGCTCACAGGACGACAGCGCCGACATTTCGTCCGCTGGAGCACTTCCGCTATCCGGCCCGGCGTCGGGATTTCCTTGGGGCCGGGGCCGTCCAGAGCTTCCCGGATACGAGCAAGCTGCTCTTCCGCATCACCCGCGTAGCGCCCGGCAAGCACGGCGTAGACCGTGGAGCGCTTCAGATTCTCATGTTGCCTGCAAAACTGGTAAACGGACGTGTGCCGCGCGAGGATGTCAGCTCGGAGGCTCTCCAGCGCCGCATTCACGCCGTGGCCCCGCGCTTTTTGTCGAAGGCCCTTTCCCGCTTCTGCAGATCGGTCAGCAGGGCCGTCAGCTTCTCGTGGTCATGCACCCACGCGAAGGTGTGCGTACCAAACTGCCGCTGGACGCGGGTTTCGAGGCTTGTCATGCTGTAGCCGAGCTTCTTCCAGATCGCCAGTATCTGGCGCTTCAGCGATGCGTGCGGTGCATCGTCGGGCACTGAAATCCAGTCCGGGCGGGCCTTGGCGGTCACCTTGCGATTGCTTCCTCCGCTTTCAAAGTGTGCCCCGAGCCCGGCGAGAAGCTGGATCAGCCTTTCAAGCTGATACCAGTTCAGCTCTTTACTGCTTTCCTTGCCGAATTCCCTCTTCAGCAGTTCGCGGTAGGCGTCTTCGTCAAGATGCGGGAGCTGCTTCCGGGCGATTGCGATTTTCGCATACAGAGGGCGTCTATTCTGTGTGGCCATTATGGTTACTCCTGATGACACTGCTTACAGGAACAAACTCAATTCCCTTGCGGGCCGTGGTGACGGCGACGTACCAGCGCCCGTCATAAGCCCGGATCGGCGGCGAAATTGTCCACGCACCGTCATGCCAGATGATGCCGCCAGTTTCGCGCCGGATGCTCACCCGTGTCTTCGCCGGAAGAGCGGGAGCCGGTTCCGGGACGGGCATGCCGCCAAGGGCGACGTCAGCCACAAGCTGACCAAGCCGATCCGGACCGACGAAAAGCGCTCCGCCTTCCGGCGCATCAAGCCAGCGCCGGTTCACGCGCACACGAAAACCATCCTTGCCGCCGTGGATGGAAGCTGGAGACAATTCCAGCTTTGTGCGCTCCGTGCCGATTCTGACACAAATTGACCCGATAAATTTTCGATTATCTCGCATGGCGTCTGTAGAGCTTGCGGGCAAGGTCGACTTCCCGCGAGGTTTTCGGATGTGGACAGATGCCAGCCGGAACCAACCTGTGCATGGGGTAACCGAGGCGACAATAAATCGCCGGAGGCAGGTCGCGTCGCCGCAGGCGCACCAGTGCCGCGCAATCCTCGCATGTCGAATACGTGTCCAAATGCATAACTACTCCGATTTGCTTATGCTCATCAGGCCGGAAATCGTCCGGCGACGGCCTTGAAAGGTCGTTTCGCATGGTTATCTGGCTAGTAGCCTGTCTATCTTTTTTTCTATGATGTTCTGCTCGTCGATGAGCTTCTTCATCTTTTTCTTCCATACACAAAATTCTTCTATGTCTCCCGGTTGTGCGTTTGCGAGTGTACACCGTTGCTTGCTGAGTTCCTCGTCGCGTTTCATGAGCATCTTAAACTGCCTGTCCCTATGTATCTCTTTGCATTCAGAAACAACGGAGTCCACACGTAAGAACAAGCAAGCGGAAAGGAAACCTTCTATGATGACTTCCTTGGGGAACATCTGGAGCTTTTTTACAGCTTCACTCGTTCCGCTTGCTTCTTCGTACTTAAGGTTGCCCTTTGTCATCTTTCTTTTCCCAACCGTGTGCCTTGGCGGTATTATCCATGTACATACTCACAATCTCCGGCAACTTTTGCTCTATCTTGCGGGCGATATTCTCCAAAAGCGTTCGAGCGGACTGGAAGCGGATATGCGGAGCTTCTTCCTTGATGACCCCAATCGCCACCTGAAGACCATCGGAAAAGCCAGATGCCCGTGCAGCGACGTCAAGCATTGCTTCGGAAATCTCAACCCCATTGATTTTTATCTTCATGCGATGGCTCCATAGGCTTCACCCGTGACCGGCGTGGATAAAGGAATACGCTCTGCGGACGACATCCCGGCCAGCCAGTCTTGTGGGCGGCTTTCACACGGCTTGATAGGAGTGCCTATTTTCAAATTGTCAGGCATTGCTGCCCGAATAAGGGCGTCTTTGACCGGAACCAGAGCGTCGGATGTAACCGGAGCCACTTTCTTCTGGGCAATCATTCGACTGCTGATCACGTCTACCGCGCCGAAAAGAAAAGAGTTCCGAGCCTCGCGCTTCGATTTTGCGGAACGGAGCCTACGGGCGGGACCGCGCATGTGCTCGGAAGCCAGACGTAGCAGCGTCTTATACAGATAGCCGTACATCCAGCCGCACACTTCCGGATCGGCACCAACGCCGACAAAGGAGGTCTCGCCGGTAAATTCGTTGTGGTAATAGTCACAGTCAAAAACCCGTGCCGTTCTGGCGGCAAGGACATACGCCCATTTTTCCAGAGCTTTCCGCGTCTTGCGGTCTACCCGCCGGGCGCTTGCCGTTTCGGCGTCGCATCCGATGGAGTCCATCGTGATGTTGTACTCGGACAACATCTGCTGGACCCGCTGAGCCGCAAGAGCCGCTTCGTGGGGATTCGCCGACTGAGACAGACGCAGCAGCTTGCGTATCCGCTCGATAATCCTGTCTTGATCCATATCCTCTCCTTTTTTGCTTCTGCTCATCAGACCGGAAATCATCCGGTGACCGCCCCTGTGCGGGGCGGTTTCGCGTTATTCTTGGGAATCCGGTTCTACAATCGTGACCTTTATCCGAAGCGTTTTTCCACTCAGGAATTTCATCCCGACCACCATGCTTTCGGCCCCGGTTTGATCCATAAAAATAGCAGCTTCACGGAGCGTCAACTGCCACGGAATATTCATTCCCCCTGTTCATCAACACGTCATCCATGACTATTCACCCTCCTCATCTTGTTCCAGAGAATCAGCTTCGCCCCGTTCCTCTTCCCTGAGCAAAATAGTCACGGACCTCAGTACGCAGTTGCTGCAAATGCATGCGCCTTCGGGACTTGTAATGATGTACCTGCACTCCGTCTCGGAACGCCCGCAAAAGCTGCAATGGAGCAACTGTTCTTCGCTCATGTGATAACTCCTCAGTTCAGACGTTCGCTGAAGATTTTGGAAGGCCGGAAAACAACTTTGAGGTGCGCGGGAACGAACACCTTTTCACCGGTACGAGGGTTAAGGCGATCCCGCCCGGGAACCTGTACGGGCTTGAGCTTGCCGATGCCCGGAAGAGACACTTCCCCGCCTTCGAAAAGCTCTGCGGACAAGGTGTCGCACAGGGACTCGAGGAGCATCTCCAGCCGCGCCGCCGAATAGTTGATGCCGTTCTCGGCGATCTTTTCGTGCCATTTCTTGATGAGTTCAACCTTTTTCATGTTAACCTCTTTTGATAACTTGGTTTATCTTCTCAGCGGGGAATCCCGCATTCAGAAGCTCTCGCCGGGCGTTCTCGCGGATTGCGTCGCACACGCTCTTTCTGAGCAGTGGCGTCGCCTCCGCCCACTCCTTGCTTTCGATAAGCAGCGGCATGGACTCCGGAGAAAGATTTACATCCCGGAGCACCGCTTCCGCGTACTTCCGCCCGAGAGCTTCGAGCCCGGCCTTGGAAAATGTGACCCGTGCCATGCGCTACACCGCCAGAGCCTCGGACTTGACATCCACGGAGATGGTGTCCACCGTGCGGCGCTTCATGCCGACCGTCTCCAGCTTCGAGTCCGGCCAGTCGGACATCGCCGCCCGATCCAGCTCTTCTTTCACACGGATGCCCTCGGACAGTCCGAGTTCCCGCAGCGCCTGAAGCGCCATTTCTTCAGTCACCCGGTGCTGGAGCGTGATGCGTGTAGACTGACGGAATGAAATGGTGCCGAAGGCCAGTTCGAGAGTCCTCTTCTCCGCAAACAAGCGGCTCTTGTTGAGTGTTCCGAACGCCTTGACCGCTTTTTCCAGTTCATTGTACCGGGCGATCAGAGACACGCTTTCCTGCTGCGCACGTGCCTTGGCGGAATCGATCTCTTCATTCATGGCCCCTTCGATCAGCGAGAGCTTGCGGCTGATGGCCGACATCTCCGCCAGAGCACCTTCGGCTTGCGGCATATCCTTGATGGTGAGTTTTTTCGCCATATCATTTCACCTCCGATATACCGCAAAGGCGTTCCTCAAAGCTCTCCACCGTATCAGCAAGAGCACCGAGATCTTGCCACAATCCCCTGAATTCAGCTTGATCCTTCGGAGGCATCAGCTTGCTTGCATCTATCAGCTGATACAAAACGCTCCTGAGCTGATCACTGTAATAACGGTTGACCTTCATGCCCTACTCCTCTTCCGACACGGAAACCTGAATTTTACCTTCAACAGCCTGTACGCGATCGGCAAGCTCGCCGAGATTGTGCCGGGCCAGCCGCACCAGCGCCCACTCCTCTTCGCCGATCTTTCCGGCAAGAACGCCCAGAGCCGCCATAATGCTTCTGATTTCATCGCTATACATGGGATTCTCCTTCGTTTACAGGGGGGTCTCAACTTGGTTGAAAAACCTCTGATTCAGCACGGTGAGATGTCTCCTGACCTTTTCCCGCACATACGTTTTGTCGAGATCGGCGGTCAGCATAAGTGTACAAAGGGATGCTACCGCCGCCCGTTCCTTGGCGTATACGTCAGGGATATCTATCGGCGGCCACGGCGTCTCGCGCTGTACCTGTCCCTTCTCCGTGGTACGCCAAAGAATAGTTCCTCCATCCCGTCCACACCGTTCAACAAAACCTTCTTCTTCAAGGAAGTTGACGTACCTCTGTACAACCGTCCCCCCTACCCGTGCGATGGAGCTGACGGAGGATTTCGTCCAGCCGGGCGGCTGTATCCTGATGATGCGCCATGTGCGGATGTAGCTCTCACCGTGGCGACGGGGTTCACGTCCGGGGATGTACCGGAAATGCCCCTGCCCCACCCGTTCCACTTCACCGCGCTCAATCAGCTCCTGAATCCGCCGTCGCACCATCTGGCGCTGACTTTCCGTCTCGGCTCCAAGGACATCGCGCATCTGCGCAACAGTGGTCGTGTTCCCGTTCGCCGAAAAAGCCTTGAGTGCGTTCCTCACCTGTTCCATTCCCGATGTCCGCATGATTACCTCCGGATTCCGAGAGCTTGTCTGACGAGATCTGCAGATACGTCGCGTACCCCTGCGACCCTTGCCGCACTCTCGACGGAGAGCACACCGTTATGGACACGCCGAAAAATCCCCTTCGCCTCTGCGTGAATGAGTGCTGCCGCTTCGGGAGTCAGCTTCAGATCGGCGGCTTCGAGAGCAAAAAGCATCACGTCTGCCCGTTCGATTTTGCCGAATGATACCCGGAACTCCTGCGGAATGCGGTCAATAATGCGTGACCGTGACTCAAGCCGCGTGAGAAGTGCCTGTTCGCCAATCAGAACGATGGGGCAACCCGTCATGTCGTATATATCGCGCAGGTCTTCGATACGCCGGATGTCCAGACGGTCGGCTTCGTCGATATAGATCGGCGTATGGGTACCTTCGAGTTCGTGAATAATTTCAGTCTTGCACCGATGCGTCCCATGAGGACGAGAGCCTTTCACTTCGTAACAAAGGTCTTGCATAAAAGCGCACTGCGTGATCCCCTCCATCGCCCGCAGGTAAAAACCTTGCTCGGCGTAAAGCATCTGGGATGCTTCAGTCTTCCCCGTCCCGGCCTCGCCCCACACGGCGACCATCCCCGGACGACCCTTTTCGGTGTCCACGGCCATGCCGATGACTTTTCGAAGACGCTGGACATTTTGTGTCTCAATGAATACCTTCTTCATGCAATCCTCTCCTTGGAGGGATACAGGCTGCGGAGTTGTTCAAAACGGCGGCCTGTGGTTGTACGGTACTCTTCTGAAGCTTCGTAGCGAGTCATGAACTCCGCGTCTTCCGGCTTCAGAGGGGTACCGTTTATTACAGAAATATCAAAAAGATAAGCATACTTGTCGAGTTCGGAAGCGAAGAACTCCGGCAGCGTATACGCGGACTGCACCGCCTCCGCTTGCTGATGCCGTTCGGCGATGGCGGCAAGCTGTGCGGCTTCTTCTTCAGAAAGTTCCGGTGCCTGCGGAAGGGCTTCAGATTGACGTGAGCGAAGCAACAAGGGCTGGCGGCGTTCCTTTGCCGGAAGCATCCACGGCAGACTTTCGAGCACATCGGCACTTTTGCCATCCATCTCTTTGACCAGTTCCATTGTCTTGCCGCGCAACGCCTTCTGGCGCTTGTTCGCCTCCCTGACCTTTTGCATGTCAAGCTCATCTCCGAAAACGGTTGCAAGCGGATTCAAGGCTTCGACGGGCTTTGCGACGCCGATTTTTCGATTCGTCTTGATGTCATACAGGCCAACTTCGGACAAATCCGCCCACGAATACATGGCCATGACATCGCAATTCAAACCGTAGAGAGCTTCGGATTCAAAGCGTATGCCGCTGATCGTAAACCCCGTCCGCTTTGGGGAGACCTTACGGCGGAGCAGAAAATGCCGTTCGAGGCTTGCTGTATCTATTCCCGGCCCTTTCCCGGCTTGAAAGATGCTGTCCGGCGTCAGGCCGTCAATGCCCCGGTGGGGACGCTTGGAGTACCACCCGACAAATGCGGAAAAGATCTGCGCGACTTCTTGGATGGTAGGGACATAATCGCTATGGTGCGCCTTGTGGTACGTCTCCGCCCTCTTGAGATAGGCGGGCTTGTCGTCGACATTATTGCCGCGATATGAGGGCATGTACCGGGCGCACTGTTCATTGAACGTGCCCCAGAAACGTTCGATGATCTTCGTTTGTGCGGCGTAACGCTCCGAGTGATGAACATAAATGCCGAGCCGGGCATACAGGCCGTCCATCTCTCCAAGATCAGCGTCTTTTCCGAAGTATGCCGCACAGTACGCCTTGCCGTTGTCAATGTAGACGGCACGGGGATAACTTCCGAGATTCCGAATCGCCATATGCAGTGCGCTGGCGATGGCCCGCGTGTCTTCTTCCGGCATGATCTCCCATCCAAGGGGCATGCGTGACCGCCAGTCAAACCAGACGATCAGCGTCAGGCGAGCGGGTCTTCCCGTCAGAGGATTAATGGCGTCGAAATTCAACTTGTGGCCATCCGAGAAGAGGATGTCGCCGACGCGCAGTACCTTGTCGTCACGGGCAAGGTAAGGGCCGACCTTGTCCCGGAGGGCCTTCTCGCCTTCGCGCTTGAGAACGACGATGTCGTGATTCGCGGCGTCATAACGCTGAAAGAACCTGCGGGCACTGGAATATGTCGGGATCGGAGCGCCCCGCTTGGCGAGAATGGCGGCTGCGGCATTATAGGCCATCATCATGCTTGGCTGGTTCTGGTGAAGCCATGCGCCGAGAAGCAGCTCCTCCGCTTCTTCACCGACCTGACCAAGCCCTTTCGGGCCTCCCTTTGTCCACGCACCACGCTTGTCGCACAGAGCCTGATAGTCATCACCGTTCTCACGAAGAGCCTTGTCCCATCGATAGATCGTCTTGACGGAGACGTCGCCGAGTTGCTCATAGACTTTTGGGAGAAGGTGTCCCGTTCTGTACGAGAGTTCGAAAGTGGCCGAAGCCTCTGCCTTCGTCTGCCTGGACTTGGCGCAATACTCGCGCCATTCCATCACCAGTCGAAAACGGGCCATCCCGATGGAGTTTGCCCAGTCGGGGATGACGACATCGTCGGATGTAATGGGCACGGGAACGGAGCTTTCGGTGACGGCCCTGGCAATCTGGATACGCGTAGCTTCGGGCATGGACGCGACCAGCCATTCCTTTCCGCCGCCGCGACCGGAGCGGGGACGAAACTGCCAGCCTTCGCGGGCGGCACGCTTCTCAACTGACTGCCTTGTTATTCCAAGCAGTGCAGCTATCTCTTGCGTGCTGTACACGTCCTTCATCGCCATTGCCTTTTACTCCTTTCAAAATGGAAGCGACCAGCCATTCCTTCCCGCCGCCGCGACCGGAGCGGGGACGAAACTGCCAGCCTTCACGCTTCGCACGATCAAGAACCGCTCTTGGAGTTACCCCAGATAATTGAGCCAATTCTTGAGTGCTGTATGCATCCTTCATCACCATTGCCTTTTGCTCCTTTCAAATATGGCCCGGATTGTGCCGCTCCGGGCGGGCGTCCCATATAGGAGATATGGAATTCGCCGTTACACCTTCCGCTTTCCGCCGAAAATAAACGGAAAGCCTACACGGTCGCGGTAGCTGCTACCGACGCTCGGGCCTTCCGAGACGCTGACTCGCGCGGGGTTCCGGCCTTCGGAGGCTCCGGCGTTCTTGGCAGCCGGGCCGTCAGGTGCGCGGACGCTCATGGCGTTCCGACACGCTGCGGCTCTTGGAAAAACGATCCCTGAGAAACAGATGACGAACAAGGAATATCTATCCTTGACGCGATGAGGGCGGCACTCTCTTCCGTAGGATAAGAAAACTTCGACAGAAGAACCGTATCCCTGATGATGTCGGCGAGACGGATAGCTTCATCTACGGACAGCCCTTCATCCTTTATCTGACGCAGGATGCCGAGCGCAAACTTCCCGGAGCTCGAAAGGTTACACCTCATGGAACACCCCCTTGTCCTCGGTGGCGACAGCCGTATCGCGCAGCGTCAGCACTGCCACCAACCGGAACTTGGCGATAGCGATATTGAGCGGCAGCGACACCACATCAACAATGCCCGCCATGTCCAAGCCTTCGATTGCCCGAAGCACGGCCTCGCGGCGTTCATCCAGGCTGCGGGGCTGTGCTTCGGGAGCCGGAGCCTCTTCTTGCGCGCCTTCCCACACAAACGCGGGAGACTTCGGATCAACCGGCGCAACCGGCAAACCAGCCCGTGCCGCCAGAGTCATGTTGATCATCTCCGCCGACATCCCTCTTGCCTCCAGAATCTCGGCAACCTGCCGGAGTTCCTTGGCGAGGGGCGTCTCCCCGGGTATGATGTCGATATATCTGCTCATGCTTTCTCCTTCTTTTCCCATTCCATGACGGTGGCCACAGCCGCAACAACGCATTTGGCGTGGATAAGATCGGTTACAAGAGCGCCGTAACTACACTTGCCACACCGAATGAGTGCTCTCTTGATGTCTTCGGATTCGAGAAAATCAATGGCCGTCTGAATCCGATCCACTCCGTCTTTCAGAAGTCCCACGTCCGAAAAGTCGTTCATGCTGCCGCCTCCTTCCTCACCGGAGCCATCCGGCGGGGGTCAAAAAGGTATTTTTCCGGGACGCCCGCCGCACGGAGCGCATCCAGAACGCGCTCCGAATGGTTGCACCCCCTGACCGTGGCGCACACAGCCGACTCCGATATGCCGAGTCCATCGGCCACAAGGCCAGCCGTGCCCCCCTTCCTCTGGAGAGCTTCATAGATGCGCTTGGCCACTCTGCAGCGCAGTGCGCCGAGTTCCGCTCGGGTGATCGGAGTTCCCGCACGACGTCGGCTCATAACCCCTCCTCCAGTCTTTTTTTCCACTTTCGCGCTTCCCGCATCTTCAGGTCGGCCTCGGCGTAATCCCGGAGCCGCCTGTCTTCCGGAGTCATCAGATCCATCCCCACGGCCCGCACGATGACGCGAAGCGCTTCGAAATCCTCACAGGCCCGGCAGAAGACCAGTACGGCCAGTACGGAAGGGGGATGGCTGGTGTCCGAAGGGGACAGCCATTTGTCCAATGTGTCTTTAGAGATGGACGTCCCCTGCCCGCCCGTCAGCCGGATTTCGGCCTCGCCCGCGATCAAATTGATCTTGTCGACCAATCCCTTGCGCCCAATGCTGTCCGGAGCACCCGCCGCTCGCCGCATCGCGGCACGAACTGCGGGCATAACTCCGGCGAACCGGGTGTAATCGCAGTCAAAAAGTGACATTTGAGACATCTTCTTTCCTTTGCCCCTTGTCCAAAACCTCTATGAGTCAGGACGTTGATCTTCTGATTGCGGGCGGTTACAGTAGATTCAGAACTCAATTGACTACTGAACCGCTCGCAAACTTGTTTTACACACTTTTAGTGTAGTATGTCAACCTATAGTTTGGTTACAGGTTTGTTTTTGGGCGTAAAAAATTACCGAATAAAATCAGTATATTAACTATATATACTGGGTGCATGTTCGGTTGCAGGTTACACCCATGAAAGATGCAACCACAGACGGTGTATTAGAAAGGCTTATTATTGGCGCAGGGACAAAAAACGAACCAGGCCTAGCTATCGCATTAGGAATATCAGCACAGTCTATCTACAACGCCAAAAAAAAAGATAAAATTCCCCCGGCATGGGGAATAGAGATCGCTAAAACTTTTGGTGTGTCATTAGATTGGATTTTTTTTGGTCGTGGCCCTATGCGTCTCGGAGAAGTGCAACCGACGAGCCATCCACAGTCTGCACAGACACAACTTAGCGAAACGGCAAACGCAATGCCGTGCACCCGTTGCGAAAGACTAGAAGCCAAGATGGATAGACTAGAAAACAAGCTGGAAAAAGTGGAAGACCAGCGTGACGAGCTGGCTGATGAAAACCGAAGGCTTTTGAAGGAAAACGGCACGTTGCGTGAACGCCTCGCCCGCCTAGAAGAGCGTGAAGACAACAAGGATAATGGCGGCCTTTCTGCAAAGGCTTCCTAAATAAAAAAATGCCCCGGTTTTGTGTCAAATCGGACACACACCGGGGCACTTACAATTCTCAGGTTGACTGAAAAAAACGGCTCAGTCGGGCCGAAAAATTCTCAAGTTGATTCCATCGCAAAATTGCGGGCCAGACACCCGCTATCCCCGCGTACCGCCTACATATCGCCGACATTCCGCCTACACGATCTAGCTCTGTGGCCTATTCTCATCTTACCTGCCCCCCTATACGGATACGATGAAAAAGGATCGGAAAAACTTGCGTTGGGGCTACTCCACGGGCGCGTGCGCGGCGGCGGCAGCGAAGGCGGCGTGGATACGGCTCACGCGAGGCGGGGCTCCCCAAAGCATCTGGGTGCACTTCCTCGACGGCAGGGAGCGCGAACTCCCGCTTCTGCAATCCGGCGCGGGGCACATGGCGGCCATCAGGAAAAACGGCGGTGACGATCCGGACTGCACGCACGGTGCCACACTGTACGCCGACATCCGCGCCTGTCTGTCCGGAGAAATCCGGGCTGAGGACTATGTCCTCCAGATCGGGAACGGCACGCTGATCCTGCGCGGCGCGGAAGGCATTGGCCTGTGCAACCGCCGGGGGCTCGACTGCGAGCTGGGCCGCTGGGCCATCAACACCGGCCCCCGCAATATGATCTCCGAAAATCTCCGCCGGGCCGGGTTCAGCTCAGGATGCTGGCTTCTTGAAATCGGGGTGGAAAACGGCGAGGAGCTCGCGAAGCATACCCTCAACTCCCATCTCGGCATCATGGGCGGCATCTCGCTTTTAGGCACCACCGGCCTGGTCCGTCCCTACAGCCATGAAGCCTACATCCATACCGTCCGCATCTGCGTGAAATCGCACTTTCTTTCCGGCGGTTCTACAATGGTCTTCTGCACTGGCGGGCGCACCAAATCCGGCGCGGAGCTCCACCTGCCTGAACTGCCCGCAACCGCTTTCGCCAGTATCGGCGACTTCATCGCCGAAAGCCTCGCCGCAGCCTGCCGCTACGGCATGCGCGAGATCGCCGTGGCCTGCATGCCCGGGAAGCTCTGCAAGTACGCTGCCGGATTCGAAAACACGCACGCGCACAAGGTCAGCCAAGATATGGATCTGCTCCGCGCCGAAGTCCGCAGGACGCTCCCCGCCGAGACGGGCCTGCATGGAGCACTCAAGTACAGCGCTTCCGTGCGCGAGGCGCTTTTGTCGATCCCCCCGGACGCCCGGGACGGCCTCCTCCGCCGCCTTGCGCGGACCGCCCTCCGGCAATTCTCGCGCCGCTGCACAGGTAACCCGGCCCTCCGCCTGCTCGTGTTCGATTTTGAAGGAGGGTTCCTCTTTGAAGAAGCGCGGGGAAGGTCCAAAGAGGCCTCTCCCCGGCAGTCCACAGCCATCGCGGCGGAACCGGACGAACACATGAACGGGGATCAACCGGACCCGGCGATTGCCGACCCCGGCGAAATCGTGGGGCCATCCTACTTCATACAGGGGCATTCCATATGACGAACGGCAGAACGCGAGACGCCGCGGGGCACATCGACATCGTTTCGTGCGGAACAGGATTCCCCTCCGACACGGGCGTTCTTACTCTGCTGGAGGAGGCGGACGCGGTGTACGGCTCGCGCTCCCTTATGGCGTTGTGCCCCGTCCCGGTGAAAAACGCCCGGATCATTGGGAGCGGCGCCCGAAAGGACGCGGAAGAAGTCCTCGCGCTGGGCCGGGAGGGGAAACGCATCGTGGTGCTGGCCTCGGGCGACGCCCTCTATCACGGCCTCGGCGGTACGCTTGCCGCACTCCGCAAGCCCGGCGACAACCTTGCGTACCATCCGGGAATCACGGCGTTTCAAGCCCTGTTCTGCCGCCTCGGCCTTCCGTGGCAGGATGCCCGCCTGTTCTGCGTGCATTCCGGCGAGGGGCTGCCCTCCCGCGGCATAGCCGAAGCGCCGCTGTCCGTAACCTATGCGGGGAGCCGCTACCCGGCGCATGCCATCGCCCGCGCCGTGCTCGACACGCATCCCGCATCGGCCCGACGCGCAGCGATCATCGCCGAACGCATCGGCTCGGACGACGAACGCATCCTGTCCGGGACTCTGGGCGAGCTGGCCGACGCCGCTTGCGGCCCGACGTCCATCCTCGTCATCTTTCCGGCCGCCCATGCCGATTGCCATGTTCAGGACGCGGCCGCCACAACGCGGGGCAGCGCCTCCATTCAGGCCCCGATACTGGCACTGGGGCTTCCGGAAGAAGCCTTCGAGCGCGAAAACAACCTGATCACGGCATCGGACGTGCGTGCCGTCATCCTGTCACGGCTGCGCCTCCCGGCTTGGGGGACGCTCTGGGACGTCGGGGCCGGAAGCGGCTCCGTGGGTCTGGAAGCGGCCGCCCTGCGCCCGGCCCTCGGCATACACGGCATCGAGCGCAACCCCGAACGCTGCGCGATGATCGAACGCAACCGCCTCGGCATGGGCATCGCCAACTACACGCTGCATCCCGGCGACGCCCTCTCCGTAATCCGTGCGTCCTGCCCCGAGTCCCCCGCCCCTAGCGCATGCGGGGGCATCCTCCCCGATCCGGACCGCGTTTTCATCGGCGGCGGAGGAAAGGATTTGCCCGCGCTGCTGACGGCGTGCCGGGACCGCCTGCGGCCCAACGGCCTCATCGTCGTGAGCGCGGTCACGCTGGAAAGCTTTGGCACCCTCCTCTCATGGGCCCCCGACCACAGAGCCGGCCTCTGCCGCATCGACATCGCCAACGAACGCCCCCTCGCCAAAACGAGCCACCACCTTACTCCGCAGAACACCATTTATGTGTTCACATTCCATAAAGAGGCAATTTCATGAAAGCACTCGTCGAATTCGTCGGCGCCGGACCGGGCGCGGAGGATCTCATCACCGTGCGCGGCCTGAGCGCTCTGGAACAGGCGGATCTCGTGGTCTACGCGGGTTCGCTGGTCAACCCCGCCCACCTCAAGGCCTGCAAAGCCGATTGCACCTGCCTCGACAGCGCCTCCATGAATCTGGGGGAACAGATCGAAGCCATGAGCGATGCCGCCCTTGCCGGGAAGCGTGTCGTGCGCCTGCACACCGGCGATCCCGCCATGTACGGCGCGATCAACGAGCAGATCCGGGGGCTGGCCCAAAAAGGCGTGGCCGCATCCATCATCCCGGGCGTCAGCAGCGTGTTCGCGGCAGCAGCGGCGCTCGGCTGCGAACTCACCAGCCCCGATGTGAGCCAAAGCGTCGTCCTCACGCGGACGCCCGGAAGAACGCCCATGCCTCAAGGCGAAGACGCCGCGGCCTTCGCCCGGACCGGGGCGATGCTGGTCTTTTTCCTGAGCACCGGAAAGGTCGGCGAGCTGATGCGCCATCTGATGGAACAAGGCGGGCTGGCCGAGGACACCCCGGCGGCGATCGTCTACCGCGCCTCATGGCCTGATGAGCGCATCCTGCGCGGTACGGTGGGCGACATCGCCCGGCAGGCCGAGGAAGCCGGGCTCGGACGGCAGGCGCTCGTCATCGTGGGCCGGGCCTTGGGAGCCAACGGCACAGCCTCGCGGCTCTACGACGCCGACTTCTCGCATGGCTACAGGAACCGTCTGGTTTCGGAGGATTTCGACGGACGCTGCGCCCTGTACGCCTTCACGGACAAGGGGCTGACGCGAGCCCGGGAGATCGCCGCCGGGCTGGGCCTGCCCACGGTGCTCCACAGTACGCATCCTTCCGGTGCGGAAGGCATCGTGCACATACCGGCCCAAGACTTCGACAGCCGCCTCGCCGCCAACTGGGCGCAGTTCGACGCGCATATCTTCATCGGCGCGACGGGGATCCCCTTCCGCAAAGCCGCCCCACTGCTGCGCGACAAGAACATTGACCCGGCCGTGCTTGCCTGTCCGGAAAGCGGCAGCCATGTGATTGCCCTTACCTCCGGGCATTTCGGAGGCACCAACCGGCTGGCCCGGCGCATAGCCCGCATCACCGGCGGACAGGCCGTAATCGGCTCCCCCGCGGACGTCAACGGCCTCCCCGCCTTTGACGAAGCCGCCGCACAGGAACACGCACGCATCCTCAACCCGGAAGCCGTCCGCGCCCTCAACGCCGCCCTGCTCGACGGAAGCCCCATAGCCTTCTGCGGAACCCGTGCTGTCTTCGAGCGCCATTTCGCCTCCACCGGGCAGGTTATCTTCTTCGAGAACCCACAGGAAGTCACATGCGGCCATGCCGTCCTCTGGGATAGCGAAAACACGCTTCCGGAAGAGGTGCTGTACCTTGATGTCTCCAGCCGTGCCTTCGTCTTCGGCGTGGGCTGCCGCCGCGGCGTCAAGCCGCAGGAGCTGCGCCTCGTCGCGGAACGGTATCTTTCCGAGTTCGGCCTGAACGCGGAAAACATCGCCGGCATCGCCACCTGCACCGTGAAGGAGGACGAACCGGCCATCCTCGGACTGGGCGAGGCATGGCGGGTTCCCGTGGCTTTCCACAGCGCGGAGGAACTGGATGCCGTGCCGGTGTCCGCACCCTCGGAAAAAGTGCGCGAAAAAGTCGGCACCGCTTCGGTGTGCGAGGCCGCGTGCCTGTTGTCCGCCGGATACGGCTCAATCCCCCAGCCCACACTGTACGCCCCGAAATCCGCCTTTGGAGACGTCACGCTGGCACTGGCCCGTCTGCCGCATCTTGCCGTCCCCCAAAACGGACAGGGGGAAATCGTCGTGGCCGGGCTCGGATCGGGCGCCCCCGGCCACATCACGCCGGATGTCGACACGGCGCTCAGGCGGTGTGACACCGTCGCCGGCTACAGCCATTACGTCGACTTCATCCGGGACCGCATCGCCGGAAAGCCCGTGATCCAAAACGGCATGAAGGGCGAGGTGGAGCGCTGCCTGTCCGCTCTGGAAGCGGCCCTCGCCGGGCAGAACGTGTGCATGGTGTGCTCGGGCGACCCCGGGATTCTGGCGATGGCCGGCCTCCTGTACGAACTGCGCACCCGTGAGCCGCGCTTCAGGGACATCCCGATCCGGGTCCTGCCGGGGATCACCGCGGCAACTATCGCGGCGGCCTCGCTTGGCGCGCCGCTCCAGAACGGCTTCTCTCTGGTGAGCCTGTCCGATCTGCTGGTCTCGGCGGACGAGGTGCGCCGCAACATCCGTTCCGTAGCCCAATCCCTGCTGCCGGTGGCGCTGTACAACCCCGCCGGGCGCAAGCGGCGGGATCTGCTGGAGGAAACGCTTGCGGTTTTCCGGGAACATCGGGGCGGGGACGTCCTGTGCGCCTACGTCAAAAATGCGGGCAGGGAGCAGGAAACCAAATGGGTGGGCAAGCTGTCCGAGTTCCCCGCCGCCGAAGTCGACATGTCCACGCTCATCATTATCGGCGGCCCCCGGACCCGCCTTGATTCCGGCGTCCTGTACGAGCCGCGCGGCTATGTGGAGAAGTATATGGAATAGGGGGAAGCGGGAACCGGAGGAACGGGGACACCGCCTTTCGAAAGGGACGCGGTTCCCCTCCCGAGCATTCCGCCCTCCGGTTCCCGCAGGGGCTCTTCCCGGCTTAAGAAAAGCGAAAACGCTCACCAACCTGCTGTGCATAATCACATATAGGGGCAATGCAAAAAGCTGACAAACGCCGAACCGATGACGCCGAAGGCCCAAACAAGGGAACGGCGAGAACGGGTGAAGGCCCTTTTTCCGGAAGTTTCCCCCTCCCCCAGAACTTGGGAAGGATGCCATGAACACGACATTTCACGCATTTTGCCTTGCCGCCCCCCGATCCGGGGAGGGGAAGACGACGACGGGGATCGCGCTGATGCGTGCGCTCGCCCGACGCGGGCTGAAGGTGCAGAGCTTCAAGTGCGGACCGGACTATATCGACCCGACCTTCCACGCTCAGGCCACCGGGCGCCCCGCCTGCAACCTCGATACATGGATGATGGGCCGCGAAGGCGTCCGCGCGCTGTGGGACAACCGCGCCCACGATGCCGACGCATGCGTCTGCGAAGGGGTCATGGGGCTGTTCGACAGCCGCGATCCCGACGATCCGGCGGGAGGCACCGCCGACTGCGCCCGCGCCCTCGGCATCCCCGTCGTGCTCGTGTTCAACGCCCGGGGCATGGCGTGCTCCGCCGCCGCACTCGTTGCGGGGTTCCGGCTTCACGCTTCCCGGATGGGCGTCCAGCTTGCCGGAGTCATTGCCAACAACGTGGGAAGCCCACGCCACGCCGACATCCTCCGCCGCGCGCTCGAAAGCGAACGCCTCCCCCCTCTGCTCGGGGCCTTGCCCCGGAACGAGGCGTGGCGGATTCCCGAACGCCAGTTGGGCCTGCTCCCCTCCGAGGAAGCCGGTACCACGGAGGCGTGGCTCGACGCCCTTGCGGATGTTGCGGAATCCTCCGTCGATATGGACAGGCTCCTGAGCCTCACCGAAGCCCGCCGTCCGAAAGCCCGGGCCGTCCTTCCTCCGCGCGGCATCCGGCCCCGGCGCATGGGCATCGCCAAGGACAGGGCGTTCTGCTTCTATTACGAGGAAAACGAACGGGCACTCGCCGCCCGGGGATGGGAACTGCTGCCGTTCTCGCCGCTTGAGGATACGGCCCTGCCGCCCGGCATCGACGCGTTGTATCTCGGGGGCGGCTATCCCGAAGTCTTTGCCCGCGAGCTTTCCGGCAATGCGGCCATGCGTGAGGCCATCCGCGCCTTTGCCGAGCAGGGCGGAGAAATCTATGCCGAATGCGGCGGATACATGTACCTGTGCACCCGGCTCGAAGCCTCAGAGGGGAAGGGCGGCAAGGGAGGAAGGACGGCAAGCTGGCCCATGTGCGGGGTCATCGACGCCACGGCCCGCATGGGCGGACGTATCCAATCATTGGGCTACCGAGAGGTAACCATGCTTGGAGACGCTCCGTTCGGGCTCGGAGGCGACGTCTTCCGCGGCCACGAATTCCACTGGTCGGACATTGAGCTGCACCGCGGCTACGCGCCGCTGTACGCCGTACGCACAGCATCCGGGCACGCCGATTCCGGCATCGCCGCCGGGAATGTGCGCGCCAGCTATGTCCATCTGTACTGGGGCAACACCGGCGAGGCGAATTACGCCGGACGACCCGCGCCCTCGGACTTCACCGCCTGCCGTCCCGAACACCGAGCCGCCCGCCCGGGCGAGGCCAAAGCAACATGCGAAAACATCGGACAGGTTATCCTGCTCAACGGGCCGTCAAGCGCCGGGAAAACGACGCTGGCCAAAGCCCTGCGGGATAGGCTGTACGCCATGCACGGCATATGCAGCCTCATGCTGTCCATCGACCAGCTGCTGCGTTCGGCCACAGGCGGCCATGAATCGGTCCTCGCCGGCCTCGAACGGACCGGCCTGCCCTTCATCGAAACGTTTCACGCGGGAGTCGCGGCGGCGGCGAAAGCCGGAGCATGGACCATCGTCGACCATGTCATCGGCGAGGATCCCGGATGGATCGAGGATCTGCTTGGGAGGCTGGAAGCCATCCCCCTGCTGTCCGTCCAGGTGCTCTGCGACGACGAGGAACTGCGGAAGCGCGAGTCCGGACGTTCCGACCGTTCCCCTGACTGGCCGCACGCCCAGCGGCAGGCCCGGCACATTCACCTCCCCCTGCCCAACCAGATGGCGGTGGACACGACCCGGACCAGCCCCGAAGACTGCGCCGCCTGTATCCTCGCCGCACTGTCCGCCGAAAAAAACGGTATCCCCATCCGTCCCGGCGGGGGCGCACCCATTTCCACAACAGAACGAGGTTCCTTATGAAGCTCGATGCACACGGCGGCGACCTTCTCGCCATGGCGTCGGTGTCCAAGCGCGATCCCGCGTCCCTGCTTGATTTCAGCGTAAACGTCCGCCCCGAAGGCGCGCCGGAGTTCCTCCGTGCCGCGCTGGTCAGGGCGAATACGGGCCTCGCGGCCTACCCTTCGCCCAACGCCGAGGAGGCCCTTGCCGCTGCGGCACGCCGATACGGCCTGCCCGCCGGCCGCTTCGCCTTCGGCAACGGAAGCAACGAGCTCATCCACGCCCTCGCCCGCGTACTCAAAAGGCGCGGCGCACCCTGCGTTTCCATCGTCGAACCGGCGTTCAGCGAATACGCGCTGGCCTGCCGCCTTGCCGGGCTGGAAAGCAGCCCGCTCTGGGGCGGCATCGGTTCCGGTGCGGACGGGCAGCCTTCCGGCGATCTGCTGGCCGGGCTTGCCGAAACGCCCTCGGGTTCGGCGGTGTTTCTGGCCAATCCCTGCAACCCTTCGGGGCTGTTCCGCACGCCCGACGAATGCCTGTCCCTGGTGGCGGCGCGGCCCGACCTGCTCTGGATCATCGACGAGGCCTTCATCGAATACGCCGGGCCGGAAGCCGATGTGTCGATCCTGCGCCGGATGCCCTCCAACGGCGTAGTACTGCGTTCGCTGACCAAATTCCATGCCTTGCCGGGGGTGCGCATCGGCTATCTGGCGGCCTCGGCCGAACTGGCTGAAGCCGTCCGCGCCGATCTGCCCGCGTGGAACGTCAACGTGTTTGCGCTGTCCGCAGCCGTGGCCGCGCTCGGCGACACATCAGACTTCGCGGAACGGGCCCGTGCGGAAAATGCCGAACGCCGCGCCGATCTCGCAGCCGTCCTATCCGGCCTCCCCGGCGTGGAGGTGTTCCCTTCCTCTGCCAACTACGTGCTGTTCCGCTGGAGAGGCGCCCCCAAAGACCTGTACGGCATCCTGCTGCGGCGTTTCGGGATCGCCGTGCGCGACTGTTCCAACTACTACGGACTCGACGACGGAACATGGTTCCGCGCCGCCGTCCGTTTCCCCGAGGAACACCACAGGCTCGCCGGCGCACTGCGGGAAGTAATGGAGGAAGGCGATGTCCCAAAGAAAAGCGCGGCGGATACTCCCCTGCTCGCTTACGGAGGGATGAAAAGCAGGGAAGAAGACGAAGGGGACCTTTCTTTGAAAAAGATTTCCCCTTCCCCCGCGGACTTCCCCATCTCCGGCTCCTCTTCCGTCTTCCCCGCCGGGCGCTCCTCCCGCCGCACTCCAGCCCTCATGCTGCAGGGAACCTCTTCAAACGCGGGCAAGAGCATCCTCGCAGCGGCCTACTGCCGCATCTTCCGGCAAGACGGCTACAATGTGGCCCCGTTCAAGGCTCAGAACATGTCCCTGAATTCGGGCGTCACGGCCAATGGCGACGAGATGAGCCGGGCACAGATCGTGCAGGCGCAGGCGGCCCGCGCAGACCCCGATGCGCGCATGAATCCCATTCTGCTCAAGCCGCACTCGGATACGGGATCGCAAGTCGTCATCCTCGGGCAGCCCTTGGGACATATGGACGTCCTCGAATATTTCGGGAAAAAGAGGGAACTCTGGTCCGCCGTCACCGACTCTTATGACAGCCTCGCGGCCGAATGCGACATCGTCGTTCTTGAAGGCGCGGGCAGCCCCGGCGAGATCAACCTCAAGAGCCACGATCTGGTCAACATGCGCATGGCCGATTACGCTCGGGCATCGGTGTTGCTCGTCGGGGACATCGACCGGGGCGGCCTCTACGCCTCCTTTCTCGGTACATGGATGTCCTTCACCGACGCCGAACGCCGACTGCTCACGGGATATATCGTCAACCGATTCCGGGGGGACGCATCCCTGCTCGGGCCCGCGCACGACTACATGCTGGCTCACACCGGCGTTCCCGTGCTCGGTACCATCCCCTACATCCGTGACCTCAACATCCCCGAAGAAGATATGGCGGGCTTCTCATGGGGACACACCGACTGCGGGGAAAAAAAGGCGGGGACTCTGGACATCGCCGTGGTCATGCTGCGGCACGTATCCAATTACACCGACTTTGCGCCGCTCGCCGCCGAACCCGACGTCCGCCTGCGTCCGGTGCGCCGTGCGGAGGAATGGGGCGACCCCGATGTGGTGATGCTTCCGGGCTCGAAAAGCGTGGTCCCCGACCTCGACGACCTGCGCCGCAGCGGGCTGGCGGACAATATCCTCGGGCACGCCGAGCGCGGCAAATGGATCTTCGGCATCTGCGGCGGGTTGCAGATTCTGGGCCGGGCCATCCTCGATCCCCACGGCATCGAGTCCGCCGCGCCGGAAGTGCCGGGGCTCGGGCTTATGGATCTGCGCTCCACCTTCGCAGCCGACAAGACGCTCGTGCGCGTGGCCCGCGCTGAAACCCCGCTCGGCGTGCCCTCCGGCGGCTATGAAATCCACCACGGCCTCACCGATCACGGCCCTTCGGCCCTGCCGCTGTTCCTGCGGGCCGACCGCGCCTATCCTTCCGAAGCGGAGCGCATCTGCGGCTATGTCTCGGGGCGGCGCTGGGCCACCTACCTGCACGGCGTCTTTGACGACGATACTTTCCGCCGTGCGTGGATCGACCATGTGCGCACCGATCTGGGCCTGACACCACAAAGGCGCTGCCTTGCGAGCTACGATCTGGAAAAAGCTCTGGACAGGCTGGCGGACGTTGTCCGTGCCAATTCGGACATGGAAACGATTTATCGAAGCATGGGGCTGAAATGAACCCCTCCGGACTCGCACTACTGCCTGCCGCGCTCCCAATGGACTGCCTGTTCGGGGAACCGCAGAATAGGATCCATCCCGTCTGCCTGAAGGGACACTGGCCACCCGTCTCGCCCCCCTACTCCGGCGCACCCCCAACACGCGGATGTTCTCGGCCGGAGCGCAGGGGAAACCCGGCGGCCTCGCCGCATACGGCGGGCGGATCGTCAATCATCTATGGCTAGGGGACGGAACCACGGCACCTTCACGGACACATTTTTCTCGCCATACGTCTTGGTCTGGCACGGGGTCGTCTTTACTCTTTTTGAAGCCTTCAACATCGGCATGATCGGCATAGGCCTGGCACTGCTGCAGGGCTAACCCCCGGCAGCCTCTTGGGAAAGCGGTAGCGTCTGCCGCCGGAGAAAACCTCAAACACAAAGGAAGGCATGATGAACAACCTGACGATTCCCGCCTATTCGGAACAGGCCGCGCAGGCCGTGAAAGAACGGCTCGACAGCCTTGCGAAAGTCCCCGGAAGCCTCGGCAAGCTTGAGGAACTCGCCATCCGCCTTGCCGGGATAACCGGGCGGACATGCCCATCCTTCCCCAAAAAATCCGTGGTTCTGTTTGCCGCCGACCACGACATCACCCTCAAGGGCGTGAGCGCCACCGGGCAGGAAGTGACCGAAATTCAGGTCCGCAACTTCCTCAAGGGCGGAGGTACGATCAACGCCTTCTGCCGCAATGCTGGGGCTAGCCTGACCGTAGTGGATGTGGGCATAAAGGGCGATGTCGGCGGTGCCGAGGGGCTTGTCCGGCGCAAGGTCGTCCACGCGGCACGCGACTTCAGTGAAGGCCCCGCCATGACTCGAGAAGAAGCGCTGGCCTGCGTGCAGGTGGGCATCGACATGGCCCATGAAGAAGCGAAAAAAGGTGTCACCCTGTTGTCCGCCGGAGAAATGGGCATCGGCAACACCTCGCCTTCCTCTGCGGTTGCCGCTGTGCTGACCGGAGCACCAGTTGAAGGGGTCACGGGCATCGGCTCCGGCATCCCATCCGAACGTGTCCGGCATAAGGCCGAACTCATCCGGCAGGGCATTGAACGCAACCGCCCCAATCCCGCAGACGCCGTGGACGTACTGGCCAAAGTCGGCGGGCCTGAGCTCGGCGCGATGGCGGGCTTGATGCTCGGTGGCGCGTCGCTGCGCATCCCCGTGGTGGTGGACGGCTTCATCGCCGGAGCAGCTGCGGCCATTGCCATCGGCATCCGGCCCGGCGTGCGCGACATGCTTGTGGGTTCGCATTCGTCCTTTGAACCGGGCCACCGCATCCTCATGAATCACCTCAATATTCCCACTTACTTGGATCTGGGGCTGCGTCTCGGCGAAGGCACGGGCGCGGTGCTCCTCTACCCTCTTATTGATGCTTCCGTGCGTATTCTCACCGAAATGCGAACGCTCAAAGAACTGGATATCAACCGATGAAATTCCGCGCCGCCCTCGGCTTCTTCACCCGGCTGCCCGTCGGCTCCGCCCCGCTGCCCCCTACATTCCAGGGCGTGATCGTGTGGCTGCCTGCCATTGGACTTATCGTCGGGCTGCTCACGGCGCTGGCTGTGGCCCTAGCGACCCTGCTCCTGCCCGCCCAGCTCGGCGGGGTCATCGGGTGCCTCGTCTGGGTCTTCATAACCGGCGGGTTGCATCTCGACGGCGTGGCGGACTGCGGCGACGGCCTCCTCGTGGAAGCCCCTCCGGAACGGCGGCTGGAAATCATGAAGGACTCCCGGCTTGGCACCTTCGGCGGAGCCGCACTGTTCTTCGTGCTGGCGCTCAAGGCCACGGCACTGTGCACACTGGCGGCGTCGTTCGACGGAAGCTGGAGCGGCCTCCTCACCCTTGCGGGAGCCTGCTGCATGGCCGGAGCACTGGCGCGAAGCATGGTCTTTCCGGCGATGCACGTCCCCTCAGCCCGACCGGGGGGCCTTGGCGCGGCGCTGCATAATGGCGTGACCAGACGGCATGACATGCTCGCTTTAGGCATCGGCCTCGGCATCTGCGCACTCAATGGCGGGCGCGGGTTCACCGCACTCATCGCCGCTCTGCTCGTGGCTTGGCTGTTGTTGTCCGCCGCCCAAAAACGGCTGGGCGGTGTCACCGGCGACGTTTTCGGCTGCCTCATCGAGCTGACGGAGAGTGCCGTTCTGGTTGCCTGCTGCCTGCGGTAAGGCACACGGAAGGCAGCTTTCCAACTGGTTCCGTTCAACCAACGGGTTGGAGCCCTGCTTCTGAGAGCATCGATAATCCAGTACTCTGGATATCAACGTCCGTTTTCTGAAGCAGGGCTTGAAACACATTCCGCCGACAGCTTCCCATTCTCGGCGTCGGAAAGGAAAAAGATGATGGAAAAAACGGAGTTGACGCTCTATCTCGGCGGTACGCGAAGCGGTAAGAGTGCACGGGCGGAAGCGCAGGCGCTACGGACGGGCGGCCCCGTGCTCTACGTCGCCACGGCCGAAGTCAGGCCCGACGATCCGTCTATGCATGAAAGGATCCGGCGGCACCGGGACCGCCGCCCGCCGCACTGGAGCACATTGGAGTGCCCTCTGCATCTTGCGAAGCGGATCTCCGTCATGTTCCCGGCCTTTTTTCTCGAAGCCGCTGCCTCCGTTTCTCCGGAGCAACCTCCAGAATCCGGCGTGGGCAGCTCTCCCAAGGATGCCGGGGAAGCCGCCCAGGAAAGGCCGACAATCCTGATCGACTGCGTAACGCTGTGGGTGTCGAACATACTGTTCGCCCTGCCGGAACCGGAGGATCTGACGGCCTTCGAAACCGCCGTACGCACGGAAGTAAACGCGCTGCTCGCCCTGATGGAACGCTCAAACTGCCGATGGATTCTGGTATCAGGAGAAACCGGGCTCGGCGGCATCGCCTCCGACCGGATCAGCCGTAATTACTGCGACGGCCTCGGTCTTGCCAACCAGCTCATCGCAGCCAGCGCCCGGAAGGTCTTTCTCGTCGTCGCCGGATGCTCGTTGGTACTGGCAGAATAAAAAATGGCCAGCGCCCATATCGCAACAGTCCGACGGCCACGGGAACGAGCGCTCAGCCCCCACCTTCCCTCCACAAGCGGAACCCCACCGAGTGAGGAGACAGGTTATGTGATTCCCCGCGCCCTTCAGTCCACCGGTACAAGGCATCCTCCTTACCGCAAGTTCAGGCGCGGGAATCTCCCGAAAAGACTCACACTATAGTGACCTTAAGGTCGTATTTGGCAAAACGCTCCAGCGCAGCGGCGAGTTCCTCCGGCTGGTAGGGAACCATGACCGGATCGGCAAGGTTCAAGGCGGCGTACTTGCTGTGCCCGAACGTATGACACGGCAGCACGTCGACCTCGTTGTGCCCGTGCTTATGAAGAAACGCGGCCATCTGCGCGATGTTCTTTTCCGTATCATTGATGCCGGGCATAAGGGGCACGCGGATGTGTAACGCCTTCTTTGCCTCAAAGAGAGTATGCAGATTCTGGAGGATGAGCACATTGTCGAGCCCGGTCAAACGTTTATGTTCATCCGGATCCATATGTTTACAGTCGAAGAGGAACAGTTCGACTTGATTCATGATCTTCCTGAAGCGCTCGGGTTCGCAAACACCACAGGTATCCAGACAGATGTGGTAGCCCCGGCGTATGGACGCGTCGAGCAACCCCAACAGAAACGCTCCCGCCGCCGTGGGCTCGCCGCCGCCAAAGGTCACGCCGCCGCCGGAATTGTCATAAAACAAGCTGTCGCTGTCCACGACGCGCATGACTTCTTCCACGGTCATACGTTTTCCGGACATTTCCCGCGCCTTGGAGGGGCAGCTTTCCACGCAGAGGCCGCAATCCGTGCAGATCGAACGATCCCGGTTGTACACATCGCCGATCTTGACCACGGCACCGTTCGGGCAAACCCGTTCGCAAACGCCGCACCCCACGCATAGATTGGAAAAAAACATGAGCTGCGGCTTGAAATTCTGGGATTCGGGGTTGCTGCACCACGGACAGTGCAGCGGGCAGCCTTTGAGAAAGACCGTAGTCCGCAGACCGGGGCCATCCTTGGTGGACATCCTCTGGATGTTGTACACGATGCCGTCCATTTCCTTCGTCTCCTTATTGCGGGGTAGGCATATCTGTATGCAGGAACCGTTTGCCCTTATACTTGTCCTTTTGCATTTTTGATGCCTGTTCCGGGTGAATCGGAAAGCCCCTCCCAGCCGTCCGCATACCCCTTCACGGGAAGTGCATACAACATATTATAATAACAATATAAAACAGCTTTCAGTCGCTCCTGACTCAAAAAATGGTCGTCTACGCTCCAATGCGACACATTTTCCTACCGCAACGGATCATGCCAGCTTGGCTGGCGAAAGGTAAAACTGGAGGCGTCCGTATAACAATAATAAACGCAAAGCGTACCAGATTGGGTACAGATTGTATCGACATGGACAGCAACCCGGTACAGGGGCGCCCACGATGGGAAACATCCATATTGTGATTTTTATAACTTTATTAAAATAAAACAACTTTCCTCTAAACCCTCTCCTTTCTGGATATGGCAAACAATTTGCATCTACCAAAGCCAAGATACGCCAAATTCAAGGCACATAATGAAAAGCAAAAAAGAAAAGGAGATGTTATATGGGATACTCAATTGATTGGAGCGATCTGGAACAGCGCATTCAGGATCAGAAGGCGGCTCTGCTTGACACTTCGCAGAACATGGACCCGGAACGCCTGAAGTTTCTGGTTGAAACCTACGACGAGTGCAAGGGCGAGAGCGTTTTCATCACCCGCGCCAAACTGTTTGAAAAGGTGCTGAACAACAAGAAAATCTATCTTGACGGCAACCCCATCGTAGGCAGCCTGGCTGGCGGCCGGGCCATGATCTACGCCTACCCGGAATGGCAGTGCAACTGGGTCAAGGACGACCTTGATTCGGAAAAGCTGGCCCTGTCCTCTCTCGGCGAAGTGCGCTTCTCCGACGAAACCAAGGAAATCCTGAAAAAGGTCTACAAAACGTGGAAGGGCAAGACCACGTACGACCGCGCCAACAAGCTCTACAAGGAGCTGTACGGCGGCAACGCGGAACTGCTCGTAAAGTGCGGCTGGATCTATCCGGTGAACGACAACTCCACGGGTTCCGGCGTAGCCGACTATCCGGCCATGCTCACCAAGGGGATCCGAGGGATCCTCGAAGAGGTCGAAGCCGCGTACAGGGCCCTCCCCAAGCACGCTACCAACTGGACCAAGATCGAATTCTACCGGGCCTGCAAGATCGCCCTCAACGCGGTCATAGCCTACGCCCACCGCTATGCGGATCTCGCAGAGGAAACCGCCAAAGCCGAAACCAATCCTAAGAAGCAGGCGGAACTCATGGAAATCGCCGAAGTCTGCCGTCGGGTTCCCGAGTTCCCGGCCCGCAACTTCCGTGAAGCCCTGCAGTCCTTCTGGTTCACGCACTGCTGCATCCAGATCGAACAGTGCGGCTGCGGCCACTCCTTAGGCCGTTACGGCCAGTACATGTATCCGTTCTACAAGAAGGATCTGGATGAGGGGATGCTCACGAAGGAGCAGGTGCTCACCCTGCTGAAGTGCCAGTGGGTCAAGCATCTCGAAATCGCCGTGTACCAGGGCGACGCCTACGCCAAGGCCTTTTCCGGGCATACGGGGCAGACCATTTCACTGGGCGGCTATACCGCCGACGGCGACGATGCCTCCAACGATCTGGAAGAACTGCTCATGGATACCCAAATCGCCATGAACAATATCCAGCCCACGCTGGCTCTGTTCTACACGCCGAAGATGAAGCCGTCCTACCTAGAAAAGGCCGCTGAAGTCGTCCGCTCCGGCTCCGGGCAGCCCCAGTTCATGAACATGAACGCCGCCGTGGCCCGCTCGCTGGTCCGTTTCGCTTCCCGCGGCATCACGCTGGACGAGGCGCGCACGCTTCCGGTCATCTTCGGCTGCGTGGGCACAGGCATACAGGGCAAGGGCTCCTACGTGACCTTCGAAGGCCAGCCCAACCTGGCCAAGTTGGTGGAATTCGCCATGTACGACGGGTACGACCCTCACACCCGCAAACAGGTTTTCCCCAATGTGAAGCCCGCCGAGGAGTGCGCTACCTTCGAGGAACTCTATGACGCCCTGCTCCGGCACATGGACCATGCCTACGACGCCCAGCGCAAGATCAGCGACCTCGGCAACAGTACGCGCGAACAGATCGTCCCCAACATCTTCCGTTCCTGCCTGCTTGACGGCTGCATCGAGTCGGGGCTCTGCGAAGAGGCTGGCGGTCCCAAGTACTCACAATCCCTGTGCATCACCTCTACCGGCATCGACGCGGCCAACTCGCTGTATGCCATCAAGCACCTGATCTACGACACCAAGCAGCTGACATGGGAACAGCTGAAGAAGGCGTTGGCCGCCAACTTCGAAGGCTACGAAGACATTCAGAAGCTGTGCTTCGGAGCACCCAAGCACGGCAACGACATCGAGGATGTGGACCAGCTCACCCGCCGCTTCTTCCGCGACGTGGAGCGCATCTACCGCTCGCACGGCCCGGACTACTTCGGCTACGAAGCCCACATGGACCCCTTCTCCCTGTCCTACCACAACTACTTCGCCCCCATGACCGGCGCGCTCCCCAACGGTCGCCAGAAGGGTGTGGCACTGACCGACGCAAGCGTTTCCGCCATGCCGGGCACCGATGTCAACGGCAGTACGGCGCTGATCAAGTCCGCCGCGCAGGCCATCGACACCGTGCGCAACAACTGCAACCACATGAACATGAAGTTCCTGCCTTCGGCTCTGGAAGGCCCGAGCGGCACCCGCATGCTGCTGAACCTGATCAAGACCTACTTCGACCTCGGAGGCGGCCACATCCAGTTCAACTGCGTATCCTCCGAAACCCTGTGCGACGCACAGGAGCACCCGCAGAACTACAAGAACCTCGTGGTCCGCGTCGCCGGGTTCTCCTCCTACTTCACCCGCCTGTACAAGGGTGTGCAGGACGAAATCATCAAGCGTACGGAATACCAGAACGTCTGATTCCTATCCCGATGGAGGGGAGCCGCCAGATTGCCGGCGGCCCCTTCCCAACTGTAGCACAAGGATGAAATGCATGCTGGAAATTACGATAGCACCCGAAGTTATCGCCAAGTTTAAGGAACTGTTGGTGGAAGAAGACAACGAAGACGCCGTGTTCCGCATTCGAGAAACCAAAGTGGGCGGCGGCTGAAAGAGCCACATGGAGCTCCGTGTGAGCCTCGACGAACGTGAAGATCCCGATGAGGAACAGGAAATCGAAGTTGAAGGCATACCCTTCGTCGTCAACGAAGACGTAATCGATTCGTACGGCCTGAAGTACACGATTGCCGTGGACGAGCACAATATGCCTGCGGTCAGTTCGGAATTGCAGAAGGCCAACCCCGCGCCGGAATCCGATGGCGCTTGTTCCGAAGAGAAAGCCTGCTCCCTGTCATAAGCGCCGACAACGGTTTCCTCTGAAGAGCCTTGTCCACCCCCGGGCGACGCGGAGACAGATCCGCCGTCGCCCTCTTCTTTTGGTGGCTGATCGGGATTTTTTCGAGTTGCGCGGCCAAGCGCATACCTTTTACACCGCGCAGGACGAACGCGTCATTCCATCCGTCCCCCACCCAACCCATGAATACAACGCAACTGATACAAAGGGCGGAAGCCCTGATGAGTCAAGGGAACCCGGAAGAAGCCGGGAAAATCTATGAAGAACTTTGCCGCATGGAGCAGCTCACAGCGGCGGAGCGCGGCGTCGCCCTTTTCGGCCTCGGCACCTGCCTCTTTCTCCATGAATCCTACGCGGCGGCGAGCTTGCAGCTACGGGAAAGCTGGGAGCTGTTGATCGCCTCGCTGGGCATGGAAGATCCGCTCACGACGCGGACGATGGTTCTGCTCTCCCGCACGCTGATTGCCCTCGGCGATCTGGAGTCCGGCATGGAAATCGGACGCGGTGCTCTCAAAAACCTTATGAAACTCTACGGGCAGGATGCGGATCAAGCGGCTACGGCGGCTTTTTTCCTTTCATCCGGAGCCTATCAGTTCGGGCGGCTGGCCGAAGCCGAGGAGCTGACACTGCAGGCTTTACAGGCATGGGAAAAGATTTATGGGCATGTCTCGCTTCAGGCGGCCGCCTGTCTGGACGCACTGGGGAAACTGCGGAATGTCTGCGGCGAAAAACGGGAAGGCACGGATTTCCACCGTAGGGCCGCAGACATCAAGATGCAGGTTCTGGGCGAACATGAAACGACGGCGGCCTCGCTTGGCCACATCGGCATGGCCGAAGCGGAACTGGGGAACTGGAAGGAGGCGGAAACGCTCTTGGCCAGTTCGCTTGAACAGTTCGACCGCCTCGGCGTGGGAAAAAACGCTGAAGGCATCGCGGCTTTTCGCGAAAAACTGAATGAATGCCGGAACATGCTCGCCAAGGAGCCAACCGATGAATAAAGATGAACTCATTGATGCAATCGTGCAGATCGAATGGCCCATGTTTGCCGGGGTGAACAACGAAGGAGGAAAGGCCGCCTGCCAGATGGACTTGGCCACGTTCCGGATCATGCGCATCAGCCAGTACTCCGCCTGGGGCGAGGAACTGCTTGAAAGCTGCCTGGCCGATCTCAGGGCTGCCCAAGAGCAGGGACGGAACCTCATGACCGAAAAATACGCGCGCATGATGAAAACGACCTTTCCCGATGAATACCCGGCTATAGAAAAATCACTCCCTCCGCTCGATCCCGCCGCTGCACGGCAGATCGAGGACATCGTGGCCTGCCATGTCCAGTGGAAAACGGCGCTGGATCAAAAATATCCCCACCTGGGAGACCGCAGCCGTCCGGTTCGAACGCAGGAAGACAGGGCCGGCCTGCCTTCCGTGGAAACCTATACGCGGGCCGAACTGCAAACCTGCTCGCCCCGTACCATTTCCCTGTACCACTCCGCCACTATGAAACGTGCCGAAAGGGGAGAAAACGAGGCGGAGGAGAACCTGTTGAATCAGGTCCGGCAGTATGGCTTCGCGAGTCTGGAAGACGCGGAACAGTATTTCAGTACCCACGAATAACCGGAATTGCCCCCTTCCGGTTGACGCCCGGACGCTTGCTCTCAACATAATGCCTCGGCATAGCCGATGCTTCCCCGCCCCATACGGCGTCTATTGAGGTTCCATTACCAGCAACGCCAGCCAAGTATGTACTTGGCTGGCGTATGTGCGATCTGCTATCTCTATTTCTATGGATTGGCATATGCTTTGGCTCCAAACGGGAAAACGGAACCCCTGCGAAGCATCCTCTTTCGTCCGTTCCGCGATTGCTCCGTACCGAGCCTCTCTATCTCACTTCACGGTTATGCAATCGTCCATTGAGCTTTCATCTCCGATGGAAGCCGCGCGAAAGCCTGCCTACTCGTCAATCCTAAAAGTTATTAACAAGATGTATCCCTGATAACAAGTATTTCCCATTACAAAACTGTCTGGTAATATGGCAATAGGTCAAACAAAATGACATCCGCAACCCAGGATATCCACTATGCGTAACAGGCCCAATTCGTCATCCGCTCTGGAGTCGCTTGCCGAAAGCGCGTACGCCGATGTTTTTGAGCTTCTGCACACAGGAATTGCCGTTATGTCTGCAACGGGTGCGTTCCTCTATTGCAACCAGGCGTTTCTGAGCATGTTTAATTTGCCTTCGGATATCAGGGGCAAACATGTTACCGACTTTTTCCTTACCGCCGAACAGGGCGTCATGACCACTATCCGCACACGGAAGCCGACGTTCTGTTCCAGCCTGACCACCACCGACGCGCAGGGGATTTCTTTCCGCTACCCGTTGCTGGATGACAAGGGGAAACTTTACGGCGTCATCATCGAAAGCATTTCCCCCAGCATCGGCCCTGAACGGATGCAGAAATTTCTGGACACGATTCATGATCTTGAAGAAAAGAGCAACTATTTCGAGCAAAAGGTCCGTAAAAAGCCGGGCAGCCTGTATACCTTCGAAAGTATCATCGGCAGCAGCAATGCCATCATGGCCTTGAAAAAGAAAGGGAAGATTTTTGCCAGAGGCAACGAGCCCATTCTTGTCCTCGGAGAAAGCGGGACAGGGAAGGAGTTGGTGGCACAGGCCCTGCATTCAGCCAGTTCGCGGGCAGACAAGCCTTTTGTGACCGTCAATTGCGCGGCGTTGCCCCATGATCTCATGGAAGCGGAACTGTTCGGCTATGAAGGTGGGGCGTTCACTGGAGCGAAATCGAGCGGCATCAAAGGAAAATTTGAACTGGCCAATAGGGGAACCATTTTTCTTGATGAAATAGGCGAGCTGCCTCTGAGTATGCAGGCAAAGCTTCTACGCGTTTTGGAAAGCGGCGAAATCCAAAAATTGGCCCATCGGGGGCAGCTGCATTCGGATTTCAGGCTGATCGCTGCAACCAACAAAGATCTAAAGGAAAGCGTAGAAAGGGGTTCCTTCCGGGAAGACCTCTATCATCGGCTGAATATTCTGGAACTGACTATTCCGCCGCTGCGGGATCGGGTAGGGGACATCCCTCTGCTGGCCCGCCACTTCATCGAGCTGCACGCAGGGGCAAAACGGGGCAGAGAAATTCAGATTTCCAATGAGTTGTACCGCGCTTTCGGCCTGTACCCTTGGCATGGCAACATCCGCGAGCTGAAAAACGTGATCACGTACGCCCTGTTCAATCTGGAAGAGGACGAGAAGGTCCTGTCCACGCGCCACCTCCCCGAGCGGTTTTTCCGGGAGCTACTTACCGAACAGCCCGAAATCAAAGAAAAGGAACTGTGCCCCGACAACCTGAATCTGGACGAAGTCGGCGCTCAGGCCGAGCGTAAGGCGCTTCTGCTCGCGTTATCCAGCACGAAGTACAACAAGACGCTGACTGCCCGCGTTCTTGGTATTTCCCGAAACAAGCTGTACAAAAAGATGCGGGATTTCAACCTGCTTTCCCCGTCCGGCAAAAACGAGGGAAGCATCTAGGAAAACACTGCTGTAGTCCCAAACAGCCGTCAAAGTTTACATGGTATTTTCCTGCCTACAGGGCCGAGGGACATTTTATAACGAAAACGGGAACGGTCCATAATGAACCGTTCCCGTTGCCGTCTGTGCAACCAACACAGGGCGTTCCCGTTCCGCCGTCACTGAGAAGGCGGATCAGAACTTTTTAAAGCGGCAGGGACTCCGCATAGATCTCAATGGTGTGCTTGACCTGAACAGGATCGTTGTTCCGGGCCAGCATATCGGAAAGCTGCATCATGCAGGCCGGGCATCCCGTCGCCACAACTTCCGCGCCGCTGGCGATCACGTTGTCGCGCTTTCTCTGGCCCATCTTGAGAGACAGATCGTAGTGGGTCAGCGTGAACGAACCGCCGCAACCGCAGCAACGGTTGGCTTCGGCCATTTCCACAAGGTTATAGCCCGGATTCATACGGATGAGATCGCGGGGCTGCTTGCTCACGCCGAGGGACTTCTGGAGGTGGCAGGATTCGTGATACGTCACCTTCGTCTGCCCCTTGGCCTGCGTCTTGGGGCTGACGTGCAGCACGTCAACGAGCAGCGCATTGATGTCGATGGCCTTGGGCGCCAACGCGTTGATCGCGTCGCGGTAACGCGGCGGGAGGTTGTCGGAGAACTGCGCCCAGAACTCGCGGATGGCAACCGTACACGACGAACACGGCGTGACGATGTAGTCGTAGTTCTGGTCCTTCAGAATATCCACGTTGTGCATGACCATCTTTTCGAATCCCTGCCGATCGCCGGAAGCCAGCGCGGGCATACCGCAACAGGCGTAGTTGTCGGACAGGAAAACGCCGATCTCATGGTAGTCAAAGACCTTAAGGCAGGCTTCGGAGACGTTGGTGTAGATCTTGTCCCCAAGGCAGCCGGGGAAGAAAGCCACTTTGATGCGGCTTTTGCCCATGGGCGTATTCACGTTGCCGACCGTGCTGTGCAGAGGCTTTGCCGCCAGCTTGGGCATGTGGCGGTCGCCGAGCATGGGCTTCAACAGCGGTGCGCAAACCGTGTTTTGCGGCTTGGCCTCGTCCTTGAGGATGAGGTTCTGGAACGGCGCGCTCAAGCGCAACAGCGTGCCGAACAGCCGCGGATTGGGGAGCAGCATCCGGAATGCGGCCTTCTTGATGGCCGAGAGCCCCAGATAGGTCGCCACGATGGCCCGCGCCTCAAGGAAAATATCGGTCGTTTTCACGCCCGAGGGGCAGTTTGCCTGGCACGAGCCGCAGAGGAGGCACCGCGACAGCTTTTCGTTCACGGCCTCGGGGTCTTCGATGATACGATGGGCAAGGTTTTCGACAAGAGCGATCTTCCCGCGGGTGAGGTCGCCCTCGATACGCGTCGTCATATACATGGGACAAAACGCCTGGCAGAACCCGCACTTCATGCAGGCCGCCAGTTTGTCGTCCAGAGCCATCAGGGCATTGGCAAGTTGGGTAAGCTCATCCATGGACCATTCCTTCCCGAATAAAAAGTCAAAACCTGTCGGCCGCAGAGCCGCCGTCCACCGTCACGGAACACCCTAGAGGGAAACGATCTTCGAAGCGTTGAGCAGCTTCTTCGGATCGAAAGCGGAGCGCATACGCCGCATGTACTCAAGGGTTCCCTTGGAGGTTTCCAGTTCAAGCCATTTCTTTTTGGAAGTGCCGATGCCGTGTTCGCCCGACAACGTGCCACCAAGCTCCAGCGCCACATTGAACAGATCGTCAACGGCCCGCTCCACTCGGGAGAATTCTTCCTTGTCGCGCTTGTCGCAGAGGATGGACGGGTGCAGATTGCCGTCCCCGGCGTGGCCGAAGGTACCGATGGTCACATGATGGCGCGCGGCGATTTTGTCGAGCGCCTCGAGCATGGCGGGAATCTTGGAACGCGGCACGGTCGCGTCTTCGAGCATCAGCGTGGGACGGCAGCGGGCCAGAGCGGGGATCGCCACGCGGCGGGCTTCCCAGATCCGCGTCTTTTCCGCGGCATCCTTGGCGACCACAACTTCCAGCGCGCCGGAATCCTTGAGGACCTTTTCCACGCTCACGGCCTCGTCGGCGACCTGCGCCGGGTGCCCGTCCACTTCAATGAGCAGGATGGCCGCCGCGTCACGCGGCAGACCGATATTCACGTAATCCTCAACATAGTTGATGGTCGCGTTGTCCATGAATTCCAGCGTACAGGGGACAACATGCGCGGCGATGATCCCGGCGACGGCCTGCGAGGCGCGTTTCACTTCGGGGAAAATGGCCATCATGGCTTTGGAAGCCTTGGGCGGCGTCACCAGTTTGAGGACGGCCTTGCTGGTAAGTGCCAGCGTGCCTTCCGAGGCGACGAGCAGTTCGGTGAGGTTGTAGCCGTACTCGCACCCCCGGCCGCAAGCCCCGGTCTTCATGATTTCGCCGGTTTCGGTCAGGACTTCAAGGCCCATGACATATTTTTTCGTGGTGCCGTACTTCAGGCCGCGCAGCCCGCCGGAGTTCTCGGCGATGTTGCCGCCCATGGTGGAGACGGACATGGACCCGGGGTCGGGCGGATAAAACAGCCCGCGGGCCGCCACTGCGGCCGCAAGGTCACAGGTTATCACGCCGGGCTCAACCACCGCGTACATCTCTTCCTCATTGATTTCGAGAATCCTGTCCAAGCTGTTGGTCAGGATAATGACGGCGTCGGTACTGTCTGGGATGGTCCCGCCGCTCAGGTTCGTCCCGGAACCGCGGATAGTAATGGGGATGCCTTCCTCATAGCATTTCTGGATCAGCGGCCCAAGCTGGTCCGTGCGTGTGGGACGGACGACAAGGCCCGGAACGACAGGAGGCAGGACTGCCGCGTCATACGCGTAGTTCTGGCGATCCGCCTCGCCCGTCAAGACATTCTCCCGGCCGATGATCTTCTCGATTTCCTTAATGAACGAAAGGCTTAGCATAAGTCTCTCCGCAGCATGAAACGTGGACACCCGATGGCGCGAACAAAGCCGAAAGGCACGCTTGCGTTCCGGCCTTCCCCCTGAGGCAACACGGAATAGTCAGTTCAGACAGTATAGATCAAGGCCCGTGTTTTTTCATTCATTGAACGCTCAACCCTTTTTATTCATTGCATTACCAAGCGTAACTTCTTACATAAAAAGGTCGTTTTGCTCTTCATATTTTTACAATTAGCAAAGAAATATTTCTTTTTTCTTTCAATAAACACAAATAATGTTCTTCACGGTTCGTTTTCCCTTTCCCTCGTATAATCTATTCAATATTTTTGATCTTTTTTTCACGCCTCCCCGCACGGGAGGCGGAAGGCATCCCGATACGCCGTATCCATCCCCGCCTCGGCCTTCCGCCCGGCTCAAAAGCAATTCCCTTACGGTTTCCTCTGCGCTACGATGACAAAAAGTTTTTCCCCATTCGCAAGGAGGCAGTCATGCTTGAACTGTTGAAACACCGCCGCAGCATCCGCACATTCACCGACGAACCCGTCTCTCAAGAAAACATCGACAGCCTGCTCAAGGCCGCCCTGCTCGCTCCTTCGTCGATGGGCAAAAAACCCGTCGAATGCATCGTCATTCGGAACAAGGAAACCATAGCCCGCCTCAAAACCTACAAAAAGCACGGCACCACACCTCTCGGAACCGCCCCTCTCGCCATTGTCGTGATCGCCGACGGCCAGAAATCCGACGTATGGGTGGAGGACGCCTCCATCGTATCCATCCTCATCCAGCTTGAGGCGGAGAAACTCGGGCTCGGTTCCACATGGATCCAGCTTCGGAGGCGCGAAGGCGACAGCGGGCCTTCCGAAGAGGCTTTCCGGCAGGAGCTTGGCATCCCTGAGCACTATGGCGTCCTCAGCGTCGTCGCCATCGGCCACAAGAACGAGCAGAAGAAACCGTATACCGATGCGGATCTCGATTTCACCAAGGTCCACTACGAAACGTTCTGAGAACACTGCTCGTGAAGAATCCGTGCCCCGCCCAGCGGGTTGCTCCCTTGCCTGAGAGACGGGGGGGCCGGCTGGTCTTGAATCCGCTTGCGCGCTATAAAAAACTTCCCATAACGAAGCCATAAAAGGACCCACCGGCCTAGCCGGTGGGTCTTCATATGCGCCTGTAAGGCTCTGTTACCGGCAGCGCCCTAACAGGCGCATAGCGAATCTGGCATCGGCATTTCTGTTACTTGCGGCCCGTAAACGGGCTACCCGGGTAGGGAAGGCAAAGCTGCGTACCCAGTTTATCCTCTTCCAGCTGTTTCTTTATGTAATCCCTAATCTTCTCTTTGTTCTTGCCTACCGTATCCACGTAGTAGCCCCGGCACCAGAATTCGCGATTGCGGTATTTGAACTTCAGATCGCCAAATCGTTCATACAGCATCAGGCTGCTTTTACCCTTCAGATACCCCATAAATCCCGACACACTCATCTTGGGTGGTATCTCCAGCAGCATATGTACATGATCCGGGCAGCATTCCGCTTCGAGAATTGTCACTCCTTTCCATTCACAAAGCCTGCGCAATATCTCGCCGATCTCACGCTTCTTTTCCCCATAGAAAACCTGTCTGCGATATTTGGGGGCAAATACCACATGGTATTTGCAGTTCCATTTTGTGTGGGCTAAACTTTGAACGTCACTCATTGTGACCTCCTTTTGATTTGTTGCCGCTTGCAGTTGCCAGACCGCAAGCTTTACTGACAAATCAAAAGGAGTTTTTATAACATATGCAAAGCTGTAAGCTTTTCGGAACCTCCCGCCTAGCGGGAGGTTTTCTTTCTATACAAAAAGCGCCCTTCCCCAATCGGAAGGGCACCCTTATCGCTTACTTCTTCGGCATGAGGGGCCGGACGGTCATCACCGGGCATGGCGCTGCCCGCACCACTTCATGGGCGACGGACCCGAACAGCAGGCGATCAAACCCCGCCCGCCCGTGCGTGCCCATGACGATGAGGTTGGCTCCCTTCTCTTCAGCCAGCTTTACCAGCTCTTCGGAAGGCCGCCCCACAAGAATGACGCCCGTGGCATCCATCCCGGCGAACTGTTCCGCCAAGAGGGCGTTCATGGACTTCTGGATGGTTTCGTTGGGATTGTTCACTTCATTCGGCTGGTTGTTGACGGAAAGATACACATCCTCATACGGCGTGTGAGCCGGGATGACATAGGCAACCAAAATGGAGGCCCCGGTCATGGACGCCATCATCTTCGCATATTCAACGGAAGGGGCAATTGTGTCTTCCAAGTCCACCGCACAGAGAATCTTCTTCACTTCCATAGATGATGCCTCCGTAATGAAGTGATAGGAAACGCCTTTTCCTCTGTCTCCACAATAGCTCTGAACACGCTAAAGTCAAGGATGTTGGGGCACGCCGCAGTATGGCGGGCCGTCCCCCATCCCGTCGGCTGCATGTCCGGAACCTTCCCCCTTACGCCTTCCCCGCCCGCACCCTTGTGCCCTCTTTGACGCGGAGCCGTTCTCTGCTAAGATTGGACATGGAGGCAACCCTATGGAAACGATTTTTGCCATTCTGACGGTTATCGTATACATCCTGCTCGCCCTTGTGGGCCTTGTGGCCCTCACAATCTGCGTCTTCCTCTGGATGGTATCCACACGGACCAGGCAAGATTCAAAAATATTTCAGGAACGTTTTGACGGCTGGCGCAAGACGCGCGGATAGGTTCGCCCCGAAAGCCCGGCTTTCGGGGCTTTCGTTTCACCCGCTCCCCTGCGGGGCGATCCCGGTGCCCGGACACCGCCTTTCAGCAAAACGGCCTCTCCGCCCCTAGCCGCTCCGATCCGGCGGCCATCCCTCGCTCCCGCAACGCTTCCGCCCGGATTATAGTTTACATTTCCTTTTCCCCGCGTATCTTCTCTCGAACCCCCTCTTCGCCCTTCAGGGCTCCTCCCCCCTACTGGTTTTGAACACGAGAAAGATACGATGTCACTTATCGCGCGCATGATCATTCCCATCAGCGTCATTGTGACGCTCGCCACGTCCTTCATCGGATGGAAGGCATACAGCGACGCCCGGGATTCCGTGGCCGAGGCTACCCGCATCCTTGAAATTTCCACGCTCGACGCCGTGGGGCGCGAACTCACCACCGTCATGAACCTCACCCGCCAGCATTTGCTCACAGTGGCGGATCGCATCGCCATCATCGAGCTGCTCCGCAACCCTGATGAATCCCCCGAGGGCGAACGGAGCAAGCTCCTTACCCGTCATTTGCGGCGGGCCGTGTTCGACTTCCCAAGCATCGACGGGCTGGCCGTCCTCAATAGCAGGGGGACCGTGATCGCCAGCGTCAATCCGGGCGAGAACGCCACCAGCCGGAAAACCTCCTCCTATTTCCACAAGGCGCTGCAAGGCGCACAAACCCTCGACGGTCCGCTTGTCCTTCCCTATACGCAGGAAAAGGCGTTCATCATCTCCACCCCCATCTATGACAGGGGCAAAGTATCCGGCGTGCTCGTCGGCGCGATCAACATGGAGCACCTCACGCGCCTTATCGTCGATCCCGTCACCCTCAACGGCATGGGGTACGTTTTCGTCTGCACGCCGGGCGGCTCGGTCATCATGCACAGGGACCGTAACAAGATGTTCGCCGACAATGTCTCCGAACAGCGCTTCATCAAGGAAGCCACCGCGGACAAAGATCGGTTTCTGGAATACAGGAACCCGCAGGGGCAGATCATGTACAGCGCCTATACGGCCCTGCCCAACGGGTGGATCATTGTGGCCGCCGCATCCAAGGAAGCCATGCTCGCCGGGGTACGCAACCTCCGCAGCGACATCATCCTGAGCTGCGTGGGCGCGCTGCTGCTCGTCACCCTGCTCATCTACCTCATCCTGCGTAAAGTCACCGGTGTCCTTCAAGAGGGGGTGGAGTTCGCCGAGCGCGTAGCCTCGGGCGATCTCGATCGTTCCCTAAACATCCGGCGCGAGGATGAACTCGGCAAGCTGGCCCGCGCCCTCAACACGATGGTCCAGCGGCTCAAGGCAAGCTTCAGCATAGCGGAAGAACGGGCACGGGAGGCCGAAGAGGCCAGCGCCCGGGCGACTGAAACCTCGCAGGAGCTTGAAGCCGTCATCAACGGCGTCAGAGGCGGGGTGGCGCGGCTCGAACTCACGGACAACCTCCGTGTGCTCTGGGCAAACGCCGGTTTTTACGCGCTTGCCGGGAGAAACCACGCGGAATATGAGCAGGACGTGCACGACGAAGCCCTGCTTGTGGTGCACCCCGACGACCGGGCACACCTGCTCGGCGCGTTCCGTTCCAGCCTCGCAAGCAACATCCCGGTGCATACCGAATACCGCATCCTGCGCAGGGACGGTGGTGTCGTCTGGATCTATCTCCAAGCCAGCCTCGTGGGACACCGCGACGGCGTGCCCGTATTTCAGGGCGTGTTCGTGGACGTCAGCAAGCAGAAAAACACCATGCGGGCATTGGAGCTGGAACAGCAGCGGAACCGCATCGTCGCGGAGCTGACCAACGACATCATCTTCGAATACGACTACGACACCGACGAGATGACGTGCTCGGAACGCTACGAAACCATTTTCCATAAGCCCCGGGTCATCCCTGATTACAGGCGGCATCAGGACAACCTGCTCAACATGCTCCTGCCCGAGGACGCGAAAACGCTTCAGGAGGCCTATCGCCGCATTGAGCAGGGGGTCGATTCCTATGCCCTCACCCTCCGCCTGCTTCAGCCGGAAGCAGGCTATCAGTGGTACTCGATCCGCTTCCGCAGCATCCGTGACGAAACCGGGCGCGCCATCAAGCTCATCGGGCAGCTCACGAACATTCACCACCAGAAGCTCGAGGAAGACCGCCTCCGCCACGAAGCAAGCACGGATCTGCTCACGCAGATCTACAACAAGATCACTACGGAACACCTTGTCTCCCTTGAGTTGCAGGAAGGGAGGAACCACGCGCTCATCGTTGTGGATCTCGACAAGTTCAAATACGCAAACGATACGTTCGGGCACTTGTTCGGGGACTCGGTGATCAAGGCGGTGGCGGCTACCCTGCGCGCGACGTTCCGCGCCACGGACATCGTCGGGCGCACGGGCGGGGACGAATTCGTCGTGCTCGCCAAGGACATTTCCCTTTCCGATGGGCTCGAAACCCTCAAAGCCAAATGCAGGCGGCTCTCCGTCGAGCTCGCCCATGTCTCCCTCGGGCAGGATTATGTCATCTCGGCAAGCATCGGCATCAGCCTGTTCCCGCGTGACGGCAAGACCTACGCCGAACTGTTCGCCAAGGCCGACGCCGCCTTGTACCAGATCAAAAACACCGGGCGCGGCCACTTCGCCGTGTACGGGGAAGTGCCAGAAACGGAAACAAAGGCCCTGCCCTCGGGTGGCAAAGGGATGCCTCCCATGCCCCGAGGGCCACGAAACGACGTCTAGCGTTACCACCGCACTCCGGAATATCCATAAACAGGCAAAGGCCCCTTCCCGTTCGACAACGGAAAGGGGCCTTTGCCTGTGCGCGATCGGCTTGCATTCACAGAAAGCAACCAGTGTGAGTCCACAGACGGTGCAAACACACACGCATCAGGCTCCCCGTAAGGAGCCCCCAAAAGCGGGAGTAACTGTGTGCCGGAAGAAATGACTTCGGGGACGGAGATGATGCCGTTGGTGTTAGTGATGCCGTCGCCAATCTGAGAGTCAGTAATAACTGACGACCAAGGCGACCACGTACCATTTTTATTTTTCTTTCTTGTGAATATACGGCCTGTGGAACCCATCGGCATCGTATATCTTGTAGATTTTCTCAGCGGGCTTCGCAGTCTTGATGCGCGTATCTGTCAGGGACATTGTTGCCCCAAAAAAATGTGAGCTGCAATGGTTCCAATCGAGAAAACATGAGCGCATTTGAGCACGGGAAAAGGGCAAAAGAAGAACTCCCGTGAGCACTTATGTGCACTCACGGGAGTTCTTGAGAAGTCTTTCTGGTGGAGATGAGGGGGATTGAACCCCTGGCCTCAGCGATGCGAACGCTGCGCTCTCCCAGCTGAGCTACATCCCCAAAGGTCGCCGTAGCAACGGGAATCTCTATACGGGATCCCCCTTACGCTGTCAAGCAAAACGGCCCAGGGCATCCGTATTTTTCCCTTTGCGAGAAATGAGCGGGGCTTTCCCAAACGCCGCCTCCATCGTATGCCCCTCCATCCCGTGAACATCCCAAAGGGAACACGGCTGTCGAAGCGCTCCGAAAGCGTCCCTTCCCGTCATGCTCCCCGATGGCGCCGTTATCCGCGCAATTCGCGCTGCATATCCCGGGTCTCGGCACGGCGCTTCAGTTCCACGCGGTGATCGTGCAGCTTGCGGCCCCGTCCAAGAGCCAACTCCACCTTGATCTTCCCGTGTTTGAGATACAGCTTCGACGGAACCACGGTCAGGCCCTTCTGTTCCACTTTCGCAGCAAACGACGCGATTTCCTGTGCGTGCATCAGCAGTTTGCGGGGCCTGTCCGCGTTTTGCTCCACGTACCCGGCATTCGTATACGGGGCAATGTGCAGGCCGATCAGCCACGCTTCGCCGCGCCTGAACTCCACATAGCTGTCCGTAAAGTTCACCTGCCCGGCACGAAGGCTTTTCACCTCGGGCCCGGTCAAGGAAATACCCGCTTCAATGGTTTCCAGATATTCATAAATATGACGGGCTTTACGGTTATCCCCAATAAGGGGGCCGCCCGATTTCTTGGCGCTCATAGCTTACCTCCTTGCGGACAGCAGCGCGTAAATGCTCTTGACCGTCCATCCGGCCGTCCGGGTCTGCACCCGGCGCGCAACGTCCCGGGGCGAACCGCCCAGTTCCCGCTCCTCGGCGATAAGGCGAAACACCTCTTCCCTGTCCGTCACGCCTCCGGCCTCCGCCGGTCCGACCACCACCGTGATCTCGCCAAGCAACTCAACGCCCGCCGGGACGCCGTCCTCCAGCCGCCCGAGAAGGTATTCCTCATGCGTTTTGGTCAGTTCGCGGGCAATGCAAAGTTCCCGTGGGCCGAGCACGGCATGGGCAACAGAGAGCGTTTCGCTCAATCGGTCCTTACGTTCAAAGAAGATAAGCGTCAATGCCAGATTGGCAAAGGGCGCCAGCGTCTTTTCCTGATCCGAGCGGCTGCGGGGAAGGAACCCCAAAAACGCGAACGGCTGCGGCGCGATGCCGCTCCCGGCGAGCGCCGTCACGGGCGCACTCGGCCCCGGAACCACCGATACGGGAATCCCCGCCGCGCGGCAGGCCCGGACCAGCCGGTAGCCAGGGTCAGCCACCAACGGCAGCCCGGCGTCGGAAATAAGCGCAAGCGTCCGGCCTCCATTCAACAGGCCCAGCACTTCGTCCAGCTTGCTCTCTTCGTTATGGTCATGAAAACTCATGAACCGCTTGGCTTTCACCCCACAGCGCTGGCACAGCAGCCCCGCGCGGCGGGTATCTTCCGCAAGGACCATATCCGCGCCTTCCAGCACTTCCCGCGCACGGGGAGAAAGATCACCAGGGTTGCCAAGCGGCGTCGCCACTACCCATAATTTCGGAGATGTCAAAGACATGGCGGTAATAATCCAGTTCGAAGGTTGCGCCCGCGTCACGGACGCAGACAAGATCGAATCGGCAGGGAACATCCCATTCCCCGCTTGCGGACAAGTAGGCTCGGGCGGCTTTGACCACGCTGCGGCATTTGGCGGGCGTCATGCTCGCCTCGGGCGAAGCAAGGCTCCCCTTGCCGCGCAGACGGACTTCGACAAAAACCAGTTCGTCCCCGTCCCAGCAGACAAGATCCAGTTCATACGAACCGCTGCGCCAATTGCGGGCGAGTATCCGCATCCCGGCCTTTTTCAGCCAATCCGCGGCGGCATCCTCTCCGGCGCGCCCCTTTTCCTGCCGCAAGGTCACAAAAGCGAGCCCTGCCGCGCCGTCTGCTGTTCGGGCAAAACGCCCCGGAACGTCTTCCGGTGCATGGGGCACGGCCCAAGCTCGCGCAGGGCGGCAAAATGCTCTTTGGAGCCGTAGCCCTTGTGCTTGGCAAAACCATAGCCGGGATAGCGGTGGTCGAGCTTATCCATGAGCATGTCACGGAATGTTTTGGCGATGATGGACGCCGCCGAAATGACCGGGACCAGCGCGTCGCCGTCCACAATGGATTTCTGGCGCGGGGACGATGGCCAGCACGCCGCGCGCTGCCGGAACAGCGGCTCGGGGATCGTCTGGTTGCCGTCGATGAGCAACCCTTTGGGCCGGACTTTCAACACGCTGGCGGCGTGGCACATGGCCTTGAGCGTCGCCTGCAAAATATTGATGCGATCGATTTCGGGAGGCCAGACGACGCCAAGCCCCCAAGCCAGCGCCACGGCCCCGATCTCGGCGGCCAGACCGTCCCGGCGGGTAGGCGACAACACCTTGGAGTCCGCAAGGCCGGGAATAACCGCGCCTTCGGGCAAAATCACCGCCGCCGCAACCACGGGACCGGCAAGGCAGCCCCGCCCGGCTTCATCGATCCCGGCAACCGCCGAAACGGGTATGCCGGGGAACCAGTCGCCCGGCTTCGCGGAAGGGCACAGAAGCAGCTCTTCCTGCACGGATACGGATTTTTTGCGGCCAGCCATACACTCTCCGTAACAAAAGACCAAAAAGGGAAAAAGGGATCTTTGCAGGAAAGATCCCTTTTTCCAGAACGCCCGTCGCCGGGCGGGAAACGCCTCACTGCGGGGAAAAACTCCCCTCTTCCCTGATGGGGAACTAGTAGCGCTTCTTGGGCTTGATACGGGCAGCCTTACCCTTGAGATCGCGGAGGTAGTACAGACGGCTGCGGCGCACGGAGCCTTCGGTCACCAGCTCGATGTGGTCGATGAAGGGGGAGTGCAGGGGGAAGATACGTTCCACGCCCACGCCGTCGGAGACCTTACGAACGGTCACGGTAGCGCCCACGGTGCCGCGGTGCATACGGATCACGTTGCCCTGGAACACCTGGATACGTTCCTTTTCACCTTCGACGATACGGAAGTGCACTTTCACGGCGTCGCCGGGCTTGAAAGCGGGAATATCAAGGCGCATCTGTTCGCGTTCGATCTTTTCGATGATGGTCATGTCCTTCTCCTCAAAGAAGTCGTTGCCCCGTCTGACGGGCAACCTGAAGTTATGTCGCTTCGTTTGTCGGTGACTCCCGAAACGGGCTGTCGCTTGCGCTCTCTCGCCCCGTCGCCGGGGGAGGTATCAACACAGAGCATTGCACCGTACCGCAAAGGCGCGGCCGTGAAGAGGCTCTAACAGCAGTCGCCGAGCACCCGATCAAGGGTAATGGCGACCGCCCCACGCACCGGGAGATGGTTGTACGCATCCATCCACCGCAGCGGCCTCAGTATGCCGTCGCAGGCATCCAGAATCTCCGGGGCCATCCCGTGCCCTGTCCCGAAAAGGAGCAGGACCGGACGGTCCACAAGCAGATCCCGCACAGCCTGAGGCGTCATGACGCCGTTGTCCCGCGCGCTGGTTCCCAGCAGAACCGGGCGCTGTCCCGTGCGTGCTTCCACAAGATCAATGGCTCCCTGCACATCGGAAGCCATACGGACGAGGCTGAACGCTTCGGCGCGATCCGGGTTGGAGACGCCGCCGGGCCCTTCCGTCCAATGGCGGACCAGCGTTTCCAGAATGGTCTGCTGATCCTTCAAGGGGGTTACAACCGTGAAACTCCCCAGTCCATATGTGCGAGAACACCGTGCTATATCGTGAACGTCGAGGTTTGTCAAAGAGGTTGCGCCGGTTTTGCGATCGCCAAGGAAAACGGGATAATGCACCAGCGCACAATGGAGGTTGCGGCCAAGGCGGAGCCGTCCAGCGGCCTCCACCGTTTCCCGCAGGTACTCCATGTCGCCCGACGTCAGCGGCGCCCCGTCCAGCATGTCGGGCCGGACCCGCAGCGTCGTCCGCAGCGACTGCTCGCGCCGCCACTTGGCAATACGGCCATGATCGCCCGAACGCAGCACATCCGGCACGGGCACATCCTCAAAGACCTCTGGCCGCGTGAAGTGCGGATACTCCAGCAGGCCCGCCGAAAAACTTTCGTCGTCTCCGGATTCCTCTTTTCCCATGAAGCCGGGGATGAGCCTGGTCGCGGCCTCCACCAGCATCATGGCGGCGGCCTCCCCGCCGTTGAGCACGGCCTCGCCCACGCTGACCTGCTCGACCGGCAAAATGTCCATGAGCCGGGCGTCGATGCCTTCATACCGACCGCACACCAGCGTCAGCGTCTCTTCCCGCGCCAGCTCGCGGGCCAGCGACTGCGTGAGCGGCTTACCGGCGGCGGCGAGCATGATGATCCGCCCCGCTCCGCCCCGCTCCGTTTCCAGTTCCCGCAAGGTCTTTACCAGCGGTTCCAGCATCATGACCATGCCGGGCCCGCCGCCATAAGGACGGTCGTCCACGATATGGTGGCGGTCTTCCGTCCTGTCGCGGGGGTTCAGGATATCGAATTCGACAAGCCCCGCCTCGCGCGCCTTGCCGAGCAGCGCCGTATCCAGCGGGGATGCAAACCATTCCGGGAACAGAGTCAGTATATTAATTCGCATTGCTTTGTTTTGTATGAAGATTGGGGAAGGGGGGAGAAACCTTTCTGAAGAAAGGTTTCTCCCCCCTTCCCCAAACCCCATCCCCTCTCTTCCCAAGAGTTTCGCCCTTATCAAATCCCTGTCCGCAGGTTTCCCATATATGGAAAAAAGGGAGAATACTACGGGACACAAAAACGGGACACGTCGACAATACAGAAAAAACGCTCGTCCTTCCTGAACTCCTTCCGTGTCCCCTCCCCACCAGTCGAAGTTTTTGCGGGTGGGGGTACGGGGGAGGGAGCTTTTTGCAAAAAGCTCCCTCCCCCGATTCGTTTTTCTACTTCAACAAGCCTTCGGCAACGTCAACGACATGATCGACGGTGAACCCGAAGTGCTTGAACAGCACGTCGCCGGGGGCGGACTCGCCAAAGCCGGACATGCCGATCACCGCGCCGTCGAGCCCCACGTACTTCCACCAACCGTCCACGGAGGCAGCTTCGACCGCCACGCGCGCACGCACGGCGCGGGGTAGCACTTTTTCCTTGTATTCGGCAGGCTGCGCGTCAAAAAGCTCGGCGCAGGGCATGGAAACCACGCGCGCCTTACGGCCCTTCCCGGCCAGCGCTTCGGCGGCGGAAACGGCGAGCTGCACTTCGGAACCCGTAGCGATGAGGATTACCTCGGGTGTGCCTTCGCAATCCTTGAGGATATACGCGCCGCGCTTCACGGCTTCAAGCTGTTCCTCCGTGCGGGTCTGCGGCGTCAGGCCCTGACGGGTCAGCACCATGCAGGAAGGCTGGGCGGACTCAAGAGCCACCTTCCACGCCACGGCGGTTTCCACCGCGTCGCAGGGACGCCACACGAGCAAATCGGGAATAAGGCGCAGGCTGCTCACATGCTCGACGGGCTGGTGCGTGGGGCCGTCCTCTCCGACGCCGATGGAATCGTGCGTCAATACCCAGACAAGGCGCTGCTTCATGAGCGCGGACAGGCGGATGGCGTTTCTGGCATAATCGGAGAACACAAGGAACGTGCCGCCGTAGGGGATAAACCCGCCATGCAGCGCAAGGCCGTTCATGACGGTACCCATGACGAATTCACGCACACCGTAGGACAGGTAGTTGCCGTTCCAGTCGTTGCGGCCGATGCGGGAAGCCTTTTCGTGCCACGTGCCCACGGAACCGGTCAGGTCGGCGGAACCGCCGAACAGTTCCGGCAGATGCGGAGCGATGGCGTTCAGGACGTCGCGGTTGGCGATACGTGTGGCGACCTTCGGCTTGTCCGCGTCAAAACGGGCGATGGCGGAGGAGGAAACGCTTTCCCAGTCGGCAGGCAATGTGCCGCTCATCCGGCGCTCGAATTCGGCGGCGAGATCGGGATAGGCTTTCGCATAGGCGGCAAACAAAGCTTTCCACTCGCCTTCAAGCGCTGCGCCGCGCTCGCGGGCGTCCCACGCATCCTTGATGTCCTGCGGCATGACGAACGGTTCGTCCTTCCAGCCGAGCGCGGCACGCACGGCGGCGTTTTCATCCGCCCCCATCGGCGAGCCGTGGCTTGATGCCGTCCCGCCCTTCTTGGGAGAACCGTAGCCGATGGTCGTCTTGCAGCAAATCAGGGTCGGACGCTCGGTTTCCTTGCGGGCGAGGACCAGCGCCGCGTCGAGCATGGCGGCATCGTGACCGTCCACTCCGGAAATGACGTGCCAGCCGCACGCTTCAAAACGGGCGGGCGTGTCGTCGCCGAACCACTGGTGGACATCGCCGTCGATGGAAATGCCGTTGTCGTCATACATGACGATGAGCTTGCCGAGGCCGAGAGTCCCGGCGAGGGAACAGGCCTCCTGCGACAGCCCTTCCATGAGGCAGCCGTCGCCGAGGAACACGTATGTGTGGTGATCGACAATGGGGAAGCCGTCGCGGTTGAACTCGGCGGCGAGCAGTTTTTCAGCCACAGCCATGCCCACGGCGGTGGCAAAGCCCTGTCCGAGCGGCCCGGTGGTGGTTTCCACGCCGGGGGTCACACCCTTTTCGGGATGGCCGGGCGTACGGGAGCCGAGCTGGCGGAAATTCTTGATATCGTCCATGCTCAGGTCATAGCCGGTGAGATGCAGCACGCTGTAGAGCAGCATGGAGGCATGGCCGTTTGACAGGACGAACCGGTCACGATTAGCCCAATGGGGATCGGCGGGATTATGACGCAACACGCCGCGCCACAGGGCTTCCGCCATGTCGGCCATGCCCATGGGCGCGCCGGGGTGGCCGGACTTGGCCTTGTCTACGGCGTCCATGGAAAGGATACGAATGGCATCGGCAAGTTCTTTACGGGAACGCATGACTACTCTCCGTCAGCTTACAAAGTCAGTGAACGGGCTTCCTCCGCCTTGCTCTCAAACGCCAGACGACGGGCCTCATAGGGTGGAACCGAGAAAAACGCCGAACCGGACACCAGCACGTCCGCACCCGCACGCACGAGATCGGCGGTGTTGTCGGGCGTGACGCCGCCGTCGATCTGGATGAGCGTCTCAAGGCGGCGTTCGTCCAGCATCCGGCGAAGACGGCGGATCTTTTCATAGGTGATCGGCAAAAATTTCTGCCCGCCGAATCCCGGGTTCACGCTCATGAGGAGGATCATATCGACATCCTCCAGCACGTATTCCAGCGCGGACAGCGGGGTGGCTGGATTGAGCGCGACTCCGGCCTTCATGCCCAGACGCCGGATTTCCGCGAGCGTACGCTGCAGATGCCGGGTAGCCTCGGCGTGCACGACCAGCATGTCGGCACCCGCGGCCTGAAATTCGGAAAGATAGTTTTCGGGCTCCACAATCATCAGATGCACATCAAAAAACAGGCCGCTGCGCTTGCGCAACTGCCTGATGACGTGCTGCCCGAAGGTGATGTTCGGCACAAACCGCCCGTCCATGACATCCCAGTGCACCCACCGGAGACCGGCGGCCTCCAAAGCCGAAAGTTCCGCCGCAAGGTTGCCCACGTCAGCGGAAAGAAGAGAAGGAGAAAGAATCATCGGAGCTTACCTTGTCGGTTTAAGACGCTGCCGCCCCAGCAATGTCTGCAGGGCCATCAGTTCGCTTTCCACATGGCGGAGCATGTCTTCCGCGCTTGTCCGGGCCTTTCCGTCGCCGGACTCGGCGCATTCCCGTTCGAGAACGCGCCTGGCCCCTTCGATGGTCATACCCTGCTCGTGCAGCAAGGTGCGAATGCGCCGGAGCACGACGAGGTCCGCATCGGAATACAACCTCTGCCCTTTCGGCGTACGCAAGGGGCGCAACTGCTCGAATTCCGTTTCCCAGAAACGCAATACGTAACCTTCCAGCTTCAGCAGCCGAGCCGCTTCCCCGATGCGATACGTCCGTCCAGTCATAGAGTTCCCATGCGGAACGCGTCATGCTCCATTGATTACAGACAAAAAGACATGCCTCGTCATCGATGCGTCACGATCAGATGCGGACGCCCAGATTCTTGATGAGCGATTGTGCCACCTTTTCCCGCTCCTTGTCCACCTCGGCATCTTTAAGAGTCCGGTCGGCCTTGCGGAACGTGAGCCGGAAGGTCAGGTTACGTTCTTCCGTATCCTTGGGCTCATACAGGTCGATGAGGGTCACGTCTTCGAGGATGGCAATGCGCATGTCGCGGATGTGCTTCTCAACGGCGGCCACGGACAGGGTAAGCGGAGCAATGACCGTCACGTCGCGGCTGGACGCCGGGAACACGGACAGCGCCTTGAACACGATGCGGGCCGCCCGGTGCAGATCCCATAGGGTTTCCAGATCCAATTCCGCCAGCCAGATGGGCTTGCGGGCATGGTAGGCGTCGGCGAGCTGCGTCTTGACCTGCCCCACCACGCCGACGGGCTTTCCGTCGACGGTCACGCGCACGCACGGAGCGAGGAACGGATGCGTGTTTTCGTCGCGGGTGAACACGGGCGCGGAGAGGTTCAGGAACGCCGCGAAATGTTCCACCAGCCCACGGATGTCCGCGTATCCGGCGTCGATTTCCGCATTCGGCCACGCCGTGTCGTACAGGGAACCGTACATCACCATGCCGAGACGGGCGCTTTCCTTCGCCGTGGTCTGGGAAGCGGGATCGGCCTCAAACACGTTGGCCACTTCGAACAGGCGGACGCCCATGTTGCCGTGCGCGATGTTGGTACGCACATTCTGCAACAGGCTCGGGGCGATCTCGGTGCGGAGCACGTTCTGTTCTTCGGTCAGCGGGTTGATGATATCGATGCGGCCTTCCTTGGAAAGGCCGAGATGATCGAGATCCTTGTGGCCGACGAAGCTGTAGTTCTCGGCTTCGTTCAGGCCGAGGCCACGTCCCCACGCCTTGATGCGGGACAGGAAACCGTACCGGGATTCCGGCTGGCCGAAACGATCGAGAGGGCGGGAAACGGCGGGCAGGGTTTCCGGGATGGTGTCCATGCCCTTCACGCGCGCGATTTCTTCGATGAGGTCCACTTCGCGGCTCAGGTCGGAACGCCAGCTCGGGGTCGTGACCTTCCAGTCCGCCCCGTCGGAGCGGTCAAGGCCGCAGCCCAGACGTTCCAGCGTATCCGCGCAGAACGCGGGCTCGACATCCATGCCGAGCAGATCCACGGTACGCTGAACACGGAAACGCGGGTGCGGGGCTGCCCACAGCTTGGGCTCCTGCGTGCAGGCACCCGTGCGGACCACGCCGCCGGAAAGTTCCGCCATCAGGCTGACGGCCCTGTCCATAGCGAACCGGGAATTGATCTGATCCACACCGCGCTCAAAACGGTAGGAGGCTTCACTGGCCAAGGCAAGGCGGCGGGCCGTCTTGCGGATGGTTTCAGGGCGGAACACCGCGCTCTCGACCATGACGTTGCGGCTGGCGTCGGAAATTTCCGTATCGAGCCCACCCATGACGCCGGCGAGCGCAACAGGCTTCATGCCGTCACGGATCAACAGGTCGGCGGAGGTCAGCACACGCTCCTGCCCATCAAGGGTCACAATGCGTTCACCGTCGCGGGCCACGGAGATTTCCGTGCGTCCGCCTTCCAGCTTGTCGCGGTCAAAGGCGTGCAGCGGCTGCCCCAGCTCCATCAAAATATAGTTGGTAACGTCCACGATGTTGGAAATGGGGCGGACGCCCACAGCGTGCAGGCGGTGGCGCATCCACATGGGCGACTGCCTGATGGTCACGCCTTCCACGAGACGCAGCTGGTAGAACGGGCACAGGTCGGGATTCGGGATATTCACGGCCCATTCCGACGACCAATCCGCACCCTGTGCTTCCACATGCACCTTGGGCAGCGTCAGGGGCAGCTTGAAAGCCAGCGCCGCTTCGCGGGCAAGGCCGAGTACGGACAGGCAGTCGCCGCGGTTCGGGGTGATGCCGATTTCCAGAATCTCCGTATCCAGATCCAGCGCGTCGATGAGGCGCGTGCCGACCTTGAAGCCTTCGGGCAGCACCATGATGCCGTTATGATCTTCGGAAAGCCCCAGCTCACGCTCGGAGCAGATCATGCCGAACGAAGGCACGCCGCGCAGCTTGGCCTTCTTGATGACCATACCTCCGGGCATCGTCGTGCCCACCAGCGCCACCGGCACTTTCTGTCCGGCGGCCACATTGGGTGCGCCGCACACGATGTTCAGCACTTCTTCCTGTCCGGCATCCACCGTGCATACGGCCAGATGATCCGAATCGGGATGGGCCTCTTTCGTCAGGACGTGCCCGACGACGATGTCCTTGATGGCATCATACGGATGGATGATGTCTTCCAGCTCCAGCCCAAGCATCGTCAGGCGATCGCCGACTTCCTGAGCCCCGGCTTCCACCGGAACAAATTCGCGCAACCATTTCAGACTTAACAGCATTGCTCAATCCTCTCGGGGCATCGCCCCAAAAACCGCCGAGGAAAGCCTTCCCACAACGACGGCGCATTCTTCTCTTGATCGGGACCGCAAACAGCATTTTTCCGGAATGAGCCGAAGAAATACCTTTTAAAGAAGAACTGAAGTCCGATCCCGATTCCCTGTCCGAAGGAGGGATACTGGCCCTAGGCAAACTGACCGAGGAAACGCACATCGTTCTCAAAGAACATGCGCAGGTCCCCGATGCCGTACTTCAGCATGGCGATACGTTCCACGCCAAGCCCGAAGGCGAATCCGGTCACTTCTTCCGGGTCGTAGCCAACGGCCTTGAAGACTTCAGGATCGACCATGCCGCACCCGAGGATTTCCAGCCAGCCGGTCCCCTTGCACACGCGGCACGTAGTGCCGTTGACATGCCCCTTCCCGCCGCACATACAGCAGGAAATATCGGCTTCGGCGCTGGGTTCCGTAAACGGGAAGAAGCTCGGGCGGAAACGGATGCGGGTGTCGGAACCGAACACTTCACGCATGAACGCGGTAAGCGTCCCGCGCAGATCGGCCATGGTCACGTGCTTGTCCACGAGCAGGCCTTCGACCTGATGGAACATCGGCGTGTGCGTGATGTCCGAGTCGCGGCGGTAGACGCGTCCGGGCGCAACCACGGCGACGGGAGGCTTCTGCTTGAGCATGGTCCGCACCTGAAGCGGGGACGTATGCGTACGCAACACGATGCCGTCGGATACGTACAGGGTATCCTGCATGTCGCGCGCGGGGTGTTCCGGCGGAATGTTCAGCGCTTCAAAGCAGTAGTAATCCGTCTCCACTTCCGGACCGGACACGATGTCGTAGCCAAGCCCCTTGAAGATGGTGCAGATTTCTTCCATCACCATGGTCACCGGATGCAGCGAACCGCGCCACGGCAAACGGCCGGGCAGGCCCGCGTCAAAGCGTGCCAGTGCGGCGGCCTCTTCGGCGTTGTCGAGAGCCGTCTTCTTGGCTTCGAACTGAGCTGTCAGGCTTTCCTTCACCCGGTTGGCGGTTTGCCCCAGCAAAGGGCGCTGCGCAGGCTCAAGTTCGGGAAGACGAGACATGATGCGGGCAATGCGGCCCTTGCGTCCGAGGAATTCAACCCGGAGCGCTTCCATTTCCTGCAACGAAGAAGCCTGATCCAAACCCTTTTCAAGTTCCGGGATCAGGCTTTCAAGTTCCGTGAGAAGGTCCATCTAGACAACCTAACAATTTCGTTACACTTTGTGTGATTACATACGGACGGATACAACGCCGAACAATAAGGACTTCAGTTTTAGCATACCGAGAATGCCTTGTAAATCCGCAATTCCGATGCTCCAATTGCACATAACGACGTGTGCTTTCCGGTCGTTTTGCCGCTCAGTTCCGGTTCTCCCCACTCTTCTTCGTTTCGCGTTTTCAACGATATCGTGTGAGAAAACATTCCCAAGCAACGCACCTTTTCAAGACATCTGTTGTCACGGAAATGATTCTCAGATATGCTGCTGGAATCATATTCTCCCGCATAGAACATTTGCGGCGTTCCCCACGGCCCCGTACTGCGGCTGGCCACCACTCCAAGCAAACAAGGTGCACGCATGGATCTGGACGAGCGGATTGAAGAGTTCCGAAACAGCCTCCCGGAAAAAAAAAGGGAAGCTTTCGATTCGTTGCCACACGAATACAAGCAAACGCTCATTGATCCTGAAGCCATAAAAAAAATGGCCCAAGCATCCTTGAACGCTGCCGGCGTCATGAAGCGCACTCCGGCCAAGCTTCCGTCCTTCCCTGCGCCCTACTCCCTTCCCGGCAGTTTTCTGGATGAGCTGGATGAGCATCCTGTTGTGACCTTCATCCAGATCAAAAAGGAGTTCAACAAAGAATTTTCCACGTGGGTAGCCGGCTGCTGCCAATACTTGGGATCGTTCATTGAACTGAATTCCGGCAATTTCTTTGTAAACCTTACCCAGTGCCATCTGAACAGAAGAAACATCGAGGCGTGCGCCAAGCTCCTCTACCTTTCCGGCGTCATGCTTGATGACAAACACAGCATGAAATATTTCGTTCAGATCGCTAGGGAAATCACGACGTCCTTCTATCCGTTGGATACGTCAGCCATTCCGGCGGAAATCTCTGATCCGGACGACCTCACAAAACACCTTGAACGGGAATATCAGCGCCAGCACCCTGAACACTGGTTTGAAGACTGGAGGCAGCGTTTTACGCACGAGATGCAAGAGTTTTTCGAAAAGAAAGACCTGATTGAGAAAGCGGCCTCGTCAAATCAGCAAAAGCCCCAGTATCAACCTACAGCCCCTTCAAAAAAGGCACCCCCTGAGAAAAAACGAAAAGAAAAGGGTTGCCTCGGTGTTTGCCTCATACTGACAGTACTCGCCGCTTTGGGAATACTCTTCCTGCACTAGTTTCGCTTGTACAGTATTTTCATGATGAGGAAAATCCATACGGTTTTTCATCTTATGCTGTACCTTCTCATCTCTTTTTCATTCGGAAACAACGCGCCCCCCAATGCCCTTGGGAGGGAAGTATTTCCCAACACGCCTAAAAGTGATGCATTACTTCCGGACACAGCATCTAAAGCCCTTCTTCGGCAAATCGATGAGGCTTGCGGGAAAAGAGAAGAAGGGAAGGGAAGGCTAACGCCGATTATGGAGTGACCGGGCGGGTAAAGCCGTAGGAAAAAAAAGCTGGGGGGGGAGAGGGAGAAAGAGCAGGAGGGGCTTGCGCCTAGCCTGGGGCTTGGGGAGGGGTGGCCCGTGATGGGGATGAGTTCGGGCAAAACAAAGGGCCGTCCTGGATAGGACGGCCCTTTGGAAATAAAGTCTTGGCGTTGTTCTACTTTCCCACGTAAGAGTGCGCAGTATCATCGACGATGGAGAGCTTAACTGCCGAGTTCGGAATGGGATCGGGTGTACCCTCTCCTCCATGAACACCAAGACAAATCTCTATGTGATATTAATTGATAGGGGGTTGGGAAGGGGAAAGTTTTTAAAAAATAAGCCGCTCGGGCTATTAGTACTGGTCAGCTGAGCACGTCGCCGCGCTTACACCTCCAGCCTATCGACCGGGTAGTCTACCCGGGCCCTTCAGCTCTTTCGAGGGGAGAACTTATCTTGAGGCAGGCTTCCCGCTTAGATGCTTTCAGCGGTTATCCCTTCCGCACATAGCTACCCTGCTATGCCGCTGGCGCGACAACAGGATCACCAGGGGTGCGTCCATCCCGGTCCTCTCGTACTAGGGACAGGCCCTCTCAATTCTCCTTCGCCCACAGAAGATAGGGACCAAACTGTCTCACGACGTTTTAAACCCAGCTCGCGTACCACTTTAAACGGCGAACAGCCGTACCCTTGGGACCTGCTTCAGCCCCAGGATGTGATGAGCCGACATCGAGGTGCCAAACCGCATCGTCGATGTGAACTCTTGGATGCGATCAGCCTGTTATCCCCGGCGTACCTTTTATCCAATGAGCGATGGCCCTTCCATTCGGGACCACCGGATCACTAACGCCAACTTTCGTTCCTGTTCGAGATGTCTCTCTTACAGTCAAGCTCCCTTATGCGTTTGCACTCAGCGCCTGGTTTCCGATCAGGCTGAGGGAACCTTTGCATGCCTCCGTTACACTTTAGGAGGCGACCGCCCCAGTCAAACTACCCGCCAGACACTGTCTTTCTCCGGGATAACCGGAAGAAGTTAGGATCTTAAACATGCAAGGGTGGTATTTCAAGGATGGCTCCCCCCATACTGGCGTACAGGGTTCACAGCCTCCCACCTATCCTACACATGCAGGCCCAAAATCCAATGTCAAGCTATAGTAAAGGTGCACAGGGTCTTTCCGTCTTTCTGCGGGTACACGGAATTTTCACCGCGACTGCAATTTCACCGAGTCTCTGGCCGAGACAGTGTGGAGATCGTTACGCCATTCGTGCAGGTCGGAACTTACCCGACAAGGAATTTCGCTACCTTAGGACCGTTATAGTTACGGCCGCCGTTTACTGGGGCTTCAATTCGGAGCTTTGCTTGCGCTGACCCCTCCTTTTAACCTTCCAGCACCGGGCAGGCGTCAGTCCGTATACGTCGTCTTTAGGACTTCGCACAGACCTATGTTTTTAGTAAACAGTCGCCACCACCAATTCACTGCGGCTCCCCGGGGCTTCATATGTTAAACATGTCACCCTAGAGAGCACCCCTTCTTCCGAAGTTACGGGGTTATTTTGCCGAGTTCCTTGGCCAGAGTTCTCTCGAGCGCCTTGGATTGTTCATCCCACCCACCTGAGTTGGTTTGCGGTACGGATTGCTGTGGATAAACTTAGGAGCTTTTCTAGGCAGCATAGACTCAACGGCTTCAGGGCTTGCGCCCACGGACTCGCGTCTCAGATTCGTCCGGCGGATTTGCCTACCGGATATTCCTACACGCTTGCACCGGGATATCCAACACCCGGCCCGCCTATCTTCCTGCGTCCCTCCATCGCGCTACACAACAAGTACAGGAATATTAACCTGTTTTCCATCGGTTACGGCTTTCACCCTCACCTTAGGATCCGACTAACCCTGGGAAGATTACCTTTACCCAGGAAACCTCGGGTTTTCGGCGAATATGTTTTTCACATATTTTATCGTTACTCATGTCAGCATAATCACTTCACTGCAGTCCAGCATGCCTTCCGGCACACCTTCAGCCCGCAGCGAACGCTCCCCTACCCAATCTCCAAAGGAGATTGCCAAAGCTTCGGTACCATGCTTAGCCCCGTTACATTTTCGGCGCAGAGCCATTAGACCAGTGAGCTATTACGCTTTCTTTAAACGATGGCTGCTTCTAAGCCAACGTCCTGGCTGTCTAAACGGTTCCACTACCTTCACCACTGAGCATGGATTTGGAGACCTTAGCTGTTGGTCTGGGCTGTTTCCCTTTTGACGACGAACCTTCGCACCCGCCGTCTGACTCCCGGGATACAATTAAGCGGCATTCTGAGTTTGATAGAGTTTGGTAATCTGGTAGGACCCCTAGCTCTGTCAGTGCTTTACCTCCGCTAATCAATTCCCGAGGCTATACCTCAATATATTTCGGGGAGAACCAGCTATCACCGGGTTTGATTGACCTTTCACCCCTATCCACAAGTCATCCGGAACGTTTTCAGCCGTTGACGGTTCGGTCCTCCACAAGGCTTTACCCTTGCTTCAACCTGCTCATGGATAGATCACCCGGTTTCGGGTCTACTCCAACGTACTAGTCGGCCTATTAAGCCTCGCTTTCACTACGGCTACGCTTTCGCTTAACCTCGCACGGTAGAGTAACTCGCTGACTCATTATACAAAAGGCACGCGATCACTACCGAAGTAGCTCTCGCAGCTTGTAGGCAACAGGTTTCAGATTCTATTTCACTCCCCTAACAGGGGTTCTTTTCACCTTTCCCTCACGGTACTAGTTCACTATCGGTCGCTGAGGAGTACTTAGCCTTAGAGGATGGTCCCCCTAGATTCCCACGAGGTTCCACGTGCCTCGCAGTACTCAGGTACCGGCTGCGTCCTTTTCGGTTTCGAGTACGGGGCTATCACCCGCTGTGGCGGAGCTTTCCAGCTCACTTCCTCTGCCTACTCCAGAATCGCGTATGCCGGCCCTACAACCCCGAATGGTCGAAACCACTCGGTTTGGGCTCTTCCCATTTCGCTCGCCGCTACTTTGGGAGTCTCGTTTGATTTCTCTTCCTCCGGGTACTGAGATGTTTCACTTCCCCGGGTTGGCTTCTCTGGGCCTATATATTCAGCTCAGGATGATGGGACATGACTCCCATCGGGTTTCCCCATTCAGAAATCATCGGATCGTAGGATGTTTAGCTCCTCCCCGATGCTTATCGCAGCTTACCGCGTCTTTCATCGCCTCTCAGCGCCAAGGCATTCACCTGTTGCCCTTGATATCTTATTTCTCAAGAACTTTACTATTCCCTTCCCATTCCCCTATTCAATTGTAAATGAGCAGCACCCGCCGGTGTTTCCGACCGGTGCGACCAGGCCATGCCTGGATGACTGCCGCGAAATCTTCGCGTCAATGACCAATCATGGACTGTACGTCAGCAAGCTTGTGGTGGAGGTAGGCGGAATCGAACCGTCGACCCTCTGCGTGCAAAGCAGATGCTCTCCCAGCTGAGCTATACCCCCTGATAAGTGGTGGGCCTGGAAAGACTTGAACTTTCGACCTCACGCTTATCAGGCGTGCGCTCTAGCCACCTGAGCTACAGGCCCCTGACGTTTTCTTCTCAAAGAGCATGGCGTTAAGCCCTTGTTCCTTGCAAGTGAAGAGCGAGTTGGGAATTTTTCCTATAAAGGAGGTGATCCAGCCGCAGGTTCCCCTACGGCTACCTTGTTACGACTTCACCCCAATCATCGGCCCTACCGTAGACGGCTGCTCCTCTTGCGAGTTAGCTCACCGGCTTCGGGTAAAACCGACTTTCGTGGTGTGACGGGCGGTGTGTACAAGGCCCGGGAACGCATTCACCCGAGCATGCTGATCTCGAATTACTAGCGATTCCGACTTCATGGAGTCGAGTTGCAGACTCCAATCCGGACTGGGACGCGTTTTTTGGGATTGGCTCCACCTCGCGGTCTCGCTACCCTTTGTGCGCGCCATTGTAGTACGTGTGTAGCCCCAGGCGTAAGGGCCATGATGACTTGACGTCGTCCCCACCTTCCTCCCCGTTGACCGGGGCGGTCTCTCCAGAGTGCCCAGCCTTACCTGCTGGCAACTGAAGATAGGGGTTGCGCTCGTTGCGGGACTTAACCCAACACCTCACGGCACGAGCTGACGACAGCCATGCAGCACCTGTCTTAGGGCTCCCCGAAGGGCACCCCTTCATTTCCGAAGGGTTCCCTAGATGTCAAGCCTGGGTAAGGTTCTTCGCGTTGCATCGAATTAAACCACATACTCCACCGCTTGTGCGGGCCCCCGTCAATTTCTTTGAGTTTCAGCCTTGCGACCGTACTCCCCAGGCGGGGTGCTTATCGCGTTAGCTACGGCACCGAGACATACATCCCAGCACCCAGCACCCATCGTTTACAGCGTGGACTACCAGGGTATCTAATCCTGTTTGCTACCCACGCTTTCGCACCTCAGCGTCAGTTACCGTCCAGGTGGCCGCCTTCGCCACCGGTGTTCCTCCAGATATCTACGGATTTCACTCCTACACCTGGAATTCCGCCACCCTCTCCGGTACTCAAGCCTGGCAGTATCAAAGGCAGTTCCACAGTTGGGCTGTGGGATTTCACCCCTGACTTACCAAGCCGCCTACGTGCGCTTTACGCCCAGTGATTCCGATTAACGCTTGCACCCTCCGTATTACCGCGGCTGCTGGCACGGAGTTAGCCGGTGCTTCCTTTGGGGGTACCGTCAAGCCCTCGCATTATTCACACGAGGGGGTTTCTTCCCCCCTGACAGAGGTTTACGATCCGAGAACCTTCATCCCTCACGCGGCGTCGCTGCGTCAGGCTTTCGCCCATTGCGCAATATTCCCCACTGCTGCCTCCCGTAGGAGTCTGGACCGTGTTCCAGTTCCAGTGTGGCCGGTCATCCTCTCAGACCGGCTACCCATCGTTGCCTTGGTGGGCCGTTACCCCGCCAACTAGCTAATGGGACGCGGACTCATCCTTAAGCGATAGCTTGCAAGCAGAGGCCATCTTTCCCCCCAACGATAAAATCGGGAGCGTATTCGGTATTAGCGACCGTTTCCAGCCGTTATCCCCATCTTAAGGGTAGATTATCCACGCGTTACTCACCCGTGCGCCACTTTACTCGCCCCGAAGGACTTTCACGTTCGACTTGCATGTGTTAAGCACGCCGCCAGCGTTCAATCTGAGCCAGAATCAAACTCTCCAGTTGATTGAAAACAACTAGCTTGCCCATATCTCTATGGGCTAAAACTCAAAGTTTCTTATTCCCAACTCGCTCTTCACTTGTCAAAGAACCAGAGGCCGTTGCCTCAGCCGCTGCGTTTCCGTCAGCGGCGAAGCGGGAACTTACCCCGCCCGGTCCAGCTTGTCAACAACTTTTTTTCCGAACCCCGAAGTTTTTTTTCGGAGCGCGCCGCGAGGGTTTCTCCCCGGCGCAGAAGCGGGAACTTATCCCGACCCCTTCTCGCTGTCAACCGCTTTCTTCTGCTTTTTTCAAAAAACTTCTTCGCCCCGCCGTACCCGGCCTCTCGGCCCTGCCCGGCTCAGCGAGACATTCCGTCCCGCAGCGGCGAGAACGGGTTATGCACCTCCACGCCGCCTCTGTCAACGACTTTTTATTTTTTTCTGATTTTTTTTGCCCCACACTCCCCGTTTCTACCGTGTTTTCGCTCCGGTTAGAATCCAAATTTTTTTAAAACGCTTCTAAGACGCTTGAAGATGGCCCGAGGGGTTCATTCCCTGAAAGGCAATTCTCCCATAGAAAGCTTCTACGGGGCATACTGTACGGCTCTCTCGCGTGGTTTTCTGTCCGTGCGGAGACCGCGCTACTTCATATCCAGAAATGAGGCCGTGGATTCTTCAACATTGGCCACATGGCAGCTTCTATAGGGGAGTATTACTGAGCCAATGCGTCACGCTTCGCAACGGCCTGCGCCAGCTCCTCTTTGGCTTCGCCCAACTTGCGCTGCAGCTTGGCGATTTTCTTTTCTCCCTTGCCTTCCGTGACAGCCTTGTCGAGATCCGCTTGCCGCTCCTTTACTTTATCTTGCTTTTCCAAGATATTAAGTTCTGCCTTGGAGCGCAGCGTGCCGTCCGAACACCACTGGCGGACCTGGCTGAGAGCTTCTTCCAGTCCACGGAGCTGCTCCTGATTCCCGTGTTTTCTGGCGTATTCCATCTTTGTCTCAATGGCCTGCTCCTTACGTTTGCACCCTCCGGCAAAGTCGTCGGAAGCGGGGCTCATACCGGAAAAAGCAATCAGAGCAATACCAAGTGTCGCGGATAAGACTGCTGTTTTCAAAAGGCGTTCTCCCATCTGTTAACCGTATTCAGAATGTTTCTTTATAAGTTTGAAAAGTGTTTTCCGTCAATCGGAATGCTTCCGAGAACACTACGGATTGAAACCTCATGTTTCTTCTACGCCGGTTCTTTGGGGCTTGTCCGTTGAAAGCTAGGTTATAGGATAATATGTATCCTCACCCCAAGAAGGGAAAAAAGGTATAGGCAGAAAAACAAGGGCTGGCGGGTGCAACGTATCAAGTCATTGCTCGCTGAGTGAGGATTATGGAACAGCCTCCTTGGAGGAAAGGTGCGGTTGAACTCAAGAGGCCCACCCTCGCCGGTTTTTGCTCCTTATACCGCCCCTCTTTTATCCCTTTCAAATGCCTTGCACTCCGTCGCGCGATCGGCGGATTGCCCTCACTTTTATGGACAGCGACAAACCCCATTGAGCCACACTCGTTCGTGGTCTCCCAAAAGAGTTTATTTTTACCCATAGATAGACTATAATGTCTTTCTAAAAACGGGGACGGTACATTCTACTGTAAAAGACGGTTGCATGGGCATCCTCCCCCTGATATGTTGAAGGACGTGTTTGTATGAGGACTTGGCTTCCGAACGAAACGGAAGCGGCTCCTTTAGCGCTTTCATATCGACACTCTATCCCTGAAAGAGATTTTCATGGCAACGCTTCACGATAATGACAACACGCTCCTGGCTCTCGTAAGAACCACCTTCGACGCGCACAGTGCCGTCCTTTTCCTGCCGGATCAATCCGGCAACTATACGGTCGCGCTTTCCTCCACGGACAATGAGCCCAGCGTGCAGGAAGTCACCATTGCGCCGGGGAAGGGGCTTGTCGGATGGATTTTACGGCATAAGCAGCCCGTCATCGTGAACAACCTCGATATGCGGCACACCTTCCTCGGTTATTATGATGAAAACGACGAAGGCGCCATTTCCGCATTCATGGGCTGCCATATCCCCGAGGGAGGAGCCCTGTGCGTGGACAGCGTGCGCCCACGGGCCTACACCGAAGAAGACCAGCTTCTCCTCCACCGTTTCGCCCGGCACCTCGCCCGGCAAGTCCATTCCGCCGGGCTGGCTTGCGACGCCGAAGACCTGCGCCGCTATTTCACCCGGCTGGAGCAGCTTTCCGAGCTCAGTGCGCAGAACCCGCATTGGCGTGATTACCTCGGGGCCTTCCTCCGCCTGATGGCCGAGAGCACGGAGTTTGAATACGTCGCGTTCGCTACCGCGCAGGAAGGCGGCTCCACGTATACGGTGGAAGGCGAAAACACGCCTCTGCTCATTACGGAAGACGGTATGCCCGAACTGCCTCTCACGAGCGGCGGCCTCGTCAGCTGGGTTTTCCGCAACGAAGTGCCCGTACATGCGGAAGGGGCCGATGGTTCTCCCAGTACGCCGCTCTTCGGCAAGCTGCCGGGAGTGCCCAACTTCCAATCCGTCATGTGCCTCCCCGTGCATCTCAATAAAGTCACCTGCGGCGTTCTGTGTTTCGCCGGGCTGAATCCCCGTTCCCTTTCCCAGAATTTGCGGACGTTTACCAAGATCGCCGTAACCTATCTGGCGCAGTACCTTGAGATGCTGTATCTTCGCCACCGCCTCAAAAGCCTGTTGCCGCGCGCAAAAGTACACCGCGACGGCGCGATGGCCTATGATCCGGACACGGCGCCATCGGCACCCATGAGCGAGGAAGACTGATCCCATGCTCCGCAAGCACATAGCGGTCGATCTGGGAACTGCGAACACGCTGGTCTTTGTCCAGTCCCAAGGCATCGTCATCAATGAGCCTTCCGTTGTCGCAGTGGACACCATCAACGAGCGCGTCATTGCCGTGGGCAAGGAAGCCAAAGACTATATCGGGAAGACCCCGCAGCGCATTTCCACCATTCGTCCTCTCCGAGACGGCGTCATCGCTGATTTTGACGCGGCGCAGGCGCTCATCGCCACATTTCTGAAAAAAGTCATCGGCAGCTGGCCGATAAAACCGGATGTGGTCATCTGTGTGCCGACAAACATCACGGATGTGGAGCGCCGTGCCGTGGCCGAAGCGGCTACAAAGGCCGGAGCCCGCAACGTGAAGCTCATTGAAGAGCCCGTCGCCGCGGCAGTAGGAGCGGGTTTGCCCGTGCTCGACCCCGTGGGCAGCATGGTTGTGGACATCGGCGGCGGGACGACCGACATCGCGGTCATCACGCTCGGCAGTATGGCCTGCTCCACTTCGCTCAAGCTTGCGGGTGACGCCCTGACCGCGGCAGTTCAGCGTTTTGTCCGGGAAAAATACCAGATTGTCGTGGGCGAAAACATGGCTGAACGTATCAAAATCGCCCTCGGCTCCGTCGCGCCCCTTCCCGTACCGCTGTCATTCGAAGTCTCGGGCAAGGATCTCGCAACCGCGAGCCCCCGGACTATTGCCCTTTCCGATACGGATACTCGTGAGGCCTTCCAACCCATCACCGAAAAGCTTGTCAGCGCGGTCATGGGGATACTGGAAGTCACTCCGCCCGAATTGGGGGCCGACATCATGCGCCAAGGCATGTTGCTGACAGGGGGAGGAGCCTTGCTGAGAGGCTTTGCCGACCGCATCACCAGGGCTACACGCATTCCCGTGTATGTGGATTCCGATCCGCTGACCACGGTACTGCGCGGCGCGGGCATCACACTGGACGATCCCGAAAAGTACAGGGATTTATTGATCGAGTGCTGACGCGGGGTCCCCGGTGCTTCCAAAGGCAGCCTGTCTGGATTGCCCAGAGCAATGCCGGGCTGAACAAATCGGGAAACGTTTCCGTCATTCCCTCAAGCTCTTCACGGTCCAGAAAATGCCCCTCCGGCAATGAGACCGGAGGCAAGCCTCCCGGAAGTTCGGCAATGAACAGTGTGAGTGAGACAGTTTCCCCGGCAGGCTTGAAGGCTGCGGAAACCGCCCCCCCCGAGGGTACATTGGACAGGCCTAACGTCTCCCGTACGGCGCGCTCCACGGCTTCTTCCCTCGCTTCGCCGGAACGGACGAATGTTTCAGCGGAAATGTCCCACGTTTCCATGCCCTCTTCGGACATCCGCCTCCGTACGAACGCCCTGCCCCGCCTGTCGCACAGGACGGCACAGACCGCCTTTTTACGCAAAGGGAAGGCGTCTGAGGAAGGGGCAATCAGCAGGGGGCGATCACATTCGTCCACATATTCGATCAACGGTTCATCATTTTCACATGGTTCGGGAACGATCGTATGATGCATGATTCTCCTAAACGGGCCGTCCGTTGCGTCCGGCTGGCGACTGAAGATGCCCCCGCCCTCTCCTCTTTGGAGAGCCGCTGTTTCGCTCTTCCGTGGACGGAACAGGCCTTTGCCGAGGCTTTCGCGGGAAAAACCTTTCATGCATTCGGCATCCGGGAAACAGCCTCGCCGCTCTCTCCAAGGGAGCTTGCAGGGTACATCGCGGTATACCACACGCCGGACGAAGTTGAAATCCTCAATATTGCGGTACGGGAAGACAGGCGCCGCCACGGATACGGCCGCCTGCTCATGGCTACAGCCTTGCAGGATGCCAAAGAAACAGGCATACTACAAGGAGTGCTTGAAGTGCGGATCAGCAACGCGCCCGCCATCCATCTGTATGAATCTTTCGGGTTCCGGCAGGCGGGCAAGCGGCGCGGGTATTATCAAGATACCGGAGAAGACGCGCTCATTTATACTTTGGATATGGGACAGACTCGGACGAATCCATAAATTACGCTCGTGGGAGAATTCTATGCGCACCATTATCGCCGCCAACTGGAAGATGAACAAAACCCGCACGGAAGCCAAAGCCACCGCGCACGAACTCGCCTCTATCCTTGGCGGCGCGCCGGACGATAGGGATGTCGTCGTGTTTGCGCCGTTCACCGCTCTGGAGGCCACGAGGGAAGGTCTCGACGGGGCCCCCGGCATCTTCGTCGGCGCGCAAAATATGTACCCCGCCGAATCCGGGGCTTTCACCGGCGAGATTTCCCCGGCCATGCTCCGCGAAGCCGGTTGCACATGGGTGCTCACGGGCCATTCCGAACGCCGCCATGTGCTTGGGGAGAGCCCGGACTTCGTAGGCAAGAAGACGGCGTTCGCGTTGGAACAAGGCTTTTCCGTCATCCTTTGTATCGGTGAAACCCTCGCCGAACGCAAGGCCGGGAAACTCAACAGCATCCTCTGGCTCCAGCTCGAAAGAGGGCTTGCCGGGCTCGGCCCCAATGCGGACTATTCCCGCCTCGCCGTGGCTTACGAACCCGTGTGGGCCATCGGTACGGGCCAGACCGCTTCCGACGAAGACATCCGCATGGTGCACACGCTGGTACGCGAACTTTTGAGCAGCCTGCTGGGTTCCAACGGCATCGGCATCCAGATTTTATATGGCGGAAGCGTGAAGCCGGACAACGCCAAGGCCATTCTGTCTCTTGACAACGTTGATGGTCTTCTGGTAGGTGGCGCTTCTTTACAGGCGCAAAGTTTTGCCGACATCGTCCGTGCCGATCTGGCCTAGAAGAACGGCAGGCGCGCAGGATTCCGCCTTCCGATCCTCGGAACGCCAATACCAATCCTGTTCTTGAGCGGAACACCGTGTTCCCGTCCGACAGGAAGTCGGCGTATCTTCGGCCAACGCATCGGCCCATACATTTACTGGCACAGCCGGTTCAGCGCAGGCATTGTCCAGCCTGCTGAGGAGTTCCCACCGTGCAGACCCTGATTCTTTCCTTGCATGTCATCGTATGTGTAACCCTCGTTATCCTTGTCCTGCTCCAAGCGGGCAAGGAAGGAATGGGCGTCATTTTCGGCGGCGGCAACGCCTCCGTATTCGGCAGCTCCGGTGCGGGCGGTCTGTTGGCCAAGATGACCGCTTTCATGGCGGTATTGTTCATCGTCACGTCCTTGAGCTACAACTACGTGTCCAGCTCCCACAAAGCGCAGGAATCCACCATTCTTGACGTCCGTCTGGAGGACACCCCAAAACCTGCCGCTCCCGCTGCCACGGTTCCCGCAACTCCTGCTGAAAAGCCCGCTGAGGCTCCCGCTGCCGACAAGCCCGCCAACTAAGCATCATCCAAAGTGTGCTTTCGAGGCCATGAAGCAATTCATGGCCTCGTTTTTTATCCGGGCAAGGCCGCAAAATCTTCCGCCCTTCCTCCTCGATCTCGCGAAAAAACAGAGACCACGATACTGCCCCACCACAGTTTTCCTCCGCCCATTCATAATGCTCAGGAACATTCTCTGGATGCATGGGAAAGCCCCACTGCCTTCCTCACGGCGTTTTCTGAATCCTCCACCCCGATCGTCTCTTTCCTCAAAACAAAAAAGGCCCGGAAAACGTTCCTGACCTTTTTACCTAACCAGATGAAATTTTGCGTGTATTTTGGGAATATCAATAAGCCCCTTTGCGCCCGAGGACAACGGGAAACGTCTTTGCTAAAATCAAAATATCGAGCCATGTTGACCAGTTGCAGATATAAAAACGATCAAGGTGAACCCGTTGTTTGTATGAAAGATCGTTTCGCCCGGAAACCTGCCAGAGCCCGGTCATACCGGGCCGCACACGTGTATAGGAGGCAAAAGCCGAACCGTATTTCACGATCTCATCGTCTACGATGGGACGCGGCCCTACCAGGCTCATTTCTCCCCATACAACATTCCAGAGCTGAGGCAATTCATCCAGGCTTGTCTTGCGCAACCAAGCCCCGACCTTTGTAATGCGGGGATCGTTGCGCAGCTTCTGATCCGCTTCCCACTCTTCACGCAGATCAGGGTTTTCCCGCAAATACTTTTGGAGAACTTCCTCTGCATTACGCACCATCGTGCGGAACTTTAGAATATGGATGGTCTGCCCTCCTCTCCCTATGCGATTCTGCCTAAAAAAAACCGGGCCGCGCGATTCAAGTTTGATGGCAAGGGCGATAAGCACAAGAATAGGAAAAATGGCGATGCCACCCACGACCGAGAGGAACAAATCCATAGCACGCTTCAGGGCCAATCGCTTGGGATCGAGCAGGTTCTGCCGCACCTTGAAGCAAAGGACGTCCCCGATCTCCACGGGGCGTACCCAGAAAGGAATTTCCCCTTCCGAAAAATCTTCAGGGATGATAATGACCGAACTGAACAGCAGGCTTGCTAAATCAATCAGTTCTTGCCGACATGCAAGCGGAGCATCTTTTTCCATGACGACGATAGCGCACGTTCTCGGGTAAAGGCGGACAAAAGTATCCAAGTCTGAGCGGCTATACAACGGTTCAAGCCCGCTATAGGTATCCTGAGGCGTATTCTTCTGTTCCTTTTCTGCTTCCGTGCATTTCTGGCTGACAAAATGGGCTTTTAAAAGCAACCCCGCCTCAGTATGCTTATTAAGATACTCCGTTACGCGAGGAACAAGCTCTCCCGCGCCAAACACCACTGTGGGCACTCTCCACCATGCCTCCCGGGAGAAACGGGAACGCAATGCGCAACGGACCAAAGGAACCGTCCCGAGGCTCAAAAACCAAGACCAGACATAAACGGTACGCGAGGGGAGATCGCCACGGCCGAGAAAAAGAAAAATAGCAATACTGAAGTAGGCGATGGACGTCGATATCCCGAGCAGACGCATTTCTTCCGGCAATGCAGGAGGAACCCCGCTGTACAATCCTTCAAAAGCGTTAACTACGGGAACCACCAATAGAAACAATGCCAACGGAACATGCTGTGAAAGCGAGATTTCCCCACCCAAGAGAACCCGAATAACGCCTATCAAAAACATGGTCCCGAAAAGTGCCAGACAATCCGCAGCCAGCAATGCAAGAGAACGCTTGGAGCACACGAGCTGAGATCTTTGAAAAGAGGGACCAGAAGAAAATGCACAAGACATACGATACCCGAACGGTTAGAGGAGAACAGGCAGTTATGCTAGCGCACCGGTACCGCATCTGTAAACAATGATTTCCTTCCGTGAAGAAAGCACGAAAAACGGTTGCCGCACGTCACCAGTTGCGCTAGGTACAGGGTTATACACATCCGTTGCCTTACCCAGCCGAAACGTCCCGCGGACTTTTCCGGAGCCGTCATGCCGTCAGTCGCGATTCACACTATCCTTGGCCCACTCCCCCTGCTTCGCGGGCTCTTCCGATGGAGCTTGGCGGTCCTTTTCGCCGTGGGGGCATGGCATCTCTACCTCTGGTCGCCATTGCCCGGCCTCGTGGCCATCGGCATTACACCCGTTCTCGCCATCTTTTTTTTCTTCCGTGGCCTCAACCTCGTCAGCCGTACCCTCCCCTACTGGAAAACGCGCCGCCTTATCCGCAAGCTCGGTATGCGCCCCACATGGTGGAACACCGGGGCTGGTTATCTGCTCATCGACGAACGGCAAGGCTCATGGATCATCAACGGTACCGCCGGGATGATTGTCGACATCAAACGCCTTCACGGGCACAGCGACTGGCAGATGCATCGCCTTGACCTCTACACCACGGACACGCCAAAACCAACGGCGAGTTATGGCTTCGGCAGTGCCGAAGAGATCCGCGAAGCTGCGAAAATTTTCCAAAAGGCCTATGCCCCACAGGAAAAAAGAGACCTTCCCGTCACATTCGCGGACTTACGGAAAAAAGAAAACAAAGCCTCCGAAGCGCATTGAAAACGAATCCTTTCCTATGAAGACAAGAAGCTCTTTGTAGGTGTGCATCTTGATCTTCTTGCATTTTCATACTAAAGGAACGTCTGATAAAAAAAGTTTTCCCAAGGAGCTGACCCGAGATGAAACGACTGTTTGCCATGTTTATGGCGCTGGCGCTGACGGCGCTGGTACCCCTGTCTGCCCAGGCTTCCGGCGGTCACGACCTCAACGGAGCGGAATTGTCCATCCTGTGGGTTGTTCCCTTTGTTTGCATGTTGCTGTCCATCGCCATCGGCCCCCTTGCGGTGCCGCATTTCTGGCATCACCATTTCGGCAAGGTGGCCCTCTTCTGGGGCCTCGCCTTCCTCGTGCCCTGCGCCATGGTCTTCGGACTCCAACTGGCTGTCTATCAGTTTGTCCATGTCCTCTTCATGGAATACGTCCCGTTCATCATCCTGCTGTTCGCACTGTTCACAATCGCGGGTGGCGTCCGCCTCAAAGGTCAGCTCGTGGGCACGCCTGTGGTGAACGCCGGGCTGCTCGCCCTCGGGACCATCCTCGCCAGCTGGATGGGAACCACCGGCGCGGCCATGCTGCTCATCCGGCCCCTGCTCCGGGCCAATGAGCACCGCAAGTACCGTATGCACATCGTCATCTTCTTCATTTTCCTTGTCGCCAACATCGGCGGCTCCCTGACCCCCCTCGGCGACCCGCCGCTGTTCCTCGGCTTCCTCAAGGGCGTGTCCTTCTTCTGGACGACCGTGCATCTGTTCTGCAAAACCATGCTGCTTTCCGTCATCCTGCTCGGCATCTTCTTCCTTCTGGATACGTTCCTGTTCAGCAAGGAAGGCAAGCCCAAACCTGCCACCCAGTCCAATGAAAAGCTCGGCCTCGACGGCAAGGTCAACCTCTTGCTTCTGATCGGCGTCGTCATCTCGGTACTCATGTCCGGCATTTGGAAGCCCGAATCCGGCTTCGAAATCTACGGCACGCACATTGAGCTTCAAAACGCCGCCCGCGACGTTATCCTGCTCGCCCTCGCCGGCGCCTCCCTGGCTCTGACCACGAAGGAATGCCGCAAGCTGAACAACTTCACGTGGGAACCTATCCTTGAAGTCGCCAAGCTGTTCATCGGCATCTTCATCAGCATGATTCCGGCTATCGCCATTCTGCGCGCCGGTACCGACGGCGCCCTCGCCGGGGTCATCAACATGGTCTTCCACGAAGGCCAGCCCGTGAACGCCATGTTCTTCTGGCTGACCGGCATCCTCTCTTCGTTCCTCGACAACGCCCCGACCTATCTGGTGTTCTTCAACACCGCCGGCGGCGATGCCGTGCATCTGATGACCGACTGGACCGAAACCCTTTCCGCCATCTCCGCCGGTGCCGTGTTCATGGGTGCCGTGACCTACATCGGGAATGCCCCGAACTTCATGGTCCGCTCCATCGCCGAAGATCAGGGTGTGAAGATGCCCAGCTTCTTCGGTTACATGCTGTGGTCCGTGGGTATCCTGTTCCCCTGCTTCGCCCTCATCACCTATCTGTTCTTTATGTAAGAACGGCCTCAGCGTAACGAAAGCCCCTGAATGCAATCCCGCTTCAGGGGCTTTTCCGTTCCAAGGGAACAGGCAAAGGAAACGTACTCCGGTTCCATAAGGCGCCTCCGGTTTGCCGGAACAACGCGGAGGATCGCCCCAAAAGGGCTACCCAAGCGTGAGCCAGAGTACGATGAGCCCCGCCGCAAGGGAAAAGAGCCCCATCCGGCGCAGACCGGAAGCGCCCTCCTCACCAAGGGTTTGCAGAACCTGCCGCATTCGTTCGGGAAAGAGTGTATAAGGAAGGGCTTCCAGAATGAAGGCCAGCCCGAGTGCACTGAAAAAAAGATTGCTGTTGAACTCCATGCGCTCCTCGCTGCAAGAGGTGGACGAAACGAAGTTCCCTTGTAGGAAAAGCCGTGGAAGCTGTAAAGCTACTTGCACATCAACCGGCTAACAGCTATGTAGAACGGATTCGTGACGGGACCGCATCCTCAGCCACTAACTTTATCCTCATCTGACCATGATCACACTCCGTACCTTTATCGAACAGGAACAACCCCGCATCAACGCGGCGCTGGCCGAGGCGGCCGCCGAACTCCCCGTCTCCATCATGCCCATTGCCCAATACGCCATGGGGAACGGAGGGAAACGGCTGCGGCCCTTGCTGACCGTACTCGTGGCCCGTCTGCTCGGCTATGCCGATAACGACATCTATCCCCTTGCCGCGGCGATGGAGATGTTCCATGTGGCGACCCTGCTCCATGACGACGTCATGGACAATGCGGAGATGCGCCGGGGCAGCACGGCCACGCACAAGGTCTTCGGCGTCACCGAAACCATCCTTGCCGGGGACGCGCTGCTCGCAAAGGGGAATCAGATCGTGGCCGGATTCGGCGATCCGAGGCTTACCGCCGCCACGTCCGATGCCATTGCCCAGACTGCCAACGGCGAAATCCTGGAAATCGCCAACCAGGGGAAGAACGCACCCGATCTCTTGATTTACAACCAAATCATTGCGGGCAAGACGGCGTGGATGATCCGGACGTCCTGCAACATCGGCGCGGTCAGGGCCAACGGTACGCCGGAACAGGTTGCCGGAGCGACCGACTACGGGTTCAATCTGGGCATGGCCTTCCAGATCGTCGACGACGCGCTCGATTTCGCTCCCTCCAGCCTGACCGGGAAACCCGAAGGCGGGGATGTCCGCGAAGGCAAACTGACGCCGCCCATCTTCTTCTATGCCAACTCACTGGCTCCGGCCGAGCGTGACGCCTTCTTCGCCCGTTTCGCGGAACAGTCCTTTACCGACGAAGACGTCCGGCACGTCATTGATACCGTCCGCGCTCAGGGCTTTGACGACAAGACGCGCGGCATCGCCGATACCTATCTGCGTAAGGCACAGGAAAACCTCGACGCCCTCACCGCCGGACTTCCGGCCTCGCCGTACGGGGAAATCCTTACAAGCTTTATCGGCTACGTCCGCAACCGCGACGCCTGATTTTTTCCACGCAACCTTTTTCCACGGTTACTCAAACAGCCTTTTCAGGAGACAGACATGCTCTACCGCATTGAAGCCGGCCTTTTCCCCCATCTTGACGACACGATCGGCCGTAAAACCGCAGCCAGCATCCGTGAAGCCCTCGGCATCCCCGTCAAGTCCGTGCGCACGATCAAAGTGTTCACGCTGGAGGGGCTCGACGCGCAACAGGTGAATACGCTCATGGCGAAAAGCGTGCTGCACGATCCGGTGTTGCAGGCCGTATCCCTGTCTCCCCTGCCCCTGCCCGAAGAAGGCACATCGTGGATCATTGAAGTCGGTTACCGCCCCGGCGTTACGGACAATGAAGGCCGTACCGCCCGCGATACCGCCGCGCTCGTGCTCGGCATCGAAGACCGCAGCAGCCTCGCCGTATACACCTCCATCCAGTACCGCCTCCACGGCCCGCTGACGGAAGAACAGGTCACCCGCATCGCCCGCGACCTCCTCGCCAACGAACTCATCCAGCGCTTCGAAATCAAGAGCCGCGCCCAGTGGGACGCCGACCCCGGCTTCGCCCCCAAGGCCGCCCGCGTGACCGGCGCGTCCTGCGACGAAGTGAACATCGTGCCGCTCTCCTCGATGAGCGACGCGCAGCTCATGGAAGTGAGCCAGAAGAACACGTTGGCCCTCAGCCTTGAGGAAATGACCAAGATCAAGAACTGGTTCTCCAGCCCCGAGGTCGCCGCGCAGCGCAAGGAACTCGGCCTGCCCGCCGATCCCACCGACGCCGAGCTCGAAGTGCTCGCCCAGACGTGGTCGGAACACTGCAAGCACAAGATTTTCGCGTCCAAGATTTCCTACACCGACAAGGAAGCCGGGACCAGCGAAACAATCAACAGCCTCTACAAAACCTGCATCATGAACACGACCAAGCAGATCCGCGAGAGCCTCGGCGACAGGGATTTCTGCCGTTCCGTGTTCAAGGACAACGCGGGCGTCATCGCCTTTACGCCTGAATACGACGCCTGCATCAAGGTGGAAACGCACAACAGCCCCTCGGCCCTCGACCCCTACGGCGGGGCGCTGACCGGCATCGTGGGGGTGAACCGCGACCCGATGGGCACCGGCCTCGGCGCGGAACTCATCTGCAACACCGACGTGTTCTGCTTCGCGTCCCCCTTCCATGACGAAGCCTTGCCCCCCCGCCTGCTCCATCCCCGCCGCGTCTTCGAAGGCGTGCGCGAAGGCGTGGAACACGGCGGCAACAAGTCCGGCATCCCCACCGTCAACGGCTCCATCGTGTTCGACGAGCGCTACCTCGGCAAGCCTCTGGTCTATTGCGGCACCATCGGCCTGATCCCCGCCGAAGTGCCCGCCAGCAAGTCCTCCACGGACGGCAAGCCGCGCAAGGGCTATGAGAAGAAAGCGCAGGTCGGCGACATCATCGTCATGACCGGCGGCCGTATCGGCAAGGACGGCATCCACGGCGCGACCTTCTCTTCGGAAGAGCTGCACGAAGGCTCTCCCGCCACCGCCGTACAGATCGGCGACCCGATCACCCAACGCAAGATGTACGACTTCATCATGCGCGCCCGGGATCTCGGCCTGTACAACGCCATTACCGACAACGGCGCGGGCGGCCTGTCCTCCTCCATCGGCGAAATGGCGGAAGACACCAACGGCTGCCGCATCGATCTGGCCCGCGCGCCCCTCAAATACGACGGCCTGCGCCCGTGGGAAATCCTGCTTTCCGAAGCGCAGGAGCGCATGACCCTCGCCGTGCCTCCGGCGGCGCTCGACGAATTCCTCGCCCTTGCCAAGCGCATGGATGTGGAAGCTACCCCGCTCGGCGAATTCACCGACGACGGCGTCTTCCATGTGACCTACAACGGCAAGCTCGTGACCCATCTCGACATGGAATTCATGCACGACGGCGTGCCCCAGTACCAGCTCAACGCCGTATGGGAAGCGCCCGTGCACCCCGACGCCCGCATCGAAGACGGCGGCGTGGATCAGGCGGAACTCCTCAAGGCCATGCTCGGCCGCCTGAACATTTGCAGCAAGGAATACCTGATCCGCCAGTACGACCATGAAGTGAAGGGCGGCAGCGTGGTGAAGCCCCTCACCGGCGTGAAGCGCGACGGCCCGTCCGACGCGGGCGTCATCCGGCCCATCCTCGAATCCGAGGCCGGTCTGGTCATCAGCCACGGCATTTGCCCCAAGTACAGCGATTACGACGCCTACTGGATGATGGCGAACGCGATGGATGAAGGCATCCGCAACGCCGTGGCCGTGGGCGCCGACCCCGACCGCATGGCTGGCGTGGACAACTTCTGCTGGTGCGACCCGGTGCAGTCCGAAAAGACCCCGGACGGCGAATACAAGCTTGCCCAGCTCGTGCGCGCCTGCAAGGCCCTCTCCGAGCTTTGCGTGGCCTATGGCGTGCCCTGCATTTCCGGCAAGGACTCCATGAAGAACGACTACACCGGCGGCGGCAAGAAGATCTCCATTCCGCCGACCGTCCTCTTCTCCGTCCTCGGCATCATGGACGATGTGAAGAAGGCCGTGACCTCCGACTTCAAGAAGCCGGGCGACCGCCTCTACATCATCGGCAACACGGCCCGCGAACTGGCGGGCAGCGAAATCGCCGATCAGCTCGGCATTGCCTGCAACACCGTGCCCCGCGTGGATGCCAAGTCCGCCCTCGCCAGCTACCGGAAGCTCCATCAGGCCATCAACAGCCGCCTCATCTCGGCCTGCCATGACCTCTCCGACGGAGGCCTTGCCGTGTCGCTGGCTGAAATGTGCATCGGCGGACGCCTTGGCGCGCATCTGGCGCTGAACCGCGTTCCGGTCATCGGCGCGCTCACGCTCACGGAAGCCCTTTACAGCGAATCCGCCAGCCGCCTGCTGGTGTCCGTGGCTCCCGACAAGGCCGCCGAGTTCGAAGCGCTCTTCGGGGCCTCCGCGCCCTTCATCGGCGAAGTGACTTCCGATGCCCGCCTTACCGTGGCCTCCGCCGACAGCGCGCTGTTCTCCGCCCCCGTCGAAGCGCTGGCCCATGCCTTCAAAGCGACGCTGGACTGGTAGAAATATTGGGGAGGGGAAGGGAAACTTTCTAAAGAAAGTTTCCCTTCCCCTCCCCAAACCCCACCCCTTCCCTTCAAAGACTGTCAAAATCCCCCGGCAAAGCCGGGGGCTTGAAACGCGGTGACCGCTCAAAGCGGTTTTTGCTATTCGCCTACGGCGAATTACAGCAGCTTAAGCTGCTCCACTCTCCTGTCCTCTTTTTCCTGATTTCGTATGTAGAGCCGAATTTCCCGCTCTCCCATTCCTACCGTGCTTACGAAATAGCCTCTGGCCCAGAAGCTCTCTCCTGTTATTTTACGAACTTTTCCAAAGCGTCTCGCGATTTCAATGGCACTTTTCCCTTTCAGATAGCCTACTATCTCCGACACCCTATACTTGGGCGGAATCGACAACAGCATATGCACATGATCCGCACATAAGTGCCCCTCCAAAATGGTGCAGCCTCGGCGGTTCGCCAGTTCTCGAAACAAATTTACTAGTTCTTGCCGAATGCTACCGTACAAAACCTTTTTCCTGTATTTGGGGATCCAAACAACGTGATACTTGCACTCCCAAACTGTATGATTTAAACTTTGTAATTGCTTCATAAAAAGCCTCCTTGTTCTGCCTTGAGCGGTTCGGCAAGGAGGTTTATTGTTTTAGGGAATTGTCAAACTGCAGGAGCCCCCCGGCTTAGCCGGGGGATCACGTCAAGGATTCGTCTTTATCGAATCCCTCATGGCGATTTCGGGGGAAGTGGGGAACACGTCTTTGTGTTTATGAAAAGAGCCCTTCAGGATGCTTCCTGAAGGGCTCTTTTGTTTATGGCATCCGGAAAATGGTTCTCTTCTGGAGCAAAACAGGGGGACTCCGGTAAAGCCGCCATCCGCGTCACAGCAACCATCATCTGCCATTACAAAAGTTTGAGGAGGATGGAGGTGTGGTTTGGGGAGGAGGAAGGGCCCCTTTTGAAAAAAGGCATCTTCCTTCCCAAGGCGGGTTCTCCTAAATAATCGACTTCCGCGGATACCGGGTGCCGGAAACGTAAAAGGTATTCTCCACGATGAAGAGGGCCTTGTCGTCAATGGCGAAAACAAGGTTCTCCAGACGCCGCAACATGATATTGTTGGTTACGGTAAGGATGATCTCGCGGTCGCCGCCGCTGTACGCGCCCTTGCCCTTGAGCACGGTCGCGCCGCCGTAGCCTTCGGCGATGATCGCCTCGCACAGCGCCTCGCCCCGATCGGTGACCACGTAGACCATCTTCCTCTGGCTGCCCATACGGAGCGCGTATTCGATAGTCGCGGAAGCCACGAAAACCTGAATGAACGACACGATGACCATATCAAGGGAAATGGTCGCCATAGAAGCGAGGAACATCACCGCGTTGAAGCAGAAATTAAACCGCCCGATGCCGATGTTCCAGCGCTTGTTCAGGATAACACCGATGAGATCCAGGCCGCCGCCGGACCCCAGCGTCCGCAGCATGAGCCCGGTACCCGTACCGCAAAGGACGCCCGCCGTAATCGCCGCGTAGAAGTGATCCTGAATCGGGACCTGAAACGTGATAAGTTCACTGATGATCGTGGTCGCAAGGCTTCCGTACAGGCTGTAGAAGAAAAATTGGCGCCCGATTTGGAACCACGACACGAAGAACAACGGTATATTGATCAACAGGTACCAGATCGCGGGCGTAAACAGCCCGGTCGTATACCAGCCGAGCAGACCGGCACCGAAAATCCCCCCGGTAAGGAAGCCGTGATGCGCAGCCACAGCCTGCGCGCCGAGAGAAAAGAAAACAGCGCCGACAGTCAGCAGGAACAGGTTCCACAACATGGACTGAGCGAGCTTGTTTCTTTGAGGCAAACTGACTTTCATGAAAACTCCGTATGGATTAGGCGAGAGGGGCCGTACTGACGAGGTGGCGCCCGGCTTCGCGGACGGACGGGCAGCCTGTCAACACCATGCTGCGCACAAGCTGATTGTAAAGATGATCCGCCGTCAGCTTCACGCCTTCGGAACCGCCCCCCACGGCGGCGAGACAGAAGGGACGGCCAATCAGCACGGCGTCCGCGCCGAAGGCCAACGCCTTGAGCACGTCGAGCCCGTCACGGATGCCGCCATCCATCAAAACGGCCATGCGGCCCTTGACCTGCGCGGCGATGGCGGGAAGGACCTCGATGGTCCCCGGCGTATGATCCAGAGCCCGCCCGCCGTGGTTGGAAACCACGATGCCGTCGCATCCGGCGCGCTCGGCGGCGATGGCATCTTCGACCGTCATGATGCCCTTGAGTACGAATTTCATACCAAACTCATGCGAACGATCCACGATGGCTGACAATTCGGCGCACGTTTTCGGAGACACGGGGCGTCCCATGCGGGCCAGGGCAATCAGCCCGGCTGCGTCGATGTCCATACCGAGCACACGGGTTCCGGTGGCTGCGGCCCTGCACATCTTGCGCTCCAGTTCCTCGCCTTCCCACGGCTTGATGAACGGAATCCCCCAGCCGCCTTCGGCGGTGATGGCGGCATTCCCCGCTTCGTGCAGTTCATCCGGCGCGCCGTCGCCGACGCAGCCGACAATGCCCGCTTCGCGGCAGCCGGATACGATGGCCCGCGCATATTCCGCCTCGGAAAGGGCCCCGCCCATATTGAAGGAGGTCCCCCCTATGGGAGCGGCCAGCACGGGCAGGCGCAACCTGAATCCGAGCACCTCCGTTTCCGTGACGGGCTTCTTGACCTCATGAATCAGACGCATGTTCAGACGGACGCCAGCAAGCGCGGCCACATTGTTCTTGAACGCGCTCCCGGTTCCGATGCCGCCCATACCGGGCGTTTCGCCTGCGCAGGCGCGCCCATCGCACACGGGACAAACACGGCAAAAACCCTTCATGCGCTCTTTGGCGTTGGCGCGGACTTCCTTAATATCCATAATAGGGGACTCCCAAATGAAATGGTAGAGAGAGGTGGATACCCGAACGGGCTTCGCCTTGCAATATTGTGAAAGGCTTCCATATCGTAAAAGAAGGATGCGAGGAGGGGAAAAACGGACGGAACAGCCTCTTTCGTGAGTACGTGAACCGACTTATATCGTCAACAGGCTGAGAAATATTGTTCTCCACATGAGAGATGACCGCCCCCGCCAGCTTGCCTGCGGGCCATTCTTTTTCTATGCTTCCTGTTCGCCCTCTTTTTCTCTTGTAACGGCGGCACGCCATGCCGCTTCAAGGACGTTTTCCCATGACACAATCCGTACGTTCCCATACCGGACCCGCCGCGCTCATCAAGCTCGCGCAGGACGTTCTGAATACCGAAATCGCCGGGCTCGCCGCCGTGCGGGACCGGCTCAACGCCCGGACGCCGGAAAAAGCCCCCCTCGTCCTTGCGCTGGGGCTTCTGGCGGCGTGCACCGGGCGTGTGGTCGTGACCGGCATCGGCAAATCCGGCTTGGTCGGCCGCAAGCTTGCCGCCACCTTTTCCTCGACCGGTACGCCGGCCTTCTTTCTCCATCCCGTGGAAGGAGCCCACGGAGATCTGGGGAGCCTCCGCAAAGACGACGTCATCATTGCCATCTCCAATTCCGGTGAAACGGCGGAGCTGAACGCCATCCTGCCCGCGCTGAAATCGCTCGGCACCAGCCTGATCGCCATGACGGGGCGGGAGGACTCCACCCTTGGGCGTCTTGCCGACGTGACGCTGCATTCGGGCGTCCCCCGTGAAGCCTGCCCGCACGGGCTTGCCCCCACAGCCTCGACCACTGCGGTCCTCGCCCTCGGCGATGCGCTGGCCGTTTGTCTGATGCAGCTAAAATCATTTACGGAAAAAGATTTCCTGCGCTACCATCCCGGAGGCAGCCTGGGGCAACGCCTGAAGCTCAACGTCAGCGAAGTCATGCGGACCGAGGGCCTTCCTCAGCTTTCCGAAACAAGCCTCTTGTCGGAAGCCCTGCGCCAACTGGATCAAGGCAAGCTTGGAGCCGTGCTTCTGCTCGATAACGAACACAGGATCAGCGGCATCCTGACCGACGGCGACGTCAGGCGGGCCGTCTGCCGTGGGACGCTCAATCCCGAGGCCCCGGTCAGCACCGTCATGACGCCTTCTCCCCGCTGCGGGACCCAAAGCGATACGGTCGCCACGCTTCTTGAACTCATGGAAAGCAAAGCGATCACGGTATTGCCCATCGCCGACGAAGAGCGCCGCCTGCTCGGCATGGTCCACATGCACGACCTGCTTGGTCAGGGCAGCGTTGCCTTTTCGTAACATTGATGTCCGCAATGGCGCTTGTTTTCTAGAAAAACCGTATTCCCACAACGCCGCCCACAACGCATCCCCCGTACTCCCTTAGTCGCTTTTGACGCTGGCAGGCTCTCTGGGGGTAGCGGCTTGCGCAAGGGCAATCCGAGCCTATTTTCCTGTTGGATGCGGCACGTGCGCTCGGCATAAAACGCTGTGATACGCCGCACCATTTGGCGAGACACCGGGGAAGGGCTTTTCACGGAAAAAGCCCTTCCCCTTCTTTTTTGCAAGATAAGGAACGCTATGGAACCGATCACACATGCCTTGAGCGGAGCCGTCATTGGCTACGCCCTGCCGGGAAAACGCCGCTGGTGGCTTCCGGCATGGGCGGCGCTGGTAGCGGCTTCTCCCGATATGGATGTCTTTTTTACCCGCACCCCGCTGCAATACATTGAATACCACCGGGGGATCACCCATTCGTTCGTCGGCGGTTTGGGGCTCGCTTTGCTCCTTGCCCTCATCCCCTGGCTGATGAACCGCTGGCGCGTCCCAAAAGTCCCCGACGACTCTCCGCCATTCGGCTGGCCGCTGCCGCTGGCATGGCTCACGGCCTACCTGCTCATTCTGCATCACATTTTTTTGGACTGCATGAATTCCTACGGCACGCAGGTCTTTCTGCCGTTCAGCGACTACAGGGTACGTTTGAATGCGCTGTTTATCGTAGACCCGTTGCTTCTCCTGCCGTTGGCCCTTGGGCTCATATTCTGGCGGAAGCGGCGCGCCGTCATGATAGGCCTGCTGCTCTGGACCATCCTCTATCCGCTCGGCTCGCTGGCCATACGGGTGGGCCTTGAAGCGCATCTCAAGGACAGCCATTACACGCCCGACGTTTTCACCCAAGAGCTTCTCAGTGAGGATTTGGCTCCCGGGCAACGTGGAAAGGGCCTCTGGGATGATGTGCGCGCCGTGCACCTCGTACCCGACGCCTTCACGCCTTTCCACTGGAAGCTCATTCTGGATCGCGGGAGCGTCTGGGATGTGGCGGGCTATACGGTATTCACGGAGGAGCCTCAGACGTTCATTGCCTACGCCAAGCCGCCGCAGCCGCTCTGGGCCGAGCTTGCCGCAAAGGACCGCATGTTCCGCGCGTACGAGCGCTTTGCCCTCTACCCCGCCCTTGAGGCTGAAATTCCGCTGGAGGGGCCCCTTGAGGGATATACAGAATACGTATTCAGCGATCTGCGCTTCGGCTCGACCATCGGCTGGGTTGACGATATTCAGGTACGGCGGCACGGCAAGCCCACGACCTTCCGCATCATGGCCCGCGTCGCCCCGGATGGCAGGGTCTCCGCAGTCCGCTTCATTACCACCACCGGCGCGGGCGGCGACAGCGGCTGGAATCCGCCTGTGGAGTGAAAAAAGAAAGAGGAAAATCGGGAGAGGGGAGAGGAAAGCCTCCTGGAGAAGGGTTTTCCTCCCCCCTCTTCTCTCCTTCCCAAGGCTTTTTTACAAAATGGGGAGGCAAGGCTGAAGGGAGTTCCTCCGTTTTCCAATCAGCAGCTACCCGCAAGCGAGTGGTTGCATGTTTCGGTCGTTTCGCTCCCTTAATCGACTAACGCCGTAACGCAAAAGGGCATCCAACGGGATGCCCTTGTCTTTTCAAAAAACCATTCACGAAACCCGACCCCCTCAATGAGGAATTCGATAAAGTCAAAATCCTTTGGAAAGGGCGGGAGGAAGCCGGACAAGGGAAGGGGAAGCCTTTCTTCAGAAAGACTTTCCCTTCCCCGGTTTCCCAATACAACCTAACGCCGCTCCAGCAAAGCCAGCGTGCCGGCAATCTGACGCCCGAGGGGCGACTCGCGGCGCAGCTCGCGCTCAACCGAAGCGATGCCCTTGAGCACCGTGGAATGACGGCGGGAAAATTTGTCGCCGATGTCCTGCAAGGATAACTCGGTGTGCTTGCGGGCGAGATAAAAAATCGTGTTGCGGGCCACCACCAGATTCTGCTTGCGGCTGCGGGAGGCCAACTGCTCGGGCGAGAGCCCAAAACCTTCGCACACCTTGCGGATAATGGAATCCACATCCACAAAAGGATCGTCAAGGCTGTACTGCGCCAGAATTTCCTGCGCCATTTCCACGGAAATGGTACAGCCAAGCAGCTTGGCCTTGAGCAGCAGGTTATGCACGCAGCTTTCCAACTGCCGGATATCCCCGGTGAGGCGCTCGGTCAGCACATCCACCACCGTATCGGACAACAGCGCGTTGTTCTGGCGGGCCTTCTCCTGAAGGATGCGGCGGCGCGTGCTGGCGTCGGGCTTTTCAATACCGGCGAGGAACCCCGAACAGAAACGCGACACGAGGCTGTTGTCCACGTTTCGCAGCTCGCAGGGCGCAAAGGAACTCGTCAGGACGACGCGGCTCCCCTTTTCCTGCAGGGACTTGATGGTGGAAAGCACCTCATCCTGCATCTTTTCCTTGCCCTGGAGGAAGTGCACGTCCTCAAGGAGCAGCAAATCCACATCGCGGAAACGCCCCTTGAAGCGATCCACGGTCCTCGACTGGAGGGCCTGCACGAAACAGCTCGAAAACTCTTCGGCGGTCAGATATTCGACCTTGGGATTGGAGCGGTTGCTGGCCTCGCACAGAGCCTGCCCCACGGCCTGCGTGAGGTGCGTCTTGCCGAGCCCCGGCCCGGAGCTGAGGAACAAGGTATCCACGGCGGCACCGGAACGCGCCATGTTGCGCGCCGCGGCATAGGCCATGTCATTGGTGGGGCCGACCACAAAGCTGTCGAACGCGTACCGCCAGTTGTGCGGGACGGACTGGTTCACGGGCATGGTGATGGGCAGGGAAAGCTGCTCGGCAGCGGAAGAAAGCAAAGACGGAGCGGCCACCGGACGGGGCGCGGGAGCCGTACGGGGACGACGGGACGGAGCGGGCTCACCCTCAACGGAGACGGCAGGACGCCCCGGAACGGAACGGCTCGGCTTGGCGGGAGGATTGCCCGCAACCACGCTGATCTCCATCGTCCGCCCGAAAATGGCGGAAGCCGCATCGGAAATGTCGTTCAGCAGGCGATCGCGTACCCACGTCGCCACAAATCCATTGGGGGCGGACAGACGGATCTTCCCCTCCCCTTCAAGGTCGGCGGTGAGAGGCGCAACCCAAACCTTGTAGGTGCCGGGATTGAGCCTGTTTTGCAGATCTTCACAGATTTTGAGCCACTGAGTTTTCATATCCGATTCTTCTAGCGTTTGACTTGTCCTGTGACAAAGCAGATTCGCGGAGTTTCTGCCCGTCGGGGCGCAAAAGGCTTCCCACAAAGGAGGATAAAAAAGTTACCCGTAATGACAGGCCTTTTTGCAATACCGCCACTTCTCCGATGTTTTCTTTACCCTTGGGAGACAAGGGTTTTCATATGAGGGGCCCTTGTTATGCACTGGCTTGTGAAAAACTTTTCCACAACCGTATTCCTACACGGCTTGAAAAAGCTCAAGATCCCTTCATTTTTCAAAAACATACTTTGATACCGACCTGTTACCCGTATGGCACACAGATGAAACCGGAACGGCCACGGAGCCGCTCCGGTTAAACGGACACACAAAAACGGGCCGCGCGAAAAGAACACGGGCAGCCTGCGTTTTTCCGGGAAGAAACAAGACGGAAGGCGATTTTTCTCAAACAAACGGAAAAAGTCAAACAGAACTTCACAAAAATCGCCTCCTCTTTCTCAAACAAGAGTGGTTCCGGAACGCAACATCCCGGAACCACCTTCAAAAACATTTTTCGGTGCGAAAAACTACTTTTTGGCGGGTGCCTTCACAGCCTTCAGATAAATGTCGGTGACGTAATGGAGGCGCTCAAGGCGGGCCAAGTCACGCCGATCCAGTTCGCCGGTCTCGTTCTGGAAGGAAACGATATCGTGCAGCCATTCACGCAGTTCGCTGGTCCCATAGCTCTGCTTGAACATATCAAGCTGCTGGTCGAGAGCGTATACCGGGTGATCCTTGATGTCGCGGATGGCTTCCTCACGGGTCATGGTCTTGCCGGTCCACGCATTGTAGAAACGCATGTAGTCGTCGGCAAGGTCCTCGGCGGGGGTCTTCTTCATCATGTCCACGCTGCGGAGATACACGCGGAGGAAGGCCACGATATCGCCCTTGTGCTTGTTGGCATAATCCATATTGGCGACGAGCAGGATGGGCTGGCGGGCATTGCAGTCGCTGGAGTGCGCGACGGTCTTCAGGCCGAGCTTTTCGGCTTCAAAGGTCTGGGGGGCCCACAGCGCGATGGCGTCGCCCTGGCCGTCGGCAAACGCCTTCATGGCTTCGGACGGCTGCATGTCGACGATGTTGACGTCACGCTCGTTCAGGCCAAGGACGTGCAGCCAGCGGCTCAACATGTAGTGAGCGGACGTACCCTTGGGGACGATGAAGGTCTTCCCGCGCACGGATCCGGGATTGCCGTACACTTCCGGGCAGTTGGGGTTAAAACCCTTCATTTTGAGGATGGGGCTGTCGGCACGCGTGAAAATAGCGTTGGAAGCGGATTCGTCGTTGCCGATGCCGACGATGTACAGGCGGCTGCTCAACGAAGCGGTCAGCGCGGGCATGGCACCAACGCCGGCAATGGCCCAATTGGACGACTGCATCTCGTCAATGACGTTTTTACCGGATTCAAAGGGCAGCAATTCGAGATCCAGCCCTTCAGCCTTGTCCCATCCCTTTTCTCTGGCGTACCAGACCAAAAACGTTTCATGCTCGCCGAGCCATGCCGTGCGAAGAGGCACAAGGGGCTTGGCGAACGCTGCGGAGCCGCTCAGGCACCACGCGACCACAAAAAACAGGGCCAACAGACCAGCAAAGGGATTGCGCACTTTCATGATTTCCTCATCCACCCATGAGAACGTTCGTTTCCCCGGCTTCCGAACAGAGCCACTCCCCACAGAACAGCCAAGGACATTTGCCATGACCATACCTCAAAAAAAAGGCAGTGGCAACGCGGGGCGCTCTTCAGAGTTTTTCGGTATCAAAAGAATCATGGAACAAGCGCCGCATCATCACGCCCGACATGGCGGCAGGAACGGCATCAGGGCCATTCCCTTGCTTCTTTTAAGGAAGCGGCATATCTTTCAGGGCAGAATCCGTACCGTCAGCGCCGCGCGGCGCGCTCCGGGCCGACCGGAAAGGCCCCCAAGCGTTCCCGCCGCGCTCTTTCTTACGCAACAAACGTTCCCGCGATCCGTTTTCGCGTATCCTGCGAGGGAGTTCATGGCACTTTTGAGTTTACAGGGCGTCACGCTCAATCTGGGCGGCAAGACGCTTCTCGATACCGCCGACCTGCATGTGGAGCAGGGTGAGCGGGTTTGTCTCGTCGGGCGCAACGGCGTCGGCAAGTCGTCCCTGATGGCCCTGCTGTCCGGCGACCTCACGCCCGACGGCGGCACCATCGTCCGCACGCCGGGCGTCACGTTCGGACATATGCCGCAGGCCGTGCCCGATCATTGGAGCGGCCCGGTCTTCGGCGTGGTGGCCTCAGGGCTCGGCAAGGAAGGCGAAGCGCTGGCCGCCGCCCATCTCATTGCCACGGGCCGCGAGGATCAGCTCTCCGCCGCCAAACTGGCGCTGGCCCGCGACCTCCTCCAGAGCGGGGAAGGCTGGGAACGCCACGGCGACATCCTTGAGGCGATCAACCAGCTCGGGCTCGATCCCGAGGCGGACTTCGCCACACTTTCCGGAGGGAACAAGCGCCGCGTGGCGCTGGCCCGCGCCCTCGTCGCCTCCGAAAACCTGCTGCTCGACGAGCCCACCAACCATCTGGACATCAAGACCATCGCGTGGCTGGAAGATTTCCTCGTCCGGCGGGTCAAAACCTTTGTCTTCATCAGCCATGACCGTGCTTTTGTCCGCCGCCTCGCTACGCGGATCGTGGAGGTGGACCGCTCCCAGCTCTACAGTTATGCCTGCACGTTCGACCAGTTCCTCGAACGCCGGGAGGAACGCCTCGACGCCGAGGAAAAACAGGCCGCGGCCTTCGACAAGAAACTCGCGCAGGAAGAAGCGTGGATACGGCAAGGCATCAAGGCCCGCCGCACCCGCAACATGGGCCGCGTCCGCGCGTTGCAGGCCATGCGTTCCGAACGGATGGCCCGCGTGTCGCGTCAGGGCGTCGTTTCCATGCTCGCGCAGGAGGCGGAACGCTCCGGCAAGCTGGTTATCGAGGCGAAACAGGCGGGATTCGCCTACCCAGACGGCTACCGCGTATTCAACGCCTTTTCGACCATCATCCAGCGCGGGGACCGCATCGGGCTCATCGGCAACAACGGCGTGGGCAAGACCACCCTGCTCCGCCTCCTTCTCGGCGAACTCGAACCCACGGAAGGCTCCATCCGGCACGGGACGCGGCTCGAAGTCAGCTATTTCGATCAGCTCCGCTCCTCGCTCGATCCTGAAAAATCGGTCATGGACAACGTGGCGAACGGCAACGACACCGTGACCATCAACGGGCAGCAGCGACATGTGGCCAGCTACCTCATGGATTTCCTCTTTGAATCGGACCGGCTCAGGGTTCCGGTACACACGCTTTCCGGCGGCGAGCGTAACCGCCTGCTCCTCGCCAAGCTGTTCACCATGCCCTCCAACCTGCTGGTTCTCGACGAACCCACCAACGATCTGGATGTGGAAACGCTGGAACTGCTTGAAGAGCTGCTCGCCAGCTATTCAGGGACGGTGCTCATGGTCAGCCACGACCGCGAGTTCCTCGACAACCTCGTCACCACCACACTGGCGCTCGAAGGCGACGGGCAGGTGCGCGAGTACGTGGGCGGGTATACGGACTGGCTGCGCCAGCGCCCCGAGCCCGTGGCTGCCCACACCGACAAGCCGAAACCCAAGCCGCTGGCCCCTCCGGCCAAGATCGGCCCGCGCAAGCTGACCTTCAAGCAACAGCGCGAGCTTCAAATGCTCAAGAACGAATTGGAAGCCCTGCCCGGCAAGATGGCGGCGCTGGAAGACGAACAGCATACGCTGGAAGACCGGCTCAACGATCCCGGCTTCTTCGCGCGCGATCCCGACGGATTCAACGCTACCGCCAAGCGCATCTCCGAGCTTGACGACGAGCAGACCGCCGCTCTCCAGCGCTGGGAGGATGTCGAGTTCCGCATTGCCGAACTGGAAGGCAAGGCCGAAGACAAGTAGAGCCATTGGGGAGGGAAAACTTTTCTGAAGAAAGGGGGAACCCCACACTTTTCCCTCCCCTCCCCAAACCCCACCCCACTCTTTCCAAAGAGCTTTGTGCTTATTGAATCCCTGTTCGCAGGCCTTTTGGGAGCACAGGTTCTCTTTTAAAAAGACACACATTGAGGTGACACACTATCCGTCACACTTCATCAAGCTGTATTTACATTCTTTTTTACCTCCATGCATTGTCACCATGACAATCCACATTGTCCCGCTCGCCAAAAAGATTGATCCATGACCAGCCGGATCGCTCCCCCGGTTCTCCGGAGCGCTGTTAAGTTGCGTCCATCATCAACGCAATCAGCAACTTCTCAAGGAGATAGATCATGGAAAAAGGAACGTTCCAGCTCAAGTCCGGCCTGGCCGAAATGTTGAAGGGCGGCGTCATCATGGACGTCACCACCCCCGAACAGGCAAAAATCGCACAGGAAGCAGGCGCGTGCGCCGTCATGGCGCTTGAGCGCGTCCCCGCCGATATCCGCAAGGCCGGGGGCGTCGCCCGCATGGCCGATCCGACCATCGTCCTCCGCATCATGGACGCCGTGACCATCCCGGTCATGGCCAAGGCGCGCATCGGCCACATCGTCGAAGCCCGTATCCTCGAATCCCTCGGCGTCGACTACATCGACGAAAGCGAAGTGCTGACCCCCGCCGACGACCGCTTCCATATCGACAAGCGCGACTACACCGTGCCTTTCGTGTGCGGAGCCCGCAACCTCGGGGAAGCCCTGCGCCGCATCGCCGAGGGCGCTTCCATGATCCGTACCAAGGGCGAGCCCGGAACCGGCAACGTCGTCGAAGCCGTGCGCCACTGCCGCATGGTCCTCGGCGAAGTCCGGGCCCTGTGCGCCCTGCCCGAAGAGGAAGTCGCCAACTTCGCCAAGGAAAACGGCGCGCCGCTCGAACTCGTGCTCAAGATCCGCGCCGAAGGCCGTCTGCCTGTGGTGAACTTCGCCGCTGGGGGCATCGCCACGCCCGCCGACGCCGCTCTCATGATGCAGCTCGGCCTTGATGGCGTGTTCGTGGGCTCCGGCATCTTCAAGTCCACAGATCCGGCCAAACGCGCCAAGGCCATTGTCGCAGCCGTGACCCACTACAATGATTACAAGATTCTTGCCGAAGTCTCCCGCGATCTCGGCGAAGCCATGCCCGGCCTGGAAATCTCGACCATCGCGCCCGAACAGCGTATGCAGGAACGGGGCTGGTAAACCGATGGCCGCAACGTCCGCTCCGCGCATCGGCGTGTTGGCCATTCAGGGGGCCTTCCGAGAACACGTCCGCTCTCTCTGTCTCTGCGGAGCCGAAACCGTGGAAATCCGCACGCGGGAAGACCTCGAAGGTCTCTCCGGCCTCGTGTTTCCCGGCGGCGAAAGCACGGTCATGGGCAAGTTCCTTATCGAATGGGGCATGATGGACCGTGTGCGCGAGTTGATCCGGAGCGGGATGCCCGTATTCGGCACGTGTGCGGGGCTTATCCTGCTCTGCTCGGACATCCTCGATCATCCCGGGCAGCCGCGCATCGGCCTCTTGAACGCTTCCGTGCGCCGGAACGCCTTCGGGCGGCAGATCGACAGCTTCACGACTCCGCTGGAGCTGTGCCCGTTCCCCACAGCGAACGGCAATCCAACGGATCAGCCTCCCCTCGAAGCCGTGTTCATCCGAGCGCCGCTCATTGAAAAGATCGGCCCCGGCGTGGAGGTACTCGCCCGGGTCAACGGGTTCCCCGTTGCCGTGCGGCAGGGGAACGTCCTCGCCACCTCCTTCCATCCCGAGTTGACCGATGACCTGCGTCTTCATCAGTGGGTCGTGGATATGGCTGGAAAGAATTAAGCCTTGAGGAGGGGAGAGGGGACCTTTCTGGACAAAAGTCCCCTCTCCCTCCCAAGACTTTTGCAAGGGTCGGGGAAGGGGGATAAACGTGGGGGTCCCCTTCTACAGAAAATTTCTCCCCCTTCCCCAATCTTCCTCACGTCCTCCCTCCTCCAGCCATACCATACCAGTGGACAGAGCACGGCCTGACAACGTATAGAACCCCAGACGGACGCTTTCACAGCGGGAACATGAATCCCGGCGTTTCGGAGGACCTATATGCGATTTCTTCAATTTTGCGGCCTGATCCTGCTCGGCGGCCTCGTCAGCTGCTCTTGGCAGAGCGCCCCCACTCCCCCCCCAGTGGAACCCCAACCGCTTTCACCCGTGGCCCAGTTCATGGTCGCCAACGCCACAGGCGCTACGGCGGTCATAGAAGATAAAACTTTCGGCGGCGAAGTCCGTGTAACGCTTGAAGACGCCTTCCTTTCCGCAGCGGGCGAAACCTGCAAGCGGGCTACTCTGCTTTCGGCGCAGCATGAAGCGGAAATCGTCGTGATCTGCCACAACGGGCAGGAAGGCGACGGAAGCAACCCCGGCGAATGGCGGCTCATGCCCCGCGTGTGGGGCAAGGGCATTTCCACGCCGTAGCCTGTCGGCACATCCAAGCACCCCCTTCCGGCGCGCCGGGAGGGGCGTTTCCTGTCGTCCTCTTTTGGACGCCGTTCGACCATCCCTCTGGAGGCATCCCTTGTTTTCCCGCAGTAATCTGCTGTTTTTCCTTTGTTGCCTGCTGGCTATGACGTTTGCCCTTCCGGCGTCGGCCGCTGATGCCGCATCCGCCAGCGCCACGGCAACGGCGACCGCCACAGCTTCGGCCCCGGCTGCGCCTGCGGCTCCGGCAGCCGATCCCGCTCCGTTTGGAACCAACCTCTTTCAAGGGCACTTTTCCCAAAGTTCGACCAGTAAGGTCATACAGAGCGGCGACCGCCTGATCATGCGTTTGTGGGGCGGACGCACGATGGACGATATCCTGACCGTCGATCCCGAGGGCATGATCACCATTCCCGATGTCGGGCGCGTGCCTGTGGCGGGCCTGCCCATCGATGCCAAAGAACCGCTTGAACAGGCCATCAAGAGCAAGCTCAACGCGGCGGGCGTGGTCGATGTAGAGATGTATATCCGCCCGATGGACACCCAGCCCGTCTCGATCTTCGTGACAGGCTTCGTGCCCCGCCCCGGCAATTATACGGGCACGCCGTCCGATACCATCCTCGCCTTCCTCGACAAGGCGGGCGGCATCGACTCCAAGCGCGGCAGCTACCGCAATATCCGCGTATTGCGCCAAGGGCAGGAAGTGGGCTCGTTCGACCTCTATCCCTTTGCACTGAAAGGTGCCATGCCGCATATCCGCTTTCAGGACGGCGACACCGTTGTTGTCGGCGAAAAGGGGCCTTCCGTCATCACTTCCGGCGAAGTCCGCAATACGGCGCGCTTTGAATTCAAGCCCGGCGAACTGACCGGCGCGAAGCTCATCGAGCTTGCCGATCCGCAGCCGAGGGCCACGCACGTCAGCCTCAGCGGATCGCGCGGCGGCGCTCCCTACAACCTGTATCTGCCCATGAACGACTTCAAGGCGTTGCGCCTTGAGAACGGCGATCAGATCAGGTTCCTCGCGGATCGTCCCGGGGATACCATCATGGTCGAAGCGCAGGGGGCCATCCGTGGCGCGTCGCGTTTCCCGGTGCGCCGCAACACGCGCCTGCACGAGGTCATGAGCTACATCGCCGTGGAACCGGGCCGCGCCAACCTCGAAGGCCTGTACATCAAGCGCAAAAGCGTGGCCGTCCGCCAGAAGAAGGCCATTGAAGACGCCCTGCGCCGTCTGGAGCAGAACGCCTATACCGCTACATCAGCCAGCTCCGATGAAGCGCAGATCCGCTCCAAGGAAGCGGAAATGCTGTCCAATTTCATTTCCCGTGCCAAGGAGGTGCAGCCCGAGGGCGTCGTCGTGGTCGGCACCAAGGGCAACATCGCGGATCTCGCCCTTGAGGACGGGGACGTCATCGTCATTCCCGAGAAGACCGATGTAGTGCTCATCAGCGGTGAAGTCATGATGCCGCAAGCCATTGTCTGGAACAAAGACAAGGATATGGACGACTACATCAAGGGGGCTGGCGGATTCAGCAACCGTGCCGACGAATCGAACCTCATCGTCGTCCATCCGAGCGGCGAAGTCGTCCCCCGCGCCAAGGAAGTGCTGCCCGGCGATCAGGTGCTCGTCCTGCCTCGCGTGGAGTCCAAGAACCTGCAGGCCGTCAAGGACATCTCGCAGGTGCTCTATCAGGTCGCCGTCGCCTGCAAGGTTATTTTAGATCTGTAATAGATTGGGAGGGAGGGGAACCTTTCTTCAGAAAGGTTCCCCTCCCTCCCCAAACCCCATCCTCTCCTTCCCAAGGCATTCAGCCTTATCGAATCCCTCCCCCGTACATTCCCTGTTTTCGCCGGATCCTGCGTAGCGATCTACTTCTCAACAGTCTAGAAATACACGATCTATCCGTTCGACCATGTACTACTTGCGGCAGGCGGCTCCCACCTTACGGGGGGAGCCGCTTCTCCCTTATTGTCCGAAAAATCAGGCAAGTCATCTTTTCATGACAATCAGTCAGAAAAAGATGACTCACTATCCCAGTGCGCGAATCGCTGCCGACATGATTCCGGGCAGTTAGACTCAGGCCCAAATGGCACCTTTTTTGCTATTTGCGTGACAATGGTGTGAAAAAAAGCACTATAACCGCGAACGGGATGAATCGTATGTTCTTTCGCTCCATGAAAGTCTGGATCGCGGCAACGGTACTTGTTGTGCTCATGCTGGCAGGCACGGCGATAGGGGTGCATGTCACCTCATCGACGTCGTTCTGTCTGTCCTGTCACGAAATGCGGGTGCATCAGCAGGAGTTGGCGCTTTCCCCCCACGCGCAGGATGCGAGGGGCAACGCCATCGAATGCGTGCAATGCCACATTCCGAGCACCAACATCGTCCGTATGCTGTCGGCCAAAACGTGGCTGGGGACCAAAGACTTGTGGGTACACGCCACGACGGGCGGCAGCGTGACGCTCAACCGGAGGGAAATCCAGCCGGAGGCGCGGCGCTTCATGGATGACGCCAACTGCCGCGCCTGCCATGAGGATCTGTACCGCAACGCCAAGAACGATGGGGCGATTTCCGAATACGGACGCCTCGCCCACGACAACTATCTGGACAAGAACGGATCGTCCCGCAGCGGCTGCGCCGGGTGCCACCGCAACATCGCGCACCTGCCGCCCGAGGACCGCCATTACGACGCCAACGCCGCATTCGCCAGCAAGCTCACCTTCAAGGAGGTCAGGTAATGGCCAGACTGCTGAAAAAGCCTCTTGTCATCGCGTTAGCCGCAGTGATCCTGCTGGTGATCGGGTTCTTCGCCTACATCCAGAACGCCTTCACCGGGACGCGCTGCGAAGCCGCGAAGCATCTGGACGCCGACATGATCGGCGACTGTTACGGCTGCCACCTCAAGGTGACGCCGCAGGTTGCGCAGGACTGGTATGAAAGCAAGCACGGCGTCACGCTGGTCCGCTGTCAGGTCTGCCACGGCCAGCCGGACGGCAAGGGCGCTGTCCCGTTCAAGCGCGTCCCCGGCGTGGAAGTCTGCGCGGCCTGCCACGGCCTCGCCATCGACAAGATGACCGCCCTCTACGGCAAGCGCGACGACTGCTCCACCTGCCATCCCTATCACGCACGGCCCATGCACGGAAAGGTGTATGAAAACCGCCAAGCCACAACCAAGACGGTGCTGGAATAGGAGGAATGACAATGCAAATGACCCGACGTGATTTTCTCCGCTCCGCAGCCATGAGCGCCGCCCTGGCGGCTGTGGCCGGACCCGCGGGCGTTGCCCGCGCCGCCGAAGCCAATGCCCCCGAAAAGTGGGTCAAGGGCGTCTGCCGTTACTGCGGCACCGGCTGCGGCGTGCTGGTCGGCGTGAAAAACGGCAAGGCCGTCGCCATCAAGGGCGATCCCAACAACCACAATCAGGGCTTCCTCTGTCTCAAGGGCGCGCTCCTCATCCCGGTGCTCAATTCGCCCGACCGCGTGACCAAGCCCATGATCCGCCGCACCAAGGGCGGCCGGCTTGAGCCGATTTCGTGGGACGAAGCCCTCGATCACATGGCGAAGAAGTTCCGCACCACCATTGATACGTATGGCCCCGATGCCGTGGCGTGGTACGGCTCCGGCCAGTGCCTGACCGAGGAATCCTATCTGGCGAACAAGATTTTCAAGGCCGGGTTCAAGACCAACAACGTGGACGGCAACCCGCGCCTGTGCATGGCCTCCGCCGTGGGCGGCTATACGACCACGTTCGGCAAGGACGAACCGATGGGCACCTATGCCGACATCGACCGGGCCTCCACCTTCTTCATCATCGGCTCCAACACTTCGGAAGCGCACCCCGTCCTCTTCCGCCGTATCGCCCGCCGCAAGCAAAACGAACCCGGCGTGAAGATCATCGTGGCCGACCCGCGCCGGACCAACACGTCACGCATCGCCGACCTGCACATAGCCTTCCGTCCGGGGACCGACCTCGCCCTCATGAACGGCATGGCGTGGGTCATTCTGCACGAAGAACTGGACAATCCGCGTTTCTACAACAAGTACGCAATATTCAAGACCAATGACGGCAAGGATGCCACCTTTGACGACTACCGGGCGTTCCTTGAGGACTATACGCCGGACAAGGTAGCCAAGCTCTGCAACATCCCCGAGCAGCAGGTATGGGAAGCCGGGCGCCTGTTCGCGGAATCCCCCGCGACCATGTCCCTGTGGTGCATGGGCATCAACCAGCGTATCCGCGGCGTGTGGGCCAACAACCTGATCCACAACCTGCACCTTATCACCGGGCAGATCTGCCGCCCCGGCGCGACCTCGTTCTCCCTGACCGGACAGCCCAATGCCTGCGGCGGCGTACGCGACACGGGCTCGCTCTCCCATCTGCTCCCCGCCGGGCGCGTGGTCGCCAACAAGGCCCACCGCAACCAGATGGAAGCATTCTGGGGCATCCCGCAGGATTCCATGTCCCCCAATGTGGGGTATCACACCATCGCGCTGTTCGAGGCCCTCGGCAAGGCCGACGTGAAGGCCATAATCATCTGCGAAACCAACCCCGCGCATACGTTGCCGAACCTGAACAAGGTTCACAAGGCCATGTCCAATCCGGACACGTTCATCACCGTCATCGAAGCGTTCCCCGACGCGGTGACGCTTGAGTACGCCGACCTCATCCTGCCGCCCGCGTTCTGGTGCGAACGCGACGGCACGTACGGCTGCGGCGAGCGGCGCTATTCGCTCATCGAAAAGGCGGTCGAACCTCCGGCGGATTGCCGCCCCACCGTGAATACGCTGATCGAATTCGCCAAGCGCGCGGGCGTCGATCCCAAGCTGGTGAACTTCCGCAACTCCGCCGACGTATGGGACGAATGGCGCAGGCTGTCCATGAAGGGCCCCTACAACTTCGGCGGCATGACCCGTGAACGCATGAAGCGCGAGTCCGGCCTTATCTGGCCCTGCCCCACGGAGACGCACCCCGGCACGAACCTGCGCTATGTACGCGGCGAAGATCCCAACATTCCGGCGGATCACCCCGACAAGATCTGGTTCTACGGCAACCCGAGCGGCAAGGCGAACATCTGGATGCGCCCCTACAAGGGCGCCGCCGAGGAGCCGGATCAGGAATATCCGTTCTACTTGACCTCCATGCGCGTCATCGACCACTGGCACACGGCGACCATGACCGGCAAGGTCCCGGAACTGCTCAAGGCCAACCCCGCCGCGTTTGTGGAAGTGAACACCGAGGACGCCTCACGGCTGAACATCAAGAACGGCGATCAGGTCGTCGTGGAAACGCGGCGCGATGCGCTTACCCTGCCGGCGCATGTCAACGACACCTGCAAGCCGGGGCTCATTGCCGTGCCTTTCTTCGACGAGAAGAAGCTCGTCAACAAGCTGTTCCTCGACGCCACCGACCCCGCGTCCCGCGAGCCGGAGTACAAGATCTGCGCCGCACGGATCAAGAAGGCGTAACCTGCGCTTTCCGGAGAAGCGTTATGCCGTGCCCGTCAGGCTAGAACAGATCTGGCGGGTACGGCCCTCCTCCCAGTGGAGGGGAAGAGGTGGCTGGCCCCGTGTGCCGACATTGTTCTCCATTCCTTCAGCGACAAAGCCGGTTCCTCTCCGTCCGCTTAGAGGGAAAACGCTGCCCGCACCACTGTGCGGAGCGGGGAACGGCCCCTCTGATTCGTCTCATCGGAACATGAAGTGGTTCCGGCAACGGGTTGAAAAAAAAGAGAGGCAGGTGAGGAGTGCGCTCCTCACCCAAAAGCTTCACAAAGGATATTCTATGGCAATAGCAGGCATCACCATCCAGACCACGGCGGAAGCGTACGGAACCGTGCGCGAACGGCTGTGCGCTTCAAAGGATGTGGCGGATACGCAAGAGACGGGCGTGCCCGGTATGCTGGCCGCCGTAATGGAAACCGACGCGGCGTATATTGAGGATGCTCTTGGCGCACTCAGTGGTTGGGACGGCGTGCTGAATGTCGGCCTCGTATCCATCAGCTATGAGGACGAATTGGAAAACAAGGGGTACATCTCTTGCCCGGAGCACAAGCCCCGCAAGTGCGGCCCGGCCTGTTTCGGAGAAACGCCCAACCCGCTGGATTAGGAGGCGGAACGTGAGCTTCTTGCGCCCGCCGGGGGCTTTGCCCGAATCCGCCTTTCTGAAAACCTGCATCCACTGCGGGCAATGCGCGGCGGCTTGCCCTTATGGAAGCGTACGTATGCTGGAAACCTTCGGGCCGGAACGCCACACGCCGGAAATCAGGCCGAGCGAAATCCCTTGCTGGCTGTGCATGAAATGCCCCCCGGCCTGCCCCAGCGGAGCGTTGCGGCCCGTGGCCGCCATGAAAGAAGCGAACATGGGCAGAGCCGTGATCTTCAAGGATCGTTGCCTTAACTGGATCGAAAGCGGAACCATGTGCATGACCTGTTACGATCGCTGTCCCCTGCGCGGTGAAGGCATGGTGCTGGACATGGGGTACGTCCCCGCTGTGGGCGAGAGCTGTGTGGGGTGCGGGATGTGCGAATACGTATGCCCGAAAAACGCTGTTGCCGTGGTTCCCGATGTACAAAAGAAGGGAGGGAAGGCATGATCCGCCTTTTGCGGCTGCGGCGTCTGGTACAAGTTGCGGTCCTGCTGCTTCTTGCCGCGCTCCCGTGGCTCAACCGGGATGGTTTCACGGGCATGAAGGGCAGCCTGTTCGCCTTCGACTTTTTCGGGCTGCCGTTTGCCGATCCTCTTGGCGCGGTTCAGATAGGGCTTTCGGGCATCATTCCGGGTTGGCGCTTGATAGCCGGTGCGCTTGTTGTGCTCGCCGTCGCCCTGTGCCTTGGGCGCATCTTTTGTTCATGGTTCTGCCCTTTCGGGTTCTTGTCCGAACTCGTACACGCCATCCGGGGCAGACGTCCCCCAAAGCCGCTCAAACACGGATTTCGGTCCCGGGCCGTGATCGCGCTTGTCGGGCTGGCGCTTGTGCCCCTGCTCGGCTTTCCGCTGCTCAACCAGCTTTCCCTGCCCGGCGGCCTGTCCCTTGGCTTTCTGACCGCCGCCGCTCCGCTCTCCTCCAAAACAATCCACACCGTTCTGGAGCATCTCCTCTTCTTTGCCGTGCCGTTTCTGCCCGTGATTACTGTACTCGCCGTCGAGCTTGTCACGGGCGAACGGCTCTGGTGCCGCTGGGTTTGTCCGCAGTCCGTCCTGCTCGCGCTGATGGCCCGCCTGCCCGTGGCCCCGCGTCTGCGGCGCACGCTGTCCCATTGTACCTGTAAAGGAGAACCCGCCTGCCGCCGCGCCTGCTCGCTCGGCCTTGATCCCCGAAATCCCCGCTCGGCCTCGCCGCTGGAATGCACCAACTGCGGTGCCTGCGTACTCGCCTGTTCCCGCGTCCACGGCGGCGGCCCTGCCGCTTTGGCGTTGGGGAAGAAGGATTGAAATGTGGGGGAAGGGAGGAGAGGGTTTTCTGCAGAAAGCCCTCTCATCCCTTCCCCCACGCCCCCATCCCTCCTCTCCCAAAGACTTTCATGCTTATCGAATCCCTGTTCGCCGCTTTCCCGGTTTATCTGAGGCCGGTCTTTATTGTTGCGCGCTCAGACAAAAGAGGTTCCCGTCTCCATGGAGACGGGAACCTCTCGAATGGCAATCAAATTTTTTCCGCGTGGCGGGATTTCCGCCATGTGGGTTCTCCACCAGCTGGCGGAAAAGGGGAAACGGGATCAGGACGGTTCTATGGCTGTCCTTTTGGTTTCTTCAACCTCGCTGTCGAGTGCGGCCTTCTCTTCAGGCGCGATTTTGAGCGCGGCGGCAAGGCCATCAAGATAGCTGCGCTCCATGAAGTGATCCACGTCAATGATCATGGCGGAAAGCCGATACAGATCGCGGGCCTCGTCGTGGTTGGCTATGCGGGACGCCAGCGAGGCCGGATCGAGCGGTTTATTCAGCAGCGTATCCAGAACCTGCGCCATATCCCGGCCCGGGAACAACGATTCCACGGCATTGTGGATATTGGCCCGTTCCTTGTCGTCGATGTGTCCGTCGGCACGGGCGGCGAAAACCATCGCCTCCAGCAACAACAGGGCCGTCTGATCCGCCGAAACAGCCGGGGGCGGCGTTTGCTGCAGCTCGGCGGGCCAGCCGCTCGGTGCGGGCCGGGCTGACGGGGCCGGTTCGGCGGGTTGCCCCTGTGGGGCCGCGCCGTTGGCTCCGGACCACTTCTGGTAGAATTTCCATGCCAAGGCACCGACGGCGGCCGTCCCACCAACCATCAGCGCGCCTTTGGCAACCTTGCGGGCCGTCTTGCCCGACATCAGCGTGCCGAGCAGTCCCCCGAGCGCCGCCGAGCCGAGCAAACCGCCCAGCCCTCCGGCGGATTTCACCATATCGCCAAGGGCGTTTCCCGTCCCCTGACCGGACGGGGCATCCGCCTTCTGCTGTCCGCCGAGAGCGCCGTTCAGCTTGTCGCCAAGCCCTCCCAGCCCGCCGAGGCCGTTGCTTATCTGATTGAATAAATCCTTCATGAGGAACTCCTTGCCTGTTTGTGAGGCGGAAGAACCTCCCGCCCGGTTACGACACTAACAAAACCGGGCAAATCCGCCAGCGCATGAGAATCTCACGCCTCCCGGCTGTGATGGACCCGGCGCATCTCCCGAAGGAACATGTACAGCACGCCCATTGAGGTCACGAATGACAGCGAATCCGAAACGGGCAGACTGATCCAGATGCCTTTCAACTCAAAAAAGCGCGGCAGAATGAGCAGGCAGGGAGCCAGAAACAGCAGCTGACGCGTCAGAGAAAGGAAAATCGACAGTTTGGCCTTGCCGATGGACTGGAAAAAGTTGCCGACGACGATCTGGATGCCAACCAAGGGGAATACCAGCGTAGCGAGGCGCATACCTTCCACGGAGAGGGCGATCAGGCCCGCGTCGTCGGTGAACATCCGGGACACGATTTCCGGAGCGAACTGCCCGGCAAGGAACCCCGCCGTCGTGATCAGCCCGCCCGTGATGACGCCGTACTTCAGCGTCTGCTTTACCCGTTCGAACTGCTGCGCCCCATAGTTGTATCCCACAATGGGCTGCATACCTTGCGTAAGCCCCATAACCAGCATCACGAACAGGATGAGTATCCGGTTGAGGATGCCGAACGCCCCGATGGCCATGTCGCCGCCATACCGCTTGAGGCCGATGTTGATGAGCACCGTTACCAGACAGGCGCACACATTCAGCAAAAACGGCGACATGCCGATGGAAAAGATGCTTGAGACAATCTTCCAGCGCAGCCGGAACGTCCCTTGCCGGAAATGCACGGTGCTTTTCGGATTGCGGAAGTGGCTCAACACCCACACCATACCTACGCATTGTGACAATACCGTGGCGATAGCCGCGCCCCGGATGCCCCATTTCAGCCAAAAGATGAATATCGGTGCCAGAATGATGTTCATGCCCACGGTCAACACGGCGGAAAGCATGGCTTTTTGCGGATACCCCGTGGCCCGCATGATGTGGTTGAGCCCGAACATGGTACAGGTGACCGGCAGGCCGTACAAAATGATCTGCATGAAATCGCGGGCATAGGGCAAGGTGTGCTCGCTGGCCCCGAAAGCCGTCAGCACCAGATCAAGCACCAGTTGCGACAGCAGGCCGAACGTCACCCCGTTGATGAGGCCGAGCAGCAGGACGTTGCCGAGCACGCGGGTAGCGCCGTCGATGTCCTGTTGCCCCAGCCGGATGGAACAGATGGACGCGCCGCCGATGCCGACGAGCAGAACCAGCGCGAAGGTCAGGTTCATGACCGGAAACGTGATCGCAAGGCCGGAAATGGCCAGCGGACCGACGCCGTGCCCGATAAAAATACTGTCGATGATGTTGTAAAGGGAAAAGACCACCATCGCGGCGATGGCGGGCAAGGAATAGCGGAGAAGCAGTTTTCCGATCGGTTCTGTTCTCAGCAAAAGCGTGGCGCTGGTGTCAGCCATATGTACCTGCCTTGTCTCTATCGATTGGAGCAATACGAAATACGGAAATCCGTTCTGCGTTGCCGCGCAGGACGGGAAGATGTGGCACTCAACGGAGGGAGGAGTGGAAGAGAAAGCCAAAAAGGTGAGGTGGGCCTGTTTTGAGGCATCCCGCCTGCAAAATCAAGCGGAAAAATACACGTCCGGAACCGCCCCTAAAGACGGGTTCGGCTGAAATACGGCGTTATTGCGGAAGTTACGCAATCTTAGAGCAATGCAAAAAGGCGTCCCGCATTCAGGACGCCTTCCTCCGAAAACATTAGGCTGCGGAAGGCCGATGCTCCAAAAGAAGCCGCCCGTCAAGCCCGAACACACGGAACGCACCGGCTTCGAAGACGCCATAAGAAGCCGGAAAGCCGCCCTTGGGCAGCGTTGTGCTGCCGGGGTTCCAGAAATGAACGCCGTCGACGGTTTCCCCGCGCGGGATATGGGTATGCCCGCTCAAGACCACATCGCCGGGGCGCACGCCGGGAATGGGGGGGCAACTGGGAAGGTGGTGTCCGTGCTGTGCCACGATGCGCAATCCGTCAGCGGCTATCACGGCGCTGTCTTCCACCGCGAACGGAAGCAGCATGAGATCCACTTCGGCGTCGCAGTTGCCGCGCACGGCCACGATGGGCGTGTCGAAATCCGCGAAGACGGAAACCACGCTTGGCGGCCCATAGCTGGAAGGAAGGGGGTTGCGCGGGCCGTGATACAAATAATCGCCCAGGAGGACCAACATATCGGGCAACAGCTCCTCGCAGCGCCGGCGCAGAAACGCGGCGGCTTCCGGGGAACCGTGCAGATCGGAAGCAATGAGCAAACGCATGGGATATCTTTCTCCAGAAATAAGGATAAATGAGTCTACCCTGTTCCTCCATTGCACGCAAACAGGGTAGAACGGCCGTCCCTGCATGGCCGTGCACACGGAGGCTCGGGATAAAATCCCGGTTGACGGAGCTCCGACCCGGAAGTAGGGTTCTCCGCCGTGCCATTTCCGGCGGAAACGACGGCCATCCGGACCGCCCCCAACCTCTTGAGCCAGCCATGCCCATCTTTTCCCATACCGTCACAGGATACCTGTTCGCCCTGCTCGCCACCGTGGTCTGGAGCGGGAATTTCGTCGTGGCCCGCGGCCTCGCTGGAGCCCTCTCTCCGGTTGAGCTGTCCTTTTGGCGCTGGAGCATCGCGTTTCTGACCATCCTCCCCTTTGCGGGCCGGAGCCTGCTGCGTTCGCTTCCCCTCGTCCGCGGCACATGGGGCAAAGCCATTCTCATGGCCCTGCTCGGCATCACCTGTTTCAACACCTTCATCTATCAGGCCGGGCATACGACCGACGCCACCAACATGTCGCTGCTCGCCACGGCCTCTCCCATCGTCATGGCCGCCATCGCGCACCTGTTCCTGCGGGAGCGGCTTTCCCGGTTCCAGTTCTTCGGGCTGTGCGGCGCCCTCTGTGGGGTCATCATCCTCGTGTCGCGCGGCAGGCTCGGCACCCTTCTCGGGCTGCGCTTTGCGCAAGGCGACTTATGGATGCTCCTTTCAGTCTTCCTGTTCGCCGTCTACAGCCTTATGCTCCGCTGCCGTCCCAAGGCATTTCCACAAAAAGCCTTTCTTGCCCTGCTCATCGGCATCGGCGTCCTCGGCCTGATCCCGCCCCTGCTTTGGCAGGCCGCCGACACCGGGCTGAGCCCGCTGGACGGCTCCATCCTCAGCGCCCTCATCTACATAGGGGTCGGGGCATCGGTCGTTTCCTTCCTCGCGTGGAGCCTCGCGATCGAACGCATCGGCATGGTCAGGGCGGGCATCATCTACAACAGCATCCCGCTGTTTGCGAGCCTTGAGGCCACATTGTTCCTGGGCGAGTCCATCACGCTTCCGCAGATGATCGGCGGAGTGCTCATCATCGGCGGCATCTGCTACGCTTCATTCGGCGATCTCTACGCGGCAAGGCGTCTTCTCAAGTAATCCTTCCCCTCACGCCGTAAAAAAAGCCCCCCCGGCCTAGCCGGTGGTTCTTCATATGCGCCTGTAAAGCTTTCTTACCAGCTGCGCCCTAGCAGGCGTTCTTGCGATCTGGCATTTGCATTTCTGTTACTTGCGGCCCGTAAACGGGCTCCCTGGGTATGGTAGGCTCAACTGATCGCCAAGTTTATCCGACTCCAGCTGATGCTTGATGTAATCCTGAATCTTGGCCTTATTCTTGCCCACTGTATCGACGTAATACTCACGGCACCAAAATTCTCGATTGCGGTATTTGAACTTCAAATCCCCAAATTGTTCATAGATCATGAGACTACTCTTACCCTTCAGATAGCCCATAAAACTCGACACTCTCATTTTTGGGGGAAGCTCAAGCAGCATGTGGATGTGGTCTGGGCAACATTCTGCCTCCACTATTTTTACATCCTTCCATTCGCACAACTTGCGCAGAATTTCGCCAATGGCGCGCTTCTTTTCACCATAGAACACTTGGCGGCGATATTTAGGCGCAAAAACAATATGATATTTGCAGTTCCACCTTGTGTGGGCTAAACTTTTGGCGTCACCCATCGTGACCTCCTTTTGATTTGTTGACTCGCAGTTGCCAGACCGCGAGACTTTTTAACAAATCAAAAGGAGTTTACTGACATGGGCAAAGCTGTAAGCTTTTTAGCCCCCCCGCCTAGCGGGGGGGGGTCTCCATACAACGAAAGGCCCTCCTCAACGGAAGGGCCTTTTTTCAATCTCGATGTTTCTTGTCGTGGTGTTCTTTGAACTTTTTCGCCTGTCCGGGCGGAAGCCCTCCCTTCTTGGCAAGTCCGGGGGGCACGCCCTTCCACTTATCCCGATCGTGATCGTAGCGAGACTGCCCGTATCCGAACCGACGCGGATCGACCTTGTATTTCCGGGCAATGCGCTCCCAGCTGTAGCCGTCGTCGCGCAGGGAGCGAATACGGGATTCGCTTACTCCCGCGATGTGCGCCATCGTGCGGATTCTCGCCCGTTCGAGGCGTGACTCGGCATTGCGCCAATCACGATCATACCGGCTGTAATCCCTGCCCCCCTGCATAGCGTCATTAAGGGCATCATGGGCCCTGTCGGCGGCACGGGTCATATCCGCCAATTGTTCGAGCGCATCGGAAAAATTGCTCAGATTTCCCGAAAAAGCCGGAAGCGGCGCAAGGCTCAATACTCCGGCAAACGCCATAACGAGCAGGCAATGCTTTTGGTTCATATGGCGGTTCTCCTGTTCTTGTACAGTATTCCTGACCGTGTGGAAACGCCTCTACGGTGTTTCGCCAGAAAGAGCAACGCCCTTACGGACCACGCCCGGATGACTCGTTTTTTCCCTCTCCAAAACAAGTTGGTTTCATTCGGAAAACTCTAATACTGCGGCCTGAAGCAAAATATATAACGCCATGCCGAACGGCTCTCAGAGTCTTTCCGCGTCATGGGCATCAAAAGCCTCGGCATCACGGAAACGGTGATTCCGTTGGCCGCAGCCGCCTCATGGCAACGTGCCGCCGCAGGCTCAATGGAAACTGAAGTTGCCACCGATAGCTATTGAGGCTTTTGACGCGGCGAACGTCTAAAGGGCTCTCATCTTCTTTCCTTATGCTCTTTCGGTGAACCATATCCTTCTTCCATGCTCACTGGCAGTATAGGTTCTTTCCATACCTTGAAAACCTCGGTACCGCATCGTTCCGTTTTTCAGGTTGCCCCAACTCCACCCCACGCAGCAAATAGGGGAAAAAGAACTTTACAGAAAAGGAGGGGGCGACGGGAAACAACGTGAACCATCCCTTTCTCGATTCCATGTCCGGCCCATTGCATTTTTTCATCTTCCCTCCGCCTTCAGTACGTGTCCACCTGCCTCTCCCGCATCTATAATTTGGACATACGCATTCTACATATCCATAATGTACACACAAAAAGACACGTTACGCGGTCCAGACAGCGCAGTGTGGACTGTGTGGAACACTTCAAGACGCTGTTCAAGCCGGAAGTCCCGCCGAAACTGATGTGGAAAACGCTGCCAAAGTACTCGGGCTTGAAACCTCCGAAGGGATTAAGGCGTAAGAGACGAATACATCGCTCCCACTCGCCGTGAACAATGGCTCCCGCATTGGGGGCCCCCTGTATCCTTACGAGGGGCATACCTTTTTCCATTTTGCAGATTTCAAACGACTAACCGGCAGAGCTTATAGAAAAATATCAAAAAGCAGCTCTCCCCGATCCCCCTTGGGTGTACACATACGCTGGATACGAAAAAAGGCAGCTACGATTTCCGTAACTGCCTTATTTCATTCTGGTACCGGGAGCGAGACTTGAACTCGCAAGATGTTGCCATCGGCGGATTTTGAGGACGGATTAAAAGCATACAATAACAGTATGTTATGTAAGCATGTAGGGCAATCGCCCGCCCTACGCCCTCTTTCTCTCAATCAACCATCCCGCAACATCCCCAAACTGGAACACCTCCACGGCGTCGGGCCCCAACTCCCCACGATAAAAGGGCCGCTGCACACCAGTCCAATACCGTGACAAACGCTTCCCCCCATGCTGTGCCAAGGCCACAGCTTCACGCAGCAGATTATGCCAGTATCAAAATCCACAAGAAACAACGGGCTAGTTTATCTGAGGGGGAGTAGGCGGTGCTGAAGGGGCAGGTTGTTGTGAAGGGGCAGGTTGTGCCAGAAAACGGCTTTGAAAAAGAGGTACACAAAATGTCGCTAGTTTCGGAGACTCGCCTTTACCCCCCACTATAATTCCATCAGAGGCAATGGGATTTCTTGTTGCTGCATTTTTAATTATTTCATCCAGTTTTCTGCCAGCATCATAGCGTATAGATTGTGAAAAACCTATTGCTGCCCAGAAAGTAATACTACTATCACCAGCCATACTTTACCCCACTCTCACTTGAGTTTTTTTATATATTGCACGACAAACACCTAAACATACTAGCAATGTAGCATAATTCTTTCTTTTATACAGATCATACACTTTTAAACTTCCTAATTCAACGATATCACCGCAATATAAAATGTTTATATGGCCAACATCATTTCTTTTATAATTAATACTATAGATATCATTATTCTTTATAATAGTATATCCGTGTCCAAAAGTTCCTCTATACTCTCGCTTATCGTCAGATATTTCTATAAACTTATTAAGTTCTTCCTTAGTAAATTTTACAATACACATAATGTTCTCCATATAATAAGGTTACGCTTTCTGACTATATGACTTTTCTAACAACAAAAAGTGGATCCATCATTTTTATAAGATAGGACTAAAACAGTTTCTACATTTTTACCAATAACTACAGGTGATAATAATTTTATTTTTCTATTCTTAGTGAATTCTTTTCTCTCCTCTTGCCCGTTATCCCCCCAAAAAGCAACGCCCTTGACTTTCCTCCCATTTTCTGGCGATCTGAGCTTCCCTAATCGTACAGGCGTAATCCGTCGCCTTTGCCATGCCCCACATGGTGAAAAGAGCGGACTTTCTTGTATCTTGCCACCAGTGCATCCTTTTTCAGGGTGTTGGTTACATATTGGCGAGGTGACGTCCGGGTGTCCGTGAGGCCCCGGCGGCTGTACGAGCCGGGGAGCGTCACCTTGCCTTTTTTGTTTCCAAATCCCAAATCGTACCGAGGTGCATTATGGCAAAGGCTACTCTTTCTCCCGTCCAGTTCCACGGCTCAACCATTTTTGTCGTCACCCACAAGGGCGAACCCTACGCCCCCATAAAGCCCATCGTTGAAGACATGGGGCTGACATGGGAAGCACAAGCCAGAAAGTTACGCGACAACAGGGACAGGTGGGGTATGATCAACATGATCATACCCTCGGCATCGGGGAACCAAGACACCCTCTGTATGCCCGTCCGCAAGCTCCCCGCCTTCTTCGCCAGCATCAACCCCAACAAGGTACGCCCCGAACTCCGCGACCGTATCCGCCTCTACCAAGACGAATGCGACGACGCCCTCTGGAACTACTGGACAAAGGGACAAGCAACCCGGAGGCCAAAGGCCGCCCTGCCCGCCGTACCCCAACCGACACGGCAGGAGCAGACAGCCGCCGCGCTGGAACGCTTCCGTACCTTCCAACGGGAGTTCTTCAAGGTCGGTTCAGAACTGGAACATTGCCTGCGCGATGCCTACTGGATGCCCGGCAACGCCATGCCGGACAACCTGAAGCCGTTCGCAAACGGCATGAACTACGGCATCCAGTCCCTTTTTTGCGCCACCTGCCACACGATGGAAGCAATGGAACGGTACGCTTCCGCCCACATCGCCGGGGAAGAACTCATGAGGCGGGGTGCGCAATGAGCGGCCTTACCACCCTCGACGCCGCCAAGGGAATGCAGCGCAGGCACGCCAAGCTCCTGCGGGACATAGACCGCCTCCGCTCCATCCTCCCGCCGGACTTCGCGGCCACGGCCTTCATCCCGGACGCCCGCATCGATGCCGCCGGGAACCGGCAACGCTTCTTCCACCTCACCCGTAACGCCCTGCCCTTCCTCTTCATGGGGCAGGCCACAAAACACGAAATCCGCTGGATGGCCGAAACCGTCCGCCGCACCACATAAACGAGAAGCCCCGGCGGAATCTCTCCCGCCGGGGCTTCTGGCGTCACGCCTCAATCAACCATCCCGCAAAATCCCCGAACCGGAACACCTCCACAGCGTCGGGCCCCAACTCTCCACGGTAAAGGGGACGCTGTACGCCGGACAGCGAAAGCTCTTTCCGCATCACCGCCCCCGGCTCCGCGCCCTGCCTGAGCTTGCAGTCCCACGTCAGCCGGGACAGCACCGTAGCCGGATAGCCGCCGGGGGATTCTTCCTTGTCCACGACGATGATCGCCCCGCCCGGCTTCACCTTCCCCCGCAGCGTCGCAAGCAACCGCCGCCGCGCCGGGACGGGCAGAAACATGAGCGTCAGAAAGGCAATCCCCACGTCGAAAGCCTTGTACGGATAGCGTGCCACGTCCGCCGTGATCGCCCTTCCCGGCCCCCGGTACGCCGCCACCATGTCCCGGCACTCGTCCAGCGCCACAAGCCGCGCCTCCCGCTCATGCAGCGTCGGCGCCAGCACGCGCCCGATGTTCCCGGTGGAACACCCCAGATCATACACCTTGCCCCCCTGCGGGATGTAATGCCGGGCAATCATGGCCACCGCCGCCGTCGCCATGTCGTACCAAGGAAGCTGTTCGCGGACATGCCCGTCAAACTGGCCGGAGAAGCCGCGAAACGTCCAGTCCTTCAACTCCCGCGCCGCCCGCGTCATAAGCTCACCCCCAGACGGGTACTGAAGGCGGCAAGGGCCTCTTCCGCCATGCCGAGCCTGCGGCCGCCGGGATACGGCAGATCGAACTCGAACCGGAGCGCGGCGGCGAGGCGTTCAGGATTCACAGGGCGGGGCTTGCGGCAGATTGCGGCGATTGACGTGGACTTGGGGCAGATTTCCACTTCACCAAAAAACTGAAGGAAAAGCTCCCTGAACTCAGCGCGATCATAGTATTTCTGTACTTTTGGAGCCACGCCGAGATCCCCAATCGTGACCCCCCTCTCCCAAGCGACGCGGAACGTGCCTTCACACATGCCATGCTCATTCAAGCTAGGGCCGCGAGTGTGGCACTGCCAGTTTGCCCCCTTGGTGGAGCGCGCCGAAGCGTACAGTGTGGAATCCCCATCACACAGTGCGGCGCAAATGCAAACGATGTGTTCCCGGTCGGAAACAAAGGGCACTGAATTAAGGACGGACGAAAGAAAGAGGGAGGTAAAGCGTTTCCCGGAACGTACAGCATGAATGAACCCCTCGGCTGACCGCCTGCCACGGTCAAAGGAAATCCGTTCGTGCCCATCGTTTTCGTAAGGCTCGAACGCCGTAACGTCGATCCCCGCTTCGCGGAGCATACGCGCCTCGTCGCCATGCCCCGAACCGAAATCGAGCACGGAATCACCACAAACGTGCAGCCACTTCGCCCTGTGCTCAGGATCCGCAATGTCAAAGTCGGCGTTGCGGCGGCTGCGGAAAACAGGGATGACATAGGCTGTCCCCAACGTGCGGCGTCTCATCCTGCTGCGGCGGAAGGCCCCATATCGCAGCATGTCCGCGTTGTCCCCCTCAAAATGGAAATCCATGCTCAACAGGTTCAGCATTGCCCGCGCAAGTTCTGCCTTCACCGGGGATACGGTGATCGCCTCTATCGTTTCCCTGCCCTTCCGCGCCGCAGCCTCAAGCCGCCCAATGCCGTTGACCACCTCGTCGTCCTCAGTCAGCACAATGGGCAACTGGACGCCAAGCCGCGCCAGAGTCCGGCCTACGTTGGCGGATTGCGGCTGAAAACTGGCAACATTCCGGCAGGCCAGTTGCCGGACGTTCCGCGTGGCCAAAGACAGGCACGGCCAAAACTCCGGCCCATTCGGATCAAGGTCGGGCAGGCGCTCGGCAAGCTCATGAACGTGGGCACGCTGAAGCTCTGCCCGAAGCCGCACCTCATCGGCCGTCATGGGAATGTCGTTTGTGGCCCGGTTGAAAAGGATGTTCAGGCCGCGCCGCCGCTCCTGCGGGATGTCCACGAACATCACGGGAACCTGACGCGCCCCCATGGACATGGCCACGGCGTGGCGTTGATGGCCGGAAAGGATTTCCCCGTCCGGCGTTGCGACGATGGGAAGCAGAAAACCGAGCCGGGACAGGGAAAGCCTCACCAGCGCAAGGCGTTCCGCATCGGCGCGGCGGGGATTGTAGTCAGCGGGCTTCAGGCGTTCGACAGGCACAAGCTCTACTCCGCACATACGCCAAGCCTCCGCAGGATTTCCGCGTGAATCTCGGCTTTCGTAAAGCCCGCCGTGGTCATGAGGTCCCGCTCAAGCAAAAGGAACCGTTCGCGGGAAAGGGGGATGCGATAGGGGCCGACGATAATGCGGGTATCAGGCCCGCTGTCCTTCTTTGTCTGCACTGTTGCGATCTCGGCCGTCATGCGGCTCAAGGCCGGGGATCATGTCCCTCACGTATTTGATCTCCCCACAGCGGGGGCATTTGATTTCAAGGGCGATTGCCGTTCCTTTCGCCAACAACCGCCCGCAGTTGCCGCACCGAATCTCTTTTTCAATCCCTCTCATTCGTTGAAAGTCCTATCTTGCGCCCCCGAGCATCGCCTGATAGCCTTTGCGCGCCCCTCGCTATGGGCACTCAACCGCAGGCGGAAACCTTGCACGATGATTACAGCATCGTGTGGGGCCGTGGTCCGGTGGTCGTACACCGGGCCGGTGGGGGAGGGTCCAATCTCCCCCGCCTCTGCCTGAACATACTCTAACGGTTTATGTTTCCGGGGTCACGCGCCGCAATTCCGGCGGCGACTGCCTCCCCTCCCTCTCGCTCTCATAACTGCTCTTGCAGTGTTCCCTCTGCCAGAAGAACAGCCCGTCCACGAGCTTGCGGGGCCACGCTCTCACCCCGTCTCGCGCCCAGCGGTAACAGCGCGAGGACAGGGTTTCGTCCGGCCAGCCGCCGAGGAGCGTATTGAGGAGCTGGTCGACGGCGATCAACGTTCGCTTTCCGTACGTCATGCTTCTCCCCCGCCTGGCATGGAGATGTTGACGGTGATGCCCTGCACATCTTCCAGCGTCGTACAGGCATCAAGCCGATCTTCCAGTGCCTGACGCTGGCCGATGATGGAGCCGGAAGCCACGGCAAAGGCGTCGGCCTTGGCGAGTACCCTCTCCACAAGGTCGGGCAGAGAAATGCCCCGTGCCTCGGCCAGTGCCGAAAGAAGCGGCGTTGAAGCCGTAGGGTCGGCGGCATAGGCGCGGGCCTCGGATTCCTGCTTGTCGAACGTGCTGATCTCCCGGTCCGGATAGGTCGCCGTGAGTGTGGCTATGGCCCTGTCCGCTGCCGCGTTGATTTCCGAGAGCTTGGCGGTCTTCACTTCCTCAAGCGTCGGTACGGGCGGGACGTAGGGCTGTTCTTCGGTCACGCATTCGGGATGGGCCTCGGCGTAGGCAAACACGGCGTCCCATTCCTCCGCGAATTCGGCGGCATAGGGATAGACGTGGTAGGGCATACCATTTTTTATAATGACGTAGGAATCGTCAAATGCACGGTGGAATATATTTCCATATTCAGACATAATACCTCCTTTTTAAGCTATTCTGATAGCAAGCCCGGATGTTCTCGTGCCCCCTGCGACCTTTGAAAAATTCAATTTTTGAAATTGACCACCATCGCCATTATCAAGACTCATGACCAGCCATGTTCCTCCTGCGGGCAATGCTGAATAGCTGACATTTACAACATTGGGCGTAACGGTCACCGCCCATGCCGTCCCTCCGTTCGCAGGAGCACTGCCCGCACTGTTCGCATAGTTGCAACTGTTTGCATAGTTCACGCTGAAATTGGCGGGGTTGTAGACGTACATGTTGACGCCGTCATTGCCTCCCCACAGCCAACCGGGTTGGCCTCCCTGTCCCGCCCAATTCCAGACGGTATCGACGCCCCCTTCCCTGCGCAGGCGGTTCGCGGCCCATGCCGTCCCGCCATTTGCCGGAGCACTTCCGGCGGTATCTGCGTATCCGGCGGTATCGGCTTTCGCATGTATTACACGGCCATCCATATATGCCTCCCCCGTGTCCGGGGAAAAACGAAATGAATGCCCTTGATTGCCACGCGCCCCAGAGAGCACGATTACCCTTCTTCCGCCGTCAACAACCTGTTTTATTTGTATGTCGTTGATTTGGAGAGGGCTATCCGCCACAAGTTCTCTCGTGCCGTCTTCATAAGTCACAGCAGCAAGGGACGTGATATGTCCACTGCTATTTTTTGAATAGACTTGCGTGTATTTAGCGTTATCCGATGCGCGCTGTATGACATCGAACCCGCCCATGACCACACTGTTTTTGTCGCCAAGAAACAGGCCGCGCTCAGTATTGGCAGATGGTGCCGATCCAATCACATTTGCGGGATCATTGATCTGGATGCTGCCCGTCATGACGCCACCGCCAGTCGAGAGCGCGGGCTTGTACTCCCCACCCCCTGTCAGGAAGCTTTCCCGCTGGCTGGCGGCTGCGGGCGGAACAAGGCCGGACGTGCCTGCTGCCGATGCCGTTGCACCCTCGTACTCAGGCACGGAGATGATGCCGTTGTTGACGCGAAGGCCGTCGCCGACATGTTTTTCATCAAGCAGTTTGGACCAACCCGCCGTGGCGTATGTTACGCCTCCATCCGTGGTGTAACTTGATTTGATTGCGGCTCGTGGTATTGCAGTATATCCGCAGCTCTGCAAAAAATACGAAATCCATTTATAGACACTATACCCCCTCGATTTTACTTGCAGAGAAAAAGGCCCCTCAGCAAACGGCCTGTTTGTCGAATCAGAATTGCCAAAAAAGATATTTTTTGTATCGAGGATTTCATTATTGAAATCAAAAGAACCGCCACTTACATAATCGCCTATCTGCCCCCGCGCACTCACCAGATCCCCGAGATCCCCACCAATCGCCACGTCCTTCGCGGTGATCACGCCGCCCGCGTCGGCCTGCGTGGTCTTTCCGTCGACCTTCGCCAGCCCCGCGTGGCCTTCCGACACATACCCGACATTGGCGAGGTCCTGCGCCTCGTCGCGGGCCGCTTCCGCCGCTATGCGGGCGGATTCGGCGGATTCGGCGGAAAGGGCCGCCGCGTTCTTTGAGGCAAGGGCGTTCGTCTCGCTGACTTTCGCGTTGTCTTCCGAAACCTTTGCGGCCCCCGCCGAGCCCGAGGCTTCACCCGCCTTCCTTTTCGCCACCTCTTCCGAGTCGTGGGCGTTCCGTTCGCTCAGAGCCGCCGCGTCGACGCTGGCGTTCACATCCACGGCAAATTCGTTCAGCGCGGGGATCAGCGTCTTGTTCAGATCCTCGTTGACCATCTTCTTCTGCGCTTTCAGGCTGTTGAACGTCAGCACGTCAAACCGTTCCTGATCGCCCACAAGTCTGTCCGGCGGTTCCGGGAGATCCGAAATCTTGGGAAGCTGCTTTACTGCCATTACTTCAACCCCTGTACGTCAATGTTCATGCTCACTTCATTCGGCCCGATGATGGTTGCGCTCCAGTCCTCAAGCCAGCCCCAGACAGTCAGCGACTGGTAGGAGCCGATGCCCTCGTTGTCGTCCCCGAGCCAGAGCGCGGGAAGGCCGTGCATCCGGGCGAGGATTTCCCGCACGCTGTCCAGCCGGGACGGGTGCAAATACAGCGGCAGGCTCGTGCGCTTGGCGTTGGCCCGCTTGACCAGCCGCGTGTTGCCGAACTCGTCGGTGTCCTTTCTGGAATAGTCCCGGATGCCGAGCCGGGTATTGTACTGCGTCGTGCCAATGGGCCACGCCTGCCCCGCGATGACCTGCCCGAGCGCCGGGGCCTCCCTCCTGTGTGAGCGAGACATAAAGCGTGGCCACGGGCGACATGGGAATGTTGGTCACGGCCTGATCCACGATGCGCTCAAGGGGCAGGAAGTAGTAGTTCCAGTAGCCGTCCACGTCCTTGAGCGTGGAAACCGTGCGGTCATACATGACGAGGCCGTCACCGTCCCGCACCACGGCCCGGATGCTGGTGGCCTTGAAGTTCAAGAGCGCGAACGCGGTGCAGCGGTTGAAGGTTACCGCAAACGTCATGACGTCCTCAGCCGCGACAGTCTGCGTGGACACATACTGGTCGAGCATGGCGTAACGGTTCGTCGGCCCCATGAGCCGCCAGAAAGCGTCGGTTCCCTCGCTGTGCTGATCCGGCTGTTTACCCGTGCTGTCGGCCACGGCCTTGTAGACCTTGTGCTCATGGATGACGGAATCCCCGATCTGATACGCCGTGCCCGCACTCCACGCCGGGGCGTCGTTTTCCGGCACGGTGCTGGACAGCAACCGGATAGCCTGCGGTTCTATGAGCTTCATGCCCGCACCCCCGGCATACCTTCCTTGTCCCAAAGTTCGACCAAATCCGATACACGCCGCCCGTACTTAGCCACTTCGTTGAGGAGGATGTTCATGTCCCGGCGAAGCTCGTAGACCTCCTCGCGGCTTCCACCGCTCTCCCCGGACGTTCCCCGGGGCGTCGCGCTGCGGAACAGCGCCGCCGTATCCGCCGCCGTGTAGACGCGCCCCGGCTGCGAGAAGTTCACCAGTTCCGGCCCTTCCTCGCCCACCACCGCCCACCCCGGCATGGCAAGCCCGCCCCGGGCGAACGCCTTCACTCCGGCCTTGTCGCCGGCCGCATCCAGAAGCGGCCTCAATTCCGCAATCTGTTTTTCGATCTCCTCAAGCGTGGCGCTCTGGCCCTGCAACTCCGCAAGCGCCGCGTTCTGGACATCAAGCTGGCCTTGCAGCGCTTCAAGTTCCTTGTCGGCTGCGGACACCTGCGCGCCCGCCGCGTCCTGCGCGGACTTCAACTGTGCGTTCACCGCCCAGAAAGCGTCGAGGTATTCTTCTTCCGTCCCCGCCGTCTGCTTCACCAGATCGAGCAGGGAATTGCCCACGCCCGCAAGCTGGCCCGCCGCCTCGGAGTCGCCGCCAAGCGCCAGCCCCGAAAGCCGCCGGAATTCGGTCTGCACCGTTCCGAGGCGGTTCTCCGCGTCGAGGTTGGCGCTCCCGGCAAACAGGTTGTACCGGGATTGACCAAGGCTCTTGTCGAGCCCTTCCCATGTGCTCTTGAGCGTCTTCGCGGTATTGATCTGCTCATTGATCGCGTTGATCTGTTCCTGTATCGCCTGCTGTTGCAATTGGACCCGCTGCTGTTCCAGCGCGTCCATCTGCGCCCTGAGCGAATCGTATTCGGACTTCGCGGCATCCTGCGCGGCCTTCGCCGTCTCCGCCGCGTGAAGCTTCAACAGTTCCGCGACCTGCGCGGAACCTTCCCCGAACTGCCGGATAGTCTCGCGCAGCTCGTTGGCCTGTGAGATAGCCCGGCCCACCTCATCGGCATTGCCGTTCACCGCCGCCCACCGTTGCGCGACGGACTGGTCGAACGACCGCAGCATTTCCTCCGTGGCCTGTTTCACCACCTCGGCGCGCATGGCCTCCACCTGCGCAAGCTGCGATTCCGTCGCCCCGATGATCTCAAGCGCCTTCTTGCGCTGGTCCACGGCCTCATTCGCCGCCTTCACCGCCTGCGCGTAGGCCGAAAGTGGGTGCAAGGACTCGTCCAGCGTCTTGATGTAGTCGTTGATGAAGGCGTTCCGGTACTCATTGATGAGGCCCGCCGCGTACTGCGCGTTCACTCCGGAATCCTTCATGCCCTGCGTCCATGCGTCGAGCTGCACTTTGGCCGACTGCGCCTGTTGCTCCATCTCGGACAGTGGGCTTGTGATGGCATCGGTCGCGCTCTTCACCGCACTCATAGCGGAAAGCGCCGTGGACGCCTTTTGCAACCCCTCGTCGGTGGTGACGTCGAACGTATCGAAGAACTGGGAAATGCCCGCGTCCGCAAACACCTTTTGCGCCACGGCGGTCATCTGGTTGCGCATGTCCTTGGCGGCTTCCTCAAGCCGTTCCTCGGCCATGCCCTCTTCCCACCACTGGAAGTTCCACGACGCATCGGAGACGCCCCGCCCGGCGGACCATGTGGAAGTTTCCAGACCGGACAGCGCGTTCTGGCGGATCTGCTCAGGCAATGCCCCGGCAATATCCAGAAGGCTCCCGGCGGTCTGGCTGGCGACTTGGGCAATCCCCTGCGCGAACGGCTCGGCCTCGGACTTCCCGGCCCGGTCGTACCAAGCCCCGCCCATAAAGGCGTCGATGTACGTCTGCTGATCCCGGGAAAACCCCACGTCCTCCATTTTGCCGTACACGCTGGCGTGTGTCCGCCGTCCGCCCCCGAAGAGGGAACCAAGCAATCCGCCGCCGATGGCACCAAGGACGGTGCCTACCACGGGCACCACGGAACCCAAGGCCGCCCCGGTCGCAAGGGACGTCCCGGCCATAATCGAAGACCCGGCGGCAAGCGAACCAAGGCCGAAGCCGCCAGCCGCGCCGAGCCCTGCGGTAAGCCCGCTATACTTGCTCTGAGGAAGCCCAAGCGCCCCGCCAAGCACGGAGTAACCGAGCGAACCGAGCCCACCCGCCATGAGATAGGGGGAAACGGTGGACAGGAATGTCCCCGGCGCGGGCGCGGCGGACGGAGCCGTGCCGGTTATGCCCGCCTTCAAAAGTTCGGTTCCCGCCGCTTCCATATAGCCGGAAGAGGAGGAGAACAGGCTTGGGAACCATCCGGCCATCGTATTGTTGATGGTGTCCCCGATGCCGGAAAACCACGACCCCGGCATGAGGTTACTGAGGCCGGAAAGATTGCCGATGCCGCCCATCCCGCCCGAGCCGCCCGCCGCCTGCGCCACACCGCCCGTGCCAAGCATACCAGACACCACGCCCGCAATCTGAACCGTGATGGGCCGGGTGATGACCATATGCATCAAATCGGCAAGGAACGACGCGAACACGGAACGGAATGAAGACAGGGACACCTTGCCCGTCTCGATCATCTGCTCCCATGCCGACTTCCAGCCGGAATCCATGCCGGAGAACAGGCCACGGAAAGCGTCGTTCATTGACTTGGCCTGATTCGAGGCCTCGACATGATAGTCGCGCAAGGCCACCTGTGCGCCGTCCATCGCCTCGCGGCTGGCACGCTGGATCTGGTCACGCTTCCATTCTTCAAGGCGTACCAGCTCCTCGGCGGCGTTCTCTCCGGCTTCTATGGCCTTCCGGTACTCTTCCGCCTGCTTCGAGATGGATTTTGACACGGCTTCAGACGACAGGCCCACCATGTCGGCATATCGCTTCTCGAAGTCGAGACGGAGATCGGCATATTTTTTATCCTGTTCGCCGCGCTTGGCTTCCACCTCAGCCAGCTTCTGAGTCGTCTTTGCGGCGTCCTCACGAAACTTGAGGCCCTTCCACTCTTCCGCCTGCGCAACGGTGAGTTTCTTGGTGGCCACCATGCGGGCGGCATCGGCTTCAATGGCAATTTGAGTTTGCTTGGATTGCTCCCGGATTTTCTCCGCCATCTGGTCAAAGGACTTGGCGGCAGGGATATTCGCGGCCTCCAACGCCTCTACGGATTTCCGCAGCTCATCAAGATTGGTGGCCGACAACGCCGCTTTTTTCGCGGCATCTTCAGCGGATTTCATGCCTTTCTTGTTCAACGCTTCGAGCTGACGATCATATTCTGCGTCAACCTTCAAAAGCTCTTTTTGAAGACCAGAAAAATCCTGTCCCTGTTGCTGGTACAAAATCATTTTTTTGGTAAGAGCTAACACCGTTTCGTCATAATCTTTATTCAATGCGGCGATTTTACTTTCAGTAGTATTCTTAAGAAAATCTGCCGTCCTAGCCTCCCCTTCTGCAAGAATTTTATTCGCTTCCTCCTGTACTGATTTCATTTTTTGGGCATCTGCTAAAACAACTTTTTCGTATTCTCTGAATATTTCTTTCTGTTCTTCAGTATACTTTTTAACTGTTTCACCAAATGGGACACCCCACATGGGCACTGTCGTAGCCTTTTCCCAGCCCGCAGCCTCCATCCTTTTCTCAAGCTCTTGTTCTCGTTGTGCGGCATTGGCCTTACCCATAGCATCTGTAATAGCATTAATAGCCGTGATGATAGGGCCGTTGTCCATCACCGTCGCTTTGAACAAATTCCATTCCGTGCTCAGGCGGTTCACCGCCCCCTGTGCACCTTGTGCGGCCTGTTCCGCCGCTGGCCCGAACTCATCCTTCAGAACGGCGGCTAGCTTGGGAAGCATATCTTCCGCAGTGACCTGCCCTTTCTTGAGCATATCGTCGAGCTGTGCGGTGGTGAAGCCCATAGCCTTCGCCGCAAGATTGAAAGCACCGGGAAGGCGTTCACCCAACTGCCCGCGCAGCTCTTCCGCCTGCACCTTCCCTTTGCTGATCATCTGCCCTAGCGCGAGGAATACGCCGTCCATCTGTTCTGTGCTCAGGGACAAAGCGGCACCGGCTTGGGATACGCCTTCAAAAATGCCGTTCAGATCTTTTTGGAGCGCGCTCCCCTTCCCTGCGGCAAAGAACCCTTTGGCCGCTTCTGCTGTCGACTGGAATTCGAGCCCGAGCTTGTTGCTGATCTCATAGATGTAATCGAGTTGGGAGACAGCCCCTGAGGTGGAGCCTTCAATGGTGGTGTATGATTTAACTAGCCTGTCCATTTGCAGCGAGGCGTCAAAACAAGCTTTTCCGGCATAAATCGCCGCCGCGCCTATGGCCATGACCGGAACGGCGGCGGCCTTCGCGCCGCTCCAAAGCGTAGACATAGCCCCGGATGTATCGCCCAACTGCACCCGCAATTTAGCAAGCTCAAGCGTGGATAGCCCGGCGTTCTTCTGTAGATACTCAAAAGCCCGGTTCGCAGTCGCGGCGGCCTGAGACTTGAGCATGGAATTGGTCAGGCCTTCAAGCTGCTTCGAGCTGACCCCGGCGGCCTTGGCGATTTCATCCAGCCCCGACACCTGCCCCTTGAACGCACCCGAAGCCAGCGCCGTCTGTGCCGTCTTCAATTCCCGCGTCAGTTTGTTGATGCCCCCGGTGAGATCCGCCTTGGAAACCGCATTACCTATACTCTTGGCAATGGCTTCGCCTTGCTCTTTGGCAACCAGCTTGGCGCGGTTCAAATCGGTTTCAAACGCGGAGTAATCACCACGGATCGCTATATAAATGCCGGGCGTTTTTCTTGCCATGCCTCACTTCCTGTCTGATACGGCATGGCGATTTCTGCGAATGGAAGTTGACTTTCTCTGTAGGTTATGGTTCGAAAAAATAAGAAAACCTATTGTAGAGACTCATGTTAAGAAAAACTAACAGGGGGGAAGTGGCAAATGGTCTCTGTCATTCAAGGAATATTGATACTCTTTGGAGCGTTCGCAGCACTTGAAGCTTTTCTGGCATATCAGAACGCACAATCAGCCATGCATCAGGTTTATGCAGGAACATGGTTCATTGTTTTAGCTATCTGCATAGCTGGAATTGGTATTATCCAAGCTATTTCGAGTCTGAAATCACAGAGTTCGATAGTGGAAAATTCGAGGAATAAAATTGAGGGAGAGTCCAAGTAGCTCTACCAGATTTTACTGTGGAAGTGGTGTTGAACCCAAACGCCATTGAGCAATCAAGGCCGGGACCCCACATCCCGGCCCTTTCCATCCGCAAAAATCGCTATGCCGTTGTCAATGAACCGCTCACCGCGTGGATGCGGAAGCCTGTTGCGTTTTTTCAGCCTGTTTCGCGGCGTTGCGGCGGATGACTGTTTCCACGGCCTGTACCTTCCGCCACATGCCGGGCGTCAGATCGATACCGAAGGCTTCCGCCACCAGCGCCAGCGCGTTGTAATCGAACCCCACCGGGTCGCCCATGCCGGACATGCGGAGTTGGGTAGCACCCGCCTGGAGCAGTTCCCATGCGGCGGCGTTCTCCGGCATGAGATCCGGGCAACGCCCCTCGCACTCTTCACAATCCAGATCGTCGCGGTTCCGGGAGGCCTTCCGGCAGGTGGCGCAGTATTCCGCGCCCTCACCGGAAAGCCACTCCCAGACCGCCGCTAGTTTTTTTCTTCTTCCGCCACGCCGAAGGTTTCGTTCACGATGGCCTTGTGCAGAGCGAGGATGTCGGGGAAAGGCAGTTCGTCCGTCTGGGCCGCGTCGAACCCGGCGACGGTGAACACGGCGTCCATGCCCTCGGAAATCGAATACCCGCCGCCCATGAGGTCGAAGCCCTGCGCCTTGAGCGCCTTGATGTCCTTGCCTTTGAGCGGGTTCACGATGAAGTCCTGACCGGAAAGAGTAACGGTACGCATGGTGTTTTCCTTTTGAGTTTGCTGGTTAATAGGATTCCACGTCATTGACGAGGGTAACGACGACAGAGGCGTTGTCCGCGTTGTCGTTGAAATATGCCGAAAAACTCTGATCCATCTTGATCCCCGTGGGGCCGTCCACGGTCGGGCCGTCATAGCTGAGCTGCACTTCCGGGACGCTGAACGTCAGCTTGTTGCCCTCATCGATGGCGAACGACAGATCAAGGCTGAGTTCCTCGCTGTTCTTGGCCTTCATGAGCAGGGCCTTGTCCGTGATGAACACGGTGAGGCTGCCGGTAACCGCCATGACGCCCTGAGGCAGATCATAGACCCGCCCCTTATCGCCGAGCTTGCGGATGCTCGAATCCAGCCCGAAATCAATATTGAGGCTGCAATCAGTAACCACGCCGATCTCCGCGCCGCCGCTCAACAGGGAACCCTGAAAATTGTTGAACCGCTTCATGGCCACGGACGGGGCACTGGCGTTGTAGTCGGCATCCACATAATCGGCATCGCGCCCGAGCATGTTGACCGTGGCGGTCAATTCCCCGTCGCCGCCCGCCTGCATAGCCAGAGACGACACCTTGCAACCTACAAACTGGCCGTAGATGTCCCCATAGGTGGCCTGCATGACGAGGGACGGCATGTCCTTGTTGGACTTCCAGACGTGGGTGAACGGCGCGGCGGCGGGTTCACCCGTCCCGGTCGTGGCCGGAGCGCCGAACATGGCCCTGAGCCAGTGGCCGAAAGCCCGTGCGTCAACCGGGACGACAACGCCGCCGGACACTTCAAGGTTCCCGTCAAAGGGTTCCGCCGGGTCATAGCGGCCCGTCAGCGTCCCCGGAGTGTTCTTGGCGCGGGACGGCTTCAGGGAAAACGAGTTGATGGGGAGGAGGACACCCCCCGGCGTAGTCGGAGCCACGCCGTAGGACGTTTCCACGTCCATCAGGACTTTGGTTCTGGCACCGACCGCAATCTGTTTGTTGGGCATGTTTCAATCTCCTATTCAGTTTCGAGGAACCAGACCTTGAACTCCATGCTCACGCGGAAGTAGTTGGTCCCGTCCTCGTACAAATCCTGATCCTCGATCAGGTGCGCGCTGAACCGCGGGCCGCTTGGCGGCATGGCGGAACGCACGGCCTTGGCAATGGCTTTTGCCTCGTCATAGTCCCGTGCCCACACGTCGATCTGAAGGTCGATTTCCTCCAGACCGGACGCCCCGGACAGCGTGTTGGCGGGCCTCCCGCCGAGCCGCTGGAACGTGACGCAGGGAAGATAATTCCCGGACGGAATGAACAAGGGGAAAACCTTGTTCCCAACCAGCGCGGACAAGCCCGCATCCTCCCGCAGCGTCCGCAACAGGACGATTTCAAAATCAACGGCGCTTGCCATAATGCGGGTCCCCCATCATGTCTTGAAGCATCGTATCCACCTTTCGCCGGACGGCGTTGCGGGCCTTGCGCAGGAAATGCTTTCCGGGAACGTGATCAAGGACTTGCCCATCCTTCGTCACCATGAGCCGCGTCTCGCCATCTTTGGCTATCTGCTCATGCCCGAACTCCACAAGATGGCTGTGCGGGGCCTTCACATAGACCACATAGCCGCCGTCCTTGTACTTGGAGCGGTAGATCCAGATGGATTGCCGCAGCCTTCCCGTCTTGTCCCTGAACGCCGTGGAGCTTTTGGCCTTCTCAAAGACCTGCGCGGCAATGCCTCCCAAATCGGAATCAATCTCCGCCCGGACGCCCGCCCGGATGTCTTCGATGGGGATGTCCACCACGACGTCATTGCTCACAGCTCACCTCCCGGCACATCAGCACCAGTTCCCGGCCCCGGTTGTCCGGCAACGGGGCAACGATGTTGAACACCTTCCCGTTGTGGATGACGCGCATGTCCGCCGTCACGTCCGGCCTATACCGGATGCGGATGCGCTGCGTGACTTCGGACTGTGCCTGTTGGCTGGCGAAAAACTCCCGCCCGCTCATGGCTTCCAGCGAAGCCCAGACCGTCGCCACGTTTTCCCAGACCTTGTCATGTAGCGGGGCTCCAAATTTCCCAAAAACGAGTTCCTGCCGCTGGATGGTCACGCGGTGGCGAAGGGAACCGGCACGCATCAGAGTTTTCCAGACTTTCGCGGTTCCTCTCTCAACTGTTGCTTGACCGCGTATACCAGTAGAGGAACGAACAAAAACAACGCGACGCCAAACAGCCCCCGCAGAGACCAATGCCAGACGGTAAAGTCCAGACTCCACGCGGCGAGAGAACAAAAGAGATAGGTCGGGACGCAAACCATAAACAAGCTAAACAGGATCAGCTTTAACACCCTCCAAGGCGTCCACTTGAACGCTATGAATTTCTCCATCTTAAAACCCTCCCGCTATAACATAGGGATCAAGCAGGCAGTCCACAAATGACCGCCCGAACTCATTGAAGTTCGACCCCACGGCG